>Ga0209573_1000119_pt1 | contig 209654 bp, 191 predicted proteins | sample TNRBio252014_DNA_FD_185870 | JGI IMG/M metagenome (GOLD analysis project Ga0209573, IMG submission 185870) | Wastewater treatment Type I Accumulibacter community from EBPR Bioreactor in Madison, WI, USA - TNR Reactor_6/25/2014_ DNA (SPAdes)... | ecosystem: Engineered > Bioreactor > EBPR >...
GCGCTGCCAAAGGCGAACGCCTGCGGATGGGCTTCCCGCACGGCCACCGCAAGACCACGACCCTGATCGCCGGACTGCGCACCAGCGGCATGGTCGCGCAGGCGCATCGCTATCGGGAGATGATGCTTCAAGCCGGAGGCCGCACGATTCTGGACCTTGCCCGGGAGGCTGGTGTCGGGCGCCCCTACTTCTCCCGCATCGTCAAACTCGGCTTTCTCGCCCCGGCCGTCGTACAAGCGCTGCTGCACGACCGCCACCCGCTCGACCTCACGGCAAAGCGCCTTTCCCTCCACACCAAGCTGCCGAACGCGTGGGAAGACCAAGTGGCCATCCTCGGGATCGCTTGCCGCTTATCATAAAAAATCATCGACTTTGGCTCCTGCGGCCAACGGCGATGTCGTTTCCGTGGTGGAGTGAGCACCGCGGAACACGCAGCACGCAATGTGGGGCACCACCAAAATCGCCGTAAGAGACTTTGGGCCGGTTTGTACGCCGTTTGCGGCACCTCAGCGGTCTCGGTAAGCCACAGCTGCACTTCCCTGTCGGCCTAAGCCGCGGAACGTACGCTAACAGTTCTGGGTCACCGAAAAAGTAATTAATTCTTCTTTATCGATAACTTAGCCGTGGCGGAGGGGGTGGGATTCGAACCCACGGTACCCGGTAAAGGGTACAACGGTTTTCGAGACCGCCCCGTTCGTCCACTCCGGCACCCCTCCGCCGAGGCGTCCGCCAGCATCATCGCAACCACGATTGCCGGGGTGGTGCGGCGGGGACACCATATGCCGAGCCCGGCGGCGTTGACAAGCGGTCGCCGCACTGTATAGTCGCCGCTTCCCGGCCGGTTTGAGTCGACCCGCCGCTGTTGAACTATTGATCCCGATCGAGAAATGTACGCAGTCATTCGCACCGGCGGTAAGCAACACCGCGTCCAGCACAATGACCGGTTGGTCGTCGAACGTCTGGCCGCGTCTCCCGGCGACATGGTCGCTCTTGACGATGTACTGATGCTGGGCGGCGACGGTGCCCCGTCGGTCGGCGGCGCCGTTCCGGATACCGCGCGGGTGTTCGCCGAGGTGCTGGAGCAGCGCAAGGGCCGCAAGGTCATCGTCTTCAAGAAAAAGCGGCGCAAGAATCACCGCCGCTTGAACGGTCACCGCCAGCTCGAGACGCTGCTGCGCATCACCGGCATCAGCGCCACCGGGGAGCGCCCGGCTGATGCAACGCCGGCTGACGAAACGGCGGAAGCACCGCCCGTGAGCGCCGCCGCGCCGACCGAGGCGGCGCCGGCGGACCTGACGCCGACCGATCCGGCGCCGGCGGACCCGACAAAGGAGTAAGTTGCCATGGCGCACAAAAAAGCAGGCGGCAGTTCACGCAACGGTCGCGACAGCGCCGGCCGCCGTCTCGGCGTCAAGAAATACGGCGGCGAGGCGGTCATTCCCGGCAACATCATCATCCGTCAGCGGGGCACGAAATTCTGGCCCGGCGCCGGCGTCGGGCTTGGCCGCGATCATACCCTTTTCGCGCTTACCGAAGGCCGGGTTGCCTTCCGGCAGTCGTTTCGCGGCCGTACCTACGTGAGCGTTCAGCAGGCCGACTGATCCGGCGATCTTGAGCGCCGGTGGCGGCCGCGGCGGTCCTGACGGGACGCACACCGCCGGGGTAGCGCTTCATGCGGTTCCTTGACCAGGCAAAAGTGATGGCGCGCAGCGGTGACGGCGGCAACGGCTGCCTGTCGTTCCGGCGCGAGAGGTTCATCGAGTTCGGCGGACCGGACGGCGGCAACGGCGGCGACGGCGGCGACGTGGTGGCACTCGCCGATGCCGACCTCAACACCCTCATCGATTTTCGCTACCGCCCGCATGTTCGGGCGGAGCGTGGCCGCAACGGCGCCGGGCGCGAGCGCACCGGCGCGCGCGGCCACGACGCGCGGATGATCCTGCCCGTCGGCACCCAGATTTTATCGGAGGACGGCACCACGCTCATCGCCGATTTGGTCGCCCCCGGTGACCGGGTGGTGCTGCTGAAAGGCGGCCGCGGCGGTCTTGGCAACACACATTTCAAGTCGTCGACCAACCGCGCGCCGCGGCGCGCCGACCCGGGCGGCCCGGGCGAAGAGGCGACCTTTATCCTCCGTCTGAAGCTCATCGCCGACATCGGACTGATCGGTCTGCCCAACGCCGGCAAGTCGACGTGGCTGTCGCGGGTGTCGCGCGCCCGGCCGAAGATCGCCGGTTATCCGTTCACCACGCTGCACCCGCATCTCGGCGTTGTCGACGTCGACGACGACACCATCGTTCTCGCCGACATCCCCGGTCTGATCGAAGGCGCGCACGCGGGCGCCGGTCTCGGCAGCCGCTTCCTCGGTCATGTAGAACGCTGCCACGTGCTGATGCATCTTGTCGACGGCACGTCCGCCGACGTGGCGGCGGACTACCGCACCATCCGCGACGAACTCTGCGCCTATGGTGCCGGACTGGCGGCAAAACCGGAGGTAGTGGTGCTCAACAAGGCCGATGCGCTGGACCCGGCGGCGACGGCGGAGCGCCAAGCGGCGCTGGCCGCCGTCGTCGGCGGTGACGTTCTCGTCGCCTCGGGCCAGGCGGGAAGGGGCGTTCAGGCGGCGCTGCGCCAGGCACGCGCGGCGGTGCTCGCGGCCCGGCCGGCACCCCAGGATCGGGCGACCACCGTATGACCCCCGCCCGCGCCCTTCGTGGTCTCGCCGCGGCGCGGCGCCTGGTGGTCAAGATCGGCTCGGCGCTGCTTGCCGACGACCAGACCGGTGCCATCCGCCGGGAGTGGCTGGAGGCGCTCCTGGACGATGTCGTCCGCCTGCGCCACGAGGGCCGGCAGGTTCTGCTGGTCTCGTCCGGGGCGGTGGCGGTCGGCCGCCGGCAGCTCGGTTTCGGCGACGGCGGGCTTCGCCTCGACGAAAAACAGGCGTCGGCGGCCACCGGCATGATCCGGCTCGCCCATGCCTACCAGGCGATTCTCGAGCGCCATGGCGTCACTGTCGCCCAGGTCCTGTTGACCGTCAGCGATACCGAGGACCGGCGCCGCTACCTCAACGCCCGCAACACGCTCAGTTGCCTGCTGCGCTTGGGTGCGGTGCCGCTGATCAACGAGAACGATACCGTCGCCACCGAAGAAATACGTTTCGGCGACAACGACCGGCTGGCGGCGCGGGTGGCGGCGATGATTGATGCCGACACGCTTGTCCTTTTGTCCGATATCGATGGCCTGTACACCGCCGACCCGCGGACGGGCGCCGACGTCCGCTTCATTCCCGAGGTGCGGGAGATCACGCCGGAGATCGAGATGATGGCCGGCAACGCCAACCCCGGCTATGGCAGTGGCGGCATGGTCACCAAGCTGGCGGCCGCCCGCATCGCCATGGGCGCCGGCTGCCGCCTCGCGATCGCCGACGGCCATCGGATGCATCCGCTCGGCGCGCTTCTCGACGGGGCCCGGTGCACGTGGTTCGTGCCAGCGTCGACGCCGCAGGCGGCGCGCAAGCAGTGGATCGCCGGCAGCTTGGCGCCGGCGGGCGCGCTGATCGTCGACGCCGGTGCCGAACGGGCGCTGGCCGCCGGCAGGAGTCTGCTGCCGGCCGGTGTCGTCGGCGTCGACGGCGATTTCGGCAAGGGTGCGGCGGTGGTCGTCCGCACCGTCGACGGCCGCAACCTCGGCAAGGGGCTGACCGCCTATTCGGCCGCCGATGCGCGCCGCATCATCGGTCACAAAAGCCGTGAAATTGAAGCCTGCCTCGGCTACCGTGGACGCGACGAGATCATCCACAGAGATGATCTGGCGCTGGATCGGGAGAGGGTACCATGAGCGTCGCGACCGCAGACGCGCCGTCGTCGGGTAGCGTTGAGGGAGCCGACCGCGTCGATCAGCTCATGTGCTATCTGGGCGTTTCGGCGCGGGCCGCCGCGGCGGTTCTGGCGACGGCAAAGACTGGGTCCAAGAATGCAGCGCTCAACCAGGCTGCCGCCAACCTGCGCGCGCGCCGGCGCGACATTTTGGCCGCCAATCGGCGCGATCGTGCCCAGGCTGACGCGAAAGGGCTGAGCGCCGCTCTCGTCGATCGGCTCGTCCTGGACGAGAGCCGCATCGAATCGATGGCGGCCGGATTGGAATCCATCGCCGCGCTGCCTGACCCGGTGGGCCAGGTGATCGCCGAGTGGCAGCGGCCGAACGGGCTGCGCATCCAGCGTGTGCGCACACCGCTGGGCGTTATCGGCGTGATCTTCGAATCGCGGCCGAACGTTACCGCCGATGCCGGCGCGCTGTGCCTCAAGGCCGGCAACGCCGCCATCCTGCGCTGCGGATCGGAGAGCTTTGGCACCTCGTCGGTGATCATGGAGTGTCTGGCCGCCGGTCTGGTCGCGGGCGGCCTGCCGGAAGCCAGCATCCAGCTCGTTCCCACCACCGACCGTGCGGCGGTGGGCGAGCTTCTGCGCATGAACCAGGTGATCGACGTGATCGTGCCGAGGGGCGGCCGGTCGCTGATCGAACGCGTGATGCGGGAGAGCACGGTCCCGCTGTTCCAGCATCTGGAAGGCATCTGCCACACTTACGTGCACAAGGCGGCGGACCCGGCCATGGCGCGCCGGATCGTCGTCAACGCCAAGATGCGCCGTCCCGGCATCTGCGGCGCCACCGAGACACTGCTCGTCGATCGGGAATTCGCCGACGCGGCGCTGCCCGTCATTCTCGACGACCTGATCGCGGCCGGCTGCGAACTGCGCGGCGATTCCTATGTGCGTGTGCTCGATCCGCGCGTGGGCGCCGCCTCCGAGGCCGACTGGGACACCGAGTATCTCGACAGCATTCTGGCCGTTCGTGTTGTCGACGGCCTGGAGGAGGCCATCGAGCATATCCGCCGCCACTCGTCGGGTCATACCGAAGCCATCATCACCGAGGACAGGGCGGCGGCCGAGACGTTCGTGACATGCCTCGACAGCGCCATTGTGATGGTTAACGCGTCGACGCAATTCGCCGATGGCGGCGAGTTCGGCATGGGAGCCGAAATCGGTATCGCCACCGGCAAGCTGCACGCGCGCGGGCCGGTCGGTGTCGAACAGTTGACCAGCTTCAAGTACATCGTCCGCGGCACCGGTCAGATCCGCCCCTGATGCCGTGCCGGTTCCCGCGACTAGGCGGTGAGGTCCGGCGATGACCGGCCTTCTCCTCTCGGTCGCGCTGCTGTGGGGCGCCGCGGTGGTGATACCGGGGCCGAACTTCCTCCTCGTCACCCATGGTGCGCTGAACGGCTCTCGGCGCCTGGCGTTGTGGAGCGTGCTGGGATTGGCGCTCGGCACCGTCGTGTGGGGCGCCGCGGGGGCCGCCGGCATCGGCGTCCTGTTCGCCGCCGCTCCCTGGCTCTATGTCGTCTTGAAGGTCGTGGGCGGCCTTTATCTCGTCTGGCTCGGCGTGCGGATGGTCATGTCCTCCCGGCCAGCTGTTCCGCCGGGAGGACCGCCGACCGCCTCGAGCCGGTCCCCGGGCCGTGCCGTTGCGCGCGGTTTCTTGACCGTGATCACCAATCCGAAAAGTGCGGCCTTCGTCGCCAGCGTCTTCGCGGCGGTTCTTCCCGCCGATGCGACGTTCGGCCTCGTGGCGGCGGCGGTGGCGGTGATGGTGGCGATATCGGTGGTCTGGTATGGTGCGGTGGCTTGGTCGCTTGGCTACGACACGCCGAGGCACCTCTACAATCGCGGCCGGCGGCGGATTGAGATTGCCGCCGGGGGATTGTTCATCCTGTTCGGAGTCTCGCTGGCGTCGAGCCGCTGACGAATGCCGGCCGGATGGCCGCCGCTACGCCGGGTCGATGTCGAGGCCGACGTCGAGGATGGGTGACGAGTGGGTGAGCCAGCCCAGCGACACGATATCCACGCCGGTCCGGGCGATCTCCGCCAGATTGTCGATGGTGATGCCGCCTGACGCTTCCGTCATCATCCGGCCGTCGACCATGGACACGGCACGCTTGAGCGTCTCCGGGCCCATGTTGTCGAGCAGCACCGCATCGGCGCCGAGGGTGAGCAGCTCTTCGAGCTGATCGAGGGTGTCCACCTCGACCTCGATCTTCACCATGTGTCCGAGGCGCTCGCGGGCGCGGGCGACCGCCGGTCCAAGCCCGCCCGCCGCGGCGATGTGGTTGTCCTTGATCATGACGCCGTCATCGAGACCGAAGCGATGGTTGATGCCGCCGCCGACCCGCACGGCGTACTTCTCCAGCGCGCGCAGCCCGGGTGTGGTCTTGCGGGTGCAGGCGATACGGGTCCGCGTTCCGCGCATCTGTTCGACGGCGGTCCATGTCGCGGTGGCGATCCCCGACAGCAGGCACAACAGGTTGAGCGCGGTCCGCTCGGCGGTCAGAATGGGCCGCGCCGGGCCATCGACGCTGGCCAGCACCGTGCCGCCCGATACGTGGTCGCCATCGTGGTGGTGCAGGGCGACGGCCAGCTCCGGGCTGAGCAGCTTGAAGGTCGCCATCGCGATCGGCAGGCCGGCGATGCAGCCGGTCTTACGCGCCACCAGCCGCGCGCTTGCCCGGGCGTCTTCCGGAACGACCAGCTCGGAGGTTAGGTCGCCGGCGAGGCCCAGGTCTTCGTCGAGGGCACGGCGAATGACCGGTTCAAAGATCAACGGATGAAGAGCGGCGGTATCGGCCATCGACGGTCACCCCGGTAAAGATCTATGGAAACGTTAGGATGCCGTCGTCGCTGCCTGAAGCGCGTCCTCGCTTAAGTCCAAACGCAGGTCATCGAGGGTAAGCATCTGGCGCAAAGCCCAGCCGTCGTCGGCGGCCGGATAATCCGACCGGAAATGTGCACCCCGGCTTTCGCAGCGCCGCGCCGCCGCGACGGTAACCAGGCGGGCGATATTGAGCATGTTTCTGACCTCGCCCCAGGCGACGACATCCTCGAAACGCGGCTCGCCGCCATCATCGTTGGCTGAAGGACGCTCGGTATCGAGGGCCTCGAAACGCTGGTTGAGCTCGGCGAGGCGCCGGTTCGCGGTGGCGAGTCCGTCGGCATCGCGAACCAGGCCGACATAGCGGCCCATGGTCGCCCGGAGTCCTGCACGGATGTCGGCCAGCGCCGCCGGGTCGACGCGGTACGCGGCGGTCACGGCTGCCGGCTCGGTGCCGGAATAGCCGTGGTGGTGATGGCGCCGGATATCGTCGGCGACCCGCTCGCCGAAGACCAGCCCTTCCAGGAGCGAATTGCTGGCCAGCCGGTTGCCGCCGTGCACGCCCGTATTGGCGACTTCGCCGCAGGCCCACAGGCCGTCGACATCCGTGCGGCCAAACGTGTCGGTGACGACGCCGCCCATGGCGTAATGGGCCGCCGGCGTCACCGGCACCGGCGCGATGCGTGGGTCGTAGCCGGCGTTCGCGCACAGGGTCAGCGCCTGCGGAAAAGCCTTTTCGCCCTCGGCGGCCAGCGCCGGCCGCATGTCGAGAAAGACGCGGCCGGAGATCGCCTGGTGGGCGATGGCGCGGGCAACGACGTCGCGTGGCGCCAGTTCGGCCATGGGATGCTCATCGAGCATGAACCGCCGGCCATCGGCATCGAGCAGGTGAGCGCCGGCGCCGCGCAGCGCCTCGGTGAGCAGCGCCAAGCGCGATCCGTCGCCGCCGTTCGCCGGTGCCAGCGCGGTGGGATGAAACTGCACGAACTCCATATCGCCCAGGCGAGCACCGACCCGCGCGGCCAGCGCCATGCCGTCGCCGGTGGCTTCCGCCGGATTGGTCGTTTCCTGCCACAGCGCGCCGATGCCGCCGCTGGCCAGGACCACCGCGTTGGCGTGCAGCTGCAGCCAGCCGAGGCGGCGGCTGAGCGCGACGACGCCGCTGACCCGTCCGCGGGTGATGCGCAGGTCGGCGACGAAGCATTCGGGCAGCAGGCGGATAGACGGCGTCGCCTCCACCTTCTTCAAAAGGGCGGCGATGAGATTGCGGCCGGTGGCGTCGCCGCCGGAATGGACGATGCGCTTGCAGCCGTGGGCCGCCTCGCGGCCGAGCGAAATGGTGCCGTCGGCCTTTCGGTCGAAGGGAACGCCGTCGTCGATCAGGCGTCGAACCGCCGCCGCTCCCTCGCGCGCCAGCAGGTGCGCGCGCTCCGCGTCGACCAGGCCTGCCCCGGCGGCGATGGTGTCGACGCCGTGGTCTTCCGGCGTGTCGTCGGCGCCGATGGCCGCCGCGATGCCGCCCTGTGCCCAGATGCTGGAGCCGCTGGCGGCGGTCGGCGTCTTGGTGATCACCGTCACCGGTGTCGGCGCCAGAGCCAGCGCGGTTGACAGGCCGGCGACGCCCGATCCGACGACGACGACATTCGTGCGCCAATCGTTCACGTCGGCACCGCTTTGAGGATGCGCGTTCAAGGGCTTAGCGTCCGACCTGAAGCATCCGTTCGACCGCGAGCCGTGCGCGATCGGCGATCTCCGCCGGCACCTCGACGCGCGGCTCGAGGGTCTTCAACGAGCGTTCGATGTTTTCCAGCGTGATCCGCTTCATGTGCGGGCACAGGTTGCAGGGCCGGATGAATTCCACGTCGGGCATCTCGGCGGCGACGTTGTCGCTCATCGAGCATTCGGTCACCATCAGCACCCTGGGAGGCCTTTTGTTCTGTACGAAGCCGATCATCTGAGCCGTCGAGCCGACGAAATCGGCGGCTTCGAGCACGTCCGGCGGGCACTCCGGATGGGCGATCACCACCAGATTGTCATAGCCTTGACGGTAACGGCGGATCTCGTCGCCGGTGAACCGCTCGTGCACCTCGCAGTGGCCGTGCCAGGTGATGATCTCCACGTCCGTCTGGGTAGCGATGTATTTGGCCAGATACTCGTCGGGCAGGCAGATGACCCGGTCGACACCAAGCGATTCGACGACCTTCACCGCGTTGCCGGAGGTGCAGCAGATATCCGATTCGGCCTTCACGTCGGCCGATGTGTTGACGTACGTCACCACCGGCACGCCCGGATATTTCTGACGCAGCAGGCGGATGTCGGCGCCTGTGATCGAATCGGCCAGCGAACAGCCGGCGTCAACGTCGGGAATCAGCACCGTCTTGCTCGGGTTGAGCAATTTCGCCGTTTCGGCCATGAAGTGGACGCCGGCGAGCACGATGACGTCGGCTTGAGTATCGGTGGCGCGCTGGGCGAGGGCGAGTGAGTCGCCGACGATGTCGGCAACGCAGTGGAAGATCTCCGGCGTCTGGTAGTTGTGCGCCAGGATGACCGCGTTGCGCTCGCGTTTCAGGCGATTAATCGATTCCACGTATGGGGCGTGAACCGACCACTCGATCTCGGGAATGACCCGTTCGACCTTTCTGAACAAAGCCCTGGTCGCTTCGCCGATTTCAGGCGAACGGGCGACGGCTAAGGAAGTGGCGCTCATGGATACCCCGCGACGCGATCTGGATTGGATATGCTCCATAATAAGCATACCGTATATATACTCCAATAGAGCATAATTTCGACAGATGATCCTATAGATCACTGACGACTGTCAATATGTTGCAACTGCGTTGCAACCTTATGAAACACAATTTGATGCTGCCGCGCGGGGGTCGGAAACACGCGCGCCGGGCAGGCTGATGCCGGTTTCCGGGCGCGCGGCGACGACGTCGCGGCGAAAACGGAACAACTCGGCCGGGCGGCCGCGCCCGTGGTTGTCGAACTGTCCCGTCGGTTCGACCAAGCCGCCGGAAAGCACCATGCGGCGAAAGTTCTGTTTGTGCAGGCGCATGCCGGCCAGCGCCTCGGCCACCCGTTGCAGACGGAACAGCGTGAAGTCTTCGGGCAGCAGGTCGAACACGATCGGCCGATAGGCAATCTTGCCCCTGAGCCGGCCGAGCGCGGTGGCGAGGATGCGCCGGTTGTCGAGGGCCATCGGCGCGCCGAGGCGCAGCGCGTCCGCCGTTGTCGCCGGGTCGGCCATCGTACCGGCATCGTGTCCGGTGGCGTCCGCGTCCTGGCGGCGATCGCGAACGGACTCGGCCACCAGCCCCGCTTCGTAGAGAAGCTCATAGCGCTCCAGCGTCCGCGCACCCGCGCGCCCGGCACTGTCGGCGAACCCGAACGCGATGCCGACCTGCTCTTCGCGCAGCCGCCGTCGTTCCCCGTCCGACGTCGCCGCGACCCAGGCGTCGAGACCGGGGCGGATCACCCGGTCATACAGGGCGGGCCGCCCGTCGCGCCAGTCTTCCCAGGGCAGGAAACTGTACCAGTCGCGCCATTCAGCTTCACCCGAACCCGCGACGGGAGTTTCCCTGGCCAGCGCCAGATAGCCGACGGAAACGACTCGGGGGCCGCCATACAGCTCTCGCGTGTCCCGGTAGCGGTTGCCAAACGTGTACAACTGCTCGACATAGCGGGGCGTCAGGCCGGTCTGCTCCTGGACCCAGCGGCGCATGCCGTCCTGCAAGGTGCGATGATGCTGCGGCTCGAAGGGGCCGAACGGCAGCGTATCAGGGCTGTCCAGATCGGCGGCGGGCTGGCCGAGTTGGGCGGGGGTGGCCAGCGGATGTGCAACCCGCCGGACAACCAGCACCCGCGGCACCTCATCGGTCACCGCCAGGATCACCGCCGTTAAGCCGACGACAATCGGTGTTTCCTGGGTCACCTCGTACTCCGCGCTCCGCCGTTCGATCGGTGCCGGTCCGTTTCTCCGTGCTCCGTTTCTGCGTGCAAAGATAAGCGGGACGGCGAGGGGACGCCACCATCCCGCCCGCTCGGCCGGGCACCAAGGCTTTTCTTTCGTTTGGGCACCGGCTTGCTTACTGTCCCTCAAGGATTGCGACCGCCGGCCTTGAACGGCCGCACCGGGGCGGATTACGAAGACCAAGTGCGGCGGACGATCGGTTTTGGGAACGAGGCTTTGCATGCGGCGGATGCGAATATCATCCAATCGGAAGCAGCAGGGGGAGCCGGGAAGCGGCCCGCGGGCCGGCGGATGAGGCGAATCGGCATTCTCGGCGGTTCGTTCAATCCCGCCCACGGCGGCCACCGGCACATCTCGGTGCTGGCGCTGAAGATGCTCGGCCTGCACGAGGTGTGGTGGATGGTGTCGCCGCAGAACCCGCTGAAGGACGCGGCCGACATGGCGCCCTTCGACGAACGGATGAAGGCGGCGAAGCGCGTCTCCCGGCTGCCGCGCATCCGGGTCACCGATATCGAGCGCACGGTCGGCACCCGTTATACCGTCGATACCTTGAACGCCCTGGTGGCGCTGTATCCGAACTACCGATTCGTCTGGTTGATGGGCGCCGACAACCTGGTGCAGATCTCATCCTGGCGCGGCTTCGAAACGATCTTCAGAACCGTTCCCATTGCGGTTTTCGCCCGCCCGCCCTATTCTTCCAAGGCCCTTGTCGGGAAGGCGGCCCGCGTGTTCGCCCGATCCCGGGTGGACGAGAAGAACGTCCGCCGGCTGGCTCTGATGACACCGCCGGCGTGGGTTTTTCTCCACACACCGACCCATGCCGGGTCGGCGACCCGGATACGGCGCCACGAAACGGGCGGACAGGGTGGCCGTTGACGTGGACGACGCGCGGCCGGCCGCAAGCAGGAGCGGGAGAGGAAAACCATAGAAGCGATCATCAGGACACCGCCGGCGCCGGAGCATATCCTGTCGGTGGTTTTGTCCTCCCTGGATGGCGATAAGGCGGAGGACGTGACGGTCATCGACCTCGCGGGAAAAACGAGCATCGCGGACTACATGGTCATCGCCAGCGGCACGTCGCAGCGCCACGTCGGCGCCATGACCGACCACATTCTCCGACGCCTGAAGGGATCGGGAATTCGTTCGCTGACCGCCGAAGGGACACCCGTATGCGACTGGGTGCTCGTCGACGCCGGCGATGTCGTCGTGCATGTCTTTCGCCCCGAGGTGCGGGCGTTCTACGCGTTGGAGCGGCTGTGGGGCGCCTCCCACACCCAGGCAGGCACACAGGCGGCGCCGACACTGGGGCACTGACGCGGGGCTTCGCGACGCTAACATCGCCGCCGCGACGGCGTTGACGGCCGTCGGGACGGCGGTTCGGCGGATAAAACCGCGAACGGTCTGGACGGACGGCGCGCGCTGCGGTACCCGTACGCGAGGACGGGACTGAAACAAGAGGGACGAGGGGCATGACCGCAACGCTAATTCTGCTGCGCCACGGACAAAGCGAATGGAATCTCTCCAACAAGTTCACGGGCTGGGTTGACGTCGATCTGACCGACCAGGGCCGTGACGAGGCGGCGCGGGCGGGCCGTCAGATCAAGGAACTGGGCGTCACCGTCAACATCGCCTACACGTCGGTTCTCAAGCGCGCCATCCGTACGCTGTGGATCGCCTTGGACGAGATGGACCAGATGTGGGTTCCGGTGGTGCGGGCATGGCAGCTTAACGAGCGGCACTACGGCGGCCTTCAGGGGCTCGACAAGTCGGAGACGGCGAAAAAATACGGCGAGGATCAGGTCAAGATCTGGCGGCGCAGTTTCGCCACGCCGCCGCCGGAACTGGAAGCCGACAACAAGATGCATCCCCGTTTCGACATCAAGTACGCCGACCTGGATCCGGTGATCCTGCCGTCGACGGAATCGCTGAAGATCACGCTCGACCGGGTGATGCCGTTCTGGGCCAACACCATCGCACCCCAGTTGAAGCTGGGCCGGACGGTTCTCGTCGCCGCCCACGGCAACAGCCTGCGGGCGCTGGTCAAGCATCTGAACAAGATCTCAGACGAAGACATCATCGAGCTCAATATCCCGACCGGCATTCCCCGTGCCTACGAGCTTGACGACAACCTGCAGGTCATCAGCGACCGCTATCTCGGTGACGAGGAAGCCGTAAAGGCGGCGGCGGCGGCGGTGGCGGCACAAGGCAGCGCCCGGTAATAAGCAACGCCGCCCTTTGAGCGCATTCGTGACGTGTTTTCCCCGGCCGCCCGGACGTTCCGGCGGTGGCCGGGGAACCTTACCGCTTGTTAACGCGGCGCCCTCTTGAAACGCGTCGCCATCGGTGGATATCCTCGCAGCCTATCGTGCACGGGCAGTGGCCCCGTGGGCGGCCATCCGCAATCCGGATGTCGCCCTGGCGCCGTTGAGCCCCGGCTGTTCGTGTGCCGAATGTTTCGTGTGGGCTAAGGATCGTCGATGACCGCTCGTTTATGTGCCGCCGGCCTCGCGGCCGTCGTGTTGCTCGTCTCCCCCGTGCGCGCCGCCGAAAATGACGACGGCGAGCGCGCCGAAACGTATGAGATGCTCAATCTTTTCGGCGATGTGTTCGAGCGCGTGCGCGCCGATTATGTTGACGAGGTGTCGGACCAGGCACTCATCGAGTCGGCCGTCAACGGCATGCTTTCCTCCCTCGATCCGCATTCGGGCTACCTCGATACCAGCAAGTTCGACGAGATGAAGGTCCAGACGCATGGCTCCTTCGGCGGCCTCGGCATCGAGGTGACGATGGAAAACGGCCTGGTCAAGGTGGTCTCGCCCATCGATGAGACACCCGCCGCCGAAGCCGGCATCGAACCGGGCGATCTGATCACGCACATCGACGACGAACAGGTTCTCGGCATGACCCTCGCCGAGGCGGTGAAAAAAATGCGGGGTAACGTCGGCACGACGATCAAGCTGACGATCCGCCGCGAAGAGCAGCCGCCGATGGACGTTACCCTGACGCGCGATGTGATCAAGATCAGCTCGGTGCGGTCGCGACTGGAGGGCAAGGTCGGCTACATCCGCATCAGTTCCTTCAACGAACAGACGGAAAGCGGCCTTACCGAGCAGATTGCAAAGCTGAAGGAGGAGAGCGGGGGACAGCTGCAGGGCTACGTCCTCGACCTCCGCAACAACCCGGGCGGTCTCCTGTCGCAGGCGGTTGCCGTTTCTGATGCATTCCTTGAGCAGGGCGAGATCGTCTCGACGCGGGCGCGCAATCCGGACGACGCGCAGCGCTTCAACGCGCACGCCGGCGACCTGGGCGACGGCCTGCCCCTCGTCGTCCTGGTCAACGCGGGCTCGGCGTCCGCGTCGGAAATCGTCGCCGGGGCGCTTCAGGATCACGGCCGCGCCATCCTTCTCGGCACCAAGTCGTTCGGCAAGGGCTCTGTTCAGACCATCGTGCCGCTGACCGGCCACGGCGCCATGCGCCTGACCACCGCGCGCTATTACACGCCGTCCGGGCGTTCGATCCAGGCGGTCGGTATCGAGCCCGATCTCAAGGTCGAACAGGCGCGCGTCGAGGCTCTCGACCGTCCGGACAACCGGCGCGAGGCCGACCTGCGGGGCGCGCTGGATCGTCCCGAGTCCGACACCAAGACCGGCACCGATATCGATGTCGACGTCGATGTCGAGGTCGACGGCGAACCGCTGCCGGAGGTCAAAAAAGAAAACGAGGTCGACTACCAGTTGGAACGGGCGCTGGACCTGGTGCGCGGGTTGTCGCTGTTCGCCAGCCGCAAGGCGGAGACGGGAGCCACGCCCTGACGTTCGACGACGTCTCGCTGTCAGCCAGATGACCTCGCTGCCGTACCGAGCCGGTGTCGGCGCCGTCCTCTTCAACCGGCGGGGCGAGGTGTTCGTCGCCCGCCGCATCGACACGCCGGGCGACGCCTGGCAGCTTCCCCAAGGTGGTCTCGGCAAGGGCGAAGAGCCCGAGGCGGCGATCTTTCGCGAATTGGCGGAGGAGATCGGAACCGGCCATGCCGAGATCATCGGCAGCACCACCGACTGGCTGACCTACGATCTGCCCGAGCATCTTCTCGGCCGGGTGTGGAAGGGAAAGTACCGGGGCCAGCGCCAGCTCTGGTACGCCATGCGTTTTCTGGGCGACGACGCCGACATCGATCTCGACGCCACCGACCATCCGGAATTCGATGCGTGGCGCTGGGTGCCGCTGGAAACGCTGCCGGCGGCGGCGGTGCCGTTCAAGCGCGCGCTCTACGACCGCCTCGTCACCGAATTCGCCTCCCTCGCGGCGGCCACGTTCCGCCGCTGAAAACGCCGAGTGCGGCGGCCACGTTTCCGTGCTAACCACTCGGGTTGCGGCAAAAAGGGTTCCTTTTGCGGCATCCCTCAAGGGTCAGCTTTCGGGTGTCGTTCGGTCGTTCCTGAGCCCGACTCGGAACGGGCAAAAGTAGCCAAGGAGCGACATGCTGCTTGGTCGGCGTATCGCCAGGAGTGGCGTTTCCCCACCGATTGTGGTGATGTCCGCAATCAATACCTTCGCGTCGGCAGATGTGGGCCGATATACCCGATCTCAATGCGACGCTCTGCAACAAGTTCGCGGATGTGAATGCGGCAGCCGCTCTGCAAGCGGGCATGGAGCTCAAAATTCGCTGGATTTCCGTTCATGTCGCGAAACACCCGCCGGCCGCCATACTGCTGCATGGTTGCTGCGCTTTCGGGGCTCACCTTCGACAGGTAAAGCGGCCGGCCGCTTCCTAATGTTATCCAAGTTGCTGCCGTCCTATCCAGCTCGCCAAAGCGCTGAAGAGCTTCACGAAAAACGCTTTCGCCGATTTGGCGCAGCTGATTTTCCACATCCAGTCCGAACGACAGGTGTGGAAACAATGACATGCGGTTCTGCCATACAGATTGCGGCGTCTGCGCGGTAACCGTGTTGGCGCGATGACGGTCAGCGATTGCACTCGCATGCTTCTCTCGCGCGAGGTGATCGACGAAATGCTCCTCGATGATCTCATTTCCTTCCTCATTGAGGAGAATGACGCTTATGTTGAGCAGATCGACGTCCCACCGTGGTTGTGTCGGAAGGCCAAGTGCGATCCGGTCTGAAAGGGCGCATAGAACCAAGGCGGTCGCCCCGGAAAGTCCGGGTTTGGCAAGGTCTGCGAGGAGAAGCCGACCCTTCATGTCTGCAGCCAAGCCGTCTTCAATCGGGACTCTTTGGCTCATGCGTAGGAACAACGCTGCGGAATCCTTGGAGCGCGGATTTCGCATGGCTAATTGCGCTAAGCGCCAAAGATTCACCCCTGGAACAATTGTAATGTCATGAAGCGGCCGACTGGCTCGAAGTGTGTTGACCGCAACGCCGGCGCTGACGAGCGCGGCAATACCGCGGACGACGCTGTCGAGGTCCACAACTGCTTCACTCACACTGGCGTAATGCGATTCCAGGCTCGCTTCGTTCAAGACGAATTCGCGCACGGCGTTTCAGCCTCTGGGTGCAAGCAAGCGGATTAAATTCTCGTCACGCTGATCAAAAAAGCCTGCGGGCCAATCGCTGAGAACGCCGTCTTTGTCAATCTCCGCACTGATCACCTGCGCTTCGGCACCGTCGCGTTCGAAGTAGTGGAACGCGGCATCTTTTGGATCCAGCAAGCCCTCGCGAACGTCGATACGGACGCCGTCCATGAAATGATCGCTGTGAGTCTCCGCGATGACTTGCACACCCGCAGCTGCCGCGCGCGCCGCCAATTGACCAAGGCGAGTTTGTCCGCGCGGGTGCATGTGGGCCTCGGGGTTTTCCAAGAGTACCAAGGCGCCCGGCGGGCTAGCCAGTAGAGCGACGATGACCGGCAGCGCATAGCTCAGACCGAAGCCGACATTGGTTGGCCTAAGAGACATTGTCGGAACGTCACCTGACCGCTTGAATGAAAAGCTGCCAATCACCGCGTCGGCGGCGCGCACCGGCTCCATGCCCAGTATGGCACCCGGACTGACGTCCTGCAGCCACGCCTCGACCTGTTGCCGTAACGCCTGACTGTCAGCGTTGACGATGATCCGCGGATCGCCCTCGCCCAACAGCTCGCCGCCATAGTCCAACAAAAAATGTAGGACGTACTCGCCCCGTCCGCCCAAGTCTCGTCGTCGCGCATGAGACTCTACCAGGGGCAGGAACTTGCGCGGGCCGAGCCGCTCTGCGCACAGATACTGGAAGTCTCCGGCAAACGGTTGATACTTGCCCGCGTCGATCGGCGAAGCCTCAGCAATCCACGGATGATCGGAGCGGTTGACGAACTGAAGCCGATCCGCCGTGCGGTCATAAGCGAACTGAAAAAGCGCTCGTGGATGAATGGCTTCGCTTCCGGACCATGCCAAGCCGATCGTGATCAGGTCCTCTGCGGCGCCGTCGAGCAGGACGTCTTGCCCGGTTCCGAGATCGGCCAAATCTCCAGCCAGATCAAGCCGATCCTCAAGAAACGCCTTGTTCAGGAATGATTGCCGCAAAATCAGGAGGCTCTGAATGACCGAGCTTTTTCCCATGCCGTTCAAACCAGCGAGTAGGGTGAACTGCTGCAGTGGCAAGTTGAGTTGGCGGAAGCACTTAAAGTTCCCCAAAGTGAGGGAGCTAATCACGATAGTACTCCGTCGAGTAGTTTTGTGACCGCCGAAAAACGCTTCTTAACCCGCTCCGGAACGCCGGTCGCATACGAGACCGCTTCGTCAAATTCGCGATCGGTTTTCATTAGAGTTATGAATTCAGACCTTACCTTATCCTTATTTTGGTATAACTCCTTTAACTCGCTATCGCTGCGCTGCGCCAGATTGACGCCCCAGACCTCGAAAAGCGCCTTGCTGATGGGGTTTCGCCTAGCGTTGGGATCGTCATCATATTTTTTGCGAAACGAATCGGTGGTGAAAATTTCGGTTGCGGCCTCCATTGCGCGTTCGAAGTCCACACGCCATTTTGATCGCTCCTCGGCACTCATAACGTTCAACGCCCGCATTGCCTTATTGAGGAAGCCATCTAGATCATTGGTGAGATATTGATTTGGCTGCGTGAGACGGAAGGCGATAAATCGTAATACACATTCCCGTGCCGCCATCCTATCGTCCTTCACCGATCCATTTGTCGCTTTGCGAAACGCATCCGATTTAGCCAACTGGGCAAGATAATCCCGCGCCGGTCCCTTGTTAAGTGCATGGCGAATTTCTTGTCCGGTTAATGGCACGCCGGCTGTGTTGATCCTCTTGAATATGTTGATCATCACCTCGTCTGGAGTGCCTGCCTCGATCACGTTGATGACAAGCTCGGTTTCCTCAATCCGCCGCTGCATATTTCTCGGCAACGCGCTGAAAGTCTTGCCGTGAAGGTGCGTCAGATATTCGAGACCGCCCAGGGCAAATAACCCCTTGGCGAAATCATAAATTGTCGTGAGCCGTTGCAGACCGTCAACAACTACCCAAGTTTCATTTCTTTCCTCTGCCACATAAAATACCGGCAGAGGAATCCTCAATAACAACGACTCAATCAGCCGGCTCTTGCGGACGGGATCCCAAATCCGCGCCCGCCTTTGAAATTCGGGGGCAAGTTCCATTTCTTGATGGTCGATACGGCGCAGGATGAGGTCGATTGTTTTCTTGTCGGTACGAACCTTGATGTGCTCCGGATCGAACGGTCGAGTAATCTTAACGGCTGGATCGTCCCTTTCGGCCTCAACACCGGCGAGTTGGCCGTCGTCGAGCCGTTCTTCTTCGATTGCTTGTTGTTCCTCGGTCATGGGGACGGTTCCTAACACGGCCTCCTGGGCAGTCGGAAGTTCGCGCGCGTCAGCATGCGCTCATTCTTCTCACGATGTCTTCTTTACTTCGCATACAGGCCGTCGAGCGAGTCTGCAATGGAGGAGCTGCCGAGTCAGCAATTGGGATATCGCTGAAATCGAGGTAGGTCCGAGCTGGGTCATAACTCTCCAATCGTCCCACCTCGGCGATGGTCTGCTTCCGAAGGTACAAATGCCATCGTCGGTGATGCAAAAGGGCTACCTTGCGCGCCGAGCCGAATGCGACGATGGTGAGCGCATGTCGACACCACGCTCCCGGGTCGCCCTGGTTACCGGCGCCGGCCGGCGGATCGGGCGCGCCATCGCACTCGATCTGGCTGCCGATGGCTGGTCGGTGGGCGTTCACTACAACCGCTCGGCGGAGCCTGCCGAGGCCGTCGTTGCCGAGATCACAGGGCGCGGCGGGCGGGCCGTCGCCCTTCAGGCCGACCTGATGAGCGACGCGGCCTGTGACGCGCTGGTGGCGCACGCCGCCGAAAGCCTCGGGCCTCTCGGCTGTCTCGTCAACAACGCCTCGGTGTTCGAAAACGATCGCATCGACACCATCACGCGCCAATCCTGGGACCGGCATATGCAGGTCAATCTGCGCGCGCCGCTGGTCCTCTCCCAGGCGTTCGCGCGCCAGCTGCCCGATGACGACCACGGCGTCATCGTCAACCTGCTCGACCAGCGGGTCTGGAACATGACCCCCTATTTCATGTCCTATACGGTGAGCAAGGTTGGCCTGTGGACGCTGACGCGCACGCTTGCCATGGCGCTCGCACCGCGCATCCGCGTCAACGCCATCGGTCCGGGGCCGACCCTGCCCAGCGAGCGGCAGAGCGAGGAGCATTTCGTCCGCCAATGGTCGGGCACGCCGCTGGGCCGCCCGGTGGCCCTTGACGACATATGCCGTGCCGTGCGCTTCATTCTTGATTCTCCATCGCTTACCGGCCAGATGATGGCCTTCGATGGCGGACAGCATTTGGGCTGGTCCCCCCGGGCCGCGGAACAGGCCGTTCACGAATGACTCGCTCAGGAAACGCTCGCGACGCGGGCACCGATGCGCGGACGGTGGCAGCGCCGGTGCGCATTGCCGATGCGCGCAACCGGCTTCGCCATGTCTTCATCCGCGATCTCGTCCTCACCTGCCGTATCGGCGTTCACCGGCATGAGGCGACGGCGGCGCAGCGGGTGCGCATCAATGTCGATCTGGCGGTGCGTGACGATCGGGATCTCGGCGACGACTTGACAAATGTCGTCTGCTACGAAGCCATCGCCAACAACGTCCGCGCCATCGCCCAGCGGCGGCATATTCGCCTGGTCGAGACCCTTGCCGAGGAAATAGCCGCCATGTGCCTCGACGACGGCCGCATCCGCTCGGTTCGCGTCCGGGTTGAAAAGCTCGACGTGTTTGCCGACGCTGCCAGCGTCGGCGTGGAGATCGAGCGTTTTGCCGGCCTGTGACGGGTTACAACTATATTGCGCATGCGAGACCGCTTGAGCTTGACATTGCTGCTGCGCCATAACTTGTGCACACGAGGTGCATCTCGACAAGGAATTACCCCAAGTGAGGTAAATTCTCCTGTGACCGGATCCTTGATGTCTGCCGGCCGTCAAGAATAAGAACGAATACTGATGGTTATCGTGTTGCTTTGTGTTTCGACCTGCCTTCCGCTTTGCGAAAGGGGCTGCGGAACGCGCTTGCAAGGCAATCCTGTCCACCATCTTATCCACAGGGCTGAAAGCAGCACGCCGCTCGCCGGCCTGCGCCGCGGCGGGATGACCCTTCGACCACTGTCGACGCCCAGGCAGCGGGTCGATGTCCGGCTCTGACGATCCCGACCGCGCCGGCGGCGACATGGCGATCCTCACCGGTGCGTCACGCGTCGCCGCCTACGTCCCGACCCTGCCACACGGCCCCGGTGTCTATCGGATGATCGCGGCGGATGGCGCCGTGCTCTACGTCGGCAAGGCCGGCGATCTCAGCAAACGGGTCACGGCCTACACGCGCCCCGGCCGTCTCGGGCCGCGCCTGCAGCGCATGGTCAACGACACGGTGACGATGGAATTCGTCTCGACCCGGACCGAGGCGGAGGCGCTGCTGCTCGAATCGAACCTGATCAAGCGCCTCAAGCCCCGCTACAACATCCTGCTGCGCGACGACAAGTCGTTCCCGTCCATTCTGCTGACCGGCGATCATGACTTCCCCCAAGTGCTCAAGCATCGCGGCGGCCATGCCCGCAAGGGCGATTACTTCGGTCCGTTCGCGTCCGCCGGCGCGGTGAACAAAACATTGAACGCCCTGCAACGCGCCTTTTTGTTGCGGAGCTGTTCCGACGCGGTGTTCGCGGCCCGCACACGTCCGTGCCTGCTGTACCAGATCAAGAGGTGTTCGGCGCCGTGCGTCGGCAGGATCGACGGAGCCGGATACGACGAACTGGTGGCCGAGGCGCGCGCGTTCCTGAAAGGCGACAGCCAGCGGGTGCAGCAGGACCTGGCGATGAAAATGGACGCCGCCAGCCGTGAGCTTCGCTACGAGGACGCGGCGCGCACCCGCGATCGCATCCGGGCGCTCACCGCCGTGCAGGCGCAGCAGGACATCAATCTCGACGGCCTGGGCGACGTCGACGTCATCGCCGCCCATCAGGCCGGTGCCGCCACCTGCGTGCAGGTGTTTTTCTTCCGCGGCGGGCGCAACAACGGCAATCGCGCCTATTTTCCCGACCACGCCGGCGACGATCCGGTCGAGGCGGTTCTGGAGGCGTTCGTCGGCCAGTTCTACGCCGAGCGGTTGCCGCCGCCGGCCGTGCTCATCAGCCACGCGCTCCCCAACGAGGCTCTGATCGCCGAGGCGCTGAGCGTTCGCGCCGAGCGCCGCGTCCGGCTTTCGGTGCCCCGGCGCGGTCCCCGGTTCAATCTGGTCGAGCACGCCGTGGCCAACGCGCGGGAGGCGCATGGCCGCCGCCTGGCGGAGAACGCGTCCCAGCGCCGCCTGCTCGACGCGGTGCAGCGCCTGCTGTCTCTCGACGCGCCGCCGTCCCGGATCGAAGTCTACGACAACAGCCACGTGTCCGGCACCGACGCCGTCGGCGCGATGATCGTCGCCGGCGCCGACGGTCTGCAAAAGGCCGCCTATCGCCGCTTCACCATTCGCGGCAAGGCGGGCGACGACGACTACGCGATGATGCGCGAGGTGCTGACCCGGCGGTTCGGCCGCGCGCTCGCCGAGGACCCCGACCGGTCGGCGGGCCAGTGGCCGGACCTGGTGCTCATCGACGGCGGCCAGGGCCAGCTCTCCGCCGTCCAGCAGGTCTTCGCCGACTTGGGCATCGACGACGTGGCGGTCGCCGCCATTGCCAAGGGACCGGACCGCGACGCCGGGCGCGAACGGATTTTCCTTCCCGGCCGGCCGCCGATCTCTCCGGATGCGCGGGACCCGGTCCTCTATTTTCTTCAGCGGCTGCGCGACGAGGCGCACCGGTTCGCCATCGGCACCCATCGCGCGCGGCGCTCGAAACACCTGTCGCGCTCGGCGCTGGATGACATCCCCGGCATCGGTGCGCAGCGCAAGAAAGCGCTTCTGCATCATTTCGGTTCAACGCGCGCCGTGGCCGGTGCCGGCCGGTCCGATCTGGAGGCGGTGCCCGGAATAAGCCGCTCCATTGCCAACAAGGTCTATGAATGGTTCCATTCCGAACCGTGAGAGTTGGTATAGACTGTTGGCGTTCGCATGCCGACGATGAACTGGGCGGCTCATGGAAGCCAACATTCCGAATTCGTTGACGGTTTCCCGCATTCTGGCGACGGCGGTCGTTTGCGTGCTGGTGATGCTCGGAACGCCGTTCGGCAACGGTCTTGCCCTGGCGGCCTATCTCTACGCGTGCATCACCGATTTTCTCGATGGCTATCTGGCGCGGATGTGGCGCCAGCAGTCGAGCTTCGGCCGCGTTCTCGATCCCATTGCCGACAAGCTGCTCGTCGCATCGGCACTGCTCGTTCTGGTCGGTGTCGACCGGCTGCAGGGCATCCACTTGATTCCGGCGGTGGTGATCCTGTGGCGGGAAATCCTCGTGTCGGGTCTGCGCGAGTTCCTGGCTCATCTGCATGTTGGCATGCCGGTGACGCGGCTCGCGAAATGGAAGACGACGCTGCAGATGGTGGCGCTCGGATTTCTGATCATCGGCGATGCCGGGCCGGCGGTGGGCCAAGTGACGTCGACGACCATCGGCATCGTCGGCCTTTGGGCGGCGGCGGCGTTGACGCTGTTCACCGGCTATGACTACGTCCGCGCCGGTCTGCGGCATATGGGCGATGGGGACGCGGATACCGGACCCTCGGCCGAGCGGCGAGCCGGTCCGCACGTTAAGCGCGCCGACCCCGCCCGCGATCCCGGCTGAGAGCGGATGCGTGTTCTTTACTTTGCCTGGGTACGCGAGAAGGCGGGGCGCGATGGCGACGACGTGACGCTGCCCGCGACCGTCACCACCGTCGCCGAGCTTATCGAGTGGTTGAGCGCTCGGAGTCCTTCCACCGCCCGGGCGCTGTCGCCGGTGGACGCGGTGCGCGTTGCCGTCAACCGGACCGTCGTCGACCTCGACCATCCGGTTGCCGCCGATGATGAGGTGGCGTTTTTCCCGCCGGTCACCGGCGGATGAGGCCCGGAGATGCGCCGTTGATCCGAGTTCAAGCCGAGGATATCGACGTCGCCGGCGCCATCGAAGCGCTCGGCTCGGGCGGCCACGGCGTCGGCGCGCTGGCCCTTTTCATCGGCCTGGTTCGTGATCTGAGCGATGGCCGGCCGGTGGACTGGCTGACGCTGGAGCACTTCCCCGGCATGACCGAAAAGGTTCTGGCAGAGGTCGACGCGGCGGCGCGCGAACGCTGGCTACTCCAGGCCACCACCATCATCCACCGCTTCGGCCGGCTGGCGCCGGGCGACCGTATCGTGCTGGTCGCCGTTGCCTCCGCCCATCGGGACGCCGCGTTCGAGGCCTGTCGCTTCATCGTCGACCAGCTCAAGTCGAACGCGCCGTTCTGGAAGCTGGAGGAGGGGGCGGGGGAGCGGCACTGGGTCGCGGCCCGTGCCGAGGATAATGTGTCTGCCGAGGGCTGGCACCGCAGGGAGACTTCATGACCGCCGCTTTGCTAGACGACTGCGACGCGCTGATCTTCGACTTCGACGGCGTGCTGGTCGAATCGACGGACATCAAGATCACCGCCTTCCGGGAGATGTATAGGGAGCACGGTCCCGACGTGGAGGCCGCCGCCATCGCCCATCACGTCGCCCATGGCGGCATTTCGCGCCGCCAGAAGATCCGCCACGTGCATCGACACGAGTTGGGGATCCAGCTCTCGCCGGACGCGCTCGACGCACTGTGTCAGCGCTTTTCGCTACTGGTCGAGGAGGCCGTCACCGCCTGCGATCCGGTGCCGGGGGCGGACGCGCTGCTGGATGCCCATCACCGCCGCCTGCCCACCTTCATCGTGTCCGGCACGCCGCAACCGGAACTGACCCGCATCGTCGGCCGTCGCGGGCTGGAGCCGTACTTTACCGAGGTGTTCGGCTCGCCGCCGGAGAAGCCGCCGATCATCCGCGACATCCTGGCCCGCCACCGCCTTGATAACACACGCGTCGTCTTTATTGGTGATGCGATGACCGATTACGACGCGGCGCGGGAGACCGGCGTCCGCTTCATCGGCCGGGTGCCGCCCGGCGCTGACAACCCGTTTCCCGACGATGCCGCCATCGTGCCCGACATGATGGCGTTGTTGTCATGACCAACGACGACGATCGCGCTGACCCGCCTTCCGCCGCTCCGCAAAGCTTGGAGCGGGCGTACCGCAGCGGCGCGTTCATGGACAGCCGGCATGCCCGGCCGGTGCGCATTCTGTCCGAATATCTCCACCCCGAGAGCCGCTTCGAAGCGCTGGGCATCAGCGACACCATCGTCTTCTTCGGCTCGGCCCGCATCCGCTCGCGCGACGACGCGCAAGCCGCCGTCGACGCGGCGAGAATGGGCAACGGCGACCTTGCCGGCGCCGAGCAGGCGCTCGCCATGTCCCGCTATTACGAGGAATGCCGCGAGCTCGCCCGCCGCCTGACCGAATGGTCGAAAGGGCTGGGAACGAAACAGCGTCGCTTCGTCGTCTGCACCGGCGGCGGGCCGGGGATCATGGAGGCCGCCAACCGCGGCGCGTCGGAAGCGCGCGGCCGCAACGTCGGATTGACGACCTCCGTTCCTGGCGAGACGCAGGGAAACGCGTACATCACCCGCCAGCTCGCGTTCGAGTTCCACTACTTCTTCATGCGCAAGTTTTGGTTCGTCTACCTGGCCAAGGCGCTCGTCTGCTTCCCCGGCGGCTTCGGCACCCTGGACGAGTTTTTCGAGGTGATGACGCTGATTCAGACCCGCAAGCTGCGCAAGCGGATGCCCATCGTCCTCTTCGGCTCGGCGTTCTGGGACGATGTGCTCAATCTCAATGCGCTGGTTCGCTTCGGAACCATCGGCGCCGAGGATTTGACGCTATTTCACAAGTCCGACTGCGTCGACGACGCCTTTAGTTACATTACGGAAAATTTAACGCTAACTGCCTTAAATATGCCGGGAGGACGACTTTAAGACGCTTCGCCACGTTTTAATGCGCTACTTGGAACGGTACCCGCCACAGCATTCAGCGTTCTTGGACAATACGATATAATTCAAGCGAAGTTCGGCATAAACAATACAACCAGATAACAATATTTGATATCATAAACAACCGACTTATAGCCAACAGTGACTCCGTCAGAAGAAGATTATACTGAAATGCACCCGCTATGCCTCCTATAACAAAGAGCGTTAAAATGTCCTTTTGAACTTTTAGGTGACCTTTCAGTTTATCATCGTAGTACCTCCTTCCAGCGTATAAACATCCTATAAATGCAAGAAATACCATAAAGAGCGAAAAAGCAGCTGCCCGTTGTTCCCACAGGATTGACCCAAATGCGCCAATAAACAATACGAAAGTTAATAACAAGGAACACATTATAAAACCGTAAATATAAATTACTAATTTCATGTCAGCTACGTAAATTCCTATTTATAATAACAATACGATTTTGAAGTAGAAGGCTGTTCGTTCAAATCAAATGAAGTCCTTTCTTTTGTAGCCGATTCGCTAAAAGCAAGGCAGTCATTGTATCGCCGGAATACCATCTTGTAGTGGGTGGCGGGAAAAATTCCTGCAATCTTGACATTCTTATTTCCACTATCGCCCCGCAAACGCCTATTATATTCCATAAATATTTCCCGATCGGCAATTACAGCGTCGACTTTCCGCGCTAAAAACAATTGCGAATGAAGCTTCTGATTTCGCTCCTCGGTGTAGGTACTAAAATACTGCTTGTGCTCTCCTAACTTATCTATAATTTCAGAAGCGCCCGCAAAAGCAATTACGTGCCGTCCATGAAGATCTGATAGAGAATTTATACCTCCTGGAAAAATATCTGAATGATATCCCACAACATTATTATAGGTAATGTACTCAGTTGAAGAATAACCTTCTAGATCAATCGATAATGGCACAGTAGCAACAGCGTCAAATCTGTAATCAGATAAATACGTGCTCCAGTGATTTGAAAATGGCTGTACGAAAAATTGAATATTGTCTTCTTCATAAATGCCAGAAAGATGATCTATTATTTTCTTTCTCTCTCTACCTTTGCCTTCTTGCGTCATATGGGGCGGCAACAAGGCCACAACTACCTGCAATGTTTTTTCCTCATCTGCATAATTGCTTAATTGTCCTTTGAGAGATAAAATCAGAATTATAGAAATAAAAAAAATAAGAATGTATTCTATATGAACTCTATTAAAAATGTTTAATTTTGCACTAGGATGGGTTTGATTCATTTGTTCCATCCCCATTCATGATCTTCAAACAATATGTAGTATTTTGATGTTTTAAATATATCAACTAAACTGTTTACCATAAGAAGGGATAGGGACCAAAATACGACGAGTAATTCCTGCTTAAAATCCCAGTTGAAGACGCCCGCAACTATCGATGATATAGATAAAAAAATATCATAAAAGAAAGAGATACTCAACGGGGAAAAAGGTGATAGGGTAGCGGACCAGAAGCTCAGAAGGTCTTCGCGAAAACATTCGAGCATATTCGGTTGACATGTGCCAGCCACTGCAAATGGCGCGAAGGCGAATAGACCGAAAGTTAGATTGCTTCGGGACCAGATCAGGCCCGCTTCGGACTGACGGGTGTGCGCTTCAATACGTTCGTCTTTGCGAAAACGGCGTTCTTGAAGGTCGAGCATGCCGATCCACAAACCGTTAAGAATGAGGAGAATTACATGAATTGCAATATAACCGGAAAACATCCACGCGGTTACCATTATATCTGAAGAAATGGAAAAAACAATAAAACTAAATTCTTCGCATAAAAAATAATATAGTGCTCCGTGGAGTATAATTATAATCCAATTTATTGATATGCAGTAATTTGATAATAAAATTATATCGGGTTGGTTCATGCTATTTAGAGATGACGAAATTGCTATTAACCGTCGTAGGTTGCGGGGAACCCAGAAAAAACGCATGGCGAGAAATATAGCATTAAAAAATAATAAAAAAAATAATATATCTGTATAAGAGTTAAAATCCATGGCACTATTTAGTAAATTTGTAAGAAATGGGTGAGAGGCCAAAAAAACCTCGCGCAAACCGAGTACGATTATGACGGCATAGACGGTTTGCATAAGATCGAGGCCGCGAATATTGGTTTTTATTGAGGGTTTCCAGCATCCTGAGTTCGACATGCTTCACCTGGGTTCGAAAAAAGAAAAATTGTAAAACCCCAACTCCCCAATAAACAGTGTACGAGAGATCGAAGCAAAGGCAACGTTATTATGTTGTAGTAGTGCGAAAGGAAGCGATCATCATTTACACGCGATGGTGGTGCGGTGGTGCGTCAACGTTCTACAAGGAGATGGGAGAGAGGAGTGCCGTTCGGTTCCGGGCTCACCCGAGTCGTGGGCAATAAAAAGAAGGAAGCGGATGGGCGCGGTCCCTGCGAATGCAGGCGATCGTCTCAGGCCAATCTTCTTTGGTGCCCATCAGCCGGTCCTTAGCCGCTTCAGCTTTAGGCACCCTCGACGACGACCCCGGCGGCGCGCAGGGCGGCGATGGCGTCGCGGCCGCCCTCGGGCGTGATCGGCCGCGTGCCCTCGGCGATCACGTGCACCTCGAACCCGCACCGCCGCGCATGGCGTGCCGTTTCCAGGACACAGACGTCCAGCGCCAAGCCGCCGATCCACAGCCGACTCACGTCTCGCGCCCACAGGTCCGCGTCAAGACCGGTCTCGTTCAGCGCCGAATACTGGTCCTTGTCGAAGCGTATGCCTTTGGTGACGTGAATGGCCCCCGGCGGTAAACGCAGCATCGGATGGAAGGCGGCGCCGTCTGAGTCCTGCACACAGTGAGGAGGCCATGGACCGCCGCGCTCATTGAAGCTGACATGACCATGCGGATGCCAATCGCGCGACACATAGGCGGGCAGCCCCTTTTCGTGCGCGCACGCCATCCACGCGTTCAACACGGGGATCACCGCATCACCGTCCGCGATCGGCAGCCGGCCACCGGGGCAAAAATCGTTCTGAACGTCGACAACGATAAGCGCGTCGCCGGCGGCGAGCGCCGTTTCCGGTTTCACTGCCATGTCATGGCTCCCTGACGAGGATCACAGACGCTTCGAACGGCGCCAGTCGGATGGGAATGCTGGTCATCATCGATCCGCCCGCGCCGTCGCCGCCGTCGAGGCGCTCGTCGAGCGTTCCGGCGACGGTGCTGAACACACGCCGTGCCTCCGCGACGGCCAGGCCGCCCAGATCGACACGGTCCTCGATTGCCGTGCGGCCGAAGTTGACCGCGGTGACGGCGTGCGAGGCCGTCCCGCCGCCGTTACCGCCGCCGGGCAGCTCGTGAACGCTAACCACCAGGCCTTCGTTCGGCACCTCCGGCACCGCGATCATCCGGCCGTTCTGCAAATCGGTTGCCCGGCGCACCGCCAGCATGTCCTTCAGCCGGGACGCGAACGAGTCCGGCGAGCGCCGTTGTTCGGGCAGGCTGCCGTACAGGCTTACGGCGCGCGGCAGGCCGGCCGGCGAGGCCTCGGCGGTCGGGTTGGCGGCGAGCAGATCGTAGGCGCCTCGGTTCAGCCAGCGGCAGTCGTTGTCGGCCATGCGCTCCGCCACCTTGTCGCGCGGCACCGGCAGCGCGCCCACCAGGTCCCATCCCGACAGAACGAGCGCGCCCGGAATCAACGCATTGAAGGCGGCGGCGGCCAGGTGCAACTGGCGAATGCGTACCGTCAGTTCCGGCGTGATCGCGTCGAGCCGCTCGACGCCGAGGGCCGCGGCGGCGAGCCCGGCGACGGTGGAGCAGACACCGGGGCTCATCGCGAACCCCTCGTTATAGGACCGCTTCGGGCCCGTCGTCGCCGCGAGCGTCTCCTGCGGGATGCGCTTGAACAGTTCCCGGCCGGTGGCTGTTTCCGTCTCGTGGGCGAACGTCGTGTCGCCGTTCAGCGCCAGATGCGTCGCCTCCAGCATCAGTTCGTCGTGGTTCTGCACGCCGTGCACCAGGCGCATCGGCCGCACGCCATTCTCCAGCAACTGGCGCAACAACAGGCGCAACGGCCCGGCATCGCCGGTGACGAGGGCGTAGATCCAGCCCGGCCGCGTCGTGAAGTCATACGCCAGCTCCGGGCCGGTCGCCAGCGTCTGGCGCAGCGTCGCCAGCGACGTGTTCGTCTCCTGAAAGCTGTAGCCGCCGAATTTCCGCGTCAGCATGGCGACGGTGGCCGTCGCGTGCGCGGACAGCGGATGGTCGCCGACCCAGCCGCGCCGGCCGTCGAAGCGGCGTTCCATGCCGAGAAACATCGTCGCATCGAGGCGCAGCGCGGTCACGCCCAGCGTGCGCAGCGACTGCAGCGCATCGCCGGCGATGAGCCGCTGCGCCCCGAAACCGGGGTCGAGCCAATTGAGCGACGGCTGACCCTCCTTAAAGAAGTGGAGGTAGACCCAGCGACGTTGGACACCGTCGATGCCCTCGACGACGTCCGTGGCGCTCCAACTCGTTTCCTTAATTCCCGGCCGCTTGAAGACAACGAACTCCAGCGGGCCGACGATGTACTGCTTCTCCATCAGCCGGGTGACCGTCTCGATGGGCAGGTTGACGCTGTCCTTGCCGGCCGGAACACTGGGCAGCAGCGACCAATCCTCGGGGTCGATCGCGACCATGCTGAACACGCCCGGAAAACCGGAAACGTTGCGCTCGGCGAGACGGAAATCGGGTCCCTTGCCGGTATGGCCGGGGATCAGATCGCCGATGATGGCGATGCCGTTGGCCCGTGCCCCCCGCACCATCGACCGATAGGCGACAACGTCACCGAAGGCGGGATCGATGGCGGACTCGATGCGGTCGAAATAGCCGTCGATGGTCGGCCGGTAGCTCCGGTCGACGACGCTGCCGGCGCGCTTCATCGGACCGGTGTGAATGGCGTCGATGCCGATCTCACTCAGCAGCCGCAAAAGCTCCGGATCGCCGAGGGTTTCCAGCACCGGCGTGTCTGGCCGGCCGATGATCGCTTCCGGATAGGCGGCGAACCAGGCCGACGCCTGCTCCAGAAAATCCTCGGGCCGGGCCTCACCATAGGCGTGCAGCCACTGGACGCCGGTGCCTTCGATCTCGGCTGTCAGCGCCATGGCGTTCAACAGCATCGAGCGTTCTTTAAGCCAGTCGATCTCGGCCTGGTCGGTGCGGGCCGACACCGAATCAGCGAGCAGCAATCCGATGATGACGACACCCGCGCCGACGCCCAAACGCTGCAATGCACGCCGTGAGTTCGTCTGCATAGAGCCCCCGCCCGTATCCATCGCTGCACAACCTTTCCCCGTTCTAGCCAGCGCCGATACCTGTGTCGACCGTCTACCCGCCAGCCATAAAGCGTTCGCCGCCGTGGTCACCTTTTGACGGCCGGCACGCGTGCCGCTACGTTCACGCCGCTGAATTCGTAGGGTTAAGATGGGGTCTGCCGGGACCGCCGGCATGAGCCGGCGACGCCGCTGATTGCGGCGGCCGGCGGAAGGGGAGAAAACGTCGAACATGGCCACAGCGGTTCCCGTCGGCGGACATGACCAGCCGAATGCCAATTTCGTTATTCTCATCGCCAGTGCCGCGGCGCTGGGCGGCTTTCTGTTCGGCTTCGATACCGCCGTCATCAACGGCGCGGTGCTTGCCCTGCAGAAGCATTTCAACGCGTCGAGTTGGGCGATCGGCCTGTCGGTGTCGCTGGCGTTGGTCGGCTCCGCGGTGGGTGCGTTCGCCGCCGGGCCGATCGCCGACCGCATCGGCCGGGTGCGCAGCATGCGCATCGCGGCGGCCCTGTTCTTCGTCAGCGCCATCGGCTCCGGTCTTCCCGTCAGCATCTACGACTTCGTCTTCTGGCGGTGTATCGGCGGCCTGGGCGTCGGCGCGGCCAGCGTCATCGCGCCGGCCTACATCGCCGAGGTGTCGCCGGCGCATATGCGCGGGCGGCTCGGCTCGCTGCAGCAACTCGCCATCGTCATCGGTATCTTCGTCGCCCTGCTCAGCAATTACGCCATCGGCACCGCCGCTGAATCGGCGGAAAACCCGTTCTGGTTCGAGTGGGAGGCGTGGCGCTGGATGTTCTGGTCGATGATCCCGGCCGCCGTCCTCTACGGCCTCTGCGCCGCGTTCATTCCGGAATCGCCGCGCTATCTGGTCGCCAAGGGTCGGGACGGCGAGGCAAGGGCCGTCCTTGGCCGCATCATCGGTGCCGACGCCCCGCATCGGGTTGAGGAGATCCGCCACACGGTGACCACCGAACACCGGTCCTCTCTGTCCGACCTGCGCGGGCGCTTCGGGCTGCTGCCCATCGTCTGGATTGGTATGGCGCTGTCGGTGTTCCAGCAGTTCGTCGGCATCAACGTGATCTTCTACTACGGCAGCACGATGTGGCGGGTGGTCGGCTTCAGCGAGTCGGATGCCCTTATCATCACCATGATTACCGGCATCACCAACGTCGTCACCACCTTGATCGCGATTGCCTGCATCGACCGCTTCGGCCGCAAGCCGCTGCTCCTCGCCGGTTCCATCGGCATGGCCGCGACCCTCGGCACGCTTGCCTACATCTTCGGCACCGCCGAACTCGGCGGCAATGGCCAGCCGCAGCTGACGGCCGCCGCCGGCACCGTCGCCCTCATTGCCGCCAACGCGTATGTGTTCTGCTTCGGCTTCTCGTGGGGGCCGGTGGTCTGGGTGCTGCTGGGCGAGATGTTTAACAACCGGATCCGCGCCGCCGCTCTCGCGCTCGGCGCCTCGGTGCAGTGGGTTGCCAACTTCATCGTCTCGACGACGTTCCCGCCCATGGTCGAGGGTCTCGGCCTCGGCGTCGCGTACGGCACCTATACATTTTTCGCCGTGCTTTCGTTCATTTTCGTCCTCGCCGTGATCCGCGAAACCAAAGGCAAGGAACTGGAGGACATGGCGTAGCGCGGACGGGCGCTGGAACCGCGCGGCCGGTCTCCGTCGCTGTCCGGTCTCCGTCGCCATCCGGTCCATCGGCAAGGGTGAGCCGAAATTGCACCTTCCGGTCGATAAGCCGGGGGTTACTTTTCCACCGTTCACACACCCATGTCATAATGGCCCAAAAGGGGTTCAAGCGGGACGAAACAACGTGACGGATGAGTGGGCGGCATTCTGTGATGCGCTGGCCATCGAGGGCCTGGTGCCCGAGGCGTTCGAGCGCTACCGTCCCGCCATCGCCGCCGGTTTCGAGCTGTTTCTCGACGCCTTGCCGGCCGAACGGACGTTCGAGATCCTCGGCTATCAGGCGGCCCTCGACGCCGATGCCGGTCCCGGCGACCGCCTGATCGAGCTGGCCCGCTGCTGCCCCGTCCTCCACAAGCTGGGCCAGGTGATTGCCCGCGATACGCGGTTGCCGGCGGACCTGCGAACGCATCTGCAGCGCCTGGAGACGATGGCGCCGTCGGGCGATACCGACTGGGTGCCCGGCGTCATCGCCGATGAGCTGGGCGGCGCGCTCCCGGTCGGCATCGCGCTCGATCCGCGGCCGCTGGCGGAGGCGAGCGTCGCCATGGTTACCGGGTTCGTCTGGACGCCACCCGATGGCGATCCGCCGCGCCGGGGCGTGTTCAAGGTCCTCAAGCCCGGAATCGAGGCACGGCTCGACGAGGAGCTCGAGATCCTGTCGTCGATCGGCGCCCGCCTGGACGAAAAATGCGAGCACTATGGCCTGCCCGCCATCGCCTACGCCGACTCCTTCGCCCAAGTGCGGGAACTGCTGGAGCGCGAAACCCGGCTGGATCAGGAGCAACGGCATCTGGTTCTCGCCCGTCAGGCGTACGCCGGCATGCAGCGTGTGGTCGTGCCGGAGGTGTTTCCGTTCTCGACGCCGCGGCTGACGGCAATGGAGCGCATCGACGGCCTTAAGGTCACCGAGGTCGACGGAATGCCGGCGGCGGCGCGCCGTTCGGTGGCGGAAACGATGGTCATCGCGTTGCTGGCCCAGCCGATCTGGTCGCCGGACGACCGCACGCCGTTCCATGCCGATCCGCACGCCGGCAATCTCATGGTTACCGGGGACGGGCGCCTCGCCCTGCTCGACTGGAGCCTCGTCGGCCAGTTGAGCAAAGCCGACCGCATCGGCCTGTCGCAGATCCTGCTCGGCGCCATCACCTCGGACGCGAGCCGTATCGTCGATGCCATCCATGGGCTCGCCGCCAACGGTACCGGCGACGCGGCGGCGATCGAGCGCTCCGTCGCCGCCGCCATGCAGCGGCTGGCGATCAGCCTGTGGCCCGGTCTGACGTGGCTGACCCAGCTCATGGACGACATCGCGAGCACGACGCGCATCCGGTTCTCGGGCGATCTGCTGGCCTTCCGCAAGGTCCTGCATACGGTCAACGGCGTCGTCGCCGACGTGTCCGCCGACTGCCAGGCCGACGTGGTGCTGGTGCAATCCTTCCTGACGCGGCTCGGTATCGAGTGGCCGATGCGCATGGCATCGGGGCCGACGACACGGGCGTTCGCGACCCATTTCTCCAACGCCGATCTGGCCCATATTGGCCTGTCGGCACCGCTGCTCGCCTGGCGCGCCTGGCTCGACGGCATCGCCTCGTGGACCGGCGGGCGAGGGGAACCGCCATCCGGCGGCCACGGGTGAACGAACGGGGAGCGCACGACCCGTCGCCCCGCCAGGCCACTTTCCCGCGGGGACGCTTCTGCTTAAGCTTTGGCTGTCGCTAACACGGGATGAGGGAAACCAGCCCATGCGTCTGCCCGCCACTCTCCCCGCTGTCTGCCGGCGTTCCGGCGCTGCCACCGTCGTGCTCGCTCTGATCGTGCCCGTTCTTGCCGTCCTCGCGCCGGTCGATGCCGCCGCCGAGCTGCGCACCGAGACCGTGACCTACCAGGTGGGCGACGAGAGCTTCACCGGTACCCTTGCCTACGACGACGTCATCGACGGCCCGCGCCCCGGCGTCCTGGTCGTGCACGAATGGTGGGGAGCCAACGACTACGTCCGTAAGCGGGCCGAGATGCTGGCCGAGGAAGGCTACACGGCCTTCGCGCTCGACATGTACGGCTCCGGCAAGGTCGCCGAGCATCCGGACGACGCACGTCGCTTTTCTCAAGAGGTCATGGCCAACCGCCCCGCGGCCGAGGCGCGTTTCGCCGCCGCCCTGGCACTGCTGCGTCAGCACCCGACGGTCGATCCGGATGCGATCGCCGCCATCGGCTACTGCTTTGGCGGCGGCATCGTCCTGCACATGGCGCGCATCGGTGCCGACCTGCGCGGCGTGGTCAGTTTCCACGGCAGCCTGGCGTCGACCACGCCGGTGCGGCCGGGGTCGATTTCGTCTGCGGTTATGGTCTTTACCGGCATCGATGATCCGTTCGTGCCGGCGGAACAGGTGAGCGCCTTCGTTGCCGAAATGCACAACGCCAAGGCCGCCTATACTGTGGTCGGTTACCCCGGCGTGACGCACGGCTTCACCAACCCGGTCGCCGATCAGCTGGCCGCCCGCTTCGACCTTCCACTGGCCTACGACGCGGCGGCCGACGCCGATTCATGGCTGCGCACACAGGTCTTCTTCGACGGTCTGTTCAGCCGCGAGGAGACGCCGTGACCCGAACCTCTGGTCGATGCCGAAAGGAACAGCGGGTCGAAAAAGGCGTTTTCCCTCGCGCCAACAGGCGTACACTGACGGATGTCGCACCGGGCGGCCGGGCCGTTAAGGCACGCTCGAACGACTTATAATCAAAGGGGTCCTAATGCGGGGCCGCGATCCGGTCCGACGGGCGGAAAAAAGGGAGCGAGATAATGATCGAAGGGTATGTCGACCTGCGCAACGAGCTTTGTGAAATCCTGGGCGGTGATGTCAACGACGACGACCTTGACGCCGCCGTCGAAGCCCTCATCAACGAGGAGCACACAACCCACACCGCAGCGTTGGCGGAACTGAATTCTCTGGCGCAGACGCCGTCCGGCAAGCAAAAGCTGCGCGGTATGCTCGCCGACTGGATCGAGCACGAGCGCGCGCGGAAAAAGGACGGCACGGCCAACCGTTGCGCCGAAGCGCTCAATCACCTGCTGGCGGCACTGAATGCCGAACGGCGTGGCGGCACCGGCACCGCCGAGGTCGAGCGGCGCCACTAATCGCCGCCTTTCGATTCCCGGTCAGGGGATCCGATCGACCGTAGCCCGTGACTCGCCCCTTTCTCGCTCGCGGGAGAGGGGCGTCCGTGCGGGAAGGGGGCAGCCGTTCTCGGCGGGAGCCTCGGTCACGATGTCCATGTACCATTCGGCGACGGGCGAAAGCGCTTGCCGCCGCGCCTCGGCGATGGTGAGGAAGCACGCCCCGACGATTTCGCGATGATCCACCACGATGGCCGGCGCACCGGCGAGGCGCGTCTCGAACACCGTCTCATGGTTGCGCCGCCACTCGTACCGGATCTCCGGATCGCCCACGAACGTCAGCGCATCGGCGGGCAGCGCCAGCCCGGCCTCCTCGGCCAGCTCGCGCAGGGCGGCATCGAGGGCCGTTTCGCCGCCGCGAGCGGCGCCGCCCGGCAAGGCGATCGTCGGGCGATACGACTGCTCGACGAACAGCAGCCGTTCGCCCAGCCATACGGCGACATGGGCGCCGCGCTGATGGGGCCGGCGCAGCCACCAGTAGACGCACGCCGCCCGGAAGCCCAGACGGTAGAGAAGGCGGAAAGCGCCATCGATCATCGCCGCATGCCGACGCTCAGCCGGCGGGACGAACCGGCAACCGGAGAGGCGGGGCGTCACCCGCCCGCATCGGTCCTGCTAATAACTCGTCTGCTGCTGTTGGCGCAGCTGCTGGTTTTCCCGCTTCAGCTGTTCGTTTTGCTGCTGCAGGCTGGCCGCGCTGGACTGGGCCGCTTGGCGCTTGTCCTGCTGATCGACGATGTAGCCGCCGGCTCCGCCAACCGCTGCGCCGGCCGCCGCGCCGATCGCCGCACCTTGGGCAGGCACGCCGACGATGGCACCGATGATCGCCCCGCCGGCGGCGCCGGCGGCGGCACCGATGCCGGCGCCGCTGAACGTGCGCTGCTCCGTTTCGGACATGGTGCACCCGGCGACGACGATGGCCATCGCCAGCAGAATCGGCATCATCCAGCGAGCCCAGACGGTGCCGGTGGCGTTCATCCGCGTGCTCATCGAGAGTGTCTGCATGGTATCGCTTCCTCTACGCTCTCACGTGTGCGTGGTTATTTGCAGTGCCAACGGGTGGCAAGGGCGCGGATCAACGTGTCCATCGGTGGGCCTTGACGGGCTTCGGGATGTGCGTCGATGTAGCCAACGAAAATCGTTATTGCCTCCGCGCGCGTCGCGTTGGGCGGCGGGCAAACGATGGCGCGGAAGTCCGCTGCCGTCGCCACGGTATCGTGATAGGCCTTGCCGCCGGCGAGAAAGCCGTAACAGAAGCTCTGTGCCTCGTAACGATTGGCGTGGCTCTCGTCGACGGTGCAAATGTCGTAGAGGTCACCGGCCGTCGTTACCTTATAGTCCTCTAGCGTGTATGCTTTATCGTCGCCCTTTTGAGCGGCGGCCGCGCCGCCGCAAGCCAGGGCCATGGCCGCAAACGACACAAAAAAACTCCTCATCAACATACGCATGGCGTGTTCCTACCCATTTTGTTCACCGGCGCCTCACCGTTCCAAGACTTATCCCCTTCTGATCCGTTGCAAACCGACGTGAACGAATGTCGAGGGACTTAATGATGCTATGTGGCGCGCCCTCGGGCGTCCAGGGTCAACCGCGATTGACGGCTTTTCGCGACAGCGGGTCGCGGTCGACCAACCGCCGTCGCGGGATATAACGTCCCCCTACCTGAGAGCCGCGGCGGCGCGGAGATAGGTGTCGCACGCCTCGACCTTCGAGTTGTCGCCGGCCGCGTCGTCAACGCATGCTCTGTACTGGTCGACGAACTCCAGGCGGCGCTCGATGGCACGCTCCTGCGCCTCCACGGCGCTCTGCCGCGCCCGGGCGGCGGAACTCTCGCTCGATCCGCACGCGGCGACGACCAGCGTCACCGCAATGAGGCAGCCGACGACGATGCGCGCAGACATGGCGGTTATCCCTGGCCGCGGCTGCGCTTCCACTCTTCGAACAAACGCTGCTCCTCGATCTCGCGCCGCACCTGCTCCTGCTGAATTTGGCTTTGCCGTTCGAACTGCAGGCGGCGCTGCATGTCACGGTCGCGCGCCGCCTCCGCCTCGTTGGCGCGTTGCACGTCGGCGGGTCGGTCGACGAACACGTTGCCGGCGATGCCGCCCAGGGCCGCACCACCCAGCATGGCGGCGGTGCCGCCGCCCGCGACGCGCGCCAGCGCCGCACCGCCGAGCGCGCCGGCGCCGGTGCCAACGCCGACAGACCCCGTCGATCCGTCCGTCGCGCAGCCGGCGACGGCCAGCGTCGCCGCGGTCACGCACGCCGCGGCCGACAGGCGGCCGCATTTCCCGCTAAGCTTAGCCATCGGTCCTGTCCTCATGGGCAGCGTCATACGTGATGACCTCGTCCAGCTCCAGAACGCCGTCGCGGTTCGTATCGGCTTCCTTGAATACCTTGAGCTTGTTGTCCATCACCTCTTTGAAGCTGAGGCGGCCGTCGCCGTTGGTGTCCACCTTCTTGAACGCAGCCGTATCGTGCGGGCCCAGTTCTCCCGGTACCAGATAACCGTCGCCATTCTTGTCGAGGCCGGCAAAACCGGCGGCCGTATCGCCCGCCATCTCTGCCTCGTCGACCGTCCCGTCGCCATCCTGATCGGCGGCGTCGAACTGGATGACCGAAGCGTTCTCCTCGGGCGTCTGCGCCCACGCCGGCGCTACCGCGGCACCCGACCCGATGGCCGCGACGCACAGGACGCACAGCACGTTTCGCGCCTTCATGCTTCGTTTCTCCTAAAGCGATGATCGTCATCATCCTTACTCGTGAGGCACGGTGTCACGCAAGATTTCCGTTGCGAAATCAACGACCGGTCCAGGCTGTCCAGTCGCCGCCCGACACCGGTCCCGGCGCCGGTCCCGATACCGACTCCGGTCCCGTCGGCGTCGAAGGCTGGCCGTCATCGTTGTCAGCGGCTACAGTCGGCGCGACAGTCCATAATCTGCCGCCAAAGCGGCCATCCGCCGTGGGAGCTCTCGAACGCATGGATGTTGTCCGCAAAACAGCCTCGGCTCTGGCCATCCTGGCCGGCATGATGGCTGCCAGCGGCGATTGCGTCGGCGCCGATCCGCCGCTGGAGCCTATCGCCGTGACCATCGCCACCGGGCCGTTGGGAGGGCTCTATCACCCGGTCGGCGGTGCTCTGTGCGCCCTGCTCAACGAAGGCCGCGACACGCACGGAATAACCTGCACGGTCGAGATAACCAGCGGTTCCGTCAACAACATCAAAGCCCTGCGCGACGGCGATGCGCAACTCGCCATCATTCAGTCCGATACCCAGCAGGCCGCTTTCACCGGTGGCGACCCGTTCACGGATAGCGAGCCGTTCGACACCCTCCGGTCCGTGATGGCGTTGTATGTGGAGCAGTTTACCGTCGTCGTCGGCAAAAAATCCGATATCGAGACCTTCGCTGACCTTCGCGGGCACCGCGTGTATATCGGCCCAAGTGGGTCCGGGCGTCGTCAAACGGCGGAAGCCGTGATGGCCGCGTACGGTTTTTCCCCCAATGATGTCATCGACGTCGCCGATCCTAAGGCGAGCGACGAAGCCGTCGCCCTGTGCAACAATGAGTTCGACGCGTTCATCATGACGATTGGAAATCCCAACGCGACCATCAAAACAGCGACGGCCACCTGCGGCGCCCGCCTCGTGCCGCTCGACGGCGCCGCCATTGATGCGATCGTCACTGAAACGCCGGTTTACGTGCCTTCGACCATCCCGGCCGGTATGTATCCGAACGTCACCACCGACATTCAGACCCTGGGCCTCGTCGCAACACTGGTAACAACGGCAACGGAACGGCCGGAACTGGCGTATCACGTGGCGCGGGCGTTCTTTGCCAATGCCGATAGTCTTCGCCAAGCATCCGCCATTTTCACCACGTTGGCGGACAAGGAAAGGGTTCGCGCCGGGCTGACGGCGCCAATGCACGACGGTGCCGTCGACCATTTCAGCGAAACAGGCCTGATCGCGCCAACCGACGCCGAGGCGCCACGGTGACGCGGACGCGTGGGTGTCGCTGGCGGTCTCGGGCGGCGCTGGTGCTCCTCCTTCTCCTCGTCGCGCCAGGGTCGATGGCCACGACCGTCGACCTGAACGCCATTCTCGGCGCCATCGAAGAACCGTATCCGCTTCAGGCGGCGGACACGTCCAGTCCCCGCGATACGCTGCGCACATTTCTGCACAATTTCAGCGAAGGCGTCGACGCATGGCGCGCCGACAAGCCCGATGCCGAGATCGAGCGGCCCTTGCTGCGCGCCGCCAACACGTTCGATTTCAGCGCGCTGCCCGAGTTCGAGCGCGTGGCGGCGATCGCCGTCAAAATGTCGTTGCTGCGGGAAATTCTCGACCGGGTCGAATTGCCGCCGTACCAGGACATTCCCGGCGATGACGATGTGAGCTCCGGCGCGTTGACGCGGTGGACAATCCCCAACACGACGATCGACATCGTGAAAATCGAGGACGGGCCGAAGGCCGGCCAGTTCCTGTTCTCGAAACAGACCGTCGCCGATCTGGAGGCGTCCTACCACCTGGCCGAAAACCTTCCCTACAAAAAAGGCGCTCTGGTCAACGTTTATTCCGAGTTGCGCGCCAGCCCCGGGAACTGGCTGCCGCGATCGTTTCGCGATCCCTTGCCGGACTGGGCGACGCGAGTCGTGTTTGGCCAGGGCGTCTGGCAGTGGATCGCCCTGGCGCTCCTCCTCGGCGGCACGGCGCTGGCCTTTCGCGCCCTCTATTGGCTGGGCACCCGCTGGGATCGACAGCAGCGCAGCGGGCGCGCGTCGCGGCGTCTGGGCGGTCCGGTGGCGTCGCTCCTCGCCTTCGGGTTGGCCCATCTCGTTTATCTCATTGCGTTCCGGGGCATTGGGCTGCTTGAGTTTCCGCTTTCGTTCGTGTCCTACCTGACGCTGGCCATCCAGGTCGCCAGTTTGGCGTGGTTCACGATCGTCATCAGCGGCCGGCTTGCCGACGCGGTTGCCGAACGTTCGGACAAGGAGCCGGAGAAGCAGCATTTTGACGCCGCGCTGATGCGCATCCTCTTCCGCCTGGCGAGCATCGTCGTGCTCGTCTTCATCGGCATCTCCGCAGCGGAGTTCGTCGGCATCCCGATCGCACCGCTGGTCGCCGGTCTCGGCGTCGGCGGTCTCGCCATCGCCCTTGCCATCCGGCCGACGCTGGAGAACGTCATTGGCGGTCTGACGCTGTTCGCTGACCGGCCGGTGCGGGTGGGTGATTTCTGCGGCTACGGCGGCAACATCGGCACGGTGGAGCAGATCGGCCTGCGCTCGACGCGCATCCGATCGCTGGAGCGCACGATCGTCACCGTGCCCAACGCCGAGTTCGCGCAGATGCAGATCGACAACTTTGCCGCCCGCGATCAGCGCCTGTTCAAGACGGTCCTGCAACTCCGCTACGAAACGACCCCGGATCAGCTTCGCTACGTCCTGGCCGCGCTGCGTAAAATGTTGCTCGGCCATCCATCGGTCACGCCGGCGCCGGCGCGGGTGCGCTTCGTCGGCTACGGCGCCTCGTCGCTGGATCTGGAGGTTTTTGCCTATCTCCGCTGCCGGGACCAGGACACGTTTCTCGCCGTGCAGGAGGACATCCTGCTGCGCATCGCTGACATCGTCAGCGAGGCCGGCACCGGTTTCGCCTACCCGTCGCAGACCGTCTATTACCGGCGCGATGACGGCCTCGATACGCAGCGCGGTGACGAGGCCGAGAAGACCGTCGAGCACTGGCGTGAGCAGGGCCAACTGCCGTTTCCCGACTTCGATCCGGGGCTGCGCTGGGAGATGGAGGACATCCTCGACTACCCGCCGAAAGGTGCATACGGCTACAAACCCCGCGAGGGATTTTCCGACGACGACACGCCGGCGTCGCCGACGGCGCCCGTGGTGTCCGCCGCCGCTCCGTCGCCGGCGGCCGAGTTAGCGCCCGCCGCAACGCCGCCCGCCGAGACCGCATCGCCGCAGTCAGGCCCGAGCGGCCTGGCGCGGCTCCGCCGCTGGCTTGGCGACGACGGCGAGCGACGCTAGCCCGCTGGCCGCCCGGAACCGTCCCCGCGTGACCATCGCCTCTTGACGGCTGAGGGCAGGGGGAACGACTCTCTCGGCGGCACGTCACGCCCACGCCCGCGTGCCCAACCCGAGTGAGGAGAAGAGCCCCATGCCCGCGTTTACCCGCTTTACGTCGATCGACCTGCCGAGCCGGCTCGCCTGTGGTGAGGACGGCCGCAATCCCGAGTTCGAGATCGTCGCCAAGGCCGACGGGGACATGCCGTTTTTCCAGGTCATTCTCCACACGTCGTCCGGGCAGCACCTGCTGAAGGACGACGCCGTCGAGCACGCGCCGGGCGGGCCGGGCGGCGTGGCGACGGCCATCGCCCTGGTTCCCGCCGGCCTGTTCGGCCCCGGTTCCGTGCGCGTGCAGGTGGAAGGCTGCCGCGTCGCCGATATCGCGCAAGCGGGCGGCGGCGACTGGATCAAGGAGTTTCGCGACCTGGAGGTCACCGGCCAGCCGCGCCCGGCCCGGGTGGCGCAGGTCGCCGGCGGCGAGGCCAAGCTCTACTTCGGCATCCACAAGCACATGCACCAGCCGTACTACAACACCACCGACCCCGAATACTGGGACGGCGAGAAGGACGGCATCTTCGGCTCGCGCGGCGGCAACTACACCACCTTCATCGAGGCGGCGGTGCGCCAGTACATCGATGGCGGCCTGCCCCACGCCGGCCTGTCGACAAGCTGGAGCGGCTCGCTGATCGAACAGCTCGACCGCTGCGCCGCGCGCGGCTGGTGCGGCGGCGTCTTCAACAATTGGCGCGACAGCCTGCGCCGGATTGCCCAGGCCACGACCGCGCTCGGCCATCCGCGGGTGGACTTCAGCGGCTTCGGCTTTTTCCACCCGCTGATGCCGCTGATCCCCGAGCGCAACATCGTCAAGCAGATCGAGTGGCACAAACAGGTCATCCGCGATGCCTTCGGCGTCGAGGCATCGTCGGTGATGTTTCCGCCCGAGACCGCCTTTCACGTCCGCATCATCCCGGCGCTCAGGGCCGCCGGCATCGACGCCATCATCTACGATTCCATTCACCGTTTCCGCGCCTGCCGCGACTATCCCTACGCCGGCATTCAGGAGGGGATGCTGCCGCCCAACCCGGCCGACCAGGTCAACCCGGCGGTCGACGACTGGCTGCAGCTCCACAACATCTGGGCCGGCTCGCGAATTGCCCCTTCGCTGCTGCGCCCGGAATACGTCGGTTACGAGGACCCGGACGGCACCCTGCACACCATCGTCGCCGTGCCGGCCGAACGCTACATCGGCAACGAGGACGCCCGCGGCGGCTTCGGCGCCCTCCAATATCCGGATGTGCTCGGCCAAGTGTACGACCAGATCGTCGCCACCGGCAGCTATGATCCCCAGCATCCGCCGTTCTTTCTGCTGCACTCCGATGGCGACAATCACGGCGGCGGCGCCGACAGCTACTACCACCACAACACCGGCATGCTGGTCCAATGGCTGCACCAGGACCCGCGCTTCGAGTTGACGACGACCCGGGACTATTTGGAGCGCTTCCCGCCCGACCCGGCAACCGTCGCTCACATCGAGCCCGGCTCCTGGGCCGGCGCCGACAACGGCGATCCGCAGTTCATGAAGTGGTTCAGCCGCTACAACGAACCCTATTCGCCGGACCTCAATTCCTGGGCGGTGCTGACCGCGTTCCAGAACGCCGTCCACACGCTGGAAGATGCCGAGCCCGACCATCCGGACCTCGCCTCGGCGGTGCGTCTGATGCTGACGGCGGAGACGTCGTGCTACTGGTATTGGACCGGCCAGACGGTGTGGGACGTGCAAGTCACCAACGCCGCCAACCTGGGCTGGAGCCGCATGAGCGCGGCTGTCGAGGCCCTTGTCGCGGCCGGGCGCGACGTCACCGGGCCGACCATCTTCGCGCCCTGGGTGACGCCGGAAAACCCCGGCGGCCAGCGCTGGGGGCAGGGCAGCCTGCTCGACGCACCGCGCGAGGGCACGGTGCACACCTTCGTCCACGACGTCTCTGGAATCAGTCGGGTCGATCTGATCATCCGCGCCGACGGCACCGAGACTCGCCAGGCCATGGTCGACCACGGCCCCTATCCCTCACAGACCGGCGCCGCCCTCGTCGGCACTTACCTGACGGCGGCGCTCCCGGTGGGGGCGGGCGATATCCGCTACCTTATCGAAGCCGAGGACACCGCCGGCAACGTCTCCCGCAGCGCACTGGAGCGCGTGTTTCTGGCGTAAGTCGCTAAACTGGAAGGACGACCGCGGGCAGCACCTCGGGTCGCAACCGGCGCGGAACGGGAAAGGGAGAGGCAAACAACGGAGGGGCGGCCATGCTTCACTTCCGGCAGTTGTTCGACGGCACGTCATCGACCTACACCTATCTGCTCGCCGATGGTGAGACCGGCGAGGCGGTACTGATCGACCCCGTGTTCGAGCAGGCGCGGCGCGATGCGGCGCTCATCGCCGAGATGGGCCTGACGCTCCGGTGGACGCTGGAAACGCACGTGCACGCCGACCACGTCACCGCCGCCTGGCTGCTGAAAACGCGCCTCGGCAGCCGCATCGCGTTGGGCGCCGGCGCCGGCGCCGGTGCCGAGTGCGCCGACCGGACGCTCGTCGACGGTGACCGCATCTCCTTCGGCCATCGCCATCTCAGCGTCCGCGCCACGCCCGGCCACACGGGTGGCTGCCTCACCTATGTTCTCGACGACGAAAGCCGGGCGTTTACCGGCGACTGTCTGCTCGTCCGCGGCTGCGGCCGCACGGACTTTCAGGACGGCGACGCGCGCACCCTCTACCGGTCCGTTCACAGCCGGATCTTCACCCTTCCCAGTGCGTGCCGCCTCTACCCCGCGCACGATTACCGCGGCATTTCCGTGACCACCGTCGGCGAGGAAGCGCGATTCAATCCGCGCCTCGGCGGGCAGGTGGGCGAGGACGATTTCGTCGGGTTCATGGCCAATCTGGGCTTGGCGCACCCGAAGCAGATCGACATCGCGGTGCCGGCCAACCGCCGCTGCGGCCGGCCTGAGGAGGAGCCGCCGGCGGACGCCGAGTCTGCCTGGGCGCCGCTCACCTACACGTTCGCCGGCATTTGGGAGATCGAGCCGCACTGGGTGGAGGAGCACCGCAACGACCTCGTCGTCGTCGACGTGCGCGAGCCCGACGAGTTCGACGGCCCGCTCGGGCACATCGACGGTGCGACGCTGATCCCCCTCGGCACGCTCGCCGACAAGGCGGCGGAGCTGCCGCGGGAAAAGCCGATCGTTACCGTCTGCCGGTCCGGCAGCCGCTCGGCGCAGGCGACGCTGATCCTGCGCAAGGCCGGCATCGACGCCGCCGCCAATCTCGCCGGCGGCATGCTGCGCTGGCGGGCCGAGGGCAGTCCCGTCATCGGCGGCCGCGACTGATCGATCGGGACGGTCCGGACGGCAGCGGCGAAAGAAGGCTGGCGTCCTCGCCGGTCTTCGGTCAAAGCTTGCGGGGCCTTGCCAGGAGAGACGAGGGACGATGCTGAAAGACCCGGACGACCTTGCCCGCCGGGCGGCGCTGCGCCTCGGCGCCGAGATGGATCCCGCGCTGCCCCGGTGTGTCGACACGATCCTGCGCGAGAGCCCGGGCACGGCGCCGGACGACCTGGTTCGCGGCGGCACGCTCGGTGCCTTCATCGTCGCCTGCTGCCATGTCGGTTGCGGCATAGACGCCGAGAACCGCCGCCGCACCGAACGGCCGTCGGCGCTGTGGCTGGCCGATCAGCTCCGCCGCGAGATGGGCATCGACGAAGGCATGTCCCACGATCACGACGCCGTCATCGACGCGGTGGTGCACGTTCTGTCGGCCGATGCCAAGGGCTGACGGCACCCTCAAAGACCGTCGTCATGTCGTCAAAGAGCACCTGCCGGCAGTGATCAGGCGATCATCAAGAAGGCATAAGTAACCGGCCGGCGAATTGATGGCTTGATTAAGGTGGCCTGGAAGAACACACTGCGCCGGTGTCGAGAGTGTTCCTCTGCCTGTCATAACCTACGGCAAACCCATGCTCTTGCGATATTTGGCGATCGGCGGTGTGATGATCGCTCTCATCAGCACGGCCCTCACGTTTCTGTCGCAGCCGACGTCGGAGACCTCCCTCATCGTGGCGCTGCGCAACGAGCAGCCGCCTCCTGAGCCCGCCCAGCCGGCCCGTCTGGAACTGGGCGATGCGGAACCCTCGGTGACGGTGCCCAATCCCGAGCCATCCCCGCCGGTGGACGCCATCGCACGCGAGCAAAGCGCACCGCCGGCTCCGGCCGAGCAGGAGGCCGACGTCGTGACGGACCGGACGGCTGACTCTGGGCCTAAGCCATTGGCCGTTCTGGCGCCCGATCCGACGGCGGACGTGGTGCCGGAGCCCGCCCTCGAACCGGTGGCGATCGTGATGACGTCGACAGCGTCACCGCCATTGCCGCGGCCATCCGATATCGAGCCGAAAGCGCCGGCGGCGATCGAGCCCGCTCTCGCGCCGGCGCCGATGTTCCCCGTCACCGATCGCGACCCGGCGGTGGTCGTGGCGCCGGATACCGCCGACGCCGGCGAGGCCGCCCATCCGGGACCCACCGTTCTGCCGGGCGTTGCGACGCAGACCCATGCGTCGGCGCCACCCGCCGCCTTATCGGCGCCCGAACCTGAGGGCGCCGCCGTCGGCTCCGGCTATCGCATCCAGCTTGCCGCCTCGCGTTCGAAAGCCGATGCGGAGCAGGTGTGGCAAAACCTGCGGCAACGCCACACGGACGTGCTTGGCGCGCTCGACGGCAGCGTCGTTGCCGCCGATCTGGGCAGCCGGGGCGTGTACTACCGGCTGCGCGCCGGCCCGTTCGGCGACCGGGATGGTGCCGACAGCGTCTGTCGGGCGCTGGCGGAACAGCACGTCGACTGCTTCGTCGTCGCCACCGGCGGGTCGTAAGCCTGGCGCCCGCGCCGGCCATGGGCGCGCCGGTGCGACACTCGGCGCTTGCGCGGGCGGAAGGAAGACCTAACCTTCGGTAATCTTAATCGCGTATTCTAGGAGAGTGGAGGAGTGACATGTCATACCGCTGGCCGCTGCTGAGTGCGCTGGTGCTCGTCGCGTTGTCGATGGGCGTCGCGCCGGTACGGGCCGATGGCGACCCCGAGGCCGGCGCCACGGTGTTTAAAAAATGCGCTGCCTGCCACAACGCCGACGAGAAAAAGAACAAGGTCGGACCGTACCTGGTTGGTATTTTTGGTCGGCCCGCCGGAAGCGTCGAAGGCTTCAAGTACTCGAAGGCGATGAGCGAATCGGGCATCGTCTGGAGCGAGGAGACCATTTCTGAGTACGTCAAGCAGCCGAAAATGTTCTTGAAAGGCAACCGGATGGCGTTCGCCGGCCTCAAAAAGGACGAAGATGTCGCCAACCTGATCGCCTACCTGAAGCAGGCAACCGCGGAGTAGGGTTCGAGACAACCCACCGGGACAACTGCCACCGGCGGGCCGCCGTCGGCCCTTAAGCGATAGCCACCGGCAATGGAATCTTCGTTCGGCCCTGACCGGTCACCGGCGGTGCCGCGGGCCTCACATTCCCTTCGTCGTCGACGCGGACGCTGTTGACCCGGCGCGACACCGGTGCTGCGGTTATGGGGCCATCGAACGGCCGCAGCAACGCCTTGGTGCGCTCGAACGGCAGGTCAAGGTTCAGCCAGTCGTCGAAGCGGTTGGGCGGCAGGATCACCGGCATCCGATCATGAATCGGGCGTAGGAAATCGTTGGCCGAGGTGACGATGATCGTGAAGCTGTGCAGCCACTCACCGTGGCGGGTTTTCCACCGTTCCCACAGACCGGCGAAGGCGAACGCCTCTTCCTCGGCCGGGCGGATGTGGTAGGGCTGCTTTCGGTCGCCGCCGGTGTTTCGCCACTCGTAAAATCCGTCGGCAACGACAAGACAGCGCCGCTGGCGGAACGCGGCGCGAAAGGACGGCAGTTTCTCCACCGTTTCGGCCCGGGCGTTGATCATCTTGGCCCCGATGGTGACGTCCTTGGCCCACGACGGCACCAAACCCCAGCGGACGAGAGAAAGGTCCCGGCCGCCGTCGGCCGTTTTACGAACGATCGGCACCTCCTGCGTGGGGGCGACGTTGTAGCGCGGCGGCAGGTTGATGGCTGGCCCCGGATCGGTAATCCCATACAGCCGCACCAGTTCCGACCAGGGCATGAGTTGCGTGTAGCGCCCGCACATGGGAAATCCTTCCGAGGGTGCCGCTGATACGCATCAGCGTTGGTCTTAAGCGTAGGCGCTATCGAGAAAGCCGTGAAGGGCGTCCAGAAACGCGTCGGGCCGTTCGGCGTGCACGCGATGCCCGGCGTCGGCGACGACGGCGAACTCCGCTTGCGGAAACAACGACCCGATGGCGCCGTAATAGCGGGGATCGATGTAATCGGAAAGTTCGCCGCTGATGAACAGCGTGCGCCCCTCGTAGTCCGTATCGCCCGGATCGGGAAAACCGAGCAGCCCCTCCATGGCTGGGCCGAGCGTTTCCAGGTTGATCCGCCACGCCAGCCGCCGGTCGCGCACCACCAGGTTCTGCAGCAGAAAGCCGCGCAGCGCGCGATCGGGGATGGCATCGGCCAGCACCCGGTCGGCCTCGCCGCGGCGGGTCAGGCGGCCCAAGTCGAGCGCTCGCATGGCGTCGATCAGGTCACGGTACGAATGCGCGTAGGCGACCGGTGCGATATCGATGACGACCAGGGAATCCACACGCTCCGGATGAGCGAGGGCAAACAGCATCGCCGTTTTGCCGCCGAGGCTGTGGCCGAGCAAGATCGCCTCGTCCAGGTGATGCTCGTCGAGAAACGCCTCCAGGTCGCCGACCATATCGGCAAAGGTCATCGTATCGGTCCACGGTGCCGCGCCGTGGTTCCTCAGGTCGACCGCAAAGACGCGGTAGTCGTCGGCGAGCCGGCGGGCAATGGAGTGCCAGTTGCGCGCCGATCCGAACAGACCATGCATCACCACCAGCGGTGGCCCGTCCGTGCCGTAGTGTCGGTGGGTCAGCCGAACGCTCACGTGCAATCCCCGTCTTGTTCTGTCCCGGTCCATGACCGACATTGGGTGTCATGGGGGCGTCATCGGTGATGTCGGACGCCCGCGCGTTGACTTATGGTGTGGGTGCGCCGACCGAACGGCAAGGGGGTCGTGAGTTCCATGGATCATGAGGAAGGACCGACCCGGATTTTCGCCGACCTGCGCCGGCGCGCCGTCAGCTACGTGGAAGACGCCGCATGGGTGATGTCGCCCGCCGACGGGGTCGAGCGGCGGATGCTTGATCGAATTGGCGGCGAAGTGGCGCGGGCGACCAGCATCGTGCGTTTTAGGGCCGGAAGCCGCTTCGAGCATCACGTGCATGAGCTGGGCGAGGAGTTTCTGGTTCTCGACGGCACGTTTTCCGATCCCGACAGCGACTACCCTGCCGGCACCTATGTCCGCAACCCGCCCGGCAGCGGGCACGCGCCGTGGAGCGACGAGGGATGCACGCTGTTCGTCAAGCTGCGGCAGTTCCATCCGCAGGACCGCGACCGGGTGGTCCTCAACACCGTCGACAGTGAATGGCTGCCGGGCCTGATGAAGGGGCTGTCGGTTTTGCCGCTGCACCGCTTCGGCAGTGAGCAGGTATCGTTGGTCCGTTTCGCGCCGGGCACGGTGTTCCAGGAGCATCAGCATCCGCACGGCGAGGAAATCCTGGTCCTCGAAGGCGCGCTGGAGGACGAGGAGGGGCGCTATACGGCCGGCAGCTGGCTGCGCAACCCGCCCGGCAGCCTCCATCAGCCGTTGAGCATCGAAGGCTGCGTTCTCTACGTCAAGGTGGGCCACCTGCCGGAGGTTACGGCCTGAGGGCACCGTTGCCGGCGGTTGGCGAGGGGTCGGCGGCACACTCAGACAGGCGGATGATCGGCGCGCCGAGGGCGTGATATTCCCGCTCGCGACAGGTCAGAATGATGATCTGCAGGTGCTCGGCGGCCTTTCTCAGCACCAACTGCATGCGGTCGAAGCGCTCGTCATCGGCGTAGGCGAGGGCGTCGTCGAGGATGATCGCCGCCGGCCGCCCTCGGGCGCGCAGGAAGTCGGCAAAGGCGAGGCGGGTCAGCACGGCGAGCTGTTCACGGGTGCCGATGCTGAGCGTCGCGAACGGTTCCTCGACGCCGCCCCGCCTGAGCCCGACGATGCCGAGGTCCTCGTTGGCCAGCGCCAGTTCGGCGTCGGGAATCAGCAGCCTCAGGTACGGCTGAATCCGTTCGCGCACCGGGCCGAGAAACGTCTCCTTGGCGTCGCGTTCGGCCGCCGTCAGCGTGGCGAGGAGAAGCTTGACGGCGGCGGCTTGGCGGTCGAGTCGCTGGTACGACGCCTCGGCGGTCTCCAGGTCGCCCTTCACCACCTGGATCCGCTCGCCGAGGCCGGCCTGGCCCAACGTCCGCAGCTCGATCTCCAGTTCAGTGGCGCGCTTGCTTTGCGCGTCGATGGTCTCGCGCAACAGCGCCAATGCGTCGCGATGTTGCGCCAAGCGCAGTCGCACCGCCTCGGGATCGGCGTCATCCAGCGCGCGTCGGCGCTGGGCGGTGACGGCTCGCGCCTTTTCGTGCGCATCGGCGCGGTCGTCGCGGGCGCGACGCAGCGTGTTGTCGTCGGCGGTGCGGCGGGCATCGTCGAGAGCACGGCGGAGCTGATCGGTTTGCCGCAAGGCTTCGGCGTGTTCCGTATTCGCCTCGATCCACGCCTCGCGAGCCGACGTGTGCCGCGCCGTTGCGGCTTGCAGGGCTTTCTCGGCATCATCCCGCAGTCGCCTGGCGCCCGCCACAGACCGGCGCGCCGCCTCCCGGTCGTGCTCGGCTTTTTCCATCGTGACGGCCGGCTCGGCTTCACCCTGCGAGAGTTCGGTACGCTCCTCGGTCTTCAGTCTGACATCCCGCTCCAGCGCCTCAATACCCTCCGGGGCATGCGCTCCAACGAGGGCACGCTGGCTTTCGGCTTCCACCGAGAGGGCGGTGCGCTCCGCCGCTAGCCGCTCGGCTGCCAGCACGTCGGCGACGCCGAGACCGGCCAGGCCGCCGTCGAGGGCCTTTTGGGCGATGTCGGCGTCCTTTCGCCGTGTGGCGAGATCCTCTCCGCCCGGCGTTATGGTAAGGGTACCGAAGCCGTCGAGGGTGAACGTCGCCGCATCCGTCAACAGCAGCGGGCCGTCGTGGGGACATGGGTCGCCGTTCAACAACGCCTCCCGTCCTTGGTCCGGCACCATCTCGATGCGAGTAGCGACCATTTCCAAGCGCAGGAGGGCGGCGGCGGCGCGTTTATCGAGGCGTCGAAGCTCCGTCATGGCGGCGGTGTCGACGGGAATGGCGCGTGCGCGCTCGCGTTGGCGCTGTGCCGTCTGCTCCGCCGTCTGTGCCGCCCGCAACCGGCGTATCGACTCGTCGAGTTCAAGCGTCAGTCGGGTTCGGGTAAGCGATCGCTCCGCCGCATTGAGGATGGCCTCTGCACGGCCGAAGTCGTTTCTGGCGGTCGTCCAGGCGTCTTCGGCGCCGTTTTTCTCTTTCTCTGCGGCATCGCGCTGGCCGACCGCATCCGCCGCGTTGCGCTCCAGCGTCTTGACGTCGTTCTCGGCTTTCGTGACGGCGTCGATGGCCGCCTGCCGCGCAGCCCAGGCCTGTTGCGCCGCCTTCCATTCGATGTCGGCGATGCGCTCGCTGTCCTCGGCCTCCTTCATGGCGCCGCCCAGCGCGTCGATGGCTTTCTGCGCCGCTTCGCTTTCGGCGAGTGCCGCCTCCGCCGTCTCCAGCGCCTTTTCCCGCTCCAGGGTGGCGAGGCGGGCACGGAGCCGCCCCAGTTCATCGACTTTTTCAGTGTAATGACGCATGTCGTCGGTGAGCGCCGTCAACGTCGCCTTCAGCTCGTCGATCCGCTCGGCGGCCTGCTTCAACGCGCCCTTGGGCCGTCCGGTGCCGGTGAAGTGCTCGTTGTGGCGGCGGGCGACCGCGGCCAGCAGAGCGCGGCCGCGCTCACCTCCCAGGACCTGTCCGACCTCGCTTTCGAGGGCGCCGACGATGGCTTCACGGCCGCTGCCGCCGACCTTGAACGGCGCGAAGGCGGTGGCCTGCATGACCCAGAACAGCCCCCAGATGCCGTGATGTTTGGTTTCAGCGGCATCGCGTGAAGACCGCCGTTCGAAGCTGAACATGTCGCGCAGCCGTTCCTCGACCTCTTCGCCGGTCCAGCGCCCGTCGGGGCCCGACAGCTCCGCCTCCGGCCGCTGGCAGAACGCCTTGCGAAGGGTGTAGTGGGCGCCGTTCAAATCGAAGTCGATGTCGATCTCCGGGCGGACCCGGCAATCAAAGGGCAGCATCGCCGTCGCGGCCTCGCCGCCGAGAGTGTGACGCTCGAACAGCACCGCCTGGATCGCCGCCAGCACGGTCGACTTCCCCTCCTCGTTGTCGCCGGCGATGACGCTCAAGCCGTCGCCGAGGCCGTCGATGCAGAGAGGGCCGGTCAGCTTGCGAAAATTGCGGATGCGGATGCGGCGGATCTTCATCGCTCAGGAGGCCAGCTTCCGGTGCTCCATGTAGAGGATCTCCAGCGCCAGGCGCGCCATCTCCCGCTCCGGATCGGTGACATCGCCGGCACGGGCGCCGAGCGCGTCGACGGCCGAGCGGACGAAGCCGATGCGGTCGATCCGGTCCAGGTCATCGGCGCTCGGCTGGGCGATTAGCTGGCTGTCATCGACGTCCAGAAAATGCACGCGGGCCTTCAGGGACTGCAGCGCCTCGTCGACGGCGAACCGGGTGTCGAAGGCGACGGCGCCGTTAAGCGTCAGTCTGACGACCCGGTGTTCCAGCGGTGCGCCGAGCGCTTCCACGGCATGGGCAATCCCGGGGATCTCGTCGGGCGCGTGGATGTCGATCGCCACCGTGTGCCAGTGATAATGGCCGGCGGGGATGACCTCCACCACTGGGGTCGCGCCCGGTTCGTCGAAGCGGACATGCAGAACGTTGCCGGGGGCGTTCGCCTTGAACCCATCCGCCTCGGGCGTGCCCGAATACCAGGTGCGCGGGCCAATCCGCAGCGTGCCGTGCCAGTCGCCCAGCGCCAGGTAGTCGAGGCGGGCGCGTTCGGCGCGATCGTACGCGATGGGGTTATGGACCTCCGCCTGCGCCGGCAGGAAAGCGGCGACCGAGCCGTGGGCGAGGCCGATGCGGAGCGATCCGGGGCCCGAGGGCGCGTCATCGAACCATTCGGTGACGTCGGCGGCTTCGTGGCGGCGTGCCAGCGGCGCCGGCAGCACCGTGACCGCGCCGCCGGCGAGCACGATCGGCTCGCGCTGCGTGGCGAGGGTGAGGTTTTCCGGTGCGCCGATGCGCCGGATGCGCGACCATGGGCTTTCTGCCAGCGCCGAATCATGGTTGCCGGGCAGCATCACCCAGGGTCCCGCGAAACCGTCGAGGGCATTGAGGGTGCGCCGGATCGTCTCGTCGGACACGGCGTGGGTCTCGAAGACGTCGCCGGCGACCAGTACGGCGTCGGCCCGGCGCTCGCGGGCGATCTCGCCGATGCGGCGGATGGTGGCGATCCGCTGGTGGTTGAGGAGCACCCGCGTCTCATCCGGGAAGCGCCCGAACAGCTTGCCGATCTGCCAGTCCGCGGTGTGGATGACTGAAAAAGCCAGGCCGCGATCCCCTTTTTTACCGATGGCGCTGCCGCGCCTTCCGCCGAGGCGGCGTGCTACAACCGTTCGTGCGCGAACCAGGCGGCACCCCTGAGCGCCGCCTGCGGCTCCTGAATGACCTTCACCGGCACCCGGGACATCATCTCGCTGAACCGTCCCTTGTGGGTCACGGCCGCCATGAAGTCGGGCTCGCGCAGGCGGGAAAGGATGCGTGGCGCGATCCCGCCGCCGATGAACACGCCGCCGGTGGCGAGAACCTTCACCGCCATGTTGCCGATGACGCCGCCAAGGATGCGGACGAACAGCGTCAGCGTGAAACGGCAGATGTCGGCCTTGCCGTCGAGGGCCGCGTTGACGATGGGCGGCGTCCGGTCGACGTCACCGGCCAGCGCCTCGCGGAGCCACGCTGGTTCCTCGTAACGGCCGCTGTCGCGAACGAAGTCGTAAATGTTCGGAATGCCGCTGCCGGAGCAGACCCGTTCGAAGCTGACATGACCAAAGCGCCGCTCAAGGAAGACCAGCAGGTTGAGCTCATCGCGGGAATTGGGCGCGAACGACGCATGGCCGCCTTCGGTGGGATAGGCGCGATAGCGGTCGCCGATCCAGACCAGGAAGGCTTCGCCCAGGCCGGTTCCCGGCGCCACGACGGCAATGGCGCCCTCGGTCAACGGCGCGCCCTCGTTGATCACCACGACGTCCTCGGCGTCCAGGTGCGGGACCTCGGTCGCAAGCGCGCGCAGATCGTTGATCAGATAGACGCGGGGGATGTTGAACCGGTTGGAACAGACGGGTGCGCTGATCACCCACGGCAGGTTGGTGATCTTGGCCTCATCGCCGACGACCGGACCGGCGACGCCGAAGCACGCGACACTCGGCTGAACGTCCGTGCCGGCGAGGAATTCAGCGACAATCGCTTCCAGGCTCGGATAGTCGCCGGATGGGAAGCGCGCTTCCCGCACCGGCGTGCGGACGTCGCCGTCGCTGGCGAACAACCCGAGGACCGTTTTCGTGCCACCGATATCACCCGCAAGAATCATTGTTCGCCTCCCAGATTTTTGGCGGATTGGCCGGCCGATTGGCGGCGGCCGCGTCGCAGTTCATTGACGGCAGAATACGGCGTGGCCGGCGGGGTTAAAAAGGGTTTCACGCGTCGCGGCGGGGAGTGAGCCGGGTGACGTGGCCCATTTTCCGGTCCGGCCGCGCCTGGCTCTTGCCGTACAGATGCACCGCCGTCCCCGGTTCGGCGATCAGCAGCGGCCAGCGGTTCACGTCGTCGCCGAGCAGATTGTCCATCACCGCGTCCGAGTGCCGGTCGGCCAGACCCAGCGGCAGGCCGCAGATGGCGCGAACGCACTGCTCGAACTGGGAGATCAGGCAGGCGTCCAGCGTCCAGTGGCCGGAATTGTGCGGGCGCGGCGCCATCTCGTTGGCGATCAGCCGGTTGTCCCAGGTGACGAACATCTCCACCGCCAGAACGCCGTTGAGCGACAGGCCCTCGGCGATGCGGCCGGCGAGATCGGTCGCCGCGGTCGCCAGCACCGGCGCGATCGGCGCCGGTGCTATCGTCCGCTTTAGGATATGGCCCTCGTGAATGTTCTGCACCGGAACATAGGCGGCCATGGTGCCGTCACCGGCGCGGGCGATGACCACCGAAATCTCCATCCGGAAATCGACCCATCGCTCGACGATGCTGGCGCGGCAGCCGATGCGGGTCCAGGCGTCGACGGGATCGGTATCGGCGTCAATGATCACCTGGCCCTTGCCGTCGTAGCCGAAGCGGGCCGACTTGAGCACCGCCGGCCGGCAGATTGCCGCGAGCGCCGCCGACAGGTCGTCGGCGCCGGTGACCGGCCGGTATGGGCTGACCGGAGCACCGATGCCGGTCAGGAACGCCTTTTCGCGAATGCGGTCCTGGCATGTGGCGAGCGTGTCGGCATCGGGGCGGACCGGTACGTGGCGGGAGACGATCTCAGCCGCGCCCGAGGGGACGTTTTCGAACTCGTACGTGACGACGTCGACGGCGGCGGCGAATCGGGTCAGTGCCGCCTCGTCGTCGTAGGCGGCAACGGTGGTCTCGGCGGCGACAGCGGCGGCCGGCGCGTCGGCGTCGGGCGAATAGACGTGGCAGCGGTAGCCGAGACGGGCGGCGGCGACGGCCAGCATGCGCCCGAGCTGCCCGCCGCCGAGAATACCGATGGTCGCACCCGGCGCGATCCGGGCGATGCTGACGCGCTCTTTCATCGGCGTCAGGGTGTCTCGCCGACTTGCGCGGTCTGCCGCGTGCGCCAGTCGTCGAGGGCAGCCCTGATGCGGTCGTCGCCGAGGGCGAGGACGGCGGCGGCGAGCAGGGCGGCGTTGACGGCACCGGCGCGGCCGATCGCCAGCGTGCCGACAGGCACGCCGGCCGGCATCTGAACGATGGAGAGAAGACTGTCCTCGCCCTTCAGCACCCGGCTTTCCACCGGCACACCGAACACCGGCAGCGGGCTCAGCGCCGCCGCCATCCCCGGCAGATGGGCGGCACCGCCGGCGCCGGCGATGATGACCTGGAGCCCACGCTCGCGTGCGCCGGACGCGTAGTCATAGAGACGACGTGGCGTCCGATGCGCGGATACGATCCGGCATTCGTGCTCGATTCCCAGCTCAGCCAGGACATCGGCGGCATGGCGCATCGTTTCCCAGTCGGACCGGCTGCCCATGATGACACCGACCTTGGGCGCTGCCGCATCCATCGATCGCTTTCCTCCTTGAAGAAAGCGGCGGATTATCGTGGAACGACCCTGTCCTGGCAAGCACGACCCGAAGGGTCGGTTTTACGTCAGCCGAGCAGGCCCCACAGCATGCGCAACGCGGTGAGGAACAGGAACGCAGCGAAGGCGCGGCGCAACAGCTTCGGCTGGATGACGTGGGCGAGGTGGGCGCCGAGCGGCGCCGCCAGCATGGTCGCCGGCACAATGAGCGCGAAACCCAACAGATTGACGTAGCCGAGGCTGAACGGCGGCCGCCCGGCGGCATCGACGCCGGCGACGATGAAGCCGATGGCGCCGGGCACGGCGATGATCAGGCCGATGGCGGCGGCGGTGCCGACCGCCTTGCGAATCGGGTAGTTGAAGGCGGATAGGGTCGGCACACTCAAGGTCCCGCCGCCGATGCCCATCATCGCCGACAGGGTGCCGATGACGGCGGCGAGCACCGCCTGTGCGGGCGTCGACGGCAGGTCGTCGCGAAGGCGGCTGCCTTCCGGCCGGAACGCCATGTTGGCGGCGACGGCCAGCGCGACGGCGGCGAAGATGCCGGTGAGCACCGGCCCGCGGACGAGTCCGGCAATGACCGTACCGGCGAGGACGCCCAGAAACACCCACACCGCCCAGGCGCGCAACAGGCTCATGTCGACGGCGTCGCGGCGGTAATGGGCGCGCGCCGAGACGATCGACGTGGGGATGATCGTCGCCAGCGAGGTGCCGACGGCCAGGTGCATTTTCACGTCCGGATCGATGTCGATGAGGGAGAACAGGTGGAACAGCACCGGCACGATGACGATGCCGCCGCCGACGCCGAGCAGCCCGGCGAGGATACCGGCGGCGAACCCGGCCGCCAGGAGGACGGACGCGAGCGACAGAAGAAAGCCGACGTTCTCGTGCATGGCGCCTCGACCGATTCCGGAACACCGACAGGTACAGGCTCGCCGGTTCCGGAGCAAGGATGTCCCGAGGGGGGGCCGCGATGGACGCAGGTCAGACCCGCCGCAACCGCGCTTGTCAGCCCCTCCCGCCACCGCTATCGCTGTCGACCGGGCCGCGACGCGCGGCGTTGGACGGCAGCAAGAACAGGATGACGCTGATGCGCACATCGACCAAACGTCAACAGGCGGGGACGGCGCGGTACGTCAATCGCGTCGGCCGGATGGCCGCGGAGATTCCGGCGGCGACGCTGACGACGCTGGCCTTCCGGCTGCCGATGTTGTGGCAGGCGATGAGCGATCCGAAAGCGGCCGCCGACCCCGAATTGAGGCGCATGGTGAGCGAAAAGATACACGCGGCGGAACGATCGGCGCGCGCTGTGGCCTTGGGCGGGAAATCGGCGGCGGGAGCGCTCAACCGACACGGCGCAAAGCAGCTTCAGTCGATGGCGCCGGTGAAGGCGGCGCTGGCGTCGACGGACCCAGGCACGGCGCTGACCGCGCTGTGGCGTCAGGGAATGCTCAACGCCGAGATGACGGCGGCGCTGGCCTCCGAGATGGCCGGCATCGGCGCGCGAACCCTTTCCGTCGCGCTGGCGCCGCTGCACGGCCGGGTGACGGCCAACGCCCGGCGGCTGTCGACCCGCAAGACAAAGTCAACGCCATAGCGCGCCATTTGCGGCGAGGCGGGGCGATTCTAACGGTTGAACAATCCTCTGAGCCGCTTGCTGGCGTCGTCGATGCCTCGCTTCAGGCGCTCGTCGACGCTACTGGCGGGTGGTTGCCTGGCCGTCGTCGGCGACGCCTCACCGAGGGCAACGCGGCAGGGGTACGGTTCGTCGGTGAACACGTCCCGCAGCGACGGTACGTTTCCTCGCAAGGCATCGTTGACGATGCCGGCGCCAAGCCTGGCGACGTCGTTGGCGGTGCCGAGTAGATCGACCTGGACGGCGGGACGGGCGAGCGACCCGCGGACGCGGACAAAGCGCGACGCGATGGTGGCGACGCCGACACCCAGGCCTTCGTTGGCCTGGGCGCGGATGCCGATGTCGAGGTCTTCGGTGCGGAGATTGACGGTGCCGGAGCCGCTGGCGTCGACACGGTCGGTTTCCAGCGCCAGGCCGTGCAGGAACGTCATCTGCCCCTTCTCGATTCGCCCCCGGGCAACCGTGCAGCCGATGTGCGCCGTGTCGCCGCGTGACCGTTGCGGATTGAGGGCGCCGGCGATCTGACTGAGCACGTCGCCGCCCAGGCGGTCGAGCCAGCGGTTGGTCACCGTTGCGTCGCGGACGACGAGCTGCAGCGTGCCGTCGGAGCCGGCGAGCAGCCGGCGCACGTCGCCGCCGGTTCCGGTGAGGCTCACATCGGCGTCGAAGCGCCCGCCGTTGATCATCGACGGCGACCCGAAGGACGCCAGCAAGCGGTCGGCGGCGAGCTGGCGTGCCGTGACCGTGAGGACAACGGCGCCGTCAGCCGTGCGCTCCACGGTGCCTTCGGCTCGCCCGTCGACGAGGCGGTCGGCGGCGGCGCGGGCGGAGAGTTGGCCGCCGCTGAGCCGTGCGCTGAGGGTGACGCCGCCAGCGAGTGGCGTGCCGTTGCGAGCGAGCGTGTCGATGCGGGCGTCAAGCTCGACATCGACATCGACGGCGTTCAGGCGGTCGAAGGGAAGGGCGATATCAGGGATCACCCGGTTGCTTTGGGACGCGTGCGATGCCGACGGCGGATGTCGGGCCTCGCCGTCACCGGCCGGGCCGCTCAGGTCGGCGAGATCGACCCGGGTGGCGGCCAGCACCGCCGATACCGCCGGCCGCGGGTCGCCGAGAGTAAGGGCGATGTGGCCGGTGACGGCGGTCGCGCCGGTCTGGAGATCGATCGCCTCGACGCGGAAATCCCTTCCGTCGATGGTCAGTTCCCCTGACATCTCGGCGGCGGGAACGTCCGCCGTGGCGTTCGTCGACAGCGAGAACGCCACGGGCACGTCCGCCGTCTCATGCTCGATGTCCAGCGACGCAACGTCGAGAATCACGGGCGCGTCGGCTTGCGCGTTCTCGGTCCAGTGCAGGCGGATGTTTTCGGCTGACGCGTTGCGGATCAGCGAGGTGACCGTCGGTTGCCGCGGGTCCCCGGCATCGGCCGTTGGCGGGGCGGCGGCGTCCTCGGGAACCGGGACCAGGGGGGACGTCAGGTCGGCCGGCGAGGAGGCGGGTCCCAGCCGCCAGTTGCCGGTGCCATCCGCGTTGGTCTCCAGGTACACATCGAGATCCTCGATGAGCACGCGCTCGATCACGAGCCTGCCGCGGATGAGCGGCAGCACTTGGAGATCGAGTTCCATCCGTCCCAGCCGGGCCATGTCCGGGCGGCTTGCCCAGGGAGGATTGGCGAGCGTGACATCCTCGACGGCGAGCGCGATCGGCCGCCCGAGGGTCAAGCTGAGGTCGCCGGCAATGGTGACCCGGCGCCCGGTGGCGTTTTCGACCGCGTTGCTAACGGCGCCACGGAAGTGGTTGACGTCGACAAAGAGAAAGGCGGCGGCGGCCAGAATGGGCACCGCCACGACGATGGCGACAACAATCAAAGATGCCCGCCGGAGCCATCGCATCGCGCCTGTTCCTTCACCTCGGTGGCGACGTTCGCGGCACCACGCGGTTGCCGGATACGGTGCCGAGGGCAACAGCGCCTGGACGGCGCCAAGTGTCGCCGCGTCGGTCTCGACCACCACGTCATTATGCGGCCATTGCCTGACGATGACGATAACCGCAATTAACAAAGGTGCCGCCGCGATGGTGGCGTCGATGCGGGATGACCGGACGCGGAGCGGCGATACGGTAGCGGCGCCTTTGCCGACACGGGCGTCCGGACACCGATTGCGGCGGGCTCGAATTTGGCGTAAGTCCTCGCTGCGCACGTTACGGAGACGTGTGCGAGGATAGCCCGCCCACCCCCGACGAACGGCTCCGAGCCACGATGACCCCACAAAAATCACCCCCCGCGCGACCGATGGGAGCAACGCCGGAGCGGACTTATCACGTTCTGGATCGACCGGACGTGGCCAGCGTGCTGTTCTATCCCCGCCGCGAGGTGGGGGTGCCGAGACTGTCGTCGGGCACGCACGCGGTCCAGATTCCGGTTGCCGACGGCGTCCATATCGGCGGAAAAATCTTCGCCGCCGAGCCCGGCGCGCCGGTCATTCTGTATTTTCACGGCAACGGCGAGATCGCGTCCGATTATGACACCATCGCCCCGGCCTATGGCCGCATCGGCGCCACGCTGTTCGTCATCGACTATCGCGGCTACGGCACCAGTGACGGTTCGCCTTCGGCATCGGCGCTGATCAAGGATGCCTGGACCTGTTTCGAGCGCGCTCCCGACGTGCTGGCCGAGCGCAACATCGAGGCCGGCCCGCTGTTCGTCATGGGCCGGTCGCTGGGCAGCGCGGCGGCGCTGGAGATCGCATCCCGTGCCGGCGACCGCATTGCCGGTCTGATCATCGAAAGCGGCTTTGCCTATACCTTTAGTCTGATCGAGCGGATCGGTTTTCTGCAGCTGCCGGATTCGTTCGAAAACACCGATGGCTTCGGCAACCTGGACAAGGTCGCCGGCATCGGCACGCGGACGCTGTTCATTCACGGCGAGCGCGACTGGATCATTCCCATCGCCGATGCCGAAGCGCTGCACGAAGCATCGGCGGCGACGGAAAAATCGCTCGTCCGCATTCCCGGCGCCGGCCACAACGACCTGATGCTGGTGGGTCAGCGGGCCTATTTCGAGGCGATCGCGGCGTTCTGCGGGAGCCCGGCGCCGTCAGCCGGAAAAGTGTAGAACAGGGCCGGATCGAATACGGTCGGTGCGGGCTAGTCGGCGGCGCTTTCTTCGCTGGCGTCAGCGCCGAGAAGGCGCACGACGGCGAAGGGCGCCTCATCAGGGCCGCTGACGACGGCAATTCTTCCCATGCCGGGGCGATCGGCCGGATTGCGGACGACGCGGCCGCCCAGCCGGACCGCCCGCCTGATTGCGAAATCGACATCGGCGACCGCAACCGTCGCGATCCAGCGCGGGGTCAGGTCCGGATCCGCCGGGGTGATGCGTTCCATGCCGGCGACGGGAACGCCACCGAGAAGAAAGTCGACCGACGATGCGTCGCCATCGTTGCGCGCCACCGCCGACCAGCCGAACAGCGCCGCGTAGAACATCGCCGCGGAGTCGGTGTCGGTGGTCATCAAATCGGTCCAGCAGATGCGCCCGAGCCGGGTTTCGGTGGTGCCGCGGGGTACATGTTCCGGCGGTTCCTGCCACAGGCAAAACACCGCGCCCTGCGGGTCGCGCACCACCGCCATGCGGCCGATGTCGGCAATGTCGAGGGGCGGTGACAGCACGGTGCCGTCCAACTCAAGCACTTGCTCGGTCACCGCCTCGACATCCTTGACCAGGACATAGGCGTGCCAAGCCGGTGTCGCGCCCTTCGCGCGCTGGGTCGGGCCGATTTCGTAAAGACCGGCGATCGCTTCGCTGTCCGCCTCGAGCACGGTGTAGGACCAGCCGCGACCGATTCCCAGTTCGCGTGGCGCCCAGCCGAACAGCTCGGTATAGAAACGCTGCGCCGTTTTGAGGTCGCCGACCGCGACTTCAGCCCAGCAGAAGGTGCCGTACCCGGAGATGTCCATCGCCGCCTTACGGTTTGTCAATCTGAGGTCGTTCCAAAAAACCCGCTAGGTTAGTTGCGTAACATGGTTAAAAGGGGGCCGCAATCATGGGGTGACGACCCGCTGCACGGCGCGTCATGGGCTTCGGTGCTACGCCGTCGCTTGCCTCTAAGCCGTTGTCACGCCGGCGGATTTTACCGTTAATGCCCCGGGGACGATCAACAAACGCTCATAATATGTTGATTTTATGTGATATTTTATGGCACAGGCTGTTTAGTCGTCAAATGTCGTCAAATGTCGCCATTACGTGTCGCGTTCCAAGATTCTAACCCCACCACGCCCTTTCAAGATGTAGGAACGAATAAAGAACGATGCAAGCGGCTGCACCTGCGACGCGGTTGCGGCCGCCGTGCCGGAGGCGTATTCTTAATAATGAATGTTGGCGTCGGCAGCGCACATGCGCTTTTTGTCCGGCAACCACATGGATGCATGCCATGACGCTATTTAAATCCGCGTCGAAGCCGCTCGCATGGTGGATGCTTCCACTGCTTGCGGCGCTCATGTTGGCGTTGACGACGCTGCGTGTAAGCGATGCCGCGAGTCCAGGAATCAGCACCTCGACCGGTAATGTTGCCATCAACGGGTATGACACGGTCGCCTATTTCGTGGACGGCAAGGCGACCAAAGGGTCGCCCGAGCATGAAGTCGTGTGGCAGGACGCCCGTTGGTTTTTCGCCAGCGCGGATCATAAGGCACGATTTAAAGCCGATCCGTCGCGTTACGCGCCCCAATTCGGCGGCTGGTGCGCGGCGGGGGTTGCCGAGGGCGAATATTACCAGGTCGATGCCGAGACGTGGACCATCGTCGATGGCAAGCTCTACTTGAACTATGACCGCTCCGTCGCCGGTGCGTGGTCAGCCGACCGCGAGCGAAACATCGCCGCGGCGGAACAAGCGTGGACATCGGCGGCGAACGGCCGCTAACCAGCGCCATAATGGCCCCGTGCGGCGGCTCTTGATTCCATCGCCTCTATGTCAAACCAGCGGTGCGGAGATTGGCGATGATCCGCTGTTGGTCTTCGGGGTTCCGGAACTGGCGGGCAAACGCTTCAGGATCGAAGAACGGCCAGGCCCGCTTGGTTTCGCGCGCCGCCACTTCGCCTCGTGCCACGTCGCCGCGCTCGACGTAAGCGACGGCAAGTGTGGCGTAGTAGAAATGATCGCGCCGACCGCCGATGTGGGTTTCCAGGAAACGAACAGCCTCACGCGCGTGGCCGTCCAGAATATAGGCCATACCCAGGGAGGCGACGGCCCGGGAATTCGGCGTCGCGCCCAGTGAGACCGCCCGTTCCAACGCCTGCACGGCATCGGCCGAGTCGCCAAGGAACGCGAGCGCAATGCCCAATTCCTGGAGCGCCTGGACGCTGTTGGGATTGATGTCGACGGCGCGGCGCAAGGCTTGTTCGGATTTTTCGTATTTCCCGGTGAGCAACAAGACCATGCCAAGCAACTCGTACGCTTCCGAGAGGTCCGTGTCCAATCGCCGTGCTTCCTGCGCCAGTTTTTCGGCTTCCGAGACGTTGAGTGACATGAACTGGCTCCAGCCGCGGGTCGCCTCCCGATAGTGGGTCCAGCCGAGACCGACATACGCCAGCGCGTAGCGCGGGTCGCGATCGATCGCTTGCCGGAACAGCGACCGTGCCTCGATGTTGTCGTCGCGTGTTTCCCGGGCCAGATGCGCCCGCCCGCGAATGAACAGGTCGTACGCTTCGAGATCCGGCATCGCTTTTCCGAACACCCGGTCGCTCTCGATGCGGCCAAGGGTGGTCATCGCCTCGCCGGCAACGCTGCGGACGATCTCGTCCTGGACATCGAACAACTCACCCATCGGGCGGTCGTAGTGGTCGGACCAGAGTTGCAGACCGCTTTCGGTATCAACGAGCCTCGCGTTAAGACGCACTTTTTTGCCATCGCGGCGGACGCTGCCGGTGAGGAGGTAAGCGGCGCCCAGTTCCCGGCGCAGCTCCTGTGGTGCCGCCTGGGCGGCGCTGAGAGGGGCGATGGCTTCGCTGGCGATGACGCCGATCTCGGCGAAGCGGCCCAGCGCGCCGGTGAGGTCTTCGGTAATGGCGTCGGCGAAGTAGTCCTGTTGCGGATCGCCACTGGCATTTCGGAACGGCAGCACGGCCAGGCGGTTGTCGACGGCGGCGGGCGCCTCTATGGCGGTGGCACCGCGCTCGGCATTCGACGGCGCAGGCGTACGGTTTTCGTGCCGCCAAAACCCGAACCCGGCGATCGCCAACACAAGGACGCCCACCAGGGTGCCGGCAGCGGCGCCGCCGGACATCAGGCGCGAGCGACGGGAGCGGGGAGGTGTGGTGGCTGAGAGCGCTGTGTCGACAACCCGAAAAACATTGATCGGTGTTGGGATGTTTTTGACCCGGTGTTGTCCCAGCGGCGCGAAGCCGACATCCACGTCGCTTGCCACTTGTTCGCGCGCACGACCGGAGACGGCAATGCCACCCGGCTCGGCCAGGGCTTCAATGCGTGCGGCGACGTTGACGCCGGTGCCGTAAACCTGTCCGTCATCATCAGCCATGACCTCGCCTAAGTTTATGCCGATGCGCAGCAGCATGAGCGCGCTCTTGTCCGGCACCGTGTCGTTGAGCGCGGCGATCCGGCGCTGGGTGTCGATGGCGCAGCGGACGGCGGCGCTGACGCTGGCAAACTCGGCCAACACCGCATCGCCGGCAGTGTTGCAGATTCGCCCGCCGTTCTGGGTGATGGCGCCGACGAGAAGGTCGAGACGGGCCTTCAACGCGTTGAGCGTTCCTAGTTCGTCTTCGACCATTCGTCGGCTGTAGCCGGCGATGTCCGCGTGCAGGATGGCTGCGAGCCGCCGCTGCAATCCGATCCTCCTCGTCGCCCCGCTCCGCCGGAGGATCAGGGCGACAGATCCGTGCCTCCAAGCCAACCCCAATTGTACAAAAAAAAGGGGGGCACCCTAAGCGCTTCCGAGCCGTGAACGAGACACGATACGTATGTCGTCACTTATGTCATCGCCGAGGCCTGCCGATCGCGCGGTAACGGGAGACACGACGCCGGACGCCGCGCCGCGACCGCGAGTCGCGTGCTAATGTGCCGCCGATCCGGCGCCGCGCAGGCGGTTGATGAGGGTGACGGCGGCGAGGACGATGGCGCCGGCGACGATGCCGGCGGCGCCGTTGAGCGCCAGCGTCGTCAGGCCGCCCAGCATGCCGCCGACCGTGGGCAGAAGCTCGACCTGGTGCGCCACGCCTTCCACCCAGTGGTGGGCGACGGGGATGCCGTGGACGATGATGCCGCCGCCGACCAGGAACATTGCCGCCGTGCCGACGATGGAGAGGATTTTCATCAGCCAGGGGGCCGCGGCCAGGATGGCGCCGCCGAGAGCGCGCTGAAAACGGGCGAACCCGCCATCGCCCTCACGCCGGCTGAGATAGAGGCCGCCGTCGTCCAGCTTGACGATGCCGGCGACGACGCCGTAGACGCCGGCCGTCATCAGCACGGCGATGCCGGCCAGCACGACGACCTGAGTCATGAACGGCGCCGCGGCGACGGTGCCCAGCGTGATGATGATGATCTCCGCCGACAGGATGAAGTCGGTGCGGATGGCGCCCTTGATCTTTTGCCTTTCCAGAGCGACCAGGTCGACGGAAGGGTCGGACAGCGCCTCGATGCGCTCGGCCCGTTCGGCCTCGGATGATGTGTTCCGGTGCCGCCAGACGTGCAGCAGCTTTTCCGCGCCCTCGAAGCAGAGATAGGCGCCGCCGACCATCAGGAGCGCGATCACCGCCCACGGTGCGATGGCGCTGATGGCGAGCGCCGCCGGCACCAGGATCGCCTTGTTGATGAAAGAGCCCTTGGCGACCGCCCACACCACCGGGATCTCGCGCTCGGCCTTGACGCCGGCGACCTGCTGGGCGTTGAGGGCGAGGTCGTCGCCGAGGACGCCGGCGGTCTTGCGCGCCGCCAGCTTGGTCAGCACCGCCACGTCGTCGAGAACGGTGGCGATGTCGTCGATGAGGGCGAGCAGATTGGCGGCGGCCATGGCGGGCGTCCCCGTACGCGGATGGACCTTGGCGGTGTTATAGGGCGTGAGGACCGCCGACGGTAGGCGGAAGGCGCGAACGAAACGAGGCCGCGGAAGGTTCCGCGGCCCCGAGAATGCACGGTCGAAAAGGGCGGTGAGGTGGGGTTGACGATGTCGTTCTACGAGAGCATCAGGGTTCTACGATGCTCAAGTAAGATAAATGCAATGATTCTGGTGCTTTTACCCCTGAAACATAGCGTATAACACCGCACAAGTGCTACGTCTTACAAATTCATCTTTTTCAGATGCCCATCTATGACAGCTTTTAGCCGATCAATGACTATCTTAGTGCATCTTTCATGAGGAAGTGTATATGTTCCACCTGTCTCCCGATATTCAAATCGCTTACTGCTATAGTCTTGGTTAAGAAGATGGATAATTCCTTGTAATTTCGGATTGTGTCCAATTAAACTCAAAATTCCATGCTTTTTCGCTTCATCAAATAACGAATTCAAGTCATGTCCGAAGTTATTACCCTTCAATTTTTGAATGCTTATACCTTGTGATAGCAAAAAACTCTTTAAAAACAATTCGATTGATCGTCCATACAGAAAATATACCGGCAATGGATCTTTAAGTTTTGCTTCCTGCACAGCAACCGCAGCGCATGCAAACGAAACACCATGTTTAAAAAAACCTCGAGGAGTAGCGCCAACATTAACCATTTAATTGCAGTGCACAATTATGTTGCGCTCGTAAGCCGTTGTAGCTCCATATGGACTCAACATGACACCGTAGGGCTGTGATCCTTGGCTTATAAGGTTGTAGCCACTCGGGCATGCTTCATTTGCTCTGTCATAGCAATTTGACATAGTGAGAGCAGCACCAGAGCACTCGATTCTCATTAGCTTCTCACCAGACGGACCGTGCATTGGGGTCGCTGTCGTGCAACCAGCTACAAGCAATCCAATGACGATAATCTTCCCCCTCATCCTGCCGCCCTCCTTCTGGCGCGCTCTAATCGACATAACCCGGATGATCAGTCGTCGAGATTAATAACCGTACTCTCTCTTACGCCGTGAGTCGCCCTCACGAAGCGCTGAAATTGTATGGTGGGTGAATCGCCGACGGTAGGCGGAAAGCGCAGACGAAACGGGGCCGCGGAATGATCCGCGGCCCCGCAACGTACGGTCGAAAACGGTGGAGGGGCGGGACTTAGAAGTCCATGTCGCCCATGCCGCCCATGCCGCCGCCGGGCATGCCGCCGGGCATGCCGCCCTTTTTCTCCGGCTTCTCGGCGACCATGCACTCGGTGGTCACGAGAAGGCCGGCGACGGACGCGGCGTCCTGCAGCGCGGTGCGCACGACCTTGGTCGGGTCGATGATGCCCGCCTTGAACATATCGCCGTAGCTCTCGTTCTGAGCGTCGAAGCCGACGTTCTGGTCGCTCTGCTCGCTCAGCTTGCCGACGACGACGGCGCCGTCGACGCCAGCGTTCTCGGCAATCTGCCGGCACGGGGCCTGCAGCGCGCGACGGACGATGTCGACGCCGACCCGCATGTCGTTGTTGTCCGGATGCAGGTTTTCAAGCGCCTTGATGCCGTACAGGAGTGCGACGCCACCACCGGGGACGATGCCTTCCTCGACCGCGGCGCGGGTCGCGTGCATGGCGTCCTCGACCCGGTCTTTCTTTTCCTTCACCTCGGTCTCGGTGGCCCCGCCGACCCGGATCACCGCGACGCCGCCGGCCAGCTTGGCCAGCCGCTCCTGCAGCTTCTCACGGTCGTAGTCGGACGTGGTCTCCTCCACCTGGGCGCGGATCTGGTTGCAGCGCGCCTTGATGTCGTCGCCGGCGCCGGCGCCTTCGATGATCGTCGTCTCTTCCTTGGTGATGACGACCTTCTTGGCGGTACCCAGCATGTCGAGTGTGACGTTCTCGAGCTTGATGCCGATGTCTTCCGAGATCACCTGGCCGGCAGTGAGGATGGCGATGTCTTCCAGCATCGCCTTGCGGCGATCGCCGAAGCCGGGCGCCTTGACCGCCGCGACCTTGAGGCCGCCGCGCAGCTTGTTGACGACCAGCGTCGCCAGCGCCTCGCCCTCGACGTCCTCGGCGATGATCATCAGCGGCCGGCCGGACTGGACGACGGCTTCGAGCACCGGCAGCAGCGGCTGCAGGGTCGAGAGCTTTTTCTCGTGGATGAGGATGTAGGGGTTGTCCAGCTCGCAGTTCATCTTCTCGGCGTTGGTGACGAAGTACGGCGAGGTGTAACCGCGGTCGAACTGCATGCCCTCGACGACTTCCAGCTCCGAGGAAAGGCTCTTCGCCTCTTCGGCGGTAATCACGCCTTCCTTGCCGACTTTTTCCATCGCACGGGCCAGCATGTCGCCGATCTCCCGTTCGCCATTGGCCGAGATCGTGCCGATCTGGGCAATCTCCTCGTTGGTGGCAACGGGGCGGGAGCGCGTGTGCAGATCCTTGATCACCGCCTCGACGGCGATATCGATACCGCGCTTCAGGTCCATCGGGTTCATGCCGGCGGCAACCGCCTTGGCACCCTCGCGGACGATCGCCTGGGCGAGCACGGTGGCGGTGGTGGTGCCGTCGCCGGCCTCGTCGGAGGTCTTGGACGCGACCTCACGCACCATCTGGGCGCCCATGTTCTCGAACTTGTCGGCGAGTTCGATCTCCTTGGCGACGGTAACGCCGTCCTTGGTGATGCGGGGGGCGCCGAAGCTTTTTTCCAATACGACGTTGCGGCCTTTCGGACCCAACGTCACCTTGACGGCATTGGCCAGTAGATCGACGCCGACCAGCATCTTCTGGCGCGCTTCCGTCGAAAAACGCACATCTTTAGCAGCCATGGTGGCTCTTACTCCGTTATCGCGATAGTGAGTGACAGAATGTCAATTAGTCGAGGATGCCGAGGAGGTCCGATTCCTTCATGATCAGCAGTTCCTCGCCGTCGATCTTGACCTCGGTGCCGGACCATTTTCCGAACAGCACCCGGTCGCCAGCCTTGACGTCGAGGGGCTGAACCTTGCCATTCTCGTCCCGCGCGCCGGCACCGGCGGCGATGATTTCGCCTTCCTGCGGCTTTTCCTTCGCCGTATCCGGAATAATGATACCGCCCTTGCTTTTCTCTTCCTGCTCGACGCGGCGAACCAGCACGCGGTCGTGCAGAGGCCTGAATTTCATCGTTCGCTCTCCAAAACTGTGGGACTTCGTTGTTCTCGAGACCCGGACTGTTAGCACTCCATCCCGGTGAGTGCCAGGGAGGTAGTCCGAGGCGTCGCGGCTGTCAAGGGGTGTCCCGCAGGCGATCGAGGCGAAGGCGATGGCGGGCGTCGGTCAATCGGTGCCGGCCGACGCGCACCGCGACGACGACGCCGAGGCCGCTGCCGCCAGCGATCAGAAACATGATCAGAATCTGATATTTGACCGCCTCGATGGGATCGACGCCGGCGAGAATCTGGCCGGTCATCATCCCCGGCAGGAAGACGAGGCCCGCCGCCGACATGCTGTTGATGGTGGGAATGAGGGCGGCGCGGACGGCCTCGCGCACGATGCCGCCGGCGGCCTCGGCGAAGGTGTGACCGAGGGCGAGGCGGGCCTCGATGGCCGCGCGCTCGCGGGCGGCTGCGGCGAGCAGGCGGTCGAGGCCAAGCGTGATGGCGGTCATGGTGTTGCCGAGGATCATGCCCAACAGCGGCACGGCGTAGCGCGGATCGTACCACGGCTCGGGGCGGATCTGGGTGGTGAGCGCGATCAGCGTGACGACGATGCCGGCAAAGGCGACGCTGGCGGTGCCGATGCCGTAGGTCCAGCCGTCGGCGAAACGGCGGGTCTGACGGGCGGCGATCTCGCGCCCCGCGAACAGCACCATGACGGCGAGCACGGCCGCCGTCAGCGCCGCCGACTGCGCCGCGAACAGCGCCTTCAGCACCAGACCGACCAGCAGGAGCTGGATGACCATGCGGGTGGCGGCGATGGCGAGCCGGCGCTCCAGCCCGAGGCGAAAGTATAGAGACAGGCCGGCGTCGATCAGCAGCAGCAGGGCCGCCAGCGCCAGGTCCTGATAATGGAGGGTGACGATGGTCATGGCGCCGGGCCGTCGTTGGGGCCTTCGGCGAGGCGGCCGTCGGCGATGCGCAGGCGTCGCCGGGCGAGGCGATCGAGCTGATCTCCATCGTGGCTGACCAGAAGGATCGCCGTGCCCGCATTCAAAATGCGCCGCAGAACGGTTTCGATCATGCCCGTCGTTTCCGCATCCAGGCCGGATGTGGGCTCGTCCAGGAGGAGCACGGCGGGCGCCAGAACGAGGGCGCGCGCCAGGGCGAGGCGCTGCTTTTCCCCGGTGGAGAGCCGCGCCACGGGCCAGCCCAGCGCGTCGGCGGAGAGCCCGAGGGCGGGCAGCAGGTCGGCGGCGGCCGGGACGTCGGCCATATGATCGCCCACGATATCATCCCACCAGGCGCTCTCTGCGGCGACGTAAACGACGTTGCGCCGCCACGCCGGAGCCGCGATGTCGTCGCGGGAGACGCCGTCCAGCCGGACGTCGCCGGCGTTTGCGTCCAGGTCGGCTAGAGCGCGCAGCAGCAGCGTTTTGCCGGCGCCCGACGGGCCGCTGAGGCCGACGCATTCGCCCCGCGTAAGCGTGAGCGAGGCGGATAGCACCCCGGCTCGGGTGAGACTCTCGACGGCCAGGCGCACAGGGGGCGACGGCGAGCGCTTGGACGGCGTGCCGGGCGGCGGCGCGGTGTCGGCGGGAGGATTGGGCATCATCGGCCGGGCATCATCGGCGTATGGGCGGTAAGGTGGCGGCGGGGGACACTGTAGCGGGTAAGGACGATTGTGCGATGAACGATCGCGACGGCGGTTTTTTTGGGACCAACGACACGCCGCTGGTGGAGGCGCGCGTGCTTCCTGAGTGGGTGGACTACAATCGGCATATGAACGTCGCCTATTATGTCCTTGTTTTCGACCGGGCGACCGACGCGGTGCTCGATCGGTTGGGGCTTGGTGCCGCCTATCGTGACGGGGAGGGGTATACTGTTTTCGTTGGCGAGGCGCATGTCACCTATGACCGCGAGGTGACGGAGGGCGAGACGGTGGCGGTGCGCAGCCGGCTGCTGGACGCCGACGACAAGAGGCTGATCCTTTTCCACCAGATGACCGCGGCGGGCGGTGAGGGTCCGGTCGCAACCAACGAGGTGCTGTGCCTCAACGTCGACTGGCGGGCGAGGCGTGTGGCTCCCTTTCCCCCCGCCGCGCGGGACCGAATCGCGGTGGCTGTCCGTGCCGACCGGACCCGGCCGCGTCCGATCGGAGCGGGACGCGCCATTCGCCTCGGCGCCCGTCGACGCGATGCCGGCGCGTGATTTCCACACGTTTCGGCGATACGGCTCGCAGCAGACCCGGTTCGTTCACCCTTGTTTAATCCAACGGCCGTTAGTCTGCGGGCGACAGCAGCTGGCGTTGAAGGCGCAGCCAAGGAGCCACCATGCACTACCAGCACTCGCTAGAACTTGCGCGTGATTATGCCGACCAGGCCATCGAGTGCATGCGCGACCGGAACATCACGCCGCACCCCAACAACTTCACGATCTGGTACAGCTATGCCAGTGGCGAGTATCCCGACCTGGCCCAGGTGCTCGACATTCTGATTGACAACAATCAGGAGTTCTCCGAGGAGCGCAACGCGTCGGTATTCAACAAGTTCTGCGCCAATCCGTTCGAGGCGCTGCCGATGCACATGATCGCCGAAAAGATGGAAAGCGAGCTGGCGGCGGCGATGGCGCTGCTGCAGCAGGCGGGCGACAGCGCGGCCAAGTGCGGCGACACCATCGAAAAGGCGACGCAGGAGGTGCGTTCGGTGCGACGCGCCGAGGACCTGCTCGGGCTGCTCAACGCGGTCCTGACGCAGACGCGCGCGATGTCGAAACAGAGCCGCGACGTGGAGGGGCAACTGCGACGCTCATGGGCGGAGTGCAGCCACCTGAAAGAGGAGCTCGCCGGCGCCCGCCAGGAGGCGATGACCGACGCGCTCACCGGTCTCTCCAACCGCAAGATGTTCGATTTCGCCCTGCGCGAAACCGCCATGGAGGCGATGGAGAGCGGCGAGACGCTGTCCATCCTGTTCCTCGATATCGATCATTTCAAGGCGTTCAACGACAGCTTCGGCCACAGCGTCGGCGATCAGGTCCTCAAGCTGCTGGCGACGGTTCTGCGTGATACCTGTAAGGGCCAGGACACGCCGGCCCGCTATGGCGGCGAGGAATTCGCGGTGATCCTGCCCAGGACGCGCCTGCACGATGCCGCGCGGCTGGCGGAAAGCATTCGCTGCCGGGTCGCCGGCAAGACGGTGGTGCACCGCAAGACCGGCGAGCACATGGGGCGCGTTCAGGTGTCGATCGGCGTCGCCGAGTTCGTATTCGGCGAACCGCTGCGCCAGCTCGTCGAGCGCGCCGACCGGGCGCTGTACGAGGCCAAGCGGACCGGCCGCAACCGGGTCGTGGTCGAAGAGGCGCCGAAGGAAAAGCGGCTGGCGTTCAGCGCCTAACCCGGGCATCCTGCAAGCGGTCGAGCGGACAACCCGCACCTCACCTCCGCGCGCAAGAGGACGATTCCGATCGGTTTACGATGGCGTTTCGCCGGCTGACATCGATCGAAGCGTTGGTCGCCGCGGCCGCTCCCGTGGTCGTGCTCGTCGCCCTGTTGGCGTTTGCCGGCCACATTCACCCCGTCGCCGCCGTTGCCGTGGTGGCTGTTCTTGCGTTCGGTCTGCGGTGGTTTCATCAGCGGCCGCCCCAGGCCGACACTGAGCCGGCGGCGGCGATGGCGCCTTCGCCCGCGGCCGATCCGCCAGCGCCGGAGCTGGATTTAAACCAGCTTCTCGAGCAGTTCCCCGACCCGGTGCTGCTGATCAACGGCGCGCGCGAAATCGTCGCCGCCAACCGGCCGGCCCGCGACGGACTCGGCGTTGGCACCCTTGGCCGCGACCTTGCGCTGACCGTGCGGCATCCAGACGTGCTGACTGCGGTTGAAACGGTCGTGGCGGGCGTTCCGTCGCTGGCCGAGGAGATCACGCTGCCGCTGCCGACGCCGAGGACCTTCATGCTGCACGCGGGCGCGCTGGCGCAAGGCGGCGATGCGCGCTCACCCCGCGTCGTTCTCGTGCTCCGTGACGAGACGCGGGCCAAGCGGGCCGAGCAAAGCCGCGCCGACTTCGTCGCCAACGCCAGTCACGAACTGCGCTCGCCATTGGCGTCGCTGATCGGCTTCATCGAGACCTTGCGCGGCCCGGCCAAGGACGATGCGGCGGCGCGCGAGCGGTTTCTGGCCATCATGCAGACGGAAGCGAAGCGGATGTCGCGGCTGGTGGACGACCTGATGTCGCTGTCGCGGGTGGAAATCAACGAACACGTGCCGCCCCGCGCGGCGGTGTCACTCGACGGCCTGTTGGCCGACGTTGTCGACGCCCTGGCGCTCCGGGCCGAGCAGAAGGAGATGCGCATCGAGCTGGACATGGCAGCCGATCTGCCGGCGGTCACCGGCGATCCCGACCAGCTTGCCCAGGTGTTTCACAACCTGGTCGACAACGCCGTCAAGTACGGCCGCCGCGAGTCGGTCATTCACGTTCAGGCCGCTGCGGCCGCGTCCGACGCCGGAGGCGCGGCGCCCGGTGTTGCCGTTGAGATCATCGATCAGGGACCGGGTATTGCCGCCCAGCACCTGCCGCGGCTGACCGAGCGGTTCTACCGCGCCGACGAAGGACGCTCCCGGCGGCTGGGCGGAACCGGTCTCGGCCTCGCCATCGTCAAACACATCGTCAATCGCCACCGCGGCCGCCTGACCATCGACAGCGTGGAGGGGACAGGGACGACGGTCACGGTGCTGCTGCCGGCGGTACCGAAGGCGCTCACCGAGCGTACGCTGGTCCAGCGGCACAACAGGGATGGCAAGGCCGCACATCGTCATAAAACCGTAACAAAAACGTCATAACGGTTAAGCCATCCGTCCTTAGTGTCAGTCGCCAGACGACGGGCTTGGAGTGCGTTTCGTAACGACGGGCGCCGATGATCGAGTGCCCGCGTACGGCCCGTCAACCCGGGCGACATGCCCTAGACTAAAGCCATTAGGGAGACTGCTGATGAAGACGACGCCGATTGCGCTGGCGGTGGCGGCGACCGTTGCCTTCGCGGGGGCTGCCGAAGCCCGCGACCAGATCCGCATCGTCGGGTCGTCGACCGTGTTTCCGTTTTCCACCCGTGTGGCCGAGGAATTCGGCCGGACGACGAACTTCAAGACCCCGGTCATCGAAAGCACCGGCACCGGCGGCGGCTTCAAGCTGTTCTGCAACGGCGTCGGCACCGACAACCCGGACCTGACCAACGCGTCCCGCGCCATCAAGACATCCGAGATCGAGAGTTGCGCGAAGGCCGGTGTCACCGAAATCACTGAGGTGAAGATCGGCTACGACGGCATTGTCCTCGCCAATTCGAAAGAGTCCGATGTGATGGACATCACTCTGGCGCAGCTGTGGATGGCGCTGGCGAAGGATGTGCCGGACGGCAAGGGTGGGCTGATACCCAACCCCAACGTCACCTGGAAGGACGTCGATCCCGCGTTGCCCGACGTCAAGATCGAGGTTCTCGGCCCGCCGCCGACGTCCGGCACCCGTGACGCCTTTGCCGAACTGGCGATGGAAGGCGGTTGCGAGGAGTTCGACGCCGTAAAGGCCATCGAGGACAAGAAGAAGAAGCAGGCCGTCTGCCAGGGCGTTCGCGAGGACGGCGCCTACATCGAGGCCGGCGAGAACGACGTGCTGATCGTTCGCAAGCTGGAAGCCAACAAGGATGCGTTCGGCGTGTTCGGCTACAGCTTCCTGGACCAGAACCAGGACCAGATACAGGGCAGCACCATCGAGGGCATCGCGCCGACCTATGAGGCGATTTCGTCCGGCGAATACCCGATCTCTCGCTCGCTCTACTTCTACGTCAAGAAGGCACACGTCGGCACGATCCCCGGCATGAAGGAGTACATCGCCGAGTTCACCAGCGAAAAGGCTTGGGGACCGGAAGGCTATCTCGCCGACAAGGGCCTGATCGCGATGCCCGAGGAAGAGCGGGAAGCGGTGCGTGCCGCCGCGACGAGCCTGAAGACCAACGTCGGGATGTAATCAGGGTCGGGCGACCCGTTTCACGTCGATGGTTGAGCGCCTGCCGGACGGCCACATGCGGTCCGGCAGGTTGCTTTTTTCACCGGCAGCGTTGATCTTCGTCGACCGTTTCGGGTGCGGCGTTCATGCGGCAACCGGGACGCCCGCGCCGCCATACTGGCATTTTAGATGTCTTTAGGTCTTTTGATCGTTGTTCTGCTGGCGCTTTCGACGCTGGCCTTCTTTCTTGGCAAGAGACGCGCGCTGGCGTCGTCCGGCGGCCGTGCGCGGATGCTGCACTCGCTGCCCGCCTATTACGGCTATTACGTCGCCGTGTGGTGCGCGATCCCGGCACTGGCGATTATCGGGCTGTGGATCGTCATCGAGCCGAGCGTGATCGAGTGGCTGGTGGTGTCCGGCCTGCCGGAAGCGGAGCGGAATCTACCGCCCGAACGGCTGGGCCTGCTGCTGAACGACATCCGCAACCTAGCCGGCGGCAACATCGTCAGCCGCGACGCCGACCCGGCGCTGGTGAAGGCGGCGGAGTTTCACGTCTATCTGAACGGCGTCAGCCACGTGGCGCTCGCCATTGCCGCGATCGCGGCGGCGATCGCCGGGATGACCTACGCGCGACAGGTGATCACGCCCCGGCTGACCGCCCGCAACAAGATCGAGACGGTGATCCTGTGGTTTCTGGTCGGATGTTCGATCATCGCCGTTCTGACCACCATCGGCATCGTGTTTTCGCTGGTCGTCGAGGCGGCCCGGTTCTTCGCCAAGGTGTCGCCGATCGAGTTTCTGTTTGGGATGGAATGGTCACCGCAGATCGCGCTGCGGGCGGGCCAGGTCGGCGCATCGGGCGCCTTCGGCGCCGTGCCACTGTTCGTCGGCACGCTGCTCGTCGCTTTCATCGCCATGTGCATCGCGGTGCCGATCGGTCTGTTATCGGCGATCTACATGTCCGAATACGCCGACGCGCGTGCGCGCGCGGTCATCAAGCCGATCCTGGAAATTCTGGCCGGCATTCCCACGGTGGTCTATGGCTTCTTCGCCGCGCTGACGGTGGCGCCGTTCCTGCGCGACATGGGACAGACGCTGGGGCTGTCGGTGTCGTCGGAGAGCGCGCTGGCGGCGGGGATCGTGATGGGGATCATGATCATCCCGTTCGTTTCGTCCCTTTCCGACGATGTCATCAACGCGGTGCCGATGTCGATGCGGGAAGGCTCGCTGGGCATCGGCGCGACCCGATCGGAAACGATCAAACGGGTCATCATTCCGGCCGCCCTACCCGGTATTGTCGGCGGCTTCCTGCTCGCGGTCTCCCGCGCGATCGGCGAAACGATGATCGTCGTCATGGCGGCGGGCCTGTCCGCCAACATGACCGCCAATCCACTGGAGGCCGTGACGACGGTGACGGTGCAGATCGTCACGCTGCTCATCGGCGACCAGGAATTCGACAGCCCGAAGACGCTGGCGGCGTTCGCCCTCGGCCTAGTGTTGTTTTTCGTCACCCTGCTTCTCAACATCTTCGCCCTGCACATCGTCCGGAAATACCGTGAGCAGTATGAGTAACCACGCCGCCTCGCCAACGGTCGCCACCGCCACGCTCGGCGACCGCGCCCGCGTCGCCGACAGCGTTACCCGCAGTTTGAAACGCCGCTACGCCGCCGAGCGGCGGTTCCGGCTTTACGGCCTGTCGGCGATCATTTTTTCGGTGCTGGCGCTCGGGCTGCTGATGGTCACCATCGTCAGCAAGGGGTTGCCGGCCTTCACGCAGGCGACGATCAGGTTGGACGTGACGCTGTATCCGCAGGAGATCGATCCCAAGGGCGAGCGCCGTTGGGAGGTGCTGTCGGGGGCGGACTATCAGGGCCTGGTGCGCGAGTCGCTCAAGGAACTGTTTCCGGACGTGTCCACTCGCAAGGATCTGCGCGAACTGTATGCATTGGTCAGCCCGGGGGCGGCCTATCGGGTGCGGGCGATGGTGATGGACGATCCGTCGCTGATCGGGCAGCGAATAACCATCACGGTGCCGCTCGCCGACGATATGGACCAGTTCGCCAAGGGCCATATCAGCGCCGATGACGCGGAGGGATCGCGGCGGGTGTCCGATCAGCAAATCGCCTGGTTCGAGCGGCTGAGCGACCGCGGGCTGATCGAGCGGTCTTTCAACACCACACTCTTCACCAACGGCGACTCGCGCTCACCGGAACTGGCCGGCGTCTGGGGGGCGGTGGTCGGGTCGTTTTGGACGATGCTGATCACGCTGGTGCTGTCGTTCCCGCTCGCCGTCGGCGCCTCGATCTATCTGGAGGAATTCGCACCGAAGAACCGGCTGACCGACCTCATCGAGGTGAACATCAACAATCTGGCGGCGGTACCGTCGATCGTGTTCGGCCTTCTCGGGCTCGCGGTGTTTATCAACTTTTTCGGCCTGCCGCGCTCGGCGCCGCTGGTCGGCGGCATGGTGCTCGCCCTGATGACGCTGCCGACGATCATCATCGCCAGCCGGGCGGCGCTCAAATCCGTGCCGCCGTCCATCCGCGAGGCGGCGTTGGGCGTCGGCGCGTCGAAGATGCAGTCGACGTTCCACCATGTGCTGCCGCTGGCGATGCCGGGGATGCTGACCGGAACGATTATCGGCATGGCGCAGGCGCTGGGCGAAACGGCGCCGCTGTTGATGATCGGCATGGTGGCGTTCATCGTCGACATTCCGGCCGGACCGCTGGACCCGGCGACGGTGATGCCGGTGCAGATCTATCTGTGGTCGGACGCGCCGGAACGGGCCTTCGTCGAGCGGGCGTCGGCGGCCATCATGATCCTGCTGGGATTTCTGGTAATCATGAACCTTCTGGCGGTGCTGTTGCGCCGGCAGTTCGAACGCCAATGGTGATGACAGGGGGATGACCGGCAACGACCGGACTGGACGGGATACCGATGGACATGACGGCACTGCCCATGAAGAACGACGGGCCGATGAAAGATCAGCACTTCGAGATATCGACGGTCAAGCCTGACGACGCGGCAAAGATCGCCTTCGAGACGCGGGACGTGACGGTGTTCTATGGCGAGAAGTGCGCGATACGTGATGTCTCCCTTGACATCAACCAGAACGAGGTGACGGCCCTGATCGGACCATCGGGATGCGGCAAGTCGACCTATCTGCGCTGCCTGAACCGGATGAACGACATCATCGACATCTGCCGGGTGACGGGGACCATTCTCCTCAACGGACAGGACATCTATTCCCGCGAGATGGACGTTGTGCACCTGCGGGCGCGCGTCGGCATGGTGTTCCAGAAGCCGAACCCGTTTCCGAAATCCATCTTCGAGAATGTCGCCTATGGGCCGCGCATCCACGGCATCGCGCGCGGCAAGGCCGAACTGGACCAGATCGTCGAGACCAGCCTGCTGCGCGCGGGTCTGTTCGACGAGGTCAAGGACCGGCTCGACCAGCCGGGAACCAGCCTTTCCGGCGGCCAGCAGCAGCGGCTGTGCATCGCGCGCGCCATCGCCGTGCAGCCTGAGGTGATCCTCATGGACGAGCCGTGCTCGGCCCTGGACCCGATCGCCACCGCGCGCATCGAGGAACTCATCGACGAGCTGCGGGAGAATTTCAGCCTCGTCATCGTCACCCACTCGATGCAGCAGGCGGCGCGCGTCTCGCAGCGGACCGGCTTCTTTCACTTGGGCGAGCTGGTCGAGACCGGCGACACGGAGCAGATTTTCACCAATCCCCGGGACAAGCGCACCCAGGATTACATTACCGGCCGCTTCGGCTGATCGGCGGGCCGAACCGATGGCGAACGAAGGAAAGGCGATGACACAGGGCACCCATACCGTCCGGTCCTACGACGAGGAGCTGAGACGGCTCGAGAACCTCATTGCCGAAATGGGCGGTTTGGCCGAAGTGCAGCTCGCCGCCGCCATGCAGGCGCTCATCCGCCGCGACAGCCAGAAGGCGTTCGATGTCGCGGCCAACGACGAACGCATCGACCTGCTGGAAACGCGCATCGACCATCAGGCGGTGTCGCTGCTGGCGTTGCGCCAGCCGATGGCGCAGGACTTGCGGGAGATCATCGGCGCGCTCAAGGCCAGCAGCATGATCGAACGCATCGGCGACTATGCCAAGAACGTCGCCAAGCGTACGGCCGCGATCATCGAGTATCCGCCGGTGCCGCCGGTGCAGTCCATCGCCCGCATCGGGCAGCTGGCGCAGGAGATGGTCAAGGACGTGCTGGACGCCTATCTCGCCCGTGACCTGGAAAAAGCGGAGCGGGTGCGCGAACGCGACCGGGAGCTGGACGCGCTGTACACCAGCGTCTTTCGCGAGCTGTTGACGTACATGATGGAGGACCCGCGCAACATCACGCCGGCGACGCACATTCTGTTCATCGCCAAGAACCTGGAGCGGGTTGGCGATCACGCCACCAATCTGGCGGAACTGGTCTACTTCATCGTGCGCGGCCGGATGCCGCCGGACGAACGGATGAAAAGCGACACGTCGAGCTATGCGGTCACCGAACAGTTGTTGCAATCGGTGACCAAGGACGGGGAGGGCGACTCGTGAAACCCCGTGTACTGATCGTCGAGGACGAGGAGGCGCAGGCGGAAGTCCTGCGTTACAACTTTGATCGGGAGGGTTTCGATCCGGTTGTGGCCGGTGACGGCGACGAAGCGCTCCTGGCGGTGGAGGAGCAGCAGCCCGATCTGGTGCTGCTGGACTGGATGCTGCCGGGCATGTCCGGCATCAACGTCTGCCAGCGGCTGCGCAGTCGGAACGAGACGCGCGGCATACCGATCATCATGCTGACGGCCCGCGGGGAGGAGTTCGACCGGGTGCGTGGGCTGGATAACGGCGCCGACGATTACATCACCAAGCCGTTTTCGCCCATCGAGCTGATCGCCCGGGTGCGAGCGGTGCTGCGGCGGACGAGTCCAAGCTTAAGCGAGGAGCGCCTGGTCTCGGGCGATCTGACAATGGACGTGGGCACACATCGAGTGCACCGCGGTGGCCGGGCCATTCATCTCGGGCCGACGGAGTTCCGGCTGCTGCGCCTGTTCATGGAGCGCCCGGACCGCGTGTTCACGCGCGAGCAGCTGCTCGACAAGGTGTGGGGACGGGACATTCACGTCGAGCTGCGCACCGTCGACGTCCACATACGACGGCTGCGCAAGGCGCTGGGCGCTCACGGCGACGACGACATCATCCGCACCGTCCGGGGCACCGGCTACGCGCTGGACGCCAACGCCCCCCTGTCCTCCTGACGCCCGTCGTCGTCGGCGAGACGCGCGGGTCACGCCCGCGCCGTTCGGGAAGACGCGCGCGGGTGACGTCCGCACCACCGGACCGGTCCAAGAGGGGAATTGCTCTCGCGCGAGCCTCTGTCCTCGGGTGCGCATAAGGCTCGGCCACCCGTTGCATCAGCCGCATCATAAGTCGTATCAAAACGCGGATCGTCGCGACCGTATGGGGTTCGGAGCGCTTGCCAAAGGTGCGCGGGCGTCGGAGGAGGCAGTATGTCGGAAGAAAAGCAAGAAGAGTACGAAGAACACGACGCCTCTTTGCTGGTTCTTGCCGGAATGGCCATTCTCGTCGGTTGCGCCGCTGGTGTCGGCTCGATCTTTTTCCGCGACTTGATTGCGTTTATTCACAACATCTTCTTCAACGCGACGTTTTCACTCGATTACAACGCCAACATTCTTGAGCCGGTCGGTCCGTGGGGACCGTTCATCATCCTTGCGCCGGTGATCGGTGGCCTCGTTGTCGTGTGGTTGGTCAATACATTCGCCCCAGAGGCGCGCGGTCACGGCGTTCCCGAGGTCATGTATGCCGTGTTTTACAAACGCGGCCGTATCCGGCCGATTGTCGCGCTCGTTAAGTCCCTGGCGTCGGCGCTCTCCATCGGCAGCGGCGCCTCCGTGGGACGGGAGGGGCCGATCATTCAAATCGGCGCCACCTTCGGCTCGACGCTCGGCAGGATCATGCGGATGTCGGTCTGGCAAACGAACACCCTGGTGGCTGCCGGCGCCGGGGCCGGGATCGCCGCCACCTTCAACACGCCGTTGGGCGGCGTTATGTTCGCCGTCGAGGTGATGCTGCCGGAAGTGAGTGCCCGCACCTTTCTGCCGGTGGTGATGGCGACGGGCACGGCGGCATATATCGGCAATCTGGCGTTCGGCCTCGAGCCGGCGTTTCTCCTGGCACCCATTCTGACGACGACGCGGATGGAGCCGATCGAAGGGCAGCTTCTGGTTTGCGCGGCGCTGCTTGGCGTCTTGTGCGGCGTCGCGTCGTGGGCTTTCGTGCGCCTGCTCGTCGCCTTCGAGACGCTGTTTCCGAAAATTCCCGGCAACGACTATTCGCGAAACGCCATCGGCATGGGCATCGTCGGCGTGATGATGTATCTGCTGGCGGTTACGTACGGCCATTACTTCGTGGGCGGGGTCGGTTACGGCACCATCCAGGCCGTTTTGCTCGGGCAAATGTCATCGATCTTCATTTTGTCGCTGCTCTGCGTGCTGAAACTTCTGGCGACGACGATCAGCCTTGGGTCGGGAGCCTCGGGCGGCATCTTTTCGCCGTCTCTTTTCATCGGCGCCACGCTTGGCGGCGCTTTTGGCGCGGTCGTCAACAATGTGTGGCGCATGCCCGAGTTCGGGGTGCCGGCATTCGCCATCATCGGCATGGCGGCCGTGGTCGGCGGCAGTACGGGCGCCGCGATGACGGCGGTCATGATGATTTTCGAGATGACCGGCGACTATGTCCTGATCGTGCCGTTGATCGTCGCGGTCGGTTGCTCCGTCGGTGTACGCCGGTCGCTCATCTCCGAAAACATCTACACGATGAAGTTGGCGCGGCGCGGTGTCCGCATCCCGAAAGAGCGGCACATGAACATGTACCTCGTCCGCCAAGCGGTCGAGGTGATGAATAAGAACATTCTCGTCCTGCCCGATGACACGTCTTACGAGCGTTTGCGGGACGTCCTTAACGGCAAGCCGGAGGGGACGCAGGTGATCGTCAGCCGTGACGGCCGTATCCGAGGCGTGGTGTCGCTTCGGGAACTCTTGCAGATTAGCGCGGACATCCCGCCGACCATCGATGCGCTGACGAACCGGAATTTCCTGCTCGCGCGGGAGCACGATATCCTGAGCGACATTTTGCGCCGGTTGGCGCAGCATCAACGCGCGGTGGTTCTCGTCGCGCGCGGCGACCAGCGCATTACCCGCGCGGACGACGTCGTCGGCGTGATCGACAACGAACAGGTGGGCGACTGCATCGTCGAACACTATCGCTATTGAGGCGGCATCGAGTCGCCTTGTCATCGTCGAACCTGCGCACGACGGTGAGACGGAGAAGATGGGGGGAGTGGGGGGCGATCGCGAGGAGGCCTGACAGGGAGGTGCGCCTGCGTGATATCGTGGCGCCTGTCCTTCCGTAGCTTAGCCGCGCCCTCGATGAGCTTTTTGCGCCCCTGGACCTATCGGATCACCGCCAACCTGCGGGTCCTGATCCGCAACGACACGTTGGTCCTCGCGGTCCTTGCGATGCTCGTCGGTGCCGTCGTCGGCGGCGCGGTGGTGGCGTTTCGGGAGCTGATCGTCGGCAGCCAGTTCGTCTTTTTCGGATCGGCGACGGAATTTCTGGCGAAGCACGCCGCCGACCTGGACTGGTGGCGGCGTCTGCTGGCGCCGGCGGCGGGTGGTCTGATCGTCGGGCTTGTCATCTATTGGCTCATCCCCCAGCGGCGGCCGTTGGGCATTGCCGACGTGGTGGAGGTGGTGGCGCTGCGCGCCGGCCGGATGCCGTTTCGCGACGGCGTGGTCGCGGCTCTGGTAAGCGCGATGTCCATCGGCGCCGGCGCCTCGGTGGGCCGCGAGGGGCCGGCCGTGCACTTGGGCGCGACGCTGGCCAGCGTGGTGGCGGCCGCGCTGCACCTGACCCGGACGCTGACCCAGACGCTTCTCGGTTGCGGTGTCGCCGCCGCCGTCGCCGCCTCGTTCAATGCGCCGATCGCCGGCGCGCTGTTCGCGACCGAGGTGGTGCTCGGGCATTACGCGTTGAGCTCCTTCGCGCCGGTGGTGATCGCCAGCGTCGTCGCGACGTTCGTCTCGCGCGGCTGGTACGGTCCCTATCCGGCGTTGGAGGTTATGGATTTTCCGGATATTTCGCTGTAGGAGCTTCCCGCCGTCGCCGGGCTCGGCATCGTTTCCGGCTTTGCCGCGATCGTCTTCGTCGATGCGATCCGCCTGTCCCAGGAAGCGGCGGCGCAGATGAAGGGGCCGTTGTGGCTCACGCCGGCGATCGGCGGCCTGATGGTCGGAATGATCGCCATGCCGTTGCCGCAGGTGCTCGGCATCGGTTACGGCGTCACCGATGATGCGCTGGCGGGCACGCTGCCGCTCGTGGCGCTGGCGGCGATTTGTGTGGGCAAGATCGTCGCTACCGGCATCAGCCTCGGATTCGGCTTCGGCGGCGGCGTGTTCAGCCCATCGCTGGTCGTCGGCGCCACGCTCGGCGGCGCCTACGGCGTCATCGCCACCCAGATCGCGCCCAGCATGTCGTCGGGGCCGGGGGCTTATGCGGTCATCGGCATGGGGGCGGTGGCGGCGGCGGTACTTGGCGCTCCCATTTCGACGATGCTCATCGTGTTCGAGATGACCGCCGACTATTCCGTGACCATGGCGGTGATGGTGGCCGTGGTCATCAGCGCGGCGATCTTTAGGCCTTTGCGCGGGCCATCGTTTTTCGTTCGGCAGCTCGAGGCGCGCGGTCTCGATCTGCAAAGCGGCTTTCAGGCGTCGCTGTTGCGGGGCATCCGGGTGGAAGACGCGATGTCGATGGTGAGCGAGGTAATCGGGCCGGAAACCTCGCTGAACGAGATTCGCTTTCGGCTTCAGCATTCGCCCATCGGCGAGCTGTTCGTCGTCGATCCCGAGGACCGCCGGCTGATCGGCACCATTACGCTCGCCGATTTGAGCGATACCGCCTATGACCACGCGTTCGACGACCGGATCAACGCCTCGGACGTGGTGCGCTCGGATCCGCTGGTGCTCGCGTCCACCGATCATCTGGAGGCGGCGTTCCGCCTGTTCCGCCAGTCGGGAGAAAGCCAGGCGGCGGTGATTGCCGGCCGCGACGATCCGCGCCTCGTCGGCTGCCTGTTCGAACGGGACGCGATGAACGCGTACAACCGGGTGCTGCTGCAGAGCCGGACCGAGGAACGGTAAGGACCTCGCCGGCAACCGGAGGGCGGGCGGCGGCGATTCGGTCGCCGGCGGCTATGTAGGCGGCGATCCGTGGCGGCGTTAACCGGCCGATTATGTACGGAAAAACAACCGGTGGTGAATCCCGCCGCGATTGCCGGGCGGACAGTGCTATATATCGAGCATGAGTGATCCCTTCGATCTGGTCGAGCATGTCCCGGAAGGGCCGGCGGACACGCCAGCGATGGCGCCGGCACCGGCGATGGGGGCCGACCTCAACGCGGAGCAGCGGGCCGCCGTCGAGGCGGTCGACGGCCCGGTTCTGGTTCTCGCCGGCGCCGGCACCGGCAAGACGCGGGTGCTGACGACCCGGCTCGCCCACATTCTCGCCACCGACCGCGCCAAGCCGTGGCAGGTGCTCGCGGTGACGTTCACCAACAAGGCGGCGCGCGAGATGCGGGAGCGGGTGGGGCGGCTGCTCGGCTGTTCGGTCGACGGGTGGTGGGTGAGCACCTTTCACGCCAGCGCCGCCCGGATGCTGCGCGCCCACGCGGAGCGGGTCGGGCTCCAGCCGAATTTCACCATTCTCGACACCGACGACCAGCTGCGTCTGATCAAGCAGCTTCTGGAGGCGCGCAACGTCGACGCCAAGCGGACGCCGCCCCGATTGTTTCTCGGCATCATCAGCCGCTGGAAGGATCGCGGCCTGACGCCGGAACAGGTGACGGACGCCGAAGGCGCCGACGCTGCCGACGGCCAGGCGCTGGTGCTTTACCGGGCCTATCAGGAGCGGCTCAAGGCGCTGAACGCGGTCGATTTCGGTGACCTGCTGCTGCACGGGCTGACGCTGTTCCGGGAAGCACCGGACGTGCTGGAGCGCTATCAGCGGCAGTTCCGCTATCTCCTCGTCGACGAGTATCAGGACACCAACGTCGCCCAGTATCTGTGGTTGCGGGCGCTGGCGCAGGTGCACCGCAACATCTGCTGCGTCGGCGACGACGACCAGTCGATCTATTCGTGGCGGGGGGCGGAGGTTGGCAACATCCTGCGCTTCGAGCACGATTTCCCCGGCGCCAAGGTGGTCCGGCTCGAATGCAACTACCGCTCGACGCCGAACATCCTAGCCGCCGCGTCGGCGCTGATCGCCCACAACAAGAGCCGCCTCGGCAAGACGCTGTGGACGGAGCGCACGGACGGCGAGCCGATCATCGTGCGCGGCGTCTGGGACGGCGAGGACGAGGCGCGCACGGTTGTCGAGCGCATCGAGACGCTGCGCGCCGGCGGGCACCGGCTGGGGGAGATGGCGATCCTGGTGCGCGCCGGCTTTCAGACCCGCGAGTTCGAGGAGCGGATGATGGCGGTGGGCATGCCCTATCGCATCGTCGGCGGCGCCCGGTTCTACGAGCGCCAGGAAATTCGCGACGCCATCGCGTACTTCCGTATCGTCGCCCAGCCCGCCGATGACCTGGCCTTCGAGCGTATCGTCAACGTGCCAAAGCGGGGGCTGGGCCCGGCGACGGTGCAGAACGTTCATCGCCTGTCCCGCGCAGACGGCGTGCCGCTCAGCCTGGCGGCGCGGCGGCTGGTGGAGACGGACGAGCTGAAGCCGCAGGCGCGCGCGTCGCTGCGCCGGCTGATGGACGCGATCGACCGCTGGCGGGGCGGCATGACGACGATGGCCCACCCGGACCTGGCGCGGCTGATCCTGGACGAAAGCGGCTATACCGAGATGTGGCAGCGGGACGCCAGCCCGGAGGCGGCGGGGCGGCTGGAGAACCTGAAGGAACTGATCGGCGCCATCGCCGAGTTCGACACCCTCGGCGGCTTTCTTGAACACATCAGCCTGGTGATGGACAACGACGAGGCGGCGGAGGGCGACCGGGTGACGGTGATGACGCTGCACGCCGCCAAGGGCCTGGAGTTCGATTCCGTGTTCCTGCCGGGATGGGAGGAGGGCGTGTTTCCGAACCAGCGCGCGCTGGACGAGGGGAAAGACGCGGCGCTGGAGGAGGAGCGGCGGCTCGCCTATGTCGGCCTGACCCGGGCGCGCAAACGGGCGTTCGTCACCTACGCCGCCAACCGGATCGTCTTCGGCTATTGGAAGCCTGCGCAGGCGTCCCGCTTCATCACCGAACTGCCGGCGGACGCGATTGTTGCCCAGGCGGCGGCGGGACTGACACGGCCGACCCATGCCGCCATTGTCGACGTGCGGACCGAACTGGCGGTGGCGGCGGGGTTTAGGACAGGCGGCCCAGTCGGCCGCGCGCCGATGATCGAGGGCACGGCGGTGCGGGTGGCGCCACGGCCCGAGCCCCGGCACACCTTCGCCGCCGGCCAGCGGGTATTTTACCAGAAATTCGGCTATGGCGTTGTCGTTGGCGTCGACGGTGACCTCCTCAAGATCGACTTCGAGAAGGCCGGCACCAAGACGGTCATTCACAGTTTCGTCGACACGGTGGGGTGATGCCCGCGCTGTGGCGGATGGGGGTCGTCGTGCCGGCGGACGCGGCTTCGGCGATGGCGACGGCGTTCGAGGGCTTTTGCGCCTCGGTGTCGCTGTCGGATGACGGGTACGGGCGATGGCGGGTGGACGGCCTGACGCCGCAGAGGCCGCAGCGCGCGGCGGTCGAGGTGGCGGTGGCGCTCGCGGCGGCGCGGTCGGGCGGGCCAAACCCGGAGGTGGCGATCGAGCCGGTGGTGCCGCAGGACTGGGTCGCCGAGAGCCGGCGCCAAATGCCGGCGTTCCGCGCCGGGCGGTATTTCGTGCGCGGATCGCACGTGGCGGTGCCGCCGAGGGACGGCCGGATTGATATTTGTGTCGATGCCGGCATCGCGTTCGGCTCCGGGCATCATGAGTCAACCCTCGGCTGCCTAAAGGCGCTGGACCGGATGGCGCATCGCCGGTTCCGCCGCCCGCTCGATCTCGGCTGCGGCTCGGGCATTCTCGCCATCGCCATCGCCAAAACGTGGAGCGTGCCGACGCTGGCGACCGACATCGATCCGGCGGCGGTCGACGTTTGCCGGGAGAACGCGCGGCTCAACGGGGTCGGCCCGCTGGTGCGGGCGGCAGTGGCGGACGGGTTGACCACGCCGATGGTTTCCACGGCTGGCCCATTCGACCTGGTTGTGGCGAATATACTGGCCCGGCCGCTGAGACGGCTGGCGGGGCCGCTCGGCCGTGCGGTTGCCCCGGGAGGCCGGGTGGTGCTGGCAGGATTTATCGAGCCGTCGGCGGCACGTGTGATCGCCGCCTATCGCGCGCACGGGTTCGGGCTGGTGGAGCGAATCGCGCTCGACAACTGGCGGACGCTGGTGCTCGCGCGGCGGTGAGGCGGGGCTTAGAGAGGCGTGGATGCGCGGGTCAAGCCCGCGCAAGACGATACGAAGGAGATGCGAGGTCAGTCGTCCGCTGCCGGCGGGAGGTGTTCTTTCAGGCGGGGCATGAGCTCGACGAAGTTGCAGGGGCGGTGGCGGGAGTCGAGCTGGTCGGCGAGGATGCCGTCCCAGGCGTCCTTGCAGGCGCCGGGGGAGCCGGGCACGGCGAACAGGTAGGTGCCGCCGGCGACGGCGGCCAGCGCGCGCGACTGGATGGTCGACGTGCCGATCTTCTGGAAGCTCAGGGCGCGGAACAGCTCGCCGAAGCCGGGGATTTCCTTGTCCATGACGGCGCGGACGGCCTCCGGCGTGACGTCGCGGCCGGTGACGCCGGTGCCGCCGGTGGCGATGACGGCATCGACGCCGGGGTCATCGATCCAGGCGCGGAAAACGGCGGCGATGGCGTCGGCCTCGTCGGGCACGATGCGGCGGTCGGCGACGCGGTGGCCTGCCGCTTCGGCCCGCTGCACCAGGACGTGTCCGGAACGGTCGGTTTCAAGCGTGCGGGTGTCGGAGACGGTCAGGATTGCGATGTTGACGGGAAGGAAGGGACGGTTTGGATCAGTTCGGGACATAGTGCGCCATCTCGAGCCGCTGGTCGCCCAAGGATGAATAAGACGGCCACATTCCCGCGGCCAGCGCGTCCAGGGACGGCGCCGGCTGGCTCAGGCGGTAACGATAGATCCAGAGGTTGGCCAGCACGCGCTCGATGAACGCGCGGGTCTCGCCGGACGGAATGGTCTCGATGAACAACAGCGGATCGTCGCCGGCGCATGGACCGGCGGCCCAGCGCTCCAGGTTGCCCGGCCCGGCGTTCCACGCCACCGCGAGGCGGAACAGATCGCCGTCGACGCCGTCGAGGCCAAGCAGCATGTCGAGGTAGCGCTGCCCCAGCACCAGGTTGACGTCCGGATCGGCCAGCGCGCGGGTGTTGCTGAGACGATAGCCGGTGCGGCGCGAGACGTAGCGCGCGGTGGCCGGCATGAGCTGCATCAGCCCGCGAGCGCCGACGCGGCTGACGGCGTTCGGATCGAAGGCTGATTCCTGGCGGATGATGGCGAACACCAGTGCCCGATCGGCGCGATAGCCGCCCGACGGTGCCCAGGCGGGAATGGGATAGCCGGCGGCGTGGATGCGGCCGTCGTCGCGGTTGAGGCTGCCTTCGAGGCGCATCGCCACATCGGCGATGCCGCCCATATCGGCAGCGAGCATGGCGCCCTGCCGGAGGGTGCTGTCTCGGCTGGCGACCAGAGTCAGCAATTCGCTACGGGCCCGCGCCGGCTGGTGCGCCTGGATCAGCGCCAGGGCGCGGCGGCCGGGGGCGTTGCGGCTGAGCGCGGCCAGTGTGACCTGGTCCTGCGCGGTGCCGGCGTGGTCGAAGGGCAGCGGCAGTCCGAGAATGCGCAGGGCGAGCTGGCCATAGAAGGTGCGCGGATAGCCGGCGGCGAATTTGAGCAGCGGGTTGACCGCCTGTGGCCGTCGCGCGTGGAACTGGGCGCGCGCGGCCCAAAACGCCGCCGCCGAGGTCCCCCACGGCCCCGCCGCCGGGTGGCCGGCGGCGGCCTGAAACTGCGTCGCGGCGGTATCGAAGTCGCCCCGCTGCCACGCGGCCAGTCCGGCCGACCAGAGGGTTTCCGGCGTGCCGCGGTCGAGCCGGCCGAATCCTACGGCGGTGACCGCCATGAGATCGCCGCCACCGCCGGAGACGAACGGCAGAGCGGGGCCGAAACGGGCATCGGCTTGGCGCAGGTCGGCGGGTACCCAGCCGGTCGGCCGGTCGCCGTCCGGGGCGGAAAACGCAATCGGCCGGGCCAGCGGCTTGACCGGCTTGGACGCGCGCGCCGCCGGCTTGCGGCGCAGCGCCAGCTTGTAGAGGCGCGGCGCATCGGGATGATCGGCGTAGTGGGCGAGCCAGCGCTGCAGCTCGTCATAGCGGGACCGGTAGCGGGCGTGAAGATAGCGCTGGGCCAGAACGTGGCCGAGGAGCAGCGGGTCGTCCAGCTCAGCGATCAGGCGGTCTTGGGCCTTCCACGAGCCCTCGTCGCCGAGGGCGAAGATGCGGCGGTAGGTGGCGGCGTCGGCGACCGAGAGGATGGTGGGCGAGGTCAGCGAGCCGGGTCCGGGGGCGGCACCAAGAACGTCGGCGCGCGCTGCCACGGCCGTGAGCATAACACCGGCCGCGCAGACAAAAACCCCCAGACACCGCAAGATATTCGACAAAAAACACTCCCATGCCCAGATCTAGTGTTCCGTGTAGAACAGATTCCGGGACGGTTTGCAACACGCCGGAACGCCCGGCAACTGGATGGCCATGCCTGCCGCTTTGAGGCGGGTTCAGTTCAGCCCATTTGCGTTAACGATTCGTTACGGGCGGTTATGTCGGGGGCGGGGCCAGTCGCTTTTGGATGGCCAGCAGGTCGCGCCAGGCGAGGCGCTTTTGTGCCGGCGAGCGGAGCAGATAGGCGGGATGGAACAGCGCGGTCGCGGGGATGGGCCGGGCCATGCGCGGCGTCGCGTAGGAAAACCAGCGCCCGCGCAGTCGGCCGACGCTCTCCTTCTGGCCGAGCAGCGCGCCGGCCGCCGGACCGCCGAGCGCGACCAGCATCTCGGGCGCGATCAGTTCGATGATGCGCTCGACGAAGGGCATGCAGGCGGCCGTTTCCTGCGGCGTCGGCGAGCGGTTGCCGGGCGGACGCCAGAACACGGTGTTGGAGATGAACACCTGGCCCCGATCGAGGCCGATGGACTGGAGCATCCGGTCGAGCAGCCGGCCGCTGGGCCCGACGAAGGGACGGCCCTGGCGGTCCTCCTCGGCGCCGGGAGCCTCGCCGATCAGCACCACCCGCGCCCGCGCGCTGCCCTCGCCGAACACCAAGCTGGTCGCGGTGCGCTTGAGCGCGCAGTCGTCGAAGCCGCCGAGCAGGTCCCTTAATGCGTCGAGGTCCGGCGCTTCGGCGGCTCGGCGTGCGGCGGCGCTGGCGAAAGTTGTGGAGCCGACGGGCGCGGCGGACCCGGCGGCATCAGCGCCCGCCCTGGCGGCTTCTAACGGTGGCGTCGGCGCTGCGGGGGCCACCGGCGATGGTCGGGGACGGGGCGGCTCGACGGCGGCAGGCTGTTGATAGCGGTCGACGGGCTCCGTGCCGATGGTCTCGTCGACGCCTGAGTCCACGTACCAGCGCAGCAGGGCATTCAGGCTATCAGGCGGAGCGTCGGGATGCATCGGCGGCCCAAAGTGGCGACAAAGGAAAATGGAACGGCAAGAGCATCAACCGTGACGTTGTGCGGCCCCTTCGCTCACCCTTATGTTATAAGGCGCAGAGCGTGGGACATAGAAAGCAAGAAAGCGGGAGAGGTTATGAGCCGCGAAGCGATGGAATTCGATGTCGTCATTGTCGGCGGTGGTCCGTCCGGTTTGTCGGCGGCGATCCGGTTGAAACAATTAAGCGAGGCGGATGGCCGGGAGCTGTCCGTGTGCGTGATCGAAAAAGGCTCGGAAATCGGCGCCCACATATTGTCCGGCGCGGTCATCGAGACCCGGGCGCTGGACGAGCTGATCCCTGACTGGAAGGACAAGGGCGCGCCGCTGAACACGCCGGCGACGGATGACTCCTTTCTGTATCTGACCGAGACGAAATCCTTCAAGCTGCCGACGCCGCCGCAGATGCACAACCACGGCAATTATATCGTCAGCCTCGGCAACGTCTGCCGCTGGCTGGCGGAGCAGGCGGAGGCGGCGGGCGTCGACATCTACCCCGGATTCGCCGCCGCCGAGGTGCTTTATGACGACGACGGCCGCGTCGTCGGCGTCGCCACCGGCGATATGGGCATCGGGCGCGACGGCAACCCGACCGACAGCCACGAACCGGGCGTCGAGCTGCGGGCGACGTACACGATTTTCGCCGAAGGGTGCCGCGGATCTCTGACCAAGACGCTGCAGGAGCGCTTCAATCTCCGCGACGGCGTGCAGCCGCAGACCTATGGCATCGGCATTAAGGAGCTGTGGGAGGTCGATCCGGCGCAGCACAAGCCGGGCAAGATCGTCCATACCGTCGGTTGGCCGATGGACTCGGGCACGTACGGCGGCTCGTTCCTCTATCACATGGAAGACAATCAGGTGGCGGTGGGGTTCGTCATTGGCCTCGACTATAAGAACCCGCACTTGAGCCCGTTCGACGAGATGCAGCGCTTCAAACTGCACCCGGCGATCCGCCCGACCTTCGAGGGCGGCCGGCGCATCGCCTATGGCGCTCGCGCGCTGGCCGAGGGCGGCCTGCAATCGATCCCGAAACTGGTGTTTCCGGGCGGCGCGCTGATCGGCGATACGGCCGGATTCTTGAATGTGCCGAAGATCAAAGGGACGCACACGGCGATGAAGTCAGGGATGCTGTGCGCCGAGGCGATCTACGCGGCGCTGGGCGAGGAGACGCCCAAGGCGGTGGTCGAGGCCTATCCCGAGGCGCTGCGCGCCAGTTGGGTGTGGCCGGAACTGAGCGCCGTCCGCAACGTGCGCCCGTCTTTCCATCGCGGGCTGTGGCTGGGGATTGCCTATTCGGCGCTGGACACGTATGTCCTGCGCGGCAAGGCGCCGTGGACGTTTGGCCACCATCCGGACCATGCGCAGCTCAAGCCCGCCGAAGCGTGCCCGAAGATCGCCTATCCGAAGCCGGACGGGGTCATCACCTTCGACAAGCTGTCCTCGGTGTACATCTCTGCCACCAACCACGAGGAAAACCAGCCGATCCATCTGACGTTGAAGGACCAGGCGGTTCCGCTGACGGTCAACCTGGCCATCTATGATGGACCGGAGAGCCGCTATTGTCCGGCCGGCGTTTATGAATTCGTGGAAGAGAACGGGGCGAAACGGCTCCAGATCAACGCGCAGAACTGTGTCCACTGCAAAACCTGCGACATTAAGGACCCGTCCCAGAACATCAATTGGGTCGTGCCGGAGGGCGGCGGCGGACCAAACTATCCCAACATGTAAGGACGGCCATGACGCTGACGCCGCCGACCGTTATCGCCTTGCCGTGGCCGCGCCGCCGGATCATGGGCGGCGTCCTAGCGTTCGCCATTCTGGCGCTCGGCCTCGCATGGCCGGCGGGCGGCGCGGGGGCACGGGCGGAGGCACAGAATGGGGCGGAAGCGATCGAACCTGGTGACACGCCAACCGGCAATTATCTGGCGGCGCTGCACGCCCGGTCGCTTCGCGAGGAGGCGGAGGCGGCACAGTTTCTGATCGCGGCCCTGAAGGCCGAACCGGATAATTCGTTGCTGATCCAGCATGCCTTCGTGGCGCTCATCATCAGCGGACGGATCGATGAGGGGGTGGCGCTCGCCCGGCGCTTGGATGACGGCACCCACGGCAATGCGCTCGCATCGCTGACCATCGCTGTCGACGCGATCAAAAGGGGTGCCTATGACGAGGCGATTGCGACGCTGGAGCCGGTCAGCGGCGAGGGGATCGTCAACGTCATCACGCCGATCCTAATCGCCTGGTCCGACGCGGGTGCCGGACGCATCGATCACGCGCTCGAACGCCTTGCGCAGACGGCCGGAAGCCCGCGGGGCGTGGACACGCTCTATCGGTTTCACTCCGCCTGGATCAACGATCTGGCGGGGCGTTCGGAGCCGGCGGCACGCCTTCTCGATCAGGCGCTCGGCGACAATGAGGAGTTCTGGCTGCGCCTGGCGCAACTCGCCGGCGCCGTGTATCGGCGCGCCGGCGAACCGGAACGGGCAGCGGAGATCTATGAGGCGTTCACGTCGTCGCATCCCGGCGCGCGCGAGCTGGAGGGGCCGATGGCGGCGCTGAAGGCCGGAAAGCCGGCGCCGCCGCCGATCGTGAGCGCCGCCGACGGAGCGGCCGAGGCGCTGCTGGACGCCGCCGGTCTGTTCGCCCGCCAGAACGACCGCGAGACGTCGCTGCTTTTGGGCCAGCTTGGCCTTTATCTGCGGCCCGATTTTCCACACCTGCAGATCGTCGTCGCCGAGGTCATGGAGCGCGGCGGCCGATACGAGGACGCCAACGCGCTCTACGCGACGGTGGATCGCCGCTCGCCGCTGGCGTGGACGGCCCGCTTGGGCACGGCGCGCAACCTGGAGCAATTGGAGCGTGGCGAGGAAGCGGAAAAGCTGCTGCGCGCGCTGGCCGCCGAGCGATCGGACGACCCGGCGCCGCTGGTCGAGCTTGGCGATATGTTCCGCCGCGCCGAGCGCTTCGGCGACGCGGTCAAGGCCTATGACGCCGCGGTCGCCCGGATCGATACGCTCAGGCCGGAGCACTGGCAGCTTCTGTATGCGCGTGGAATAACACTCGAGCGTGAAAAGCAATGGCCGCGGGCCGAGGCGGACTTTCTGAAGGCGCTGGAGTTCGAGCCCGATCAGCCGTTCGTTCTCAATTATCTCGGTTATTCCTGGGTCGAGCAGGGTCGCAATCTTGGCGAAGCGGAGACGATGATCCGCAAGGCGGTTGAGCTGCGACCCAACGACGGGTACATCGTCGACAGTCTCGGCTGGGTCCTTTACCGGCTCGGGCGCTATGAGGAATCGGTGACCGAAATGGAAAAGGCGGTCGAGTTGAAGCCGGAAGACCCGGTGATCAACGACCACCTGGGCGACGCCTATTGGATGGCGGGCCGCCAGCGCGAGGCGCGCTATCAATGGCAGACGTCGCTCGACCTGAAGCCGGACGCGGACCTGCAGGCGGAGATCGAGGCGAAGCTGGAGCATGGTCTCATCCGGCAGGCCAACGCCGCCGCGCCATGACGGGCACCGAGGACGGGCTGGCGGCCCCTATCGCGGTCGAGGCGCCGGCCAAGATCAATCTGTACCTGCATGTCGTCGCCCGTCGTCCTGACGGCTATCACCTGCTCGACAGCCTGATGGTGTTCGCCGGCGTCGGCGACACGGTGACGGTGACTCCCGCCGACGCGCTGGAATTGGTCATCGACGGGCCGTTCGCCGGCGATCTGCCGGCCGGCGATGATAATCTGGTCGTTCACGCCGCGCGACTGCTTCAGCAAACGGCTGGCGTCAGCGATGGGGCGCGGGTTCGGCTGACCAAGCGGCTGCCGGTAGCGTCCGGTATCGGCGGCGGCTCGGCGGATGCCGCCGCGTGTCTGAAAGCGCTGGTCCGGCTGTGGCGGGTGGACATCGCCGACGAGGCGCTCAGCCGCCTTGGGCTGCGCATCGGTGCCGATGTGCCGGTGTGCCTCGCCGGCCGGCCGGCCTTCGTCGGCGGTATCGGTGAGCGGCTGGAACCGGCGCCGGCGTTGCCGCCGGCGTGGCTGGTGCTGGCCAATCCCGGCGTGGCGGTGCCGACGGCGGCGGTGTTCGGACGGCGCCAGGGTCCGTATTCGCCGCCATCGCGGTTCGATATGGCACCCGCCAGCGTCGAGGCGCTGGCGGCGCTGATCAGGGCGCGCGGCAACGACCTGACCGAGCCCGCCGTTGGCCTGGCGCCGGTCATCGGCGAGGTGCTGGCGGCGCTGCGCGCGCTCACCGGCTCGCTGGTCGCACGCATGAGCGGCAGCGGCGCCACCGGCTTTGGCCTGTTCGCCGACAAGGCGGCGGCCGAGAGCGCCGCATCGGATCTGCGCCGGCAACAGCCGTCGTGGTGGGTGGTGGCGGCGCCGGTTGCGGGGACGGGCCAAGCCGGCTAACGTTCGGCAACTCTCACATCAATGGGGCGTGGCCAAGCGGTAAGGCAGCGGACTTTGAATCCGTGATCGGAGGTTCGAATCCTCCCGCCCCAGCCACCTCTCGCTTTGTCCAGCCTGGTCACATAGGTAACGGTTTGTTCCTGAGACATGGACCATGATGGCCTTGTGCGAACGCGACGAGGTCGTTTGCCTGGACATGATTGTGCGGCATGCCGGAAAGTGGCGATCCAATCGTCCGGATCGTAAGCGGCCGTGGTAGGGAGCACGCGAGTCTTTATCCCTCTGATTACGGTTTGATTCGCCGGCCCGAAGTGCATCCGATTGCCGATTCCTGGCATCGGTCGCCGCAAAAAGCGAGCGTTATCAGGTTAATCATTTTCCGGTGTGCCTTGCCGCCGTCATGTGGTGCTCTGGGCATAGGTCCGATGCGATGTCTGACGGATGAATCTGTGGTTGATGGCTTTTTCCGTCTTCCAGACCACCGGTGTCGACGCGCCGGAGCGGTCAAGAACGCGCTGGCGGCGGCTGCGATACCTCGGCTCGCCGTTATCTGTTCAAAATGAGAGATCATCAGCAGCAGCCCCTAGCGCCCGGCGACGCTCAATCGGGGACGGGGACGAAAGCGCGCGCCGGCGCGCCTTCAAGGTACGACCAGTACTCACTGGACGACCCTGAGACCTACGCTCTTTTCGTGCGTGGTCTTTACAAGAAAATCGAAAACAAACTCACACGACCACTCGATGAGGAGATCCAGATTGAAATCGCCGGATTGATGAGGCTCTTGTCGACCATGCGGCGGAGTGTTGTCAGCGATCAGCGGGTTTCCTTCGAACTGGCGTTCGATCTGCTCGCCGCGGACGAGCCAAATTTGGTTTTGATCAGGAGTATTCGCTATGACCTTCTGACGGTTGAGGATCGATACGCAGGAGGGTTGGTGTGGTTAATTGTAAAAATGTCCGGGAATACACCGCTATCAACGGTAATTTCAGCACTGGCGACGGTATTTTTGTTGTCTTTTATTCTACTTTATCTGATGGGGCACGTTCATCTTGCCGTTGTTAACTCTAGTTTTATGGATCAATTTCCATCTTTTTCAAGTTTTAAAAATGTTCCCATCGGCGAATATCTCGTCGCGGTCCATGCGGCCTTCCTGGGAAGTATTGTGAGCATTATCATTCGTGTGAAGAAATTCGTAAACACCCCCACCTTCAGCGCTGTGCTGATTTACTTTTGCGTCCTGACGAAGCCGTTTATAGCGGCGATGTTCGCGATCCTCGCGTACACGGTGATGAAGGCTGGGCTGGTCAGTTTCCTTGGCGTTGATGTTCACTCCACAACCACGCCGTACGTTGCCTGGACCGTCGGTTTCCTCTCAGGGTTCAGCGAGCGGCTCGCTCAGGATTTTGTCGTTCGGGCCGGCGGCACGCTCGGCGAAAGTCCGCCCACCGGTTCCAGGCAGCAGAAGTAATACCAACGTTCATGGGTGATGACCCTTTGTGACCGCGTATCACGTTTTCTCAGCAAAAAGGGCCGCGCTGGCGACGCTGAACGCATCGTCGAGCGACGCCGAAGCCCTGAGCAAACGTAAAACGCGACCCCACGGGCGGCCTTGCATGATTTCCGGGCTGCGTCGTGCGGCGCGTGTGATGCGCCGGCATCATCGCGCACCGCACTCTTTGTCGGCAACTTCGCAAGGCCGTCACAACGCGTCCTCATCAATGAACGTAGGTATCAGTCCCTGAACGGACGTTACGGACGTTACCGTGACACGGGCCCATCCTGTCGGCGGCCTTCGCAACCGGGCCAGAAAGGTAGGGTGTTATGCAGCGGCGGTGCCGCCGGTGCGTTCGATGCGGTAGCGCTGCGGCGGGCTGCCGTAGCGGTTCTTGAACGCTTTCGAGAAGGAGGTTGGATCGGCATAGCCAAGGAGATAGGCGATGCTGGACAATGACAACGAGGGGTCGCCGACATAATGTTGGGCCAGCTGGGCGCGGAGGTCCTCGACCAGCTGGCTGAAGCTGGTTTTGTTGTCCGCCAGCCGCCGCGACAGGGTTCGGCCGCTCATCCCGAAGTCACGCGCGGCCGATTCGATGTCGACCCGTCCCGTCGGCAGCCGCTTGACGATCCAATCCTCCACCTGATCGACGAGGTCGAGACCGCGCCGACGCTCGGACAGCACGCGATCGGCGTATTCGGTCAGGATCGAGAGAAGGTTGGTGTCCGCGGTGCCCACCGGCAGATCGAGCCACGCGCGCGGGAACACAATGGCGTTGCGCGGCATTTGGTAACGGATTGGCGCGCCCAGCAGCCGCTGCGCCTCCGACGGGTCCTTGTGCGGGGCGTGCATGACCTCGACCCGCTCTGGCGTCAGGCGTCGGCCCGATTGCATGCGGGCGAACTGAAGGAACGAGGCAAAGGCGACGCCGATCTGCTGAGTGCTGCCGGCAGCCCGGCGGTCGGTGATGTGGTAGTGCAGCTCGAACAGATCGCCTTCGTCAAACGTGTCGACCGCCGTTCCCTCGTTATGGATGTACATGTAGCGGCCGATGTTATCGATGCTGACGCCGAGGGTTGGCGAATTGATGAGGATATAGAGATAAAGACCGCCGTTGCTCGGTTTGATGGAGTTGCCGAAGCGGAGGCCGAAACAGTCGTCGCCCATATGCGATGCCGCAGCCTCGATCAGCGCGACGTGGCGCACGAACGGGATCTGTTGTTTTTTCGGATCCGCGAAGCGGGATCGCGTCAGCCCGGCATCCGCGATGATCTGATCGGCCGGTCCGCCCTTCTCTTCGATAAAGCGGACCGCCGCCGCCGCGGTGACCGCGGAGATCATCGGAACACGCGCCATGCTAAATTCCCACCCCACACGTGCCTTGCCGTGCACAAAGTAAACTGCGTCGTGTCCTGCTTGACCAGTGCTTTGTCGTTTCCGGCCAGTGTCGGGGTGAATTTGCTGCGGTATTGGTGTCGCCAATCCCAGCACTGACTAAGGCGCCTGCGATTTCGCATTTCCTGCCCGAGCGCAGGCGTCGCCCCCGGGGCCTCTACTTCCCAACCCCCGGAGGACCCGGGGGCACCCTTTCTTTCGCGCAGCGGTGTTGGTGATCGAAGCGTTGCGCGAGTTGTACAATACCCAGCTTACATTAAATTTGTGACACGCCTTTGGTGTATATTCAAGCATTTACACGAAGTCTTGTAGTAGATATAAGCGTCGTTTCACGACGCATGGGTGTGGCCGGCGCGTCCCCCTCGATGTCAGACACGAACGATCGAGAGGCTGACGACGTGGCCAAGCATGTTTTTCGTATCGGCGTGGCGGGACCGTTGGTCCGGTACGTGCCAAAAGTGTCGTGGTCGTCGCAAAAAAATCCCTACGAGCGTCATGCCTATCTGCGTGGTCTTCGGTCCGGCGCGCGGGGTGTCATGCCATCAGTGGTGGAGACCAGATATAATGCCGCCTGGTACCGGGGATTTTCCGAGGGATGCGCGGTGAAATACGCTTTCGAGTTCGCCCAGACGTCGACCGATCATGGCGTTATTTCGGTCGTTATGCTGCCGCGGCTCTGCCGACCGTGGGCCCCGACGAAGCACGGCTGACGGCGCTCTGTCGCGAATGGACGGGCGAGGGAGGGGAACCCCGCCCGTCCGGTGGCGCGAGCATGCGCACGAGAGAAGATAGCGCGCATGCCAAAGACCGTTCATGGGGGAGTGAAGCGGTCTTGATGCTGATACGCGTCCAACGACGGTTTGGATGTTTGCTACCCCGCCGATGCGGTCAGGCGTTGGCGGGTGACCCGGCGACCGGGCGTGAGTAGGCTGGCGATAACGACGCGTGCGAGACGCTTTGTGACGAAAAACGGAATCGGCGAAACCTAAAATGCTGCCGCCCGGTACCGGCGGCGGCCGGGCCGGTGCGAACCGTTCACCAGTCCAAACACCGACCTTGGCCTCGTGCCATTTTCATTTGACCGTGCACATCGTCATCCTTCGGTCTCGCCTTAGCTCACGTGCGTATATAGCACGCTCCGCGCGGTTCGCCTCGGATACCTTGTGTACGGCCAAAGCAATAACGCTCTCGCCGCAAAACGCGCGGCCTAGATTTGCGCGCTGTGAACGCGGCTGTTACTTGCGCAGCGACCGCTGGAACATGCGCTCCGACCGTTCGGACGCCGCCGTTGCCGCATCCGCCGCCTGTTTAGCGGCAGCGGCCGCCTGACGCGACTCCTGAGCCGATTGCGCCGATTCGGCACGCAGCGCCGCGACTTCGGCCTCCAGGGAGTTGACACTGGTTTTGAGGTCATCGACCTCGCTCGACGAGGCGCAGGCGCCAAGCGCCAGCGTGCTGGCGAGGAGCACAGCTGGGACGGCCATGCGAACCCGATACGACATTCGTTTCCTCCGCATTGAAAATGACCGGAGCACTACCGCGCCGGGCGCGAGTAATCACGCCGTAAAGTGTTTAAAAATTGTGCCGGCAGAAATCAAGCGCCCCCGCGGCACGTCGGCGCGGAGCCGGCGGCGGGCGGCCAATCGGCCGGCGTTCAGGGACGGATCTCGACGGGCGTGCCTAAGTCGACGGCGGTCCAGATTTCATCCATGTGCTGGTTGCTGACGGCGATGCACCCTTCGGTCCAGTCCTTCATGGTGCGCGGCCCGGGCCGGTTCGGCTGTCCGTGGATCATGATATCGCCGCCGGGGGAGATTCCGTACTCGGCGGCGAGCGCCCGATTATCCCTTTGGGGATAGTTGATTCGCAACGAACGGTAGAATCGGCTCGCCGTGTTGCGGGCGGAGATGGCGTACAGCCCCTCGGGCGTGCGGCCGTCGCCCTGAAACACCTTCGGGCCGACGGGGTTGCGTCCCAGTGCGATCGGATACCGCGCGATGGCCTTGCCGTTCAGCAGCAGGGTCAAGCGGCGTTCCGCCTTTTCGACCAGGACACGGTCGGCCTTGACGGCGCCGGCGGGGCGTTGCAGCGGCACCATGTCGGCCGATGGCGAACCAAAGGCGACCGGCGCTGTCAACATGACGGTCAACGCCGCTGCCACGATGAACAAACGCGCATTCACAGGCGAACCCTCGTCGTTCCAGGGATCGCTAGAATACCCAACCGGCGCGATAGGTCACAAGAGCGTCGTCACGCCAAGGCGTTATCGACGCGCGCCGGCGGAGGGCGGCGGCTCGGCCGGCACATCAACGGGGGATCAGTCGGCCGGGGCCAGATTGACCGCCTTCAGGCCGCGCGTATCCTGTTTGATCTCAAAGCTTATGCGCTGCCCTTCGTTGAGTTGCCCAAGGCCGGAACGCTCCACCTCGGTGACGTGAACAAACGCGTCCTTGTCGCCATCGTCCGGACGGATGAACCCATACCCTTTGGTGGTGTTGAACCACTTCACCGTACCCGTCGCCATCCTCGCCTCATTGCACATCGCGGGGCACATCGCGGGCGGTACTTGGATGAGCACCGTCCCGACAACCCAAGTCTCCATTGGCCGGCGATGCAGCCAGGCAGCTCGGCCGCCGCCTCCCGGCGGTGGTCATGGCGCGTCGACGGCTGCGCGACCAACGGCGATTCGCAAAATCAGGTGCGCCGGGCCGCGGGGTCTGTCAATGGAAAAACATATGACGGCACACGGGGAAAACGCGTGAGGGCACGTGGGTTCGGGATCGGGTTCGCCATCCGGTAGGCTTCCTGGTTCGTGTCATGTCGCGACCAGGTGGCGGGCGGGCGGCACGATCCTCATGCGACCGCTGCTTTTGTTTTTGACAGCATGTCGCAGCCGCCCTATTTTCCGCCGTCTCGCAAGGGGTTTCGTCGTCGGTTCCGCGGTGCAAACCGGATCGCCGTTCCGCAACGGCAGCGCATAGGGACGCGCGCCCAGCCAGCGAGACGATGAGCGCAGACGGAGGCGCGGTCGACGCTCCGTCGGTCGGGACCGCGCACAAAACAAGGGTGAGGGACAAGAAATGCCGCTTGACGCCAAGACACAGGAAAGGTTCCACGAACGGAGGAAACATATCCTCTCGGCGGGCGGCGATGCGAAGATCAAGGACCGGCACGAAAAAGGTTTGATGAGCGCGCGGGAGCGCATTCTCAACCTGTTCCAGCCAGACACGTTCCAGGAGATCGGTGCCTACGTTAAGCATCAGTGCACCAGCTTCGGAATGGAGAAGAAGGATCTGGCGGCGGACGGCATCGTCGTCGGCACCGGATACGTCGACGGCCGTCAGGTGGCGGCGTTCAGTCAGGATTTCACCGTCGTCGGCGGCACGCTCGGCAAGATGCACGCGCGCAAGATGGTCCTCGCCATGGACTATGCGCTGAAGAACGGCACGCCACTGGTGGGTTTCAAGGACTCCGGCGGCGCCCGCATCCAGGAAGGCGTGGATGCGCTTTCCGGCTACGGCGAAGTGTTCTACCGTAACGTCGTGCTCTCCGGCGTGGTTCCGCAGATCGCCGTCATCGCCGGCCCATGCGCCGGCGGCGCCGCCTATTCGCCGGCGCTGATGGACTTCATCATCATGACGCGGGAGAACTCGCAGCTCTTCATCACCGGTCCGCAGGTGATCAAGGCGGTTACCGGCCGCAGCGTGACCATGGAGGAAGTGGGCAGTGCGGCGATGCACTCGTCGGTCAGCGGCAACGTCCACTTCGTTGCCGAAGACGATCGCGACGCCATCCGCATTACGCAGAAGCTGCTGAGCTATCTGCCGTCCAACAACGCCGAGGACCCGCCGCACCGGCCGACCCCGGCGGTGGAGTGGAACAACGACACGGCACTGGAAAATCTGGTGCAGTCCGATCCGTCGACGGCCATGGACATGCATGGAATCGTTCGCCGACTGTGCGATGAGCAGGACTTCATGGAAGTCCATGCCAACTTCGCCAAGAACATGATCGTCGGCTTCGGCCGCGTCGAAGGGTTCGTCGTCGGCTTCCTCGGCAACAATTCGATGGAAAAGGCCGGCTGTCTCGACATCGACTCGTCCGACAAGGCGGCGCGGTTCATCCGCTTCTGCAACGCGTTCAACATTCCCATCTGCACGCTGGTCGACGTGCCCGGCTTCCTGCCGGGGATCGAGCAGGAACGCGGTGGCATCATCCGCCACGGCGCCAAGATGCTGTTCGCATACTCGGGCGCGACGGTGCCGAAGATCACCATCCTGACCCGCAAGTCCTACGGCGGCGCTTATCTCGCCATGTGCAGCCAGGACCTGGGTGCCGACGTGGTGTTCGCATGGCCCACCGCCGAGGTCGCGGTGATGGGCGCCGAGGGTGCGGTCAACATCCTCTACGGCAAGGACATCAAGACGGCGGAGGACCCGGCCGCCAAGCGCGCCGAACTGGTCGCCGAGTACCGCGCCGAGTTTGCCTCACCCTACATGGCGGCGTCGCGCGGCTACATTACCGATATCATCGAGCCGGCGCAGACGCGCGCGCAGCTGTCCATGGCGCTGCGCAAGCTGATGAGCAAACGCGAACTGCGACCGCCGAAGAAACACGGCAACATCCCGCTCTAGCCGGCACGCGTTAAGGGACGCGGCTGCGGGGCCGCGTCCGTTTGCCGACAATAAGGGAAGGGTAAGGGAGGACATCTATGGACGCCAGTGTGGGCGAAGCATTCCGCCAGGGGGTGTTCGGTTACGGCGCGGTGATGATCGTCTCGGCGCTGTGCGCCGGTCTGATTTGGGCCGTGGTCTATGTTCTCGATCATCTGCACCATCGCCGGCAGGCGGCGGCCGTGGCGACGCCGGTGCAGATCACGGTCGCCCCGGAACCGCCACAGGTGGACGAGAAGGCCCGCATCGCGGCCGTGATCGGCGCCGCCGTATACGCGGTGCTGGGCGCGCATCGCCTTGTCTACATTGGAGAAAGCCGGCCGAACGTCGGGTGGTCAACCACCGGCCGGACGATCCATCAGACGTCACATATGCCCAGACGGGCGCCCAAGGGCTGAAGAACCAGAACAGTCGAGGATCGTTAATATGACCAAGCATCTGAAAATCACCGTCGAGGGAAAAGTTTACGACGTCATCGTCGAAGACGTTTCCGAAGACGCCGGGAGTTCATTGTACCCAACGGCCGGCATGTCGGGCGGGGGCGCTGCGCCCGCAGTAGCGGCGCCGAAGCCGTCCGCGCCAGCCGCCGCTGCGCCAGCCGCCGCCGCGCCGGTGGTCGGCGGAGCCAAGGACAAGGTGGCGCCGCTGGGCGGCGTCGTCATGGAGATCAGTGTCAACGTCGGCGACAAAGTGACCATCGGTCAGCAGGTGGCGCTGCTGGAGGCGATGAAGATGAAAACGGTTATCGCCGCCGACTATGACGGGACGGTGACCAAGATCATGGTTAAGAAGGGTGACGCGGTCGATTCAGGCCAGCCCCTGATGACAATCGAGTAGGGAAGGCCGCACCCCCATGCCCGATATCGACCTCCTAAGCCTCTTCCAGGGGATCGCGACGCTCGTTGCCGCCGAGCAGACGATCTTTTTCGGCCGCATCTCACTTATCGCGATCGGGATACTGCTGATCTACCTGGGCAAGAAAGGCGTGCTCGAGGCGCTGATCATGATCCCGATGGGCGTCGGTATGCTCACCATCAACGCGGCGGTGATGTTCGTCCCGCCCTCGATGCTGGCCGACGGCGACGTGGTCAACCCGGCGACGGGCATGGGCATGGGCAACCTGTTCATCAGCCCGCTGATCGCCGAAGGTGCGAAGTGGGTCGATATTCTGCAGATCCAGTTCCTGCAGCCGGTTTATTCCTTCACGTTCTCCAACGGTATGATCGCGTGTCTGGTGCTGCTCGGCATCGGCACGCTGCTCGATGTCGGCTTTGTCATGGCGCGGCCGTTCCGCAGCATGTTCCTTGCCGTCTGTGGCGAATTGGGAACGTTGGTGGCGCTTCCGCTCGGCGTCTGGATGGGCCTGCCCCTTTCCGACGCGGCGGCAACCGCGACGATCGGCGGCGCCGACGGTCCGATGGTGCTGTTCGCGGCGCTGCTGCTGTCACCGCAACTTTTCGTGCCGATTACGGTCGTTGCCTATCTCTATCTCGGCCTGACCTATGGCGGCTATCCGTTCCTGGTCAAGGCGATGGTGCCCAAGTCCATCCGCTCAATACAGATGGCGCCGGAAAAGAACCGGTCGGTGACTCCGGACGAGAAGATCGTCTTCGCGGTGGTCGCCTGCCTGTCACTGTCGCTGCTGTTCCCGGTCGCGGCACCCTTGTTCATGTCGCTGTTCCTGGGCGTGATCATCCGTGAGAGCGGACTCACGCATTATTACGAGATCATTTCCGGACCGATCCTGTACACCGCGACGCTGTTCCTCGGCCTGCTGCTGGGCGTGCTGTGCGAGGCGAACACGATCCTGAAGCCGGAAGTGTTCATCCTGCTCGTCATCGGCATCCTGGCCCTGACCTTCTCGGCCATCGGCGGTATTCTCGGCGGCTACGTGCTCTATTTCACGTCGGGCGGAAAGTACAATCCCGTCATCGGCGTGGCCGCGGTGAGCTGCGTGCCAACCTGCGCCAAGGTGGCCCAGAAGTGCGTGACCGAGGCCAATCCTAACTCGATCATTCTGCCCCATGCGCTGGGAGCCAACATCTCGGGCGTCATCACGTCCGCCATCTTCGCGTCGGTGCTGATCTCCCTCGTCCGGGCCAGTGGCGGCGGATCCTTCTGATCCCAATGGCCGGACGCCCGCTCCCCACAGCGGGATAGGGCGCCGCCTGCCGCGGTTTGTGTTCTGGCTTGCCGGCGGCGCCATTGCGGCCGCCGGCGCCATCGGCGCCCGCAAGGCGGCCTATGCCTATCCCGAATACAGCATCGTGCTCTGGCTTGCCGGCTCAGCGGTGATTTTTATGGGTCTGGCGGTGCTGTCGATGGGCACCCGAAACCGCTCCAGCGGCGACGACGAACCGGACGGTCACGCCACCTGACGCGGCATGCGACCCGGGGGCCGCTTGTCGCCGGTATTAATACCAACCACTCATTGACGGTAACCGCACGTGATCAGGCGACGGCGCGTTCGAACTGGGGGCGTCCGCAGGCATCCTCAACGGCGCGCCACAGCGTGCGGAACAGGCCGTTTTCCATCTGAAGGAACGCCGGCAGGCGGGCCGTGGTGTCCTCGTTCAGGGCATCGAGACGCTCGATCATCTGCGGCAGGTGCAACTCCTCCTCGGCCATGACGCTTTTCAGCGACAGCCCGGTTTCCTTCTCGGTCAGCACCTCGTGGTAGTGGCGGTAGGCCCAGATGGCCCGGTGCTCGATGATCATCGACACGTAGAGATAGGGAACCTCCCCGTGCCGGGGGGTGCCGAGGGAACGGTTGATGCCGGCGTCGAGACGGCCGACGTACATCGCCGCCGCCGTCGGAACGAGGGTATGGCGCTCGGAGTAGTCATTGGCGACGCCGCCGACCCGTTCGGCCAAGCGTTTGAAGAAGTACGCGTGGCGCGCCTCCTCCGACAGGTGCTTCAGCACTTCGATCCCCAGCGGCCCGGCGCTCTGGCTGCGCATGATCTTGCGGCTGCCGATGTGCTCCATCAGCGACAGCATGTTGAGAAAGCGCCCGTGCTGGCTGGGGTCGTCGCACAGCGCCGCCAGCCGGCGACGGAACGGTTGGACGAGATCGGCGCTCAGCGCGTCAATCGGCGACGGTATCGAGGGCGTCCTCAATGACATCATACACCCGGTCAAGATCGGTTTCGGCAATGCAATACGGAGGCAGAACGTACACGACGTTGCCGAGTGGACGCAACAGCACGTCATGGGCCAGGAAGTGATCGTAGAGGCGGGGCGCCAGATTGGACAGATACCCCCCCTTGCCTGCGGTTATGTCGAAGGCGGCGATGGTGCCGGCCTGGCGGATGTTGGTGACGCGGGCGTGTCCGCGGAGGCGGGCGAGGCGGCGGGCGTGATGGGCGGCAACGGCGGCGATGCGCTCGCGGACCGGCTCGTCCTGCCATACCGACAGGCTGGCCAGTGCGGCGGCGCAGGCGAGCGGGTTGCCGGTGAACGACGACGAATGGAAGAACATCCGCGCCCGGTCGGGAACGTAGAAGGCGTCAAAGATTTCCTTGGTCGTCATGGTCGCGCCCATCGGCAGGAAGCCGCCGGTGAGTCCCTTGGACAGGCACATCAGGTCGGGGCGGACACCGGCCTGCTCGCAGGCGAACAGCGTGCCGGTGCGCCCGAAGCCGGTCATCACCTCGTCGACGATGAGGAAGATGCCGTGTCGGCGGCAAAGGCCGGCGAGCGCCGTCAGCACGGCGGGCGGATACATGCGCATGCCGCCGGCGCCGAGCACCAGCGGCTCGACGATGAGCGCCGCGATGGCGCCGCCGTCTTGGGCCAACAGGTCCTCGAACGCGTCGATGGTGCGCTGCTCGTCGCCGGCGACGGGAAACGGCAGCCGGTCGACGGCGTACAGCATCGGGTCGTAGGGGCCGGTGAACACGCCGCGGTGGCCGACGGCCATGGTGCCAAAGGTGTCGCCGTGGTAGGCGTCCTCCAGCGCGACCAGGCGGCGGCGGTCCTCGCCCCGGTGATGCCAGCAGCCGACCGCCATCTTGACCGCTACCTCGACGGCGGTGGAGCCGGAGTCGGAGAAGAACACGTGCGCCAGGCCCGGCGGCGTGATGGCGACCAGTGCCTCGGCCAGTGCCTCGGCCGGCGCGTGGGTGAAGCCGGCGAAGATCACCTGTTCCAGGCGGCCCGCCTGCTCGGCGACGGCGGCGACGATGCGCGGGTGGCAGTGGCCGTGGATGTTGACCCACCAGGACGAGATGGCGTCGATGATCCGCCGGCCGTCGACGGTGACCAGATGCGCGCCCTCGCCGCGGGCGACGTTGAGCGGTTCCCCGGCCAGCGCGTGCTGGGTGAACGGATGCCAGACCGGCGACGCGCGCTCAGGCGGCGGCTTCGGCGAAGTCGGCTGGACGGAAGTGGGCATGAAAGGCCTCGATGAGCGTGTCCCGGTCGAGGGTCGGCAGGTGGGGCAGGCGCCCTAAGGCCGGGACGTTGGCGATGTCGGCGATGGTCCGTTCGGTATCGGGGACGGGATCGCCGATGAAGGCGATGCCGGCGATGGGAAGCGCACGGCGGCGCAAGGCCTCGACGGTCAGCAGCGTGTGGTTGATGGTGCCGAGGCGGGTGCGGGCGCAGATGACGACCGGCGCCCGCCAGCGGGCAAACACGTCGATGAACAGCGTATCGCGGGTAAGCGGCACCAGGACGCCGCCGGCCCCCTCGACGATCAGCGTCCGACCGTTGTCCACGGCGGGGGGTGTGGCGATGCGGGCCAGGTCGAGGGTCACGCCGTCCAGTTCCGCCGCCCGGTGCGGCGACAGCGGCTCGCCGAGGACGTAGGCTTCCGGGCGCACATGGCTGTCGTCGAGGCCGGTGAGCGCCCGGACGCGTGCGGTATCGGTGCCGCCGGCGGTGCCCGCCTGCACCGGCTTCCAGTAGACGCCGTTCAGCGCCAGAGTCAGCATGGCGGCGAAGACGGTCTTGCCGACATCGGTGTCGGTGCCGGTGATGATGAGCATCAGGCGTCCGCCGCGACGGGCGCGAGCCGGTTGACCAGACAGCTGGCGAGCGCATCGACCTCCGCCTCGCTGCGCGACGCGCTGAGCGACACGCGCAGTCGGGCGGTGCCGGCGGGCACCGTCGGCGGCCGGATCGCCCGGACGTCGAAGCCGGCCGCCTGCACCTCGCGGGCAACGGCGACGGCGCGCGCGTTGGCGCCGAGCATGACGGGGCGGATCTGCGTGCCGGTATCGGGGGCGACGGCGGCACCCAGCGGCGCCAGTGCGCGGGCCAAGCGGTCGCCGAGGCTGAGCACCCGCTCGCGCCGCCACGGTTCGTCTTTGATGAGGGTGAGCGCGCACCGAACCGCTTCGGCGACGGCGGGCGGCGGTGCGGTGGAATAGATGAACGGGCGGGCCGAGTTGATCAGCGTCTCGACAACGACCGCCGGCGCGCAGACGAGAGCGCCGGCGACGCCCATTGCCTTGCCGCAGGTGTGCAGCGTGATGACGTTCGGCTCGGCGTGCAAAGCCTCGCCCAGGCCGCGGCCGTTGGGGCCGAGCACGCCGGTGGCGTGCGCCTCGTCGATGATGAGGACGGCGTCCAAGCGGGCGGCGATGTCGGCGAGGCCGGCGAGCGGGGCGGTGTCGCCGTCCATGCTGTAGAGGCTCTCGATGGCGATCCAGACGCTCTGCGCGCCGTCGGCGCGGGCGCGGCGCACGGCGGCTTCAAACGCGTCCACGTCATTGTGCGCGGCCTTGTAGCGCCGCGCGTGCGAGGCGTGAATGCCTTCCAGTGCGCTGGCGTGCAGCAGCGCGTCGTAGACGATGGCGTCGCGGCGGTGGGGGAGGACGGTAAACAGCGCGTAGTTGGCGAGGAAGCCGGTGCTCAGATAGAGCGCCCGCTCGACGCCGAAAAAGGCCGCCGCCGCGCTCTCCAGCCGCGCGTGGGCGGCCTGGTGGCCGCGGAGAAGCCGCGAGCCGCCGGCGCCGACGATGTCCTCCGGCCCCAGCGCATCCCGCATCGCCTGGCGGACGGCAGGGTGATCGACGAGGCCGAGGTAGTCGTTGGACGTGAAGTCGATGCCGCTCGGAAGCTCAAGCGAACGACGGCGATGCGTCCGCGTCAGCTTTTCCAGTTCCTGCGCAAGCCGTTGCATGGACATGATGTGTCGGTGCCGCCTGTCCCGCCGCCCGTGAATAGAGACCGAGCCGATTGAGAAGCACGTGATCGACGTCGGCTTCCGGATTTGCGGTGGTCAGCAGTTTCTCGCCGGTAAAGATCGAATTGGCGCCGGCGAGAAAGGCGAGCGCTTGCGCTTCCGGCGAAATCTCCAGCCGGCCGGCGCTCAGCCGTACCTTGGCCCGGGGCAGCAGGATGCGGGTGACGGCGATGGCGCGCACCCAGTCGAACGGATCGACGCGCGGCAGGTCCGACAGCGGCGTGCCGTCCACCGGCACCAGCGCGTTGATCGGCACGCTCTCCGGCTGCGGGTCCAGGTGGGCCAGCGTGTGCAGCAGCTTGATGCGGTCGGCATCGGCCTCGCCCATGCCGAGGATGCCGCCGCAGCAGACCGAGATGCCGGCGTTGGCGACGTTCTGGATGGTGTTCAGGCGATCCTGGTAGGTGCGCGTGGTGATGATGTTGTCGTAGTACTCTTCCGACGTGTCCAGGTTGTGGTTGTAGGCGGTCAGGCCGGCCTCGGCGAGACGGCGCGCCTGGTCTGCCGAGAGCATGCCCAGCGTGCAGCAGGCCTCCATGCCCAGATCGCGGACGCCGCGTACCATGTCGAGGACGCGCTCGAAGGCACGGCCGTCGGTGGCCTCGCGCCAGGCCGCGCCCATGCAGAAGCGGGTCGAGCCGGCGTCGCGGGCGGCGCGCGCGTCGGCCAGCACCTCGTCCACCTTCATCATTTTTTCCGGGTCGACAAAGGTGTCGTAGCGGGATGACTGCGGGCAATAGGCGCAGTCTTCCGGGCAGCCGCCGGTCTTGATCGAGGCCAGCGTGCACAGCTGCACCTCGCGCGGATCGTTGTTCTGGCGATGAACCTGCGCGGCGCGGAACACGAGGTCGAGAAGCGGTGCGTGATAAAGGGCCGTAACCTCGTCGAGGGTCCACGCGGCGGTCATCGTGTCTGGCATATGTCCCCGTCCCTACCATTGGTGCGGCGGCCGGCGTTCATGCGCCCGGCGCCCGGATTCGCCGCGTAGGTCACCCCTAAGCGCGAGGAGTGTCAAGCGCTTTCGCGGGTGCGGTAGCTGGAAACGAGCGGCGATGGAGCGGAAGCTGGAGCGGGCGAAGGGAATCGAACCCTCGTCTAAAGCTTGGGAAGCTTTCGTTCTGCCATTGAACCACGCCCGCGCGCGTGAGGTGAGACGATAAGCAAGCCTGAGCGGCGTGGCAAGCGGCGACGGTTTCCGACGGCAGCCGTCACGCCGCCGTTCACAAAGGCGTTATTAAGCTGTTGATTGTTCGCGGGTTGCGCCTTCCCTACGTACCATGCATTGAGACACGTGTCGGGGTAGCCGGGGAACCAGGATGCGCGATGGTGATGCAGGGCTTGGGCTGGGTGACGCAAGGGGCGCCGAGCGGCGGGGGGCGTTCCAGGACTGGAACGTAACCGCGGCGGGCGAGCCGCGTGCGTCGGTGGCGGTGACGGGCTTGAAGACGGTGTGGTTCAACACCGGGAGCCTGTGCAACATCGCCTGCGCGAATTGCTATGTGGAGTCGAGCCCGCGCAACGACCGCCTGGCCTACCTGAGCCTCGACGACGTGCGCGGGTATCTGGACGAGGTCGCGCGGCACGGCTGGCCGGTGGAGGAGATCGGGTTCACCGGCGGCGAGCCGTTCCTCAACCGCGCGCTGCCGGAGATGCTCGGGCATGCGCTGGGCCGCGGCTTTCGGGCGACCGTGCTGACCAACGCCATGAAACCCATGCAGAACCAGCGCCGAGCGTTGGAGCGTATCGACGGGCTGTACGGGCCGGCGCTGACGATGCGGGTCTCCATCGATCACTTTACCAAGGAGCGGCACGAGCGCGTGCGCGGCGAAGGAACCTGGGCGCCGATGATCGATGGCCTGCGATGGATGTCGGGGCGGCGCTTTCGACTGACTGTAGCGGCGCGGATGCTGTGGGGCGAACGGGACGACGACGTGCGTCAGGGATACGCGGCGCTGTTCGCGGCGGAGCGTATCCCGGTCGACGCGCACGATCGGAAGGCGCTGGTGCTTTTTCCGGAGATGGACGCGCATGCGCCGGTGCCGGAAATCACCACGCGCTGCTGGGATCTGCTTGGGCGTTCGCCCGACGACATGATGTGCGCGACGTCGCGGATGATCATCCGGCGCAAGGATGCGGCCGGGCCGGTGGTGGTGCCGTGCACGCTGCTGCCCGACGATCCGCGATTCGAGATGGGCGCGCGGCTGGCCGATGCGCTCAGGCCGGTCAAGCTGAACCACCCCTATTGCGCGCAGTTCTGTGTCCTGGGAGGCGCATCGTGCTCGGCAGCATGAGGCGGGGATATGCGCGCGTCTGGACAAACGGGACGGTGGTCTTCATGTTACCGGCAACCATCAACGCGCGTCGGGCAACCCTTTAGGCCTGCCGGCAACCAGTAATAGGCTGATGAAGCGTGAGGACCGTGTCAGAAGAATCGTTTGAGGCCGGGCGACGCTACACGGCGACGACCCGCGAGATCACCGTTTCGGTAGCGCCTCATTTCGTCGAGGAGCATTCCGAGCCGGACTCGCGTTATTTCCTGTGGGCGTACCATGTGCGGATCGAGAACAAGGGTAACGAGACGGTGCAGCTGCTGACCCGTCACTGGCGGATCACCGACGCCATGGGCCATGAACAGGAGGTTCGCGGCGAGGGGGTGGTCGGCAAGCAGCCGGTGATCGGCCCGGGCGAGAGTTTCGAGTATGAGAGCGGCTGTCCGTTGTCGACGCCGTCCGGCATCATGCTCGGCACCTATCAGATGGTCTCCACGTCAGGCGATTTCTTCGACGTCGAAATCCCGGCGTTTTCACTCGACACGCCGCACAGCCGCCCCGTCGTCCACTGAATGCCGCCCGCCGCACACTGAATGCTAAGATGAGGCGTCAATCGGCCTGCCGACGCCCGGCGACGGCGCGCGGCTGAACGCCATGGGACGAGGTCTCTCATCATGACTGTACGCGACAACACGACCAAAACCGAAAGCGACCGGCAGACAGTATCGGAGTCCAGGATATCGCTGGTATCGGGTTCGGCCGGCCGGCCGCAGCGGGCCGAGGCCGAGGCGGCGGTGCGGACGCTGATCCGTTGGGCGGGCGACGATCCGGATCGGGAAGGCCTTCGCGATACGCCGAAACGGGTGGTCAATGCGTATGAGGAGTATTTCGCCGGTTACGGCGCCGACCCCGAGGAGATTCTGCGGCGGACGTTCGAGGAGACCGAGGGCTACGATGAGATGGTGGTGCTGAGGGACATCCGGTTCGAGTCGCATTGCGAGCATCACATGACGCCGATCATCGGCCGCGTGCACATCGCCTATCTGCCGCATCGGCGCGTCATCGGGATCAGCAAGCTGGCGCGCGCCGTCGACATCTATGCCCGGCGGCTGCAGATCCAGGAGACGATGACGACGCAGATCGCCGCGGCCATTCAGGATATTTTGCAGCCGAAGGGGGTGGCGGTGGTCATCGAAGCCGCGCATCAGTGCATGACGACTCGCGGCATCCATCGGCCGGGGGTGGTGATGACGACCAGCCGCATGCTGGGCGACTTCCGCGACGACGCGTCGACGCGCCGCGAGTTTCTGGCGATGATCAGCCGGCCGTCCGACGGCGGTCTGTCGCTGGGCTGATCCGGGTATCCGGGACCGATGGCTTAAGACACGCCAGCCGTGCTCGATTTTCGCCCCGTTTTCTTCGTCATCGGCCTCCTCCTGACCGCTTTGGGGGCCGCAATGTGCGTACCGGCGGCGGTCGATGCGATGCTCGGCAATCCCGATTGGCAGGTGTTCGCGACGTCGGCGGGGGTGACGATCTTTATCGGCCTGTCGATGGGCATGACCTCGCGAAGCCGCGATTTCCGGCTGACGGTCCGCCAGGCGTTCGTGATGACGACGCTGAGCTGGCTGACGCTTACCGTCTTTGCGTCGCTGCCGTTCGCGTTTTCGGCGCTGGGTCTGAGCTGGGCCGACGCCTTTTTCGAGGCGATGTCGGGCATTACGACGACGGGATCGACGGTGATCGTCGGCCTGGAGCGGGCGCCGCCCGGCATCCTGCTGTGGCGGGGGCTGCTGCAATGGCTGGGCGGTCTCGGCATCATCGTCATGGCGATCGCGGTCATGCCGATGCTGGGTGTCGGCGGGATGCAGATGTTCCGGGTCGAGGCGTTCGACACGGGCGAAAAGGTGCTGCCGCGGGCGGCCCAGATCTCGGCCGGGCTGAGCATCATCTATCTCGGGTTTACCGCGGTGCTGGCGGTGCTGCTGTGGGCTGCCGGCATGGAGACGCTGGACGCCATCGTGCACGCGATGACGACCATCGCCACCGGCGGCTATTCGACCAAGGATAGCTCTGTCGGGCACTTCGACAACGCGCTCGTCGATATCCTGATCATCGGCGGCATGGTGGCCGGCAGCCTGCCGTTCTTTCTCTACCTGAAGGCCACGCAGGGTGCGGTCAAGGATCTGGTCCACGACAGCCAGGTGAGGTGGTTTTTCCGCATACTTGGTGTGGCGATCGGCGTGGCCACGGCGTTTCTGTGGTTCCATTCGGACTATGGTCTTATCCGATCGTTGCGTCACGCGGCGTTCAACGTCACGTCGGTGATGACGGGAACCGGCTACGCCACGTCGGATTACTGGATCTGGGGCCCGTTCGCCGGTCCGATCTTTTTCTTCCTGATGTTCATCGGCGGCTGTACCGGCTCGACGACGTGCGGGATCAAGGTTTTCCGCTTTCAGGTGCTGTGGGCGGCGGCCAACACGCAGATCCATTACCTGCTGCGGCCGCACGGCGTGTCCATTCCGTATTACAACAACCGGCCGATCCCCGACGCGGTGATCACGTCCGTTCTCAGCTTTTTCTTTGTGTTCGGGGTGTGTTTCGCGCTGCTGACCATCGGTCTCGCCCTGCTCGGCCTCGACTACGTCACGGCGGTGTCCGGCGCCGCCACCGCCATCTGCAACGTCGGCCCCGGCCTGGGCGAGATCATCGGGCCGGCGAGCACCTTCGAATCGCTGCCGGACGCCGCTAAATGGCTGCTGTCCGCCGGCATGCTGCTCGGGCGCCTCGAGCTTTTCACGGTGCTGATCCTGTTCACGCCGGCGTACTGGAAAGGATGAGAACGGTGACGGATACCGCCGCAACCGTCAGGGTGCTCGAACGTCTGGTCGGTTTCGATACGACGTCGAGCCGCTCCAACCTGGACCTGATCCGCTTCGTCGACGACCACCTGCGGGCTTGCGGCATCGGCACGGTGACGGTCGGCAGCGTGGACGGGTCCAAGGCCGGGCTGATCGCCTCGATCGGACCGGACGCGCCCGGCGGGATCGTGCTGTCGGGCCACACCGACGTGGTGCCGGTAGCGGGGCAGGCCTGGGCCAGCGATCCGTTCCGGCTGTCGGCGCGTGGCGCGCGACTGTACGGTCGCGGCACCGCCGACATGAAGGGGTTCATCGCCGGCGTGCTCGCCGCGGTGCCGGCGTGGTCACGTCGCGCGTTGCGGCGCCCGATCCATATCGTCCTGTCCTATGACGAGGAGGTGGGTTGCCTTGCCCAGCCGATGCTGGTGACGCGGCTGTTGGAACGCGTGCCGCGGCCGGCGATGGCGATCGTCGGCGAGCCGTCGGACATGCGGGTCGCCAACCGGCATCGGGGCATCCGGGTGTTCACCACCGACGTCACCGGCCGCGCCGGACACTCTGGCCGGCCCGGGTTGGGCGTCAGCGCCATCGTTGCCGCCGCCCGCTGCATCCAGCGGCTCGACGCCATCGCCGGCGAGGAGCGGGAGAGCGGTGACGCGGCGACGACTCTCAACGTCGGCATCATCGAGGGCGGTCAGGCGGTGAACATCATCGCCGACCGGGCGAGGTTCATCTGGGAGTGCCGGCCGGCCGACGAGCGGGACGCCGGCCGCGTTCGGCACGCCTTCGACGGTTTCGTCGAGGGCGCGGTGCTGCCGGGCATGCGCCGGACCGCGCCCGAGGCGGCGGTGACCACTACCGAGACGGTTGCCGTGCCGGCGCTGAGCCCTCATGCCGGCTCGCCGGCGGAGGAGTTGACGCTTGCCCTGACAGGAGGTTCCGCCTGCGGTGACGTGCCGTTTACCTCCGAGGCCGGTTTTTTTCAGCAGGCCGGCATCCCGACGGTGATCTGCGGGCCCGGCAGCGCCGAACAAGCTCATCAGGCGGACGAGTTCGTCCACCGCGATCAGCTCGACGCGTTCGGGACCTTTCTCGATCGCCTCGCCGAGCGGCTGAGCGATGGGTGACGGGGCGGCCGGGTGGGATAATCGATTCGCTGTTGTTCATTGTATTTTTAACAAATGGTCGTAGGTAATCCGACGGAGACTGCCGCCAAGTATGCCTTATGTTTAAGGAATGCTTGGGCGGATCAACGAAACGTTTGACGGTAGATGGCTGAGCGCCTAGCGTCCGGTAACGGATAAACCGGGTGGCTGAGGCGTCGGGGATGCAAGCAGTGATCGCAAAAGTAATGGCGAAGGTGTTCGCGCTCGACAACCGGTCGAGCGTCGTCGAATACGGCGTCATCGCCGCCGTCCTCGTCACCGCCGTGGTTTCGGCGCTGCTGGCAATGAGTGACTCCCTCAGCGGCGCAGTTCACGCCCTTCTTGGCGGTCCGCGGGGTTTTTAGTCGGCCTGGCCGCCGCTGTCCCGTAGCGTCAGCACCGCATAGACAGCCTGCAGCATTTTGAACGCGTCGGCGGGACCGGGCGGTTTCGGCTCGGCGTGGTCGATGCTGCCGAGGTAGTAGGTCTCGGCTTGGCCGGGCGGCAGGGCGGCGGCGAATTCGGTCGTGTGGCCGGGCGGGATGATGCGGTCGGCCTGGTCGTGGATCATGACGAACCGGGCGGTGACGGTGCTCAGGTCGCGCTCCGCAAGATCGAGGCGGCGCGTTTCCTCGACGATGCCGGACGGCAAGCCGGCGAGTAGGCTGGCGACGGCGTCCGGATCGGTGTTTTCGACCAATGCGTAGACGGCCCGGCCGTCCGGGCCGAGGCGCGCCGCCAGGTCGCTCACGTCGGTTTTCGCGCTGTCGAGCTTGCGGCGCGCCATCTGGATCAGGGTGTCGCGATCGGCGGCATTCTCGATGCGCGGCGCGTTGGAGAGCACGAAGATCCACTTGCCGTAGGCTTTCGGCGGCCGGTGCAGCCAGGGCCCATCCGGCGTCTTGCGATAGTAGCCGGTGGTGATGTAGCGGATGAGCGCCGTCAGATCGTAGTAGCCGCCGACGGTGAGCACGAAATCGACGCGCCCGGCGGCTTGCGGCTCGAACAGCGCGAGGACCGCCGGCCCGACGGCGAACGAGATGGCGGCAAGCCCGAGCGGCTGGCGTTGCCGCTGGGTGTCGAGGAAATAGAGCGCGTCGGCGATGGGAACGGCGTCGTCGGCGCTGACGGTGAGCGCGCGCATGCGCGGCAAGTCCGGCACCAGCACCTGAAAGCGCGCGCGGGCGAGGGTTTCGGCGAATTCGACGACGCGCGGATCGTCGCGGCCCTGCGGCGTGACGCCGGGCACGAGAACGAGGCGCGCCTTGGGCGCAACGGCGGGCAGGTAGAGGTCGGCGACGCTCGGCCGGCCCTCGATCTCAAAACGGATCGGCTGGCGCGTCGGTGCGTCCGTGGAGTCCTTGAGCGCGCTGGGTTTCGCGCCGGCCTGGATGTCGTCCAAGACGCGGTAGGATTCGACGACGCGTTCAGGAGAGCAAGCACCGGCCGCCGCCAGCGCCAGTACCAAGACCGCGAACAGAAGTGCGGGACGGCCAGAACGTCGGCGCATGATGCCGGCAGGAGGAGGGGCGGACGGGACTGACCGCCGCTAGCGGACCCACTGTTTGAGGAACTGGCGGATCGAGCGTTCCATTTCGGTATCGAAGCTGTCCATGGTGTCGCGGGTCAATTCAAACCAGAACAGTTGCTTATCGTCCGGTGTCAGACCTTCCATCATCGTCCGCGAGCGCGTCACCCGCGCCGAGCTGAGGCCGAGACGCATGTCGCGCTCGTCGAGAATTTCCAATTGTGCTTCGACGGTGATGGTGTACCGGGCCTCCGGCTCAGTCTTGAAGGCGCCGAAGAAGCCGGTCGTCCGCGGCAGCGGCTCCTCGGTCACGGCGGCGTTGAGGACGGTGAAGCGGGCTCGGTTCATCGTGCCAAGGGCGCGCAGGCGCTCGTTCGCCCAGCGCTTCAGCGCCACCTCAGGCGGCGTGCGGAAGCGGTACTCGACATTGGGCGGTGCGTTCGACGACTGGAACGCGGACGTGACCTCGATTGCGCGCACGTCGAGACCGATGGGCGGTATGTGCGCGAAGGTCAGCTCCGGCACCGGCTGTGTTGTCATTGACGAACAGGCGACGACCGTAAAACCGATCACGGCGATGAGAGCAAAACGTCTGACAATGGACGGCATGGATGTCCCCTGAACCCGGCAATGAGATTTGAGAAAATCTAGCCGACTTTTCGGCGCCATGCACGACCCCGGCTCAGGCGTCCTCGGCGGGCGCGTCCAAGTCTTTGTCGCTGGCCCGGTAGACTGCCTTGCAGAATTCGCAAGTTACCGTAATCACACCGTTTTCCGAGAGCGCATGACGGTCCGAGCGAGCGAGGCCGTGCAGCATGCGCATGACGCGATCGCTGGAACAGCGGCATCGGTAGCGCAGCGGCCGTGGCCGGAAGATACGAATCCCGTCCTCGTGGAAGAGGCGATAGAGCACCGCCGGCGCCGCCAGATCGGGTGCCAGCAATTCCGCCGGCGTGACGCTGCTCATCAAGATCACCGCGCGGCGCCATTCCTCTTCCCAGTCCACGTCGGCATCGAAGGCATCCGCGTCGGGCGGCAGCCGCTGGATCATCAGCGCCGCCGCGCGCTTCGGCGGGTTCGGCGTCGCCGGATCGAAGGCGGCCAGACGGATCGCCGTCTGAAGCTGTTCCGACTGGCGGAAATAGGTGTGCGCGATGTCGCTCAGCGTAGCACCCTCCAGCGGCGTGATCCCCTGATAGCGGTTGGTCGCCGGTCCTTGATCGACGGTGAACGCCATGTGGCCGGCGCCCAGCAGGCGCGGCACCGGCGCGTCGCCAAAGGGCGGGCCGGCGGCGAGACGGCCCTCGTCGAAGCGGGCGTAGCCGCGCAGGTCGCCGCCGCTGGTGACGTCGACGACGAGCAGCGGTACCGGCCCGTCGCCCTGGAGTTGAAGCGTGAACACGCCGTCGAACTTGAGCCCGCTGGCCAGGACGGCGGCCAGCGCCATCGCTTCGGCGAGGAGGCTGGCGACAGGCGCCGGATAAGCGTTCGGCGCCAGCAGCGCGTCGACGGCGGAGCCGAGCCGCACGACGCGGCCGCGCAGGCCGGTACGTTCGATCTGGAACGGCTGCACCAGATCGATGCCCGGATCGGTCATTTCCATTCGCATGCCGTCGATCATCCGTTGGCCGCCGCGGTGGTCACGGCCGTCGTCACGGTCGCCGTCCAGCCTCACCGTCCGGACGTCAGCCCATGCACCAGGCGAGGATGCCCTTTTGAGCGTGCAGACGGTTCTCCGCCTCGTCCCAGACCACCGACTGGGCGCCGTCGATGACGCCGTCCGTCACCTCCTGGCCGCGATGGGCGGGCAGGCAGTGCATGAACAGCGCATCGGATTTGGCCAGCGCCATCAGCCGCTCGTCGACCCGGAACGGCGCGAGTTCATTATGGCGCTTTTCGCCATCCTCGGCGCCCATCGAATACCAGGTGTCGGTGACGACGAGATCGGCGCCGGCCACCGCCTGTTCGGGCGTATCGGAGAAGCTCACCTCGCCGTTGGGCAACGCGCCCCAGCTTGCCGGACGCGCGTGCAGACTTTTCGGGCAGGCGAGGCGGAGCGTGAAGCCGAACCGGATGGCGGCGTGAACCCAGGACCGCGCGACGTTGTTGGCATCGCCGCTCCAGGCGACGGTGCGGCCGGCGATGCTGCCGCGATGCTCCTCGTAGGTCATCACGTCGGCCATCAGCTGACACGGATGGGACTCGTCGGTCAGGCCATTGATCACCGGCACCGTCGCGTGGCGGGCCATCTCCAAAAGCTTGGCGTGATCGTTGGTGCGGATCATCATCGCGTCGACGTAGCGCGACAGCACGCGCGCCGTGTCGGCGATGGTCTCGCCCCGCCCGAGCTGGGAGTCATGGCCGGTCAGCACCACCACGTCGCCGCCCAGCTCGCGCATGCCGACCTCAAACGACACGCGGGTGCGCGTCGACGGTTTTTCGAAGATCATCGCCAGGGTGCGGCCGGCCAGCGGCCGTCGCCGCTTGCGCCGTGCCGCGCCGTGCTTAAGTTCCATCGCCTTTGCCAGCATGCGTTTCAACGTCGATCGATCGAAGCGGTCGAGGTCGAGAAAATGCCGGGGTTCAGCCATCGTCAGGCCGCCTTCCCCGCCAGATCGGCACAGGCCTGGTCGAGGATGGTCAGCGCCGCGTCGGCCTCCTCGGCGCCGATCACCAGCGGCGGCAGCAGCCGGACGACGTTGTCCCCGGCCGGGATGGCCAGCAGGCCGCGCTGCATAAGGTTCTCGACCAGCGTCCGGGCGGCGACACCGGCGCACCTGAGGCCGAGCATCATGCCGGTGCCGCGAACCTCCACGATGACGCTGGGATGCCGGTGGGAAAGATCGTCCAGGCGTTTTTTCAGGGTTTCGCCCAGGGTGTGAACATGGTCGAGGAAGCCCGGCTCCTGCATAACGTCGAGAACCGCGTTGGCGACCGCCATGGCCAGCGGATTACCGCCGAACGTGGTGCCGTGGCTGCCGGCGGTCAAGGCGGCGGCGGCGTCGGCGCGGGCAAGGCAGGCGGCGACCGGGAAACCGCCGCCGAGGCCCTTGGCGAGCGCCATCACGTCGGGGCGGACGCCGGACCATTCGTGGGCGAACATGCGGCCGGTGCGCCCGATGCCGCATTGCACCTCGTCGAAGCACAGCTTGAGGCCGTGCGTGTCGGCAAGGGCGCGCAGGCCGGCGAGGAAGCCGGCGGGGGCGGGGCGGACGCCACCCTCGCCCTGGATCGGCTCGACCAGGATGGCCGCCGTCTCCGGACCGATGGCGCGGGCAACGGCGTCGAGGTCGCCGAAGGGCACGCGATCGAACCCGTCCAGCGCCGGCTCGAAACCCTCCAGGTAGGCGGGGGAGCCGCCGGCGGCGATGGTCGCCAGCGTGCGGCCGTGAAACGCGCCCTCGAAGGTGATGATGCGGTAGCGGTGCGGCTGGCCGGCATCGTCGAACCACTTGCGGACCAGCTTGATCGTGCACTCGACGGCTTCCGCGCCGGAGTTGCAGAAAAAGGCGGCGTCGGCGAAGGAGAGGTCGACGAGGCGGCGGGCCAGCCGCTCCTGCTCCGGAATGCGGTAGAGGTTGGAGCAGTGCCAGAGACGCCGCCCCTGGTGCTCCAGGGCCGCGACCAGGTGCGGATGACAATGACCGAGGCCGTTGACGGCGATGCCGGCGCCGAAGTCGAGATAGCGCCGCCCATCCTCCGCGTAGACGTACGCCCCCTCCCCACGATCGATGGCGAGATCGAAACGGTTATAGGTGGCGAACAGCGCCGATGCCACGCCAGCTCCTTAAAACCACGATGGGCCGGCGCCAGGCACCAGCCCATATTGGAAAACACTTATGTTAGGGGGCTCATAATCCGCTTGTCAACGGCGGGAAACAAGCACTTACGCGCCGTTTCGTTTCTCTCAAGTCTTTAGCCGGTAGCCGGTGGCGAACATGCCCCGGCACAGCATCCACAGCGCCGCGTTCACCACCGCGAGCACCAGCGCGCCCACCCAGGGACTCGTGTCGGAGCGGCCGATGCAGGCGAACCTAAAACCGTCGATCATGTAGAAGAAGGGGTTGAGATGGGCGGCGAGCTGAAACGCCGCCGGCAGCCGGTCAACGGAGTAGAAGGTGCCGGAAAGAAAGGACAACGGCGTGACGACGAAGTTGGTGACGGCGGCGATGTGGTCGAACTTTTCCGACCAGATGCCGCCGGCGATGCCCAGCAGAGACAAAAGAAGCGACGCCGAGAAGAGGAAATAGGCGAACAGGACGACGCTGTGCACGGCCACGGGTACGAAGATCGACATGACCACCGCGACCAAAAGACCGACGACGACGCCACGGGTGGCACCGCCCATGGCGAGGCCCAAGGTCAGCTCGCCGGCGGTCAACGGCGGCATCAGGGTATCGACGATATTCCCCTGCACCTTGGCGATGACGATGGACGACGACGTGTTGGCGAAGGCGTTCTGGGCGACGGCCATGGTGATGAGACCGGGGGCCAGGAACTGCAGAAACGGCACGCCCATGACGGTGTCGACGGACCGTCCGAGGGCCAGGGCGAAGATGGCGAGGAACAGGAGCGTCGTCACCACCGGCGCCAGGATCGTCTGGCTGTAGACCTTGGTGAAGCGGCGGACTTCGCGCATGTAGAGCGTCCATACCGCAAGCGCGTTGCTGCAGGGCGGTGATAACGGCGCGAGGTTTTTCGCGTCATGCGCGTCCATCGGCGCCGCCTCGGCCAAGTCCATCGGTTGCGCCTCGGGCGTGTGGATCGGGTCGTTCACTTCAGGCGTTTCGATCGGGTCCGGTGGTGGGACGCAAACACGCGACACTGTGCCCGCGCCCGGCCGGGAGATGCAAGATATCCGTCCACGAGGCGCGGGCTATCGCAAACGCGACTGAAAAAAATTTGCGCGAAATGCAACGGGGGGATTGTCTTTATTCAGAAAGTTCGTATATTAAGAGCAATTCAACGCCACTTGTAGGTGCCGTAATGACGGAAAGCGTCTTAACGGGCCGGCGTGAGGTTGGATAGGGTTAAAACATCGACGAAGAGCTGCGGGACTTCAGATAGCTCAGGTCGACAGAAGCAGCGCCGCTTTGCGAGCGCTGCTTTCGTTTTTTTGGACCCTGTGAATCGTTTGCGGACGATCGGTCCTGTCCCCCTTCCGTTATTGGTAAATTGGCACGCCGGCGTCGGCGGAATATGGCACCGCATTTCGGCGGTGCGGTATGGCGATCGCGATCGCTGGGTGCCGCGTGACGGAACGCATCAACCGTGATCGACGCCCGGATGATGGCACGCGCGGCCGGTCAGTGATCGGACGGCGACGGGGGAGGCGGAACGGCGCTGCCGTCGGACGGGTCGATGAGGCGTCCGGCGGCGGGGGGTGACGGCGGCGGGGGTGGCTCGGACGGCTGCGGCGCTGGCGGCCCCGCCTGTGACCTTCCCTGGGTCAATGGTTGCGAGGGCGACGACGTGCCGGGCAATCCGCCCTCCATGTCGATGCGGGCGGCGGGCGCGTTGCCAGCCTTGTCGACGCCGAAATAGAGCGTGCGGTGCGGGAACGGCATCTCGATCCCCAGCTCGTCGAAGCGTTTTTTCATCCGGCGGTTGAACTCGCGCCCGACCGCCCACTGCTTGATCGGCATGGTCTTGATCCGCGCCTTGATGATGACGGCGGAGTCGGCGAACGCATCGACGCCCAGCACGTCGAGGGGCTCCAGGATCATCGGCGCGTACTCGGGATCGTCGCGCATCTCGTCGACGATGCGGCGGCACACGTCGATCACCTCGTCGGTGTCCTCGCGATAGGCGACCCCGATGTCGAGGACATAGTACGAAAACAGCTTGGTCATGTTGGTGATGGTGTCGACGGCGCTGAACGGAATGACATGGACGTTGCCGGACAGATCGCGAAGCTGCAGCGAGCGGATGGACATTTCCTCCACCACGCCGCCAGTGCCGCCGACGTTGACGACGTCGCCGATGGTGACGGCGTCCTCGATGAGGATGAAGGCGCCGTTGATGACATCCTGAACGAGCTTTTGGGCACCAAAGCCGACGGCGAGGCCGACGACGCCGACGCCGGCAAGCAACGGTGCGATGTTGACGCCCAGCTCCGACAGCGCGACCATCACCACGATGACGCCAAGCGCGATCAGCAGCGCCTTGCGCATCAGCGGCAGCAGCGTGCGCAGGCGGGCGCTGCGGGCGCCGCGGCTTAAGTCGTCACCCGCCGCGGCGCTCAGATAGCGCTCGGTGCCGACATTGACCGCTTCCCAGACGACGACGGCGACGACGAGCACGCACGCCACGCTGACCAGGGCATCGATGACGGTTCGGATGACCGTGACGTCGAGCCAGGCGGTCACGTCGACACCCCAAACATGGGCGATCAGCGCCAGAGCGGCTACGGCGACGAGAACGTGCAGGGCGATGGCGGGGTACGGAAGATAGCGGCCGGCATGGCCGCGAAGGGAGAGCGGCTGTTCGCAGTCCTTTGACCAGCTCTCGGCGCGGCAGCGGAGCGTATCGACGCCCTCGGTGGCCAGCGCGGCGGCGGCGACGACCAGTAGCGACAGAACGGTGCCCTGGAGCATGACGGCGAGGCCGGTTTCCCGATCGATCACCCAGAGGACCGCGGCGCCAATAATGTAGACAAAGGCCGGGAGATGCCAGACCGACGCGAACAGGCTGACGGCCCATGCCAGCTTGCGGTTCGCCATCGTTTCGGCGTGCGTCCGCAGCGCCTCGGCGACGCGGGTTCGGATGCTGAGGACGAAGACGACGGCCATGATGGCGACGACGATGCCAAGGGCGCGCAGCAGCGCATCGTAACCGCGCTCCGGCAGACCGAACAGCGACAGCACGCCGGTCAGCACGTAACCGAAGACGCCGACAATGACGATGCGCCGAACCCACCGCAACGCGTAGGCGCGTCCGGCTGCGTGCGACCCGGCGACACCCGCCACCGGCGCCACGCGGGGACGGATGACCTCGTCGGCGACGGCGATGATGGCGGCGGCGGCGGTAAACGCGATCAGCGCCTGCAACGCCACCGTGCCGGCCGCGGCCGGCGGATCGAGCAGCACATAGGCCAAGTAGCCGCCGGCATAGAAGGCGGCAATCGGCAGAAGGCGAAGGACGCTGCGCGCCAGGATGGCGGCGAAACGGCCGAAGCGCGTCGTTGCCGTCACATCGGTGATGCGCCGGCGGGAGTGCTTCAGCAGGAGGAACACGGCGACCTGGGCAAGCGCGCCGGCAACGAGAACGCCGAGCAGACGGCCGAGTCGGTCGAGGCCGCGGGCGCGCGCCGCCGCGTCGGTGCGCAGGTTTTGCAGCCAGGGGCCGATGGCGGCGTTCCGGTAGGTGTCGCGGGCGAAGTCGGCGGCGGCGGTGAGGCCGTCACGGGTGCGCCGGGCGGTCTCCGCGGCGGCGTCGGCGATGCGGGTGCTGAGATGCGGGGTCTCCGCCTGCGTTTCGTCCTTGCGCAGCGCGATGAGGGCGCGCAGGTCGGCGAGGAACGCCTGGCGTTTGGTCTCGTCCTCAATGGTGGCGGCGAGGCTTTCGAGGTCGCCGACGCTGACCTGTTCGCCGCCGGACGGCTGAGCGGCGGCCACGTCAACGTCGAGGAGAATGGCCGATAGAAGGACGCAGAGGGCGTAAACGGTGATCGCGGCGATGTGCCGCAGACGTTGAATTACGGTCAAGGGCTCTCCCGGTCACGAGGGCTGGCAGTACGTCGGCGGGCGGCAGGACGTTGCTCGATTTAACTTTACAGGATTGGCCGGTCCGTTTGAATTACTTCGGCTGGACAATGGTGAAGGCACCGCGGATGTCGCCGACGTTGTAGCCGGTCGCCTTGTCATCCGGATAGAGCTGGGCGAGGGTGGCGGCGACGCGGCGGTCGATCACCTGGCCGTGACAGGCCACGCAGGTGTTGCCCATTGGGATAGCCTTCATGTAGCGGAATTCCGAGCCATCGGGCCCCTCGACGGTGGCGTAGGCCTCGATGCCGCGCGGGTCCTCGCCGGCATGGCGGCGCTGCTCGAACGCCTGCAGGGTCGCGCGTTCCCACTCATCGGGCGCGTTGCCGGGGTTGCGCGGCTTGAGGCTGGTGCGGCCGACCTGTCCGCCGGTGCGCGCCGACAGATCCGCGGCGATGGCGGGTGCGGCGACGGTGCACACCTGGATAGCGTTGGGCGGCCCGCCCATCTGAATCGCGCGGCGCAGTTGCTGTTTCAGGGAGATCATGAATTCGGTGACGACGGCGCGGCTGGCCTGAGCGCGCGTTTCGTCATCGTCGGCCGCCGCTCCGCCGGCAAGCACCAAGCCAGCGAGGCACCAGCCGGCCAGCACGACGGCAATGGCCATCGAATCCTTTAGCGGCATTGCGCGTTCTCCCCCTGCGATGGTTGTATAATCTTATACCAACGATCATCGTCCATGGCTGTTGGTAATAGCCATCCGGCGTGCGACGGAACGTCCCGCCGTCTCGTGTTCTGGTTTGGGAGAGGGATGCACACGCACCGGCACGACGAGTGGCGGCACGAGCATGTCTTCGGGCAGGATCGGGTGCGTCTGGGGGAACGGCGCGCGCTGCTCGTCACCGTGCTGACGGCCGTGACGATGGTGGTCGAAATCGCCGCCGGGCTGGCGTTCGGCTCCATGGCGCTGCTGGCCGACGGCCTGCACATGACAACGCACACCGTCGCGCTGGGCATCGCCGTGGTCGCGTATATGTACACGCGGCGGTACGCGGCGGACCCGCGCTACACCTTTGGGACGGGCAAGGTGAACGTACTCGCCGGCTTTACCAGCGCCGTCATCCTGGCGCTGTTCGCCGCCGGCATGGCCTTCGAGAGTGTGCATCGGGTGATCAGCCCGGTTACCATCCAGTTCGCGCCGGCGATCGTCGTGGCGTTGATCGGCCTCGCGGTAAACGGCGCCAGCGTGCTGATCCTGGCCGCGCCCAATCAAGACCACCGCCACGCGCATGATCATCAGCACGGGCATCAGCACGGCCATGCGCATGGGGGAAGCGACCACAACCTGCGCGGCGCCTATCTGCACGTGCTCGCCGACTGCCTCACGTCGGTGTTGGCGATCGGCGCCCTGGTGATGGCAAAGACCGTCGGCTGGATATGGCTCGACCCGGCGGTCGGCATCGTGGGCGCGGTGCTGATCGCGTGCTGGGCGTGGGGGCTCATGCGCGAGACGGCGCAGGTGCTGCTGGACCGCCAGGCGCCGGAGCGCGTTTCGGACGCCGTGCGCGATGCCATCGAGGCCAGCGGCGAGGACCACGTGACCGACCTGCACGTGTGGAGCATCGGGCCGGACGTCTATTCGGCGTCCGTGGCGCTGGTCAGTCATGACCCGAAGCCGCCGGCGCACTACAAGGGTCTTATTCCGGACGACGCGCGTGTGGTGCACGCGACGCTGGAGGTGCATCGGTGCGACGATGGAGACGGGGCGGCGTGTTAAAGCGGCCGCGCGGCCTTACGGACGGACGAAGAACACCGATTTCTTGAAGGCGCGCAGGACGGTGCGGGCGTTGGGGCCGATCACGGCGTCGGAGGTGTGGGGTGTGTGCGAGGCCATGAAGATCAGGTCGGCGCCGATTGTCTCGGCGGCGCGGACGATTTCCTTATAGATCGAGCCGTGGGCGACGATGTGCTGGACGGGAAGGTCGGCCGGGACGTAACTGCGCACGAAGGCGTGCAGGGTGGCGTCGGCCTCTTCCATCATGCCCTTTTCATAGTTGGCCGGAAAGAACTGCGCGACGTAGTGAAAGCCGTAGTCGGGGACGACGGTCATGACGTGCAGGCGGCCGCCGGTTTTGGTCACGAACTCGGTGGCCATCTGGAGGACCTTGCCCGACGTTTGGCGCTCGCTGAGGTCGACCGGGACGAGAATGTCGTTGAACATGGGAGTCCCCCTTCTATGCCGGCTGGCCGACGGGCGCCTGGCGGCGCTGGCGTGACCGTTGAAGCAGCACGACGAGGCCGAGCACCAGGAGCGCCGGGATGAAGATCAGCTCCTTCGGCGGCCTATCCTTGGGCATGCGGACGGCCATGATCTGCTGATCCCATTCGAGGCCCGATTTCTCGGCGGCGCTGCCGAACGTCACCATGTCGATGACGACCTTGTCGCCCTGCTGGGCGGTCTCCAAGCCGAGCGCGGCGAGCTTATCGGCGCCCGTTGCCCCCTCCGGCACGGTGAGCGTGGTCGAGAACTCGCGCGGGTCGCCGTACTGGTCGACGCCGCTGATGCGCAGGCGCATGTCGCCGCCGGGCTCCGCTTCCTGCAGCGCCTGGGCCATCTCCGCCGGCGGCACGTCCTGGAACGGCGGGATGATCAGGTCCATCCAGAAGCCGGGACGGAACAGACTGAACGCGATCAGCAGCAGCAGCACACTTTCCCAGATTCGGCTCTTGACCAGGAAATAGCCTTGCGTCGCGGCGGCGAAGAGCAGCATCGCGATGGTCGCGATGATGAAGATGAAGATGCCGTGGAACACGTCGACGTTGATGAGAAGCAGGTCGGTGTTGAAGATGAACAGGAACGGCAAGAGCGCCGTGCGCATGCTGTAGAAGAAGGCGATGAAGCCGGTGCGCATCGGGTCGCCGCCGGAGACGGCGGCGGCGGCGAAGGACGCGAGGCCGACCGGCGGCGTTACGTCCGCCATGATGCCGAAATAGAAGACGAACATGTGGACGGCGATCAGCGGCACCAGCAGGCCCGACTGGGCGCCGAGGTCGACGATGACCGGCGCCATCAGGGCCGAGACGACGATGTAGTTGGCGGTGGTCGGCAGGCCCATGCCGAGGATCAGGCTGATGACCGCGGTCAGGATCAGCATCAGCATGATCTGGCCGCCGGAAATCAGCTCGACCAGATCGGTCATCACCGCGCCGATGCCGGTTTGGGTGACCGTGCCGACGATGATGCCGGCGGTGGCGGTGGCGATGCCGATGCCGATCATGTTGCGGGCACCGGTGATCAGGCCGTCGATCAGTTCGTCGAATCCCAAGGCGAACGTGCCGGTGAGCGGCCGTTTGCGGAACATCGCGATGAGCGGCCGCTGGGTGAGCAGGATCGCCATCATCAGCGCCGTTGCCCAGAACGCCGACAAGCCCGGTGACATCCGTTCGACCATCAGCGTCCAGACGAGCACGCAGACGGGCAGCAGATAGTGCAGGCCGACTTTGATCGTCGGCCCCGATTCGGGAAGTTTGACGATGGGGGCGTTGGGATCCTCCATCTCCAGCTCGGGATAGTTGGCCTCGAAACGGAGCAGGACTAGGTAGGTGACGAACAACAGCACGGTGGCGATCCACGACGCGGCGCTGCCGAAGGCGCTCGTCATCCAGCCGAGCCCGTAGTAGACGAGGGCGGCGAGGCCGCAGATGAGGATGAAGCCGCCGAGCATGCCGATCAGCCGGCTGACCCACGGTTTCGGACTTACGGGCTTGGGCAGCCCCTGCATGCCCGCCTTCATCGCCTCCAAATGGACGATGTAAACCAGCGCGATGTAGGAGATGGTTGCCGGCAGCAGCGCGTGTTTGATCACGTCGGTGTAGGGAATGCCGACGAATTCGACCATCAGAAAGGCGGCCGCGCCCATCACCGGCGGCATGATCTGTCCATTGACCGACGACGCCACTTCGACGGCACCGGCCTTTTCGCGGCTGAAGCCGACCCGGCGCATCAACGGAATGGTGAAAGTGCCGGTGGTGACGACGTTGGCGATGGACGAGCCGGAAATCAGACCGGTCATCGCCGACGCGATGACGGCGGCCTTGGCCGGGCCGCCGCGCAGATGGCCGAGGAGAGAGAAGGCCACCTGGATGAAGTAATGGCCGGCGCCGCCACGGTCGAGCAGGGCGCCGAACAGCACGAACAGGAAAACGAAGCTGGTCGACACGCCGAGCGCGATGCCGAACACGCCCTCGGTGGTGATCCACTGGTGGTTGATGGCGCCGGCGAGCGTCGCCCCCTGATGCGCGAGGATGCCCGGCATGTGCGGGCCGGCGAAGGTATAGGTGAGGAAGATGATGGCGAGGATGGCGAGCGCCGGGCCGAGCGAGCGGCGCGCCGCCTCGATCAGCAGCGCGATGCCGACGCAGCCGACGATGATGTCCTGCAGCGTCGGCGAGCCCGGCCGGGCCGAAATGGCCTCGTAAAAGATCAGGATGTACAGGGCGCAGAAAGCCCCGGCGATGGCGAGGATCCAGTCGACGATGGGGATGCGGTCCCGTGGCGAGCGGCTGCTCGCCGGAAAGGCGAGATAGGCCAGGAACATCGCGAACGCGAGATGGATCGATCGTGCCTGCGTTTGGTTGAAGATGGCGAAATTGACTAGGAACGGCAGCGGCGAGGCGAACCAGAGCTGGAACAGCGACCAAGCCAGGGCGGTGCCGAGCAGGATGCGGCGGGCGAGCCCGTGCGGGTCACGGCCGCCGGTATCGGCCTCGGCGACAAGGTCGTCGAGGGCGGGTGAGGGGGCGGCGGTGTCAGGCTTTACGTTTGGGGCTTCGCTTGTTTTTTCGCTGGTCATTGAGCCACGCCTTTGACGGGCGCCCGTTGGGCGCGGACAGCGTTGGGCGGCGCCTCCGCGTGCACGCGGCGCGCCGCCCGTTGTCAATCGTCGGCCAGATCAGAGCCGGCGGTCGCCAGCTTACTCCCAGCCTTTTTCTTTGTAGTAGCGAACGGCGCCGTCGTGAAGCGGTGCCGACAAGCCGGCGGAGATCATTTCCTCCGCCTCGAGTTTCTCGAACGCCGGATGCAGGCGCTTGAAGGTGTCGAAGTTTTCGAAGACGGTTTTCACGATCTCGTAGACGACGTCCGGCGACGTGTTGGTGGACGAGACGAGGGTGGCGCGAACGCCGAACGTCTCCACGTCCTCGTCGGTTCCCTTGTACATGCCGCCCGGAATGATGGCCTTGGCGTAGAAGGGGTTGTCCTCGATCAGCTTATCGACAACGTCGCCGGTGACCGGAACGACGACGGAGTCGCACGACGTCGTCGCTTCCTGGATCGACCCGTTGGGATGACCGACCGCGTAGATGATAGCGTCAACATTGCCGTCGCAGAGTGCCGCCGACTGTTCCGCCGCCTTCAGTTCCGAAGCCAGGCTGAAGTCGCTGGTCGTCCAGCCCTTTTCCTTCATCAGCACCTCCATGGTGCCGCGCTGGCCGGACCCTGGATTGCCGATGTTGACTCGCTTGCCCTTCAGATCGTCGAAGGTCTTGATGTTGGCGTCCTTGCGGGCGACGACGGTAAGCGGCTCCGGATGGAGCGAGAAGACGCTGCGCAGGTCCTCATAGGCGCCCTGCCCCTCGAATGGGCCGGTGCCGTTGTAGGAATAGTACTGCAGGTCCGATTGGGCGACGCCCATGTTGCGGGCGCCGGAGCGGATGGAATTGATGTTGTCCACGGAGCCGCCGGTGGATGGCGCCGTGCACTTGATGCCGTGCTCGGCGCCGCCGCGATTGACGAGTTTGCACACCGACTGGCCGACGACGTAGTAGACGCCGGTCTGGCCGCCGGTTCCAATGGTGACAAACTGCTCCTGGGCGGCTCGCGACCCGGATGCCGGAAGCAGCAGGGCGGCGACGGCGGCCGCCGCGGTCATTAGCGCTGTTCGACGACGAAATATCATAACATCAAGTCCCTTTCTGGAGCGTTTCCTATCCGAGGTCTTTATTTGGGTGTCCACCTAGCCGTGAGCCAGGATGGCCCGCGACTCATTGGCGTCCGCCGCGCGGCGTCCGACGACCGGAAGCACCGCTGCTGTTTGTTCGATCAGCGCCTTATTCTCGGTCGCGACAGCGCCGTCAGCAAGCAAAACATTGTTTTCAAAGCCAACACGGATGTGCCCGCCCAGTGCCGCGGCGGTCAGAGCGCAGGCGGCTTCGCGTTTTCCGAAGGCGCAGACCGCCCACGGGCCGTCGAGACCGGCGTCGGCGGCGGCCAGGAAGGGCAGAAGATCGGCGGGCCGGCCGGTGCGGTCGGCGGCATATCGACCAAGGACGAACAGCGTGAACGGCGGCGCCCGGTCCACGATGCCGCGTTGGCGGAGCGACGCCAGCCGGCGGACCTCTTCAGCGGTGTAGAGGATCCACTGAACGCCGATGCGCTCCCGCGCGACCCAGGCGAGAAAGTCGGCGGCCTCGGTTTCGCTGTCGTCGTCCGGGATCAGTTCGCGCAGCGCCAGCGATACCGCTTCCGGACGGATTGAGCGGACCAGCGCCATCTGAGCGTGACGGTCGTAGCGGCCGGCGGCTTCCGTGGTCGCCTGAACGATCATCCGGTCGCCGACGGCCCGGCGGATGGCGTCGGTGGCGGCCTGGTAGTGGGCCGCGTCGAGACTGTGGCGGCCGTCCGGGTGGCGCACATGCAGGTGGAGCAGGCTGGCGCCGGCATCCAAGCATCGGGCGGCGGTCGTGGCCAGTTCGGCGGGGGTGATCGGCAGGGCGGGGTGATCGCCACGGCTTTTGCGGGCGCCGGTGGGCGCGACGGCGAGGATGACCGGATCGGTTGTCGCGTTCATCAGGCCGCCTCACGCGGAGCCGGGAAGGGTGGCGATCGCCCGCGCGAGCGCCCGGTCAAGCGCGCAGACAATCTCGTCGAGTTGGGATTCATCGACGATGTAGGGCGGCGCGAGAAGGATATGATCGCCCCGCACGCCATCGGCGGTGCCACCGCCCGGATAGCAGATCAGCCCGCCGTCCATGGCGGCTACCTTGATCCGGCTGTGCAGCTTCAAAGACGGGTCGAACGGCTCTTTCGTCGATCGGTCGCGCACCAGTTCCAGGCCGATGAACAGGCCGCGGCCGCGAATGTCGCCGATGTGCGGGTGGTCGCCGAAGCGGGCGACAAGCCGCGCCATCAGCCCCTGCCCGAGCGTGCGCACACGGGCCAGCAGGTCGCGGTCGCGGATCGCCCGCTGCACGGCGAGCGCCGCCGCGCAGGCGACCGGGTGGCCCATATACGTGTGCCCGCCGGCGAACGCGCCGGAGCCGGTGGCGAAGGCGTCATGGATGACGCCACGGACGAGGACGGCGCCGATCGGCTGGTAGCCGGCGCCGAGCCCCTTGGCGAGGCAGACCATGTCCGGAACGACGCCCTCCTGTTCGCAGGCGAACAGCGTGCCGGTGCGGCCCATGCCGCACATCACCTCGTCCAGGATCATCAGGATGCCGTGGCGGTCGCAGATGTCGCGGATGCGGCGGAAATAGCCGGGCGCGGGGGGTACGGCGCCGAGCGTCGCGCCGACCACCGTCTCGGCGAAAAAGGCGAAGACCGTGTCGCCGCCGATGCGCTCCAGCTCCGTTTCCAGGGCGGCGGCGGCGCGCAGCCCATAGGCCTCCGGACTTTCCCCGGCCTGCTGTTCCCGGTAGGCGTAGCAGGGTGGGATGTGGCTGACCGGCAGCAGCAACGGCTCGAAGGGGCGACGGCGGCCGATGTTGCCGCTGAGGGCCAGCGCGCCCAGCGTGTTGCCGTGATAGCTCTGGCGCCGGGCGATGAGCCGCACCCGTGCCGGCTGGCCAATCTCTAGGCAGTACTGGCGCGCCATCTTGATCGCGGTCTCGACCGCTTCCGAGCCGCCGGACACGAAGTAGGCGCGCTCGATGCCGGCCGGCGCCGCCTGGATGAGATGATCGGCAAGCCGTTCCGAGGGCTCGTTGGTGAAAAAGGCGGTATGGGCGAAGGCCAGCCGGTCGACCTGGGCCTTGATGGCGCGGACGACGTCGGTGTCGCCGTGGCCGAGGCACGACACGGCGGCGCCCCCCGAGGCGTCCAGATAACGGCGTCCGGCCGAATCGATCAGATACGCACCCGATCCGCCGACGGCGGTGGGCAACTTTTCTGCCGGCTGGCGATGGAAGACGTGAGACATGATGACCGCGGCCCGGCTGGTTGTGTCATGATGATTAACACACACGCGGTCGCTTTGGCGAAACGCGCATGGTAGCCGATGTGGCTATTTTTGCGCCATTGTCCGGAAGCATTAAGAGTAAAGGGTTGATCAGGTATGACGGACCGGCAGGCGGAAACGGCGGCGACGGGCGAGGGGCCATCGGCGCCGGCGGATGCCGCGCGCGAGGTGTTCCTGCGTCCCGGCGGCGATCGCCGGCTGGCCGCCGGCGTGCCGTGGGTGTTCTCCAACGAGGTGCGCATGGACTTAGGCGCGAAGGCGATCGAGCCGGGGACACTGGTCACGCTGAGGCGGGCGGACGGCAAACCGCTGGGGGTGGGCTCCTTCAACGCCAACGCGCTGATTGCCTTCAGACTGTTCGACCGGGACGGCCGCGCGACGATCGACGCGGACTGGCTCGACGGGCGCCTGGCGCGCGCGCTTGAGATCCGCGAGCGCCTCTATGACGAGCCGTTCTATCGCCTGGTTCATGCCGAGGCCGACGGCCTTCCCGGGTTCATCGTCGATCGGTACGGGCCGGTGGCGGTGGTGCAAGCCAACACCGCCGGCGCCGACCGGCTGATGCCGGAGATGCTTGCCGCGCTCGACCGGGTGATGGCGCCGGACGCCGTGGTGGCCCGCAACGATTCGACGGCGCGCGCGCAGGAGGGGCTGCCGACGGTCGTGACCACGTGCACGGGACGGATCGACGGCCCGGTGGAGGTCCGCGAGGGCGGTGCCACGTTCCTCGCCGACGTGCTGGCGGGCCAGAAGACCGGTTGGTTCTTCGATCAGCGGGACAACCGGCGCGACGTGGCGCCCCTGGGCCGGAACGGCGCGGTGCTCGATGCCTATTGTTATACGGGCGGATTCGCCATCGGCGCGGCGCTGGCCGGTGCGGCGACGGTGGACGGAATCGACGGCTCCGAGGCGGCCATCGAGCTGGCGGCGGCGGCGGCGCGGCTGAACGGCGTCGATAAGGTGACGAGCTTCCGCCGCGCGGACGTGTTCGACGAACTGGGCCGGCTGGCCGACGACCGGCGACGCTATCGTCTGGTGATCGCCGATCCGCCGGCGTTCGTGCGCTCGCGCAAGGACCTCGCCTCGGGGCTCAAGGGCTACCGCAAGCTGGCGCGGCTGGCGGCGCCGGTGGTCGAGCGGGGCGGCTTTCTGTCCATCGCGTCGTGCTCGCACAATGTGGACATGACGGCGTTCGTCAACGAGGTGGCCATCGGTCTCGACCGTGCCGGGCGCAGCGGACGAATCCTCCGCCAGAGCGGGGCCGCCGCCGACCATCCGGTCCATCCGCGATTACCGGAAACCGCCTATCTGAAGGCGCTTCTGATCGCACTTGATTAACGTCACATGATGCAGGGTTAAGCCCGTCGACATGCCGTCTCCGACCGACCCAGCCGTTGCCGTCGACGCCGCCACCGCGATCGAGGCTGCCGCCGCCGTCGGTCATGATTATCTCGTCGACGTCCTTGTTCTTCTGATTCTCATGGTCATTGTCGTGCCGGCGTTTCAAAAACTGCGCCTCGGCACCGTGCTCGCCTACTTAAGCGCCGGCATCCTGATCGGCCCGTTCGGGCTTTCCCTTGTCGAGCATCCGGACGCCATCCGCGGCCTGGCGGAACTGGGCGTGGTGTTTCTGCTGTTCAACATCGGTCTCGAGATCAGCCTCGAGCGGCTGCGTCTGTTCGGACGCGGCACGTACGGCTTGGCGTTTTCCCAGGTCGTGCTGACGACGGTGGTGTTCGGGGGGATGGCGTCGTGGGCCGGCCTGGCGCCGGCGAGCGCCTTTATCGTTGGCGGCGCGCTGGCGATTTCGTCAACGGCGATCGTCCTGCAGATGCTGAGCGAGCGCGGGCAGCTCCGCGGGCCGGTGGGCCGATCGGCCATCGCCATCCTGCTGATCCAAGACCTGGCGGTGGCGCCGATGCTGGTGTTCATCAGCGGCGCCGCCGGCGGCAGCGGGAACGTGTTCGGCGCCCTCGCGCTGGCGACACTGATCTTCGGCGTCTTTCTCACCGCCGTGGCGGTGGCCGAACGGTTGCTGCTGCGTCCTTTCCTGCGCCTCGCCGCCAATTCGGGCACGCCGGAAGTGTTCACCGGCGCGACACTGCTGATCGTCCTCGGGGTATCCTGGCTGAGCCAGACGATCGGCCTGTCGATGGCCTTGGGGGCCTTTCTGGCCGGGATGATCGTCGCCGATACGGAGTTCCGCCACCAGGTCTCCGCCGACATCCAACCGTTTCGCGGCCTGTTGCTGGGGCTGTTTTTCGTCACCGTCGGGATGGGGCTCGACCTGGGCTATGTCGTTCAGCGGCCGGAAACGCTGGCGCTGATCATCGCCGGTATCGTGATTGTCAAAGCGGCGATCACCGGCGGTCTGGCGATGGCGTTCGGCAGTCCGCCGCGCCGGGCAGCGGAAATCGGCGGTATTCTGGCCCAGGGCAGCGAATTCGCCTTCGTGCTGCTGGCCGCGGCGACGGCGCAGCGCCTGCTCGATCTGGAAACGAGCCAGCTTCTGATCGTCGCCATCGGCCTGAGCATGGCGGTGACGCCGGTGGGCGCGCTGGTACTCGATCGTCTCAGCATTGTTGCGCCGGAGTCGACGCGCACAATGCTCGGCAACCTGGACCGCGAGTCGGCGTCGGTCCGCAGCCACGTCGTGGTGGCCGGCTTCGGACAGGTCGGCATGGCGGTGTCCCGCTATCTCGCCGGCGAGCGGGTGCCGGTGCTGATCCTCGACTTGACACCGAAACGGGTCACCGCCAGCCGGGCGCGCGGCCTGCCGGTGTTCTACGGCAACGCGGCGCGCCTCGACGTGCTTCGCGCCGCCCACCTGGAGCGGGCGCACGCGCTCGTCGTCGCGGTTCCCGACGCGGCCACCGCCGAGCAGATCACGGCCGTGGCGTGCCGGGCGTTCGCTGATCTGTCGGTGTTCGTGCGCGTTCCCGACGAGCGATGGATCGAGCGGCTGAAGGAGGCCGGCGCCGATGCCGTTGTCGTCGACGGGCTGACGACGGCCCTCGAATTGGCGGAACGCGTCATGCTGGTTTACGAGCCCGATTCGACGAGCCTGGCGCCCTGACGCGCCCGCATCGCTCCCCAAGAGGCACCGGGAGAGGCCGCGATGCGAGGATGACTCTGTTGCGACGCAGTCACAAACTTTTCAACCCTGACAAGGTGTAGGCGTAAAAAACGGCAAATAACGCTATATATTGTGTGGTTGATGAATGTGTGTCGGTCGTCGTTTATGATTTTTTTGTTGCATGGGATAGAATGACCGCCTAAGTCGTCGGGGACACAGAAGAGGATGCTGCTCCGCTGACGGGGGATTTGCGCCTAGCGTCGTTAACCTTACGAATACCGTAAAACGGCTAAGGAGCCGTTGGGCGAGCAGCCCTTAATTCGGAACCTGTCCAGACATTTCACGCCACTGACTGCTGAAACACGCAAGCGAGGGATAAATCTGATCATGGCGATGCCAGACGCGAACAGTGCGCGCGCCATTGCGGCGTCAACGCCGACGGTGGCCGAACTCGCGGCCACCCGCGCGCTCGTCTTTCCGGGACAAGGATCGCAGACCGTTGGGATGGGACGCGAATTGGCGACGGCGTTTCCTGTTGCCAGACAGGTCTTCGATGCGGTCGATGATGCGCTTGACCAGCATCTGTTTACGCTCATGACCGAGGGGCCGCAGGAAGAGCTGACCCTGACCGAAAACGCCCAGCCGGCGTTGATGGCGGTCAGCATGGCCGTTCTTCGCGTCCTTAAGGACGAGTTCGGCTTAGGCATCGAGCACCTCGGCCGCTTCGTTGCCGGCCATTCGCTCGGCGAGTATACGGCGCTCACCGCCGCCGGCACGTTCAGCATCGAGGATGCGGCGCGGCTGCTGCGGACACGCGGCCTCGCCATGCAGACGGCGGTTCCGGTCGGCGAGGGCGGCATGGCGGCGCTGATGGGAATCGATCTGGAGACGGCGCAGGACATCGCCACCGAAGCGACGCGCGATACCTACGACGGCTCGGTTTGCGTCGCCGCCAACGACAACGCGCCGGGTCAGGTGGTGATCAGCGGCAGCCGGGTGGCGGTACAGCGCGCGATCGAGATTGCCGCTCTGCGCGGCGCCAAGCGGAGCGTCATGCTGCCGGTCAGCGGCCCGTTCCACTGCCCGTTGATGGCGCCGGTCGCCGACGTTATGGCCGATGCGCTGAATTCGGTAACGATGAACCCGCCGCGGGTACCGCTGATTTCCAACGTCACCGCGCGCGAGGTCGCCGATCCGGCGGAAGCGCGCGGACTGCTGGTCAAGCAGATCACCGGCATGGTGCGCTGGCGCGAAAGCGTTCTTTACATGTGCAGCCGCGGCGTGCGGCAGATCGTCGAGATCGGCACCGGCAAGATCCTCTCCGGCCTGGCCCGGCGCATCGACCGCTCAATGAGCGGGCTGTCGCTGGGGCTTCCCGGCGAGATCGAGGAATTCGCAACCGCCTAACGCGAACCGCGGCCGGTCAGCGCTCCGTCGTTTTCGACGGGGCGCCGGGCCGGTATCGCGGGAGCCGGTTTTGCGCCAGACGATCCCTTATCCGATGCGTCCTTGATGGGGACTCCGACCCAACGACGGCGTTGGCTATCCGTGCATCGTCGGCAGGTTGGTGTGGCCCGAGGCGCCGTGCCCCTGCTCCGCGTCGTCGTAATGGCGCTTGATCAGGTAAAAGTTGAACAGGATGCTGGCGACGAAGAACGCGATGCCGGTGTAGTACATTATGGCGTCCGTTGCGCCCGACGCGATATAGAGGGCCATCAGCCCCGTCACCGCAAACATCGCTCCCGCGACCCACGTGCCTATGCCGTGCATACGTCCCTCCATCACTTACGTTCGGGCGATTTCTTAACCATTCAACCGCAGCGCGCAAGCGGATTCGGCCGCAGCGACGTCGGCGCGGGGCGTCCTGACTCAGGCGGGCAGCGTCACCCGGAAGGTGGTGCCGTCGCTGCCGGTGGCGTGCAGCGTGAGCTGACCCCGATGGGCGGTGACGATCTCGCTGGCAATGACGAGGCCGAGGCCGCTGCCTGAGCCGCCGGTCCGCCCCGCGAACGGCTTGAACAGTGACGGGCGAACGCGGTCGGGGATGCCGGGGCCGTTGTCGGTGACGTCGATGACGGCTGTCCCCTCGCTCGCCCGTGCCGACAAGGTCAGCCGCGCGCAACCGGCCTGAACGGCGTTGAGGGCGAGGTTGCTGAGCGCCCGGAACAGCTGTTCGCGGTCGGCGTTGAGAACGACGCCGTCGGCCGCGACGGTGGTCTCCAGCGGCGCCGGTGCCGATGGCGAGGAGGAACGGCCGTTCCCGCCGGCCGCCGTGGCCACCTCGTCGAGGAGATCGGCGGCGGCGAACGTCGAGAGGTGGAGCAGCGGCCGGTTCATGTTGACGAAATTCAGCGTCGATGAGCACAGCGCGACGGCGCGGTCGATGGCCTCCATCATCCGCCTTGCCGCCAACGCAACCTCCGGATCGGCGTTGGCGGCGAGGCGGTCCGACTGGAGCATCGCCGAGGCGAGGACGTTGCGGAGGTCATGGTTGATCTTGGTGATCGCGCTGCCGAGCGCGGCGAGGCGGGTTTTCTGGCGCAATGCGCCGGTCAGCTCCCGCTGGATGCGGGCGAGTTCCCGCTGGGCGATGCCGATCTCATCACCGCGCACGGTGGGCGGCATGGCGGCCGCGTCGTCCTCGGGCGCCTCGCCGAAACGGACCATGCGGTCGGTGATGCTGAGGATCGGCCGCACCATCAGCCAGTGCAGGGTGAAATAGACCAGGCTGGCGGTGATCAGCGAGATGATGATCGACAGCGTGAGAATGCGAACGGAATAGTCGACCATGGCGAGCCGCATCGGCGTTTCATCGATGATCACCTCGATGGTGACGTCCGGCTCCGTCTGCGATGCGTCGATGACGTGCAGGACGCGGTTGTCCCGCTGCACCAGGGTGTCGAAGGCGTCCATGATCCAGCCGGGAAACATCGTCGCCCGCAGGTCGAGGGTGAGGTCCACCGGCGGCGACGGCTCCAGGCCCAGCATCAGGGTGCGGCGGTCGCGGGAGTGCGAGGAGACGGTGTAGGCGCCGGCGTGGCGTAGCAGGTCCTCCTCCAGCGCGGGGCTGACCATGTAGTCGGGCGTTGCCTCCAGCGCCTTGATCGCCAGGTGCGCCTTGGCGATATGGTCCTCCAGGTGGACCTTTCGATAGCGCGCGATGGACGGCACATAAATCAGCACCTCGGCCAGCATGACGAAGACGATCGTCAGCGCCAGCAGACGCGCCGACAGGCCGGTGATCCAGGCCGGGCGAACGGGCGGGTGGTGGGTCATGACCGCGCAGTATACGCGAAAGAACCGGTACGGCGATCAACAGGTTAGCCGAAGTGGGCGAGAAAGCGGACGAGCCGGCGCGTACGCTCGCCGAACAGGGTCGGCGTGTACCAGGCGCCGGCGGCGCTCTTGCCGATCTCGCCACGGGTCGGGTAGGGCGCGATCATCGTCGCCAGACTGCCGATCTTGAGCTTAGCCGATCGTGCGAGAACCCAGGGCTGGATCAGATCGCCGGCGCCGGCGCCGACGACACCGGCGCCGAGGATGCGGCCGCGGCGTCCGACGATAATTTTCGCCAGGCCCTCGTCGGCGCGCTCCGTCCGCGCCCGGTCGTTGTCGGCGAAGGACGCCCGCAAGACTGTGACGGCGTGGCCGGCGTCGCGGGCCGCGGCTTCGGTCAGCCCGACCTGGGCCAGTTCCGGATCGCAGTAGGTTACGTGCGGCACGGTTGCGTCGCCGGCGACCTTGGCCGGAAGGCGGAACAGCGCGTTTTGCAGCACGATCCCGGCGTGGTGCGAGGCGACGTGGGTAAAATTTAGCCCGCCGATGACGTCGCCGACGGCGTAGATGCGCCGGTTGGAGGTGCGCAGCCGGCGATCGACGGTGATGCCGGTTTTCGAGTAGGCGACGCCGGCCCGTTCCAGGTCCAGGCCCTCGGTGACGGGGCGGCGGCCAGTGGCGACGAGAAGATGCGAGCCGGACAGCGGCGGGTGTTGGGCGCCGCCCGTGTCGGTGAGGGACACCCGGATGCCGCCGGCGGTTGGCGCGACGCCGGCCACCCGCGCGCCCTCGCGGATGTCCACGCCCTCGGCGATCAGCCGCTCGCGGACGACGGCGACCAGTTCGGGATCGTCGTGCGACAGGATCGTCCCGGTTTCCAGAAGAGTGACGGCGGCGCCCAGCCGGCGGTGCGCCTGCGCCATCTCGACGCCGATCGGCCCGCCGCCGATGATGATCAGATGGCCGGGGATGGCGTCACGATCGAACATGGTTTCGTTGGTGAGGAACGGCACGTCGTGCAGGCCCGGCAACGGCGGCAGCGCCGGCACCGAGCCAGTGGCGATGACGAAGCGCCGCGCGGCGATCCGGCGACCGCCGGCGGTCACCTCACGCGGGCCGGTGAAGCGCGCGTGCGCGCGGATGACGGTGACGCCGAGCCCTTCGAAGCGTTCCACCGAGTCGTGCGGCGCGATGGCGGCGATGACGCCGTGGACGTGATCGTGGACGCGCCGTCCGTCGACGACGGGCGGACCCATATCGACGCCGAAAGCCCCGGCCCGGCGGGCCATCGCCGCGACATGGCCGGCGGCGATCAGGGCTTTCGACGGCACACAGCCGACGTTCAGGCAGTCGCCGCCCATTGCCCCCTGCTCGATCAGCACCGTCGACGCACCCATCTGCGCGGCGCCCGCCGCCACCGACAGTCCGCCGGAGCCGGCCCCGATGACGCAGATGTCGGCCTGCAGCGTGTCGGCGGTCATTCGTCGTCGCCTTTTGGCGGGGGGAACGGAGCGTCGTTGGTCGCGACTGTGCGGCGGCGCCGGAGGTGCTTGTACGCAACCGGCAGCATCGCTAGCAGCGCCAGGCCGATCAGCGGCGCCAGCACCTGCGGCTGAAAGATGATGTTCAGGTCCGGCTTCTGGCCGGCGTCGAACACGGCGCCGAGGCCGCTGCCGACGAGGCTGTAGACGAACGAGCCGGGCACGATGCCGATAAAGGTGCCGGCGGCATAGGTGCGTAGCGGCACACCGAGAAAGGCGGGAACCAAATTGACGAGCCAGAACGGAAAGATCGGGATGAGGCGCAGTACGAGCAGATAGGAGAAGGCGTTGTCGCGAAAGCCATCCTCCATGCGCTTGATGCTCGGCCCCATGCGGGCGCGCAGCGGCTTGGAGAACGCGTAACGGGCGGCGAGAAAAATGCCACACGCGCCAGCAGTGGCGGCGACGACGACGAGCGCGGTCGACACCGCGGCGCCGAAGACGAAGCCGCCGGCGATGGTCAGCCACACCCCGCCCGGGACCGAAAGCGCGATCACCACCGCGTAGACGAGCATGAACATAAGACAAAAGACGATGAAGTGGGAATCCCGCCACGCCAACAGCCGCTCACGGTTGTCGCTGAGCGCCTCGAAGGACAGATAGCGGTCCCATCCGAGCACGAAGACCAGCACGCCGGCCGCGGTGATCAGCAGAATTGGCAGCAAGCGGGCGATGGTGGAACGCGCCCGCCGCGAGGGTGTGCCGTTTTCCATGCTCCTCGAGTGTCTCATGCCGAGCGGACAATGACCGGGTGGTCGCAACGGATCGGCACCCCCACGCACCATAGCAGAACGCGGACTCCGTTTAGCAGTCACGATGCCTCACCGCTGCGTGAACCCGGCCGCCGTAGGCATCGGGCCGACCCGGCAAAGGACGACTGCCGGGTCCCGCCCCCCGCCCCACATCGTTGACTTGGCCGAAGCGAGACCGTACAAGGCGACCCTGTCGAATTTGGGAGCGGTTCCTTGAAACGTACGTATCAGCCGAGCAAGCTCGTCCGGAAACGGCGGCACGGTTTTCGCGAGCGGATGTCCACGGTCGGTGGTCGGCGAGTCCTCAGGTCCCGGCGGGCAAAGGGGCGCAAGCGCCTCTCCGCCTAACGGCGCCGATGAGCTGTTGGCCGATGACTTGCGGACTGCCGCATCTGAAGCGGCGGAGCGAGTTCGTGCGCGTCAGCCGGAGCGGCCGGAGCAAAGCCAGCGCCGGCATGGTGGTTCAGGCGCACCGCCGGGAGTCCAATTCTGTTGTCAGCGACGACGCTCTTCCCGTCGTCGGCGACGACGCTCTTCGAGATGACGGACAGATCATGCGTCTCGGCATCACGGCCAGCAAGAAGGTCGGCAACGCGGTGGCGCGGAATCGCGCCCGGCGACGGCTGCGTGCCGTCGCCCGCGAGGTGCTGCCGGCGCACGGTACGCCCGGCTACGACTATGTGCTGATCGCCCGGGCGAGCACGGCGTTACGGCCGTTCGCGGCGCTTGCCGATGACCTGGTGGGCGCGCTTCGGCGTCTGGGCCTCGATCGCGGCGTCTTGCCCTCCGGCACGGCTGCCGGTCCGGCATCGAGGGACGGGTGACCATGCGGCCGGTGATGCACATGGCGCGCGCTGCCATCCAGGCGTATCGGTTCGCGCTGTCTCCCATATTGCCGAAGGTTTGCCGTTTCGAGCCGACCTGTTCGGCCTATGCCCTGGAAGCGATGGAGCGTCACGGGGTGCTGCGGGGCGGCTGGCTGGCGGCGGCGCGCATCGCCCGCTGCCACCCCTGGGGCGATTGCGGTTTCGATCCGGTACCGGATCGGCCCTGGCGCGACACGACGGTTGCTTCCGCCGGCGATCCTCACTAGCCGGAGCCCCTTAGCCAAAAAGAACGGGCGGCCGCGGGCCGTCCCGGTGAACGGATACCGCTTTGATTGAAAACCGCAATCTGATCCTCGCCATCGTCCTTTCCGTGGCCATTCTTATCGGCTTCGAGTTCGGCTATGGCCTGTTGTATCCGCAGCCCGAACCCGTGCCGGGCAAGGGCACGGAGACCAGCCAGACGTCGGCAACGCCGGGACAACCCGCGCCGTCGGGACCGACGGTACAGCCGGGGCAGCCGGCACCGCCGCCCCCGGTGGCATCCGGCGAAGGGCTGGTTCCGCCGACGCCGGGCGGGCTGTCGTCGGACGCGGTGTCGCCGCCGGCGCTGTCGGCGCGGGAGAGCCGGGACAAGCTCATCGCCCAGCAGGCGCGGGTCCGCATCAGCACGCCCCGGCTGCACGGCTCCATCTCCCTGCACGGCGGGCGCGTCGACGACGTTACGCTGATCAACTACCGTGAGACCATCGACCCGAAGAGCCCCGAAATTGTCCTCTTATCACCGGCCGGCGCGCCGGACGCGTATTTCGCCCAGGTCGGTTGGGTGGTGCAGTCCGGGCAGACGACCCTTCCCGATGCCGAGACCGTGTGGAGCGCCGATGGCGACGTCCTCGGCCCATCGACGCCGGTCACGCTGAGCTGGACCAATCCCGAGGGGGTGACGTTCTATCGGACGTTCGCCGTCGACGACAATTTCATGGTGACGGTGACCCAGCGGGTGCAGAACGGCTCCGACGACGCGCTGTCGCTGATGCCCTATGGCCTCATCGTGCGCTATGGGGCGCTCAAGGCCAGCGGGTTCTACATTCTGCATGAGGGGCCGCTCGGCGTGTTCGACGGCACGCTGAAGGAGGTCGATTACGACGATCTGCAGGAGCAGGGAACGATCCAGGCGCGCAGCGAAGGCGGCTGGATCGGCATCACCGACAAGTACTGGCTGACGGCGCTGGTGCCCCAGTACGACGTCACCAACAACTTTCGCTTTTTCCATGAACGGGTCGACAACCGCGACCGCTATCAGGTCGATTTCGTCGGACCGGCGGTGACGGTTGGTGCCGGCGACGAAGCCGAGGCGGTGTCCCGAATGTTCGTCGGCGCCAAGGAAGTGCGGCTGCTCGATGCGTACAGCGAGACGTACAACATCACCGGCTTCGACCGCGCCATCGATTTCGGCTGGTTCTATTTCCTGACCAAGCCGATCTTCTACTTCCTTTTGTGGATCAAGGCGTGGGTCGGCAACCTGGGCGTGGCGATCCTGCTGCTGACGGTTGTAATCAAGCTGTTGTTCTTCCCGCTGGCCAACAAGTCGTACCGAGCGATGAGCCAGATGCGCAAGCTGCAGCCCGAGATCGCGAAGCTGAAGGAGCGCTTCGCCGACGACAAGGTGCGCTTCAATCAGGAAATGATGGCGCTCTACAAGCGCGAGAAGGTCAACCCGGCGTCGGGCTGCCTGCCGATGCTGGTGCAGATTCCGGTGTTCTTCGCGCTGTATAAGGTCCTGTTCGTGACCATCGAGATGCGTCACGCGCCGTTCTTCGGCTGGATTCAGGATCTGTCCGCCCCCGACCCGACGTCGGTGTGGAACTTGTTCGGGCTGATCCCGTGGGATCCGTCGACGATCATCCCCGCGGTCATCAACATCGGCGCCTGGCCGCTGATCATGGGCGGCACCATGTGGCTGCAACAGAAGATCAACCCGCAGCCGCCTGACCCGATGCAGGCGAAGGTGATGATGATGCTGCCCATCGTCTTTACCTTCCTGTTGGCGCATTTCCCGGCCGGGCTGGTGATCTACTGGGCGTGGAACAACACGCTCTCCATCGCCCAGCAATGGGTGATCATGCGGCGCATGGGAGTGAAACCGGTGAGCGGTGGCCAGGACGCCGACGGCAAGGGCTGAGCCGGCGCTTCCGCGGATGGCCGACACACCGGGCCTGACGGACGCCGCGACGGGCGAGGCGGATGCCGCGGACGCCGACGCGATCGAGACGGGACGGCGCCTGTTCGCGCAGCCGTGCCGGTTCGTCGCCGCCGCGGCGACTCTGGAGCGCATTCCACCCGCGACGTTGCCCGAGGTGGCGTTCAGCGGTCGCTCCAACGTCGGCAAGTCGACGCTGGTCAACACGCTGACCGGCCGCTCGGTGCTGGCCCGGGTGTCGTCGACGCCGGGCCGGACGCGGCAGTTGAACTTCTTCGAGCTGGGTGAGCGGCTGATCCTGACCGACCTGCCCGGCTACGGCTACGCCAAGGCGTCCAAGAGCGACGTGGCGGCGTGGAACAGGCTGGTTGAGACATACTTGGCCGGCCGCCAGCCTTTGCAGCGGGTGATGATTCTCATCGACGGCCGCCACGGCATCAAGCCGCCGGACGAAGCGATGATGGCGCGCCTGGATACAGCCGCCGTGTCGTACCAGGCGGTGCTGACCAAGTGCGACAAGATGCCCGCGGGCGACCTCTCGCGTCAGGTGGCGGCGGTGACGCGCGCGCTGGCCCGCCGGCCGGCGGCGCATCCCGTCGTGCGGGCGACCAGCGCCCGCAGCGGCCTCGGCATCCCCGAGCTGCGCGCCGAACTGGCGGCGCTGGCAGGGGTGCGGGCTTCATCTGGCGGATGACGGCGGCGAAATCACCGCGAAATCAACATTTCCCGCTGGCATTCCGCGCGGCGGGCCGTACAGTCCCGAACCATGAACGATGACGCATCCACACCGCCGCCGACAAGCCGCGACGCCTGGCTCGCCAAGGCGCGGACGCTGTCCGAGGCGCTGCCCTATATGCGGCGCTACGCCGACGCCACGTTTGTCATCAAATACGGCGGCCACGCCATGGGCGACGACGCGCTGGCGCGCACCTTTGCCCGCGACATCGTGCTGCTGCGCCACGTCGGCATTAACCCGGTGGTCGTGCACGGCGGCGGGCCGCAGATCGGCCGGATGCTGGACCGGCTGAAGATCACCAGCGAGTTCGTCGACGGCTTGCGCGTCACCGACAAGGCCACCGTCGATGTGGTCGAGATGGTCCTCGCCGGCTCGATCAACAAGGAGATCGTCGCCGCCATCAACGACGCCGGCGGCTTTGCCGTCGGACTGTCGGGCAAGGACGGCAACCTGATGCGCGCCCAGCGGCTGCGGCGCACCAAGCGCGACCCGGATTCCAACATCGAGCGGATTTTGGACCTGGGGCTGGTGGGCGAGCCGGTGGAGGTGACGCCGCACATTTTGGAGTTTTTCGAGCGCTCCGACATCACGCCGGTGATCGCGCCGATCGGCTTCGGCAGCGGCGGCGAGACGCTCAACGTCAACGCCGATACGGCGGCGGGCGCCATCGCCGGCGCGGTCAGCGCGCAGCGGCTGATCCTGCTCACCGACATCGAAGGGGTGCTGGATGGCGACGGCCGGCTGATCCCGCAGCTGACGGTTGCCGAGGCGCGCAAACGGATCGCCGATGGCACCATCAAGGGCGGCATGATCCCCAAGGTGGAGACGTGCCTCGATGCGCTGGCGCACGGCGTCGAGGGCGCGGTGATCGTCGACGGCCGGGTGCCGCACGCGCTGCTGCTGGAGCTGTTCACCGAGCACGGCGCCGGGACGCTGTTCACGCCCGAGTGAGTGGTGGCGGTCAGCCGCCGCGGCCGCCGCTGGCGCGAGGGCGCTCCGGAAAAACGTGCCACGGAATGGCGGCGTTGACGGCGCGCATGTCGAAGGACGGCGTGCCGAACAGGAAGCCCTGAACGAACGGCACCCCGCAGTCGCGGCAGAAGGCGAGCCGGGCCTCGTCCTCCACCGCCTCGGCGACGGTGGCGACGCCCAATTCGCGGCAGAACGCCACCATGGCGCGCAGGAACGCCTTGCCTTTGCGGGCCTCGATGGCGTCGATGATCGCCGGGCCGTCGATCTTGACGATGTCGACGTCGAACCGGGACAGGTCGTCGAAGCTGCCGGCGCCGGCGCCGAAGTCGTCCAGCGCGACACGAAAGCCCTGCTGGCGCAGGCGCTGGATGAAATTGTTGGCCATATCCCGGTCGGTGATGCGGCCGGACTGGGTGATCTCGAACACGATGCGGCCGCGCAGCCACGGGTTTTCCTTCAGCAGCCGGTCGACCTGGGCGAGATAGGAGAGCGCGCTGAGCGACTGGCCGGACACGTTGACGGCAAAGCTGGCCTTGCCGTTGCGGGGCGTGTTGGTCTCCATCCAGTGGATGACCTTTTGCAGCATCGCCAAGTCGAACTGGGAGATCAGGCCGGTCTCCTCGGCGAAATCGATGTGCTTCGAGGGGGCGTCGATGCCGTAGTGGGCGGGCATGCGGGCCAGCGCCTCGTAGTAGAGGACGCTGCCGGAGCGCGCGTTGAGGACAGGCTGGAAGGCCATCTCGACATCGGCGCGGGTGATCAGCTCCTTAAGACGGGAGACCTCCTCCACCGCCTCGCGGGCGACGTCGGAGAGCCGTGATTGCAGCGACGTGACCGCACTGGCGTCGGCCGGCGCGTGGCGGAATTTTTCCAGCGCGTAGACGACGCCCCGCGCCGTGGCCGAGTCGGCAGTCACCGCCTCGTCGAACTCCATCGTCGCCGCCTCGATGCCGGTGCCCTGGTGAAGCGGGTCCGACGCCTTGGTCAGCTCGCAGATCCGCTCCTTCAGCGCGTCCAGGTCGATGCTGGGGTGGTGGATGAAGCCGTAGCGATCGTCGCCCAGGCGCGCGGCGGTCTCGCCGTCCAGCGAGCTTTCGCCGAGCCGGTCGCCGATGGCATTGAGCAGATCGCGCTCGGCCTCGTCGACCAGGCGCTGGCGCAGATGGTCGTAGCCCGGCAGCACAATCAGGGACATTCGCTGGTCCGTGTCGTCGCCCACGGCGGCGAGCTGGCCGGTGACCATGTCCATGAAGCTGTCGGCGTCGTAGAGGCCGGTGGCGTCGTCGCGCACGCGGCGGCCGAAGCCATTGGCTCGCTGCGGCGCCTCGCCGTGGCGAAGGGCGATGAAGAAGTGGCCGCTCAGGTCGTGCAGACGGTAGCCGGCGAAGCGCAGCGGTGCCGAGACGCCGTTCGGCCCGATGAGCCGGATCAAGGCGCCCTCGATCCGCTCGCAGCGGCGCGCGCCGGCCAGCAGCGCACGGACCTGAGCGCGTTCGGCGGGCGCCACCAGATCGAGGAGGGACGTGCCGACGATCTGCTCCGGCGTCGCGCCGAGGGTGGGTTCGATCGCGCCCGCGGCGTAGACGACGGTTTCGTCGGCATCGACGTCGAGCAGGATGTCGGCCCAGCAGAACGCCATGGCGACGAAACGGTCCCGCTCCGAGCGGAGCGCGGCCAGCGGCGAGGGAGTGTCGACGGGGGTGACGATGCTCAAGGTGGCCCTCGAAAGCGGGTGGACGTGGCCGCACGGGGGCGGCGGAACGCGCTGATGCAACCCATGGTAATGATGTCGCGAGGCCTGTACAACTGTTTATAATTTCGGCAATTTACCGGCATTTCACCGCCGCGGTTGCGGCGGGGCGCGACGTGCCGCACAGTTGCCGCATGCCGAAAAGCCAACCGCCCGCCAGCCCAGTCAACGCCGCCGATCATGCCGCCGATGTGGCGCCCGCGCCGTGGCGCCTGTGCGAGGCGGAAGGGTGGATTTTCGATCTGGACAACACGCTCTATCCGGCCGCCATCAACCTCTATTCGCAGATCGATGCGCACATGCAGGCCTACATCGCGGCGTATCTCGGCTTGGAGCCGACCGAGGCCCGCGTGGTGCAGAAGCGCTACTTTCATGAATACGGGACATCGCTGTGCGGCCTGATGGAGTGCCACGGCATGGATCCGGCGCCGTTTCTGGCCCGCGTGCACGACATCGATTTGAGCGTTCTCGATGCCGATCCGCTGCTGGAGCGGGCGTTGGCGGCGCTGCCGGGGCGGAAGGTGGTGTTCACCAACGCGTCGGTGGCCCACGCCGAGCGGGTGATGGCGCGGCTCGGCATCGGGCACCATTTCGACGGCGTGTTCGACATCGTCGCCGCCGGCTACCGGCCGAAGCCGAAGCCGGAGGGCTACGCGGCGCTGGTCCGCGAGCACGGCATCGACCCCCGCCGCTCGGTCATGGTCGAGGACATCGCGCGTAATCTCCAGCCGGCGGCGGCGCTGGGGATGACGACGGTGTGGGTGCGCTCGGACTCGGAGATCGGCCGGCTCGGGGCGGACGACGGCTATGTGGATTACGTGGTCGACGATCTGGCGGCGTGGCTTCGGGGGTGTGCGGAACGTAGGCTGGACTAGCCGACGGGCGTATGCCGACGGATGGTCTTAGGGCGACGCCCCTTCAACTCCATTGCGCCAGTTCGACGGTGATGCCTTCGGGGCCGGTGAGGAAGAAGAGGTGGCGGTTGTGGAAGCCCTTCAGTTCGCTCCGCACCTCGACGCCCTTTGACGCCAGGTCCTCGACCATCGCGATGGCGTCGTCGACGGCGAAACAGATGTGATTGAAGCCGATTTTGTCGAGCCGGGCGATGTCGGGGTCCGGTCGCGCGTCGGGGTGCCGGTAGTGCAGGAGCTGCACTTCGAACCGGGGCGACGTGCCGGGAACGATCAGGGTGACGTGGTTGGCCTCGATCTCATCCAGTCCCATGTAGGTGGCGAAACGCTCGCCGGAAATCACGACGGACTTATCCTCTTCAAAACCCAGAAGGCCGAAGAAGTACCGCGCGGCATCCAGATCCCGTACGCACACGGTCACATGATCGAAATGTTGGATCATCGGGTTTGCCTCCCTCATGTCGGTGTAATGTCCACCCTCATTGCCGCCGTCGGTTGCCGGACGTGCCGTGGGCGGCCAGCACGTCACTATGGACAAGGTCTTGTCCGACGCTGTCAAAGCGAATAACGGGGTAGAGGTTTGGTGACGGGAGGCCACCGACGGCATGTGCCAACGCTCGTTCGTCCTCCACTTTGAGGACCCCGCTAAGAAACGAACGCGCAGCCGGCCACGGTATGGATTGGGGTGAGCATGCTTGCGACACGATGCGCCGTTGTGAGCCGGTATTTTGCCGTCTGGGTTCTGCTGGCGGCGATTCTGGGGTGGTATGTCCCGTCCGCGTTCGCGTGGGTCGGCCCGTGGATTGCGCTGCTTCTCGGCGTGATCATGTTCGGCATGGGCATGACGCTTCGCCTCGCGGATTTTCGGGAGCTGCTGGTGCGGCCGTGGGAGGTGCTGGGCGGCGTCATCGCGCAGTACACGATCATGCCGCTGCTGGCATTGATCATGGTCGCGCTGTTCGCCCTGCCGGCCGACCTTGCGGTCGGCGTCATTCTCGTCGGCGCCTGTCCCGGGGGCACCGCGTCCAACGTGATCACCTTCCTTGCCCGAGGCGACGTGGCGCTCTCGGTGGCGATCACGTCGGTCTCGACCCTCATGGCGCCCTTTTTGACGCCGCTTCTGACGTTGTGGCTGGCGGGTGCCTATGTGGACGTCGCCGTCGGCGCGCTTTTTCTGTCCATCGTCAACATCGTCATTCTGCCGATCGTGCTTGGGCTGCTGGTGCGGCGGGTTCTTGGCGCGCGGGTGGCCCGGCTGAACCACGCGTTGCCGGTCATCTCCGTGGTGGCGATTTCGCTCATCGTCGCCTTCGTCATCGGCGCCAACGAGGCCGCGATCGTCTCGGCCTCCTGGCCGGTCTTCGGTGCCGTGATGGCGCACAATCTGGCGGGCTTGACGCTTGGTTACCTCGCCGCCGTCCTTGCCGGCATGCCGCCGGCGAAGCGGAAGGCGGTGTGCTTCGAGGTCGGCATGCAGAACTCCGGCCTGGCCGTCGCGCTCGCGACCGTGCACTTCAACCCGCTGGCCGCCGTTCCCGGCGCCCTGTTCAGCCTGTGGCACAATCTCTCCGGCTCGCTGCTGGCGACGTACTGGAGCCGGGATGCGGAAGGCGGTGGGGACGGGAGGTGAAGCGCCTTCCGGCGGGTCAGAATGTCGCGCTAATCCGCCCTACTCGGTTTGATGGTCAGGACGTAGCCGTTGGACCAGGTTATTTTGTTGGTGTCGTTGGTCGCCAGCGGGCCGTCGGCGAGGGCGAAGGTGCCGGCGCCGATGAGGAGACCTTCGTTTTTGATGTTGTCGATGACGGCGATGTACTTCTGGCCGTTTTCCTCGACGATGCCCTTGATGGTGACGACCGGCTCATCGACGAGGACCGTGCACGGTCCCGTGGCGTCGACGGACGCCTTGTAGGTGAGGGTGCAGCGGCCGGACAGTTCCTCCTGCGCCGGCGCGAGGGTGCCGGAAAACGCGACGATGACGGGTGCTGCAATGAGAACGCGACGGATCATGGTGAACCCTTTTTTTAGAACCTGATGTTTAAGTCCGGTGCCGTGCTCAGGCCTGCCGATGGGTGCGCCGCCGCGATAACGCCAGCCACCACAGAAGGGCCGCGTTGACGGCGATCGCGCCGGTAACCAGGAGAACGTTGGCGGCGTACGAGTCTTCGACATATCCGTTCAGGCGACTCAACACAAACGTCCACGGCATGCCCAGCATAAGCGCGAATACGGCGGACAGCGGGCCGTCCGACGGGATCACGAACCCGATGGCGAGGGCCGCCAGACCTGCCAGGGTGTAGAGGCGGCGGTGATGATGAGGATCAGGCGGAGCATGGCCGGTGCCGGTTGTGGACGTGCCGTAGGCGTATTCCGATGGGGGGACATGGGGATGCATGCGGCGGATTGCGTGGGTGCGTCGGGCCGTTCGTTGGGTGGCCGGATCGAGTCCGGCCACGACGGTGTGTGGCGAGGCGGTACGTTTTCGGTCCATCTTTCGTTCCGGGCGGTGGTTGACAGGGTTCGTGGTCTCGCGCATCGTCCGGGCCGCGATTGACCTGCCGGATGATGGAAGCGATGACCGACGCACTTGCCGAAACAATCAATGACGCCTGGGAACGGCGGGACGCCGTCGGGTTCGAGACCACGGGGCCGGTCCGGGATGCGGTCGACCGGGCGCTGGCGATGCTCGATGCCGGCGAGGCGCGGGTGGCGGAGCCGGTCGACGGGTCGTGGCGGGTGCATCAGTGGCTGAAGAAGGCGGTGCTGCTGTCGTTCCGCCTCAACGACATGGTGGCGGTGTCCGGCGCGCCGGCGGGAGGGCACTGGTTCGACAAGGTGGCGTCCAAGTTCGCCGGCTGGGACGAGGCGCGCTTCCGCAAGGCGGGCTTCCGCGCCGTGCCCGGCTGCGTCGTGCGCCATTCGGCCTATGTGGCGCCGGGGGCGGTGCTGATGCCGTGTTTTCTGAACATCGGCGCGCACGTCGGCGCCGGCTCGATGATCGACACCTGGGCGACGGTGGGAAGCTGCGCCCAGATCGGCGCCAACTGTCACATCTCCGGCGGCACCGGCATCGGCGGCGTGCTGGAGCCGTTGCAGGCGGACCCGGTGATCATCGAGGACAACTGCTTTATCGGCGCCCGGGCCGAGGTGGCCGAGGGCGTGCGGGTGGGCAAGGGCTCGGTGCTGTCGATGGGGGTTTTTATCGGCGCCTCGACCCGCATCGTCGACCGCACCACCGGCGAGATTCATTATGGTCAGGTGCCGCCCTATTCGGTGGTCGTCTCGGGCACCATGCCGGGGGCCCCGATGCCCAACGGCCAGCCGGGGCCGGGACTGTATTGTGCCGTGATCGTAAAGCGGGTCGACGAGCGGACGCGCGCCAAGACGTCCATCAACGACCTGCTGCGCAGCTAAGCCAAGCGGCGCCATGCCGGTTCCCGATCCGCTCAGCATCGCCCAAGCGCTGATCCGCTGTCCCAGCATCACGCCCGAGGACGCCGGCGCGCTCGACGTGCTGGCCGGCGCGCTGGAACCGCTGGGGTTCGTCTGCCGGCGGCTCCGATACGCGGATGGCGGTACGACGCCGGTGGATAACCTCTACGCGCGGCTCGGCTCGGGCGCGCCGCACCTGTGCTTCGCCGGCCATACCGACGTGGTGCCCCCCGGCGACCGTGCGGCGTGGAGCGGCGATCCATTCGCGGCCGACGTGCGAGACGGGCGCCTCTACGGCCGGGGTGCCGCCGACATGAAGGCGGCGATCGCGTGCTTCGTCGCCGCCGCCGGACGTTGCCTCGCCGTCTGGGGAGGGACGGTCAAGGGCTCGATCAGCCTGCTGATCACCGGCGACGAGGAGGGCGACGCGGTCAACGGCACCGTCAAGGCGCTCAGGCAACTGGCCGACGAGGGCGAGCGGTTCGACGCGTGCCTGGTCGGCGAGCCCACCAACCCGGATAGGCTCGGCGAGATGGCGAAGATCGGCCGGCGCGGCAGCCTCAACGCGACGATCACCGTGGACGGCGAGCAGGGCCACGCCGCCTATCCCGAGCGGGCCGACAACCCGGTAGCGCGCCTTGTCCGCATGCTTGCCGCCATCGACGCCACGCCGCTGGACGACGGCAGCCGCTGGTTCCAGCCCTCCACGGTGGCGATCACCTCGGTCGACGTGGGCAATCCGGCGCGCAACGTGACACCGGCGCGGGCACAAGCGTTCCTCAACGTGCGGTTCAACGACCGGCACTCGGGCGACGGCGTTCGCGCCTGGCTGGACGCGCAGTGCCGTGCGGTGGGCGGGCGGTATACTGTAGAGACCGTGTGCTCGGGCGAGGCGTTTCTCTGCCCGCCGGGGCCGCTCTCCGATCTTATCGCCGACGCAGCCCTGCAGGTGACCGGGCGGCGGCCGGAGCTGAGCACGTCGGGCGGAACGTCGGATGCGCGCTTCATCAAGGATTACGCGCCGGTGATCGAGTTCGGCATGACCAGTGCCACGGCGCACAAGGTCGACGAGAACGTCGCCGTTGCCGATATCGAGGCGTTGACGGATATTTACGCCCGCGTGATCACAACGTTCTTCGTTCGCGCCGGGGCCGGCTGACCCCTCTCGCCGCATTCCTTGAGAATTTGTATTAGAACGTAACTATTTGGAAATAGTGATGGGGATCCCAACGTCTTCGACGTCGCCCAGGGCGATTTGGAATAGATGTTCCAGTTGCGTGAAAGCCAAGCGGTCCCACTCGGTGTCGTTAACGGTATAATAGTCGCCATCGTAGTTGATCACCGGCAGCCTGGTCTCCGGCTCGCTGTCGCTGACGTTGATTTTGAGCGTTGATGTCGGGTTCATGTCGATGGGTCCGGTTCTTGGATCCGGTGCGACGTCGAACTCCGGAAAGGCACGGATGCTGTCGCCGATGAAGGTGAGAATCTGCTGCATGCTGCGCAGCTTGATCGCGCCCTGAATGGGGAAATTGCCTCCGGGGCCGTCGGGCCGAATGTCCAGATAGACAAAACCCGATGGGTTCTTGCCGATCTTTTCGTTTAGTTTGAACCGTTTCTCATCGCTCAGCGCCATGGGGTCGTAGTTGGTGATCGACACACGTCCGGCCCGGATGGCGATCGCCTGAAAGTTCCCATCCGGCTTTTGCAGCCAGCGGATGCCTTTTTCCAGGGCGTCGTTGATGTCGCCTGGGCTCGGAACGCCCTTGAAGTCCTGAATGAGGGTTTCCGCGAACACAAGCGGACGGACGAAGAGCTTCCGATTGGCATTGAGCCAGCGCAGGTGCATGACGATCCGGCGAAATTCGTCGTATTCTTGAGGCCGGGCGGGGGCGTTGGCGACAAAGCGCAGGAAAGTGCCGTCGGCATGCTGAACCTCGATGCCTGAGGCCATGAGCCGCGTGATACGGTCGATGTGTCCGCCCTGGAACACCAGGAACTCGAACGCCTCATCCGAATAGGGGGTCAAAATGCGTTTGGTGAATTCCTTGCCGGTGATCGGCACGATGCTGAAGGTCGGATTTTCCGAGGCACTGGCGCCGAGATCAAGTGAGAGAAAATCCGTGCCCTTCGGCTCCTGGGTCTGGCCGGTAACGCCGATCGTCGTTGTCCAGTCGAAGGAGGCGGCGATGCTGGAGGTGGACGTGAAGTGGATGGGACGTTCATCGTTCGCCCGCGCGATGTTGAGCAGCAGAAGCTTTTGCCCGGTCGCGGACGTGACCTCGTCATAGCCAAGGACCTGGCGTTCCAGCACGGGGGGGCCCATGCACCCGCTGATGGCGAGCGCGAGCAGACAGGTCACCAAAGTCAGCCGGGCGCAATGCTGCTCCCGCGATGCCAATGATGCCTCCCTTTTCAGTAGGTTCAAGCCGCCGTCGCGCCCCTCTTAACGGGATCGTGTTGTTGTGTAGCGTTCTTTGGCGATAACCCGCAAGACTCGCACGGTTCCTTGCGGCGCGGATGGACGAGCCGGGGCTGTTCCGGATTAAGACGCCGGGCCCATCCCATGCGGGAGATAATCTCTAACCGACGGCTCCGTGGGCCTGACGCGCGAGGCGCTGGCGCACCTTGTCGAGGGTTGCTTCGAGCGTCGAAACGATTTCATGGCTGTCACGCTCGTCGAGAGCGGTGAGGTCGAGGTGAAGCGTCATCCGGTCGGACGTCGTCTCGACAACGTCGGTCTCGGCCGCCGTCTCCTCGTCGACGCTCTCGACGGCGTACGGCACCACTTGGCGGCTGATGCCCTTCAGCGTGATCGGTGACAGCGGCCGGGCACGCACGCGGTCGCGAACCAGCGCATAGGTCTCGTAACTCATCACGATGCCGCCCGGTTCGGCGATGGTCTGAAGCCGTGCCGCCAGGTTCGCCTCGGCGCCGATGATGGTGTAGTCCATCCGGTCCTCGCTGCCGAAGTTGCCGACGTTGCAATACCCGCTGTTGATGCCCATCCGGACCTGGAACGGCTGCTCGATGCCGCGCCGGCGGGCGTCCCGCGCCAGCGCCCGCAAGCGCTGCTGCATGGCGATGGCCATCTGGATGCAGGCCCACGCATCCTCCCGAGGACCCTTTGTTTCCGGATCGCCGAAAAAAGCCAGGATGGCGTCACCGATGAACTTGTCGACGGTCGCCCCGTAATCGTGGGCAATCTTCGCCATATCGGTGAAGTATTCGTTCAGCAGGGCCGTCAGTTCCTCCGGCTGAAGGCGTTCGCTGACGACCGTAAAGTCTTTAATGTCGGAAAAGAAGATGGTGAGCTTTTTGCGCTCGGTCGAAATGATGGCGTCGCGCTCGCCGCTGAAGATCGACCGGTACACCTGCGGTGACAGGAACTTCGATATTTTCATCGATACCGAGGCTAGAAACGCGTTCGCCTGTTCGAGATCGGCGTTGATGTGGGCAAACTGCGTCGCCTGGCGCCATTGCAGGACGACGAACGCAATGCCGAACGAGCCGGCGCCGAGCAGGTAGAGCAGCAGATATTTGAACGACAGAATGTTGGCGGCGATCGGCTGTTCGACGCTGACCGATTGGATGCCGCGAATATCGCCGATGCGCCAGTCCCGCTTGGGGCTATCCGGATGCGTGTTGTGGCAGCTGACGCAGCCGGCTCCCATGACCACCGGTACCGCCATACGGATTTTGCGGTTGAGAAACCCGCCCGAAATCTCCGTGACGCTGTTGTCGGCCTTGCCGGCCTTGCGCAGGCTGTCGAGGGCCATGGTTTCAAACGCATCCAGGTGATGCGATGCGCGCCCCTTGAACACCTGATCGGACACAAAGCGATAGTTGACGCGGTCGACCTTGCTGCTGATGACTTGGCCCAGCTCAAGCGACAGCGTCGCCGGGATCGGGATGCCGCCCTTAATGTCCTTATAGTTGCTGGACGGCGTGCTCTGGCCGTGGTTGTCAAGAATGCGCTCGACGACGTTGATCGCGTAGTAAGCGCGGATTTTCGAGATCATGTCGTTGAGTTCGGTGGCCTGGCGGGTCAGCGACTCGTTGGACAGGTTGCGCAGGTCGAGCCAGACCGCGACCGGCAACAGCGCCAGCGCCAGGAACACGGCCACGGCGAACCAGATCGGCCGCTCCATGAGCGTTCGCCCCAGCCGATCGAGAACAGGGCGCGACGTGTCGGCCGCGGCCGCGGCTCCGGACAGAACATGACCGTCGTTTACGTCGGAAATCGGCCGCACCTCCCCAGCGTGGACCCGACGCGGATTATACCACACCCTGCGCCGACGCGCCTCAGTCGCATTTGCAACGATGATGCGTTAATACGCGCCGGCGACCCTCTGAGGGCGTTATGCCGTCCGAAGTGTGATGGCCACCGTCGTTGCCGCCCCGGAGTCTTTCCGCTAAGCACCGCTGGTTCCATGGAAGTGAATTGGCGGCCGACGATATGCCCAGACTTGCCGAGCTCACGAACGCACTGTATGGCGCGGTGCGGCTGGCGCGCTTCAAGGCCGACGGGCTTGGCTATTTCGATGCGACGGTGGACGGGTTCTGGCGATCCTTTTTCGCCGCGGTGCTCGTTGCGCCGATGTACGCGTGGCTGCTGGCGCATCGCTACGGGGCGGCGGCGCCGGACGATCCGTTGCGGTTCCAGCTCATCGAGGCGGTCGCGTATGTCCTCTCATGGGTGGCGTATCCGCTGCTGATGGTGACGGTGACGCGGCTGCTGGGTCGCTGGGATCGCTTTCTCGTCTACGCCGTCGCCTACAACTGGTCGCTCGTTATCCAGCACGCCGTGTTCCTGCCCGTCGCCGCCATCGGCACCTTCGGCCTGTTGCCGGCGGACGCGGCGCAGGTCGTGGCGCTCGCCGGTTTCGGCTATATCCTCGCCTACATCTGGTTCATCGCCTCGTCAGCGCTGGCCGTCACGCCGCTGACCGCCGCCGGCATTGTCGTCATCGACATCGTGCTGAGCCTGATCATCAGCGAGGTCGCGCGCGCCCTCTACTGACCCCGGCAGCGGTGCCGCGTCCTGCGCCTCAGGCGGGTACGTCACCGAGACGAGATAGAGGCCTTCCGGGCGCGCCGTCTGTCCGGCCTTGCTCCGGTCGCCGGAGGCCAGCGCGGCCGCGACATCGGCCCTGGTCATCTTTGCCTCGCCGACGCGTTTCAGCGTGCCGGCGATGATGCGCACCTGGTTGTGGAGGAACGAGCGCGCGTGCGCCTCGATCAGGATCTCGTCGCCGGCTTGGCGGATGTCCAGGCGATCGAGCGTCTTGACCGGCGAGCGCGCCTGGCAGAGGGCGGCGCGAAAGGCCGAGAAGTCATGCCGGCCGAGGAGCGCGCGGGCTGCGTCGCGCATCGCGTCGACGTCGAGCGGGATGGGAATCCACCACACGCGGCCGCGGGCCAGGGCCGGCGGCGATGGGCGGTTGAGGATGCGGTAGCGGTAGTGCCGGCCGACGGCGGAGAACCGCGCGTGAAAGCCGTCGCCGACCGCGTCTGCGGCACGAACGACGACCAGCGCCGGTTTGAGGTGGAAGTTCATCGCGTCGCGCACGGTGGTCGCCGGGAACGCGCGATCCAGGTCGACATGGGCGACCTGGCCCAGCGCGTGGACGCCGGCATCGGTGCGCCCGGCGCCGACGATCGTCGGCCGAACGCCGCAAAACCGGAACGCCGAGTCCTCCAGCGCCGCCTGCACGGAGGGCCCGTTATCCTGGCGCTGCCAGCCGACGAAGCCGCCGCCGTCGTATTCGATCGTCAGGCGATAGCGCGGCATGCCGGGGGCCGGGAAACGCCAGCTTGTGGTCGCGACGGGCGGCCGCGATGGCGTTGTTGCAAGGATTTCGTAACTACCTCCGGCATACTCTTCGCTTGGTGCCCGCGCCGGTCCGTCTCCGCGTTTCCGGCTGCCGATGGAATGAGCTTCATGTCAGACGCCGCCGACGAAATGATCTCCGACGTCGATCGCGACTCGCTGTTCATTCTGCCGCTCGCCATCATTCCTCTCAAGACGCCTGCGCTGCGGCGCGCCCGGCTGATCAAGAACGTGCGGCTCAACACGGTCGTCGAGCTGTTCGACAGCCCGGTCACCGGGTCGGGCCAGATCGACATCGAGGCGCTGCCGCACGCGTTCGAGTGGCGGGAAGTGCCGGTGCACGAGGACCTGATCGTGCTGCGGCAACTCGCCATCCTGCCCAGCTTCGATGTCTACAGCCTGCGCGTGCTGCTGCGCCAGCGCGGCATCCCGGTGAACGACTTTGACGCGCTGCGCCTGTCGAAGAAGAAGAACCAGGAACTGACATCGTACATGACGTCGTTCACGCGGCCGTTGATCCGCAAGATTTACGGCGACGACGACGTCTCGCTGCAAAACTTCGAGCATGTCGTGTCGCTGTTTCGCGATCCCGACGTGGCCCGGGCGCGCGAGAAGCTGAAGGTGATGGCGGAGCGGCTGGAAATCACCATCGACGGCATTCCCGCCTTTCTGGAGGATTACGGCGACCTATTTCTGTCGTTTTCGTATTACCGGAGCTGTCGCGATCACGTCCAACCGATGCACAAGGAGTTCGCCGACTGGCTGGACCAGTTGACGCGCAGCCGCTATGTGCGCAGCGACAAGGGACTGATCCAGGCGTGCCGGAGCATCGATTCGACTCTCAAGGAGACGATGCAGTCCATCGACGGCCGCTTCCAGAACTTCGACTTCCGCACCCGCAACCTGTGGAACGCCATCTCGGCGCGGCGTTTTCGCGAGTTCGAGCGGATGATCAAGAGCTACCACACCACCATCGGCGGCGTGCTGTGCGCGCTGACGGTGAAGATGGAGGCCTGGGCGCGCGAGTTCCCCAACCGCAGCGTCGGCGGCCCGCAACGCCGCGCCAAGTTCGTCATGTCCGACATCCGCGAGGGGATCGATACGATCCGGGCCATCGAGGCGGCCGCGCCACGGCTGTCGGATTTCGGGTAGGGGTGAAATAGCTGAAGTCGTATTCCGCTAACCGCCAATGCATCGGCGGACTGCGCTGGCGCTCGAATTGACCCAAAGCGGTCGTTAGTCTGGGACAAATTCGTTGGGAGGCGCTATTATAGTTAATTATCTTTGCGTTATTCAGGACACGTGGTGGCTATCGGTGGATGGCATGCGTGTAGCCCGTTTTCTTACGAACTAATTTCGGTTACTAGCGATATGCTATCGTGATTTATTGTATAGAGTATTGCGATGTAATCGTATAGAATAAATTTGGTAGGGCAGACATGGACGACGACAATCCCGGCAGAGATCAATCTGTTGATCTGATGCCTTTGAAAAGGGAGGTTGACGCTTTACAGGTTGCAATTCATGAGCAGAGGACACCTTGGTACAAAAATATACCGATTATTATATCCATAATTGCGCTTTTATTTTCGTTCGGAACCACCTATGTCTCATACAAGCGAACGCAAAGCCAAGACATTCAGGACGCTCGTGTTGAATTGCGCGGCCTCTTACAGAGGCTTGCGTCATTGCCAAGAGAGAATGTTGAATTTACAAAGAAATATGAAAGTATTGATCCAGGCGCTTTAGCCTTAATTAGTGGATCTATTAATCAAGAAAATACTCTTTTGGCAAGACAGGCGGCAGAAATAGCCATGAAGCTGCCGTCGAACGCCGTATCGGCGACCGAATATTATTCCGTCGGCGTTGCTCTACAGAACGCCTATAACGTTGAAGATGCAATGATGTTTTACTCGAGAGCTGTCGATGTTTCAACAAATATAAATGATAGAGTGGCTGCCCTTCGAAGTCGCGCTTATTTGCTGTTTTTGACCGGTCAAGCGGAAGCTGGGCGAGTTGATTATCAAAGGGCTTTAAATATTTTCTCTGATTTTAAAGATACATCATATAACGATTACACCAAGAGAAGCATCCATATTTGGACTGAATTGGGATGGGCAAATTCAGAAGCAAATATCGGCTCAATGGATGTCGCTCTGCAGCACGTGGAAAATGCGCAACGTTACCTTTCCGGTCTGATCGTCAGTCCGGGAGCAGATCAGCTCAGAAACCAAATTAATCAGGCAAGAAATTTAATGTCCGGGGCTGAAGTTATATCGATACCTCTGAGTGAGTCGCCACTCAGTGCTCAAACGCCACTTGGCGGCATCCGTTGACGGCAAAGTCGCGTAAACCGGATGAGCGATGGCGTATTCCGCGGAATGAGGTACGGCTGTTATGCGTCGGAATACGCCTTGCTGCTATTCAGACCTACGGATCGTATTAAAGATTAAAGGCAGTATAGGGCGGAATAGCCGTAGGCGTATTCTGCCGTTTGACGACATCGGTTATGTTGCCACCCCCAAAATGGGGGCGACATGACCTCACTGCATTGATATCTGCGGGGGCAGGTTGCTCGTGAATTCGCCGCGTGGCGGGTTTTTTGCGAATGGGGAGGAGAACCGGATCGCCAAGGGCATGCGATTGCCGATTGGGACTGCCCCGGGCAGTTGGACGATGGCTCGAACTGCGCCGGGGAGGAGTTCGAACGACGTCGGTGCGCCGTTTTGATCGCGCCGATGACCACGCCAAAGGGTGGTGAACCACGGAACCTGGACGAGGGCGGCAGCGTTGGCGATGAGGAATTAACGTGAAAGGTAAGGATACCAAATGAACCGTAAAGTGCGTCGATTTGTACCTGTAGCGACCGCCTTCGTAATCGCCATGCCCGTCTTCGTTGCAGCCCAAACCACGTCCCCGAGTGCTGAAAAACAGTCAGCGAGCACGGGCTTGCAGGTTAAGTCGCTCCAGGAGCTTGACGATGACAATAAGACGGTAAGGTGGAACGACCTCTCCGTCGATCAGCTTGAGGATATGGACATCGTAAATGCCGCTGGTGACCAGATCGGCGAGGTTGAGGAAGTTCTCGCAGACGATAAAGGCAACATCGTCGCCATCACGGCAGAGGTCGGAGGCATCCTTGGAATCGGCGACAAAGAGCTGATTATCGGGCTGGACCAGGTGGAACTGCAGGGCGACCGGTTGATGACCCCTCTCTCCTCCGAACAATTGGAGGCGATGCCGCGCTGGGATGACGATTGATGAAGGGCAGCGCTCAGTAGCCAGCGCCGCAGGTTTGACTGCAGTTGGTCTGCTTCATCGACGGTCACCGCCTGGCGAGGGCAGCTCTGTGGTGGGTGCGACAACAGCGGCCTTGTGACGGTTCCGCCCTACACTTTCTGGCTAATGGGCAGCGGGAAGCCGCGGAGGAAGGCCTCGGCGGCGAGGGGGGCGCGGCCGGGGCGTTGGAGGCGGGTGGGGCGGAGCGCGCCGGTGCCGCAGGCGATGGTGGGGGCGGAGTCGAGGACGGTACCGGGAGGGCCGCTTACGTCGGTGGCTTCGGCGGCGAGGACCTTGATGCGTTCTCCCGCGTGCTCGAACCAGACGCCGGGGGCGGGGTTGAGGGCGCGGACGGTGCGTTCGAGGACGGTTGCCGGTAGCGTCCAGTCCAGGCGGCCCTCGTCGCGGTCGAGTTTGTGGGCGTAGGTGACGCCGTCGGCGGGTTGCGGCCGTGGCGTCAGCCGGCCGTCGGCGACGCCGTCGAGAGCGGTGACGATCAGGCGGGCGCCGAGTGTGGCGAGCGTATCGTGCAGCATCTCAGTGGTGGTGTCGGGGGTGATCGGCACGGCGTCGGCGAGAAGCATCGGGCCGGTGTCCAGGCCCTGGTCCACCTGCATGATGGTGACGCCGGTCTCGGTGTCGCCGGCGAGGATGGCGCGCTGAATTGGCGCGGCGCCGCGCCAGCGGGGCAGCAGCGAGGCGTGGACGTTGAGACAGCCGAGACGGGGGGCGGCCAGGATCGGTGCCGGCAGGATCAGACCGTAGGCGGCGACCACGGCGGCATCCAGATCGAGGCCGGTAAACGACTCCTGAACGTCGGGCGCGCGGAGCGTTTTCGGCGTGCGGACCGGGATGCCACGGAATTCGGCGAGCCGGTGAACGGGGGAGAGGCGAAGGTGGTGGCCGCGACCGGCCGGCCGCGGCGGCTGGCAATAGACGGCCGCGACCTCGTGCCCGGCGTCGAGCAGGGCTTCCAGGGACGGAACGGAGAAATCGGCGCTGCCCATGAACGCCAGGCGCAAGCGGGGCATTCAAGGGGCTCCCACGGTTGGCGGAAAGACGGGGCGGGCTCGCAGGCTGCTGAACACAGTCGAACGTGCGTATCGTCATGCGCTTGGATGCCCGTGTCAAGCACGGTCATGACGGACAGTATATTGATTTTAATGGAATTTCGTCTTTGCCGGACGTGACCCGGCAATCCACGTCCAGCCGCGTCTGGCGGCCACGATGCAATTGGTGGGCTATTTCAGCAGCCTGCTAGGCGCCCGCCATTTCCAGGCGTTTCAGCTTCGAGAGCTTGCGCAGAATGATGCCGCGCTTCAGCGCCGAGATGTGATCGACGAACAGCGTGCCCTCCAGATGGTCGATCTCATGCTGGATGCACTTGGCGAGGATGCCGTCGGCGTCGATCTCGCGCCGTTCGCCGTTTTCGTCGAGATAGCGGACGCGGACCTCAGCCGGCCGGATGACCGGCGCGTAATGCTCCGGCAGCGACAGGCAGCCCTCCTCCCCCTCGACGCAGCGCTCGGACGCCGAGAGGATCTCCGGGTTGGCCATGCGTAGCGGCGTTGCCGGGGCGTCGGGTGCCGAAATGTCGACGACGATGACACGTTTCGCCACGCCGACCTGCGGCGCCGCCAGGCCGATGCCGTTGGCGGCGTGCATGCTGTCGAGCATGTCGTCCATGAGCCGGCGGATGGCGGCATCGACGCGGTCAACCGGCAGCGCCTTCACCTTCAGGCGCGGATCCGGGGCGACGATGATGGAAAGCTTGGCCATGAAATCAGCAGGTTCCGTTGTCTATGTGCACCGCGCACCATTCCTTCAGATAGGAAGGGATGGGAAAGCGCGTCAAGCGGCCGCGTGCGTCATTGGCGTTACGGCATCTGGACGCTGGCCTGGTAGGTGAGCACGCTCTTTCCCTTCGCCGGCACGTCCACCGTCCATTCGGCGCTGCCGGCGCTCCGGCGCTGAAACGGCTCGCTGGCCTCGAGAATCGACCAGTCGCCGGCCAGACGCTCCACCACCGTTACCTTGACGCCGACCGGTTTGGCGTTGGTGAGCGTGATCTCCCAGCCGGTTTCGAAAACCTTCTCCGCCAATCCGCTGCGGCGGTAGCTGGTCTGGCGGCGGGTGACGGTGATGTCGAACGCCTCGGCGGGTGACAGGCGGACCTCACGTCCGGCGGGGGTGGCGGCCATCCGGTCCTCGCCGAGAAGCCGGAGCGTGCCGTCGGCGTCGCGGACGTAGATCCGGACGACGCCGGCCGGCAATGGCGCGTCGCGGTCCGGGGCGGCGTTGTCGAAGCGGATCTCTACGCTGGGGTGGGTCGGCTCAGGGTCGTGCGCCGGGACGGCACGAGCGAAGACCTGGGCCTCGCTAACGTAGGTGCGCCGCATCGGCCGGTCCGCCAGGCGGAGCAGGGCGCGCTGGGTGCTGGTGTTGTCGGGCAGATCGACGGCCGCCGGCAGCCGGTAGAGATAGAGGTCGGCCATGGGGGCCGCCTCGGGCATCGGCGGCGGCGCGGCGTCCGCTTGCGCCGCCATGGTCGCCCGCGCGTAAGGGACGGGGCTCGGCTGGGAGACGCGGTGGACCGAGCCGGCGATCAGACCGACCGTCGCTCCGGCCAGATCGAGACCTGAGTCGTTGCGCAGCATGGCGCGGCCCGAGAGCGAGATGGTTTCGGCATCGTCATCGACGAGAGCCACGTAATCGGCCCGCCAGTCGAGTCCCTCGGTCAGATAGGTCAGCGCCAGGTCGGCGGCGCCGGGGTGCGTCGAGTCGATGTCGGCGACGAGCGTCGGGCGGGCGCGGAGGCCGGCCGGAACGTCCGGAAACACCAGGCGGCCGGGGACGCCGGTTTCGATGCGGTCGCGATAGCGGAGAACGATGCCACCGTCGGCGGCGAGCAGGGTGGCCGGCTCCAGCGTTTCGTCGCCCGTCGTCGGGTGGGTGCGCACGACGCCGACGGCGTGGCCGACCGATCGCTGCAGCAGCGCATCCGGCGTCAGCAGGTTGACGTCGAGGCCGAGCGCGCCGACGGTGGCACCGGTGCCGGCGTCGAGGATTGTGCTGTCGACGATCATGTGCCGCGCGACATCCGCCAGCACGAGGCGGCCGGCGCCGGCGGGAAGGTCGGCACGCCGCACATCGTGGACAAGAGCGAAGCCATCGGCGTAGACGGTGACGGTGAGGCTTTGGCGCTGGCCCACGTCGATTCGCGTTTCCGCCGCCGCCGTGGCGGCTCCCGCCGCCGTGACCGCCGTTGTGATCGCCGTCGCCAGAAGCGCGTTCAACACCCACATCGCCTGCTCTCCCTCCCTCGCCGACGCTGTCGCCGGGTTGGCTTTGATGCGGGAGTTTGCGGCTGGGCGCACGCCGGTGCAACACTTGGCAACGATGCCGAATGCCAACGTGATGTCGAGTCTTGTCGAAACGGGCCTGCTCTGGTGGGGGCTGGCGTGGGCGACGGTGCTCGTCGTCGTCGGGCTGTTGTTCGTGGCGCTGGTGCGCGGCGAGCGGGGCCGCGGCATGATGGCGGCGCAGATGGCCCGCACCGTCGAGGCGGCGGACCGGCTGGCGGCCGAGCAGGCGCGTTTGGCCGGGCGGTTCGACCAGGCGAATCACTCGGTGCACGACCGGCTCGACACGCTGTCGCTGCGTCTCGGCGACGGGCTCAAGCAGCAGACGGAGAAAACCGGCGAGACGCTGAGGGGCCTGTACGAGCGCCTGGCGGTGCTCGATCAGGCCGAGCGGACCATCGGCGAGCTGACCCGGCGCGTCAGCGGCCTGCACGACATCATGGCCAACAAGCAGGCGCGCGGCGCCTTCGGCGAGGTGCAGTTGCGCGACCTGGTGACCACGGTGCTGCCGCCGTCGGCGTGCGCGTTCCAGGTGACGCTCGGCAACGGCACCCGCGCCGACTGCCTGATCCGGCTGCCCGATCCGCCGGGGTCCATCGTCATCGACGCCAAGTTCCCGCTGGAAAGCTACCGGCGGCTGAACGACGCCGCCGACGAGGGCGCGCGCGAGCGGGCCGGGCGGACCTTCGCCGCCGACGTGCGCACCCACGTGCGCGACATCGCGGGAAAATACATCGTGCCCGGCGAGACGTCCGAGGGCGCGATGATGTTCCTGCCCTCGGAAGCGGTGTACGCCGAGCTGCACGCGCACTTTCCCGAGACGGTGGAAGAGGCGTTCCGGCTCAAGGTGTGGATCGTGTCGCCGACGACGCTGTGGGCGACGCTGAACACCGTGCGCGCCATTCTCCGCGATGTCCGACTGCAGGAGCAGGCGACGCAGATCCAGGCCGAAATCCGCGCGCTCGGAAGCGACGTCGCCCGGCTGGCCGAGCAGTCGGGGCGACTGCTGCGCCACTTCGCCCAGGCCGAGGAAGACGTGCGCCAGATCGGCCGGACGGCGGAGCGAGCGGCGGGCCGGGCGGCGCGCATCGACCTCTCACAGCTCGACGAACCGCCGGCGACGGCGGTGGAGGCCGCAACGGCGGAGGCGGACGTCTAGGGAGGCGCGGCCGTCGGCCGGATGGGAACCGGAACGCCGTCACCGAAACGTGACTAAAAATTATGAACGAATTCTCACGAGCGCCGCGCTCAAGCGCTTATGATGCAACGCGGCGCGGAAACCGAATGGCGTCCCGCGCGAGCGGGGGCGCGCACGGAACCATGCACCGCACCACACGGCAAACGAGGTCAAGCCATGGCGACACCTCTGACGGTCATGACGTGGAACATCGAGAACCTGTTCCAACCGGACGATACGGCGGATGAAGAGGTTCGGGATACCTACCGGCAGAAGCTGGGCCTGATCGGCAATACGGTCCGGGGCCTGATGCCCGACATCGTGGCGTTCCAGGAAGTCGGCAGCGCCGCCGCCTTCGATGAGTTGAGGGACGCGCTCGGCGACGGCTATGAGCATCGGCGCCTGTCGGCGGCGCCGGACGGCCGCGGGATCAGGGTCGGCTTCATCTGCCGCCAGCCGATCGTGGATGCCGAGGACATCGTCGATTTTCCGGACGGTCCGGCGCTGGCCATCAGCACCATCGACGCCGACGGCAACGCGGTGCCGCTCACGCGCATGGGCCGCGGCGCGCTCCGGGTGCGGATCGGCATCGACGGCCGAACGGTGGATTTGATCACCGTTCATTTGAAGTCGAAGCTGTTGAGCTTTCCTAGCCGCGAGGGTGGCCGCTTTCAGCCCCGCGACGAGCTGGAACGCGCCCAGGTGGCGGGCATCGCGTTGATGCAGCGGAGCGCCGAAAGCGTGACGGTGCGGCTTCGCGCCAATGAGCTTCTCGTCGGCAACGCGGCGACGCCGCTGATCGTCCTCGGCGACCTCAACGACGTTCCCGATTCGGCGACGGCGCAGATGCTTAACGGACCGCCCGGCAGCGAGATCGGCACCGGTGGTTTCCAGCCGGCCGACCGGGGCGACGACGCGCGGCTGTTCAATCTGGCGCCGCTGATCCCAGATGAGACGCGGTATTCGCGGGTGTTCAGGGGTCGCGGCGAACTGCTCGATCAGATTTTGGTGTCCGAGGAGATGATGCCCCGTGGCGACGACGGCCGCCGCCGGCTGCCGAGCGAGGTGACGAGCCACGTCAACGTTGGCGACGGGTTGGCGTCCATCGAAGAGGATCCGCGGCGGCGGCGCGATGAGGCCGTACCGGACCACGCACCGGTGACGGCGACCTTCGAGCTCTAGGCGCACAATCCCAAGACGCCACATCGATCGCCAGCGCGCACGAAAGCGCGTCGCGACGTCGTCATCGCCGCTTGTTAGCGTCCAGACCGCGTGCAGATGATCGGGCAAGACGACCCAGGCGCCGATTGTAAACGGCCGCTAGGTGCGGACACGCCGTAAGGCGTCACGCAGGAGGCCGATCCGATCGCCAGCCGCTCCGCCGCGGAGGCCATCCGCTGCGGAGCATTCCTTTCGGAACGCGTTCACGATAACCGCATTCGCCATTACTAAGGACGGAACCGCCGGCAGGCGTCATCCGCCCGACCAGGGAACGTCCTCCGTTCTGGTGTTCGGCGGGTTTCACTCTGTCTGTTGAGCTCCCTAAACGAAAGGCGCCGACGGGTGTCGGCGCCTTCGACGAACGGATCGTGGCTCAGAGGCGGCGGCCGCGTCGGCGTTGGGAGCGCCGGCGCTGGCCGCGGGCGGTCCTACTTTCAGGCGGCGGCGCGGGCGGCTTCCGGTTTTTCGACCGGATCGCGCAGGACGTAACCGCGCCCCCACACCGTCTCGATGTAATGTTCTCCACCGGTGGCGATCGCGAGTTTCTTGCGGATCTTGCAGATAAAGACGTCGACGATCTTCAACTCCGGCTCGTCCATGCCGCCATAGAGATGGTTGAGGAACATCTCCTTGGTGAGCGTGGTGCCCTTGCGCAGGCTCAACACCTCCAGAATGCCGTATTCCTTGCTGGTCAGATGCAGCGGCTGGCCGTCGATCTCCACCGTGCGGGTGGCGAGGTTGACGTCCAGACGCCCGGTGCGGATGACCGGCTGCGCGTGGCCCTTTGAGCGGCGGATGATCGCCTGAATGCGGGCGACAAGCTCCGTCTTGTCGAACGGCTTGGTCAGATAGTCGTCGGCGCCGCCGCTCAGCCCCTTCACCTTGCTCTCGGCCTGGTCGAGACCAGAAAGGATCAGTACCGGCGTTTCCACCCGCGCGTTGCGGAGACGGCGGAGCACGTCCAGGCCGTCCATATCGGGCAGCAGCAGGTCGAGGAGGATGATGTCGTAGTCGTAAAACTTCGCCAGTTCGAGGCCGTCTTCGCCGATATCGGCGATGTCGACGACCATACCAGAGGATTTCAACATCATCTGCACGGTGAGCGCCGTGGTGTTGTCGTCTTCGATGAGCAGAACGCGCATGTGAGCCCCCAGTGGAGAAATACAACTCATGGTTTGTTAACGTCGCTTAACCTACCCTTAAAAATAGTACCACCTTTCGACTTATGCAATACAAAATTGTGCATGAAAATATATTCGCGTCTTAAGTGTATTTCCCTACAACTTTGCCGGAAAATGTTCTTAAAGCGGCCGTTTGGTAACGACCCGTTTACCGGGACGACCGCAGGGTGACCGAACGCGTCAACGGCTTCGCGGAAAGGCGCCGCTGCTCCATGTTTTCAAACGTCACCGCCCCGTCGCCCGGCCAGATATGCGCCGGCGCACTCGCCGAGGTTCCGTCCTATTCCCGCTCCGGGCGGGTCAGCGGTGTGGTCGGTCTGCTGATCGAGGCGATCGGGCTGCATCGCGCCGTTGCCGTTGGCGACCGCTGTGCGGTGATCGACAGCCACGGCGAGCGACGCCTGGCGGAAGTCGTCGGGTTCGGGAGTACCACGGCGAGGCTCATGGCCTACGGCTCCGTCGATGGAATCGGCCCCGGTTGCACGGTGGAGGTCGACGCCGGCCGCGCCGTCATCCGGCCAGACAGGCGATGGCTGGGCCGGGTCGTCGACGCGTTCGGCGACGCCGCCGATGGCTCGGGCCCGCTGCCCGACGGCGCACACGCGTATCCCCTTCGCCGCCGGGCGGTGCCGGCGCAACGGCGCGCCCGCATCGGCGCCCGGCTCGATGTCGGCGTGCGCGCGATCAACGCGTTCGCGACGCTGTGCCTGGGACAGCGGGTGGGGGTGTTTTCCGGCTCTGGCGTCGGCAAGTCGACGCTGATGTCGATGATCGCCCGCAACACGGCGGCCGACGTCAATGTGATCGGTCTGATCGGCGAACGCGGCCGCGAGGCGCGGGAGTTCATCGAGGATGTTCTGGGCGAAGAGGGGCTGAAGCGCAGCGTCGTCGTCGTCGCCACCTCCGACGAGGCGGCGCCGGTGCGCCGGCAGGCGGCGTACGTGACGATGGCGGTGGCTGAGTATTTTCGAGACCAGGGTGCATCGGTGCTGTGCCTGATGGACAGCGTCACCCGGTTCGCCATGGCTGAGCGGGAAATCGGGCTCGCCGCCGGCGAGCCGCCGACGAGCCGCGGCTACACGCCCTCGGTGTTCGCCGAGCTGCCGCGCCTTCTGGAGCGCGCCGGCCCGGGGGAACCCGGCCAGGGAAGCATCACTGGACTGTTCACCGTCCTGGTCGAGGGGGACGACATGAACGAACCTGTGGCCGACGCCGTTCGCAGCATCCTGGACGGTCACATCCTTCTCGATCGCGCCATTGCCGAACGGGGCCGCTACCCGGCCGTTGACGTGCTGGCGAGCATTTCCCGCACCATGCCCGGCTGCGCCACGGCCGAGGAAAATGCCGTGGTCGGCGAAGCGCGCCGGGTGCTGGCGCTGCACGCCTCGATGGCCGAGCTTATTCGCCTCGGTGCCTACCGGCCGGGCAGCGATGCCGAGGTCGACCGGGCCATTCGCCTGCAACCGGCGCTGGAAGCATTTCTAGCCCAGGGGCACGACGACAACGGGACGACGGGCGACGTCTATGCCCAGCTCGCCGCCATTTTGGCCGCGGACAGCGATGCCGCGGCGACAGCGCAAGCGGGAGGCGGCGGTGCCGCGTGACGGTCGCCGGATGGCGCACGTGCTCGATACGCTCGCCCGTGTGTACCGCCGCCACGTCGACGACGAACGCCGGCGGTTGGTCAGGGAGGAAACGGCGATCGCGCGCCTTGCCGCCGATGACGCACGGCTGGCGCGGACGCTGACCGACGAGGCGGCGTGTGCGCGTGAAGAGCCCGATATTGCCGGCATGACCTTTGCCGCGTTCAACATCGCAACCGCCGGCCGCCGCAAGGTGCTTGCCGAAGCTCGCGATGAGGCGGCGATGCGGGCCGACGGCGTTCGCACGGTGATGATGGACGCGTTTTCCGATCAGAAGCGGCTGGAAGAGGCGGTGGCCTCGATCCGTCGTCGCCAGGCCGCCGACACGGCGCGCCGTGATCGCGCCGTCAGCGACGAGCAGGCGATTGTCCGGCACCGGCGGCGGCGTGAAACAGACCCATCCTGATTAAAGTACACCCAGCTCAGACGATAATGCCGGGGCGGGGCGTGGGCGTTGGGCGCTCCGGCTCGACGAACGTGCGCGTGCCGCTGTCGAAGCGCAGGTGGCTTCGGAAGCCGTGGCATCGGCCGGCATCGTCAAGGCGCTCGGCGATGGCGTCGCTCACCGTCGTCGGCAGCGGGTCTTCGCTGCGCACCATCAGGTCCAGGCGCGGCTCGGCCCGCGAGGCGAGGCCATCGATCTGAAGCCGGCCCAGGACGGGCAGGGTAACGTCGATCAGGAAGCGTTGATCGGCGCTGCCGCTTGCTCCGTCGGTGGAGTCGTCATCGTCGTCCCGCCGGCGAACGGCGATGCGCATCGGCCGCACGTGCGGCTCGGCGATGAAGGGGATCAGGGCGGTCCGCCAACTGCCGGTCTCCGTCGTCTCACCGGCGGTGCGCGCCAGACGGCCGAAGTCGTCCGAGAGGGTCGTGAGGAGAACCGGGTCGCGGCGCTCCAGCCGCTGCACCGCGGGCTCCCCCAGCCAGGCGCTGACGTTTCCCGCCGAGAGCGCGGCCAGGAAGCGGACGACCGCGCCGGCGAGCCCCTGATCTGCCCGGGGCAGCGCGGCGGCCACGGGCGCGGTCGCGCTGCCGAGGATGGCGATCACGCGCTCCAGCGCCGGCCAGCCGTGGGCATCGAGCGCCGCCGATGCCGCCGATGTTGTGGGAGACGACGGCGGTGACGGCAGGTCGAGGAGGCGCAGCCACGAACCCGCCCGGGTGATCCGATCCAGGGATAAGGGAAGCTGCAGCGGACCCAGCGGCGTTCGAATGAGTGACGTCTGCGCATCGATGGCGCGGGCATCGATGATGGGGATCGTCTGGCCCGGAGTGGCGTCGATGCACGGGGCGGCCGTGTAAGTGCCGTGCCGGCCGCCGCCCGGTTCCGCCGCGGCCGTCGCGACGATGGCGACGATCAGGCGGCTGCCGGCCGGAAGGGTCACCGCCGGTGTGGCTGCCGGGGCATTCGTCGTCACTGCGGTTTCGGCGGTGGGGGCGGGCGCGGGCGGAGAAAACCGCATGGGCGCCATCAGGATCGCGGCAACGCCGGGAGCGGCCGCTGGCCGGGCCGGCGCGCCCGACGATGACGGAGCCGCGGTGCTTGGGGCAACGCCGCCGGTGGTCACGATGACGCCCGGCGTCGACGGTTTTGGCGCCGGCGCTGTCGGCGTTCCCGGCGCCGAAGCGCCGCGCGGTGCTGGCGTCGCGGCGCCGGACGCCGGATGCTGGCGCGGGGCCACGGCCTCTAGCGGAACGCGAACGGTCTCTCCGATGGCGATTGGCGTTGCCGAGGGGACGGTGAGCGTTCCGCCAGCGGTGCGGACCAGGAGAACGCCCTTGGACGGATGAGCGAGCACGGTACCCTCGATCGACGGGCCCAAACGCGCTTGGGCGGCCGCCGTTCGCGCCGCCTGTGCAGCGGCGCCGCTCACGTCGGTCGATGCCGACAGGACCGGGGCGACCGGGGCGACCGGCGGTATCTTCATGGCGTCGGCAGGGCGGCAGGCGCGGTCAGGCGGCGGGCGATCCGCTCGACGTCGCCGGCGGCGATGGTGTTGGGGTAGCGGGTCAACAGCGGCACTTGGGCGCGAATGGCCTGGCGGACCTTGGGATCGCGGCGAATGATCCCGGCCAGCGGCGGCGACAGGGCGAGGAACGTCTCGCAGGCCTTGCGCAGGGTGGCGTAGGTGTGCTCGCCATCGGCGATGGAGGCGGCCATGTTGACGACGATAGTGATGCCGTCGACGCCCCCCTCGGCAAGGCTCAGCTTGATGAACGCGTAGGCATCGGTGAGCGAGGTCGGCTCGCCGGTGACGACGACCAGGCATTGCCCGGCGATGCGGCTGAAGGTGCGCACCGGCCCGTCGACGCCGGCGCCGAGGTCGAGCAGAAGCGTGTCGTAGCGTGCGGCGAGAGCGGCCATATCGCAGCCGAACGCGGCCAGACGCTGCGGCGTCAGCGCGGCGAGGCAGCCGCTGCCGGAACGCCCGACCAGGAGGTGGAAGCCGCCCTCGGCGAAATGCGTCGTCGCCTCGGCCATCGACGCGCGGCGGGCAAGCACCGAGCTCAGATCGTGTTCGGGCATCAGGCCGAGCTGAATGTCGACGTTGGCAAGGCCGAGGTCGCCGTCGAACAGCAGCACGCGGCGGCCGTGGCGGGCGAGGGCGTGGGCCAGCGTGATGGACAGCCAGGTCTTGCCGACCCCGCCCTTGCCCGACGCGATGGCGACGGCGTTGGCGGCGCGTGTCGACGCACCCGGGCGCGGCAGGGCAGCGGAAGTGTGCATGTCAGGCCTCACAAGATGGAGGGACGGAGACGGGCGGCGCAGCCAGCATCCGGGCGAGCGAAATGGGCGATATCGGCGCGAACCCGGCGGCGACGTCCGGGCTGGAACTGGCATCGGCAAGGGCGAGGCGGGCGCCATCGGCGGCGGCCAGCAGACCGCCCAGCCGGCGGCCCATATCGAGCCGGGTGACGACCAGCCGGTGCGCGCCCAAGCCGGCGAAAGCGTGCGCGACGTCGGCGGTTTCGAGCGGGTCGCCGCCGACCGGCAGAACGAGCGCCGCGTCGCCGGCCGCGGCATCGACCAGTGCGCGGGCCTCGGCCATTTCTTCGGGCGCGTAGGGGTTGAGGCCGGGCGTATCGATGAGGATGGGGCGGGATGGGAACTTGGAGACGGCGCCGACCAGCGCGTCGGCACCATCGACGGCGACGAAATCGAGATCGAGGATGCGGGTGAACGCGTGCAGCTGTTCGATGGCGCCGGAGCGTCGCGCGTCGGCGGTGATGGCCACCGGTCGCTGCCCGCACCGCCGGGCGCGCACCAGCAGCTTGGCGCAGAGCGTTGTTTTGCCCGCGCCGGGTGGTCCAATCAGGATCAGCGGCCGGTCCGGCGTCTCAAGCGCCAGCGGCCGGAAGGCGAAGCGGACGTCGCAGGCGGCGGCGAGCGCCATCTCTGGCGACGGCGCGTCGAACGACTGGGCGATGTCCACCAGCGTTTCGGCAAGCGCGGCCGGGAGGCCATGGAAATCGAACCGGTCGCGGAGGACCGCCGGCACCGATGCATCCGGCGCCGACGCCGGTGGTTCGCGCCGGCGTGGGACGGCCGCCGCCGCGCTGCCCGGCCAGTCGTCAAGGCGGTCGACGGCGGCGGTCAGGCGAACGCCCAGGCCTCGCCCCAGGCTTTCGGTGCCAAGGATGACCGCGTCCGGCCCCAGCTCGCGGCGGACCTGCTGCAAGGCTTGGGCGGAGGTGGGGGCGGCGAAGAGCTTGAGGCGCATGGTGGTTGCGGCCCTTGGCTAGATCTGGCCGAGCGTCTTGATGCGCGCCTTGGCGTGCACGTCATTTTGGGAGATCACTGCCGTCGCCGGGCGGAAGCGATCGACGATGGCGCGGACGTAAGGGCGGATACCGGGGCTGGTCAGCAGCACGCAGCTTTCGCCGGCCAGCGCGTGGCGCTCGAAGGTGTTGCGGATGGCGGCGACGAACTCCTGCATCTTGGTCGGCGGCAGCGCCAGCTGGCGATCGTCGCCCTGGCCGATCAGGCTTTCGGCGAACGTCCGCTCCCAGTCCGGGCTCAGCGCGACCAGCGGGATGTAGCCGTTGTCGCCGGTGTGCATGTCGGAGATCTGGCGAGCGAGCCGTGCGCGCACATGCTCGGTGATCTGAACGGCGTTGCGGGTATGGCCGCACGCCTCCGACACCCCTTCGAGGATGGTTGGCAGGTCGCGGATGGAGATGCGTTCGGCCAGCAGGTTCTGCAGCACCCGCTGCACGCCGCCCAGCGCGATCTGATTGGGGATCAGATCGGCGACCAGCTTTTGCTCGTTCTTGTCCAGTTCATCGAGGAGCTTGCGGGTTTCCGCATAGGACAACAGGTCCGACACGTGATCCTTGATCACCTCGGTCAGATGGGTGGTCAGAACGGTCGACGGCTCGACGACGGTCAGTCCGCGGAACAGCGCGTCCTCGCGGAGGCGAGGATCGATCCACATGGCCGGCAGGCCGAACGTCGGTTCGCGGGTCTGTTCGCCGCTGAGGGGGATGGCGTCGCCGCGCGGGTCCATGACCAACAGCATCGCAGGCCGGATTTCGCCGCGGCCGGCCTCCACCTCCTTGATGCGCACCACGTAGGCGTCTGCCGGCAGTTGCAGATTGTCCTGGATGCGGACACTCGGCATGACGAAGCCGAGATCGGTGGCGAGCTGGCGGCGCAACGCCTTGACCTGGTCGGTGAGACGCAGGCCTTCCTGGGCCGTGTTGACCAGCGACAACAGGTTGTAGCCGAGCTCGATGCGGATATCGTCCATCCGCATCACCGCCGTGATCGGCTCTTCGGCAGGCTGGGCGGCCGCGTTCGCAGCATCGGTGGAGGCATCGTCGCGGACATGGGCGGCGCGCCGTACGTGCCACGCCAGTCCGCCGCTGGCGGCGGCGAGAAGAAGGAACGGCAGCGCCGGGATGCCGGGCAGGACGGCCAGCGCGGTGAGCAGAAAGGCGCTCATCCCCAGCACTTTCGGCTGGCCGGCGAGCTGGGAGAAGAGCGCCTTTTCGGTGGCGCCGCGGACGCCCGCCTTGGTGACGACGATACCGGCGGCGATGGAGACGACGATGGCGGGAATCTGCGAGACCAGCCCGTCGCCGACGGTCAGGCGGGTGAAGGTCTCGGCGGCGTCGCCGAAGCTGAGGCCGTTCTGGCCGACGCCGATGATCATGCCGGCCAGCACGTTGATGCCGGTGATGAGCAGACCGGCAATGGCGTCGCCGCGCACGAACTTGGCGGCGCCGTCCATGGCGCCGAAGAAGCTGCTTTCTTCCTCCAGCTCGGTGCGGCGCGCGCGGGCCTGGTCCTCGTCGATGAGTCCCGCCGACAGATCGGCGTCGATCGCCATCTGCTTGCCGGGCATCGCGTCGAGGTTGAAGCGCGCCGAGACCTCGGCGATGCGGCCGGAGCCCTTGGTGATGACGACGAAATTGACGATCACCAGAATGGTGAAGACGATAATGCCGATGACGAAGTTGCCGCCCATGACGAAGCCGCCGAACGCCTCGATCACGCCGCCGGCGGCGCCCGGCCCTTCGTGGCCGTGGGTGAGGATGAGGCGGGTCGAAGCGAGGTTCAGCGCCAGGCGGACCATTGTCGCGAGCAGCAGAACGGTGGGAAAGGCGTTGAATTCAAGCGGCTTCTGGATGAACAGCGAGGTCAGCAGGATCAGCACCGAGAGCGTGATCGAGAACGCCAGGCTGACGTCCAACAGCCAGCGCGGCAAGGGCAGGATCAGAACGACCAGGATGGTGATGACGCCCATCGCCAGGACGATGTCGCCGTGGCCGAGCATCCCGGCCAGGCGCGCGGACCATGCCGAGGGGGCGCGGGGTGCCGCCGCCGTCGTCGCGTTAGCGGTCATCGAAGGCTCTCCGTTCGTTCACCGCCCGCCGCATCATCGGGCCGCCGACAACCCGTTGCCGGGCGACGGCACGGTGACGCCCTCGTCGGCGTACTGGCGAAGCTTGTTCCGGAGCGTGCGGATGGAGATCCCGAGGACGGTCGCCGCATGGGTGCGGTTGCCGTAGCAGTGGTGAACGGTGTCGATGATCAGTTCGCGCTCGACGTCGGCGACGGTGCGACCGATGTTGGTGTCGTCGCCGCCGGCCACGTGCTCGGCCTGTGTCCCCGGCTGAGCCGCGCCCGGCTGCCCGGATAAAATAAGGGCATCCGAGCCGATGGTACCGTCCGTCGCCAGCAGCACGCCCCGGTGCATGGCGTTTTCCAATTCGCGGACGTTGCCCGGCCAGGGATGCGCCATCAGAAGCCGTTCGGCATCGGCCGACAGTGCCGGGACGTCGAGCCCGTTGGCGCGCGCGTGCTTGGCGATGAAATGGCGGGCGAGGACCGGGATGTCGCACGGCCGCTCGCGCAGCGCCGGCAGGCTGATGGTGACGACGTTGAGCCGGTAATAGAGGTCGCCGCGGAAGGTGCCACCGGCGACGGCCTTTCCCAGGTCGCGGTTGGACGTCGCGAGGATGCGGACGTTGACCTTCACCGGCTTCGTCGACCCGAGGCGGTCGATCTCGCGCTCCTGAATGGCGCGCAGCAGCTTGGCCTGCAACCGGGGGTCCATCTCGCTGATTTCGTCCAGCAGCAGCGTGCCGCCGTCGGCCTCCTCGAACCGGCCGATGCGCCGCGCGACCGCGCCGGTGAAGGCGCCTTTTTCGTGGCCGAACAGCTCCGACTCCAGCAGCGTTTCCGGAATGGCGGCGCAATTGACGGCGACGAAGCGCCCTCCGGCGCGGCGGCTCTGATCGTGGATGAAGTGCGCCATCAATTCCTTGCCGGTTCCCGACGGGCCGACGATCAGAACGCTGGCGTCGCTGCCGGCGACCCGGCCGGCGAGGGAAAGCACGTCCGCCATGCGCGGATCGGCGTGGACGATGGAGCGGTCCTCGCAAGCGACCTGAGACAGGATCGCGCCGATCAGTTCCGCGTCGGGCGGCAGCGGAATGTACTCCCGCGCACCGGCGCGGATGGCGGCGACGGCGGCGCGGGTGTTGCTCTCGACGCCACAGGCAATGACCGGTACGGCGATGCGCTCGGCGGACAAAAGGGCGATAAGCTGTCCGACATCGAGCGCCACATCGGCGAAGATGAGCGTGACGCCGGCGCCGGAGCGCGCGACGTTGAGGCCGGTCGCGATGTCCTCGGCGTAAACGACCTCGGCGCCATTGGCGATGGCGATACGGCTGGCGGCGCCGACCTGGCCGCCCAGGGGACCGATGATGAGAAGGCGCATGGTGCTGTCCGCTCCCGTCCGTCGTTGCCTTGGTTTAGCCGCGGTCGGCTTTGACGATTTCCGTCATCGTGACGCCCAGACGGTCCTCGACGACGACGACCTCGCCCCGGGCGACGAGCCGGTTGTTGACATAGATGTCGACCGCTTCGCCGACCTTGCGGTCGAGCTCGACGACGGCGCCGCGACCCAATTTGAGGAGCTGGCTGATCTCCATCGTCGTCCGGCCGAGAACCGCCGAGACCTGAACGGGAATGCCGTACACGGCCTCCAGGTCATGGGGGGATCGGCCGCTCGCATTGGCGATGGCGCCGTCACCGGCGACCGCCGGCGGCGCGAACTCGTCGGCCATGCCGGCAAGCGGGGCGAAATCGGGGCTGTCACTCTCGGCCATGGTGGTCTCCCTTGGCGGCGGTCGTTGGGGCAGGCGGCGCTGGCGGCGGCGCCTGTTCGGAGGTGTCGAAAGCGGTGATGGTGCGGGTCAGAACCTGTTCCAGGCGCTGCCACAGCGCGTCCAGCGACCGGACGGCGTCACCCGCCGGCCAGCACACGGCGGCGTCGCCGGGGGCGATGGACGTATCGCCGCGAACGACGATGGCGCCGGTAAAGCCCTTCGCCTCGGCGATTGCCGCGACCCGGGCGCCGAGCGTGTCCGCCAGCGACGGATGGACGCTTAAACCCAGTTCCGGCTCGCCGGCGACATCGGGCAGGACTTGCGCCAGCAGGCCCTCGATCTCCAGTGCCGCGCTGCGGCGGGCGGTCTCGGGCATCAGCGTGCGGATGAGCTGGACGGCGACCGTGATGGCGTCCCGGGTGGCCGTCGCCAGCGCGTCCCGGCTGCTCCGTTCCTGTTCATCGGCGCTGTCGGCAATGCGGGCGAGCGCGTCGGCGAGGCGCTGGTCGTTGGCGTCTTGGTATTCGGCAAGCGCCTGGGCGCGGGCCTCGGCGGCCGCATTGTCGCGCGCGCGCTGAAGGTCGTCCTCGCTGTAGCGGTGCGGCGCCGCCTCGGCTTCGACCGGCGCCGGCGACGCCGCCGCTCCGGCGGGTGTGCGGGCGGGTGGATCGAACGAGCGCTCGAACCGGTAAGGGCGGACGACGGCGGACATGCTCATGCCCTGATCAATAGACAAGCTCGTCGGCGGAACCGCTGCCGTCGGCAATGACGATTTCGCCCGCGTCGGCCATGGCCTTGGCGACGGCGACGATGTTGGACTGTGCTTCCTCGACATCCCGCAGACGGACCGGGCCGAGCGCGCCGATGTCCTCCTTCAGCATCTTGCCGGCGCGCTCCGACATGTTGCGCAGGAACAGGTCCTTGATCTCGTCGGACGCCCCTTTCAGGGCGACGGCCAACTGTTCCTTGGACACCTGGCGCAGGATGACCTGGACGCCGGCGTTGTCGATGCGCAGCAGATCGTCGAAGGAGAACATGAACTGCTTGATGCGCCCGGCCAGTTCGCTGCTGCGTTCCTCCAGCGCCGACATGAAGCGCTGTTCGGTGGCGCGGTCCAGGTTGTTGAAGATGTCCGCCATCACCTCGTGCGACTCACGACGACTGGTGCGGGCCAGATTGGTCATGAACTCGCTTCGGAGCGTGCGCTCCACTTGCTCCAGAATGTCCTTCTGCACCGTCTCCATGCGTAGCATGCGGAGCACCACCTCGGTCGCGAACCCCTCCGGCAGCAGCGCCAGGACGCGGGCGGCATGGGCGGAGCGGATGCGCGACAGCACCACGGCAACCGTTTGCGGGTATTCGTTCTTCAGGTAATTGGCGAGGACGGCCTCGTTGACGTTGCCGAGCTTGTCCCACATGGTGCGGCCGGAGGGTCCGCGAATTTCCTCCATGATCTTCTGAACCCGGTCGCGCTCGAGGATTTTCGACAGCAGCCGTTCGGTCGATTCGAAGGTGCCGATGAGCGAACCGGCCGAGGCGACCTGTTCGCTGAACTCGACCAGAAGGGTCTCGATCACGCCGGCCTTGACCGCGCCGAGATGGGCCATGGACTGCGAAAGACTGCGGATTTCGTCGTCATCCATCTTCTCGAACAGCGCCGCGGCGTGCGTTTCGCCGATGGCGAGCATGAACACCGCCGCCTTCTGCGCGCCATCCAGTTGGGTGAGGTCGATCTTGGCGTCGGACACGTGGATGACCTCCTCAATTCTCGGCGTGCAGCCAGCTGCGCACGATGGCCAGCGTCTCATCCGGATGCTTGTCGACAATCTCGCCGACGCGTGACAGCGACGACGCGCGGACGCGCCCGGCCACCTGCTGCAGATCGATTAAATCGTCGTCCGCGTCGCCGGCGCCCGCAGCCGCCGATGTCGTTGCGAGCGCCGTTCCCGGCAACGGCGCGGCCAGCGCCGGATGCCCGGCGGGAGCGTCGATCATCGGTGTCCGATCGCCGGGTGCCGGAACCGGGATCGCGGCGATGGCGCGGGTGACGAGCGGCCGGACGACGAGCAAGAGGACGAGGAGGCCGAACATCACCAGCACCAGATACTGGGCGATACGGAACAGGTCGTGCTTGTCGAGCCCGAACAGCAGGTCGAACGGCTCCTCGGCGGCGGCGAGCGTTTCGCCGGCGAACGGCATGTTGACGATCTCGATCGTATCGCCCCGCGCCGGATCGTAACCGATGGCGCTGCGGACCAGCGCGTTCAGCTGTTCCATCTCGTCCGCCGTCCGCGACGTGTAGGTCTCCACGCCATCGGCGTCGGTGGTGGTGACGCCGTCGACGAGCACCGCGACGGAGAGCCGGCGGACGATGCCGGTTTCCCGGACGTGGCTGATGACCTTTTTCGAAATCTCGTAGTTGACGGTCTCCTCGACCCGGTTCTGGGAGGTCGAGGTCTCGCGGCCGTCGGCGGCAATGGGCGTCGCGTCCGGCAGGCTGGTGCCGACGGTGACCGGCTCGGCGTCCTTGTCTTCGGTGGCGCCCTGCTCCTCGACGGACTGGGTGGAGCGGACGACCTGGCCGTCCGGATCGAACAGCTCTTCGGAGGAGTTGATGCGATCGAAGTCCATTTCGGCAAAGACCTCGGCGCGGACATTGCCGGGACCGACGATGCGCTCGAGGAGGTCTTCGATGGTGCCGGTCAGCCGTTTTTCGAACATCCGGCGCCGTTCGTCGCTTTGCGCCGCCAGCGCGGCGGCCGGATCGGCGGCATCGGCGCCGTCGCTGAGAAGGCGGCCGGCGCCGTCGACGAGCGACACGTGCTCCGGCGTCAGGCCGGGTACCGCGGATGCGATCAGGTGCTGGATGGAGACCACCTGCCCATCGGCGAGCCGCGCGTTGGCGCGCATGTGCACCAGGACCGAGGCGGTCGGTTCGGGCTGGGTGCGGCTGAACAGCTCCCGCTTCGGCAGGACAAGGTGCACGCGGGCGTTCTGGACCGCGTCGATGGCGCGGATGGTGCGGGCGAGTTCGCCTTCCAGAGCGCGGACAAGGGTGACGTTCTCGCGGAAATTCGTGGTACCGAAGCTGTCGGCGCTGTCGAACAGCTCATAACCGAGGGAGCCGCCGGACGGCAGGCCGTGCTCGGCCAGGCTGACGCGGAGCCGCGCGACGTCGCCCGCGGGCACGAAAACGGCGGCGCCGCCGGCTTCGAGGCGGTACGGAATCCCCGATGTTTCCAGCCGGGAGACGATACGACCCGATTCATTCAGGTCCAGATCGCCGTAAAGAAGGGCGTAGTCCGGTTGCGATACCTGGTGAACGACCCAGCCGAAAAACAGCACGGCCGCCAGGATAACGACGACAAAGGCAGCCAGGCGGGGAGCGCCGAGCGTCGTCGCGAATGTGCGCAGAGTATCCATCGTCCTCCCGGCGGCTTTCCGGCGAATGGCCCGCTTTGGGCATCGGCTCGGACGCAACGCTATGGGAGGGCCGGTGAAAAAGCCGTTAAAATTGCGATAGAAATCGCTATAGGCCCGGGCAACCGCAGGCGGCCCGGGCTCAAGCGCTTATCGTCGATGGCGCGCTATCGTTTGATGCGGACGAGCTCCTCCAGCATTTCGTCGGCGGTGCTGATGATGCGCGTCGCCGCCGAGTACGCCCGCTGGACGATGATCATCGAGGTGAATTCCTCGCCGATATCGACCGTCGATGCTTCCAGCGACGACTGGACGATCTGGCCCGCGGCGCCACTGTCGGCTTCCCGCAGGGTGGGGCTGCCCGAGCCTTCGGTGGCGGTCCAGGCGTTGCCGGACGCGGCCTGCAGCGCGTTGGGGTTAACGAAGGTCACCAGTGGCAGCTTGTAGATGGCGCGGCGTTCGCCGTTGTCGAACAACGCCGAGACCACGCCATCGTCGCCGATGCTGACGCCGCTGAAGTTGCCGAACTGCGAGCCATTCTGTTCGATGAAGCGAGGATTGAACTCGGCCCCGTACTGCGTGAGGCCATCGCCCTGGCCGACGGTGCCGACGTTGAGCGCGATCCGCGCGACCGTGCCGCTGCCGTCCATGGACGCCGCGCCGCTTTCGAAGCCGACGACTTCCATCTCGCTGACGTTGAAGCCGATCGGGAACCCTTGCGGGCCGAACTGGATGCCGGGACCGGTGATGGCCGCCGACGGCGCGAGAACGCTGAACGCGCCAGACTGCCGGATGGCCGCGGCGCCGCCGGCGTCGACGACCCCGTTGGGATCGACGGCGACCGAGGCGGTGTCGCCGGTCAGCACCAAGACGGCGCTGTTGCCGTTGCCGATGGAAGCGGTGGCGCCGGGGGTGTCGGTGTTGATCTGGGTCGCCAGATCGCGAACAACGTCGGAGAGCGCGCGTCCACCGTCCACCTGGATCTGATTGTCGGCGGCGGCGCCGGCGACGAAGGTATACTGGGTACCGCCGACGAAGACGCTTTCGCCCACCGCCGGAACGGCCGTGAATTCCAATTGGCCGACGCTGGTGTAGACCTCGCCGGCGTCGTCGTAGAGGTTGACCATGGACGTTCCGATGGGCGGCTCCACCGAAAGATCCCATTCGTTGGTTGCCGTTTTGGTGAAGCCCAGCGTCACGGAGTTACCGTTGCCGAGGGTGTCGAAAAACTGGAGGTCGACGTTGTGGCGGCTGCCGACGGGATCGTTGGCGGGCAGGTTGGCGCCGATCGAGATCTCGCTGCTCGCGGCGACGGCGCCGCCAACCCGGTTGAGGTTCACGGTTTCCAGAAATTCGTCGGAGATGATGTTCTGGTTGGCCACCGCCGCGGCCGAGCCGGACGGCAGGACGACATTCCCCTGCGCATCGGTGGGCCAGCCCTGCAGGTAATAGCCGCCGGTGTTGCGCAGAAACCCTTCCTGATCGGGGTAGAAGGCGCCGGCGCGGGAATAGAGGAATTGCCCGCCGTCCGACGGCTGGGCGCCTTCGTTGACGAGGAAAAAGCCGTCGCCGGAAATGGCGAGGTTGGTCTGAGCCGAGGACGACTGCAGCAGGCCCTGCACGTCGATGCCGGCGCGCGGCGCCGACTGCACGCCGCCGGCGGAATAGAAGGTGGACGACGACTGCTTCGTGACGAGCGTCTGGAAATCGACGCTGGTGCCCTTGTAGCCGACCGTGTTGACGTTGGTGATGTTGTCGGCGATGGCTCCCATCGCGCTGCTCTGTGCAGCGAGACCGGACACGCCGGACGTCATGGCTCCGAACAGGCTCATCGCTCATTCTCCTTCGAAAGGGTGTGAAGGCGCCGCGACGCGGCCGTCCCTTCGCTTGACTGGGTTTGCGGGTGATGCATGGGGGCTCACGCCTCCGGGTCGTCGTAACGGTTCGTCGTGGGGCCGCCGGTAACGGCAATGACGTCGGCCAGGCGGACTGCCAAGTCGCCGATGCGCAGGTGGGGGCCGTCGGCATCGACGGCGGCGCCATCGACGGTGCCGAAGACGCTGATGTCGGCCTCGATCGCCTCACCTGTGCGGTCGTTGGCGACGACATGCACGGAATACAGACCGTCCGGCAGCCTGGTGCCGTCGGCGTTCGTGCCGTCCCAGTCGATCAAATGGCGACCCGGCTCGGTCGCGCCAGACAGGGTGTAGACGATCCGGCCGGCGTCGTCGCGGATGACGATCTCGGTTTCCTTGGCCGCGGCGGACAGCGTGTAGGCGGCGCGCGCGGTGCCGTCGACCAGGGGCAGGGACGATGTCCGTGCCTCTATGGTGCGGTCGAGATAGGCGACCATCGATGCCGTCTGCGCCTCGCGTTCGGCGGCGAGCAAGTCCTCGAGATGGGCGTTCTGATAGATCTGCTGTTCCACGCTGGCGAATTGGACGAGCTGCTGCGTGAAGGCGTTGGCGTCCAGTGGCTCCAACGGGTCCTGGTGCTGGAGCTGAGTGACCAACAGGTTGAGGAACTTGTTCAGGTCCTCATCGAGCTGCTGGCGGTCGGCGCCGGTCCGGCCATCCGTTGGCGCGGCGGCGGTGGAGGAGGGGTTGATCAGCATGAGGGCTTCCTTACCTGGCGCGGTCAGGCGCGAATATCGAGGCGGCCGTTGCCGGCGACGGCGGGGCGGGCGGCGGCGGTGTCGGGTCCGGCGTCGGCTGGCGTGTCGGTGGTCGACGCGTCCCGACCCGCCGGCGCGCCGGCCATGCCGGACGACCGGTGGCCGGCGTGATCGCGTAGGCCGAAGTCGAGGCCGCCTCCGTCGGTCTTCAGGCCGGCGTTCTGCAGCGCCTGTTCGAGAGCGCGGGCGTCGGCGCGCAGCAGATCGAGCGCGTCCCGTGTGTCCGCCAAAACGAGCGCCCGGACATGACCGTCCGCGCCCACGTCCAGGCGCACCTCGACGCGGCCAAGGCTTTCCGGCCTGAGCTGAATGTCGATGCGGTCGCGGCCCTCGGCGGCGGCGCGGGTGATGTGCACGGAAACGTCGCGGACGACCGGCCGCTCGGCGGCGCCGGTCGGCAGCGATGGCCCGGCCCGGCGTACGCCGGCGGTGGCGGCGCTTGCGTTGCCGGCCTGGCTGACGGCGGTGGCGAAGGAGGGATCGCTCGACGGCGACGTGCCGGCGCTGCCGGTTGCGGCGGCGGTCGTGGCGGAGCTGCCCAGCGTGCTTCCCGAGGCGACGGCGGCGCCGAATGCGATGTTACCGGATGCGGCGGCCGAACCTTGAGCCTGGCTCGCGGCGGTGCCGGCGGGAGCGCCCAAGGCGGCGCCGAAAACGGCCGCGGCGGGCACGGACGGTTGTGAGGCACCGTTCGTCGTGCCGCCCGGCAGTGCTCCGGTCGCGGGTGCGCCCGGCGTGCCGGGTGTCATCATGGCGGACGGCTGGCGAACGGCGGTCGGCGTTGTCGTGGCGGCAAGGGTGGCGGTGGGCCGGGACAGAAGGCTCTGAGGGTCGTCTGTGACGCTCACGCGGATGGGGGTGCCGGCCGTGTCCAGCCGCTCGGCGAGGCGCGCCGCCTGCTGGCGGACCGCCGGATCGGCGGCGGGGACGGTGCCGTCAGCCGTGGCGGCGCATGCCGCCGCTGAGGGATCCGGCGCGGCGCGCGCCGCCGCCGAGGGGTCCGGGGTGGCGGCGTTGGAAGGAGGTGGGGTGACCTTGGGCGCCGTCGCGGCATCATTGCCAGCCGGCGCGGCGGTAACGGATGGCGCGGTGGCCTCGATCGGTGCGTCCGCATTTCCGACTGGCGCCGGTGCGGCGCCGGACGCCGACGGCGGCTGAGCCGCCGCAACAACCGGTTGCGCGTGGGGGGCGCCATCGTCGAGGGGCACCGGCGCCGGGTCGACGCCGTCAGCCCGGTCTTCGAACGTGGCGGAGGCGGGGGTCTTCGGGTCCGTCGTGCGCTCGGACGCCGGGAGCGCGGCGGAAGGCTGATCGTCCGCCGGATCGTCACGCTGGTCGTCGCGGTGCGCGACGGGATCGCGGTCAGGCGTCGGCCTGGCGTCGGACGCCGGGTGCGCGTCCTCCGGCGGCAGAGGCCGCGGGGTGGGCGGCGAGCCGAGGGCGCCCGGCTCTCGGAGGATTGGTGTCATCGCGGCGGAACCGGCATCACCGGCGACGGCGTTTAGGCGATCGCGGAACATCCGGGCGAGATCGGTCAGCGGCATTGTCGCGCCGGCCCCCGACCCGGGGCCCGACGCAGAGTACGTTCGGTCAATGCGGGCGGCGACGTCGATGGCGATATCGTGGCTCAAGGCGAACCCTCCAGTGCTTCGCCAAGCCTGGAGCAAGGGACGGGCCAAAAGCGCGCTTCCATATAACGCATTGCAAAGTAACGTTTAATGCGCAGTGTGGCAGCCGGCGGCGGCGGATGAGGCAGAGGCCGGCACGGCAAACTTTGCCGGGGACGCGGCACGAACGGCCGACGCGCGGCATGCGCATCGATTACAACTTGAGATAGTACGTAAAAGTGATATAATTATGATAGGTTGTTTTTGTCCAGGACCCACGGACATGGATATCACGACGTCTGCGGTTTTGGGGGGGGCTTACCGGCGCGACACGATTGCGGCACCTAGTGGGGCGGCGCCTTCGGCTGTGCGCCCGGAGCTCACGACAGCGGTCGCGGCACCCGGGCGCGGCGAGAAGAGCGCGCTGGACAGCGACCGGCGGTTTAGGGAACCCCGAGAAAAGCAACGCGACGGGACCTCGGAGGCCGCTGCGTCAAGGCCGGAATCGACGCCGGAGGCTACTGCCCAGGTGACGGCGAAACCGTCCGCCGGGAGCGGTCACAAGTACCGAGCCTTCCATAATAATAGTACGGATCAAAACTTATCGGGTGTCGTCGGTCGTGCCGAGGAGGAAGAAGGGCTTTTGCATTTCCCGCCCGAATCCCTCGTCCGATACCTCGAAGCCGTTGCCGAACGAAAAGAAGCGTTGGCGCCAACCAGTCTCGACCGAAAGGTCGACACGCGCGTCTGAGCCTGGATGCCGCCCGGCGTCATGCCGACTGGGCGGGTGATCGAACCGTCGCCGCGTTGTCGGGATTCGCGGCGGGCGCTTCCGGGCGGGACAACAACCCAGCCGCGATGTTTCGGTTGATCTGTATCAACGCATCGATCTTTCTCGGCTCCGGCGCAATCTGCAGGTCGATCGACCGGCGAAACACGAACATCGACAAGCTGGCAATGTTGTTTCGCAAATCGGCCGGCAGCCGATCGGCGCCGTCCGCCGCTTCGCAGGCGAAAATCGTCCAAATTTTCCGGTTGTGGAGAAGCGCCGCGTCCAGATCGTCGGCAAGCGAAGGCCGCCAGTCGCGGCGAAGTGTTTCGAGCCGGTTGGCGGCAGTGAGGAGAACGCTTGCTTCCAGATTGCGGTGATCGAGGGTGGTCTCTCCGCCGCGCCGGTAGGCGGTGGCGGCCGTCGTATACGGATCAGGCATTGGACAGAAGTCTCGCTTCGTGGTTGACGAGCTTTTTGGCTTCCTTGAGTGCCTGATAGTAGGCGCCAGCGATGATTTTTTCGTTAATGTCCAACAGGTAAGGCGCCGTCGAGGGCGCCGCCTCCTGAACCTGGCGGGCGAAGGCAAAGTACACCTGGTGGTGGCGTTTCGGATCCGGATCCAGGTACATGAGCTGCACCGTCGCGTAGATCATTTTGCACGGCGTGTCGGCATCCTCGGGCCGGATGATGTCCTTCTCCCGCAGGATCGGCGTATCGCCCTGGATGACGAGCCGGGTGCGGGGGCCGTCGTTGGTGATCACCGCCTGACCGATGATGATTCGTTCGCCTGGCTTGAGGTCGATGAGAAGGGCCATGGTGGTGGCAAAGACCGTTGAGACGAAGGACCTTTAGAGTACCATCGCGACGTATAAAACGAAACCGGCGGCGCTGGGAGCGCCGCCGGCTGTTTGACCCGAAACCGGGTCGACCTTTGCGTAGTCTTAAATCTACCGAAGCAGGGACAGAACGCTCTGCTGCGACTGAGACGCCAGAGACAGCGCGCTGACGCCGAGCTGCAAGCGGGTCTGCAGGGCCAGCATGTTGGCGCCTTCCTCGTTCAAGTCGGCCAGCGTCAGCTTGTCGGCGCCTTCCTCGAGAACGTTCATCGTCTCCTTGGTGAAGTCCTCACGGGTCTGGATGATCGACAGGCTGTTGGCGATGGACGTACCGAAGCCGCGAACGGCAGCGCGCGCCGCATCGATTTCGGCGATGGCCGCGTCGACGGTGGTCCCGTCGGTGAAGTCGGCGGCCGCGACGCCAAGACCGGTCTGTGTGAAATCCACACCCGTGGTCGTCAGCTCGCTGGAGCCGTCCTCGTTGAACTTCGTGACGAGATCGTCACCGCCAAGCAGGTTGATGCCGCGATAGCTGGCGTCGGCAACAAGGGCGTCGATCTGAGCAAACACCTCGTCGTAGTCGGCTTCGAGCGCCGAGACGTCAGCGGCGGCGTCGCCGGCGAGCGTGTCTTTCGCCTGGGTGGCGATGGCGTCGGCTTGGTCGATCAGGTTAGAAATCGCGGTCACGCCCTTGTCGGCGGCCTTGATCGTCTGGATCGACTGGCCCATGCCGTCGAGCAGCTTGCCCAGATCCGAAGAACGGTTGTTCAGCGACTGCGCGGCAAAGAACGCCTGCGCACCGTCAAGGGCGCTGTTGATCTTGCGGCCGGTGGAGAGCCGCTCCTGGGTCATGTCGAGAAGGGAGTTGGTTTTCTGCAGCGATAGCAGATTGGTGCGCATCGAGGCGCCGAGAGCGAATTCGTTAGCCATGGTTTCGGTTCCTTTCCTAGGATGATATGCGGAGGACGGTTCTGTCCTTCGGTCACAACCATAAGAGGCACGGACAACTAAATGCAATTAAAAAGTTTATAGCGATTTTGTCGACATCTTTCGGTTGCCTTGTCGGGGGAGGTCAGTGAACCGGATGGTGACTCGCTGCGTACAAAAGGTAATAATGATTGGTGCCGAACGGTTGATGGGGCCCCCGGCAACGTCATCCGATAACAAACGCCTGATCGGGCGATAGAAAAGCCGCTTCGGATACTCAAGTGGTCGTCGAAACTCTAACAGGGTTAACGACGACGGGCTGGAGCGGGTGGGGAAGGCGTCCATGTTGGTGAAGTTTCGCGTGATAGTACGGCGATGGTTCGATGCGGAGATGCTCGCGCTGGTGCTGGTTTTCTGCCTGGCGGTGATCATCGGTGGTGTCCAGCCGACAGCCGCCCAGGAACCGGCGCCGCCGGCCGAGGCCGCGGCCGAAGACGACCCACCGCCCTTGCCAGAAGACGAGGTGGCGGTGCTGATAGCGCCGGTGGCCCTCTATCCCGACCCGGTACTGATTCTGGTCCTGCAGGCGTCGACGCAGCCGCTTCAGGTCGTTCAGGCCGAACGGTTCCTCGATCGCTACGCCAAGGACAACACTCTTCAACCGGATCCCGAATGGGATTCGAGCATCGTCGGACTGCTTAATTATCCGACCGTCCTCACTTCGATGAACGAGTACATCGACTGGACCGAAGCCGTCGGCGACAGCGTCATTTATCAGCTCGACGACGTGCAGTCCTCGATCCAGGACATCCGGCGGGCGTCCTATACCACGGGCATTCTCCAATCCAACGACCGCCAGGACGTGATCGTCGATGACGCGGCCATCCGTATCATGCCGGCGGATCCCGAGACGATCGCGCTGCCGACCTATGATCCGGTCGCGCTGCTCGCCGCCATTCAGCCGGCCGAAGGCGCCGATGTGGTGGAAGACGAATTGGACATCGACGGCGCGTCGGAAGATGCGGCCGAAGGCGAGGCCGGCAGCGCGGACGAAGGCCTCGCTGAGGACGTGGAAACGGGAGCGCCGGCGGCTGCCGGATACGCCGCGGCACCTGCCGATTCAGGCTATTACACGCCCTACGCACCGGCGGCGGCGCCCATGCCCGTCGCTTACGAGAACACGGGCTCCAGCTTCTGGGGCAGTGCCGCCACCTTCGCCGGCGGCGCCGCCGTCGGCGGTCTTCTCGGCTACGCCCTGTTCGACGACGACGATGACAATGACCACTGGTACGGCGGCGGCGGCGACGGTCGAAGCGTCAATATCGAAGACAGCACGATCATTACCGGCAACGATGCCCTCAGCAACCGCCGCATCGAAGACGAACTGCGCAACCGCCGCGGCGACCGCGACGGGGTCGGACGGGGCGGTCGGGATCGCGACCGGGTCGGCCGGGGCGATCGCGACAGGGGGAAGGGCGTCGCACCGGCGCACAAACAGAGCCGCGGCGTCGCGCGCGATACCCGCAAGAAGGACGTCCGCCTTCCCGGTAGCGGCGGCAAGACGGCAAAGTCGGTGCAAGCGCAGCGAAGCGGCGCCAAAAAAGCGACGAAAGCTTCGCACAAGCGCGGCGGTGGCCTGACGTCGGCACAAACGTCGCGAAGCAAGGTCAATAAAGACGCAAGCCGCGGCAAAAAAAGCCGCGGCGTCGCCGCGAGCAAGGGGCGGAAGAGTGCGGCATCCGCCAGCCGCGGCGGTTCCGGCGCAAAGAAAGCCGCCAAATCATCACGTGGAAATCGTGGCGGCGTAACGAATGTGAAAAGCGGTAAAAGTGCAAAAAACCATTCCAAGCGCGGGAAGAAAAGCAAAGGTGGGAAAAAGAAGCGAGGATAGCAACGGGGATCGCCAATTAAATTACTGCCTTCGCTTTAAAGAGGCTTTGGAGACAAAGATATGAAGACGACAAAGTTTTGGTGGGGAACGTTGAACACCAGCCGCGCCGTACTCGTCGCCACGGTGTGTGGGTTGCTCGGGACGATGACGCCGTCGGTCGCCGGTGCGACCGAGGCGGTCTACAAGACGCCGGAAGACGCGCTGGCCGCGTTCCGTGCCGCCGTCGACTCACCAAGCGGCAAGGGGCTGTTGGAGCTGTTCGGTCCGGAGCACGCCGACGACCTGATCGGCGGCGATCCGGCGGCGGCCCGTCAAGGCATTGCCGATCTCCGCGCCGCCGTGACCACCGGCATGGCGCTGGAAAAGAACGACGACGACACGATGACGCTCGTTATCGGCCGACAGGCCTGGCCGATGCCAATTCCTTTGGTGAAAGGCGAGAAAGGCTGGTCGTTCGACGTCGATGCCGGGCTTGAGGAAATCAACGATCGACGCATCGGCCGTAACGAGTTGTCGGCGATCGCGTTCTGCAAAGCGTACATGGTCGCGCAACAGGAATATGCGGGCGCCGATCACGACGGTGACCGGGTGCTCGAATACGCGCAGAAAATCGTCAGCGATCCCGGCAGCCGCGACGGCCTTTATTGGGAAGCGGAAGCGGACGGCGAACTCAGCCCGTTCGCGGCGTTCGTTGCCGACGCGGCGGAGTATCTGGAGTACCGGCAGACCGATGAGCCGTTCCGCGGCTACAACTTCAAGGTCCTGACCGGGCAGGGTGCCAACCCGCCCGGTGGCGCGTACAGTTTCGTCATCAACGGCAACATGATCGCTGGCTACGGCCTCGTCGCTTGGCCCGCCGATTACGGCCGTTCGGGCATCATGACGCTGGTCTGCAGCCATCATGGCGAGATCCTTGAGAAGGACCTCGGCGCGGATACGGAGAAGGTGGCCGCCGCCATGAAGACCTACGACCCGGACGATTCCTGGACGCCGGCGGAGGACGAATAGCTGGGCCGAACGGTGAGGCGTTTGCTCGAGTGGTTTGGCGATCGTCAGCGTGGCATGCTGGTTCTTAACTCCGGTGCTGCTTTTCGGTACAGGTGTGCAGGGGAGAGAATTCGCGTTACGATTTAATCCGGCCAGATTGCGGCGATCTCCTTTTTCGGGCATAAAAGAAAGAAAAGAGTACATACGGGTAGGGGCCGCGGATGGAAACGCACCATCTTGGCCGGCATTGTCGCCTCGTTACCGAAGGCCACGGCGAGGCGAGAGATGTCGTGGCTTCGTTGTGGGAAAGCCCTCGTGGCGCGCCACCCGACGGGCGTCGGCATGGTCGGATAAATCAGCCCGACGACGCCAAGACGGGCATCGCCCGTGATGATTTTCTGCTCGCCGTTCTGCCACCGCGTGGCGTCCCTTTGGCCGACAGCGTGGGCGTCCTGTTCGACCCGAACGGAGGCATCGAGGTACGGATCGACGCAATAAGCGCCCGACCCACACCGGATCGGGGCGGACGTCACGTACCACCCGATCAGGAACGGCAACGAACGCACGAGCCGTCCCGGCTGTTGATCCTCACTCTCGACAGCGCGTTCGTGAGCCGAGCTGAAGCGGCGTTTCGGCCGCGTGCCGTTGCTGAAAACCTGGGCTCATGACGTTTCCGCTCGTTTGCCGGCCGTTGCCACGCTGAAGAGTTTCTGCCTCTGGATGGCCAGGGAAATGGATCGTGGAGACAGTCCACTGGCGAGCGCCCCTCGCGTGCAGGTGACCATCGAGAAAACGCTGCTGATGTTGTTAGTCGAATGTCTCGCCGAACGGTTGCCTGGCGTGCCGGCTGGCGTCCACGATCTCGCCGACGCGCAGGTCCAAGCCATCGAAACGTGGGTTGAGGCCAATCTCGGCGAGTCCATCAGCATCGATGACTTGGCCGTGGTCGCCGGGGCCAGTCCGCGCTCCGTTCAGAAGTCCTTTCGGCGCCTGCGCGGGTGTTCGCCGATGACGTGGGTAACACGCCGCCGCTTGGCTCGTGCCCGCAGTCTGCTCGACCATGCGGACGATACCACCACGGTGACCGATGTCGCCCTGTACTGCGGCTTTTTTCAGTTCGGCCGTTTCGCCGTGCGCTACCGCCAAGAGTTTCAAGAAAAACCGTCGGAGACCCTGGCGCGAGCACGAAAGTCCGCTGAACGGCGTGCACAAAACGAAGGTGCGTCGCGGTCTCGACTTGGATAGGCAATGAACCGTTTTCCCACTATTCGCGTAAGTGTCGGAAGTGCTTCGATCGAGACGCCGCGAGAGCGATCGTCCCCAACGCAATGAGTCGCAACGCGAGGAGGAAACCCAATGATCAAGGACATGGTGGGCAGAGCGACGAGCGTACTGCTGGCATTACTGGTCGGACTGACCGCGGTGCCGGCGGGCGCGCAGCAGCAGAAGCAACAGCAGCATCAGAAACCAAACATACTGGTTGTCTGGGGCGACGATATCGGACAGTCCAACATCAGCGCCTACACGATGGGACTGGTCGGCTACCGGACGCCCAACATCGACCGCATTGCCAACGAGGGGATGATTTTTACCGACTACTACGGCGAGCAGAGCTGCACCGCCGGACGGTCCAGCTTTATCACCGGGCAGAGCGTGTTCCGCACCGGCCTCAGCAAGGTCGGTCTGCCCGGCGCCGAACTCGGACTTCGTGAAGAAGATCCGACCATCGCCGCGATGTTGAAACCGCTCGGTTACGTCACCGGACAGTTCGGCAAGAACCATCTCGGCGACCGGGATGAGCATCTGCCCACAAACCACGGCTTCGATGAGTTTTTCGGCAATCTCTACCACCTGAACGCCGAAGAGGAGCCGGAGAATGAGGACTATCCTCGCGACATGGTTCTGGAGAACGGCAAGACGTTTCTTCAGCAGTTCGGGCCGCGCGGCGTCATCCACAGCTGGGCCAACCCGGACGGCACGCAGCGGATCGAGGATACGGGCCCGCTGACGAAAAAGCGGATGGAGACCGTCGACGACGAGACAAGCGACGCGGCGATTCGCTTTATTCGGGAGGCGCACGCCGCCGGCAAGCCGTTCTTCGTCTGGTGGAACGGTACCCGGATGCATTTCCGGACCCATGTCAAGGATGAGTTGCGCGGTATATCCGGCCAAGACGAATACGCTGACGGCATGGTCGAGCACGACATGCACATCGGGAAGTTTCTCGCCCTGCTGGACGAGCTTGGCATCGCCGACAACACGATCGTCTTCTATTCGACCGACAATGGCCCGCACTACAACACGTGGCCGGACGCGGCGGCTACGCCGTTCCGCGGCGAAAAGAACACCAACTGGGAAGGCGGCTGGCGGGTGCCGTCGATGGTGCGTTGGCCCGAACACATCAAGGCTGGGGCCGTCTCAAACGAGATCATGCACCATATGGATTGGCTGCCCACCTTCGTTGCGGCGGCGGGTGGTCCTGACATCAAGCATCAGTTGCTGACCGGCGTCGACGCGGGCGGACGCCACTACAAGGTGCATCTGGACGGGTACAATTTTCTTCCTCAGCTAACCGGCAAGGACGAAAAGGGGCCGCGCAACGAAATCTTCTACTTCTCCGATGACGGCGATCTGACCGCGTTACGCTACGGTGATTGGAAACTCATCTTCATGGAGCAGAAAACACCGGGCACGTTCCGCGTGTGGATGGAGCCGTTCACGTCGTTGCGGGTGCCTTTGTTCGAGAATTTGCGCCGCGATCCCTACGAGCGGGCGACGATCACCTCCAACACCTATCACGACTGGCAGCTCGAGCGATCCTTCATGCTGGTGCCGGCGCAAGCCTATGTTGCAAACTTCCTGGCGACGTTCCAGGAATTCCCGCCACGGCAGAAGGCGGCGAGCTTCTCGCTTGATCAGGTGATGGAAAAGCTGTCACCGCCAACGCAGTAACGACGAACGACGGGGATCGGGATAGGGTGCATCAATCCCAACCCCGCACATGAGCAAAAACCATGGCGTCGGCGCCACCGAGTGCGTCGACGCCTCCATTGGGAGGAAACGATCGATGAACTTTGAAATCGCGCGGCCCTGGATCGCCGCCCTTGTCGTCGCCGGTCTGCCGATGCTGAGCGCGTGCGAAAGCGACGGCGGAAGTTCGGCCTCCAAACCGGCCGTCACCGAGCAGCCGGCGACGATGATCGCCGAGGAGTATGCCGAGACCGAGGCGACCATCCAGGCGATCGATGCGAAGACGCGAAACGTCACGCTGCGGACGGCGGATGGCGAGACCACAACGGTGGAAGCGCCGCCGGACACCGACCTGAACCGGATTAAGAAGGGCGATGTCGTTGTGTTCAGCGCCTATCAGAGCATCAGCGTCAGAGCGATGGCGCCCGGTACCGCGCCGCTCGGCGTCACCCGCGAGACCGCGATGGTGAAGGCCGCGCCAGGCGAAACCCCTGGCCGCGCGGTGGGCGAGCAGACGCGCGCGGTTTTAGAGATCACCGATATCGATACCACTAAGAACACGGTGACGTTGAAGGGCGCCGATGGCTCGTTGCGAACGCTGGAGGTTCGCAATCCGGACAACCAGCGCAAACTAAAAGAACTCTCCAAGGGCGACCTGGTCCAACTCGAAGTTTTTGATGCGGTAGCAATCGGCATCAAGCCGAAAAGCTGAGCGGATTATCGATGAGGACGCGAATCAACGCCGGTGCCGTCGCCTTAGCCGCCGGCATCGCTTGCGCTTTGGCGCTGCCGGCCGCCGCTCAGGACGCCAGCGTGGATGAGTCTGCTGACACAACCGGCTGGCGCTTCTCGATCACGCCCTACATTTGGGCGGTCAGCCTGGATGGTGACGCCCGCGTCGGCCCTCTCGACGCCGATGTCGACGCGCCCTTTCACGATACGGTCAAGGACCTGAGCTTTGGCGTTATGGCGTACGGCGAGGCGCGCAAGGATCGGCTGGCGATTTACGTTAACCCGGTTTTTTCCCGGGTTAGCGATTCCGTCAGCGAGGGCGGCGTCCACGTCGACACCACGGCCGACATCGGCGTGTTCGGTGCCGGGGTCGCCTATCGTGTCGGCGAATGGAACGCGGCTGAGGAGACCGACGGGACCTTAAGGAAAATAGTTCTGGAACCGCTCGTCGGCTTTCGGTGGACGTATTTGCGTGTTGAGCTTGACGGCAAAAATGGGCTTCCGTCGACGGATAAGAACGAGAACTGGTTCGACCCGGTGATCGGCGCCCGGGCCGGCGTCGGGATTTTGGATCGTTGGCAGTTTGGCGTCGAGGGTGATGTCGGCGGATTTGGCGTTGGCTCCGATTTTACCTGGCAGGCCATGGCGCTTGTCGGGTATCGGTTCGAGATGCTGGGGCTTAAGCAGACGCTGCAGGTCGGCTACCGGGCTCTCGACCAGGAATACGATCACAATAATTTCAAATGGAACGTCATTCAGCACGGCCCGATAATCGGCTTGACGACCAGCTTTTGACGGTGCGGGCTGGCTGCCATTGGTCCGTGTGCGTTCTGGCGGCGATCGTGCTTTTCGGCGTTCTCTTGGGTCTGACGTCGGCAACCGCCCACGCGGCCGAACCGGAGCCGACGTTCGTCGGCGCTGCCGCCTGTGCCGGCTGTCATCAGGCGGAGACAGCCGCCTGGCGCGGCTCCCATCATGACCTGGCGATGCAGGTTGCTGACGGTGACACGGTCCTCGGCGACTTCAACGATGCGACGTTTACGCACGGTGGCGTGACGTCGCGCTTCTTCAGCCGTGACGGCCGGTTTTTCGTCAACACCGACGGCCCGGACGGTACGCTCGCCGACTTTGAGATCGCCTATACCTTCGGCGTCCATCCGTTGCAGCAGTACCTGATCGCCTTTCCGGACGGGCGGTTGCAGGCTCTCGGCATCGCCTGGGACAGCCGGCCGAAGGATAAGGGCGGCCAGCGCTGGTTTCATCTCTATCCCGACCAGGTGCTCACGGCGGGCGAGCCGTTGCACTGGACCGGTCTGGACCAGACGTGGAATTTCCAGTGCGCCGAGTGCCATTCGACCGAACTGCGCAAGAATTACGACCCGGCCTCGGACCGCTATGCCACCACGTGGACGGAAATCAACGTCGCGTGCGAAGCGTGCCACGGTCCCGGCTCGGCCCATGTGGCGTGGGCGGCAGGCGACCGGCAGGGCGATGACGGGCTGATCGTCCGCTTCGACGAGCGGGACGGCGTCTCCTGGCCGATCGACCCCGCGACCGGCAACGCCCGACGAAGCGCGCCACGCACCAGCGCCAAGGAACTGGAGACGTGCGGCGTCTGTCATTCCCGCTCATCGAAGATCGCCGAGCCGTGGCGGCCGGGCCAGCAGCTCCTCCAGACCCACATGCCGAGCCTCCTCACGGAGGGCCTGTTCGAAGCCGACGGGAAGAGCTTGGACGAGGTTTACAACTACGCGCCGTTCCGGCAGAGCCGGATGTTCGTCGCCGGCGTGTCGTGCAGCGATTGTCACGATCCGCACTCGCTCGATCTGGTGGCGGAAGGCGACCAGGTTTGCGCCCAGTGCCATGACGCGGAGAGGTTTGCGACGCCGGCCCACCACCACCACGCCGAGGAGGTGGACGCGGCCCGGTGCGTGTCCTGCCACATGCCGGAGCGCACCTACATGATCGTCGATCCGCGGCACGATCACGCGTTTCGCGTGCCGCGGCCCGATGAGTCGATCCGCTTCGGTACGTCGAACGCCTGCAACGACTGTCATACCGATCGGGACGCCGCCTGGGCAGCCGCGGCGGTGGAGCGATGGTACGGACCGGAGCGCAAGGGCTTTCAGACCTGGACCGAGACCTTCGATGCGGCCCGACATCGGCGCCTCGACGCGCCGGCGCTGCTGCGTGCGTTGGCCGTGAACGCGACGGCGCCGTCGATGGCGCGCGCCACAGCGCTCGATCATCTCGCCGATTATCCCGATCGGGAGACGGCGGCGGTGGCGCAAAAGGGATTGCGCGACGCCGATCCGCTGGTTCGCATGGCAGCACTACGGGCGTTTCGCGCCCTTCCGGCCGAACGGGCGTGGCCCATCGTCAACTCTCTGCTCTCGGACCCCGTGCTGGGCGTGCGGATCGAAGCGGCGGCGCTGCTGACGGGACTGCCGGCGGAGCAGTTGGCGCCGTCCGACGCCGCGCGGCTGTCCCGCGCCATCGACGAGTACGTGGCGGCGCAGCGGCTGAACGCCGATCGACCGGAGCACCGGGTCAATCTGGGAAATCTGTACGCGCAGCAGGGCCGGCCGGCGGATGCGGACGCCGAATATGCGGCCGCCCTTGTCCTCGATCCTCGGTTCGCGCCGGCCACCATCAACCGCGCCGACCTCTACGCTCGGCAGGGACGTGACGGGGACGGGGAGCGTGTGCTGCGCGAGGCCTTGGCCGAGATGCCCGGCGAGGCGGCGCTGCACCACGCGCTCGGCCTCAACCTTGTGCGTCAGAAACGAACCGCCGACGCCGTGGAGGAGTTGAAGCGAGCCGCCGAGATCGATGCGGATAACCCTCGCTATGCTTTCGTCTACGCCATTGCGCTGCACTCGACCGGTGATACCGAAAGCGCGCTTCACGTACTGGAAACCAACCACGAGCGCTCGCCCACCGACCGCGACACGTTGCTTGCGCTCATCTCGTTGAACCGCGATGCCGGCCGTTCGGCCGATGCGCTTGCCTGGGCGGAGCGCCTTGCCGCCGTCGATCCGTCGGCCGGGCCGCTCGTGGAGGAATTACGGCGTGCGTCGTCGTCGTCGGGAAGGCCGTCGCGGCCATAACGTGGCGTCTTGGTCGCCCGGTGCCATCATCGGGCGTCCACCGTCCTTCACCCGTTTCGACAGGTCATCGAACATCGCCTTCAAGCCCTTTTCGTCCACTCGACCCCTGGCGTCGGCCAATGGCAGCCACACGCGCGACCGGAACTCGGCCTCCGGCCAGTCCGCCGCTTCAACGCTGACCGCCATGGCGAACACTTGGACCGTGCAGACGCCTCCCCATTTGGCGTAGCGGTATTTGCCCAGCGGCCGCTCGTCGACGTCTCCCCGAACGCCCGCTTCCTCGATCGCTTCCTTTGCCGCCGACGCCGCCGGCGTCATGTTGGGCTCGATGACGCCCTTGGGGATCACCCAGCGTTTGCCCTTTCGCGAGGTGATGAGGAGAACCTCCACGCCATTAACGCCCCGGCGATAGGGAATGACACCCGACTGCCGGTACATGTGGTTTGGGACGTTCGCCATGGATCGCGATCGCTTGAGTTGCCGGGTGGTTAGGGGCGCTCGACGGGGTGCCGTCGATACGGCTGAAACGTATAGTATTTCGGCAGCGTGTCGATCCTTGCGTGAAGCCAGCCGACGCCCAGTCCGGAGGTGCTGAGCCACACGGGCCGATTTGACATCTGCCCGGACAGCGCGTTGCCGACCGCGCGCCAGAAGGCGTGTCGCTGCGCCTCGGGCGCGTACCGGCAGAAGTGCGCGAGATGCACGTATACGGGGATGGGCGCGCGGGGCACCGGCGCCACCAGTACGGCATCACCCGATAGATTTCGAAACGTCGCAACGGGACTATCGGCGCCGGCGGCCTCGAACTGGCGTGCAAAGGGACCCGGGTCCGGGGGCATGGCGGCGAGGCCCGGCGCATCGGAAACGATGCATTCGAACGTTTCGCCCATCGACGGCTGAGTTACCGCCGGCGTCTCCCAGAAAAGCGCCTCGAAGGGCGCGTCGGCCACGAGGGCGTTGAAAAACGTGCGGAAGGCGTCGTCGTCCCGCCAGGCGTCCATAACTTCGCCATGAGTGAGCGGACCGTCGGTGCGGAGTATAAGCATCCGGTGGGTAGCGCCGCGATTGATGGTCTCGATCCGGGCGGTATACGTCATTGTTCCGGTTGATCCCAATCGGCCGGCTCCCCGAAGCGTTCATAGAAGTATTGGACGAGAAGCCGTATGCGCGTCGACAGATGGCGATGCGGCGGATAGAGGAGGGTGAGGACGATCCGGCGCGGGTGATAGTCCTTGAGGACGGCGATCAGTCGTCCGGCCCGCAGGTCCGCGCCGACGATGAACGTGGGCAGGAGCACAAACCCAAGTCCTCTGAGCGCGCAGTCGCGCAGGACTTCACCGTTGTTCGAACACGCCACGCCGGCAACGCGGGCGTCGACAGGGCCGTCGGGTCCGGTGAGGCGCCACACCGCGCCAGACGGAATGCTCCCGTAATGCAGGCAGGGTGCACCGGCGAGATCGGCCGGAGTCGCCGGCTCGCCCGTTCGCTGCAGCAGCGCGGGAGCCGCGCAGATGACGCGCTTGATATCAACGATCTGGTGATCGATGAGCGATGGGGTCGGGGCCGGCTCGGCGATCCGCACGGTAACGTCGAAGCCATCCAGGAGCGGATCGACGAACCGGTCATTAAGGACGAGTTGCACGCGGATGTCGGGATACCGCGCCATGAACTCGGCGAGGGCTGGCCCCAGGTGCATCGTCCCGAAGGACATCGGCGCGTTGATCGTGAGGTCGCCCCGCGGTTCCCGCTGGTCATCCCTGACGGCGGCTTCGGCCTCCGCAAGGTCGATGAGGATGGCCCGCGCACGGTCATAGAAGGCGCGCCCTGCCGGCGTCGGCGACACCTGTCGGGTCGTGCGATTCAGCAGTTGAACACCGAGATGCTCCTCAAGAGCGATGACGGCCTTGTTCACCTGCGCCCGCGACTGGCCGAGCCGCCGTCCCGCGGCCGCGAAGCCCCTTTCGTCGACAACCCGCGTAAAGGCATCCAAGCTGGCAAATGTGTTCACGTGCGTTGCTGCAACGTCCGGTTTCGCAACGACGATTGTATCGAATTTGGATACAGTATGTCTACATATGTAATTATTGTCTTTTATTATTGCCTAACGATATGCGTTGCATGGCGTTGATGAGAGTCTCAAACGGAGAGCAAAGATGATTGTCATCAGAAAGTCGGAGGACCGCGGCCACGTCGATTTCGGCTGGCTCGAGTCGAAGCACACGTTTTCGTTCGGCCATTACGTCGACCCGAAGCACATGGGTGTCGGTCCGCTGCGCGTGATCAACGAAGACCGCGTCAAACCGGGTGCCGGCTTTGATACGCACGGCCACCGCGATATGGAAATCATCTCCTATGTTCTTGACGGCGCGTTGGAGCATCGCGATTCCATCGGAACGGGGTCGGTGATCCGGCCGGGCGAAGTGCAGCGGATGTCGGCCGGAACGGGCATCCGGCACTCCGAGTACAATCACTCGGACGACGCGCCGGTGCACTTTCTACAGATCTGGATCCTGCCCGAGACCGACGGCCTCGTACCAAGCTACGAGCAGAAAGCGTTTGCGGCGGTCGAGACGAAGGGCCGCCTGCGCCTCGTCGGGTCGCGAGACGGGCGCGACGGGTCGGTCACCATCCATCAGGACGTCGACCTGTACGCCGGGCGCTTCGATGACGGCGACACGGCGCGGTTGCCTCTCGCTCCCGGCCGAAGCGCCTGGGTCCAGGTCGCCAGGGGCGACGTCGAGGTCAACGGCGCGCGTCTGAACACCGGCGACGGCGCGTACATCTCCGACTCCGCGACCGTCGAGGTGACGGGTCGGGAGGGCGCGGAGATTCTCGCCTTTGACATGCCCGCCTGACGGCGTCGAGCAGGCGCTCGTTGCCGTGCCGGTGCCTTTGAGAGGGCATCGGCACGAACGAACGAGGTCGGGCGGCTTAGTTGCGCGCCATCGACTTTCCGGTGGCGCCCAGGTCGGTGAAGGCTTCCGTGAGGCGCTCGACCAGTTTCTCTTCGGCCGCGCGCATCCACTTCCGCGGATCGTAGTACTTCTTCTGCGGATCGCCTGTCGCCGGGTCCAACTGATGCTTGAACGCGACGGGGTGCGCATCGACGTAGGCGCCGACGCCCTCGGCAAAGGCGAACTGCGTGTCCGTATCGATGTTCATCTTGAACACGCCGTAGCGAATGGCCTCGGAAATTTTCTCTTTTTCCGAGCCCGACCCGCCGTGGAACACCAGGTTGAGCGGGTTTTTCGCCGCCGAGTGCTGTTTGGCGACCAGGTCCTGGGAATTCTTCAGGATCTCCGGGCGCAGTTTGACGTTGCCTGGCTTGTAGACGCCGTGCACGTTGCCGAACGACGCAGCGACGGAAAACGAGCCGATCGGCGCCAGCATGTCATAGGCCTGCAGAACGTCCTCCGGCTGGGTGTAGAGCTTCGAGTTGTCGGCGCTTTCGTCGAATTCGCCGCCGATGCCGTCTTCTTCACCGCCAGTCACACCCAATTCGATCTCCAGCGACATGCCCATGGCGGCCATGCGCTTGAGGATGCGGGCGCACTCGTTCAGGTTCCAGTCGATGGGCTCTTCCGACAGGTCGAGCATGTGGGAGCTGAACAGCGAGCGGCCGGTCGCCTTGTAATGCGCTTCGCCCTCACTGAGCAGGCCTTCGACCCACGGGATCAGCTTCTTGTTGGCGTGGTCGGTGTGCAGCACGACGCAGATGCCGTAGTGCTCGGCGAGCAGATGCACGTGCTTGGCGGCGGCAACCGCGCCGAGCACCCGTGCCTTGGCCGCATCGGGAAGACCCAGGCCGGCATAGTATTGGGCGCCGCTGTTGGACAACTGGATGATGACGTCCGAGTTGTTCTTGGCGGCGGCTTCCAGGACGCCATTGATGGTGTGGGTGCTGGTTACGTTGACGGCCGGCAGCGCGTAGCCGCCTTCCTTACAGCCGGCCACGAGGGCGCGGTAGTCGTCTCCGGTGACGACGCCGGGCTTGAGCGTGTTTGGCCGAGCGACAGTATCTGGCATGACAATCCTCTCCTATTGAGCAGTTATTGAGCACTGTTTTCGGGAGGGCGGCACGATGCAGCAGGCGTGTGCCCGGCCCCCACGGAGCGGTCCGTGCGCCATATTAGTCGATCGTGCATTGGACCTCACCCCTTGTTTGGTATCGTTTTGACGTTAGACAAAGGGCGAGATTGCCGCCAGTTCAAGTTATGATTGGCAGGATGTCAGGGGCATGACGAGAGACGACGGGCCACGCTTGCGTACGCCATCCGCGATGGCCACAGGCGGGGCCGTGTCCGATGCGCGCCCGGCCGCGTCGCCGCCGAACGGACCGTTACTTGCCGCCGACGAGGCGCCCGCTGTCGAGATCGTCAACGCCGATGGCGCCGGAAGCGCTGTTCTCGTCTGCGACCACGCGTCGAACCGGCTGCCGCGTCGCCTGGGAAGCCTCGGACTGAGCGCCGCTCACTTGGCCGATCACATTGCCTGGGACCCTGGCGCCGCCGATGTGGCGCGTCGTTTGTCCGGTCTGTTGGCCGCTCCACTGATCCTTAGCGGCTATTCGCGCCTTGTCATCGACTGCAATCGACCGCTGGATTGCGTGGAGTCGATTCCCGAGCAATCGGATGGGGTCGTGGTGCCGGGCAATCGGACGCTGTCGGCGGCGGAGCGGGTTCAGCGCGTCGAGGCGCTGTTCCAACCCTATCATTGCGCCATCCGTGCCCTGCTCGATCGCCGCGCCGCCCGGCCGAGCGTGCTGTTGAGCGTGCACAGCTTCGCGCCCGTTCTCGACGGCCGGCGGCGGCCCTGGTCCATCGGCTTCGCGCACGGGCGCGACCGCCGTCTTGCCGCGCTGTTTTTGGACATCATGAGCCGCGACGCAGGTCTCATTGTCGGCGACAACGATCCCTACGCGGTGGACGAGGGCATCGACCACACCATTCCCGAGCACGGCGAAAACCGCCACATACCGCACGTCCTGATCGAAATCCGCCAGGACGAAGTGGCGACGCCGGCCGGTATCGCCCGATGGGCGGAGCGCCTCGCGCTGGTGTATCGCGCCATCGAACCGGCGGCGATCCGACTTTGCCAATCGTCACGGTGACCGTGGCGAGCCGGGCAGCGTTGGCCGCTAGGTGACCTCGTCCGTCCATACGTAGAATTGCTTCAGCGTATTGGGGCCGAAGGTATTGCTGATCGGGACATCCGCGGCGTCGCGGCCGCGGGCGATCAACACACGGCCGATGCGTGGAATGTTGTTGCGCGCATCGAAGGTGTGCCACGCCCCGCCAAGATAGACCTCGATCCAAGCGGAGAAATCCATCGGGTCCGCCGACGGCGGCACGCCGATGTCGCCCAGATAGCCGGTGCAGTAGCGTGTCGGAAAATTCAGGCAGCGGCAGAACGCGATGGCCAGGTGAGCATAGTCGCGGCAGACGCCGCGCCGTTCGTTGAAAGCGTCCCAGGCCGTCATCGTCGGCCGGGCGTGCTCGTAGCCGAAGGCGATGTGGTTGTGAACATAGTCGCACACCGCCTGGACCCGTTCCCAACCGGCGGGCACGTGACCGAACAGGTTCCACGCGGCCTCTGACAGCCGGTCGGTCTCGCAATAGCGGCTTCCTAACAGGAACACCAGCGTCTCTTCGGGCAGGCTCTCCACCGGATGCTGCCTGGCCGTCGGCACCAAAACGTCCGGCTCGCCGGTGTCGTTGACGATCGCGTCGGTCGACAGTCGCAGTTCGCCCGGAGGCGCCACGATACGCGAACACCAGTTGCCGAAGCCATCGCGGTAGGCGGAAATCGGGATCGAGGGCGTCGTGATCATGTGGTCGGGAACGACCATGTCGGAGACGCGGCTGTAGTGGATGCTCAAGTGCACCAGCATCGGTGTTGGCTGAGGGCACTCGTAAACGATGTCATAGCCGAGGCGGATCTGCATGCCGGACCCTTGTGACCTCCACCTTCGTTGATACGCTGCGCGGTCAGCCCGCGCACCCGCGTAACGCGGGCAACCGGCTTAAGAGAGGCCGGACGCCATTGGTGCCTGGCGTGCAATCAGCATGCCGATCAGGGTCTGTTGCCGACGATTTCCTGGAGCTTAGGAAACCTGACGTTGCCGCCGCGCTTGAAGACGGTCGATAGGCTTAAAGCCGCGGTCAACGTGGGTGCGCGAGCTGCCGGGTGTTTATGGCCGCGTGGCCGTGAAACAGGCAATCAGCGCCCGTTCGAGGTGTGTGTGCCCGCCGGGATGCCTTCACGCCAAGCGCTCGTGTGCTTGCAGCGATCACACACGCGATGCCCCGGCCACGTGCTGAGGAACTCGTTCTGGCACTTGAGGCACCGGCGCGGTTTGCTCACGTCCGGTGCCGGATCGGCACACTCGGTAATGGCCATGTCTATAAAATGGTGATGCCAGAACGGATTTACGATTTTTCCCGCCGCACCGCTTGTGACAACGGGCGAGAGGACGGCCAGTGCACGTTTTGTTTTGTCGGTGCGGTTCGCGGCGCGGCTTTTCGATGCTCGCAATCGGGTTCCCACGAGGATAGCGGACGAAAATCTCTTGGAACGTCGCCGACGATGCGCGTAGCCTCGCACGAGCCAAGCCCAATAAGAAATGTCGGATAAACGCTGACCGCGCTGGACGACGATCAACACGAGAACACCGTGCCTTCGGAGTGGGGCATCCGGGGGTCTGTGGACGGGGGTGCCGAGAAGCCCTGGGAGGTGGAGCGGGAATGGCGGATTCGATGACGTTCGCGACCTGGTTTTGGTTGCTCGTTCCGATGCTGGCATGCGTCGGACTCTCGATCATTACTTATGTTCTAAAGAAATAGGTCGTTCTAAGAGGAATAAAGGACCCGCATAGGCGTCGATGCAGAGACGCTCGGGACAGAGACGCTCCTGGCGGCGTCACGATCGCGGCGCGAGCGTCATTGGGGAGACAACGCAATGGACGCAGGAGCGATCAGCGCATTCGTCATCTATTTGGCGGGTATGCTCGTCATCGGTTTGATCTGTTACAAACTGACCAAAAACCTTTCGGATTACATGCTGGGCGGCAGAAATCTCCCTCCCGCCGTCGCCGCGCTCTCGGCCGGCGCGTCCGACATGAGTGGCTGGCTGCTGCTCGGCCTGCCCGGAGCGGTGTACGCCGCGGGGATGAACCAGATCTGGATTGGTATCGGCCTGGTGATCGGCGCCTACCTCAACTGGCAGTTCATCGCCAGGCGCTTGCGCATCTACACCGAAGTCGCCGAGGACGCGATCACCATTCCTGACTACCTGAACAATCGCTTTCAGGACTCGTCGAGGATTTTGCGGATGATCTCGGCCATCGTCATCCTGTTGTTCTTTACGTTCTACGTATCGGCGGGACTGGTGGCCGGTGGCGTTTTGTTCGAGAAAACCTTCGGGCTCGACTATCGGGTGGCGCTGTGGGTCGGCAGCGCGGTCATCGTGTCCTATACCTTTCTCGGCGGATTCCTCGCCGTCTCCTGGACCGACTTCTTTCAAGGATTGATGATGTTTCTCGCCCTCATCCTCGTGCCGGTCATCGCCGTCGCGACGGTTGGCGGCTGGGGTGAGACGACGGCGCGGGTGGGGGCGATCGACCCCGCCTTCAACGACATTTTCACCGGCATGACGACCATGGGCATCATATCGCTCATGGCCTGGGGATTGGGATATTTCGGACAGCCGCACATTCTGGTCCGCTTCATGGCCGTACGGACACCGGACGACGTTCCGACGGCGCGGCTGATCAACATGGTGTGGATGGTCTTGGCGCTTTACGGAGCGGTGTTCGTCGGCTATTCGGGCATCGCCTACTTCGCTGGCGCGCCGCTCGAAAACGCCGAGACTGTGTTCATCGAATTCTGCAACGTTCTGTTCAATCCCTGGATTTCGGGGTTCCTGCTGGCCGCGATCCTGGCGGCGGTCATGAGCACCATCGACTCCCAGCTTCTGGTCTGTTCGAGCGCGCTGACCGAGGATCTGTACAGGTCGTTCCTGCGCCGCGATGCGAGCCAAAAGGAGCTGGTGACTGTCGGTCGGGCGAGCGTGCTCTGCATGGCGCTCATTGCGACGTTGCTCGCAACCGATCCCGAGAGCGGCGTGCTCAACCTCGTCGCTTATGCCTGGGCCGGCTTCGGGGCCGCCTTTGGGCCGGTCATTATCCTGTCGTTGTTCTGGCGGCGGATGACGCGCAACGGCGCGGCGGCCGGATTGATCATGGGCGCGGTGACCGTGGTGGTTTGGAAACAGCTTGAGGGGGGCATCTTCGATCTTTACGAGATCGTGCCGGGCTTCATCCTCAGCGCCCTTGCCGTTGTCGTGGTCAGCCGTCTGGGACCGCCGCCGGTGGGTCTCGTCGCCGAGGATTTCGATCGGACGCTCGAGGCGGACAGAACGGGCCTTATAACCAAACCGGTGGAATAGGCGAAGAAGAGGGTCTTACGCCATCATCTTCGAACAGCCACAACCCGACCGCGATCCGCTGAGGACGGCCATCGACGCGCACTACCGCGCTGACGAGTCCGCTTGCGTGCGGGACATCCTGCAAACGCTGCACCTCACCGACGACGGCCGGGCCCGCATCGAGAAGACGGCGCGCCGTCTGGTCGAGTGCGTCCGTTCCGAGCAGCACGGAAAGGGTGGCATCGATGCGTTCCTCCACCAGTACGGGCTTTCGACCCAAGAGGGCGTTCTGCTCATGTGCATCGCCGAGGCGCTGCTGCGCGTGCCCGACGACGAGACGCAAGAGCGCCTGATCCGCGACAAGATTTCGGCGGCCGATTGGGAACGCCACCTCGGCAAGAGCGACTCGCTCTTCGTCAACGCCTCGACCTGGGCGCTGATGCTGACCGGGCGGATCGTGCGCATGCATGGCTATGCCGGACAGACGACCGGCGGCACGGTGCGGCGCCTCGTCGCGCGGCTGGGCGAGCCGGTGGTGCGCGAAGCGGTCAACCAAGCCATGCGCATCATGGGACGGCAATTCGTCATGGGCCGGAACATTGCCGATGCTCTCGATCGGGCGCGGGCGCTCGAGAGCCGGGGCTACTGTTATTCCTACGACATGCTGGGCGAAGCGGCCCGCACCATGGCGGACGCCAGCCGCTACTTCGACATCTATCGGGGCGCGATCGCGGCCATCGGCACGGCGGCTGCCGGCCGCGGCGTCAAGCACGGTCCCGGGATTTCCGTGAAGCTCTCCGCGTTGCACCCGCGCTTCGAGGTGGCTAAGGCCAAACGCGTCATGGACGAGTTGGTGCCCAGGGTGCAGGCGCTGGCGAGGAACGCCGCCGGCGCCGATATCGGCATGACCATCGACATGGAGGAAGCCGACCGGCTGGATATCACGCTGGACGTTCTCGAGGCGGTGTCCGGCGATACCGAACTCGCCGGCTGGGATGGGCTGGGCATCGTCGTCCAAACCTATCAGAAGCGCGCGCCGTTCATGATCGACTGGCTCGCCGACATGGCGCGCCGGCACGACCGCCGGCTGATGGTGCGCCTGGTCAAGGGGGCATACTGGGACGCGGAGATCAAGCGCAGCCAGGAACTGGGCCTGGACGGCTATCCGGTGTTCACGCGCAAGGTATCGACCGACGTCTGCTACCTTGCCTGCGCACGGCACCTGTTCGAAAACCGCGACGCCTTCTATCCTCAGTTCGCCACCCACAATGCCCACAGCATCGCTGCGGTGCTGGAGTTTGCCGGCGATGGCCGCGACTTCGAGTTTCAGCGCCTGCACGGCATGGGCGAGGAGCTGTACAAACAAGCGATCGAGAAGGACAAGGTCGGCGTCGGCTGCCGGATCTACGCTCCCGTCGGCGAGCATGAGGAGCTTCTCGCCTATCTGGTCCGCCGGCTGTTGGAGAACGGCGCCAACTCTTCCTTCGTCAACCGGATCCAGGACGAGAAGCTGCCCATGGAGGAGATCATCGCCGACCCCGTCACGGCGGTGCGGGGGCTGGCCTCCATACCGCACCCGCGCATCCCGCAACCGGTCGATCTCTATGGCGGCGAGCGGCGCAACTCCCGCGGCATTGATCTCAACGACCGGGCGGGCTTGTCGGCCTTGGCGCGGGCCATGGACGCGGCCGCCAACCGGAGCTGGACGGCGGGTCCGATCATTGCCGGGAACGAGCAGGCGACGGCAACCCGTGACGTCGTTTCGCCCGCCGATCGCGGACGGGTAATCGGCCGGGTCGCCGAGGCAACGGCGGACGACGTGGAGGATGCGCTGGCCGCGGCGGCGCGGACGGCCGGAGACTGGGCCTGTCTGCCCGTCGACGAGCGTGCCGCCTGCCTGGACCGCGCCGCCGACCTGATGGAGGCGGAGACCGCCGAGATCATGGCGCTGTGCGTGCTGGAAGCGGGCAAGACGATAAACGACGCCGTCGCGGAGGTGCGCGAGGCGGTGGACTTTTGCCGGTACTACGCCCATCGCGCGCGCGACGAGTTCGCCAGGAGCTTCCATCTGCACGTTCCGGCTGGCGGCGCGCCGCAAGCACGGCTCCGGGGCGGTGGCGTGTTTTGCTGCATCAGCCCATGGAATTTCCCGTTGGCCATATTTATGGGACAGGTCACGGCGGCGCTGGCGGCCGGCAACACGGTGGTCGCCAAACCGGCCGAGCAGACCCCGCTGGTTGCCGCCCATGGCGTGCGGTTGCTGCACCGCGCCGGGGTGCCGGGCGAGGTTCTGCACCTGCTGCCGGGCGACGGCGCCACGGTGGGCGGCGCGCTGGTCGCCGATACGCGCGTCAACGGCGTCGTCTTCACCGGCTCGACCGAGGTCGCCCAGCTCATCAACCGCACGCTGGCCCGCCGCGCCGGTGCGATTGTTCCGCTGGTCGCCGAGACCGGCGGCCAGAACGTGATGATTGTCGATTCCACGGCGCTGCCCGAGCAGGTCACGCGCGATGTCTTGGCGTCCGCGTTCCAAAGCGCCGGCCAACGCTGCTCGGCCTTGCGCATTCTGTGCCTGCAGGAGGACGTGGCCGACGGGATGATCGAGATGCTGGCGGGCGCCATGGAGGAGCTTTCGGTCGGTGATCCGTCGCTGCTCTCCACAGACATCGGCCCGGTCATCGACGAGGAAGCCCAGGCGATGCTGCAGGGCCATGCAAAACGGATGCTGGGCGAGGCCAAACTCATCAAGCGGGCGCACCTTGGCCCGGGAACCGGTCGGGGCAGCTTCGTCGCCCCGGTGGCGTTCGAAATCGACCGCATCTCACGCCTGCAGCGGGAGGTGTTCGGCCCGATCCTGCATGTGGTTCGTTATCGCGCCGACCACCTGGACAACCTGATCGAGGCGGTAAACGACACCGGCTATGGCCTGACGCTCGGCATTCATAGCCGGATCGATGAAACCGCGGACCGCATCTACAGCCGAACGAAGGTCGGCAACACCTACGTCAACCGCAACCAGATCGGCGCCATCGTCGGCGTGCAGCCCTTCGGCGGCCAGGGGCTGTCGGGAACGGGACCGAAAGCGGGCGGGCCGCACTATCTGCACCGCTTCGCCGCCGAGGCTCCGGCGAACGGGACGAGCCTGGGCGCCGCGGCAGAGGTCGCCGATGTTCAGCCGGGAAACGTTGACGACATCCGCCTTGACCGTAGCGGCCTGGAGTACGCGCTGACGTCGGCCGTGGCGGCGATGCCCGGCTGGGCGGCGACGGAAGCAGGGTCGCGCGCCGCCGTTCTGGAACAAGCAGCGGATGCCTGCGAAGGGGCGGCAGATGAACTCGCCGCACTGCATGCCGACGGTGCGGGCGCAGTCACGCGCGTGGTCGAATACCTCGATTTCTATGCCGCGCAGGTGCGCTCGGAATTCGCCGGACCAGAGCGCCTGCCGGGACCAACGGGCGAGCGAAACGAACTCAGCCTGCACCCGCGCGGCGTTTTCGCCTGCCTGTGTCAGGGTGGGCCGGGATTGGCCGCCTTCGTTGCTCAGATCGGCGCGGCGCTGGCGGCCGGCAACGCGGTCGTCGCCTGGCATCCCGATGGCGACCTGGCCGCTCGCCTGGCCGCCATGTTCAAGCACGCGGGATTGCCGGACGGTGCGCTGATGATCGTGCCATCAGGTCTGGACACGAGCCTCGCCGACATGATCGGCGACCCGCATTTGGCCGGCGTCGCCTTTGCCGGACCGCGTGGGACGGCCGACGCCATCAACCGGACGCTTGCCACAAGTGACGGGCCAATCCGGCCGCTTGTCTTATTCGCCGAGACCCCGGCCGAAGGAGCCGGCCTGGGCAACCCGCTGAGCACCGGGCCCCGCTACCTCCACCGCTTCACGCACGAACGCACGCTGTCCGTCGACACGACCGCTTCGGGCGGTAACGCCTCGTTGCTGTCGCTGGACGAAGACCAGAGTTAGCCTTGTTCGTCCCAGCGTGACGTGACGGGCTTTGTCAACGCACTCCAGCGCGGGATGCGGTTCGTTGGAATCGGTTGGACCCCTCGAAAAACCGGTGGCGCTGAGGGCTGACGGCTGATTCACTGGCTCCGTAGCGGGCGGGAGGCGGAGATGGTGGATCAGCGTGGGTTTTTTGATCTGGACGAGCGGTATGCGGCGTTGTC
>Ga0209573_1000120_pt1 | contig 208937 bp, 177 predicted proteins | sample TNRBio252014_DNA_FD_185870 | JGI IMG/M metagenome (GOLD analysis project Ga0209573, IMG submission 185870) | Wastewater treatment Type I Accumulibacter community from EBPR Bioreactor in Madison, WI, USA - TNR Reactor_6/25/2014_ DNA (SPAdes)... | ecosystem: Engineered > Bioreactor > EBPR >...
GCTCTGTTCTAACGGAGCGGGGTTTTTTTATGCCGTGAGTTCAACAAGCCAGCGTTCAAAACCCGAGCGTTCTTCCGCCCGTCCGGTCTTAACCGCCCAATCAAGCTGAAAGAGCCCCTCAATGCCACGTTCAAGACGGGCGCGATTGAAGCTTCTGACCTGCTGCAAAAAAGCCCTCGACTGATTCGGGTACACCTTGCATTTTTTAAGCACTGTCGGTTCTGAAATTCCCTCTTCAAGGAGAACACTGGCCTGCCAAAGTCTTCTGAACTGCCAATGAAGAAGCCCCATAAAGGACAGAAACTCTTTTTCGTTCTCTTCCAGATAGCGGCTGAACAGAACAAGAGAATCCGCTAAGCGGCGGGCGCTGATCGCATCCATGAGCTTGTAAACATCGACTGAACTGAGGTTTTCCTCAAACTGCACCGCCATCTCACTGTTAATTTCTTTGGCTTCGCCTGCATACTGAATCAGCTGATTGAGAAGAGAGTCAATAAAAGCAGGATATTCCCCCGCCTTGTCTTCAATGCGCCGGATCACATCTGCAGGCATTGTTTTTCCCGCCTGCTTTAAACGTTCCCGAATAAGGCGGGAAGACGCTGTTTGGCGTTCTCCTTCGTCAAGACGCACCAGCTCCCCCTGCTTTTGAAACAACGCCAGCAGCGGGCTTTTAGCGTCCAATTCATCCGCGAGAAACACAAGATAAGAAGAAGGCGCAGGGTGGTCAACGTAAGCTTCAAGAGCTTCAGCATCTTCTTTTTTTAAAAGAGAGGCTTCCATGATCCGGAAAATCTGAGCGGCGGCCCCGAAAGGCAGCGTACGGGCCTGGGACAGAACCGACTTTAGAGGGGTTTCTTTCAGGTAAAAAGTCTGGGAGGAAACTTCACCGGTGTGCTTTTTTGTGAGCTCGGCAGAGACACTTTGAAAACGCTCGGTCCCTAGAAACGAATCCCCGAGAATAAGGAGCATTTGATTTTTCACAAATTCGGGATCCCGGTAGCTGCAGTGAAAGAAGAGGGATTACCAATCCTCAACAATGCGGTCGACAACATTCTTTGCAAGGCGGTCGATCGCGCGCCGCGAAGCTTCTTCACGGCTGATCGAACGCACATCACTGACAAAATATTCAGAATCTCCTGAAAAATTGGCTTCCCGCCAAAGCTCGTTACCCGTCGGCGTATGAAGCAGTTTCATGTCCAGGACAATGAACATCCGGTATTCTTCAACGGATTCCAGACTCGTAAAACGCAGACCTTCCTGCTCGAATGCCGTCAGATCCATTTCAAGGATGGCATCCGCTTCTTCCCGTTCGCCCACGACCTTGAGATTTCCATCCTTGTGCAGACGGCGGATGACCGCGTTAGTGATATCAATCTCAAGCCCGGGGACATAGGCATAGACTTTATCCACAGGAATCTTGTTCTTTACTGTATCAACGTAAATAGTTTTGATGTTCTCAGGAAGAACGGTTTTTTGAGTGTAGCCGCAGCCGGCGGATGAAAGGGTACAAACGGCCAGAGCGGCCATCCAGAACTGGTAAAGTTTCATGATCAGGCCTTCGTTTGATTGATTTGAAACCGTTCGAGTTCGCGGTTAAGAAAACTGCGACGGGATTCGATCTGGGTTAGACGTTCCTCCAAACGCTCTTTCTCGTTCAGCAGGTCCTGAGCGGAAGCCTTCGAGTTTGCGCGCTGGATCAATTGATCAATTTTATTAATCCGGTTTTCAAGAATGCCTGTTTCTTCTTCTTCGAGCTCGCCTTCTTTGCGGATCAGCTCAGAAAGCTCTTTTTGAAGGTCTTCAAGTTCCTCGCGAAGCTTGCCTTCCTGACCTGAAAGCTTCTTGGCCTTACGGCTCCAATCCTTGTCCTCTTTGGTCTGTCCCGCTTCGTTCTGCAGAGCGCGGGCTTCGCTCTCAAGTGCCGCACGGCTCGTCTGATATTCCTGCTGGGCCGATTCAAGCCGGGCTGACATTTCCTCGATGGAGCGTTTCATTTCAGAAGCATCAACGGAAGACACATCGCTGTCAAGAGGCTCTGTAGTTTCTTCAGCGGGAGCCTCCTGGGCAGGCACCTGTGTCTGCGTTCCGGAGATTTCCGCGATGCGGGCTTCAACGTCCAGGAGCTGCTCCTTCGCGGCTTCCAGATCGCGTGTTTCTTTATCAAGTCTCGAGATCAGCATATCCTTGCGTTCTTTTTTGGGAACCACACTGCGGGCACTGTCCAACGCCTCTTCGAGAAACTCGTACGGAACCTTCACGATGGCCGAACGAAACTGATAACCTCCGGAAAGAGACGCTTTGGTGCGAAGAATGTCGAGTTCCTGTTTAAGCTGATAAATTTCACGGTTGCGCGCTTCGATAAGGAGCCCCTGCAACTCAATCTCATCCTTGATTTCCTTGGCTCTCGCGGAGGCTGCATTGCTTGCAGGAAGTTTCTCCGCATCATCACTGAGACGAGCTTCCTGCGTCTGACGGCCGAAGAGAAAATCCCTGGCGCCTTTAGCAACAAACCTCGCGGGAGCCGTCACCGTATTCTGAACGGCACGTCCTTCATTGGCTTCGGGAGATTCCAGAAGCTCTTCAAGTTCGCGGGTCAGAGACTTGATTTTTTCATGACGGTCACCAATCTCAGAATAAGCCGTACGGATTTCCTTTTCCACGTGCTTGGTGGCCTTGCGAAGGTCGCGGAGTTCCTGTTCACTGTTAGTTTCTTTCTCAAGCGTACTGAGAAGACGTTTCTGCTCCTGCATCGCAAGATCGTCGTCAAAGGCCTGCGTCAAAATATCCACAAGGTTCCGCTGGACGGTGATTTTTTCTTTCAAATGCATCTGCTTTTCAAGGAGCTGCTCCAGAGAAGAGGCTTCAGCAGCCTGCGCGCGGTCAAAAGGATTTAAAGCATCCAGAGACTTTCCTACCGCAGATGTAGACTCTGACATAAGTCTGGCCGGAGTCCGAAAAAATGCGGCCAACGCGCTGGCGCCGTAACGCTTTTTATAAAGACCGCTCTGATCTTCGAGCTCCCGTTCAAGCTGTCTGACTTCTTCCCGCTTTTCTTCCAAAGCCTTTTGCCGGTTCTGCAGATCTTCGCTGCCCATAAGAACCGCGCCCTGAAAGTTTTCGGCTTCACCCCTCATACCGATGCGGCTGCCTTCGACATCCCCCATCATCGCGGCAACTTCCTGATACTGCTTGTAGAGAAGCTCTTTGCTCTCAAGAAGCTGCTTCTTCTCATCAGACACTTTGAACAGCTTTTTGGCATCGACCCGGCGAACCTGATCGAGCTCCGAGGGCTCTTCCCCGATAAAGGGAAGAACATCCCACATACTGTCCTTGTGTCCAAACCCCATGGACTCTTTCCACTCTCCGAGCTGACGTCTTTCGACGGCCAAGGCTTCTTTTTCATCATCAAGAGAGGCCTGCCAGCGGTCAATCGCCTTAGCCAGATCTTCAGACTTGTTGGTCTCCAGAAGCTTTTTCTTCGTGTTAAGGTTTTCAATTTTTATTTTGAGTTCCTGCTCGCGGCGCTTAAGGTCCTCTTCGCGGCTCTTCAGGCTTTCTTTCTTCGACGAATCAACCGCTTTCTGGCGCTGCTTCAAGCGCTCAATCTTACGTTCAAGCGCGTCGCGCTCAGCAGAATCCTTGGAGTCTTTCAAGGCATCAATCTGGGACTTCAAAAGCTGGATTTCACTTTCAACTTTTTGCTCCTGATCCTTCAAAAAGGAAACAGGCTCCTGCAGGCTTTGAAGTTTTTCTTGAGCCTTCTGTCCCCAACGGGTGCTGGGATAACGCTTCGCGACATCGCGGTAATAGATAATCGCGCTGGAGAGGTATTTAGTTTTTTCGTAGTAAAGACCGATTCGGTAATTCTTCTCAGCGTTCTTTTCATCGATTTCTTCACGCAGCTTGGAGGCTTTCTCCGCGGCTTCGGAATCGGGGTTTCTGGCCAAAAAGCTGTCGACATAATTGCCGGCGCTGTCCAAAGCGCGCTCATCACGGCCCTGATAATTGGAGCGCAAATAGGCTGTTTCAGCCAGCTGAAAGCGCGCTTCCGAAGCCAGTTCGCTTTTGGGGTAATTGTCAATAACAGCCTGGAAAGCTTCGACAGCCTTGTCAAACTGGCCTTGCTTTTTGCGGGATAAACCAAGCCGGAACTGCGCCTGGTCACCATAAGCGCTGAACGGCGCGTTCTTGACGATGCTTTCAAAAACTTCACAGGCTTTGGAAAGCGAGGGCACAATCTCAAGACCCATCAGCTTGGCTTTTTTGCCTGAAAGAAAAAGGTTTCCGATTTTAAACTGCCGCTCGATTACTTCTTCCGCGCGGGCGCTTTGCGGGTAGGATTCGAGGACGACTTTGTAGGTCTCGTAAGCCTTGAGGTAATCGCTTTTTTCTTCGTAGATAATTCCCAAACGGTATTGGGCTTCGGCCGCGATCTTAGCGCCCCGGTATTTTTTCAGAAGGCTCTTGAGCTCTTCTTCGGCCTTGTCATAATCCTTGTCGCGGAAAAACTTCATCGCGTATTCATACTGCTCCTCAGCGGTATCCTGAATTCCCTCTTCAGGATTCACGAATTTACCGGCTTCAGGAGACCATACCCAGTAAGCTTGGGATGACACAGCGGGAAGACAAAGCAGCAAAAGGAAGGATGCAACCTTCTTGATTTTCATAAGTCTTTTGATTTCCTTGGTTTGCGTGAGGATTTAGAGACTGGGTAATATAGCAAACTTGCCAGGGGGTGTCAATCCGGAAATCCGGCCGGAAGCAGCTGTTTTCCACAGATCTTCCATGTCTGAATTAAGGCATGCCGCGAACTCCCGAAAAATGAGTTTTACGGCCTGCGTGAGCTTCGAGAACAAGCCTTTTATCCACGATCTTAAAATGAATTCCTCCCGTTGCTTTTTGAGACATAACTCTTTTTATTTTAAGGGTTTCCGGCCAATGATCGATATCCGGAAGGACTACCACAGACGGATCCAGAAACAACAGGAGTTTCTCCAGAACTGCTGAGCTGGCCGCTGTAAGCCCCGGAAGAATCAAAACCTCACTGTCTTCGATCAGCGCCCGCTGCCGATTGAGAATCATAACCGTTTCCGCGCTCAAAACAGGAATCAGCAGAGCCTCACAGCCCTGAGCCCAAAAGTGAAGAATGGCTTTGCCTTTCACAAACCCCAGAACCTGGAAACCTCCGCCGGATTTCGTAAAGCGCACCCTGGCTCCCTCGCCAAGATCCGGGCCTCTGTCCAAATCCCCGCGCGAGGAAGCCTGCCTGAACATTTCAACAGGAACTCCTCCCAGAGATGAAACAGGCGAAGCCTTTCTTCGGGATCCTTTCTCAATCGAGACGGCGCCGTGGAGTCGCCGTATACCCTGCCCTTGCAAATAAGGTCTGAGCAGCCAGTTCTCCTCAGCCTGAAAGCGGCTGTTCATTCTCAAGAACAGCCACTTTTGCCCCGGTTCAAACGAGGCCAGCAGCAACGGGTACGCGCGGGTTTCAAAAAGCGTGAAGGACGCCGCCCAGGGTTTCGCTGCGGGAATAAAAAAACTGAGTCCGCAAACAAACCACCCCGACAGAATCATCCCCTTCCACTTTTTGAGGCGGCTCTGCTGACAAACTTGCTGTAGGACGGCCAAGACACCAAAAAGAGTGTAGGCCGCGATCTTCCACGCTGCGGGAAACGGGACCGGCAAATAGCTCCCCGGAATGGCGGAAAAAAAGTGCACTACGACGAGTCCTGATTTAAGTAAAAAACCCGCAGCCCACACAGCAAGCGATCCGGCAAATGGAACAGGCGAAACCGCCAGCGCAAACAGCGCGAACAGAAGCGCTGAGTTAAACAGGGGGACCGCCGCAATATTTGCCGGAATTCCGGACAGGGAAAAGCCATGAAAGACCGCGGCTGTAACCGGGAATGTCCCAGCCGCAGCCACAGCACTTGTTTTGACGCCTTCGGTGAACATCTGAGCCGGGCCGTGAGAATTCCGGCAAAAAACAATCAGGCAAAACACCGAAAGAAAGGACAGCTGAAACGACACACTGGTTAACACGCGGGAGTCCGTGAGAAGAAACGCGCTCAGAGCGAAACAAAACAGATGGATCACTCTTGATTCCCTTTCAAGGAGCAGTGCCGCCATCACAAGACAGGCCATCACGCCCGAGCGGACCACAGGGATGCTCGCTCCAGCAAGAAAGACATAAGCGGCAAGAAAAAGAACACTGACAAATGCTGCGGCCCGGCGCCTTACGCCCGTGGCCGTCAGCAAAAGAAAGAACGTCCCTGCGATCAAGGTAAAATGAAGGCCGCTGATGGAAAGAATATGCGCTGTGGCTGTCCGGATAAACGCCTCGCGATCGGCAGCAGGAACTTCCCCGCGTTCTCCAAGCACAAGCGCCCTGAAATATCCCGCCGGTCCGGGCTCCCACATTTTCTCAATACGCCTGCTCAGCAAAACTCTCAGCTCAAAGATTCTCTCAAGAATCCGGCTTCGGGCCGGCGATTTGCCCAATATCACTAAGGATTTCGCGCCATATCCCTTCAACACGGAATCCAGACCCCGCTCAGCGAGCCGGCGCCTTTCATCGAAACCAAACGGATTGCGCTGCGCGGAAGGCTCGGCAAGTTCTCCTGAAACGAGAACCTCGTCCCCGTAGGCGGGGATCCTTTCACACTGATAAAGACGGACCTGAATATTTCCTGAGACACGTGATTTTCTTTTCACTTCTTCATCGAAAAAAACACGGAACTCTGTTTTTAAAATAAAGGAAACCCTGAGCCTCTTTCCCTGCCGGATAATTTCAGGCGGACTATCCACCCGGCCTTCTAGGTTAACCCGCTTATCGCTTCTCCAGAAATGGACGCTGTCCACCGGCCACAAGCGGTCAAGCTGCCAGGACGATACTGTGAGGCAAAAAAGACCGCAGAGAAACGCAGGCAGGAAAAATGAGTTTCCACGGCTTCTCCATAAAAGCCAGAGGAAGACAGAGGCAAGCGTTTGAAGCACCCAGCGCGGAACAGCACACATCCATGGGGACAACAAGCAGGCCAACAGAACAGTGCAGGCAATTTGAATGAAAGCGCCGTTCATACGGGCCCCTTCAAAAAAGCCGAAAAAAATTCAGAGGATAGATTTTCCACAACAGCCGCGGCATCAGCAAAGGTGCGGATGCCCGCAAAACCATACTCACGGAAAATCTGGGAAATCAGCAGAATCAAAAAAAAGAGAGCTAGCCACGAATGCTGAAAATACTTCAGCGTTCTCACGGAATCTCCTTGTGACGGGTTTTCCGGAAGAGGGTCTTCCGGCCGGACGGCCTGCCTTCTAGACTTCCTGAAGGCTCAGGACAATGTCCGTTCCCTTAAATTCAAGGATCACTCGCCTGCCTTGAATTTCTTTCACAAGAGCGCGCTCAATCCGGTCCCCGACCCTGACAGCCTGATCATTGATAAGCGCGATCGGTTCGGCGCCCTCAACAACCCCGGTCAGGTTAAACACGGGAGTTCCGGTGAGCTTGTTCTTTGCGGGACTAACGTCCGTGCGGAGGCGGCCTGAAACTGCGGCAGCCTGGGGCTTGGGTGAGGAATCCCGCGCCGGAACGTCATGAAAACGGGACGCGATAAAAACCACGCCCCCGATAATAAAAAAGAGGATTGCTGCCAAAATCACGTAACGAGGATTAACAAAAAACTTTCGGCGGGCATCTCGAAGACGTCCCAAAGGAACTACCGATTCGCGGTTCAAACCCGAGAGGGTGTCGGGAAGTAAAATGGGGTAAGGCTGAAGAACCGGTGTTTTCACCCCTTTTTCAAGAGCGTCATGAATCACGCTCATGAGCGGACCCCCTGAAGATCCTGATAAGCATAGGCTACGAGGTCAGGCGTCACCAAGCGTTCAGACTGTGTGAACGCCGCCATCAGCGCACGGTCCGCGAGAACATTCATAAGTCTGGGAACGCCGCCAGCCGTCTCGTGAATCCGGGCCGCAGCTTCAGGTGTAAAAAAATTACGGTCCGCTCCGGCAACTTTAAGCCGGTGCTCGAGGTATTCCGCCGATTCTGCCGGTGTTAAAACACTCAGATGATACCGGATCGTAATACGCTGATACAGCTGAACAAGATCCTTACGGTTGAGAATGTCGCGGAACTCGGGCTGCCCAACAAGAATGATCTGAAGAAGTTTCTGCGTCGATGTCTCGAGATTAGAAAGCAGGCGTACCTGCTCAAGCGCTTTGGGACTTAAAAGCTGCGCTTCATCGATAATCACAATCGCGTTAAAACCCTTGTCGAGTTCATCGAGAAGAAACCGGTTCAGCGCGTCAAAATAATCTTTCTTCTTTTTACCGGCGGGTTTGATTCCAAAATCTTCAACAATGGTTTGCAGCAGTTCAAACTCGGAAAGTTTTGGATTAAAAACAAGCGCGCTGTGAACTTTTTCGTCAAGTCGGTGCAGAAGAGTACGGCAGAGTGTTGTCTTGCCTGTTCCAATATCGCCGGTGATCTGAATAAACCCGCGGCGGCTTTCAACCCCGTAGACAAGTGCGGAAAGCGCTTCCCTATGCTGCTGGCTGAAGAAGACAAACCGGGGATCAGGAGTTACATTGAAGGGTGCTTCGGTAAGACCGAAAAAGGCTTCATACATGGGATCAACCTGAGAATATTAAAGTCCGGAAATCCTGAGACTTCCGGCGGGAACAGCTTACAATTTAAAGCAGAGCTAGTTTAAGTCTTTCAGGCTTTGCCCGCAAGACGGAATTCAATAACTTTCCCGTCCTTGCGCTTCAGATCCGTAGAGAAAGGCTTTCTCTGATCGTAGGAACTGGTCAGAGTTTCACCCGTCATATAGTCATGAACCCGCAGGCGGCCTTTGCAGCTTTCCAGCGCTGGAAGAAAAACGCTCGCACTTTTGTCCTCATCCCCATTGTTGGTAATGACCAGATAGAAGGACTTCCCCCTCTGAAAAAGTGCTGTATTCACGTCTTTCGTCGGCGAAGTGCTTACAAGGCCGGCTTTCAGGTAATGAAGCACTTCAAGAATAAGTTCGCGGTTGGGTTCAACACCCAGATGAACAATTCGGCCTTTTCCGACTTTTTTGATGTAACCGATTGTCTGCTGACCGTAGGGGCCAAATTCCGCTTTGATGGGAGTTCCCTTAACCGGATCAAAAGAGTAAACGGAACTGGTCACGCGGATAGCCGGGCGTCCGGCGGCAAGTTTCAGGTCAAAGGTTTTCTTAAATTCAAAAAGAACACTTTTAGGCTCTTCAAAACCAATGATCGATTCAAGCTGAAAGTTTTCGTTCTTGCGGGGGTAATCACGAAATGCGATCAGTGTTCCGCCCTGCTCAACGTACCGACGAAGATTCTCGTGGGAGGATTTGTCCAGCCACTGATTCCCTGAGTAGAAAAGAAACTTCTCTTCGCAGTCCATCGTTCGGGGATCACACAGGCTGTAGTCCACATCCGCCTTGTTGAGAGCCACCAAAACCGGACTGTTCCCGCTCATGGTGCGGGCCGCGTACTGCAGCGGATTGTACGTCACTGCGATTTCGGTCAGCTTCTTGAGCGTCGGCGGATGAATCTTTCCGAAGACCGTGACAAGCTGCTTAAAGACGTCGTAAAGTTCCCCGCGCACGCGTCCCCATTCATTGATCGGAGACATGTACCAGTTATCCCGATTTACGAGCATGTACCAGTTCCAGCCCGCGATACCGCCCTGAATCGCTGAAAGCGTAATCAGCCTGTAGTGATTCGGTGTCAGAACACCCGTATCGTAGTGGCGGGCGTGCCAGACTCCAGCAGCGAACTCCGCGATATACGGCACGCTTGAAACCTTGCAGAGGAAACGGATCTTGTCGACCATTTTACGCTGCTCAAACTCGTCTTCCGCGAGTTCACTTGAGGGATACAGATCGACACCGACAAGATCAGAGACCGACTGCATTTCCTGCCAGTCATGCGCGTAAAAGAATGGGTAGAGATTGAGATAGACCGGCACATCAATACCGAGCGCACGAAAAGTCTTCACGTTCCAGTCCGCGACGAGCCGGGAATAGTGATACTTGAACTTGAAGTAATCGATGTTACGGCGGAGTTCTTTGTCGCCTTTCATCGAAAGACCCGCTTCACCCGGAAGCATTGTCGCGATAAAAGGCCCAGCCTCTTCAAAGCGGCTGTATGCGGTTCCCCAGTTCTGATTGAGGCTTTCAATCTTGTTCTTATAACGGTCCCGAAGAAATTCCTGAAACATACCTGGTTTCGAGCTTAGGCCGTACTGCGGTCCAAAAATATCCGGCCAGGGATCAATTTCATTGTCCGCCTGAAGCATCAGAATATGACCGCCCTTGCGGGACGCGAGAAAAGGACGAATGACGGCGCAGACTTTCTCAAGATAATTGCGCGCGTATTTGAGAAATGTTGGGTGAAGGCGGTGATATTTGTAGGCGTACGCCGGAGCGCCTTCATTGGGCCACTCACTGTAAATGTACGGACCCGGCCGGATGATAACCTTGAAGCCTTCTTTGCGGGTCAACTCGAGGAATTTCTTAAGATTGCGGGTCTGATCGGTCTTTCCGGTGAAATCAAAATGTCCGCGTTTGTATTCGTGATAGTCCCACGGCACGTAGGTTGCGATCACGGTCAGCCCCATCTCGCGGACGCGGGCGAGGACTTCTTTCCAGTAATTGGGGTTCAGACGCCAGTAATGAACCTCTCCTGAAATGAGAGGCACCGCTGTTTTACCGATCCAGATCTCGTTCTTGCGGATTTCTACTTTTGGCATTTCGGGGGTATTCTCCTGACTTTAAAACAAAAATCCCGGAAGCGGCAGAACTCAGCCGATCACCAGGTTAATCGTCCGTCCAGGAACAACAATCATCTTGCGGATCTCTTTTCCGGCGAGATGCTCCTGCAGCTTGGGGTGGGCGGACACCTGCACCCTGATTTCATCTTCTGTCAGAGCTTTAGCTACGACCATTTTCGCCCGAACTTTACCGCCAATCATAACCGCCATCTCGACTTCCTCTTCCTCAAGCAGGGCTTCATTGTGAACAGGCCAGGATGCGTAAGCGAGACTTTCCGAGTGCCCGAGCCTCTGCCAGATTTCTTCCGCAAGGTGCGGCGCAAAAGGCGCGAGGAGAAGAAGAAACGTTTCCACCATACTTTTGGCGTAATTTTCATCCTTCATGGTTTCATTCAGAAAAATCATCAGCGCGGAAATCGCTGTGTTGTATTGGCCGGTTTCAAGATCCGAAGAAACCTTTTTGATCGCGCGGTGAAGGCGCTTGAGTTCGGCGGGCGTGGGTTCGCGATCCTGGATCGCGCCGTTGAGCCTGCCTTCCTGATCCACCGCAAGCCTCCAGATCCGGGCAAGAAAACGGTGCACACCATCAACGCCGGAAACCGCCCAGGGCTTTGTCATCTCAAGCGGACCCATAAACATTTCATACAGACGGATACTGTCCGCTCCGTAACGGTCAAGCATGTCATCAGGGTTTACGATGTTTCCCCGGGACTTGGACATTTTCTGGCCGTCTTCACCGAGGATCATGCCCTGATTCACAAGTTTGTAAAACGGCTCCGGCTGCGACACGACTCCAAGATCAAAAAGAACCTTGTGCCAGAATCTCGAGTAAAGAAGATGCAGCACCGCGTGCTCCGCGCCGCCGACATAAAGGTCCACCGGCATCCAGTATTTTTCTTTCGCAGGGTCAATCAGCCGTTCTTGATTTTTGGGATCAATGTAACGGAGGTAATACCAGCAGGATCCCGCCCACTGCGGCATCGTGTTGGTTTCACGATAAGTGTTATTTCCTCCGCACTTAGGACATTTCGGCTTGCTCCACTCTTTAGAAGCTCTCGCTAAAGGAGGCTCTCCGTCCTGCGTGGGCTTAAAGTCAAATATATCAGGAAGTGTAAGCGGTAGTTCAGCTTCAGAATCCAGCAACGGCCCATATTTCGGCTTGCAATCCACACAGTGGATTACGGGTATAGGCTCACCCCAGTAACGCTGCCGTGAAAAGAGCCAATCGCGAAGCTTGTATTGCACGGACTTTTTTCCCAGACCTTTGGATTCCAGCCATGCCGTGATTTTAATTTTCGCTTCTTCGCTTTTCATTCCATCCAAAGAAAAATCCCCTGCAGGCATCGCCGAATTTACGCAAAGACCCGCGCCGGTAAAAGCCTCGTTCTGAACATCCGCTGCCCCGCTGTTTTCAGGGCGTATCACTTCCACAATCGGAAGCGCGAACTTGACCGCGAACTCATGATCGCGCTCATCATGCGCGGGCACCGCCATAATCGCGCCGGTCCCGTAGCTGATCAAAACATAGTCCGCGATCCAGACCGGAATTTTTTTTCCGTTCACAGGATTGATCGCGTAAGCGCCGGTAAAAACGCCCGTCTTTTCCTTGGCCAGGTCCGTGCGGTCGAGATCTGATTTGCGAGAGGCCGTCTCAGTGTAAGATTGAACGGCGGCTTTCTGGGCGTTGCTGGTGATTTTTGAAAGAAGCGGATGCTCCGGTGAAAGCACCATGTAAGTCGCTCCGAAAAGTGTGTCAGGACGGGTCGTATAAACACGGATCTTTTCGCCCGAACCATCCAGCTGAAAATCAACTTCAGCACCGATCGATTTTCCGATCCAGTGACGCTGCATCTCCTTGATTGATTCCGGCCAGTTCAACATTTCAAGGTCTGATAGCAGCCGCTCCGCGTAAGCCGTAATTTTCAAGACCCACTGGCGCATGAACTTTCGGACTACAGGATGCCCGCCGCGTTCGCTTTTTCCGTCGATGACTTCTTCATTCGCCAACACCGTACCGAGCTCAGGGCACCAGTTAACCGGCATCTCAGCTTCATAGGCCAAGCCCTTTTCGAAAAGTTTCATAAAAATCCATTGGGTCCAGCGGTAGTAATGTTCGTCAGTGGTGTTGACTTCGCGGTCCCAATCGTAGGTAAAGCCAAGGCGTTTGATCTGGCGGCGGAAATTATTGATATTTTTTTCCGTGGTCGCTCGGGGATGAGTGCCTGTTTCAATGGCGTGCTGCTCTGCGGGAAGACCGAAAGCGTCCCACCCCATGGGATGAAGAACGTTGAAACCTTTCATGCGTTTATAGCGGGCGACGATGTCCGTGGCCGTGTAGCCTTCAAGATGGCCCACATGGAGACCTGAACCGGAAGGATAAGGAAACATATCCAAAACATAGAACTTGGGTTTGTCGCTTCCCGGCTCGCCTGGATCAGGCGCGCGGAAATAATTACGCGAATACCAGAATTCCTGCCATTTCGGCTCTATTTCATCAAAAGGATAAGCTTTGTAACCGCTCGCCATCGTTCAACTCTTTTTTGGGGAAATCAGGGATTCAGAAAATAAAAGAAAGCGCGGGGACGGAGGAATTGATTAAATTCCTCCGTCGCACCAACCGTTTGGAGATTGGTGCGGAGGGAGAGAATCGAACTCTCATGAGCTTGCGCTCGCTGGATTTTGAGTCCAGTGCGTCTGCCAGTTCCGCCACCCCCGCTTAAAATTGATAAAGAACTAATCTTGGATGTTTCTTGCAGGCGACCCGCCGTGCGTCTGCCCTGACTTTTAAATAAATGCTTCATAGGAGGTCAGGACTGACTCGCTTCGCTCGCGCCAGTCTCCGCCACCCCCGCTTAAATTGATAAAGAACTAATTTTGGATGTTTCTTGCAGGCGACCCGCCGTGCGTCTGCCCTGACTTTTAAATAAATGCTTCATCGGAGGTCAGGACTGACTCGCTTCGCTCGCGCCAGTCTCCGTTAAATCTATGTCAAAAATGAGGGGCGATTCTAACACACCCCGCCTCAAAATCAACGGTTTCAACCCCTCTGAATCAGCGTTTGCGCTGCAAAAACACAAAGACCGCCAGAATCATGGTTCCAGAAATCGCAATCACAAGAGGTTCCCCCCAGCCTCGTTGCCCGGCCAAAGCAGGTTTTTCACCGGCAGAAGAAGTGTTTGCCCACATACCTTTTCCAGAACGTCTGGCTTCTTCCTCCAGCGCCAGGTATTGCACCTTCTGTTCATAGCGCAGATAACGTATGGCTTCAGCGTAACCTTCCCGCAAAAGCGTTTCATTCAGGCATTCGCCGTCCAGATAAACAAAAGCCAGCCTTCGGCCATATTTGTCGTATGCCTCGGATCCGGCCTCAAGCCGAACTTCTTTTCCCTCAATCTTCGACTTGAGGAATTGTTTGGCTTCCTCGCCAAAAGGCTCCCCCACGCGGTTATACCGGGGATGATCCACCTCAGGCGTGTCCACGCCGATCAAACGAAGGCGCTGATTATCTTCAAGAATCAGAGTGTCGCCATCCACAACATGGCGAACTCTTTCAGCCTGAGCCTCGGCGGAAATGAGAAAAAGGAGCGCGAAAAAAAGACCGCGAAAAAAAATTCGGATCATTTCGGGGATTTTTTCTTTTTGAATAGTTTCAAGAACTCAGGGTTCTTATGAAGCGTCTGGAGATCCTGATCACGTTTCATGTGGCGGAAGTCATCGTAACCGAGTTTCACCGCTTTTTTGAGAGCCGCCAGAGCCTTTTTCTCCTGGCCCATCAGTGCCAGGCTGCAGGCAAGGTTATAATGCACCACGTCATCATCTTTGAGCAGCCGTGACAGGCGTTGATCAATCTGCAGCCCTTTGTCGTACCAGCCTTTTTTGGTGTACGCCTCCGCAAGCGGGATAAGAGCGTCTACGAAATCTCTCTTGCCTTTAATGAGTTTTTCGTAAAACCGGATTTCAAAATTCAGCATATCTTTCTTCATTTGTGTCCCCATCGTTATAAAAGGCCATGCTCACGGAAACTGTAATACCCTGAGCCGCCAATAATCAAATGATCCAGAACCTGAATGCCCATCTCCTGACAAAGTGTTTTCAGCTTCGCCGTAATCTCACGGTCTTCCCTGCTTGGTTCCAATCTCCCCGAAGGATGATTGTGCACCAGCACAAGCGCGCTGGCGTGTTTCTCAAGCGCTGCCCGGATCACTTCGCGCGGATGAATAGCCGCCTGATCCACAGTGCCGGTAAAAAGGGTCTCTTCCGAAGAAACCGCGTGGCCCTTGTCGAGATAAAGAACTTTAAACATTTCGCGCTTCTCATCACGCAAAGCCGCGAAAAGATAATCCATCACCGACTGGGGTTCACGGATGACGGACTTTCCCGTCATCTGCTCTCTTAAAAAGCGCCGGGCTATTTCAAGTACGGCTGCCAGACTCGCGGCTTTGGCAGGTCCGAGACCTCGAACCTCTTTCAGCCGGGAAAAATCCATGGTCAACAGTCCGCGAAGACCGCCGTTTTGCCCGACCAGCTCGCGGCTGAACATAATAGCATCTTTACCGCGAATTCCACTTCGAAGCAAAACCGCGATAAGTTCCGCATCGGTCAGAGACGAGGGTCCCTCACGGAGCATTCTTTCGCGCGGTCTTTCAGATAAAGGCCAGTCTTTGATAGATGTCATAGGTTATGATTTTATTTAAATTTTTTATTAATTATAAATAAAATAAAACGAATGGCAACTTGTTTTTTTCAGAGATCAGGACAGCAGGTCGACCGGATTCCAGAAGCTTTTAACCTTCCAGGGTCCCGCATTCGGGTTTTCAATCCACAGGCATCCGGCCGGAGGAAAAGAAGGGGTGGCATCCATCGAGCCCAGAAGACGAAAAGTCAGCGCCGGAAGCATCGGGATATGACTGACGATAAAAAGATTTTCTCCTGGATGCTCAATCGCATAAGCATCAATCACTTCCGCCATCTGCTCTGCGGAATCTTCGGGCAGCAAACCTGGTTTAAGCTCACAAGCCAGTCCGGGCATCAGTCGAAGCCGAAGAATATCCGCAGTTTCAATGGCGCGCGTCTTTGAGCTGTGCCAGATTTTTGACGGGCGAAGCCCCAGATGTTTGAGCGCTCCAGCGACAGCCTCAGCCTCTTCTCTTCCGCGGCGTGTCAGACCATAGCGGCCGCCAGACATCGAAGGATCCGCGGTTCCATGACGCATCAAAAATAAGTTCATCGGTTATAAACTCCTTCGGGAATTAGAAAACGTTCTTCGGGTTTCTCCGTTAAAAGGTACACCCATGCTGTCAGCTTGTTTCTCCGCTCCGATTCAACTTCAACAGACGCTCTCAAAAACTCAGTCTTGTCGGCAGCTTCTGTAATACAGCCTTCGTAAAGATCAAGCCGCTTAAATAAACTCTTCTCGTCTAACACACGGTACAGTTCTCCGCTCACAGTTTCAGGGCCATCGTCCGCGACAAGACCAGGATAGCCGTCCCGCTGATAAATTTTCCCATAAACCTTTGCGTTGCCGAAGAACTCCGCTCTGTTTTTCAAAAGCGGATGTATTTGACCCGCAGTTGACCGCTTCAAGGTGCCATACACAAAAAGAAATGCGGGCGGCGGACTTTTCGCTTCAATGTCCGGCATGGTACGGCAATCCCTTCAATATCGACCAGGCCCGGTAAACTTGCTCACCCGCGACAACAGCGGCAAGCTCATGCGGCAATGTCATGGGGCCGAAGCTCCAACGAAGCGACGGAGAAAAAGAAACTTCATCTTCCGGAGCAAAGCCATCCGGCCCGCCGATAAAGATCCGCAGCTCCCGGGAAGATTCCTGAGCGCAGCGTTCAAGCTGTCTGGCAACATCCTCGGAAGAAAGAATCCTGGCCTTGGGTCCCCGGTCACACCACCAAGTTGTTTTTACGCCTCCGGATTTTCCGGTTTCTTCAGGCGCACCCTGAATTTCGCAAGGCACAAATTTACTGATCCGGGAAACATATTCCTCAACAAGAGCAAGCGCCTCCGGAGATTTAAACCCCCGTCTCGCGGGAGCGCCTTTTTTAAGCCACATCAAATGGAAAATAATTTTCATCTCAGGACCTGACTTTACAGGGATCGGGGTAAACCATTCTCATCGGAAGCCCAAGGTCATCGGCCTGCGGCTTTTCGGGCAGGGAACACCAGGCATTTCGTACCGCAATCAATTTGGCCGAAACCGCCAGCACCATCGCGTCAAGAACATCATCCGCTTTCGCGGCTCCCGGATGGCGCCTGGCAAATAAAGGATAAGCATCTTCCGGCCGCTTCCAGTATTTTTTTAAGATGCGTAGTCTTTCGTTCAAACCAGCCTCACGCGTCCCCACACGTTTTCTTTTTGAGTGCGCCATGGGAGCACCGCCATTCAAAGACGCGAAACAAAGCTCCGGATGACTTTCCGCAACCCGGGCTATCAGACTTCGGTGGCGGCAGAGAAAGGCCTCAGCTTCCCGTATTTTAGGACAGATATTCCAGGTTTGGCGGGATATTTTTTTACTGGTGAGTTTAAAACTGATTCGAGATGCCTCGGAATAATCCGCAGCCTGAGAAAGCACTGCGCGGACAGGCGCTGGAAAAACAGAACTGCGTCTTTGCTGAAGTCTGGACCGGGCCAGCGGTTCACAAAGCCGCTCTTCAATGCCCCGCGTTTTCAAACCGATCGGAATGTCGATCAGCGCCAGGCGGAAAGATTTCAGGCGGCGGCGGAAGCAATCCTCGAGATTTGAAAATAAATCGACCCGGGGTTCTCCCCTGCGCGGTAGTGTGACCGCAACCCAGCCCTTTCGGCAGCCATCGATCCCGATAAACACAAACCTCTATTTCCCGAAATAAGCCGGTTCGTTTCCTGGCTTCCACTTGATATTGCAGCCAAGACTTGGCCTCTGCTCAGCAACGACAGAACGACCCGACAGAACGGCATCAAGAGCCGCACGCAAATCCCGTCCAGTCACAGGTTCAGCGTTGCCCGGTCGGCTGCCGTCAAACTGCCCGCGGTAAACAAGGGCGTGGGCACTGTCATAAAGAAAAAAATCCGGCGTGCAGGACGCGCCATAACTCTGCGCAACGGTCTGACTCTCATCGTAGCAAAGCGGGAAAGTAAAGCCGAGCATCTTCGCCATGGAAGAGAGTTTGTCCGGGGCATCGTCGGGATACTTCTCAGCATCATTGGAACTGATCGCGACAAGAGCGAGCTCTTTGCCGGCATAATCACGCCCAAACCTGGCAAGCTCTGATTCGATATGCTTAACGTAGGGACAGTGCCTGCAGATAAACATAACCAGAAGGGGCTTGCCGCGGAACTCAGATAAAGAAATCTGTTTTCCCGATACCGAATCAGGCAGGGAAAAATCAGGCGCCTTCGTTCCAAGCGTCTGCATCGTAGAGGGTGTTAAAGCCATAAAGACTCCTTTCGCCTAGTTTCCGGATATTTCCGGAAAAAGAACTTTAAGCCCTTCGCAATAATCAAAACTGCGGGGCGTATGCCATTGGATGGGAAAATCGATGCATTGCCGGGGCTTGACCGAATGAACGCTGCAGCCTTTATCCGTGAGAAAAACGCAGGCTTCGTCGGAATGTTTTTTTAATACGAGCTGCCGTCTGTCCAGAAGATCGCAATAGCGGGCTGTAAAATCGTAGAGTTCCAATTGAAGAAAGGAGGCTATTCTCTCGGCTTCTCCGGGCCCCAGATAAACAAAACCCGGCTGACGGCAGCAAGCGTTACAGCGCCGGCACCCGAAAGACTCCATCCGGACAGCCAGATCTTCGGGTTTTAAAGGAATGTCACGGGCCACAAATCCGTCCGGCTTATTTGGTTGGAGACTGAATCCCCATGTTGGCAGCGGCTTTTTCCGTAGCCTTGGTATAAACCACAGCAGCGACAACAATGAGAGCGATGGAAATAGCCAGTGCGATAAGCGCGGGTTTCATAAGACCTCCTGAAGTAAAACGTTCGTTTAAATCTTCTTCGGGTCAAGCGACCCTACAACAAAAGTCTTCTGTCCAAAAATACGGTCGTTGGCGTAGATCCGGAACTCATAATCGCCGGGATCTGAAAATTTTAATCCTCTCAGATTAAAAACAAGTTCGTGGCTGAGAAGCGGGCTGGGAATCGTGACGACCGTTGGAATCTCTCCCTGTCCAATGAGCTTGGCCGTCCGCAGGTGAACGAGTTCCAGGCGGAATTTGAAGGTGCCCATAGCATCGGTGAGCTTGATATAAACAGAAAGCGCCGGATGAATAAAAGGGAAACTTCCCGTACCGATATTTTCAAAAATTCCGATCAGGCTTTTTTTCTTGGTCCCCTGTTCGGTGATGACATAATCACATACAAGCATTGCATTGGCTTTTGGAGCAGGCAGCGTCATCGAGGGGCCCACTTCAGAGCGGCTTTTGTTTAAGGTGGTCGCTCAGTTTTGTCAGCAGCTCATCACTCTTGGAATAAAGCAGCACCTCGGTCTTATCGAGCATTTTCAACGCGTCAACACCGATCTGGGATGGGCAGAAAACAACAAACCTTAATGAGGCGGTCTCGGGATTCTCTTTGAGTTTTTTCTGTATTTTTCGAAGATCAAAGGTAAGCGGGTTCTCTACGTACTGTCCTAAAATAAGTTTAGGCTTCAGTTTAAGAGCCTGTTCGAGAGTGTCATCTTCCTGACCGCTGAGTTCAATGGTATGGCCCTGCTGCTTCAGGAAATCCTGCATCTTTCCCATTAAATAATCATCGATACCGGAAATCAGCACAACGGATCCCTTGATCCGGGGAGCTTCGGCAGCCGGAGCCGCTGCAGCGGCTCCCGAAACCGGGTTTTGCGAATTCCCTTCGCCAATTTTCAAAGCGCTTCGCACCTGGGTCAGAAGAACTTCCGCTTCAAAAGGCTTTTGGATAAAGCAGTGGATTTCCCACGGGTTAAAAAAGTCCTTCATGCCCCGGCGCCCTGAAGTCACAATAATAGGAATTTTTCTCAGGTTTTCGGGGAAAGATTTCAGTTCGCGGACAAGATCATAACCCGTCATTTGCGGCATAAGAACGTCGAGAATGATCAGTTCGGGGGAATGTTCCTTAATGCGGATTAAACCTTCTTTGGGGCCAAGAGCGGTGATCACTTCAAAGCCGGCGGCCTTCAACCGGGCTTCCATCAGAATCAGCACATCAGGTTCATCATCAATAACGAGGATTTTATGGCTCATAGACAGTCCTATTGTATGTCCCGGTATATCGGATGCCTCAACGGCTAACCTTAGTTCTCAATCTGGTCCTGAAGTTTGTTGAGAAGCTCGTTCATCTGTTTGATCAAGTAGTCAGGAAGAAGTTTTTCATGCTCGAGTTCACGCTTGGCGCCCGAAATAACGGTAATCATCCGCTTGATCACGGCATTACGGCGCTCCTGCCGCGCCTCACCGGGATCCTTGACTTCATGCTCAGACAGAAGCTTTTTAACTTGGGCCCGGACTTCTTTGGGTTCACTGGCTTTTTCGATGACAGCTTCCCGGACCTTAGCGTAATCCTGCGGCGGAAGCTTCTCGTTTTCCTTCACAAGGCGCAGAAGATTGACGGATTCAAAGTTGGGGACTTTCGTCCCGGGATCTGAACTTTCAATAAGGGAGGTGTCCGCGAGCCGGGGCTCTTCCCGTTCGAGAAAATAGTAGGACTTCAGAAGCTTGGTCGCTGTCATCTGCTTCATTCCGAGCTCTTTAACGCAATAGGTTTCAAAACTCAAAAATCCCCAGGCTTTAAAAGATTTGTCACGGTGAATGCTGAACAAATACTGTCCGAGCTCAATCCATGAAGCCTTATGCCGCTTGGCAGTCTCCAGGGTTTTCTGCCTTAGCGCGTCACTTTGAGTATCCAGTTCGAGAGCCATAAAAACTCCTGTTCGAAATTATGCGATTTTTAAGAAGACGGGCCGGGGCTTGGCCTGGCCGGGGGCGTATCATAACATGGCTCCGGGCACCATCCAAGCACCACTTCGAGGTGGTTTTCCGGAAAAATCACCCTTTCCAGATACGGCGGGACAGACCAGAAGACGATTTTTGGACCTCTTTTAAAGCGAGATCTCCCTGACGAAAATCCTCTTCCCTCCATAATGCCGGGGAAAAATCCGCGTACATTGAAATATCGCCGGGCGGCAGGGCTCCGAAAAAGACCGCGCTGACACCCGGATGAGAAAGGGTCCAGGCCAGCTCCCAATGCCCCAAAGTTCCTTTTTTACTCTCAGCAAGTTTCTTCAGATGAGTGCGCACCTTCTGCCGGGTCTCCTTCTCTTCCTCGGGACGGATCAAGGCACTGGAATCCGGGCTGTTCTTCTGGGCCGCTGGGCTTCCTTGAGGCGGAACTTCAGACAAAGTTTCAGACGCCAGAAAACTTATCTTTTTTTCACGGCAGAAAGGAAGGATTTCTTTTTCTGCGCCTCGTTCAAAAAAATTAAAAGCCCCCTGAACAAAGTGTACCGGTGATGCTTTAAGACAGCACTTAATCTGACCCGCCGTCTGAACTTCCAGGCCCACTGCCCGAATCACGCCTTTCACATTCAGGTTATAAAGAACCTCCAGGCTTTTTAGAAAAGAAACCGTGTCTTCAAAACCAGAAACCCGATAAAGATCAATCACATCGGTTCCAAGCCTGCGGCGGCTTTCATCAATCTGCTGGAGCAGGCTCTGCGGATTCAGGGCGGGACGAAGGGAGCGTTCGAAAACCGGTATCCGCTGATTGCCGGTCAGAAGGGCAGTCTTTTCACGGATGTTGAGAGCCCGGACCGCTCGGCCGACGGAGATTTCCGAATAGACGTCAGAAGCCGCCGGACTGACTTCAAATAAAGTAATGCCGTTCAAAACCGCCGTTTCAATTCTTTCCAGGCAATCGCCATCAGACTGATCCGTGGCCGCTTCAGGCCCAAGTCCCAGGACAGAAACCTGAACTTCGGATTCTCCGACAGCTCTGCTTTCAAGAGGCACGTGTTTTACGTTTTCTTTTGGGCTTGCTGTCCGCGTGCTCTTTGGCTGCGGCCAAGGCCTGATAGTAGGTGTATTTGTGCGATTTACCTTTGACCTGGGCTGCGGGGTATTTCTTGCGGTTAAGAATCATTTTCCGCTGAATCGCGCTGGAAAGATCAATCTTCATGACTTCGCAAAAATCCAGCACGTACACGGCGATGTCAGCAATTTCCTCTTCGATTTTCAATCGTTGCTCAAGGTGTTTCTTTTCCGGCTTGGAGGAAAAAGTCCATTGAAAGTGCTCCATAAGCTCAGCCGCTTCAATGGCAATGGACATGCAAATGTTTTTAGGTGAATGAAATTTCAGCCAGTCGCGTTCACGGATGAAACGACGCACCGTTTTTCGAAGTTCAGCAACAGTTGTCTTGGAATCAGGCATGGCTTTCTCCCCTGGATAAGATATTGCCGAATTGTACGGGAACGGCACTCAAACGGAAAGCAGGATTACGATGGAACGGCAGGGCCGGATAATCGAAAAATTCAGGCTTCGGTAGTACGGTGAAGAGCTTTCTTGATTTGATGGATAAAGTCTTCCGGCTGAAACGGTTTGTTCACAAACGCGGAAATCTCGTTTTCCGAGAAAAGACTTTTGGTATCCGGCTGCGCGGAAATCACAATCACCGGAATCTGCTCAGACGAATAGGTTTGACGGATTTTTTTTACAAACTCGGCACCGTTCATTTCCGGCATCAGCACATCAACAACAATAAGATCCGGCTTTTCCTGCTCAACGCGTTCAAGCCCCTCTTTGGAGCCTGCCGCTGTAATCACCTCAAAGCGATGGATAAGCAGCCGAGACTTAAGGAGCTTTACAAGATACTCCTCATCATCCACGACCAGAATTTTTTTACCGGCAATCTGTTTCAGCACAGGACACACCTCAAGCAGTTGTGCCCTTAATAACGTCTGACGGAAGAACTTACTTGAACCGAATTAATCTTGAGAGTTGCGTTTTATTTCGTCGGCTACGGCACGGCGGGCTTCGCAGATAAGCGCGGATAGTTTGTAGAGGTTCAATTTTCGGGGGTCATAAGGAGGCGGTTCTTTTGAAACCGAAGTTTTTACTTCAGCGCTATCGGTTTCGGGAAGAGTCACTTGCTAGACTTCCCCTGTGCGGCCGGGCTTTCAGAGGCCTGCTTACCGGTCTGGATTTTCTCGAGATAGGTTCTGCGGCCCGTGCCGCCGTCTTCGAGAGGGATCATTTTATCGCCGCGAAGACCGAGCTCTACACGGCGGTTGGCTTCTTCAGCTGTCACGACAGGCTGATACCCCTGGGCCTTCATTTGAATAAACTCTGCGGCAAACGCAGGCGCTGAGGCAGAAAACAATGCGATGTTAAGAATCATCAAGGCTCTCATCAGAGAAATTTGATTTTTCATCGTTTCACCTGTTCCGCAAGAAGATTTAAACTCTTTTTTAAGAAGTTTAATATGTACATAAATATAACTCCGAAGAGTGTTAATTGCAACTTTATTTTCTTTAAAAAGGAAGGTTTTAAGCAGAGGGTTTAAAAGCGCTCATTCCCGTCGTAAGCTATTTTAAACAAAAGAGATAGGGTGTTTTTTAAAACCCATCTCCTCCAAACGCCTTAAAAAGGCGGGAACAGCCTCAGCCGCCTTTCCTGGAGCATAAGCGAGGACAAGCCTGCGAGCCAGGACATCTTCGACAGTCGAAGCCATTTCAACATCCCTGGAATAATGAAGCTGGGCCATGATCGCCGGATAGGCTGGACTGACAGCCTGCCCAAGCTCGGGATTCTTGTCCACCAGCTTTAACACATCAACCGCCCGGCTTCCATAAAGCCCGGAAAGATACTCCGCAGTTTCCAGGGAAACATGATAACGAGAGGCAAGAGTGTCGGCATTTTCTCTCGAGCCTCCTCCAAAAAACTTTTCAATCGACGGCCCGGAGATTAGGCGCCCCACAAAATCTTCGGCAATCGCGCGGTACGTCGTATATTTTCCGCCCGCGATATAAGTCGTGCCTGAAGAAGATTCGAAAATTTCATGTTCTCGGCTGATCCCCGAGGCCGTACCCTCGTGACGGAGCAGCGGTCTTAGTCCGGCAAACGACATCCGAATATCATGGTTCGAAAGATCAAGGGCTGGAAAAACGCGAGCCGCTTCCTGAAGCAGGTAATCAAGATCTTCGGCTTCGGCTTTCACATGATCGGGCGCTCCCGTAAAATCCGTGTCCGTCGTACCAATCATGGTCCCGGTCTTCCAGGGGATCACAAAAAAGATCCGTTTATCCCGGCGCGCGGGAATCAAAAGCGCGCGTTCTGAAATTTTTTGATCGATAATAAGGTGAACACCCTTTGTCGGACGGACGCGTTCCGGGGCATTCGCATCGTCCAGCTTCAGGAGTTTGTTGGTCCAGGCTCCTGAGCAGACAACCACACGGCGGGCGTGAATCTGCATCGCTCCCGGAGCGTCACCGCACAGAAGATCTCTGGCTGTAACCCCCGCAACACGGCCGTTCTCTTTGATAAAACCGGTCACCTCAACATAGTTCGCGCAGACCGCCCCGCGCTCGGCGGCACTCAACACATTCTCCAGGCAGACCCGCACATCATCCATCAAAGCATCATAATAAAGAACACCGCCCTGCAGACCTTCAGGATTCAAAGAAGGCTCCATCTCCAGGACCTGGGCGGTTGTGAGAGAACGGTGACGGCCGATATTTTTCGATCCCGCCAGGAGATCATACAAAAAGACTCCGGCGCGCATCATCCACAGCGGGCGACGATCCCCTCTATAAACAGGAATAATAAACGGCAGCGGCTGAACAAGGTATGGCAACGCTTTAACATGGAAGTGCCTTTCGCGGAGCGCTTCGCGTACCAGGGAAAATTGAAAGTTCTCAAGATAGCGGATCCCGCCGTGCATCAATTTTGAGGATTTGCTGGAAGTCCCGGACGCGAAATCATTTTTTTCAACCAGCGCTGTTTTTAATCCGCGAAGCGCGGCAAGATGAGCGATGGCTGCGCCGTTGATACCGCCGCCAATCACAAGAAGATCAAAAGTCTGGCGTTTGAGTTTTTCGAGGTCCCGGCGCACGGAAAATCAGGTTCTCAAAAGCAGCTGATTGATTTTTGCCGCGCAGATAAAGTCATTTTCGGAGAGTCCCTTGATCGCGTGCGTTGAGTAGCGGATCAGACAGGTCTTGTAGGAGAATTGAATGTCGGGATGATGATCTTCTTCGTGCGCAATCCAGGCCACAGCGTTCACGAAAGAAACAGTTTCGTAATAATTTTTGAACGCGAAGGTTTTGCGGATTTCCGGCCCCTCAAGAATCCATCCAGGAACACGGAGAAGAAACGCTCTCGCCGCATCCTGAGACATGGGAGAAGTCAGGCCTTTGCAGGGCACGCACTTTTTTTGCGTTAGATCATCCAAGGGAGCGGTCATGGGAAGATTATGGACAATAAGACGGGTAGTGTCCAAGAAAAAAAAGGCCCCGAAAAAACCGGGGCCTTTTTAGATTCACTTTTGACTTCAAAACTGCCGTTTAAGCCTGAACCGTCTGCTCCGCTTCATCTTTTCTGTGCGAACGGGAAAACGCGTGTGTGGAGTAGCCGAAAAACATTTCAGCGCTTTCCATCAGGGTTTCCGAAAGCGTCGGGTGCGGGTGAACGCAGGACGCAAGGTCCTCAACCGTCGCCCCCATTTCAATCGCGAGAACACCTTCCGCGATCAGTTCGCCTGCGCCATGGCCGACAATACCGACGCCCAGAATGCGTTCCGTCTCGGGATCAATGATCAATTTCGTCATACCATCCGTACGGTCAAACGTAAGAGCTCTGCCGGAAGCCGCCCAGGGAAACTTGACTACCTCGACAGGAAGTCCCTGTTTGCGGGCGTCGCTTTCGGTCAAGCCGCACCAGGCCACTTCGGGGTCCGTAAATACAACCGCGGGAATAATGCTTTCGAAAATGCTCTCTTCGCCGGTCAGGACTTCAACGGCGATACGCGCCTCTTTTGAGGCTTTGTGCGCAAGCATCACTCCGCCGACACAGTCGCCGATCGCGTAAATCGACTCATCTGCCGTCTGCTGATGGGCATTCACCTTGATGAACCCTTTTTCATCCAGCTGAACCTTGGTATTCTTAAGGCCAAGATCCGCGCTGTTTGAGGAACGTCCGACGGAAACAAGAACGCGGTCGTACAGTTCTTCTTTCTTCTGGCCATCCACATCCATAATGACCTGAATCTGCTTCTTATGGGTCGCCATTTTAAGGACCTTCGTCTTGACGCGCACTTCTTTAAAATTTTCAGAAGCGTACTTCACGACGGGACGGGCAAGGTCAGGATCCGCGCCGGCAAGAATGGTATCCATCGCTTCCACGAGCACGATCTTGCTGCCAAGCGTCGCGTAAACAGTGCCAAGTTCCATGCCGATGTAACCGCCGCCGACAATCAGAAGATCTTTGGGAATCTCTTCGATTTCCAGAGCTTCTGTTGAAGTCATAATCCGGGGGTTGCCAAGATCAAACGCCGCAGGCAGCGCGGGACGTGAACCGACCGCGATGATGGCCTTGTCAAACTGAATAAACTTCTGGCCTTCCGCCGTTTCGACGCGAAGTGTTTTGGAATCTTCAAAGTAACCGCGACCTGTCATCACTTCGACTTTACGCCGGGCCGCGAGCCCTTTGATGCCCCCGCTCAATTTGTCGAGAATGGATTCTTTCCACGCGCGCATCTTGGAAAGATCAATTTTGGGTTCCGAAAAAGAAATACCGCGGAAATCAGACTCGCGGGCTTCCTTAATCAGCTTGGTCGCGTGAAGAAGCGTTTTAGAGGGAATGCATCCCCGGTTCAAACAAACACCGCCCAGTCGGGCTTCGCGTTCGACCAGGATAACTTTTTTGCCTTTATCCGCGGCGTAAAAGGCAGCCGCGTAACCGCCGGGCCCAGCGCCTAAGACTACGATATCAGTCTGGATCGGATTCATTTTTTCCCCTTTCCTGCGGCAACCTTTTCCTTTTGGGGCTTGGCGCTTTTAGCAGGTTCTTCAGAGTTTTTCTTGGCGTTGCCAAGCTTGATTTCAGATTCTGGAAAGGTTTCCAGCGATTTGACGATTTCCCGGATAAACCGTGCGCCATCCGCGCCGTCGATCACGCGGTGATCGTAGGAAAGCGAAAGAGGCATCATCACCCGCTGATCGATTTTCTGATTGCGGATCACGGGTTTCAACACTCCGCGGGACACGCCGAGAATCGCGACCTCGGGCCTGTTAATGATCGGCGTGAAATGGGAGCCGCCGATGCCGCCAAGGTTGGAAATTGTGAAGGTCCCGCCCTTGAGATCATCGAGAGAAACCTTGCGCTGGCGGGTTTTTTCGGCCAGCTCTCCAAGTTCTTTGGAAATCTCATAAAGATTCTTTTTGTCGATATCGCGAAGCACAGGAACAATCAATCCCTGTTCGGTATCCACAGCGACACCCAGGTGATAATACCCCTTAGTGATCAGCTCACCTGTCGTTTCATCGAGGCTGGAATTAAAGCCCGGATACTTTTTCAGAGCCTGAACACAGGCTTTGAGAATAAGCGAGGTCAGCGTGAGCTTGACGCCTTTTTTCTCGTAGTCCGCTCCATACTGCTTGGTCCACTGCATAACGTCGGTTACGTCGACTTCATCGTTCTGAGTGACGTGAGGAATCGCGTTCCAGGATTCCTGCATTTTTTCGCCGATTTTTTTACGCAGGGACGTGAGGGGCTTCTTGGTGACCGGTCCCCACTTGGAGAAATCGATCGACTCCGCAGCGGGTTTCGCAGGCGCCTGAACCACGGGTGCAAGAGCAGCCTGAGGAGCAGAAAATGCCGCCGCCTGAAGGTGCTGAATATAATCACGAAGATCCGCGAGAACAATTCTTCCCCCGCTCTCACTGCCGCGGACCTTCCCAAGGTCAATGCCAAGATCCCGTGCGAGTTTGCGCACAGACGGAGACGCGGGAGGCGCGATTCCAAGAGTCGATTGATACTGATAGGGAGCAGAAGCTGCCGCCGGAGCCGCGTAAGAAACAGGCGCAGGGGCCGAAGGAGCGGCCTGCGGTTTCGGTGCCGCGGCCGCGGGATTTTGAGCGGGAGCTGCAGATGCACCCGCCGCGCCGCCAAGGGTCGCAATGAGCTGCCCCACAGAAATCTTGTCACCCACTTTCACATGAACCTTGGAAACAACGCCCGCCGAATCAGAAGGAATCGGCGCTACAGCTTTTTCATTTTCAAGCTCAATGAGCGTCTGATTCTTTTCGACCTTGTCGCCTTCTTTAACAAACACACTGATGACCGTGCCGTTATCGGCGCCTTCACCAAGCCTCGGGACTCTGATTTCCATGTCTTTTTCCTTTGCTTACGCTGTTTCGATTAGAGACAAATGGGATAAACTTTTTCGGGGTTAACGCCAAGATCCTTGATGGCCTGCGTGACGGTCTTGGCCGGAATTACACCCTTTTGGGAAAGAGCGTAGAGACAGCCGATCACGGTGCTCTCAGCATCGACTTCAAAGAAGCGGCGAAGATTTTCACGCGTGTCGCTGCGGCCGAAACCGTCGGTTCCAAGCGTGAACAGGCCTCCCGGGATCCAGGGAGCAACCTGGTCCGGAATAATTTTCATATTGTCGGAGACCGCTACGAAAACACCTTCTTCTTTTTCGACAATTTTTTCGAGATACGACTTTCTGGGCTTCTCGCCGGGGTGCAGCATGTTCCAGCGGCGGCAGGCCAAAGCGTCCGTGCGAAGCTGTTTGTAGTTTGTCGCGCTCCAGACATCGGCAGAAACGCCGTACTTCGCAAGAATTTCCTGAGCTTTGAGAGCGGAACGGATAATCGGACCGCTGCCGAAGATCTGAACCTTATGCTTGCCTTTGCCGCCTTCACGGAACTTGTAGAGTCCCTTCAGAATGCCGTCGCGTGAACCTTCGGGCATCGCGGCCATCGGATAATTTTCGTTGTAGAGCGTAATGTAGTAGAAGATTTCTTCGTTTTCCTTATACATGCGGCGAATACCTTCTTCAATGATCACCGCGATTTCGTACGCGAAAGCCGGGTCATACGTATAAAGCGTCGGAATCGTGCTCGCGATCAAATGACCGTGACCGTCCTGGTGCTGAAGACCTTCACCATTCAAGGTCGTGCGTCCAGCGGTCGCGCCGAGAAGAAATCCTTTCGCCTTGATATCGCCGGCCAGCCACATCTGATCACCGACGCGCTGAAAACCAAACATCGAGTAGTAGATGTAAAAAGGAATCATGTTGAAGCCGTGCGTCGCGTAGGTCGTCCCCGCAGCGATGAAGGAACTGATCGAACCGGCTTCGTTGATGCCCTCTTCGAGAATTTGTCCGTCCTTGGCTTCCTGATAATAGAGAAGCGTTTCGCTGTCGACCGGCTCGTAAAGCTGGCCTTTCGGCGAAAAAATACCGATCTGGCGGAAAAGACCGTCCATACCAAAGGTGCGGGCTTCATCCGGAATGATCGGAACAATATTTTTTCCAATGCCCGCGTGGCGCAGCAGTTTGGTCAAAATGCGGACAAAGGCCATGGTCGTTGAAACTTCCTGATTGCCGGAACCCGTATAAAATTCCGTGTAGTAATCCTTCACCGGAACATCCAAAGGCTTGGCCCGAACGGTGCGCTTGGGCAGAAAGCCGCCGAGTTCCTTACGGCGCTGCATCAGGTAACGGGTTTCGGGGCTGTCTTCGGGCGGGCGGTAAAAAGGAGCTTCCACCACGTCTTCGTCCGGAATCGGCACGTTGAAACGCGCGCGAAATTCACGGAGTTCTTTTTCGTTCAACTTCTTCTGCTGGTGGGTCACGTTACGGCCTTCACCGGCCTCACCCAAGCCATAACCCTTAACCGTTTTGGCCAGGATCACCGTCGGAGAACCTTTGTGTTCACAGGCGGCTTTGTAAGCGTTGTAAACCTTGCGGGGATCATGACCGCCGCGCAGAATTTTGTGAATCTGCTCATCGGTCAAATGATTCACAAGTTTCAAAAGTTCGGGATACTTTCCGAAGAAATGTTTACGGACGTAACTTCCGGTTTCGACGGAATATTTCTGGTACTCCCCGTCCACAACTTCGTTCATACGCTTCATGAGAAGGCCTGAAGTGTCTTTAGCGAGAAGCTCATCCCACTGAGAACCCCAGATGACCTTGATGACATTCCAGCCGGCACCGCGAAAAACACCTTCGAGTTCCTGAATGATTTTGCCGTTGCCGCGCACAGGGCCGTCAAGACGCTGAAGGTTGCAGTTCACAACCCAGACCAGATTATCAAGACCTTCGCGCACGGGAAGCGTCAGCGCGCCGAGGGATTCAGGTTCATCGATTTCGCCGTCCCCGACATAGCTCCAGACCTTGGACTCGCGCTTGCCCGCGGGAAGAAAACCGCGGTTGCGCAAATAACGGTTGAAACGGGCCTGATAAATGGACATGTGCGGACCAAGCCCCATGGACACGGTCGGAAACTGCCAGAAATCCGGCATCAAATAAGGGTGAGGATAAGAAGAGAGACCTCCGCCTTCCGCGAGTTCCTGACGGAAATTGTGAAGGTTTTTGGCGTTCAAACGGCGCTCCAGGTAGGCGCGGGCGTAGGGCCCGGGTGACGCGTGGCCCTGAAAATAGACAAAATCTCCCGGCTCCCCGCCTTCCCAGCCGCGGAAGAAATGGTTGAAGCCGACCTCATAAAGAGTCGCGGAAGAAGCGAAAGTCGAGATATGACCGCCGACACCGCTGATACGGTTGGCTTTGACGACCATGGCCATGGCGTTCCAACGGATATAGCTTTTGATGCGTCTTTCAATTTCACGGTCGCCGGGGTACTCCACTTCTTCCTCAGGCTTGATCGTATTGACGTAAGGCGTGCTGACCACATCCGGCGCTTCAACGCCGATTTCACGGAGTTTTCGGATCAGTCTTTCAAGAAGGAGGGGCGCCCGGTTGGAGGACTTTTCACGGACAATGCTTTCAACGACGTACTCAAGGGATTCGAGCCATTTGGGTGCCGCCGCGTCCGCTCGTACGAGGGGCGTTTCTACGGCTTTCTTGGAAGAACTGCTTTTGGCGGATTCTTTTTGTTTCGTCACGATCGGGTCTCGCTTTATAAGTGATAAGTTCAGTTTTAGCAGGACCTTCGGAAGGTCCCGCTTCAAGGAAACATGAAGCCGATATTATCGCATTCCTGTCAAATCCAAGGCCCTTCTACCCCCGTTTGGAGACAAGAAGGAGCATCCAGAGGACAAATCGGCTATAATGCCCCGAATGCAGCACATTGACCTGACACTTCCCACCGCTGAGCAGAACCTCGCCTTCGATGAGGCCCTTTTGGACCATTGCGAAGAGGGGTATCCTCATGAAATTCTGAGGTTTTGGGAGTTTTCCCGTCACTTTGTAGTGGCGGGATATTCTAACAAAATTCACAGGGAAGTAAATGTTCCTTATTGCCGCGCAGCCGGAATCCCTGTTTTAAGGCGGGCGAGCGGCGGCGGAACCGTCCTTCAGGGGCCGGGATGCCTTAATTTCGCCTTAATTCTGGATATCCGCAAGGATCCCGCCATGGAAAGCATTACCCGGACCAACACTTTAATTATGGACCGAAACGCGCGAGCTCTCTCTAAAGCCGCCGGCCGAGAGTTCTCGGTTCAGGGTTATACCGACCTGACCGATGACCAGGTCAAGTTCTCAGGCAACGCCCAGCGGCGGAAAAGGAACTTCCTGCTTTTTCATGGGACCTTCCTGATCGATTTCGACAGCACCCTCCTCTCAAATACTCTTCAGATGCCTTCGCTTCAGCCGGAGTACCGCAAAAACCGCGGGCATACCGACTTTGTCCGCAATCTGGGGCTCAGCCGGGAGACGATCAAGCAGGCCTTACGGGACGAATGGGAAGCCGCCGGGACGTTTAAGGATATTCCACTGGAGAGAGTGGACCAGCTGGTCAAGGACCAGTACGGAAACCCGGAATGGGTGGGTAAGTTTTAAGCCGGAGGTAATTGCTTCAGCCGCTCATCCACAACGGCCATAGCCCTGACATCGTCCAGGTTGTACTGAATGATTTTCTCGCGCAAAGATTCATCCCGGGTTTCAAGCCAGCCTCGGTACCACGCCACGCAATTCATGCCGTTCGCTTCGTCGGAACTCCATTCAAAGCCGAAGAAAGGCGCGACAGCCTTGATGGAATAGCCTCTGCAGGGAAGCGCGAAGTGTTCGCGCACAAAAGCGCATTGGTCCACCAGACCGCGGTTGAGATTGTCGTAACCTTTCCGGTTTCCGCCAAACTTTCTCCAGCAGATATCAACATACGTGCGTTCGTAAAGCGTCCAGCAGTACACAATGAGATCCTCATCCACCGCGAGATAATCCAGCAGCTGGTGCCAGATCGAGGCTTCTTCGCCGGGGTTCTCCGCAAAAAAGCAAATCTCTTCTCGTTGGCCATTCCTCACTCGAACAACGCCATGACAAAAAACCTGGTCGTCATTAGTTTCAATATCATAAAAATAAAGCGTCTTCCCTTGTGGAAACTCCGGTTTACGCAGAACAATCGGGCGGTTCTCCTGACGTGCACGCGCGGCCAGAATAAATCGCTGGCAATGCTTCACAGGAATGTCCAAAAGCTCGGAAAGCTTTGAAGCGTCAGCCTCTGCCATTTGGGCGCAGTTTGAAAGACCCTGTTCTGTGAGCTTGCGCGCCATCAAAGCGCTTAAACCCGAGATCAGGGAAATATGATCTTTTTCCAGCCATTCTGACTGACAGCGTGAAGACCACAAACAGCGGCTGCAGGAAGAACAGCGCAAGGGTTCTGTGGCAAGCTCTCCCGACCGGACAAGAAGCATCTGCCGGGTCAGTTCGGCAAACTGGCGCTCAATTTTTCCTTCGAGCCGGATTTCATAACGGTTCGCGCTCGAACCGGCAAGGACAAAACCTGTTTCGGGACGCTCTCCGAGAACAGGTTCCAGCAAATGAGCGTAGTGAAAAAGCTGAAGTTTGTCATAAAAGGTCGGCGATTTATGGCTCTTCACTTCCCCGGGAACATAGGTGTAATCCCCGAGAGCCGAGCGGCCGGGAACTTTCATGAGGAGATCCGGTATGCCTGAGAAATCATCACGGAAAAGGACGCCCTGATAAATCCAGTCCACCCCTTCTTTCATCCAGGTCAGAGTTAGACGCGCGCCTTCTTCCATAGAAGCATAAGAGGTTCGGCTGCCGCGGATGCCGGGAAGGCCCTGAACAATTTTTTCCTGCAGGGAAATGCCGAGGCTTTTGACATGCCGCTCCGCAGTCGTTTCACGGCGTTTTTCAGACCGGTCGCCAAAGCAGTCGAGGTAAAACGAGTGCATGCAGCCGGCGCTTCGCGTCAGAGAGGTGGGCGTAATCCATTTTTTTTCTTCTGTCATAAGAGAATCTGTGTCATCAGACCGGTCTGGAGGGACTTACCGGCGTTAAGAGGATCCGGAAAGAGTTTGTCCGGCCTTCAATTCCCCTGCGCAGTGCTGTCGGATGTTTGTCCTCCTCCCAGCACATTCTGCAGAAGCTGTCCAAAAAGAACCTGCCCGGGAGATCCTGCCGAAGAACTGGCGGAGGAACTGCTCTGGGAAGCATACGGGTCTGACTGAGTCTGGGCGCCTTCCGCCTGAGGGTCTCTTTTCTTTTCAAAAAGACCGCTCAGAACTTCCTGCGTTTTCGCGACCGCGAGACGGGAGGTAATAAAGGCAACGTCAGGCTGAACGCGGATATCCGGAACAACGCCCTGCATCTGGAAAGGAATCGTCAAGCGCCCTTCCCGGTCGGCGAGATACTGAAGCTCCTGAACACTGCGGATAAACGCCTGCGACAGTTCAGCATCGATTGTGAGTGACATGGGCGCCATCACGCTTTGGCGGACAAGATCGGCCTGCGCGGTACCGGAGATCGCAAAACTTTCCGAGACAATCAGGATCTGCGGAAAGTTAGCGCGGCCTGAAGCCAGCGTAAACGGAATTTCAACAGGGGCGAAAAAGGTGTCGCGGCGGTCGAGTTTTTCCTGATAGGAAGGCGGCAGTCTTTCCTGAAGGCGCTGAACCAGTCCGGGAATAATCGAAAGTTTTTTCATCAGCTCCCGGATCACATTGAGATCGCGGATCACCGCATCTTTTGAAAGGATAAGGCCATTTCCCGAAAGTGTCTGCTGAATACGGTCCGCGTCAGCGCCAAAAAAACGGCCGTCCAGATTTACGGTCACATGGCCTTCCGGTTTGGGATCGCGTGAATCGGCAGGCGGCATCAGTTCGGAAAGATCCAAGCCTGTGATCGTGGCCTGAAACGAACTTTCGGGTTCCGGTTTAGTCAGTTTCATTCGGCCGGAAGCGCCGATTTTAGCTCCGGCAAAATCTCCGGAAAAACCTTTCAAAATAACTTCACGGGAAGTGATCGAGACCCCTGCCTGAATATTATCGAACGCCGGAGTGTCCTTGGCCCTGTAGCGGCCTTTCTCTAGACTCACTCGGACGAACGGTTCTGCGGGCGTGTCCTGCGACAGCGTCAGAGGATCCATTACTGCCGTCACGTCCCCTTCAAGAATCAGACCGTCAAGAGACTGCGCGGCCGAAGGCATCACTCGGGAAATTTCCCGAAAATCAAGGTCCTCGAGACGGGTGTCAAAGCGCACATCTTCGAGACTTACAGCCTGCTCCCGGCTGAGGTAGCGGATCTTGCCCGAAAGTTTAAGATTCTGCCCCGGGCTTAAAAGGGAAGCGGCAGCTTCAAAGGGAAACGCCTGGGCCAGCGACACATCCTGCAGGCGGATATCAAGGTCACGGATGACCAGGTCTTCGGCCATGGGAGCAGCCTCGTCATGGTAGGCAATTTCGGCATCGCGGACATGAACCGCTTCAATGAGAAGAGTCAGGGCCGAGGCCGGACCGCCCGAAGAACTTGAACTGCCGGCATTTTCAAAAAAACGGATCGTGCCGTCAGCTTTTTTAACAATGCGGGCTTTGAGCTTGTCCGCGAAAACAGAGGAAATTTCCACGCGGCCCTGAAGAAGGGGCGCGAAATCCACCTGGGCGCCGAAAGACTCTACGGACAGAAGGGCTTTAGGGGAATTCAGGGCGGGAATGTTAAGGCCCTTCACCTCAAGCGAGGGGCCAGAGCGCCACCCCAGCGAAATCTTTTCAATTTCGACGGGCTGACCCAGAACATTCTCAATCTCTTTTTGAACACGGGGGCGGTAGCGGTCAGCGTCAAAAGTGACAATAAAAATCACCGCGCCCGCAACCAGGATCACCAGCAGCGCGGCTGCGATAAGAAAGATTTTTTTCATGGATCAGGAGTTTGAAACCCGGACATAGGCGCCGGGATACGTCTTGAGAAGACCGTCTTTGCGGGCGCCGTTCAGAAAATCGTTGGCAGAGTCCTTGCTTTTGAAACGGTTGATGCAGACCTGGTGATGTTTACCGCTGGGAATGATGAAGGCGTTGTAGCCCTGCTTGTTTAACTTCTCTACTTCTTCCGAAGCACGGGGCTTGCCGACATAAGTAATAAGCTGAACCGTAAACTTCCCCTCTTCCACAGCAGCGGCGGGCGCGGCTGCGGGGGCTTCAGGCTGGGAAGCCGTGGTCATGGCCTGAACAGGCGCCGTTTCTTCAAAAGGATTTTCCGCGGGAGCAACCGCAATCTGCTCTACCGGCTGAATGGTCACGGAAGGATTGCCTTCAAGAGCGGGCTGGTCAAGCACAGGCGCAGCTTCTTCGGAAGGCGCGTCCGGCAGATAATATTCAGGTCCGTCCGAAACAACGGCGGATTCCGGAGTGTTCGCGATCGCTTTCTCAATCTTCATTCCCTGACGGACACCGTAAGAAAAGACCACCAGAACCACAGCAACGCTCGCCAGCAGCACAACGGGACGAAGAATCATCATAACCGATGCCATGGCTTCGTAACGGGACCGCGGCCGAAGCTTTTCATCCACAGCATTCACAAAAACCGAATGGGAATCCTGTTTGTTTTCCTGGTTTTTTTGGATGTTATTCAAGGCGTCCGCGATTTTGCTCATGATGTTCCCTGTGGGTGAAAAAATGAACCGAAAATTTTCCGGCAAGATGACGCTCTATTTTCGTCAACGGACGCGACAAGTCAATAGGCTAGAAAGATTATTTTGATTTTTTTTCAGACTGCGAGTTTTTCTGCACCCATTCCCGCGACCATTGCGCCGAACAATCGTAAGCCATCTGGTAAATGATCCTTTTCAGCGTTGTGTGCAGGATTTTGATCAAAAGAGAGTCGGCACTGTAATCAGCCGGGGCGAAATGATCCGCGCGCCCGTCCCGGACGATAGCCTTCACACTTTCCGGGACATCCTTATCTTTGTTGAAAACTGCTATCGAATGGCCTCCGGAACGCTGCATCACGGTCATGGAGGGAATATCCGTCATGCTGTCACCTATATAAATCATGTTTCGGAAAGGAATCGGCCTGTCCCGTGCCGGCATATGGGAATTGATGTCCTCGGTCAGATCCAGCTTGCCTTTACTGATACGGAAAAGAAACTGGGTCTTATTGGTATCGTTAATGACCAGCTTGGGGAAAATCGGACCGTTGTCGCCGTACTCGTATTCACAGGCATAAACCCGCTTGAAGTGAGGGTAAATCTCGCTGCCCTCAAGAATCTCCTTCATACCGCTGGAAATAATGTAATGCTCGACCTTGATTCCCCAGCGTTCGACCTCTTCAATTTTTGCCAAAAACCGGTTCAGATTGGAAAAGTAGGTCTTCACCCCGGCAAAATACTGGATATTGCGGGCCAGTTTCTTGAGCTGCTCCCTGCCCAGCGGCTTTTCTTTGAAAACAGGGTCATGAATCAACAGTTTCAGGTAGGCCAGCGTGCGTTCATAGCCATGCTCACGCACCAGGACATCCGCCTTTTTCCAGATATCATCCTTGTTGATTCCGTAAGCGGGGAAAATCGTGTCTTCCTGCATATTATTCGGTGAAAGGGTGCCGTCAAAGTCGTACACAATGCCGATCACATTCTGAAGAGGCTGCCCCACGATGGCCATTTATGACTTCCCTTCTTTAAGGAGATCTTCCAACACAGGAGAAAGAACTTCTGCCATACGGCGGTAACCGTCAACACCAGGATGAATCCGGTCGGGAGTTTCGGCCAGACGCGCCGGGTTAGCCGGGTCTGAAACCGCGGCCGCCGTATCACAGAACGAGATCCCTGCTTCCGCGGCATAAGCGCGTATCCAGACGTTGACTGCCAAAAGCCTCTCCGAGACTTCGGGCAGCGCCATATTGTAAGGAAGAACGGTGCAAAGGATCACTTTGAGACGGGCTTCAAGCGAACGCTCGACAAGTTTGCGGATACCTTTCTGGGTTTCCTCAGCCGACCGGCCCTGGTGAAGATCGTTCACGCCAGCCAGAAGAATGACCGCTTCGGGTGAGAAGCGCATCACGTCATAATCAAAACGCGACAAAATCTGGTCTGTTCGCTGTCCCCGAACGCCGCGGTTGAGAACCTGCCATTCGGGATGAGCTTTCATCAGCCAGAAGGCATACTGGCTTTCGGGGTTGCCGCGGCCTTCGGGAGGCGCTTCCCTGGGCGAAAAAAATCCGGGCGTTCCCGCAGTGGTGGAATCGCCAAGGCCTACAATAATTTTTCCGGAACCGGGCGCGGCCGGTGTGTTTTTTGCCATGTTGATGCTGACTCCCAGACAGAGTGCAAATAAAATAAACCGCTTCATGAGCGCCATGTTAGGTAAATTCCAGAGAATTGAAAAGAATTTTTCAGGAAGAGTGAGTTCATCCTGCTATCATGGAAAACTACCCCGGAGGGTTTTATGATTTCCATCGAGATTCAAACGGACACGATCGAACTGCAGAAATTCCTGAAACTGGCCGGCCTCGCGGAGTCCGGAGGGCAAGCCAAGCAGATCATTCTTTCAGGCGAGGTCACCGTCAACGGAGTTTCTGAAAAGCGCCGCGGCCTTCAGCTTAAAGCCGGTGATATTGTGGTTTGCGGCGCTCAAACCTGCCAGGTTATAAAACGCACCTAGCGCGGCGCCCTAAATTTCCGGATGGTCATGCTGATACTTGGCGAGAAGAGCTCGGTCAGGCTTTACCACGGCGGCTTCCCGGGCCAGGAATTCCATGATGACATAATCCTGCGGTAAACTCCCCTCCGCTTCACGGGCTGAAGAATATCCTTTGATACGTTCCACAATCCGGTCCACCACATAGCGGTCCGCTCTTTTTTCCCACGCCTTGCGCGCTTTTGACAATTCCTCAGGTTCCGTCAGCTGGGAACAAACCCCGGAAAGACGGTACCCCTGAAACGCCCGCTCATCAATGAACGACATCGACAGACGATTATTTTCCTGAAGATTGCAGTAGGAGCGGTTATACGGGTAATCAAGATAATAGATTTTGTTCGGCGCGATCACATCCACAAGCAGTTTGGGCGCGGAATTGGGATTCCCCTGCCGGTCGCAGGTCGCCACCGTGATCACCTTCAACAGATCCCGGGTGTCAAGAAAGTGTCTGAAAATTTGCGGAAACTCCAGGGGAGAAGTGGGTTTGTTCATGAGTCAAAGGCCTCAAGAATGAGGCTCCATTCCTTTTCTTCTACGGGCTGAACCGAAAGACGCTGGCCTTTTTTCAGAAGCAGCATCGATTCCAGCCCCTTTGTTTTCTTAAGCGTTTCGAGGGGGATCAGATTCTTGAACTTTTTGACAGGCTTGATTTCAACGCCGTACCAGACGGGATTATTCTCACGGCTGTCCGGATCAAAATAAGGGCTCTTTTTATCAAACGCGCTTTTGTCCGGAAGCCCCGTCCGGATCACTTCCGCAATCCCCGCGATTCCGGAAGGTTCCGCATTGCTGTGATAAAAGAAAATCTTATCACCCGCCTTCATCGTGTCGCGCATGAAGTTCCGCGCTTGATAATTCCGCACGCCATCCCAGAAAGTTTTTTTATCCCTGAGAAGATGATCGATGGAGTAGACATCGGGTTCACTTTTCATCAGCCAGTACCGTTTCGCCGTCATCCGGATTACTCCACCGCACCGGCGCTGCGAAGGACGGCAACGACAGCTTCCCGCTCTCTCAACATCGCAAGACGAAGCGCTGTCTGCCCGACAATATTCTGCGCGTGCACAGCCGCGCCTTTTTGGATAAGGGTTTTAACAAGGATAAGGTTACCGTCCTGCGCGGCAATCATCAGCGGCGTCATCTCCAAAGCTCCCCGGACATTCACATCAGCACCGGCTTCCAGCAGCCTGCGCACACGGGCGGCGTCTCCAACCAGGGTCGCGTGCAGCAGATCCTGGGAAGCTGAGGCTCTCTGCACGGGCGGTTTCTTTGCCGGCGGAGCAGGCTTAGGGGCCGGCGCGGCAGGCTTGAGCGGCTGCGAAAAAAAAACCGCTTCTTCTTTGGGGTTTGGCGGCGGACTTGGGATCTGAATCTTTTCAGGAACCTGAAGCGGCTTCTTCTCCGCAATAACCGGCGCCGCAAGCGGTCCGGCAGGCGGTGTCTCCACAGAAGGTTCGGCGCGGCGGCGGTTCAAATTCAATAGAGCTTCTTCCAGCATGTCCTCTTCTGTCGGCACAGCAGAAAGATCAACCTTCTTAATCCTGGGGGCTGCCGGCAGAACCACCGCCGGACGGCCGGGAACCGGCGGCGTTGACTCGGGCTCCCTCAACGCGTCAGAAAGAGGAATTTTTTTAATTTCACCCGGCGGCGCGGCAAACGGGGCTTCAGCAGGCTCCGCTTTACGGGGAGGCTCGAGCAGAGTCATTTCTTTTTGGGGAGCTTCCGGGATGAGCCGCTGCGGAGAAGTTGTTTCCTCTTCCAGGAGCAGCGGAATTTCTTTTTCCTGAATGGAGGCCTGTGACACATTGGCGGCCCAGGTCAGCGCGTCTGAAGAAAGCGCGCGGGGCTGTTCCCCCGGCAGATTAAGAAGTTCACTGGCCGCAGGGACACCGGGAGTGTTCTGGTCAGGTGAAATCGGGGCTGCCGGAGAACGCGAAGAAGGCTCCTCCCCTGTTTCATGTTCGCGGGAAGCCCGCCGGTCGCGGGAAAACAGCCGATCCGCGATCGATCTGTTGTCTCCCTGGGATTCATCCCGGACCACAGGTTCCGGAAGCTCAAGATCGTCAGGCACTTTCGCTCCTGACTTTTTCAGAATTTCGACAATCCCGAAATACCCTTTCCTCGCGGCAGTCGTAAGCGCCGTTTCATTATCTTCGCTTCTGGCATCCACTTCTGCCCCTTTTTCAAGAAACAGGCGAAGAAGCTTCTCATCTCCCTGATTGGCCGCGAGCATCAGAAGAGTCACACCCAGCCTTTCTTTCTCATTCACGCTGGCGCCGCGTTCCAGAAGCAGCTTCACGACATCATAGTGCCCCCATAAGGTCGCCCGGGTAATCCCGCGGATGCCAAAAGCATCGCGCGTATTGGCGGAAACGCCCGCATCGAGAAGAAGCTTTGTCTTTTCGAAATCACCCGTCATCGCGGCCACGCAAAGACCGTGGTGAACTTCAGAACCAACTTCATCTTTCTGGGTAAGGTCCAGAGGCGCTTCCGCAGCGGGCGAGGCAGCCCTTTGAAAAAGGCCCTTCACCTTGCTGACCATGGAATCCTGCTGGCGGACAGCTTCGATCGAAACACCGGAGGAAGAAGATGCGGGAGTCAGACGGGACTCATAATAGCCTTCGACGATGTAAATCATGACAAACGCCGAAACCACAACCATGAGGAGCGTAAAAGAAAAGCGGATGTAATTCATGAAAGAAATCCCTGTGACTGCAGCCGTCTCGTGATGTTCAGGAACGGAGAAAAACGCCCGACGATTCCATCAGCCCCAGAACCTTGCGGACATTGTCCTGAATCGCGTGCGCGGAGTCCAGATTGAGATCCACAATCCCCTGACGAAAGTCATTGGTTCCCACGTTCACAATAAGGATCATGTCGCGGCTCGTGATTTCCTGAAGCAGCCGGAGTTCTTCATCGTTCAGATTACTTGCCGTTGCCAGCACCAGAAGACCGGCATCCATCATCAAATGAGAAACCTCTCCAAGGCGCCGGACATGTTCATGGCGCGCTGTCTTTTGTCTTTCAACATCGGCATCAAGACCCCGAAGAAGGTTACCTATCCCAAGAAAATAGGTTTTGGCACCTGACTCAAAAAGCAGCTTTTCCAATTCCTTGGCGATCGATTTCTTGTCCACACCGACCTTGCCGGTCAAAAGAATAAGTTTCGGCTTGTGCCCGTACTTTTTCTGCCTCTCAAGGGAATCCACAATGCTGTAATCCCACTTTTCTTCACGAAGGATGACCTGCTCACGGATCTCCGACTGATCATCCCGAAGCATTTCAACAACAATGCCTCCGCCCGCAATGTCGTACTGGTCGACGATCACAAAGCGTCCGGTGGCTTCAATGTCCGAAGCAGGGTCAAACGCAACAGGAGAAGAAGTTTCAAGAACGCATTCGGCAACCTCGTGGCGCTCGATCATTTTCTTTTCAGACTGCTTGAGGTCGGAAGCGTCAATGTTTTTGAGGATCTCCTTGAGATAAACCGGAATCTTCGCGGTGCCGAGCTTGAGTTTGTACTCCTTGTCGAACACCATGGGGTTCTTTCCCATCCAGAAAACTTCAACCTTCAGGAGAGAGCTGACAGACGGGTGCGGCTCGCCCGCCTTGCACATGATGTCGCCGCGGTTGATGTAAATCTGCTCTTTCAGAGTGAAGCCAGTTGAGTACCCGGCCTCAGCGTGAACCGCCACGGGCGCGTTGAATTGTTCAATGCTTTTGATCTCGGATTTTTTGTTGGACGGAAAAAAGACGACCTGATCACCGACGGAAATTTTTCCAGACTCCACTTTGCCGGCGACAATGCGCCGGTCGTCGCCAGACTCGGTGAATTTGTAAACCGCCTGAACCGGCATGCGGAAGGCCTGCTCATCGAGCTTCTTGGCTTTTTCAAAAGTGTCCAGCATGCCGAGAATGCTCGGACCTTTGTACCAGGAAAGTTTGTCGGAAGGGCCGGTCATATTCTCGCCTTCGCGGGCCGCAATCGGAATAAACGCGCGGGGCTTCAGTCCGATTTGCTTCAGAAATTCGCGGTACTCCGCTTCAATGCCGTTGAAAACTTTTTCGCTGTAATCCACCAGGTCCATTTTGTTGACGCATACCGCCACCTGACGGATGCCAAGCATCGAAAGCAGGTAACCGTGCCGTTTGGAGTTTTCGCGGATACCTTCCTTGGCATCAATCACAAGCAGTGCGGCTTCGGCGCGGGCGGCGCCGCTGATCATATTTTTCAGGAATTCAATGTGCCCGGGAGCGTCGATGATAATGTATTCGCGAAGCGCACTTTTGAAAAAACAGCGGGCGGAATCAATCGTGATCCCCTGCGCCTGTTCGTCTTTCAAAGCATCAAGCAGGAACGCGTATTCAAACGGCTTGGCATTGCGTTCGCAGTCGCGCTTGACCGATTCAAGTTTCCCCTGAGGAAGAGATCCCGTATCGGCAAGCAGACGGCCGATCACAGTACTCTTGCCGTGGTCCACGTGACCCACGATCACAATATTCATTTTCTCCTGAGTGTTTTGGCTCATCGTCATTTCCCGGCTCACATGTACCCGCCGCGGCGCAGCGTTTCCAGACCGCCGCCGTCTTCCTTATCCTGGGCACGGCCCGCGCGTTCGGCGATGTTCTTGAATTTTCCGGTCTTGAGTTCCTGAATAATTTCTTTGATGTTTCTGGCTTTGGATTCCACGGGAAAAGTACAGGGGTAGCAGCCCAGCGAGCGGTAACGCTTGCCTTCTCCCCGGTCAAAGTAGAGGTCAGTAATGGGAATGCCTTCCCGGTCAATGTATTCCCAGATGTCCAGCTCAGTCCAGTCCAGAAGCGGGTGAATGCGGATATGCGTACCTGGAGCAAAGTCAGTCTTGAACTGGTTCCAGAGTTCCGGCGGCTGATCTCCGACATCCCAGTCGTTGCGCTTGTCACGAGGAGAAAAATATCGCTCTTTGGAGCGGCTTCCCTCTTCGTCCGCGCGCACACCGACAATCACGCCGGTATAAGGCTCAAGATTCGTATCAGGCACGTACTTTTTTAAATTGTGATCCATCCGGTAGCGGGGCCATTTTCCGGAAAGCGTGTTGCGAAGCGCTTCGCTTTTAAGGGCCTTACAGCAGGAAACGCGGTCAATGGCTCCATCGGGAAATGTCTGCTTCTGAGCAAGGGCTTCGGCATTCTGCCCGTAAACCATATTAAGTCCCCACTCAAGGGCGAGCGCGTCACGATATTGAATCATTTCAGGCATTTTGTAGGAGGTGTCAATGTGGACCAGCGGAAACGGAACATGACCCAAAAAGGCCTTCCGGGCCAGCCACAGAAGAACCGTGCTGTCCTTGCCGATCGACCAAAGCATCGCGAGGCTCTTGAAACTCGCGTAGGCTTCACGAAAAATATAGACTGACTGACTTTCCAGCTTATCCAAGTGATTCATGGGATTCCTCTAATTCAGGGAGGGAATAAGGTGGGGTAGTCTAACACAATTTTTAAAAAAATCCCGCGAAATTTCAGGAGACCGGGTCGGTAGAAAGATAGTCCCCCAGCTTCACAAAGCGGTACCCTCTTTCAAGAAGAAGCGGCACCGCCGCGCGAACCCCTTCAGCGGTTTCTTTTTCGGGATGATTCATATGAAGAATCACAATCGATCCGGGATTCGCGGAGAGCAGAGCCTGAATCACTTCTCCTGCGGAAAAAGTCGCACCCTTGTCCCCCAGAACATTAAAACCGGCAATTCTGTAGCCCAGATCATGGATGACCCGGACAGCGGTATCGTCATAATAGGCGGTCCCTGAACGAAAGAACCTGGGCTTTCGACCTGTCAGCGACTCAATCTTTCGAGCGTTGGTTTCCACTTCTTTAACAAGATCAGAAACGCTCCCGGTTCCCCGAATCCCGTAAACACTCTTTCCTGTTACTGAAGCCGGCCGGTGATGCGTCCCGTGATTTTCAATTTCAAATAGGGGGTCCATGGAAAGCTCCCGGAATATTTCAGGATTTTTATCGATCCACCGGGCATTGATAAACAGTGTGGCGGGAATTTCCTCAGCGCGGAGGTATTCGATAAGGTCCCGGTCATAACCGTCCCCGTCCGAACCGCAGGCATCCAGCGTGAGTGCCATAACTTTTTCCTTTGTCGGAAGACGCGTCTCAATGCCCGCCATGTTTTCTCCCCAGGAGGAAGGAACATCACCCCGGTAACGGATATCGAGATCCGCGGCAAGACGGCTCACGTCACCGACTGAAGCGGCGGCACAGCCCGAAAAAAGAATCAGAATAACCGCAAAGGACTTATTCACGGCGTGCACGCTCCAGAGCGGCCTCAACTGCGGGAACCAGAGACTCTCCCAGTTTTCGGTAGCCCTCAACGCCGGGATGCACGTCATCCGGTGAATCCGGAATAAAACCGGGACGGGAAGGATCTTCAAGAAGGCGGTAGGCATCAAAGAAAACAATATTCATACGGCCAGTCATAAGCTTGAGTTCGTGGTTAAATTCCAGGATTTCTTTTTTGAGCGTCTCAGAAGCGACATTCAAAGGCGGAATGGACGCCGAAACAACGGCTCGTCCGGAGGAAAGTGTCTGTTCAAGCATCACTTTGAGATTCGCAAGAGGCGCTTGAAGACCAAACCCCTGATAGAGGTCATTCGTGCCGGCCATGAGGATCAGCACATCGGGTTCTGTTTCAACCGCGTCGTATGTGAAGCGCTGGAGGATCTGATCGGTGCGCTGACCGCGCATGCCGCGGTTCAGAACTTCCCAGGAGGGGCGAAGCCGCCGCATCCAGTAGGCGTACTGGCTTTGCTCGTCGCCCTCACCGTGAGGCGGTCTTTCGCGGGGAGAATAAAAGCCCGGCGTTCCGGCAGTCATCGAGGCGCCAAGGCCGACCACACGAAGCGACTTCTTAAAGGTCACTCCAGATCCTCAAGGACTTCGTCGAGCTCCTGGGCGAGGCGCTCAAGGTTCGTTCGAAGACCGTCAACTTCCACTTCGCGTTTCACGATGGATAACCCCGTGCTGTCGGAGCCAAAGTCCTGAAGCCAATCCATCACTTCACGCGCTTTTTCCACATCCGCTGTCCGGAAAAATTCAAGAATGATCCCGGAGACGGGCTTGAGAGATTCTTCCGACAGTCTCGCCAAAGCCACTTCAATTTCCTGAAGGCATGCCACAACACCCGCGAGTTCACGTTTCATCACGATTCCTTTTCAGGGGTTTCTTTTTCAAAACGCATTTTGGGTAAAAAAGCGCTCAGGTCTGCGCCTGACATCACGCTGACAACTTTCACTTTATATCGAAGGATTTTTCCGGCCATGGGGTGATTAAAATTCATGATCACGCTCTGCTCCCGGATTTCCTGAACACGGCCGATTTTCAGACTGCCGTCCGGCAGAGTGTCCTGCAGCACCTGCCCGGCTTTCAATTCGCAATCCGGCATCTCGTTTTTAGGCACTTCCTGTACGGCCTCGGGACGATAAGGCCCGTAAGCCTCCGCGGGTTCCAGCGTAAATTCCGCTTCATCCCCTTCCTTGAGGCCTTCAAGATTGCGCTGAAAAGCCGGAAGTACGCGGCTGTCCCCGTGCTTGTAGTAAAGCGGCGGGCGGCCTTCGGTGGATTCCATCACTTCGTCTCCGCACCAGACCGTATAAGCCACGCGGACGCTTTTGCCCTGCCCGATAACATCTTCTGATGGTTTCATGCGCTTATTCTACTTTTTCCGGAACACTCATCAAGCGTTCCTTGATTTCCGCCCGGAATTAGGAGCGCGACGGATAAAAGAATCAGGCTGGCGGCCGCGGCGGAAGAAAGCCCGAGCTTTTCTCCCGCGAAAGCCCAGCCAAGCACCACCGCGATCAGAGGGTTCACGAAAGCGTGAGTCGCAACCGCTGAAGCCGAAGCCCTGCGTAAAAGCCAGTCGTAGGCGATAAAGCCCGCCACGCCGCCGAACAAAACCAGATACCCAAACGCCGCGGCGGAATAAAACGTTACTTTCGCCGCGTCAAATTCCCGGTGAGCGCCAGACAAAAAGGACGCCAGAAGCAGGATGCCTCCGCCCCATAGCAGCTGAAGACTCAGCCAAACACGGGATGACAAATGCCCGCCCCGGTCGCGGCAAAGAAGAGAACCCGCGGACCAGAGAAACGCGGCGGCAAGCAGGACAAACGCTCCCGCGCCATCCACGGTATCCATCGAGCCCGGCCTGGGCAAAACCAGCGCCGCTATGCCCAGAAATCCGGCAGCAAGGCCCGCCGAAGAGCGCAAAGAAAAGCCCGTGCGCTTTTTTAAATTCTCCAGCAGCACCATCCAGAGGGGGACTGAGGCGGTCAGAAGCGCGGCAATACCGGAAGAGACGGTCTGCTGGGACCACGCGAGGAGACCCGTTCCGCAGGAAAGTATAAGAAATCCGGGAAGCGCCGCCTGCAGGACATCCTTGCCGGAGGGTCTCGGCGCGCCTGACAAGACGGCAAGAACTGCCATCAGAATTCCGGCCAGCACAAACTGACAACCCGCCATAAAAAAAGGCGGGATGGTTTCAATCGCGCTGCGGCGGGCGAGAAAGGTTCCGCCCCAGAAAACATAAATGCAGAAAAAAGCGGCGATGAATTTAATTTTCAGGATCACTGAATTTTGCGGCATCAGCTCAGCTCAACAGCAACAGGACAATGATCCGAACCCAGCACATGCGGCAAAATCCAGGCTTTCTTCAGACGCGGCGCGAGGGCTTTTGACAGGCAGAAGTAGTCGATCCGCCATCCAATGTTCCGTGCCCGGGCGTTCGACATCGGGCTCCACCAGGTGTAATGCCCGCCTGACTTTTCGAAGACACGGAAGGAATCCACATACCCCGCCTCGACAATCCGGTCAAAACCGGCTCGTTCTTCCGGTGTGAAGCCATGATTTTTCATGTTGGTTTTTGGATTCGCCAGATCGATCTCGGTGTGCGCGACGTTTAAATCGCCGCAGAAAATCACAGGCTTTTTTTTCTCCAGACTTCTCATCGTCTTAAGAAAATCGACATCCCACTCTTTCGTCCGGTAAGGCAGTCTTTCTAATCCCCGCTTTGAATTAGGCGTGTAAACATTCACAAGAAAGAAGTCCGGGAATTCCACGCGGATCACGCGCCCTTCAGCGTCATGCTTGTCAATGCCCAGGCCATTGACAACCTTGAGCGGCTTGACGCGCGTAAACACAGCGGTCCCCGAATACCCTTTGCGTTCGGCAGAATTCCAAAACTGCTCGTAGCCGGGAAGCTCAACCGTCACGTCTTCGCGTGCCGCCTTGATTTCCTGAAGACAGAGAACGTCAGGCTTTTCCTTGCGGACAAAATCAACGAAGCCTTTTTTGAGCACTGCCCTGAGGCCGTTGACATTCCAGGAGATCAGTTTCATTTTTTCTTTCCCGCCGCTTCTTTCCCTGCCTCTGCCCGGTGTTTTTTCAGCTTCCGCCAATGATGCGGCGCCAGAATCGCGCCGACACAGCCGGGCTGTCCGCACAGGCACGGGAAGTCCTTTGATTCTTCAAGATCGTAGTGATAGTTATAGGTCAGCTCTTCGCCCTTGCGGATTTTTTTGATGGAACGAATCCAGATTTGTCCGTTCCTGATCTCGGTTTCACAATTAGGTTTGCAGGAATGATTGATATAGCGGGCGATGTTGAGTCCGATCACATCATATTTCCGGTTCAATTCAAATAGATAGAAGGACTTGCTCCGTTCCGACTGCGCCTTCGTTAAAAGTCTTCCCGTATACTGAACAATGCGCTCATCGCGGGCAATCTCTTCAACAGCAAAAACACCCCGGTGATGAATGCCGGATTGGGCAACCTTAATCTTCTTTTTCACAACACTCTCCAGGTTCAATAGATTTTCCCGGCTGCCTGACCGCCTTGATCCAGGCCCAGGCACCGATAAGCACGACAGGAAAAATAAAAATCACAAAAGGCTCAAGCCCCGGATATTGGGCGAAGTACCGCGACATCACAGAGAAATCGCCTCGAAGCGCGCCCGCGCCCAGATAGACACCGACAAGAAACAGGCTGGCCAGCGAAGAGATTCCAACGAGATGAAAATAAAAAGGAATGGGTCTGGGCGGCATGGGAAGTTTAGCGGATGATGGTCAGGCTGGATGTATAGCCGTGAATGTAATTACGCTGATTAACGGGACCGAATTCTCCATTGGCGAAGAGACCTGCGACGGGCAGCGGACCGCGAAGCCCCTGAATGCGGCCGATATCATGATTCTCAACGCCGTAAAGACCTTTACCGCGGCCGCAGCAGCTGATCAGGATAGCGCCTTCCGGCCGCTCAGACTCAGGCGGAGTCATCTTTTCAAGCAAACGGCTTAAATCCTCATCCGAACTGCGCGCGTCGCGAAGCTGAAACTGCACAGTCTGTCCAGGTTCAAGGACGGCGCCGATCGAAAGGGCGCCCGTGTTCTGATCGACGCCGGTAATATTCCGGACCAGAAAATCGCCGCGCTGGAATTCGGTGCGGAACTCATCAATCGCGAGACCGACAAAAAGGGAGCTCTGAGCGAGGGCCTGATCCTCAGCGGAAAGTTTCTGGTAAACGATCCGGAAAACCTCAAGAGCGGGTTTGCCCGCGAGCTCATAAAGAATATTCTGCTCCGCGCGCGTCACCGCGTAGGATTCTCCAATGGGGCGGCAGCCCTGCGCCACGCAGATTTCAAACTCAATATCGCCTTGCAGAGCGACACCCGCCGCGCCTTCACGGAGAAACTCATCCCCCAGGCACAGCCACCCTGGCTGCTCGGCAAGATTCGAACTTCCCAGACCGCCGACGACGGGCGCATTCGGGTAACCTTTATTAAAAAGATCCAAAAGCTTCATCACATCGCAGGTGGCCGCGTCCCCGATGCAAATGAAGTGGGGATTGTCGGTCGGATAAATATCCAGGTGTTTTACAAAAGACTCCCCGTCGTGCAGAAGATCAAGATCCGTGGGAGAAAGTGAAAAAGGAACGACCTTCACACCGGGCAGGTGCATGGCCATGGCGGAAATCGCGGGCGCCATTTCCACCTCGACCCTGTCGCCGATAACACCGCTGGAATTGCAGGCCAGGAAAGCTCCAGGACTTAGAAGCGCGCGGAAAACCCGGGTCAGCTCTTCAGGATTTTCTTCAGGATAGTTCTCGGAAAGAAACAGAACCGCAAGATCGCAGCTCTTTCCGCCCAGATCCTGCAGGATTTTGGACGCAAGCGCGTGAATGGCCTTGAGGCCTTCTTTTTCACTGGAAATCGCGGAAGAAAAAATTTTTCGGTTCATGCAGGGATTATAACACAGCCTGTTAAATTTTTTGGGGCTCTAAAAAAGTTCCGCGGACAGGGAAAGCGCGGTTCAGGACTTCGGAAAAAAAAGATGCCAGATCGTGCCCTGAGCTTCCTTTGTCGACACCGTGATCCGGCCGCCATGATTCTCCATAATTTTCTGGCAGACCGACAGCCCCAGCCCTGTTCCCTTCCCCGCTTCCTTTGTTGTGACAAACGGCTGAAAAAGGTTCTTCAGAACTTCTTTGGGGATCCCGGGACCATTGTCGGCCAGGTCCACATACTGGCCTGCAGCATCTTCCCGAAGGCGGATCACCACAACCTTCTCTTCCTGATCCCGAAGAGCGTCACGCGCGTTGTTTAGAAGATTCATGATCACCTGTGAAATCTGACCTGTGTCATGTTCACAGAGTCCCACAGGGTCAAGCTGAGCGGTCAACTTGATGTTCTGGTACTGAAGTTCTCGTTTAAGAAGAAGAAGCGTGTCCTCGATGGTTTTTTTAAGCGATGCGGGTTTCCGGTCCGACTGGTTTTTCCGGGAAAACGTCAGGATTCCGTTCAGGATCTCTTCAGCGTTGGTCATTGTCCGGAAAATCACGCCCATGTATTTCTGTACTCTTTCCGGAGACATTCCAGGACGCGCGCAGCCCTCCACATGCAGCTTGATCGCGTGAAGAATGTTGCGGAACTCATGGGCCATCCCCGAAGACACCTGGCCGATCATCGCCATCTTCGCGGAATGAAGCAGCTGGTTCTGGGTTTTCTTCAATTCTTCGAGCGCGGTGAAATAGCGGTAGCAAAGGACTCCTGTAAACAATCCCGGCATTGCCAGCCCCGGAACAGCGAGATCCAGCCAGTAGGCTTTGGCAAATAAAAACCATGCGAGCGCAAAATAAACAGCGGCCAGACCCGCCAGCGCAAGAGCCGCCTGAACAAGCGGCAGAAACATCAGGGAAAGAATGACCCCGAACCCGAAAAGAATGAGAAGAGCAGCCGAAACTCCAGGTTCGGCGCGTTTTAAATAGCGCCCTTCCAGCAGATTTCCAAGAGCCTGCGCGCGGACATAAATACCGGGCTGATTTTCATCAAATGGCGTGGCGTAAGTGTCACCCAGCGAAAGAGCCGTGCGGCCGGTGAGAACGATTTTATTTTTGAGCGCTTTCTCCAGCTTCTTTTCTTCATCCGGCGCGAGAAACGTATCACGGTAGAGCACCTGAATAAATGAGTAGGCGTTCAGCGGAGCCTTCGGGTGACCGTAATAATCAATCCAGATTTCGCCTTCCGGTGTAACGGGAATGACTCTGCGCGTTTTCGCGTCTTTTTCAAGAATCACCGCTTCGGGAGTCACCTTAACCTGCCTCGGCTCAACCCCCATAAAACGCATGAAAAGCAGGAGATCCAAAGAGGGGTACACCTGGCCCTGATACATTCCAAGAAGCCGGATACGCCGGGTGCCTCCTTGAGAATCCCGCGAGATATTTGAAAACCCCAGAGCGCTGACTTCGGAAAGCTTGAGGAAGGGAAGGGAAACTTTGTCGAATTTTTCAAGACGGGCCGGAATGCCGCCGGACACGGGAAGCGCAAAGCTGCGCAGCCGTTTTTCCTTTTCCGTATCTTTCTCGTAACGGGACAAGTATCCCTTCTCGAGAAAATACCCGAGAACAATCTTCCCCCCCAGATCTCCGGCGCGGTAGGCAAACGAGGTATCCCCGGGTTCGTCTTTTGGATTTTCTCCTTCAAAGAAAAGGTCGTACCCGATCACGGCCGGACGAACTTCTTCGCGGTCGAGCGAATAAAGAAACTCCGCATGGCGGCCTCGGGGCCAGGGCCAGGGACCGGACTTGGGGTGATCGAGACTCATCTCGTCGATTTTGACGAGTGTGATCCCGGAAGGAAAAGGTCTTTCGCCGCGAAGTCTGAAGCGCAGGTCGAGGGCAAAGAGTTCAAGGGGATCAAGAACACGGCTCAGCCCCAGCCACACCATCAGGGTCAGAAGAATCAGACCCGTGACGAACTCAGAACGGCGGTTTTTATCTTTCAGAATTTCACTCAATTTGGGAAACATACGCGTTATGTATCGGCAAAAATCTTTGCCTGCCCAACCTGTGTGACAGGAATTGAAGAGAGAACTCTGAAAAACTGAAATTTTTGAAAAGTCTCGAAAGCCTCAAGGTCCGGATGCTGTTTCAGTTCCCGTACCATTCTCTGAACACCGGGAAAGGTGTCCGTATTATCATCGAGACATAAAATGCTTCCAGGCCCGAGACAGGGCCGGACCTTCTCAAAATCGGCTTTGACATCTTCATAGAAATGCCCGGCATCCAGCAAAGCAAAGTCAAAAGATTGTCCGTCGAGATTCAGGAGGCGGGAATTGACCGCATTTATTTCGAGGTAGTTTTTCATGAATGGAAAGCGTTTGAGTGTGAGATTAAACCCGTCTCGCATCGTCCTGATCCCGTGCTGGTCGAAGTAAAGACGGGCTGCTTCCGGATAATTTTCCCTCAGCATTAAAATACCTTTATCGAGCCTGGTCTTTTCATCGTAAACCCATTCAAAGGTGTCGACGCAGACAAGCTTTCTTCTCCCTCCAAGCCGCCGGAAAGCGGACGCGAAAACATGCGCTGAACGCCCCATGAAAGTTCCTATTTCAATCGCGCGGGAAACCTTGTTTTCTACGAGCAGCTCAAATATCTTCCGGCAATGATTATCCGGCATCCAGCCTGGAATAAAAGGCTCTATCCACGTATTTTCACATTTGCGGAAAGGCAAACGCTTAAAAAAATCAAACACCGCTGACGCCCCCCGGAGGAAACGCCTTTAAAACCTTAAACAGGCAGTTGGGAGTATCGACAATGCGGATATAGCCGGCGGCTTCCCAGTCTTTCAGCACTTTCAGGAAACCGGGATCACGGATGTCCGCGCCCTGCCCCATAATGATAAAAATGTCCCGCGGATGCCATTCAGTATCGCCTGTAGCAAAATGCTTATTTAAAACTTTCGGCAGATCCCGGATTCCCTGTCCCAGCGTTTTATCCACGCCATGCACTCTGCGGGCCTTGTTCAGCTGACGCATCGTTCTCTTGTATTCGTTCTTCATGAGATATTCTCCTGATAGGTAAAAGTGTTCAAGGGGTCCGAGCGGAAAACGCTTTGAGTTTCCGGCTGAAGCAGAATACTCCGGCCTTCCTGAGTGCCCACGCGATCCAGGCTTGACCAGACCCGGCGAAAAACCGGCTCCAGAAAACGAGGCTGCAAAATAAAGCGTTCATCCACCCACGCGTGATACCCCTGTCCAGCCAGAATGCGCTGCAGAATTTCAGCGCCGGCCGCGCTCCGGACATCCTGAGAGCGCGCGCGGGCCAAAGCTTCTTCAAGAGTGATTTCTTCTTCAGGAAAAGATAACCCTTTAAGAAAATTGAGAATTCTCGTCGTTACAAAAAGCGTGTAAATATCCTCTCTTTTAAAGTGCGCGGTCTCAACCGCCATCGCGGTCAGCCGCGAAAGAAACACATCGCGCTCTGACGCCTGCGGAAAATCCTTCGCGATCGGAGAATTCGGAGTCAGGTAAAACATCGACGCGCCCAGAAGAACAGGCAGACGGGCCGCGAACGCCAGCGTCTGAATCATCGAATCGAGACTTTCGGAAGGCAGCCCCAGAATCTGATAAGAAACCGTGCGGAAGCCCAGCGCAGCCGCGAGAGAAACCGTTTCGAGATATTTTTTGACCGTGTGCGGACGCTTGGTGGTTTCGCGCACCGCCACATCGGAAGTGACCAGCGCCAGATTCAAATGAGTGAACCCCGCGCGGCGCATCAGGCGGAGCAGCTCTTCATCGAGGCTGAGATAAGAAATTCCGTTCATGGCCAGAAACTGGACATCCCCCGAAGGAAAGGCTTCAATAAGCGCCCGGCAAAGCGTCTTCATTTCTTCTTTATAGAAAGTCAGATTATCATCTTCAAAATCAAATACCCGGTAGCCCGCATCATAACGCGAGCGGATTTCCTCAATCACCCGCTCGACTTTGTGCCGGCGGTAAGTGAAACCGAAAGTCTTGTGCACAGAGCAAAAAGTGCAGCGGTGCGGACAGCTGCGCGAGGTAATCACAAAACACATCGGTTTTTTTTCAAAGGTGTAATGGCCCGGGTCAAAATCAGAAAGGTCCGGAACCGGAAGCTCATCCATGGGAAAATTATCCGTCTGATCATTAAAGACAAGCCGTCCCCCGTCTTTGTAACCAAGACTCGGGACATGCGCCCAGCCAAGCGAGCTTTTCCACGCCTTGAGAAATTCGACTATCGGGCGCTCGCCTTCACCGCGGATCACGAAGTCAACGGCCGGATGCGACAGCATGAATTCCGGCATGGCGGAAACATGGGAGCCGCCCATGAGAACAGGCACGCCGCAGGCGCGTTTAACGGCTTCCGCCGTCTTTAACGCCTCCCGGTAATACGGAGAGAAAAGCGACGAGATTCCGACAAGATCCGGCTTTTCACGCGCGATCTCCTGAATCATCGAATCAAAGTCAGCCCCAAAATGATAGTAGTGGTAGAAGGTCGAGAAAGGACTTTTATCCGGCACTGGATAGTAATCCTTCAAATACGCCAGTTCAGCGGGGACCGAAACCGTTTTTCTTCCGCGGCCATGATGAAAATCCCGGATCACGACTTCGATATCCGGATGGTGCAAACGGATCACCGCCTTAAGAGAAGCCAGACCGATAGGCTGAAGACGTATATCCGTATCATAAAAGTCCTGGATCGGCGGCTGAATGAGAAGGATTTTCATCGGGGCAGTATACCACCGTCAAGACGGGGCCCTTCTTCGGTTTTTACCCGTGAAAAGATTTTGTTCCTTTCAGAAGCCTGAAAGCGGGCGTTTTCGATCAGCAAAAGCAGCCCCGTTTTCAGATCCTGCCCTTTCCAGAGCCAGCCGGATAACGGAAGTTTTTCAAACCACAGATCGTCATGGGGCTGAAGACCCCTCGCCCAGGAGGCCGCTCCCTGCCATCCTGTTTCCGGGATGCTTTCTTCCGGACTGGCTAACGGAAAGCCGCCGGGTTTTTTCAGCGTCTGCGATTCCTTGAGCCGCTCTAAAAGCTCCGCTCCCTTCCGCCCCCGCAGCGAGAGGATCAGCAGAGGGTCTTTTTCCAGCTCCGCGAGAAAAAGAAGCCACGCGAGAAAAACATGCCGGCATGCAGGCGTTTGATCCGGGTCCGCGGAGCATTGAAATTTGAAGGCTTTAAAACTATCCGGAAGCAGTCTTTGACCTTCAACTCTGAAAACTTTTTCGAAGTCCCCGGGCAGACTTCCCGAAGAAAGCGAGGCCGCCCAGCCCGCTTCCCGGCTCATTCGAAGGATCACTTTTTCCCAGACAGGCTCTGTGAAAGTTTCCGCGCTGATTTTGACAAAAACGGACTTCTGTTTTCCCTGGGTCATTTTAACCTTCAGTTCACCTGGGGAAACATCCACAAACTCAGCGCTCACCTTGCGGAGCCGATGCCGAAGGGCGGCCAAGGACTCACCGGATTCTTTCTCAATCATTTCAAAACCCTTCTTCAGCAGATTCTCTGCACTCATGGATTATTCCGCCTCAGCGTCCGCTTCAAGTTTGAGAACATCCCGGAGTTCATCATCGGAAATTTCAGTAAGAAATTCCTCACCGGAAGTGATCACGGCATCCGCGATCATTCTCTTTCTTTCGATCATCAGGTCAATTTTTTCTTCCAGCGTGCCCGCGCACAAAAACTTGTGCACCTGAACCGCGCGCGTTTGTCCAATACGGTAAGCACGGTCCGTGGCCTGGTCTTCGACGGCGGGATTCCACCAGCGGTCGTAATGAAACACATGATTGGCCGCAGTAAGATTCAAACCTGAACCGCCCGCCTTCACCGACAGAATCAAAACCGGCGGGGATTGGCTGTTTTTCTGAAAATCCTGAACCAGAGCGTCTCTCTCGGTCATTGAGAGGCCGCCGTGAAGAAAAAGAGTTTCTCGTTTGAAGCCTTCTTTGAGCGCTTTGGCGAGCAGGTGCCCCATTTCAACATACTGGGTAAATACCAGCGCCCGGCCGCCGTCGTCCAGAATTTCCTCGATCATTTCAACAAGGCGGTTGAGCTTTCCGGAACGGTCCGCCAGAAGACTGCCGTCACCTTCATAATGCGCGGGATGATTACAGACCTGCTTGAGTTTCGTGATAGCCGAAAAAACCAGGCCTTTGCGCTGAATGCCGGAGGTCTCACGGATTTTTGCCATCATTTCTTCAGCCACAATCTTGTACAGCGATGCCTGCTCACGCGTCAGGTTGCAGTACACTTTCATTTCCATTTTTTCAGGGAGGTCCTGAATAATCGTCTTATCGCTTTTCAGGCGCCTCAGCACAAACGGAGCAGCCTTGCGTTTCAAGGCATCCAGACGGCGGGTGTCCAGCCGCTTTTCAATGGGAGCCTGAAAGGCCAGCCGAAAGCTTTCAAAGTTTCCCAGATATCCGGGGTTCAGAAAATCCATAATCGACCAAAGCTCTGTGACCCGGTTCTCTACCGGTGTTCCCGTCAGCGCAATCCGGGCGCGGGCTTTCAGGGTTTTAACAGCCCGGGTTTGCAGAGCCGCTTCGTTTTTGATGTTCTGGGCTTCGTCGAGAATCACAAGTCCCCATTCCTGCGAGGCGAGTGTAACCTGATCACGATAGATCAGCGAATAAGTGGTGATCACCACATCCGCCTTCGCGGCTTCAGTCTGAAAGTCGCTTCCCGCCTGACGTTCCCCTCCGTGATGAATCATGACTTTAAGTGAAGGAGCAAAACGGGAAATTTCGCGCTGCCAGTTCCCCACAATCGACATGGGACAAACCAGAAGAAACGGCAGGCCAAAAGACGCGGTGTTTTCTTTTTCCCTCAGATGAAGCATCAGCGCGATCACCTGAACCGTCTTGCCAAGCCCCATATCATCGGCAAGGCAGGCGCCAAATCCCCACTTCACGAGAAAAGCCAGCCAGGAAAGTCCTCTGTGCTGATAAGGCCTAAGCTGTCCCTGAAAACTTTCCGGCACGTCAGCCTTTGAAAACTCGATGCCTTCTGAAAGCTGCCGAAGCCATCCTTCGACCCATCCCTCGCCCGCGATACCGTTCACAGGAAGTCCCGTCTCTGTAGTTTCCCCTTCAAGAGCCAGACGCAGCGCGTCGCCGATACTCATCGTTTTTTCAGAATTTTTGTCGCGGGAATCAAAGTAGCGCGTAAGATTCTCGAGCTCCTGAATCCTCATTTCCACCCATGCGCCGCTGATTTTTAAAAATGGAGTTTTCAGGCGAACCAGCGGTTCAAGCTCATCCAGCGTGAGCACATGCTCTCCGGCCAGAACATCCCAATCGTATTCCAAAAGGCCTTGTAAACCCGAAAGACCGGAAGAAGAAAAAACAGGCCCGGGACTGCGGTGAGAAATGTTGTCCAGAGGCTTAAGGCGCAGCCGAAGAGAAAAGCGTTTCTTTTTCTGATGCCACCAGGCGGGAACCAGAACACCAAACCCCTTGGCTTTAAAAAGAAGCGCCTGCTGCGTCAAAAAAAGATAGGCATCACGGCCCGAAAGAACCGCTCGGTAGGGAGCCCTCACGCCAAGCGCGGAAGCCACAGGCGGAAACAGGATTGCGGCGCGGGCGAGGGCGGCCAGAAGAAATTCGTCCGGCCGTGAAAGACCGGACGCGGCCAGGGTGCTGAGAGCCTGGGGGTCACGTCCCCAGACGGACGCGGCAGAAATCACCTTTGACGGATCATCAAGCGATTGGAGCGCAAACTCCAGCAGCCATGGCCCCTCTTGGGTTTCAGGCTCACAGAGCTTAAAACAGGCCCGGAAACTTTTTCCAGTCTCAAACCCCAGCCACTTCTGAAGGTCTTTCTCAAAAGCTTCAAGTTCGGTCTTGGGCCCCGTGATAAGCCGGGCGCCGCGCTCTTTCACGAGCGGTTCCGACAGGGATTTCAGCCACTGTTCCGGCACCGAGGCAAAGAACATCTCTCCGGCCAGTCCGCCCTGCTTACGGATCCACGCGTCCGCGCAGGTTTCCATAAAATGTTTTACATACGCGGAGCCCTTCAGACCCTCTGGCAGATTCAACCTTAGAACGTCTGGCAGTGAACGTCCGAAACTTTCGAGCCGGGTTTCTTCTTCCGTGGAAAAGCGCAGCCGCCAGAACGCCGTAAAAGAGAGAACACCTTCACGCTCCACGCTTCTCAAATCAGGCGTGAAAGAGCCTCTTTCAATCAGGGAGAGCGCCCACTGAGCGGCTTCGGCCAGACAGGCCATCGGTTCGGCGGAATTCTTAACACTCAGGACCGGATCCGTCAAAAAATCGAGCGTATCCGAAATTTCCAGAGCGAGCGTATCCACCTGCCAGCCGGTCATTTTTCCGCCGCCGGCAATCCGAAGATTTAATTTTTCAAATGCGGCTCCCTTTAACTGAGCGGGTGATCCCGGGAACAGATCAGGAAGCACGGCATGCCCCGCGGAGAAGGGATAGGGAGCCGGGCCCTTAGCGCCGAAAGGCTGAACCGCTTGAACGCGCCGGGCTTCGGTCTCGGCCCAAAAATGAAAGACACCCCGGGAAACAACACCTTGGGAAGGAGGAAGAACCTGCCAGTAACCTTGAAGCGATTGAACCTTCAGACTCGCGGAAAAAGTCATCAGTCTTCCATGAGACGGCGGAGAAGGATTTCCCATTCCTCAGCGTCGTACGAGGCTCTTTCCGCGGAAAGACCCATTTCATTTTTCAGGAATTCTTTCCATGATTGAAAAGGGGTCTGCAAAATCTGATTATAAAAGGGAAAGGTCTTTTCGGGACTGCCGCGTTTCCAGGCGTCTTCCTCATCCAGGGTTTCGCGGATACTCCTTCGATCCTCCGGTTTCAAAGCCTCAAGGTTCGCGCGGTTCTGATAGAGCCATTTTAAAAGATTCCGAAGCCTTTGAATGCGGTTCACTTCTTTCAAAGTATTCTGAAGCCGCCGGATCTCGGCGAGAAACCGCGTCATTTCGGTCAGCTTGCGGATTTCCTCAGGTGTCATGCCGGCTCCTGCAGGGTGATTTCTTCGCAGCCCGCGAGCACATCCGCGATTTTCCGGGCTGTTGCAGAAAAAACAGGATCGGTAAGAACGGGGACGCTTTTTGAACGCGCGAGCGCGTTTTCTTCCAGTTCCAGTTCCACCCAGGAACGGCAGCCTCCGTAGGCGGGGAGATCGGGAACTTCAAGAACCGCGCCGAGACGAAAAACCCTCACAAGAAGAAGATGCAGACCGGGCCGCTCTCCCGTGTTGAATTTTTTTTCCGCGCCGGACTCTGAGGCAGTATGAAACGGAGAAAGGCCTGAAAGAAGTTTCAAATCCGGAACCCACCACGCTTTCTCGAGAATTGCTTCATACTCAAGACGGATCATTCCCTCTTCGGGCCTTTGATGACGGGAGGCTTCGAGATGCTTCTTTCCAGCCTCATTTAAATCTTCGGCGGTCTGATGCTCAGAGGTTGGAAAAAGAAGGAAGCCGGTATGACGGATTTCAAAAAGACGGCGCGGCTCATGAATACCTCCCTTGCGGAGAATCACGCACTGCTCTCCGCTGCCAAGCGCCCGCACCACGGAGTCCCACTCTTTAAAAGCCGGAATCTTCACCGTTTATTCTCCGATAATTTTAATGAGCACGCGCTTTTTCCGCAGCCCATCGAATTCCGCGTAGAAGATCTGTTCCCACGGACCGAAATCAAGTTTTCCATTAGTGACAGCCACCACGACTTCGCGGCCGAACAGCTGCCTCTTCAAATGCGCGTCCCCGTTGTCTTCGCCCGTCTGATGGTGTTTATATTTATCCGGGTCGTACGGCGCAACGGTTTCAAGAAATTCATCAAAGTCCCGGATCAAACCGGATTCATCGTCATTGATATAAACACTGGCGGTAATATGCATCGCGTTGACAAGGCACAAGCCTTCCTGAATGCCGCTTTTCTTCAAGGCGGCCTCAACCTGAGGCGTGATATTCAGGTACTCGCGGCGCTGCCGCGTTTGAAACCAAAGCTGCTCGGTATGAGATTTCATGGAACGCTCTCTTTCTCGCGGAAGATTATAGCGGATCAGACGCGGCGGGGAAACGTCTCTTAAAGAACCCGGGGGCCGGCCGTTTCAAGCAGAGATAAAAAGGCGCCCGAAATGGATTCGAAGTTTTTCCGGAACATTCCCGCCAGCTCAGCGGCTTTTCGCTGGTAGGAGGCGGCATCAGGCCAGGTTTTTTCAGGATCCAAAAGCGTGTCCGGACAGCCCGGGCATGACAGCGGCATTTCAAAACCAAAAACAGGGTGAATTTTGACAGGTCTCCGGGCAAGCGTTCCATCGAGAATCGCACTGACAATCCCCCGGGTCAGACTGATCGGCATGCGTTTGCCCTGACCGTACGGCCCGCCGCTCCAGCCGGTGTTCACAAGCCAGACACGCGCCTGATGGCGCTCGATTTTTTCTCCCAGGAGCCGGGCGTAGACCGAAGGCGCCATCGGCATGAAGGGTTCACCGAAGCAGGCGCTGAAGGTTGCCTGAGGCTCTTTGACGCCGGCCTCTGTTCCCGCCACTTTGGCCGTATATCCGGACAGAAAATGAAACATGGCCTGATCTGCCGTGAGTCTTGCGACAGGCGGCAAAACACCAAAAGCATCACACGTCAGCATCAGAATGTTCTTCGGATGTCCGCCGCGGCCGGAAGCCGTCATGTTCGGAATGAACCGTATGGGATAGGAAGCCCTTGTGTTTTCAGAAAGCTTGTCATCGTCCAGATGAATTTCGCGCGTCGCGGGGTCCATGACCACATTCTCAAGGATGGTTCCGAAGCGGTGCACCGCCTCATAGATCTCCGGCTCCCCTTCTTTCGACAAACGGATCACCTTCGCGTAACAGCCCCCCTCAAAATTAAAAACCCCCTCTTCGCTCCAGCCGTGTTCATCATCACCCACCAGTGTTCTTTCAGGAACGGCAGAAAGCGTTGTCTTGCCGGTCCCCGAGAGACCAAAAAAAATCGCGCTGTCTTCAGGAGCGGCTCCATAATTAGCGGAGCAATGCATCGGCATGACGCCCTTCAAGGGCATCAGGTAATTCTTCAGTGTGAAAACCGCTTTTTTAATTTCGCCGGCATAGAGAGTGCCGCCGATCAGAATAATTTTCCGGGCAAGATGAAGAAGAATGAAAGCTTCCGAGCGTGTATGGTCGCGGGATGGATCCGCTTTGAAATGAGGCGCATGAATCAGCCGGTATTCGGCCTGCTCGCCTGGCAGAGGATCGAGAAACATGGTGCGGGCAAAAAGTGCCGCCGAAGGCGATTCGGAAATCACACGGATCGAGGTCCGGTAGGCGGGATCCGCCCCGGCCGCAGCGTCCTGAATGAAAACTTCACGCTCATTCAGGTAACGGCAGACCTTGTCATAGAGCGCGTCGAAATGCGCGCTGTCAAAAGGACGGTTTACTTTGCCCCAGCCGATATGAGATTCACTGGAAGGTTCCCGGACAATAAACTTGTCCTGAGGAAGACGGCCTGTGTAAGGAAGGGTTTCAACCAGAAGAGCGCCGTCACGGGTCAAACGGCCTTCGCCCCGACGAAGGGCTTCTTCGTAAAGCGCTGAAACGGACAGATTCACCCGAGCTTTACTGGGCGCCGATCCACCGCATCCCCAATCAACCGCTTCTGGAGTGCTCACAAAATGCCTCCGCCCGCAAGGGGCTCTCTCTGTTTATAAGTATACTCTTAAAAAAGAGGGAAAGGGTTAGCTTTAATAATAAGGAACGGCAGGTATTCGGAAGAGGTTAACCTTCAGGCGGTGAGCTGACTTTCCATTTTGCTGCGGTTTTTGATCACAATCTGATGCGCGAGAATATCAATCAGACCTTCTTCCTTCAACTGGTGAAGGGTTCTCGCCACAGTCTCACGGGCGGTTCCGATACGGCCGGCAATTTCCTCCCGAGTCACCGTAAGTTCCAGAAGACTCCCGCCCTTTTTGTCCGCCGAAGGCTTTGCGGGCCATTCCAGCAAAAACCGGATCAGCCGGGACCGCACATCCTTAAGCGAAATAGCCTCAACCAGGCTGGACAGACAATGGAGCCGTCCGGAAAAAATTCTGTTCAGTGCCAGGGAAACAGACGGTTTCGTCTGAACAAGCCTCGCAAAATCAGGCGCGGATAAATACCAGATTTTACAGTCCGTCACAGCTTCGCCTGAAGAACTGCAATCCAGATCTTCCTCTCCGGTATGGCAGGCACAGGTTTGCCCCGGCCCCAGCGTCTCAAGAACCTGCTCACGGCCTGTCTCGGCACTGGCCCTGAAAACTTTCACTGTGCCGGACTGAACAATAAAGACTCTTTCGCACGACGCGCCCGCCATAAAGACAAGCTCTCCCTTGCGGAAGGATTTCTCGTGCAGGCATTCGGCGATGTGTTCAAGATCCGCCTGAGGCAAACCTTCAAAAAGAGAGAAGCTTTTCAGAAGCGATGAGTTGATCATAAGTGCACGGATCATACACATTTTTGGCGCGGAAGCCAAGCTGGACAAAAAAAACCGGAAAAGAAGGTCCCTTCCCGGGGTTCGTCAACTGTAGAGATTCTGTTGTCTTCAGCCTAAAAGAATTTTGATCCCGCCGTAAACATTCCGGCCGTAAGCGGGGTCAATACCATCGCTGCGCACCCGCGAGTAATAATGTTCATCGAAAACATTATTAATGCCGCCAAAAACACTGAGGTCAAACTTTTCGAGCGCGTTCTTGAGCAGATTAATTTCGGCCGTAAGGTCCCACACTTTATAAGAAGGAATAAAGCGGTTGGCCGTGCTTGCATCGTCCGCGAAATGGTCGCCGACAAGGGTTCCAAGAAAGCTCACCTTGACGCGGTCATGCCAGGCGTAGTTCAAGCCGGTTCTTACATTGTATTTCGGAGCGTACTGGGGTTCCCTTCCGCTGTTAGGTCCTTCGCGGAATTCCCCGTCAATCAGCGTCAGCGTCACAAACGGCGACAGCGCACCGAGTTTTTCAGCATGATCGGTCTGATTAAGATGATCGTAAAAGCCGATCAAATCGAGATCCGTAAAAAACTCCAGTCCATGGTTGCGCAGATCGCCAACGTTTTCCACACTGCTGCCCACAGTTCCAATCTGGTTGTTGAGTTCAAGAAGGAAGTAACTGATGTCCCAGCTCCAGAAGGGCATCGGACGGCCCCGCACACCGACATCCATCTGCCATGACTTGCCTTCCTGAAGATCACTGTTCACCACCTGGTTGGTTCCCGTAGGCACGGCCTGGCTGAAAATCTTGGGCCGGTAGGCTTGAGAAATATTGGTGTAAACCTCAACCTGCTTAACCACTTCATACGTCACACCCAGGCCGAAGAGCGGGACGAAATCAAACTGTTTGTCATCTGCAAGCGGCACAGAAGTTTTATCAGCATTGATCTTTTCATCGATGCGCTGCCAGAAATGCTCAAGCCTGACGCCCGGCGTAACCGTCAGATTCGCCCAGCGGAATGCGTTCTCGATAAAAGCTGACAGATACCAGGCATCACGGCTGCTGTATTTGCGGACGGTCCCGGAATCAGCGGAGGCTGTAGCTCCGCGCTGGTCAACACGCGGAGAATGCGACATGAACGTGTGGGTCCCCACCGTCAGTGTATGGGTTTCACCAAAGAGATCGTAATCGTGCCGGAGCCGGGGCTCAAACCCGAGATTGTAAAAGTCCTGTTCCTCAATATCATTTGATGATGCTGTCCCCCCTGCGGGAGCCGTGCCGAATCCTCCGCCGCGCTGGCGCTTGCTGTACCTGCGGTAGTGGCCGCCGTAAACAAGGAAATCAAACTGGGTTTCCGGCGAAAACTCCTTTTCGTAAAGAATCGAGCCGTAGTAGCGCTCCAGACGAAAACGGTCAAACTCCCGTGTGCTGACAGAGTCATCCGCGTCAAACTGTTCACGCGTCAGCCCTCCGGGTTCACCATGCTCTTCATGATACTCTTCGTAGTTCAGCGTCAAACGAGAGTTGCCGGTCTGGTTGATCGTGGTTTTAAGTCCGCCTGAAATGACTTCAAAGTCGCTGTTGTGCTGGCGGAAACCGTCGCCCTGACGCTCATGAAAGTATCCGAGGTAGCCGACAGGGCCGATCGTTCCCGTCATGGATTCGTAGGTAGAAAAAAGATTGTCCGTACCAAAAATATTTTCAGACTGAAGACGAAGTTTCGTATCGGTCGCAGGTTTATGCGTTACAAAGTTTAGAGCGCCGCCGGGCTGCGGGCCGTACATGAGTCCCGCGCCGCCCCGAAGGAACTCCACGCGCTCAACCGTTTGAAGAACCGGCGCATAATAAGCTTCCGGATAACCAAACATGTCTGCATGAATCGGAACCCCATCCTTCAAAACCTGGGTAAACTGAGCGCGGTGAGGCTCCAGGCCCCGGTAACCGACACTGAAAAGCGGCGTTGATTCCTCACTTAAGAGGAGGCCGGGCGTTTTCGCCAGCGTCTGGCGGAAATTGTTGTTAGAAATGGCTGGCATCTGGTTGAGGTCAATATGGCTGGTTTTTTTGCCCGCATTCAGGCGGGTGCCCTGAACCTCGGGAAGAAATGGGGATCCTGTATCTACGGCCAGAGCTTTGACTAAAACCGTGTCCATCACAGTTTCGCTTCCGGCATCCGCTTTAGACAGCTCCTCTTTTGTCAAAACAGAAACAGCAGAAGGAGTTTCTTTCGTGTAATTCTCCGCGAAAACAACAGCCTCGCTCGCGGAAAAGAGGGTCATAACAAAAAAAATGGCGGTTTTTTTACGCATGGAGAACCTTTTAGTCGTGAGGAACCGGCTTCTTCCGTGTGGATAGCGGCGGATCCGGGATCTTGAGCTGATTAGACACTATCTTGTTAGGACTGCGTCTTAATTTGACAAGATCTTATTCGGAAAGTGTATTAAGTCAAGCGCTTGTTTGGAGGCTATCGCGGGATTTTGCTCAGAAGCACTTCTTCAGCCGTCTCCATGACGCAGCGGTGAGCGCGGGTCAACGGGGCGGTCATTCTCCATACCAGGCCCAGTTCTCGTGAAGGGGTGGGCTTTTTGAAGGGCAAAAACTTAAGACCGGCAGGCACGGCCGAAGTGCGGACAAGATCGGGAACGAGAGTAATCCCCTCACCTGCCGCGGCGAGCTGAAGCACCGAAGTAAGGCTGCTGCCCTGAAACACCACCCGCTCATCCGTCCTCTGACGCTTGCAGAACTCAAGTGCCTGCGCGCCAAAACAATGTCCTTCCTGAAGAATGAGAAGATCTTCGCCGCGAAGATCTTTAGCCGACACATCAGCGCGTCCGGCCAGTGCATGTTTCTTTGAAACAGCCAGGTAGAAAGCTTCCCGAACCGTGACCTTCGAGGCAATGCCCTCCCCGTCAACGGGCAAAGCGAGAATGCCAAGATCCGTCTTGCCAGATTTAAGACTGTCGATCAACACGGAAGTTGTCTCTTCATAAATCTGCAGTTTGAGCTTCGGCGCTTTACAGCGAAGCTGTGTAATAATTTCGGGCAGCACATACGGACCCAGCGTCGGAATGGCTGAAACACGAATCTCGCCGAGAATTTCACCGCTGTCATCACGCAGGTCCTGAATTCCCTTCTCGAGCGCGGAAAGCACGGCAACCGCAGCGGGAAGAAATTTCTCTCCGGCAGCGGTCAGCCTGACCTGCTTGGACGAACGCTCAAAAAGACGCGCGCCCAGCTCATCTTCCAGTTTTTTGATCTGCTGGCTCAGCGTCGGCTGAGTCACATGCGATTTTTTCGCGGCACGGACAAAATTAAGCTCCTGAGAAAGCGCGGTCATGTAACGCAGCTGCTGAAGATCCACAAAACACCTCCCTGGAGTGATTAAATCACGTATAGGCAGGAACTATTTTAACGCGGTCAGGAATAGACAGGCAAGCGGTTGTTGTAAAAAAAGCGGGTTATTTCAGCCTTGCCGACATCGCCCACACTTCATCGGCAATGAGCCGGGCTGCATCGCCAAAAAGCACATGATCGGTGTTAATGACAAGGTCATACTGGACCGGGTCTTCAAGGTCCGCGTTAAAATTCTGCCTCGCGTAATCCCGACGCCCCTGATCTTCAGTTTCAAGGCGCTTAGCAGCCGCTTTCAGGGATAGACCATAATAGTCCGCGGCATGACGGATTCGCTTTTCCTTTGAACCCACAAGGCGAACATGAAGTCCGCCTTTAATCGCCCGCGTGACAAAAGAACTTCCAAGTCCGACAAGAATCACGTGCCCCAAAGACGCGAGATGAAGCAGGGTCTCACTCGTCTTTCGGGTCAGCACAAAGGCAGGCGGATGCAAACCGCAAAGTTCTTCAACGATATCACGAATCTCGGAAACTTTTTTTTCCTGAAGATAACGCGCCATCTCTTCAGGAAGGCCATGTTCGGCAAGCACAACCTTAACCAGGTCCTTATCAAAAACAGTCCACCCGGCTCCCGCCTCTGAAGCCGAATTCAGTTCACGCTGAAGAAGGTCAGCCACGGTGTGCCCGCCCGCGCCATATTGCCGTGAAAGAGTAACAAACGGCGCTGTTTTCCGGGACCTTTTGCCTCGGACCGCTTCCAGAAGCCTTTGGGCCGAAAGAAAGTTTTTAACCGCATCGACATCGGGTATCGATTTCATAGCATCCTCCCGCGCAGCAGCTATTAATGATAACGCGTATGAAGAATTTCATGAACGGCCCGGCACGCGTCAACCGTTGTAAAAATTCCCACCACTTTATGGTGCTGCATCACAATCGCGCACCCGTAGTGATGACTCGCCATTTCAAGCGCAACATCACCCAACGGACGGTCTGGTTCCGTAATATAAGGATGCTCGGTGCAGATATCCGCCACTCTGAGATTCTCTGTGTCCGCCCCCTGAAACCCCATCGCGGTGCGCAGGTCACGTTCTGAAAGGACGCCTTTCACCTCAGTTCCGTCCATAACAGGCAGATGCCTTATGCCCTCAGCCTTCATAAGCCGAAGAGCATCCGCTGCCGTTGCCCTTGCATCAATCACAACCGGCTGGCACGTCATAAACTTCTGAATCGTAGGTTCTTGTTTGGACATAACGCCTCCTCACAATAGCACCATTCGTTTTTTGCTCTTTGTTCCCACTATGAGAGTACTTGAAATTGGAGAGGAATACCGTGACCCGAGTCACAGGAGCTGAATAAAAGGTCAGGAGCGGATGCTCTTCTGAGCGCCCCATTCGAGGTATTTTTCGTAGGCTGTAAAGGGTTTGTAGATTTTCGCTTTCTCATCCAGCAGCCGGCACGCCCACGCCATCGCGCGCAGGCTGGTATCGCCCCGGATCACTTCGAGAAGAAACGCTGTTTTTTGAGCGTCATTAAACTGGCGGCTCGCGTTCATCTCAGACAGAAGTTTCGGCCGGTTAAGAGAAACCGCATCCCGGTAGCCCGCCTTAAACTGGTCGAAGGAGACATACGAAGAGGAAGGTTCCTGCCCGGCTTTCTCCGGCCCGAGCGAAGGATCCTGAATATTGAGAGAGGTTACCTGAATAAAAACCTGAGAGACGGCCTGAGCGGCCAGCTCGCGGTAGGAGTGGTTCCTGTCACGGGAAACCGCGAGAAGCTCTTCAAAGGCCTTACGGTCGTCATTCTTGGCTTTAAGTTCAAGGAGCATGAAATCTGAAAGCCCCTTAAGTTCGGCAAGAACCGCAGCCCCCTGAGCTTCGAGCTTTTTGCCCCCAGCATCAATGCGCTCCGCAGCCGGAGCAACAACCGAATTCATGAGTTTCTTGATTTCCTCATCCGCAGTTTTCTGCCCATGACTTTTGGCTTTATCCTCAAGAAGAGTCTGGATTTCACGGCTTGACAAAAAGCGGTCCAGTTTCAGAGAGGCCTGCTTTTGAAGTTCGGCGAGCTCATGCTCCCAGTTCGGGCGCAGCCTGGAATCCATCCACGCAACTCCCGCCCAAAGCCCCAGCAGCGCAGCCAAAAAAGGAATTCCCGCCGTGAAGGCGATTTTTTTTACACGCTCCTCACGGGACAAAGCCGCTTCCTGACGAAAACGGGTTTCATCCTTGGCTTGTTCGCGGTCAAACGCCTGCTTGAGACTATCAACATTTGGAGAGGATTTTAAAGTTTCCGATTCGGGCCGGTTGGGTTTTGCTTTGGGCTTCAGATCTTCAGCCGCAGGCGGCGGCACTGGGACAGGGAGAGCATCTTCTTTTTTTCCTGGGTAGCGGTCGAGAAGCTTCTTTTTATACCCGTGCATGGATTAAAAATCCTTTTCTGAAAAGCGGCCTGGCAGCCGGATTCAGGATTCTGTATCCGGGCTTTTAGACCTTCTGGGTGCGCGTAAAGCGCTTGCGGTCGTTTTCTGTGAGGTAGCGTTTGCGGAGCCGGACGTTCTTCGGCGTCACTTCCACCAGCTCGTCCGCCTCGATAAACTCAAGAGCAAACTCCAGCGTCATTTCGCGCGGCGGAATCAGCTGAATCGCTTCATCCGAACCGGAGGAGCGCATATTGCTCAGTTTCTTTTCGCGGATCGCGTTCACAACCAGATCATGGCCTTTGTTGTTAACGCCGACAATAATGCCTTCATAGAGGTCATCACCGGGCTGCACAAAGATTTCTCCGCGTTCCTGCAGTCCCCAAAGGGCATACGCCACGGCGTTGCCTGCGGTCTGGGAAATCAAAACGCCTGAGGGTCTTTCAGCAAGCGCCCCTTTGTACTTCTGATATTCATGGAACATCTGAAAAAGAATGCCTGTGCCGCGGGTCAGCGTAAGAAAACGGCTCCGAAAACCAATCAGGGACCTTGATGGGATGAGGTATTCCATCTTGACAGTGCCGGACGAGGTGTTCTGCATGTCCACCATTTCGCCCTTGCGCTCGCCCAGCTCCTGCATCGCGACGCCCTGGTATTCGGTGTCCACTTCGACATAAAGCCTTTCAACAGGCTCAAGGATTTCCTTGTCGATTTCCTTCAAAATGACCTCGGGGCGGGACACTTCAATTTCATACCCCTCACGGCGCATCGTTTCGATCAGAATCGAAAGGTGAAGTTCACCGCGTCCGGAGACCTTAAAACGCTCGCCGCCGTCTGCTTCTTCAACGCGGATACCCACATTCATCATGGCTTCATGTTCAAGACGTTCGCGGATATGGCGGGACGTCAGAAAACGGCCGCCGTCTTTTCCTGCAAGCGGGCTTGTGTTATGAGAAAAATTCATCGAAATGGTCGGCTCATCAATTTTTAAATGCGGAAGAGCTTTGGGTTCCGCCGCCGACGCGATCGTTTCCCCGACCTTTGTGCTTTCCAGACCCGCGATACAGACAATTTCACCGGCCTCGGCTGATTCCGCTTCAAAGCGCTGCATTCCCTTATATTTCAAAATTTTTGTCACCTTGCCGCGCTCAATGGATCCGTCAAGTTTGACCAGCGCGATGGGTTCCCCCATCTTGACGCGTCCGTTTACAATTCGTCCGCTGCCGACCCGGCCCACATACTTGTCGTAGTCAAGAATCGTCACCATCATCTGAAAAGGAAGGTCCACGTCGGCGACAGGAGGAAGCACGCGGTGAAGAATGGTGTCGAGAAGGGGTGAAATGTCTTTACGTTCATCATCCAGGTTGATCACGGCAATACCGTCTTTGCCAGAAGCGAAAACTACGGGAAAATCAAGCTGTTCATCCGTGGCGTTCAGTTCGCAGAAAAGGTCAAAGGTCATATCAACAACTTCGTTCGGGCGGGCGTTCGGGCGGTCGATTTTGTTGACGACAACGATCGGCTTCAGGTGAAGTTCAAGTGACTTTTTAAGCACAAACTTGGTCTGCGGCATGGGGCCGTCCATGGCATCGACCAGGAGAAGCACGCCGTCGACCATCTTGAGGATGCGTTCTACTTCACTGCCAAAATCGGCGTGACCAGGGGTGTCCACGATATTAATCTGGACCCCTTTAAAGCTGCAGGACGCGTTTTTGGAGAAAATGGTAATCCCGCGCTCGCGCTCCAGGTCATTGGAATCCATGACCGTAATTTCGCCTTCTTTGAAATCATAGGCGCCGGTCTGGCGGAGAATGGCGTCAACCAGCGTAGTCTTTCCATGGTCGACGTGAGCGATGATAGCGACGTTGCGGATTTCTTTTTTGCGTTTCTGAACCGTCATAAGCCGCGCATTGTATCACAGACTTTAAAAAAAACACGCACGAAATTTGTGCGGTTTTAAAAAAAACTGCCCGATGTTATAAAAGCAGGCCTTGCGTGCCTGTCCTCAGCAAAAGGCAGGCAGCGTCTTTCACTGCCGTCAGCGCCGTTCAAACTTTGAAGCGCCAGGCTTCATAAAAAGGCTTTCGGGAGCATGCTATGAAAAAACGGTCTTTCTTCAACGCCCGCGGGTTTGCGCCTTCGCTTTTCCTGGCGGCTGTCGCTTTAGGCGCTTTCGGCGCCTGCTTTATCAGCGTTTCCGTCCAGACATCCTCGCTCAAGGAATTCTCTAAAACCTGGCCCTCGGCCCCCGCGCACATTATAAAAACCGATATGCAGGAAAAGGACGGGAAACCCGAACCGTCCGTCGAATACACGTTTAACGTCAAGAACCGCCAGATCAAAGGCAGCCGTGTTTTTCTTGCGGGCGGCCCCATTGAAGATGCAGAAAAGAGCAGTTATGGAATCCGTTTTGCTTACCGGGATCCTCAAGGCAACCGCATTGAAAAGCAGTTCTTCAACGACTCGGACAACACCGTCTATTACAACCCTCATACCCCCGAAGAAAACGCGCTGATACTCGAAGTTCTCCGAGACATGAAACCTTACTTTTTCTGGGGAGTCGGCCTCGCTGTCCTCGCGCTGGCCTTTATGATCCGGTGTCTTTACGAAGATTGACGCCGAAAGCTGTCAATTAAAGTAGAGCGCTTCCAGAAGAACTTCTCCCCGCCGGTTTTTCCCGCTTTGGGCGTTATCAAAAACAAAAGCGACTTCGTCCACCTCAGAAAGAAAACGGGGCAGAGGAACCTGCACATCCTGCCAGTCCTGCCCCGGAGAGATCTGCGCGAACTGAACACTTTGTCCCCGGTTTTTAAGCTCCACTTTCATTTTCTGCGGATACCCGCGGTCAGGACTTCCCTTGATCCTGAAGTGAAAGGTGCGGTATCTGGAGAAGTCAGAGGGCCTGAGTTTGACATACAGGCCCGAGAAAGCTGCGGGCCGGCTTACGTCGTAACGCAGCCCGATGGACGGAGCACGCCCCTCTTTTTCGATCATTCGGTACGCGGCCTTGGAACGGTCGGGATCGTAAAAGGTTCCGATGTCCCGCGACTGCTTGATCAAATCCATTTGCACGGGCGGTTTTACGTCCGCGCCGGCCTGCGCGCGGGCGCCATCCAGCACGGCGTACTGGGGCATAGCCTCTTCCGACTTGAGAAGATGAAGCGCTTTTTTCTCCCATCCCCGGACTTTAAAGTAAGCCCAGAGAAAAGAAGCCGTATCCTTCCCGCCCGACCGGACACTTTGATAATTCGCGAACGCCATAAATTCCAACCCCTTGTCGAGGGACAGGATGTTGCGGTTAACTTCTCCGGTAACAGGGTCTATGGAATCCGCAAAACCATAGCGGGAGCCGAAAACACCCGGGTTCTTTTTTTGAATGGCCCGGAAATTCGCGAGAGTTTCCACGGGCTGGTAACGCAAGGCCAAAGCGGCGCTGTACGGTGTCACAAACTCCTGTCCGGAACGCTGGTAAGCCACTTCAGAAACACCCATCGGCTCATATCGTCCCTGATCCGGAGCTTCACCGCTTGAAAATCCCCAGATTCCGGACCCGCTGAGGCGCCTGCCTTTATCCCTTTGAATTTCAATCATCAACCGGGCGTTCTTTCCAAAGGCGGCCGGGGCCAGACGGTCGCCAGCAAGAATTTCATCGGTCAGAAGAGTTTCAGCGAGCCCGCCCGACCAGGATGCGAGTACGCTCAGGCGCTTCCCCTCCAGAGTCTCGTAATCACGAACCAGCCTCTCTTGATTTTTCCAGGCTTTTTCCGGGACACCGTCTTTTAGAATCCCAAGCAGCACAGCCAGGCGGCTGGGCGCGTTAAAAATGCCGTAATCACGATCGGCGTAAATCCCCTTGGCGGCATCATAGCCCTGATTCAAAAGCTGCGTGTTTTCACGCGCGGAATTGCGGTCATAAAAAAATCTGTAATCTTTTTTCGCGAGGATCCGCTCAGCGCCGCGGGCAAGAGACGTGCCCGGATAAGCGCCCGCAGAGCACATCAAAGCGGCATCAAGCAGCGCGTTTTCATAAACAGGAACAAATCGGTTGACCGTCACACGGGGCCACTCCTCCGGTCTTCCGGAAATGGAGTACCACTGGTAAAGAAACCCCTCAAAGCTTTCAAGGCTGTCCAGATTATCCAGCAGCTCTGAAAGATTCGCATAGGCTTCTTCTTTGGGAATCCATCCGCGTTCGCCCGCAAGCACGTAATAAAAAAAAGCAAAAGCCAGATGCGCGGGCGAAGTTTTATTGAAACGCACACTGCGGTTGAGGCGCACGACATTCCCCTGAGACACGGGCGCGCCGTCCACAGGAAAGCGCGTGATGGGATCCAGGAGCTTTCCAAACCCATGAAAAGCCGCTTTCTCAAGCTGGTCCAGATAGGCAGAGTCCTCAGGCTTCAAAGCCGTCTCGGCAAAAGCCAAAGAGGGCAAAGTCAGGACAAGGCAAAAGGAAACAGCCATGGCTGTGCAAATTTTTAAATAATTCATGCGGCAATCTGCGGGAAGGGGGTTCCAGCTTTAGTTCCTGCGTAAATAGCGGTTTCAGGAGCTTAAACTATCGGCGGGCGGAGAAAAAAGTTTAGAAGCGGTTTCATGAGGGTTGCTATGAAACCCCTTCTGGAAAAATTAAACAGTCTTGTCAGCCTCGATCCATTGGCGGATTTTAGGAGGCATGGGAGGAGACACGGCCGGCTTTCCAGCGGCTTCAAGAACCCGGGCTGTGGGGATCACGCCTTGAGGTCCGGCAAAAAGCCCCTTTACCAGTCCTACGGCCATGAGCTCCCCGTTCTTCTCAAACTTTTGCTCGATATAAAACCATTTCTCGTCCCAGCAGACGACTCTCGTGCTGAGGACCAGTGGATCAAAAAGTTTGAAGGAGCGGCGGTAGCGGATCAGAATCGAGGCAACCAGCGGGTTCCACCGGTTGTTTTTCACAGCAGCCTTGAGAGGCGAACGAAAAATCAGGTCGATGCGTCCCAGATCCATCAGTGTCAGATAACGGCCGTTATTCATGTGCGCGTAAATGTCCAGATCGTGCACGCAGACACGGAAACCCAGACGTGAGCTGTCCAGCAGGTCCAGACGTTTCTTGAACACTCCCGCCAGCACAACACGCAGCAGCCGAAGCCAGAGATTCATCGCGGCACTCCTGATTTCCGGTTGTCCAGACTTGGATAGGAACAGAGTTTGTGCGCCAATGCGGCCACAATCAGCGAGCAGAGGATGAGCCCCGCAAATACCTGATGAAGATCCAGTATTCCCCTGCTGCGGAAAAATCCCGTCAGGCTGCTTCCCGCTCCGACGCCGAGCATGAGGCTCGCAACCGTAAGACTTGAAAGAGGCTCGCGCCAGCGGTCAAAAGCCCGCGTAGAGAAACTGATCGAAAGCGGAAAAAAGTAGGAACAGCCCGCGCCGGCCAGGATATAAAGCACGGCCGTGCTGGATTCCGTCTTGTTCAGAAGAATGCCCGTAAGACTCAGCGCGATAACAAACGGTGAAATCCGGTAAAGAATGCGGGCGTCCCAGTGCAGCGAAAAAAACGTAGCAGACACCCTTCCCACCGTCATGAATAGCCAGAAAACAGAAAGGGCCATTGCGGCCGTACTCAAAGAGAAACCTTTATCCTGTGTCAGATAAATTCCGGTCCAGTTGCCGAGTGTGGCTTCGACAATCCCGTAAAAAAAGAGCGTGATAAGAAAAAGAAAGGCGCCCGGAGGCATCGAAGCCGCAGAAGCCGAAGGCTCCTTCTGCCCCGAAGAAAAATCCGCCAGACACAGCTGGTCTTCGCGGGAGGCTCCGGTTAGAAAAGCCAGCAGCGCGCATATCAAGGCAAGAGCGCCGCAGGCATAGATCGAAAAAAGCCAGCTGCCTGCTTTGTGAAAACCATCCACCAGAAGCGGTGAAAGCGCGGCCCCCAGTCCGAGAGCGCCATGCAGGCCGGTCAGGACAGAATCCCGGCGTTCTGGAAACATCTCGACACAAAGAAGATTCATCACCGCGACAAGCAGCCCAAATCCGATCCCCAGAAAAAGATTACACGCCGCAAGCAGAGGAAAAGTCCATTCGGGGTTTTCTTTAAAAGCGAAGGCACTGCCCAGTGCCGCTAAAAAAAGAAGATGGCTCAGAAGCCCCGCGTTGAAGAGTCTCACGGCTCCCCATTTGCGGTACAGCGGCTTGAAGCCTGCGGTAACCGCCACAGCAAGCGTAATCATGGGAAGAAAAATCAGCCCATACTGTTCGTCGGTAATACCATAAGGCAGCGCTTTAAAGAGTGTGCTCGAAGCCGGGAAAAGAATCAGCGAGAGACCTTCAAGAAAAGACGCGAGATACAGCACGCCAAGACGGGTAATCCTGTTCATGATTCCATTCGCGGCGCCGGACATGACGCTCAAGGATTGTTGGAAGAGACTGCGAAACTTCTGCTGAACGGCGCAATCATAATACAACGCAGGGCGGGGACAAAGAGAAAAACAGAGGGGCTAGAAGACAAAGTCCAGGCCGGTTCCCAGCACCTGGGCTTCACTCCAGTCCGCTCCCTGCTTATCGCTTTTAAGAAGATAAAACAGGCGTATTTCCGTATGACGGAAAACAGGCGTCGAAAAACCGGCCGAGAAACGGTTTTGGTTCACCTTATCCGAAATCGTGTCGGTAAAAATCTCATCCGAGACAAACGGGGTAACTTTGCGTTTAAAAGGATGAAAGGCTGCTGCAAGTTTGAACTGCTGACGGTAACGCCAGGTATCTTTCGTGCTGCGTTCACGGTATTCCATACGCCCGCGGGTCGACAGCACAAATCTTTTCCAGGGCAGCTTCAAAGTCAACTCAGGGTAATAGCGATTTTCCTGGCTGTCGTCCCCGGCAGCATTTTCCGTGAACTCATAGCGGTAGAAGACCCCTGCTTCCCAGTAGCGGGATGGGGCCCACACAGGCCCGGCGCTGACATTCGCGAGATAAAGGTCGCTGGCATCTTCCCTCAGCCAGGTTTCGCTTTTGACGGAGAGCCACCAATCCTCCCGAACGCGGGCCTTAAGCGTGAACTCATTCCAATACTGAAAATCATCCCGGGCTTCGATCGGCGAAGCGGCGCAAAGACAGAGCAGCCCCTGCAGAACAAAGAAAGCCGGTGAAAGTATTTTTCGCATGGAGAATTGTATAACGAAAGTCAAAAAAAGCCGTGACAGGCGTCACGGGAGGGAAAACAGACGGCTTAGCCTTCCTGGGGAATACGGATACGGTGGTGGCGGACTTCCTTGCCCTGCTTCAGGTAAATGACGTCTTCGGCCACATTGCACGCCAGATCGGCAATTCTTTCCAGGTTATGGCTGATCATCAGAAGATTAATACCCACTTCCACGGCAGAAGACTGGGCTTCCATGATATCGCTGAGCTGATCATAAAGATTGCGGTTGTAGTTATCCACTTCATCATCCCGCTTCAGAACGCTCAAGGCAAGATTCGCATCCTCTTTCAAAAACGCGTCCAACGCGTCGCGAAGCATCCTCTGCGCCGCGTAAGCCATCTTCTGCAGACTGTCATCCATTTTGATATCAGGCTGTTTCAAAATAAACAGAGTCTTTTCGGCAATATTCACCGCGTGATCCCCGATGCGTTCCAGATCCGTGTTCATTTTCAGGATCATCGTCGTCAGGCGCAGATCAACCGCCATGGGCTGGCCAAGAGCAAAAAGACTGTGCCCTTTATCATCAATCTCGATTTCAAGATTATTGATCACTTCCTCGCCCTCAATCACTTCAGCGGCGAGCTTGTCATCACGCAGCAAAAGGGATTCACAGGCCTTCGCAACCGCTTCATCCACAAGAAAACTCATCCGCATTAATTTTTGTTTGAGAAGTTTCAACTCTTCATGAAATGGGTGATCCATAATTTTATCCTCAACCGAAACGGCCGGTGATGTACTCTTCCGTTTGTTTAATAGAGGGGCTCATAAAGATTTTCTTGGTCTCATCGATTTCAATCAGTTTGCCCATATAAAAGAAAGCGGTGAAATCACTCACTCGGGCAGCCTGCTGCATGTTGTGCGTGACGATGACAATCGTAAAATCTTTCTTGAGCTGGTAAATCAGCTCTTCGATCTTGGCCGTCGCGATCGGATCCAGCGCGGAACAGGGTTCGTCCATCAAAAGAATTTCGGGGCGGTTGGCAATCGCGCGGGCGATGCAAAGTCTCTGCATCTGACCGCCGGAAAGCCCGAGAGCGCTGTCTTCAAGCCTGTCTTTGACTTCATCCCATAGCGCCGCGGCCTTAAGACTCGATTCAACAGCCTCATCAAGAACGGAACGGTTATTAATACCCGCGACCCGAAGACTGTAGACAACATTCTCATAAATCGTCTTCGGAAAGGGATTGGATTTCTGAAAGACCATGCCGATGCGCTTGCGCAGCTCGGTCACTTCAAGGTGAGGGTCATAGATACTCTGACCATGGATCAGAATGTCCCCCTTGTGCGAAATTCCGTCCACAAGGTCATTCATGCGGTTGATGTTTCTGAGGAGAGTTGATTTACCACAGCCGGAAGGACCGATAATCGCCGTGACCTTGTTTTCAAACATCGTCAGGTTGACGTTGAAAAGCGTCTGGGCGGTTCCATAGAAAAAATTGTAATCCTGAACACGGATCACGGGACGATCCTGTTCAATGCGTGAATGCGGTTTAGCTTTCTCCGACTCTTGCATACCGGCCATCTTACGTGACGGCGGCGGTGCGCTCAAGTTTTTTTCCTGTTCCAGTGTCTGCTCCATATCGTCCCCTTTCACGTTCAAAACGCTCCTGTCGCGTATTTTTTGCGGAGCTTTTCACGGATAAAAATCGCGCCCAGATTGAGCACCACGACAAGCGTGATGAGAAGCAGGGTTGTCGCGAAAACCATCGGTTTGGCCGCCTCGGAATCCGGCGACTGAAAACCAAGATCATAAATATGAAAACCCAAATGCATAAACTTGCGCTCTAAATGAAAGAAAGGCGCAATGCCGTCAATAGGAAGACTCGGGGCAAGCTTCACAACCCCCACAAGCATGAGCGGCGCCACTTCACTGGCTCCGCGCGCCATCGCGAGAATAAGGCCTGTAAGAATGCCGGGTGCGGAGGCAGGCAGCACAATGCGCGCGATCGTTTCCCATTTGGAAGCTCCGCAGGCCAGAGACCCTTCTCTCATGCCGCGGGGTACCGCGGCCAGAGCCTCTTCGGTCGCCACAATCACAACCGGCACCGTTAAAAGAGCCAATGTGAGGGACGCCCACAGAATGCCGCCGGTCCCAAACGTCGGTGTCGGCAGCGTATCTTTAAAGAAAAGCTGATCAATGGAGGCTCCGACAAAATAAACAAAGAAGCCGACGCCAAACACACCAAAGACGATGGAGGGTACCCCCGCGAGATTATTCACGGCAATTCGGACGGCACGAACCATCAGCCCCTGCTTGGCATATTCTCTCAGGTAAATCGCCGCAAGGACGCCGAAGGGCGTCACGGCGGCACTCATCATCACCGTCATTACAAAGGTTCCAAAGATCGCAGGGAAAACACCGCCCTCAGTGTTGGCTTCACGGGGTTCTCCCGTAAGAAACGTTCCCATTCTGTGCAAAAAAAGTCCGGCCCGCTCAAAAAGAGAAACCTGGTTGGGATAATAGAAATCGACAATGCCGCCCGAGGCCAGGGATTTCTTTTCACCCGTGTATGCCTGATACTCCAGAAAATCCTGAGTCTGATGATGGCGCAGCACACCAGCTTCGGCCGCGAGAATTTCATACTGACGCTGAAGCCGGGCTGTCTTATCATCAAGGTCCTCAATCCGGGGAGAATCAAAGGACTCACCGCTGTTAAGCAGCATTTTCTTTTTAAGCCTGATCTTCTCCATCTTTCGGTTAATTACACCGATGTCGCCCTTTTCAATTTTTTTGATCTTCTGCCAGCGCTGAGCGGCTTCTTTGACAAGTTCATGGAGGCGCTGACGGAACTCAGGATGTGTGGCCGGGACATACTCGCCTGACTCGAACCTGAGTCCCCGGGCTTCCCCGATCGCATCGCCATACTCCTGTCTTTCAATACGGATAAGCTCCCGCGGATAGCTTGAAGACTCAATGTCCGCGACATCCACAAACTTGAAGCTCTGCCCGTAAATTTCCTTGTTTCCGATAAAAAGCTGCAGCTCCGTGTGGTCATGATCATCCGCGGCGTTGAGATCACGCACGGGTTTTTCCTGCTTCATCACTTTATAACCCGCAAGCACCTCACTGCTGCCGATACGGGCATCACTTGTTTCTGAAAGCGTGTAAACAGCCACTTTCGCTGGCCAGAAAACCTGAAGCCCCTTGACGAAAATAAGAGCAAGCAGAGAAACGATCATCAGAACACCGAGAGCCAGCCCCATCCCTGTAAACCAGACAAACGGTTCGCCATGAGACTTGGTGTTTTTAGTGAAAAAAGGTTTGGACTTCTCCGCTGTCGTGGCCATCTTAAACAGTCCTGTATTTTTCGCGCAGCCGCTGACGGATTACTTCAGCGGCAGTATTCATCACAAACGTCATCATAAAAAGAACGGTCGCGCCGAAAAACAGCGTGCGGTAGAGTGTTCCGAGGTAAGGCGCTTCGGGCAGTTCCACGGCGATGTTCGCCGAAAGCGTGCGCATACCCGTAAAAATATTGAAGTCCATCACAGGCGTGTTGCCCGTCGCCATCACCACAATCATCGTTTCACCGATCGCGCGGCCCAAACCGATCATAATCGCTGAAAAAATTCCGGGAAACGCCGTCGGCACCACGACGCGAAGCGCCGTCTGCCAGCGGCTCGCGCCCAAAGCCAGAGATCCGGACACCAGCGTTTTGGGTACATTTGAAAGAGAATCTTCGGCAATTGTGAAAATAATCGGAATCACGGCAAAGCCCATCATGAAACCCACAACAAGAGAATTGCGCTGCTCAAAGCGGGCGCCCGTCACTTCCGGCCACCAGCGCCGGAAATCCGCGATTTTCGCGCCCGTGTCAGGATCCGTCACAACGAAAACCAACCGTTCAAGCGCGGGTCCCATCATCCAGCCGGCCGCGATGATAAGAATCATCAGAGGCATCAAAACAATCCATTCGTGTCCCGGACGGATCAAAACCCGATACTGCACCGGGAGGGAATTCCACAAGAAACCGACACCGATGGAAACCGTCGGAATCAGAAGCACAATGAGAATCAGCGAAGGCATCCGGGTTTCCAGCGCGGGAGCCAGCCAGAGCGCCGCCAGAAAGCCCAGAACAACCGAAGGCAGCGACGCCATGATCTCCATGACGGGTTTGACCAGCAGCTTGACACGCTGGTTTGCAAACTGCGCCGTGTAAATCGCGGCCAGCAGAGCAATTGGAAAGGCAAAGATAATCGCGTAAAAGGTTCCTTTTAATGTTCCAATAATCAGAGGAATCAGCGAAAGTTTCGGTTCAAAATCATCGGTTCCCCCGGTCGACTGCCATTCATACGTTTTTTCCGGGTAACCTTCGTACTGAATCTTCCCAAAAAAAGCGGACCAGGAAGATTCCGGATGGTGATCGTGAAGAGAGAAAACATGAAGTCGGCTCAGATCATCAAGAAAAAAGAGACTGTCGTACTTTCTTCCGATTGCGGCAGTTACAGGCTTAAAGGGCAGGTCCTGTTCCCACCGGATTGTTTCCGTTGTCGAGTATCTCAACGACGCATGAGAACCGTGCCCGATCAGAAAAGCCTTATTGCGCAGGCTGGCATTGTAAAAATCCGCTCCGCCGGAGAGCGAAGGAAATTCTTTCGTGAGCCCGAAAGTGCGGCGGTTTTCACCGGTGGGAACGAACAGGCTGTAAATAACGTTCGTGCCGTCTTCGTGAGTCATCACGACAGACACGTCGCCGAAAAGATAGTTCATCGAAGCAATGGCCGCATTTGCCTTTTCCTTAAAAGGCTGCCACTCCTGACGGACAGAAGCTTTTTCTCCACGAACCGAAAGATAGAAAACCGTTCCGTCTTGAGTCGAAACAAGAACGCCATCCGCCTGCATATTCACAAGCACCTTGTCAGGGGCCCCCTTCACAAACGCCGAGAGATCATAAATCTGTTCTACCGCCAGCTCGCCAGCGCCCATCAGCGACGTTTCCTGAACCAGTTTTACCGCGGTCAAAACCGCGGCATTGTTTTTTTCCTGCCGAATGACGACAAGCTGCGTATCGCCAGAGTGACCAAAGGAAATTTCACGCACAGGCGCGTATTCCGGATCAGCCTCAATGATCGTTCCGACAGGCAGATCCACCGTGATTTTTTTCTTTCCGCCGCCGTACTCCGGCGAATAATGGATCGGCACAATAAAAAAATGACCGTCGGAAGTGCCGTACACCATCTCCTGAAGGGGAGCGTTGTAGCGAAACGCCGTGACTTCCTTGCCGCTTTCTTTGGAAGGATCAAAAGTCTTAACGGTTTGCTTGGTGTGAATGTCAAAAAAATGAAGCGTGCCGTTGGCCTCCGCGGCAAAAGGCAGCTCGCCCCACTCATCCACGCCGATCATCTGATAGGCGCGCGGTTCAAGCGGGTATACCGCCTTCTCATGAACTTCAGCGCCGCGGAACAAGGGAAGAGTCTGGGAAAAAATAAAAACAAAAATGCCGAAAACCGCCGCGACAATCCCAATACCGCCCACTTTGATAAAATGCGTCATGAAGCGGTCAATAAAGAGCGTGGAAGCCCGGGTTTTAAAACGGTCCGGCACGGGGCGGGGAGAACTTTGAGGCGGATTTTTTTCAAGCGTGGCGTTCATGTTTATCCTGGAGAAAATGCCCCGGGCGGAGATGATTCTCCGCCCGGGGCCAGATCATACCTGCTTAACCAACTTTTGCCAATTCTTCTTCGACAATCTTCGCGGGCAGCGGGAAATAACCGTCTTTAACAACGATTTCCTGTCCCTTCTTTGAAAGAATACTTTTAAGGTACTCTTTCGTCAGCGTATCCATCGGTTCATTCGGCTTCTTATTAACATACACATAGAGAAAACGCGCGAGCGGGTATTTACCGCTGATGCAATTCGGAAGTGTGGGCTCGACGCCGTTGAGTTTAATCGCCTTCACACCAGAGGTTTTGTAACCGATACCGGAGTAACCGATGCCGCCCAGGTCCGTGGCAACACCCTGAACGACAGCCGATGAACCCGGCTGTTCTTTTACGGTCGATTTGAAGTCGCCCTTCTTCAGCGCTTTTTCTTTGAAGAACCCGTAGGTTCCTGAAGCGCTGTTGCGGCCGTAAATCGAAAAAGGCTTATTGGTCCATTGACCTTTCGGCCCCAGAACACCGCCCCACTTTTCAATCGGATCCGCGCCCGTCTTCAATGTGCTGGAAAATACACCATCCACTTCTTCCAGGGACATATTGTTAACCGGATTGTCCTTGTGCACGAACACCGCGAGAGCGTCGATCGCGACACGGATTTCGGTGGGCTTATAGCCGTATTTCTTTTCGAATTCATCCAACTCGGAAGACTTCATCGCGCGGCTCATGGGGCCGAGCTGGGACGTTCCTTCGATCAGCGCGGGCGGCGCCGTTGAAGAACCTTTTCCTTCGATCTGAATATTGACGTTCGGGTAAGAAGCTTTAAACGCTTCGGCCCAGTAGGTCATCAGGTTGTTAAGCGTGTCAGAACCAATACTGTTCAGGTTTCCGGAAACACCGCTGGTCGGCTGATAATCCTGAATCCCCGCCTCAACCATCACGGCACCTTCAGCGCGCACTGAAACAGGCGCGCTCATGAGAACGCTTGCCGCGGCAAACACCGCGAAAGCTTGCTTCTTGAAGTTCATCATATTTTCTCCTTGGAAAACTTTTAAATTTTACTGATTCATTAACTTGAAGCAACTTTTAGTTTGGAACCGTGCCAGGCGAGCCGGCCCGCGGCTCAGCTTTTAAAAACAAGGGAGGCAAGTTTTCAAAAGCCGTGCGGACCAGCCCCTTGGCACGACAATTAAATTTTCCAGACCAGATCCGCCTGGAAAAGATCGCGTTCGTTGTCCCCATTCAACCCGCCGCCCGTAATACGGTTGGTAAAGAAGGCTGACGTGTTGAAAACAAGGTTGTCCGTGAGAGCGTAACCGAGACGAGCAACGCTGCCGCGGCGGTCGGAATGACCAAAGTCACTGTCATTGAAAGCTCCAGGGACCGCGTTCGGTTCGATATGGAAGTATCCGTAAGAAGCTTCCCAGTTCCCCTTCTTTTTCGTGGATCCGATCTTCGCTCCAAGACCCCATGAATTTTCAGAGCTTTCGGGCGTTGTGCCGCCGACGCCGCGCTCATTCATATTCGTGGCCCAGTCATAAAAGACCTTGATCTTGGGAATGGATCCAAACTGAACCCCCACTTCGTTGTAAATTTCAAAAATATTGAAGTCCTTCGCGCACAGAACGGTGCCGCCTGAACAGGTCGGGTTGCCATTCGCCGTGACAAAGTTCCCTGATTGCGCATAGTCCGCGAAGTCATAGTACGAAAACAGCAGATTATATTCGATAGGTTTTTCCAGGGAAGACGTGGTGACCTTCGTGCGAAAACCCGTCTGGAAAGCCCAGAGCTCGGCATCATCACGTTCGGAACCGCTGCCCTCTTCAAGAACGAACTGACCCGCCGTAAGGACGTGATCAACATCCACGTTATCCGTCTTAAGCAGCTTAGAGACAACCTGCTCATAGACACCTTCAGGAGTCACATCGCCGTCCCAGATCATCAGGGAAGAACCTTCTTCAAAAGGGTTCTTGACCTTACCACCGGTAATTTCCAGGGACTTGATAATGCCCACCTGCGCCCAGTTCGGGGTGTAGGTTGCATATGCCCGGTCAATCGCAATGTCTTTGTAGGCGAAATTCGTGTCGAAGCTCGTGTTCGTGGAGGTAATCGCAGGCGTACCAGCCTCGGAACCCACCGCGGAAGCAAGACGAAAACCGACTTTGAATTCATCGCTGATCTTCTTCTCAAAACCAAAGCGCAGACGAAAGCGAAAACGGTTGCGGTCATTGGCGGAGCTGTTGTGCTGTTCGTTCAGCGCTTCATAACGAAGACGGAAATCACCGCCGAACTTCAGGCCCTTGATCCACTTATCAGCTTCTCCGACCTTGCGCTTGAAATGCTTGTCAAAATCCGATTCGGAAATTTCAGCGACCGCAGGACCGCCCGCAGATGCATGTCCTGAGCCTATCTTATTGATCTGTTCCCCCTGCCACTTGATCGTTTTCTGCATTTCCGCCATCTGGGCTTCCATGTTCTGGACAAGAGAGACGAGCTGTGCTTCATCCGCCCAAACGCTGGAACCCAAGCTGAAGGTCAGCAGGGTCATAAAGCTGAGAAACCTCAGTTGAGTTTTTTTCATTGTTTCATTTCTCCTTTCACATCGTGAATCTGATTTACAATATTGAAACTGCTCTGCTTCTGAACTGCATTTGGACCTGTAAATTTCCGGGGTTTGAAACTTAGAAAGACGGTGAACTCTATTCTTTCTGTGATCGCTGGGTATATGCCCCTTGTAAATTCTGTGTAAAGCCCTCCTTTTCTTCCTCATCCGCGTCCAGCCTGTACCCCGAATGAATCACGGTGACAATCCTTGACGCCTCGGATTTGAGCTTTCTGCGAAGCTCACCGATGTGTTTATCCACAACACGGGGCTCCACATGGTAGGATTCATCATGTCCCCAGACTTCTTCCAATATACGCTCGCGCGAGAGCACTCGGCCGCCTGACTCCGCGAGCAGCTTGAGGATTCCATATTCTTTAAAGGTAAGATCAAGCGCTTTGCCCGCGGCAAGCACCTGAAAACGGACCGTATCAATTTCAAGGTTCCCCACTCTGAGCACAGAGCGTTCCATTTGATTGCGGCAGCGTCTCAGGAGCGCCTTGATTCTGGATAGCAGCTGGCGGATTCTGAATGGCTTTGTCACGTAGTCATCCGCGCCGAACTCAAGACCGAGAATTTCATCCGCCTCTTCACTTTTTGCGGTCAGCATAATGATTGGAATCGTGCGGGTTTTGTAATTGTTCCTAAGCAGGCGGCAGACTTCGCTTCCGTCCATTTCGGGAAGCATAAGATCGAGAAGAATCAAATCGGGTTTTTCGCGAAAAACGCATTCCAGCCCGGATTTTCCGTCCAGCGAAACGAGAACGCGATAGCCGTTCTGTTCAAGGTTATACTTGAGAATCTCGACGATGTTTTTTTCGTCTTCGATCATAAGGATTGTGGTTTTGTTCATGGAAGCCCCGGTTCCGCGTGTGATCACAAACGCAGATTACAGAGGCTGGATCAGGACTGATGCAGGGATGTGTAAGGAGTGAGTAAAACTTTAAAGCCGCAGAAGACGTTTGGCAGCCGCGGCGGCGCCAAGAAGACAGCAGCTCGCGAAACCAATAACGGGATTCACGGGAAAATCAAAAACGAAAGAAAAGTAAAAACCCGACGCCACAGATATCCACGCAAACATCACGGAAAGGAAAAGAGCGGGCACGAGCCTTTTTGACAAAAGGAGCGCCGTCATCGGCGGAACGACCAGCATACAGAAAACAAGAAGCATACCGCCAAGTTTTGAAGAAGCCGAAACCACCACCGCGAGAGCGTAATAAAAAACAAGCTCCCAGATGACGACACGGATCTTAAGAATACGAGCCTCATCCCTGTCGAGAAAGGTAAAAAGAATAGGCCTGAGAAAAACTCCCGCCACGGCGGCCGCGGGAAGCACAGTCAGGGCCAGCATCCCGAGGTCATGTCCGGAGGTCAAAATCAAATCCCCATACAAAAGGGATTTAACCTCTTCAAGGCCGAACGCGCTTTTGGCCGCGAGCAGCACACTCAAGCTCGCTGCTGCGATAAAAACAGCCGCAAGCACGGAGTCTTTCGGAATTTTTTCTTCTGAGGTGCTGCCGGCTAGAAGAGTTACCGACGCAAGCGTCAGGATCAAGGCGCCCGCGACCGGATGAAACCCGAAGAAAAAGGAAACCGCGACACCGCAGGCCGCAACCTCCGAAAGTGTCGCGCCGATAAAAACAAGCCTCTTTAAAACCACAAACACGCCGAGAAAGGAACACGCCGCTGAGATCAAAAGTCCCGCGGTTAAAGCGGCGGGGAAAGAATCAAGGATCTGGGACCAGATTCCGGCAGCTTCACTCATGCGTGTAGGTCTCCCCTGGCAAGATCGCGGCTTTTTACAATTCTTGCCTGCCCGCGGGTCACGAGGCAGACTTCATCGATCTGATAAAGAAAAGGATGCGTCAAGCCATGATGCGCCATCAGCACTGTTTTACCCTTTTCTTTGACGAAAGAATTGAGATGATGAAAGACTTCCCTTTCCGTCGCTTCGTCCAGCTCGGAAGAAGGTTCATCCAGGATAAACACGTCCGCGCCGCTGACCCAGGCCCGGGCAATCAGTGTTTTTTGTTTATTTCCTCCTGAAAGATCACGGTAATTTTTATGCGCGTGCGCGGTCAGACGAAGCTCTTGAAGGGCCGCCTCAACTTCCTCAGTTTCTTTATCTCCGGGCTTTTTCCACCAGCCCAGACGCGGATAAAGCCCCATCAGCACAATTTCACGCGCCGTCACCGGGAAAAGCGGGTCAATGGATTTGAGCTGAGGAACATATCCGGGCGCCTTTTTCATAAACGGTGATTCAAGCGTGCCGGAGAGCGGTTTCACAAGCCCCAGAAATCCTCGAAGGAGCGTCGTTTTTCCAGCACCGTTGGGACCGATAAAAGGCAAAAAGATGCCTTTGGGGATGTCCAACGTGACATCCTTCAAGACAGCTTCATGGCCGTATCCCAAAGTCAGGTTCCGGCACCTAATCAAAACTTCAGGATCCTCAAAATCCATTTACCCAACTCCCGTCAACCAAACTTGCCCGCAGTTTACTTCGGGATTCTCCGCGCGTCACGCGGAAGCTTTCTCCGCGAGTTGAAAGGCGGCTTCCAGCGCGGCAACGTTGCGCTCCACAGACGCTTCGTAACCGCCTTCTTCAAAAGAACGGTCCTGCTGCAGGACCGCGATCACGGCCCCTGTTTCCCCCGCAAGCTTCTCCGGCGTTTTTTTCTCATGATAGGTTTCGCGGATGATGACGCGGACGTTCTCTTTGCGCATGAGCTGTACAAGCTCTTCAAAATGGCGGGGCGTCGGCGGAATCCCCGGCTTAGGCTCGAGAAATCCGGCAGAAGAAAGACCGAAGCGCCCGAGAAAATAGGGCCAGCTGTCATGGTAAGCGACCACCGCACGGCCCCTGAAAGGGGCCATGCGGCTTTGCCACTCTGTCATTTTCGCATCAAGCCGGGTCTTGTAAACCTCGGCGTTCCGGCGGAATTCATCTGACTTTTCCGGGTAAAGAGCCGACAGACCTTCCGCAATCGTGTCGGTCATCACCTTCGCGTTGGCAGGGTCCGTCCAGTAGTGCGGATTTCCGTGAAGATGGATATCCCCATGCGCCCGGGACACCTCTTCGGGTTTATCCACCAGCGCGATGTTCCGGGAAACATCAATCGCGCGGCTGCCGCTGATAAAATCCTGTCTGCCCACGGCATCCAGAAGCGGTCCCCGCCACACCTCAAGATCAAGCCCGCCGTGAATAAACACGTCAGCTTTCTTGACCTTGAGCACATCTTTGGGCGTCGGCGTAATGAAGTGCAAATTCCGGTTCGCCGCGGCGACCGAGTAAACATCCGCTTCGCGCCCGGCAACTTCCGCCGCCAGGGACGCGATCGAAGGCGTCGTCGCGGCAATGCGAAGACGTTCGGATGCCGTAGCAGGGTGAGCCAAAATAAGCAGCAGTGCAAACCCCAGAATTATTTTTCCCGGTTTCATCGTGTCTCTCCTGTTTATTGAACGGGGTGTTTGTGCGCGCCGATCAGAAAGTTCGCGCGCAGGTAAACAGCATCATCGGATCGTTCACTGGCCGACGCTGGATCCGTGTGAGAATACTGGACCTGAAAGCTGGCAAACTCGCTCTGCCAAAAAGTCAGGTAAGGTGAGACGCCTGTACTCGGCGAATGCTCTCCGATAACATCCAGCGGTTCAAGGTAATCAAACCGAAGTCCTCCGCTGAAACGCTTGTGAAAACGGTAATCCAGAAGCGAGTAAAATCCCCAGGGATTCTTATTGGCGTGCGGACTGTTGCTGCGCCCCTGGAAATAGACTTCGTTTCTGAACGTAAGAGCGCGTTCCCCTTCCATAAGCCAATTGAAGGTCACATCCGCTCCGTAAACCTGGACACCAAAGCGGTCTTGACCCGCGGCCCGGATCACTTCTTCTTCCTCGCCATCTTCGTTCAGGACCGTCACGCGGGGATTCTCATCACCAAAAAGCGTGGTCCAGCCCAGTTCAAGGTTTGTGTTATCGCTGGTTTCAAAAAAGGTCTTTCCATGAACGTTGAAAATGGGACGGCGGGAAATCCCGGAAAAGCTGTTTCCGTTATTGCCGCGCAGAACTTCGCCGGAAATTTCAAAAGGAATATCCCAGGGGTTCGGAATGTCGTGAACAAGCCGGACGCCCGAGGAGGAAAGTCCTTCCTCGCCGAAGAAATCGCGGATGACCCAGGCATAGTCGACCGTTTCAAGCTGATGAAGATGCTGAAGATTCTGCTTTCCGATCTTCGCGCGGAATTTTCCGATTTGACCGCGGAAGCCCAAAGGCAGTCCCCAGTGAGAGTAATAGGCTTCTTCGATGTCCACATTTTGTTCTTCAAGATTGTCATTAAACGCGATAATCGCGTCCAGACGGGAATAGGCGTCAACATAGCTGGCAAGACTGAGTTCCAGCTCCTTGAGGGCAATCGTGTCGTTTCCTTCCTCATCTTCGGTCTTCTCGGTCAGGCCCGCCTGCACCGTTCCCACAAGACCAATTTCAGGATTGAATCCCTGAAGCCCTGCAATCGCGGGGCCGGGACCTGCGGTCCGTGCGGCTGCAGCCTGGCCGGGAACAGAAGCTGAGGGCACACCGCCCTCCAGAGCCTGCAGCCGTTCAGACTGTTCACGGATAACGTCATTCTGATTCTGCACAGTCGATTGAAGCGCCTGCACGGAAGATTGAAGGTTCAGTACCAGATTTTTAAGATCTGCGATGTCACCTGGAGTGACCGCTGTTTCTAATGCGAAGGAACTCTTTGCCGGCAAAAGCGCGGACCAAAGAAAAAAAGAAAAGAAGATCCATTTTTTCATGACAGATAACTCCCGGAAGGGTTTAGAAAAGAGTGGCCATCCGGTGTTCAAGCCGGATAGGTAAAAACCGTCAGTTCTTGGAGTTACCGGGAAGGCGGAGCGCGGGAAAGGAAAACACTTCGGGAAAGACGGGAATCTTCACCGCAAACCCAGACAGGCTGGAGGCGCTCCCGGGTTTTCTGAAGCAGTGAAACAAAGCAAAGCAGAACCAGCACACAAAAAGTCTTAACAAAAAGACAGTCAGAGCAGAAGGCGCCCCCATCCTCATGATGATGAAGGGGCAAAGCCAGAAAACTCAGCGCGAGTAAAAGAACCGCCGCGATTCTGAGAGTTTTCGATCCCGCCAGGGTTTCCCTGAAAAGCGACATTTTTGAGTGCTTCAGCAGATTCATGAGACCTTTTCTTTTTGAAAATGATTGTCATTATGCCGATTCAAAGGACAGGGATCAAGATAAAAATTTCTTCTTCTCCGGAAATTTCAAGGCAGCGCACAAACAGAGCGCCCAGACTCCTGATTCAGGGATTAATGCTTGACGCATTCCGGGGAGCGGGTTAATTTAGCCGCGGCCTCTGTTAAGAGTGCTCCCTCTGTTTTATCAAGCTAGGCTGTAACCGGACCCCGAGGACATCATGCAGGTTTTTACCGCAGCGCCTCATCACGAGATTCTGGCGCTGCTCCTTCAAATTGCTGTTTTGCTTTTGGCCGCGAGGACATTGGGCGAACTTGCCCAGAAAGCGGGTCAGCCGTCCGTTGTCGGCGAAATTCTGGCCGGTATTCTGATCGGCCCTTCCTGTCTGGGATTTTTTTTTCCCTCTCTGACAGGTCTTTTGATCCCGGGAACGCCTTTACAGGGACATCTCCTCGAAGTTATCAGCCTCATCGGAGCCATGCTTCTCCTGCTGGTCACCGGCTTTGAAACAGATCTCGGACTGATCCGCCGCTATGCGAGAACCGCGCTGGGTGTTTCCGCGGGCGGCATCCTCGTCACTTTTTCAAGCGGATTTCTTCTCGGGCAGCTTATTCCAGAAGATCTTCTCGCGAACCCCGGACAGCGGCTGGTTTTCTCTCTCTTTATGGCAACAGCGATGTCCATCTCCGCGATTCCGGTTATTGCGAAAGTTCTGCTTGATATGAAACTCATGCGCAGGGATATCGGGCAAACCATTCTGGCCGCAGGGATGAGCGATGACACCGTAGGCTGGATCATGCTCTCCATCGTGGCTGGTCTGGCCAGCGGCACGGCCGTAGGTTTTTCGACTGTGGCTTTTGCCGTGGGTAAAGTTTTCTTTTTTATGATTCTCAGCTTCACAGCGGGTTTATGGTTCGTAAAGAAGATCCTGGATTTTATTCAAGACCGTGCTTCGAGCCGTGACCGCCTTTTGTCCGCAGCCATCATCCTGACTTTTCTCTGGGGCGCGATGACGCAGGCTCTTCATCTGGAACCCGTACTAGGCGCTTTTGTCACAGGCATCCTTCTCGGTCAGGTCAGACGGCTTCCCCAGGCCGTTCCTCATCAGATTGAAACCGTGGCCATGGGAATCTTTGCTCCCGTTTTTTTTGCAGTTGCGGGACTGAAGGTCAATGTCCTCAATCTTCTCGAGCCAAGGCTCTTCGTTACCGCTCTCATCGTCATCCTGATTGCCACGGCCGGAAAGGTCACAGGGACTTATCTCGGTGCCCGTCTTATCGGCAGGCGTGATCACTGGACCAGCCTGGCATTCGGAGCAGCCCTGAACGCGCGCGGCGCGATGGAAATTATCATCGCGACCATTGGACTTTCTCTGGGAATTCTTTCGCCGGATATGTTTTCCATCATTGTCGTCATGGCCATGGTCACTTCCCTGATGGCACCCACCGCCTTGCGTTTTATTTTAAAAAGAATTAACCCCAGCGAAGAGGAACTCAGGCGGCTTCAAAGAGAGGCCCTCTCCAAAGGCAGTCCCATCTCCCGTATTCACCGCGTTCTTATTCCTGTCCGCCGCTGGGAGAATACGGCAAAGACAAGTCAGCTTCACAACTTCAAATTTCTGCTTCTAAAAAAACTGGCTTCCCAGACGCCTTTATCTATAACCTATTTATCTTCCATCAAAAAAGAGGACCGTCCGCAGGCAAAAGTTTTTCTCGATTCTCTTCCTATGATTTCGGGACATGAACTCGTAAGGAAAATTGTCGAAAGCCAGAGCCCCACAGACAGCATCCTGGATGAAGCGCAAAAAGACTATGATCTTCTGATTCTGGGGGCTTCCGAAAAAGCCGAACAGAATGGAAACGAAAGCGTTTTCTCTTCGGTCATTGATTCTCTTGTGCGTTTAAACCCCGGCATGACGCTTGTTGTGAACCCGAAAAGCGCGGGCGCGGATTGGCGCCCCAAAAAGATCCTGGTACCCACCAATGGTTCTCTTGCCGCGAAAAGAGCCGCGGAATTCGCCTTCCTACTCGCGTCCGGTGAAAATGAAGTCACGATTCTTAATGTGGTGGTCCAGGAGCCGGGAGACTGGGATCCGGACATCCACTCCGGCGCTTTCAGGAGGCAGATCCGCATCGCGGAACATACGGTTGAGGAACTGAAAACCATGGGTGAATCCCACGGCATTCCCACATCCGCGGAAGTCAAAGTGGCGCCGTCTTCGGAAACCGCCGTTTTGGAGCTTGCAGAAAAGGAAAAATTTGATTTAATTATCCTGGGTACCGACGTACGCCCGGCTTCGGACCGGCTGTTTTTAGGTCCCCGGGTTGAAAAGATTCTGAAAAACGCGCCTTGTCCGGTTCTTGTTCTTAACGCTGTCTAGCGAGGTTTCGTGAGCTCCATATCCCCTTTAAAGGATTTCCGCCACCGCATTGAGAATTTCTTTGTCGCATTGATTATCTGGATTCTCTCTTTCTGCCCTCTCCGGTGGATCAGCTGGACAGCGAGACGTTTCGGTGACCTCGCGTTTACTGCCATGCCCAAAAGACGCCGAATCGCTTTGGAGAATCTCGACAAAGCCTTCGGCTCCTCGAAATCCCCAGAGGAAAAGAAAAATGTCGCCCGCGCGTCCTTTCAGCACATGACACTGGCCCTGATCGAACTTTTTCTTGTTTCCCGAGTCGTCAAACACCAGGAAAAACACTTTAAACTCGTGGGTGGAGAAAATCTTCAGGCGGCGAGAGACAAAGGCAAAGGCATTCTCTTTATTATTTCGCACATCGGCTCGTGGGAATATCTTTCATTTGTCCATTTCCTGACAGGTATCAACTGCTACGCGGTGGTCAAAGACATTCGGAATCCTTATCTGGATAAGACCGTGAATGATTGCCGCCGGAAAATCGGCCTTACACCCGTGCAAAAAAAGAGCTCTTCGAGAAAAATGTTCTCCGTTCTTCGGGAAAATCAGCTGGTTGCGATTCTGATGGATCAATGGTCCGGGCCGGAAGGTCTGTGGCTGCCTTTTTTCGGGCATGAAACTTCCACAACCTCCATCGCTCCAAGGCTGGCAAAAAAAACGGGCGCAGCCATGGTGCCGGGCCGCTGCGTCAGAGTCGGTGAATGGCAGTATGAAATTCAGCTGGATCCGGAGATCCCGCTTGCGGAGGGAGAAAACTGGGAGACAGAAACGACTTTGGCTTTAAGCCGGCATCTGGAAAATCAGATAAGTCGTTATCCGGAACAATGGACCTGGGGACATAAACGCTGGAAACAAAGACCTGTCACCAAAGGCAACAGAGAGCTTCAGGACTCCGCTGGCGGGTGATAATCCGGGTACAGTCTTTTGATGCAGATTTGACAGAGACCGTGGCTGAATTCGGCCTCTGAGTGTTTTTCGACGTAAGTCTCCAGTTCCTGCCAGTACCCCTCGTCATCCCGGATTTTCTTGCAGCTCGCGCAGATCGGCAAAAACCCCTGAAGCACCTTGATCTCACGCATCGCGTGCTCCAGATCTTCGTTGCGTTTTTTAAGCTCCGCAGTTCTTGCCTCGACTTCTTTTTTAAGAAAAGCTTCTGTGTTTTCCAGGGACAGGGTTAACAGTCCCGCCGCGGCGGAAAAAAGCGTCCCCATCAAAAGCAGCAGATTACTGACCAGTGTCCGGTCCATCACGTCTCCCGCGCGCAGATAATGGTCCCACAGAAGCACGGTAAACATAAGACAGACCAGAAAAATAATCAGCGAAAAATGAAGGCTCTTTTTGTTCGTGCGGTAAAAAAGCGGATTCATCAATACACCTCTGTCGTTTCTATTTGCTCATTCGGCTTTCGCCAGAATATTCCCAAGGGCGGATTCAAGCTCCGGATAGCGGAAAGAGTATCCCCAGGATGTCATTTTTCGAGGAACAGCTTTTTGGCCTTTAAGAAGCAGATCAGCCATTTCACCAAGCATCAGCTTCAGAACAAAACCCGGAACCGAAAAAAAAGACGGGCGTTTAAGGACCTTTCCCAAAACAGCGGCAAAATTTCCCAGCGTCACGGCTCGAGGAGCGCAGACATTAAAAGGCCCCTCGACACGAGAATCTTTCAGAGCCATCAAGAGCATGCCCACAACATCTTCCCTGTGGATCCACGGAAACCATTGCTTACCGGAGCCCAGCGGGCCTCCGATAAAAAAACGAAAAGGCGGCAGCATTTTCTGAAGCGCACCGCCGTCCTTTTCAAGAACAATCCCGATTCTCGCCAGACACACGCGCACGCCAGGCTTAGCCGCTCTGAAGGCTTCTGATTCCCAGGCTGCGCAGGTTTCGGCCAGAAATCCGGTTCCAGACGGCTCTTCTTCGGTAACTTCACGGTCCTCGGTGTCCCATCCGTAATAACCTACAGCCGAGGCGTTCACCAGCACCGCCGGCTTTACTCGCGCGTTGTGAATCGCCAGAACGATAGCGCGGGTGCTATCGATCCTGCTGGATAAAATTTTACTTTTTTGTTCAGGCGTCCATTTTTTTTCGGCAATCGGTTCACCGCACAGATTCATCACACCATCCGCGCCTTCGAGGCATTGCTGCCAATCGCCGGCGGTTCGTCCATCCCAAGATACCGCCCGAACCGCACTACCCCAGAGTCTGGATACCTTCTCAGGCGAACGGGTTAAAAGATCAACTTCATACTGATTCTCGATGAGCGAGGATATCAAGGACCGTCCGATGAAGCCTGTCGCGCCCGCTAGAACGACTCTCACTCGGGCCCCGCGAGGCTTGCCTCTCCCAAAAACCCCTTTACCACACGCGCCCTGAAATCAAAAATTCGCTCCAGCTGCTTTTTGACCCACAGAAGATGCACCAGCTCCCCCATCCAGTCAAAGGGAAGAGCATAGCGGACTTCGTCCGTCATCCAGACGCCGCCTTCATCTGCCGCTTCAAAAAGGTGCGTGTGATGCCAGAACGCGTATGGGCCGCGAAGCTGCACATCCACAAAGCGGTAAGGGGGCTCATACTCGGTAATCATGGTGGTCCAATGAACTTCTGTCCCCGAAATCGTAATAACATAGTCAATGATCGCCCCTGTATGCATGGCTACCGGAGAAGGCGTCAAAATCTGAAAATGAAGATTGTCGGGTGTCAGCCGTGAAAGATTCTCCGGCCTCTGAAAAAACGGGAATACCTCTTCAAGGGTATGCGGTAAATGCTGGCGTCTTTTGAGCGTGAAAACTTTCATGGGTGCTCCAGAATAGGTTGGGGGGTTTAAAGCACCAGCTGATTTAAATCAAGGGCTTGCGCCCCTCACAGCAAAAAAGCCCCTCGTTATTAAGGAGGAGCTTCGAGGCTTTCAACTGCCTGCAGTCAACTAAGCAGCCAGTTTGATTCTGGCAAGATCGCCGCCTTTTTCAGAGAACTTGCGGGCGTAAACATCATACCGACCCGTCAATTCCCCGATTTCAGAACCGATGCGTGACGCCCGCTCTTTAATCGACTTGCTTTTCTCGCTCAAAAGATCTTTTGGGGAGAGCTTCTTGAGTTCGTCAGTCACTTTGCCAAGTTCTGCTTTCTTCACGCTGATTTCTTTGGCATACGCCTGGGCCGTCTTTTCAAGATCCGATGCGGACATACTTTGGACTTCCGACTTGACCTGCTCAATCGGCTTATGCAGATCCGTCTTTTTTCCGCAGCCATAAGCGCACAGGGCAAACATCAAAAGAACCGGAAGAGCGGCTTTGCAATGAATCATAAAGCCGCTTTTATTCATCCTGACCATGCATGGCTTTAATAGCTTCAATGCCGGTATCCGGTTTCATGAGCGGCTCATAATCCCGAGGGAGCGGTATGGGAAATGTGACAATGTCATAAGCTCCGGAAACAATCCGGGCCACAGTGAAACCTGTCCCGTAAAACACTCCGCCGAGAAGCCCCACCAGAGGGTTGTTCTCTTCCGCGCTAATGTTGTACTGAACGAAGTATTCAAGCGGAGAAGTCGCAATATTCACAATCCCCCGGCTGAGTTTAATAACGGCATCTTCGGCAAAAGCCGTTTTAGGGCCCGCGGCAAGAATTAAAAGGAGCAGGATAGCCGCCGTTTTTTTATTCATAAGGTGTTCTCCTCCGTGTTGGGTCAAGAAGCTGCAAGTTGGATCATCGGCCGCTTTTAGGGCAAATCAATTAGAAATAAACATATGTTCCGGCTCAAGAATCGTTTCGTAATTCTCGGGACAGGGGTGCGGGAAAGTGAGGACTTCAAAGACACCGACCCCAAGACGAGCGACCGCGTATCCTGCCCCTTTAAAAACTCCGCCCGCGAGGGCAATGGGCCAGCGGTCTCCCTTTTGTCTCATTTCATAGGGACGATAGAAGATTTCCAGAGGGCTGAAGACAATGTTATTGAGACCGCGGCCTGCCTTGGTCCACATATCTGCCGCCTGGGCGACAGGACAGAAAAGGAAAACCGTCAGCAATAGGGGAAAAAACATTTTCGAGGATAACAGAACTGTTCTATTCATGAAAAGCCTCCGCTCTTGGCACCCGGAAAGTATCGGCACAAAAGAGTTGGTTCTACACCGTTTGAGGAGCCGGGGGCTGGGAATGTGCCCGAAGCCGCCAGGCTTCAAGCAGCTTCAGCTCATCAAAAAGCACGTCCCGGGACATTTTAAAGCCGCCATAGGCGTCCTGAACCCAGATCGGTTTACCTGACCCTATTCCGGTATCACACCACCTTATAATCCATTGCTCCGGCGTCTCACCCTTGTAGCGGGCTTTCAAAAACCACTTCGCAACACTGGCCGCGAAGCCGGCTTCAAAGTAATTTCCGTCATACACGATCTTGATCTTGGCTTCCTTATACCTGTCGATCAGATAAATCAGAACAGACAACGGAGAGTACACGCGGCGCTGAAATTGCTTAAAAGCGAGTGATTCTTCCAGTGGCGGCATTCCTGGATCAAATGCCTGAACGGGTGAAACAATCAAAAATGAGAATACGGTCATTAAAGCAAAAAACTTTTTTGCGGCGCCAGAAAACAAAACCTGACTCATAAAGCTTCTAAACCCTCCCCTGTTAAAAAAAACGCCGCAGTCGGCGCATTACATGTGTTTGACAGCTTCCTGAATAAGCGGAAGAACGGCTTCTATTTCTTCCTTGGTCATGCGCCCAAGTTTTGCAAAGCGAAATTCATCTTCAGCGTTCTTGTTTTCACGGCCAATCTGCAGCTTTTTCTGACCCTTGTTATAAGAATAAATACTGACGATGATGCGGCCGTTGTCGTTTTCCCAGTTCTTGGTAAACACGACTTCATCTAAACTCGCGTCATACGGCATGAAAGCCTCCCTCTGTTGGTCCGCCATAACCGGCAGTTCGAAACAGTTTCAGAGATTCCTCTTTTCTGAAACCGCTTCTTTATTAAAAATGCAGTAAAGAACCGTTTTCGTCAAGCCACCGCTTCCACTTTAGATAATCCGGATAAAGTTCGGAAACTTTTTTCCAGAAAAAAGAGGAATGATTTTTGACCGCGAGGTGAGCTACCTCGTGGGCTGCGACATAATCCAGCGCTTCCACAGGCGCCAGAACAAGCCGCCAGGTGTAACTTAAAGTACCCCTGGAACTACAGGATCCCCATCGGGTGCGGGCGCCAGTGATTCTGACTTTTTCATACTTCAAGCCGGCCTGCCGGGCAAAATAAGCTGACCGTTCTTCCAGCAGTAGTCTGGCCTGCCACCGGCACCAGTCTTCTAAAACGCTTTTGGCCCGCGAGCGAAGGTTGTCGCGGATAAAAAAACCTTTCTCAAAGACGACCGTCGGCTTCAGATCTTTAATAAACCGAAGTGTGTACTCCTCCCCCAGAAAGGGAAAGAACCCGCCCTCTTCAAAAGTCCGGGGAGGATTCTTTTTCATTTTCGTCCGGGCGCTTTCCTGCTGTGTCAGAATCCATTGCCTGCGCTGTTCAACAATCCGCAGAATCTCAGCTTCACGAAAACCGTAGGGAACTCTCACGACCAACGTCGCGTCCCTCTCAACCTGGAGCGCCACACTTCTGCGGCAAGAACGGATGAGACGGTCAATGCGGACGCTTTCGCTCATCAGGGCCGTGAACTCTTCATTTTTTCAAGTTCAAGACGGATCTCCGCGGCCTGCGCGGGAAACCGACCCTTCTCCTGCGACAGAAATGTCTCAAAGACTTTCACAGCTTCTTCCTTCCGGTTCAAATCAAGGAGCGCGTATCCAAGATTGTAAGCCGCTTCCGCGTAATCAGGCTTGAGAACCAGCGCTTTTTCATAGAGGCCGATCGCCTGCTCTTTATCGCCGGACTTCATCAAACAGACACCCAAATTGTAAATAGCGGGCGGAAAATCCGGATTCAAATGAAGGGCCGCACGGTAACTCCGGGCAGCTTCAGCAATTTGCCCTTTTTCATAAAAGGCGTTGCCAAGATTGTAATAAGCTTCCATAAAATCAGGATTAAGCCGCACCGCTTCTTCATATTGAAAAACAGCCTGATCAAACATCCCCCTATCCGTCAAAGCAAGCGCCAGATTGTAATGAAGGCCAAAATCATCCGGCGCGATTTTTATCGCGTCCTGATATCGGTCAATGGCCTCTTCTCGTCTTCCAAGATCCATAAAGGTGTTAGCCAAAAGACCCATGGCATCCGCGTCCACAGGCTCGAGTCTGACCGCCTCTTCAAGGTGCTCCAGGGCTTCTTCAAAGCGTTCTTCCTCTCTGTAGACTGCGCCCAGCGCGTAGCGGGCCTCCGCGTTTTCCGGTTCGATCCGTACCGCATTTTCATACTCCAGCAGGGCCTCTTTCCGGCGGCCTTCGCCATAAAGCCGGTGAGCGTGCGCCAGCGGCGTCTCCGAGGAAGGGCCGGCAGAAGAAGCCGGATCTGTTTGAGAAAAGGCAGGATTTTCCTGAGCCGTAGCTGAAGCAAAGAACACGGCCAGCGCAAAAAAGGAAATTGCTGAGGTTGTTTTAAGAAGATTGTTCAAAGAAAATCTCTCCGCTTCAGGCCGCTTTCCCGGCGTCCGAGGTATTGATGTAACGCCAGTGCCAGGGTTCGAAGGTAATCCCCTTCTGCCCCCGCGGGTAGGAAAGTTCAAAGCCGAATCGCTCCGCATGATTCATAAGCCATGTGTACTCAGGAAGCACTTCAAAATCCTCGACACGGTCTTCCCCGTTGATCCCCTGCTCATTGATGAAATCGAGGGCCTGATGACCGGGCGCGCCGTGTTCACTGTAACCGGGAATCGCGACCCACTGGCCGGTTTCGGCCAGAGAATAGCGGTGCTTCGGTGTGTAAAAAAGAAAGGTGTAAAGCTGATACGCTGGAGAACGGTAACCCGATTCAATCAGAAGTTTTTTACCAAGATCTGCCTGCATGGCTTCCATCATTTTAAGATAAGCCTGATAAACCGGTTCGGTCAGGTACTGGGGATCCAGCTTCTTTTTTTCTCCATCCTTTTCGATCCATTGGTTATCAATCCTCAGAAAAACAGTCTTGGGATCAGGATCTCCAAAATACCGTCCTTGAAAATCGGACGTTTCCCGGGGATCAATGTGCCTGACTCTTTGAAGGAAATCCACCTGAGGCGCTTCAAGCCCCTGAAAAAGCTCTTCGTAAGTCATAAGGGGCGCCGTGCCGTCCTGCTGCCGCAAGGGCACCCAGGAGGCCCAATGCTCCAGAATTCCGTCAAGCATCTGTTGCTCTTCAACGGAAAGCATATCCCACTTTTCATCGACGGACGCGGCGAGCGCCGTCCCCGAGAATAAGCAGATCACCAGCAAAAACGATACGGCAGCGTTCTTCAGCATTTTAAAATCTCCTACTTCCCGAGAAGCTCATGAATGGTTGTAAACAAATCTTCAATTTCCAGAGGTTTGTCAAAAATGCGGTCCGCGCCGAGCTTTTGCGCGATATCCAGATAACTCCCGGGGGAAATCTTGCCGCCGCCGGACATCGCAATGACTTTAATGTCCGGCTTTTCTTTTTTGATCCAGCGGATCGTTTCAATGCCTTCCTGCACAGGCATGATAAGATCTGTAATCACAAGATCCACTTTCTCGCGCCTTAAAATTTCAAGCCCTTCTCCGCCATGCGCGGCAAGACTGATTTTGTAGCCTCTGTCTTCCAGAAGAATCGCGAGACTCTCGCGGATATCCCTCTCGTCGTCGATCACCAGAATATGCGGCATCAAAACATCCTCAGTCATTTAAACCCCAGGCTTTCAAAAATTCCTCTTCTTTAAAACCGACGGTCACACGGTCCGAACTGATCACAATGGGGCGCTTGATAAGCTTTCCGTTTTCGGAAAGAAGTTTAAGCTGCCCGGCTTCGGTCATCCCCGCAATTTTGTCTCTGATCCCGAGTTCCCGGTACATTTCTCCCGAGGTATTATAAAGCTGTTTGAGCGTATATCCTGAGCTGAGAGCTTTCTGGAGGAGGGCCGCAGAGGGCGGTTCACGGGTAATATCAAAGACTTTGAACGCGAGGCCACTGTCTTTCAAAGTCTTTTCGGCCTTTCGGCAGGTGGAGCATTTGGGGTAACCGTAGAATTGCAGCATGGACAGGGCCCTGTCGCTGTTCAGTCGTTTGAGTGTTCCTGATAGCGAAGCTTGGATTCTTCAATAATCCGGAGAGCGGACTGGCGGTCGCGCCATCCCTCGATCCCCGTCTTGGTACCTTCGAGTTCTTTATAAATGGAAAAGAAGTGTTCAATTTCCTTGAGCAGGTGGGGCGGAACATCGGTCAGCTCATTGATATAATTCCAGAAAGGATCGCGGACCGGCACGCAGAGAATTTTTTCATCAGGTCCTTTTTCATCGGTCATCTTGAAAAGACCGACGGGCTTGACTTCCATAATACAGCCCGGAAACGTCGGCTCCCACACCAGAACCAGTGCGTCCAGGGCATCCCCGTCAAGCGCCAGCGTATCCACAACAAAACCGTAATCGCTCGGATAGTGGACAGAAGAAAAAAGCATCCGGTCAAATTTGATCATCTTCTTGTTTTTATCGTATTCGTATTTATTGCGGCTCCCTTTCGGGATCTCAATCATAACACTGATGGTTTTATTCGCCTCTTCCATCCCAACATCCTTTCCCGAAACTTCGAGGGGACATAATCAATCAAGCCCCAGATAACGTTTGTAATCTTCAGTCAGTTTTTGAGCGAGGGCGCCCGGGATCTGCTCTTCTTCCGGGTCTGCCCGGTGCCTCGAAGGCTTCGGCAGAGCCAAAGCCTGAAACTTTGCCGCGTTCATGATTGCTGTTCCAAAAGCGCGGGCTGAATTTAACACATAGTTGTCGTTCGACACCACGCAAACACGCTGGCGCGCCGGATAGTCACGCAAAACATCCAGAATACGGTCATCGGCATCTTCGCTCGATTCCGTGAAAACTATTTCGACACCGGGGAAGTTTTCCTGAGGTAAATCTCTGAATGCGGAGTCTCCGTCAAAGACAATGACAGCTTTTTCGACATCCCCCCGTGACCGGCGGATCTCAAGGCACAGCGCCACGAGGGCGTCTCGCGCGGCCCGAAGGCTGCTGCCGAGCTTTCGCTCCAGCCCCGGAACCGCGTGAATCACATTGTAACCATCAAGGACGTAGACCATGGCCGTTGACCGGCCGTACGGCAAAGCGCACGTTTACCGGCGTTTTCCTTTTTTGAAGAAAGGGCGGGCTTCCCCGCGGTTTCCATCAGGACGGTTTCCTTCGGGACGGCTGCTGCCGCCGGAACGAAAGGAATCTCTTCCTTCAGGACGAGGACCGCGAAAATCACGGCCTTCAGGACGGCTCGCGCCGCGAAAAGGTTCGCGCCCTTCGGGACGGCCGTGCCCGCGGGAACCGCGGTCATCACGCCGGGGACCGCCGGAACGGAAACCACCGCCGCCGCCGAATTCGCGGGGACGAAAACCGCCGGGTCTGGAATCCCGAAAGCTGGGACGGTCAGAAGACGGCTGTCTCTGTGAATTATCAATCAGGGTATCAAGCTTCTTTTCAAGGAAGTTCAGGTGATCCTGAATCTTCTTGAGCTGAGCGGCGATGCTGCCGTCAAGAACCTCTCCTGGAACATCATCTTCATCATCTTCAATTTCGTGGGTATCGTCATTCATCCAAATCTATCCTTCGTTTTAATCCTCTGTCTCGGGGTATGCCCGAAAGCTGCGGCGCACGGAACGGAACGGATTGTTCAGTTCATCTGAATGGCCGCTCTGGCAGGTATGAGTATTTCATCCAGGAGGGGTTGGTTTGGCGCATTATAGCGGGTAAAGCCCCAAGAAAAAAGAAAAAGCTTACAGGGTTTGCGGAAGGGGGTTTTCACAGGGTTTTAACCGGTCCCCTCCCAGGAGCACCCAGGGAGTCAATGGGCACCCGCATTGAGCGCAGGACTGGTTTAAAAGAGGGCCTTTCTGCCGGACAGATTGACCGCAGGAGGGGCAAAGGACCTGTTTCCAGGAGAACTTTACGGGCAAAAAAAGCCAGGCCGAAAAGAAAACAGCCGCGAAAACAGCCAGAGAAATGACAATCGCGGCACAGAGAAAAAAAAGCACTTCCACGGAGTTCATATGCCCCGCATGGGTGAGAATCAGGGCCCGCGACACGAACATCGGAACGTAGACGCCGCCCGCAAGGAAACTCACAACGCCTGTAATGTAAGCGCTTTTTCGCCTTGGCGCTTCAGAGCCGGTATGCCGTCCGATCAGTTTCCGGGTTAAAAAACGGGCCGCGCCGAGACACAGCCAAGTCAGTTCTGTCACGGCCGCGAACCAGGGAATCATAAACAGCGCCGCTTTCAGCGTTCTGGGAAAATGCAGCGCGTAGGGAGTAAAAAAGAACCCTGCTTCAATCCCGATCGCGATCAAAACCGCATAGGGCCAAAGCTTCCCGTACGCATCGCGGGTCTTGATACCGGCTGCCATCTCCGCCGCCGAAGCCCTCTGAATCTGGCGGCCCACCGTTCTCGCGATCAAATAGCCGGTTCCCAGAAGAGGCATCACGACTAAAAGAAGAGCGAGTAAAACCTGCGCGACAAAAAGCAGAGAAACCGTCAGGATCATGAGGATTGCCATTAAATCGTCCTGGCTGTTCTGGGCAAGCTGCGCGAGGCTCGCGCCAAAATTGAGCAGTGCCGTACTGACTCCAAGCATCACAGGCATCAGGAGCAGCATGACAGCGCCGGAGGCAAACGCGCAAAGCAGTCCGGCCCAGAAAGGAAGATCATAGACGATTCGAAACAAAAAGGCGGGGTCTTTAAGTGCCTGTAGTCTTTCCCTGCTCCAGGGAATCTTCCCCTTTCCCAACAGCTCCTCAAGCCCGACACCCCCTCCGGCCGCAGAGGCGCGGGCATCCGCCCAAAGCGCGCGGGCGCGGAAGTAGCCTGAACGAAGAACTCCCAGAACGGCCATCGCACCCAGGGTTTGAAACAGAAAAAGAAGGAGCGTAGGGAAAACAGTTTGAAAAAAATGGGAGCCATCGGAGGGCACAGATCCCGGGCCCGCAAACAGCGAGGCATTGCGCGCAAGAATCAGAGCCGTCGCAATGCCGAGCGGGTAGACAATCCATGAACACACCGACTTCCAGACAGCATGAACACCATAGGCCAGCGTCAGGGAATGGTTCGGGCGGTGGCTTAGCTCATGCAGGACCGCGGCTTTAAATATTTCCGGTTTGCGGCGGAAAAGAACGCGCAGACCCGCGTCAAAGAAGAGCGCGGGTTTGCGGCCGCGAGAAAAGGCCTTAACGCCCTGGAAACGCGTCCCCCTCCCCATCCACAATTCAGGGGCCGGGGCGCCAGCATCCTCCGCAAGTTTCTCAATGGCCTCAAAAAAAGAGGCGTCTCGCTGCCAGAGAAAGCGTTCCGACCGCTTTGCCCTGACCAGACCCATACTGTGCCACAAAGAAGCCGAAGCACCCGCCAGTAAAAGGATCAGCGCAAACAGGGCGGGAAAACCAAGGCTCTGAAAAGTGCCATTTGAAACACGCCAGAACTCTTCATGAAAAGTTCTGAAAAGCGCTTCGCCCGAAAGATTTTCAAAAGCTGCCGAAGCCTCCAGAAAGGGACTTGCCAGATCAGCTTCGGGCGTCAGCGCGTAACGGACAAAAAGTCCGAGATGAACGGCCAGCATCAGTGAAGCCGCGGCAAAAAGAAAAAAACGTCCCGAGGGCTCGGGCGCGAATGCGAACAGATTAAACCGCACATTTTTCCCTGCGGCAGGAGCGGATTCACTCATGCTTCGCACAGTGCTTTCAGAAAAGCGTCAACCGCAAGCGAGGCTTCTTCTTTTGTGAGACCCGCCTGCGCGGCTTTTTTTACCGCATTTTCACGCAGCCGGAGAATATCTTCCTTCCCGGTTTCTTTAAGAATCTTCGAAACTCTGTGGGCAAGCGACGCGTCATCGTCTTTGGCTCCGCTGACTCTTTTGAGGAGACCTTCCAGGAGCAGCCTGCCCGCGTTCACGATGCCCGGCGTCCAGACAACCGTTTCTCCCCAGAGGAAAAAACCGGGTTCATCCTCCGAGCCGAAAAAATCAGACTTCGGCCGGTTTGAGGAAGTGCGAAGAGAGGCTTTGTAGAGATCAGAAAAAACAGGCGCTTCATCAGGTGCAAGCCGTTCGACCGCGCGCGCCGAGGTTTTTTCCAGCAGGAGTTCTTTGTCTTCGCTTTGAATTCGCATGGAACCTTCGTGGAGGGATGTGAAAGCACTTCCAGAATGAGGCGTCATTATAAAGGCGTGCTCTATTTTCCGCAACTCTGTCCAGAAGGTTTTTAGGTTCGGACTAACGGCTCAGAAAAAAGACAAGATTGGCGGCCGGAAAATCCGCTGTCCAGGCATGCCGGTCCGCCAGATAAAGAAAAGTTTCAGTGCGGTAAAAAGAAACGTGCACGGGATCCCGGCGGTAATGCCACTCGGCGAATCGCTCCGGCATCGTCAAAAAATCCGTCATCACAGCAAGGCGGCCGCCAGGTCTGAGCAAACCCGCGAGCCGCTCGAATTCGGCGCCGGGATGATAAAAGTGCTCTGCGGCCTCCGTGCAGGTAATGAAGTCATACTGACGGGTCAAAGATTTTTCGTCGGGGAAATAATACGGGTCGTAGTCCGTAACAGAATAGCCCGCCTTACCGAGAATCACACTGAGGGTGGGACCCGGGCCGCAGCCGTAATCAAGCCCTTCAGCACCTGGCTTCAGCCTTTTGAGCAGCGGTTCCGTCAAGCGGGAGAGGAACCGGACATAACCTTCGTCTTCTGGATGGTTTTGATGTAAGTCGTAACGTTTTCGTTCTTCGAGAGGTCCCAGCTGGTACTCAGGATGGAGGAAAACCAGTTTGCACACCGCGCATTCCGAATAAGCTTTATGATCCAGGCGGTCCTCGTCAGCAGAAAGAAAAAGCCGGGGCGAGGCATCCTGACATAAGGGACACCGCATAAGTCCCTCGTCAGTCCTTGGGGGCTTCGGGCGCGGGGCATGGAGGGAACTGCCCGCGTAAGGCATTCTCAGCCAGTTCCTTTACCGAATCACTGAAATCCTTGGCGATGATCCAGTTCAGGTACTCGGGATCTTTGCGCGCGATTTCCTGGAGGCTGAGACGTTTGGCGTGCTTGCCAAACATAGGATACAGTTCCCCGTTCCACCAGCGGAACTTACGTTCTGAATCGTAAAATTCCGCGAGGGTTCGGTAGTTGAAATCCGCGAGAGCCTCCAGCTCTTCCCTGCCGTTTCCATACTTGGCAACCTGAGCGGTCAGAATTTCAAGGGTTGCCTGAGTGTCGGCGAGAGCGGTGTGCGCGTTTTCAAGATCCTTCTGGCAGTAAAAACGGTAGGCCGCTGTCAGGTCACGTTTTTCATTCAGGTGATAAACCTTCTGTGAATCGTAGATCCCATGCTTCTGCCATTCGAATTTAATCCCCGCTTCAAACATTTCCCGCTCCAGAAGAGGCAGATCAAAACGCTCAATGTTAAACCCGCCGAGATTCGCTTCTCCGATAAATGCCGTGACTTCCGGCGCGATCTCGCGGAAAAAAGGCTCGTTCTTGACGTCCTCGTTCGTAATTCCGATCAGAGCGGAAACAACCGGAGGAATCGGCATCCCGGGGTTCACGCGGCGGTGATAAACCTCGCGGGTGCCGTCCGGCAGCATCTTGATCATCGCGATCTCAACGATTCTGTCTTTTTCGATCCAGGTTCCGGTAGTTTCAAGGTCAAGGACAACGAGAGGCTTGGAAATTTTCATGACATCCTTCAGGGCTAAGAAACAATGAGAAAAAAGCGTCGGCTGAAGCGGGCCGATTATACGGATCGGAGAACATTTAATCAATGCGCGCGAAAAGCGAAGAGGGCCAACCCTTTAGGTGTGCCCCCTCCTGAGAAAGCAAAGGGGCCGTCCAGTTAAGGACGGCCCCGATGCGTTGATTCCTACTTTTTCTTCTTACTTGATGAACAGCATTTCCTGGTAGGTCGGAAGAGACCAAAGATCATCCGCAACGATACCTTCCAGCTTGTCCGCGATTTCACGGACCGCCTGCATCGCGGGAAGAATTTCGTAGCAGTAATGCTTCGCTTCGTCGAGGAGAGATTTCGCGCCATGGTGGGCTTTCTTCTCTTCGAGAGCGGCCGTACGCTCTTCAAGATCCTTGACGAGATTCGTCACGGTATCCAGAGTCTCCGTGCTGAAGTCATAACCAAGGTCCTTCATCTTCACATACGTCGTCGCCAGCTGATCCTGATAACGAATTGCGGCGGGAAGAATAATGGTCTTGGCCATCTTCACCACAAGATTCGATTCCACATTGAGCGTCTTGCAGTACTGCTCCGTGTAGATGTCGTTGCGGCTTTCGACTTCACGCTTCGACAGAACCTTGTACTTGCTGAAAAGGTCGATGGCTTCTTTGGTGCCCATCGCGGGAAGCGCGTCCACTGTAGTCTTCAGGTTCGGAAGACCGCGTCTGGCCGCTTCCTTGTGCCAGGCTTCGGAATAGCCGTCGCCGTTGAAGATCACAGCGCTGTGTTTCTCCATAATATCCTGGATCAGCTTCTGAACCGCGCCGTTGAGTTTCTTCGCGTCACCCTTCGTAGCGTTTTCAAGCTGTGTCGCCACATAATCCAGGGATTCCGTCACGATCGTGTTAAGTACCACGAGCGGTCCAGCAATCGTCTGGCTGGAGCCGACCGCGCGGAACTCAAAACGGTTACCGGTAAACGCGAACGGGCTGGTGCGGTTACGGTCGCCGGCATCCTTCGGAAGAGGAGGCAGCGTATCGACACCAATCGTAAGCGTTCCCTTTTTCTTGGAGGATTTGGCTCCGCCCTTCTGGATCTGCTCAAAAATATCGGCCAGCTGTTCGCCGAGGAAAATCGAGATGATCGCGGGAGGCGCTTCGTTGGCACCGAGCCGGTGATCATTGGCCGGTGTTGCAACCGAGGCGCGCAGAAGCGAACCGTACTTGTGAACGGCGCGGATAATCGCGGCGCAGAAAACAAGAAACTGGATGTTGTCATGCGGCGTGTCGCCCGGATCCAGGAAGTTGCCCTGCGTACTGTTGCCGATGGAGTAGTTCAAGTGTTTGCCTGAACCGTTAACGCCGGCGAACGGCTTTTCGTGCAGAATACAGGTCATTCCGTATTTCTGCGCGATGCGCTTCATCGTCGACATCACCAGCTGCTGGTGATCGGTCGCAATGTTCGCGCTCTCATAGATGGGAGCGATTTCATACTGCGCGGGCGCCACTTCATTGTGACGGGTCTTGACCGGGACACCCAGTTTGTAAAGCTCACATTCGCATTCAAGCATGAACGCCAGAACACGCTCAGGAATGGCTCCGAAGTATTGATCTTCGAATTCCTGACCGCGAGGAGGCTTCGCTCCGAAAAGCGAACGGCCGCAGTGAAGAAGGTCCGGACGCGCGAAATAAAAATTGCGGTCGATCAGGAAATATTCCTGCTCGGGACCGGCGTAAGGAACAACGCGTGAAATGTTGCTGTGGCCGAACACGCGAAGAACGCGCTGAGCCTGAACATTCAGCGCCTGCATGGAGCGAAGAAGCGGCGTCTTTTTATCGAGAGCTTCACCCGTCCAGGAAACGAACGCTGTCGGAATGCAGAGCGTCGTACCATTCGGATTTTCGAGAATGTAAGCCGGGCTTGTCACATCCCAGGCCGTATAACCACGGGCTTCAAAAGTCGCGCGGATGCCGCCGTTCGGGAAACTGGAAGCGTCCGGTTCACCCTGAATCAGCGCTTTGCCGCTGAATTCCGCAATAGCGGCGCCTTCACTGTCCGTCGCCAGAAAGCTGTCATGTTTTTCGGCTGTGCTTCCCGTCAAAGGATAAAAAACATGCGCGTAATGCGTCGCGCCTTTTTCGATGGCCCAATCACGCATCGCACCAGCGACGACATCTGCAACGGTAGAATCAAGCTTGTCGCCCAGATCAATCGTCTTCTTGACGGACTTGAAAACTTCCTTGGGTAAACGAGCTTTCATTTCGGCAACACTGAAAACGTTCGAGCCGAAAAGACTCTTCGTTGATGTTTCGTGGAAATTAAGCGGTTCTGAAATGGGCTTGTAATTCGTTACTGCGGATATTGCCTGCAACCTCGAAGTGCTTCCACTCATGGCTTCCTGTCTCCTCGTCGTTGATGTTAAAACTCCCCTTCCGGGGGCTGTCGTGATAGATGATTCCATAAGACCGCCTATTATCGTCAGGAACCCCCTTGCCTGCGAGGCTTTTCTCGCGGGAGTCCGGTTTTTTTGGAACGGCACCCTAGATGCAATTTATATGCCACAGAGCCGCCGAAAAAAAGAGTTATTTTTCCCCCTTGGAAATAACCGAAATCCGCCTTCCCAGCCCGGGGCAACCCCTCATTTTTGTCGAACTTTTTTCACAAATATGTGTAAACAGACGGGCAGCAAGAGAATTTGAGGCCCGCGAGCGCCCGGGAGGAGCCTTAAAACCCGCGGTCATCACCCTGATTGATTCATTCCAAGGGAAGCTTTACCTGGATTTCAGAAGGGCAGCCTGTCAACCTTGTTGCAATTCATAGACCAATCCGTAAAAATAGCCGCTCTGAGCTCATGCCCTTTTAAAAACCTAAGGAGTCACCGTGTCCGATTCATTGCAAGCCGCCCAGGGGGTTCGATGGAACCTCAATGACCTTTACGCCTCGTTCACAGATCCCAGAATTGACGCCGATCTGGGCACAGCTTTGGAAAAAGCAGATACTTTTGAAAAAAAGTACCGCCCCCTGCTGGAACAACCTTCACCGGAAGACTTTCCCATCCAGACCCTGATTGCGGATTACAAGGAGATCATCACACTTTCGGCGCGTCTGGGTTCATTCGCCTACCTGTCATTCGCCGAAAGAACCGACTCTTCGGAAGCGGGAACGTTTCTTCAGAAAATTCAAACACGGCTTACAAACATTCAGACCCGGCTGGTCTTTCTCGACGTGCTCTGGACCCGGCTGGATAAAACCACGGCCGAAAGAATTCTCCATCAGCCCGAAGCTGCAGAACACCGTCATTTTCTGGAAACGCTTCGGATTTATGCGCCCCACACGCTTTCGGAGCCAGAAGAAAAAATTCTCGCCGAAAAAGCCAACACCAGCAGCCGGGCTTTCGCCAGGCTTTTCGACGAAGTCCTCAATAATTTTTCGTTTTCCTATGACGGCAAACTCAAGACAGAATCCGAAGTCCTGGCATTGCTGCATTCTCCTGACCGAGAAACTCGGAAAAAGGCCTCCGAGAGCCTGGGGGCCGGCCTTTCGGACAACACGCGCACGCTGAGTTTTATTTACAATAGAATTCTGGAAGACCACCGCCTTGACATGAAATTACGCGCTTATCCGCACCCGATGAGCGCGCGCAATCTCGCCAACGAAACTTCTCTGGCGCAGATCACAGACCTGATGACCTCTGTCAAAAAGGCCTACCCGATCGCCCAGCGATATTACCGCCTGAAGCAGAAATTGCTGAAGCTTCCCGAACTCTATGATTACGACCGTTACGCGCCGCTGGAAAAAACCAACGAGCGGATCTCTTTTGATGAGTGCCGGAAAATCGTTCTCGAAGGCTACCGAGCCTTTTCCCCGGAAGCCGCGAGAATCGTGGAAATGTTTTTTGAGGGCCGCTGGATTGACGCGGAAGTCCGTCCCGGAAAACGCGGCGGAGGATTCTGTTCCCTGACCACGCCGGAAGCTCACCCTTACATCCTGGTGAATTACACCGGAAGTCTCCGCGACGTGATGACGGTCGCTCATGAACTCGGCCACGGTCTGCACCAGGTGCTGGCGGGAAAGCGCGTCGGCGTGCTTGAAGCCTCCGCGCCGCTGACCATGGCGGAAACAGCGTCTGTCTTCGGAGAAATGCTGATCTTCGAAAAAATTCTTGAGAAGGAAACGGACCCGGGCCGCAGGCTCTCCCTTCTGGCAGGAAAAATTGACGACAACTTTGCGACCGTTTTCCGACAGATCGCCATGACGGATTTTGAACTCCGCGCCCATGAAGCCGGGCTGAAGTCAGGAGAACTTTCTGCGGAAGCCTTAAGCGATGAATGGATGGCGGCCAACAGCGAGTTGTACGGCAGCAGTGTGATTCTGACGCCTGCATACCGCCATGGATGGAAATACATCCCTCATTTTATCCATTCTCCCTTTTACTGTTACGCCTACGCTTACGCTCAGCTCTTTGTCTTCGCGCTGTTTAAAAAATACAAGTCTTCGCCAGCCGATTTCACCGGAAAGTATTTTGAAATATTGTCGCTGGGCGGATCCAGAAAGCCGGAAGAACTCGCAGCCCTGGCAAACCTGGACCTTAATCAGGCGGGATTCTGGGAAGCGGGATTGAAAATGCTGGAAGAACTGGTTTCGGAAGCGGAATCACTCGCAGAAAAAAAGGGCTTCTGAACGCAGAAACCTAAAGGTCAATGCGGTCTTTACCCGGATTGTCCGCCGGGCGGAAATTCTGCAGAGCGGTCTCGGCGACTCTTCTCAGATAAAGACTCAGTACGATTGTCGCAATCAATCCCCCGGCAAGCAAAGCCCAGTCAGCGGGCGGCCTTCCGCGCCCGGGCGATTCAAGAAACGCCAGGTCTCCCAGAAGAGTTCCCGCATAGGCTGCCGCAAAAGCGGCGGGGATACTCCCGGCCATGGAGGCAAAAAAGTATTCCCAAACGGAAAGCTGTGTCAAACCGAACGCGTAATTGCCGATCCAGAAAGGGAAAATCGGAGACAACCGGGCAAGAACGATAATCTTCCACCCGCGAACGCTCACAGCGGATTCGATCGCGTTAAACTCACGGTTATGCGCGAAAAACTTTTGCACAGGCTCCCGCGCCGCGTATCGGCCGATCAAAAAAGCCGCAGCAGCGCCCAAACCTCCGCCAAGAAGACTGAGGGCACCTCCCTTCGCGACTCCAAACAAAATACCGGAGGCCACAGCGAAAATAAATCCCGGAACCAGACAAACACAGGACAGCGCGTAGAGGACGACAAAAACGGGCGCGGCCCAGACACCGAGCGTATCGATCCAGTCAAGCGTTCTCTGGAAAATACCGGAACGGTTAATCCCCCAGATGGCGGCAATGACAGCGATCCCGGCAAGAACCCTGAGGAAGATCTTGATGCGGGGACTCATGGCTGAGAAGCGGGGAGTTCTGCCGGCTCCCGGATCTGGGTCCGGACGGTGTGCGGCTGTTTGGTAAAAAGATAGTGCGCGACAAACCACTCTTCTCCCTCTTCATAGCCGAAGAGTTCAGCGCAGGCCATAAAAAATACCCTCCAGTAAACCCACCATTTCCGCGACTCTGCCCCATAGGTCTTTTCGAAAAGCGGCGCAAGAGAAGATCTCGCGGCATCCATTTTCTTCAGCCAGGCTTCACAGGTTTTCTGGTAATGAACACCGCTCACACGCCAGCGTTTCAAGATGCGGAGGTCTTTCTGGAAAAACAAAAAGAGGTCTTCCGAAGGCATCTGCCCGCCGGTAAAAAAATACTTCGCCATCCAGCTCTGGGTCCCTTCCGCGACAAAAGGGTAGGCAAACTCGCGGTGCGCGAACACATGAACAAATAAAAGACCATCCGGCTTGAGCCAGCCGCTGACGCGCTCAAAAAGCTTTTCATAGTTGCGCATGTGTTCAAACATTTCGATGGAAACAATCCGGTCAAAGCGCCAGTCCGTATCAAACTGGTTCATGTCACTGGTGAGAATCTGGAGGTTCTTCAGCCCTTTTTCCTCAGCGCGGGCCAGAATAAAAGCACGCTGTGTCGCGGAATTGGAAACGCCAAGCACCCGGCTCATGGGAAACCGCTCGGCCAGATAAAGCGACAGAGAGCCCCAGCCGCAGCCGAGATCAAGAATATCCTGGCCGTTTTCCAGACGCGCGCGCTTAACATACAGATCAAGCATCGCGTCTTCCGATGCGTCCAGGGTTTCCACACCTTGAGGCCAGAAACCCGAACTGTATTTCAATTTCTTTCCGAGAACCTTTTCGAAAAACTCCGCGGGAACTTCGTAGTGCTGCTCATTGGCAGCGCCCGTTTCAATTGCGATGGGACTTTGCCTGATTTCAGCGGCATAGGCCATCAGCCGCTCCGAAGCTTCTTCAGAACCTCCGCGAGACTCCGTGCCCAGCTTTTCTTCCAGCTGGGCGCGTATCGCCTGGCGGATCACAAAATCAGGAACAAAACCCGAGGCGAGTATTTTCTCGTACCACATAGACACCTGCTACTTTTTGGGAAACCAGGGAATGAACTTGGATGTTTTCTGCTGATAGTCCCGGTAATCGTCTCCCCGGGAACGGAGCGCCTGCTCTTCAGCCTTCGGGATGCCGGTGACATTAAAAAGAAAATGGAAAATGAGCGCGGGACAAATCACCGTCACAATTCCATAGGGCGAACCCAAAGCGAAGACAAAAAAGGCGCACCAGATCATGAACTCAAAAAAATAGTTCGGGTGCCGGGAATAATTCCATAATCCCAAACGGCATGTCTTTCCCCTGCTTGCCGGATCGGCCTTAAACGCTTCAAGCTGAAGATCCGCGGCTGTTTCACCGATGAACGCCGCAAGCCAGAGCAGAACACCCAAAACTTCAATCCCTGAAAGGCCGGGCCGGGGATTCATGCTGATAATCAGAAAAGGGAGTGAAAAAACGGCCGCGACAATTCCCTGAAGAATGTAAAAACGGAAGAGTTTAAAATCCCGCTGCTCTCCCCACCCGGTCAAAAGCTCTTTATAGCGGGGGTCTTCGGGTTTCCCGGCCACTCTCATAAAGAAAATAAACGCTGCCAGGCGCATTCCCCAGAAAACCGCCATTAAGGTCACGAGGAATTTTCTCACGGGATCACCGTCCGCCATGGTTCCGTATAAAACCGCCATCACGGCAATCATCGAAGCCCAGGCAGGATCAACAATGCTCGCTTTGTTGATTCTTTTGGCCAGAAGCCACAGGAGCGACATAAAGACGAGAGCGAAAGAAAGCGCGGAAAGAAAAAAAAGCGTGAAGGTCTGCACAAAACTCCTTTAGCGGGGATTTCTCAACAGAAGATTTTCCAGAGGCTCTTCTTTTTTAAGCCGGCAAAGCTGGATCAGCATGTAGGACGCGATCGCGAAATTCCCTAGAATCATGATCAGAAGAAACCAGAGCCCGCGCCTTATCAACCCACGCTCTTTGTACGCGACCCAGACGTAAAAAGTCAGAAACGCGAAGTACGTGTCACAAAGCGTCGCCTGGAACCATTTGTCATTCCAGAGTTCCTGTCCCGCCTCCATCACGCTGCGGTCAAGAGAAGCACTGACGGTTATCCAGGTCATGACCGCGAGCACGGAAAGAAAAAGAAGCTTCAGGAAAATTCTCATTCGCCACCCAGCAGTTTGTCTCTGAATTTCTTGTTGGCGGGTGTCTCCGAAAGCCAGATCCCCATGTAAGCACGCGCGAAGTCTTCACCCGGAAGCGTAATAATTTCACGGTCATTGAGCAGAAGCGTTGTCCCTGTGCCCGGCGTATACCGCAGCTCGTAGCGGTCGTCCTTGCCGACCTTTTCATAGGCGGCGGCAATACGGTCCAGCCGTTCCTGCAGCGCAGGAAAATCCACTTCCGGATTTTTCTTCAGAATTCTTTCCGCCGCGTCATTCATCCACTTCACCTTGATACCGCGGTGATAATGAAGGATCAGTGACTTGGGAATATCCGCCTGGGCTTCGGCAGGGGTATCCACACCTTCAGGGGCGTAAAAAGCTCCCGAATACATATCCAGTTTCAAATACTGCAGAAGTCCGGTCCCCCGCAGAGGAAGTTTCTGCCCGCCGACTTCCCTTTCAGGCGGAAAACAAGCTCCGTGAGGACAGGATGAGGAAGTTCCGGAGGCCAGGGCCAGGGCAGTGCCTGCCATCAGTACCGCGAGAAAAAAAACACTGACAAGGCTCTTTTTCATGCTTTTACCGCGGAAGATTTCGCCTTGCGGTCAGCCGCAATCCGCTTCGCTTCTTCATAGACTTCGCGCGGCGGCTTACGCAAATCCCAGACGATTCCGAACCAGGAAAGCGCTTTGAGAATATAATGCGTCACATCAATTTCCCACCAGTAAAAACCCATCCGTTCCGAAGACGGGAACCGGTGATGATTGTTATGCCAGCCCTCTCCCATCGTAAGAATCGCGACAAAGGCATTGTTATGGCTCATGTCCTTGGTATTAAAACGCCGTCCGCCCCACAGGTGCGCGACGGAGTTCACCATAAACGTCACATGGTGCAGAACGATTGTGCTGATAAAAAATCCCCACACAACGATCTGAAGAGGTGAAGTCCCAAGCTGAGGCGCGAAATGCTCCAGCGCGTAACCGGCTGCAGTCAGCATCCCCAGCATAAACAAAGCGGGAAATTTCTGATGCTCATGTAAAAAGCGGAGTTCCGGATAAATCATCAGATCAGGAACAAGCTCGTCAGGCTTCAAATTCGCGTTTTTTTTGCACATGACCCAGCCCATATGCGCCCAGAAAAACCCCCGGACTCCCGGCGGATGAGCGTCAAATTCCGTGTCCGCGAAGCGGTGGTGCTGGCGGTGATGAGCGGCCCACCAGAGAGGATCTTTTTGAAGAGAACAGGCCCCGAGAAACGCGAGCACAAATTGAAAGAAGCGGGATGTTTTAAAAGACCGATGTGAAAAATAACGGTGATAACCGGCCGTCAGCCCGAACATTCGGGGCAGAAGCGTCAGAAAAAAAACAGCAATGGCCGCGGGGCTCCAGCCGGTAAGGAAAACAAGCAGACAGCCCGCGTGCAGAAAAATAAAGGGAAGATTTCCGAGAAGTTCAATGCGTTCGTCATCACGGCCCGGAGCTTCCGGATGTCTAGGAATCTTGATTTCCTGGCTTTCCTGCATAAGCAAAACCCCCAACATGGTCCAGCGTTCGGTTGCCGGCTCGCGTCAGAACAATCTGAATATTGTTCAAATACCGTCCGGCAAAACCTGCTTCACAATAACTCAGATAGTATTCCCACTTGCGGCAGAAAGGCTCGTCAAAACCCAGCTCGCCAAGACGCGCGGAGGCCGCTTTGAAGCGGTCGCGCCATTCACGAAGAGTCACCGCGTAATTGGGCCCGATATTCTCAAGGTGCTCCACAAAAAAATTCGAGGAGCGCGTCATGGTTTGACATAATACCTGAAGCGACGGTAAATGTCCCCCGGGGAAAATATGTTTCTGGATCCAGTCGCAGCCGCGCCGGTAGGACTCATAGCGCTGGTCGGGAATCGTGATCGTCTGGATCACAGCAAGACCTTCGGGCTTCAGCAGCCGGTCGCAGGTCTCAAAAAAAGTTCCCAGGTATTCATGCCCGACAGCTTCCAGCATTTCAATGGAGACAATGCGGTCAAACTTTCCCTTCATCTCCCGGTAATCGCAAAGTTTAAATTCAATGCGGTCTTCAAGCCCAAGCGCCTTTACACGCTCTGTCGCTTCTTTGAGCTGTTCTTTGGACAGCGTAATTCCTGTCACCCGGCAGCCGGTTTCCTGCGCCGCCTTGATTGCGAACCCGCCCCATCCGCAGCCGATTTCCAGCACATGATGCGACGCGTTGATTCCTGCTTTTTCTATCATCCTCTGAAGTTTGTTCTGCTGGGCGGCCAGAAGGGTGTCTGAAGGGTCGAGATAAATCGCGCTGGAATACAGCATGTTGTCATCCAGGAAGGTGCGGAAGAAATCGTTGCTTAGATCGTAATGATCGCCGATATTCTTGCGGCTGCCGGTGAGCGTGTTTTTTCGGCTGAGATGCCGATAACGGTTGACCCAGTCCGCGAAACCCTGAAAAAAAGAAGGTTTCGCGGAAACAGCCGGCTTGTTATCCACGAGAAGCCGGAGAACGGCCGTCAGATCGTCCGTATCCCAGTCTTTCTCAACATACCCCTCACCCAGCCCGATTCCGCTGTCTTTGACAAGGCGCCAGAAAAACCGGTGCTGGCGGATCCTGATGCGGGCCGTGACCGGCGAGCCGGCTTGTCCAAAGGATTGACTGCGGCCGTCCGGAAAGGTCAGCTCAAGACGCCCTTTTTCCAGGCGCGACAAATAACGTTCCACAAAAATGCGGCTCGCGTTTTCAAGCCAGGTCGCCTTGCGGACTCGAAGAGTATCGGGACTGTCAGGAACAGGTTTTGAATGCACGGGGAGCTTCTTTCCAAAATAAAGTTTAAAGGCCTGCCAGTGAATTCTGGGAAGGGTCAAAAGCACGCTGAAGGGATAGACCAGAAGGGTTTTAAGAAGAACTCCCGTTTCCAGACTTTTCCCGCGCCCGGTCATTCTTGAGACCAGCGCGTAGTGCCCATCCTTTTTCAGGTTAACCTGAATCTCCAGATTTTCACCTGCCGGCGAGTATTTAAACTCATAAACACCCTTTCTGTCAAAAAAAGGCGAAACATGAAATTTTTTCTCGGTTTCGTAATGTCCTTCAAACCCGGGAAGAGCTCCCAGCGGATCACGTGTCACGTATAGGTGCATCTCACCGAAGGTATTATTCACCTGGGCAGCCGTGCAAACCAGCCGCTGATCCGTCCCATAACAATAAAAGAAGCTGGCCGGGTTAAACACATAGCCCAAAACGCGGGCCGTGGTCACAAGCTCCACTCGCGCGATCGTTTCATGGACTCCCCGCTCTTTCAAAAGGCGGGAAAGTTTTTCACGGATGCTTCCCCCGCCCGCGCTGAGGTAATCCCGTTCATAAAGAGAAACAAGATTGAAGCGGTTCAGACTGAAAAAAGGGATTCTTTGGTCAAGCAGCTGAAGTTCATCGAGGTCAAAAACATAGAAATAAACCGGGTAGGTAAATTCATGCCGCACAGGCATCAGACGCGCGTGAAAAATTTCTCCGGTATAAATTCTGGAATTCATAAAGGGTCCAGCCCCTGTCCAAAGAAACTCGTGACGGCAAGCGCGGACTTCACAGCGTCTTCGTGAAAGCCGTAGCCGAAATAACTGCCGCAAAAAAATGTTCTTCGGACTCCGTTCAGAGATGGGAGTTTCTCCTGGGTTCTGAGCGAGTCCCAAGTGTAGGAAGGGTGCGTGTAATCAATTTGTTTAATCACGCTCTGCGGGTCGAGCGGCTGATGACGGTTCAAAGTCACAAAATAGTTTTTCACGGTCTTCAGATTCTGAAGACGATTCATATCATAGGTGAGTGAAACCGGGCTGACGGCAGCCGGACTGTTTTCCAGAATATAATTCCAGGATGCCCAGGATTTCTTTGTCCACGGCATCGCGGATTCATCCGTGTGAAGAACCGTGCGGTTGCGGGTATAGGTCCAGGCCCCAAGCAATTGCTGCTCTTCCGCGGAAGGGTCCCCCAGCATCCGCAAGGCTTCATTGGCGTGCGCGCCGATGACGACGCAGTCAAAATCTTCTTCGCGGCCGTTTTTAAGCGCGACCGTTACCCGGTCCGGGCGGCGGTAAACAGCTCCGACTTCACTCTTCAGCGACAAGCTGCCGCGGAACTCCGCGAATATCGCTTTCACATACGCCTGACTGCCGCCGGGAACAGTCATCCAGTTCGGCCGCCCCTTGAGCGCCAGAAGACCGTGGTTATCAAAAAAACGCAAAAAAGATTCTGCCGGAAAATCACACATCTCAGCCGTGGGCGTCGACCAGATCGCGGCACCCATTGGCATCAGATAAAAATCCATGAAAGGTTTTGAATACCGCCCTTTCTCCAGATAGGCGCCCAGAGTCTGAGCGCCCAGAGCGCCGGAATGAAGGTCCCGTGTGCTCTCCCGGTTAAAACGGAGAATGTCCCTCACCATGAAAATGAAAGCGGGCCGTAAAAGATTCCTTTTTTGCGCGAGCAGCCCGGCCGGAACATAACTGGAATAAGTGAGACGATGGCGCTCACTGGAAAAACTGAAAGACATATCGCTGGGCTGCCCCTTCAGACCGAGGCGGGCAAGCAGCTTGATAAAGTGAGGATAATTGCGGTCATTAAAAACAATGAACCCGGTGTCCACGGGAGTTCCGGCATCCGGCCCCTCCGGAATAACTACGGTATTCGTGTGTCCGCCGGGATAATCATTCTTTTCAAAAATCGTCACCTGATGTTTTTCAGACAAAAGGTAAGCCGCAGTCAGTCCCGCCGCGCCGGCGCCCAGCACTGCGATTTTCAGGCCAGGCTTTTTATAATCCAAGACGCTGTTACTCAAGGGTTCCTCCAAGATGTTTCACAGCCTGCGGTCTGCCCTGCTTGGCGCGCGCATATTCCCAAATACGCCAGTCAAGTTCATAGGCTTTCATTTTCAACTCTTTCGCGGCCCGGCACAAAATCCCAACCGCCTGAGCGTCTGTGAAAGGCCGTCCTGCCAGCTCAAGAAGATAACGTTTCACATGCGTGTCAGGTTTCACGGACTCCACACCAAGCCTCATGACAAGCCACTGATACACCGCGTATCCTAACCCCGGCACACGCCCTTGAAAATCAGGCTCGTATTGACTGCGAAAAGCCCAGGCACGCAGGGATTCTTGATCCTGAACACCCTGTTTGTCAAAAAAAAAGATCAGCCGTCTTAAAAGAGCCGCCCTCGTCCAGTATTTGTAACCCCACAAAGACTCCGCCAACGCGGTATTTCCCTTCTTCGTATCGGGAAAGCGCCGGGTCCAGACACTCAGCGCCTGATGTGTGCGGATCTTCGCTGCCGCGTATCGGCGGTAATGCTCCAGAGCCTTGTTCAGGACACGGGCATGCATTCGAAAATCCAAAACAGTCACCAGAAGGTTGGTCACATAATCTTCCACAAGATACTGACCTTGAGCCGGAGGTAAAGCCCGGCAGGCCGAAAGTATTTTCCGGAATTCTTTTTCAGTAAACGGCTGGCGGTTATCGGGGGGATTAGAACTATGCTTCAGCGGGTTTTTGTTTTTTAAACGTGTCATAAGCGGCCAGCGTCCTTCGCCGGGCAAATTCGTGATCGACCACCGGTTTCGGGTAATCTTTTCCCAGCTGAATGCCGGCCGAGAATAGAATTTCTGCGGGCGCTTCCCAGGGACGGTGAATCCATTTTGCGCCGAGTCCCGACAATTCAGGAATCCAGCGCCGAACGTACGCGCCTTCCGGGTCAAACTTCTCACCCTGCAAGACCGGATTAAAAACGCGGAAGTAGGGCGCCGCGTCGGCTCCGCAGCCCGCGACCCACTGCCATCCGAGCGTATTGTTGGCCAGATCCGCGTCAACAAGTGTGTCCCAAAACCATTCCGCTCCGCGCTGCCAGGGCACAAGAAGGTGCTTCACAAGAAAAGAAGCCGCGACCATGCGCACGCGGTTATGCATCCAGCCCGTGTGCCAGAGTTCGCGCATCCCCGCGTCCACGATCGGATACCCGGTTTTTCCGGTCTGCCAGGCTTTAATCAGAGCGTTGTCATTCTTCCACGGGAAATCGGCATAAGCTTCGCGCAGAGGTTTGTCGGGAGTTTCCGGAAAATGAAAAAGAAGATGATGCGCGAAATCACGCCAGCCCAGCTGACGAAGATAACCCGAGGAGCTTCTTCCCTCTTTACGGATTGTGTGCCAGGCGCGCCGAACACTGACCTGCCCGAAATGAAGATAAGGAGAAAGTCTTGAGGTTCCGCGCAATTCAGGCCGGTCACGGTCATTGAGATAGCGGGGCAAAGGTTCTCCGCTGAAATCCTTGAGACACTTCGCAGCTCCTCCGCAGGTCATGTCCCAGGATTCGCGAAATCCAGCAGCCCAATCAATGCGGGGTTCAAGTCCGAGATCCTTCAATTTTAATGACGCGGGCCACTTTGACGGTGAAGGGATTTTTCCCGGAACGGCAAGCGGTTCGGCCGGAGAAGGCAGCGCCAGGCATTTGTTCCAAAACGCCGTAAAAACTTTAAAAGGCGTGCCGGAACCGGTCTTCACTTCCCAGGGTTCAAACAAGAGAGCTGAATTAAAAGTCTCCACATGAAGGCCTTTGTTTTTCAGCGCCTGCTTGATCAGACTGTCGCGTTTCACGAGCTCAGGCTCGTAGCGCCGGTTCCAGAACACAGCGTCGGCACCTGTTTCCGCGATAAGCTGACCGAGCGATTCAAGAGCCGGCCCTTTGCGGATGATAAGCCGTGAATTTTTCTTCTCCAAAAGCGCTTCTAAATCCGCGAGGGCTTGATGAAGCCAATAAAGGGCCGCACCGCCCGCCGCCCAACGGCCTTCCTCTTGAGGCGAATCAATAAAGACAGGAATGACCTCGCCGCCGCGTCTCACCGCTGCCGACAAAGCAGGCTGATCTTCGAGACGGAGATCGAGACGAAACCAGACCAGGGAAATATGTTTGCTCATGGAAATTCCGGTGTGAGAGTTTTGCTGCGTCTTTTAAGGTTTTTTAAGCGCTGCGGGAGTCAACGCTGAAACGGCCGGGACCGGCGATCATAAACATCACGGCCGCCGTGCCGTAAGCCAAAGCCAGTTCCTTATCAGAAAACGGATCGCCTGCGTGTTTAAGAAACGCGGCGGCGGCCATCGTAACCGCGACAAAAAAAGCGGAAGGCCGGGTATATAATCCGAGAATAATAAAAATGCCGCCCGCAAATTCCGAAAGCGCCGCGGACCAGGCAAAAAACTCAGGGAACGGAAACCCCATTGAGGCAACGCCGCGGGCGAAAGCATCCATTTTACCGCCAAAAATTTTCACGGCCCCGTGCGAGGCGATTCCCGCGCCCATCAAAGCGCGGAACCACAAAAGTCCGGCATGAAGAAGAATTTCTTTCCGCGCATCTTTCATTTTTCTCTAATTCCCATGATGAGCGGTAACCCATCTGACGGTTCCGCTTTCAGAACGCATCACCACGCTCGTTGTGACAGGCCCCCGCCGGGTAAAACGGACGCCTTTCAAAAGACTGCCGGTCGTAATTCCCGTCGCGGCAAACGCGCATTCTCCGTGAACCATATCATCAATGGAATAAACCCGGGAGGAAGGCTGAAGAGTGCCGTCATCCGCCGCAATCTGGGCAAGAAAACCGCCTTTCAAGCATTTCATCGCGCAGGCGGTGATCACCGCTTCAGGGGCGCCGCCGACACCATAAAGAAGATCAATACCGCTGTCGGGAAGACATGTCGCGATTGCGCCCGAAATATCGCAGTCCTGGATCAATTTAATCCGCGTACCGATTCTGCGCAGGCTTTTGATCACCGATTCGTGGCGGGGTCTGTCCAGAATGCAAACGATGATATGGGAGGCATCCTTGCCGGTCGCTTTGGAAACAAGTTCAATCGTCTTTTCAATCGGATCCGTTAAACTCAAAGTGACGCGGCTGGCAATCTCAGGCCCGTAAGCAAGCTTGTTCATGTAATAGGCTTCTGTGGCGAAAAGTCCGTTTTCCTCACCGACCGCCAGAACGCTCAGTGCTTCGGGCCCGGAAGTGACGGTCGGCCGGGTCCCATCGATCGGATCAATGGCAAGCTCACAGAAAACAGCGTCCGCATCATGGGCCCGAAGGCCCACTTTTTCACCCGAGAACAACCCAAAACTTTCGTCCTTTTTACCTTCGCCAATCACGATTTTCGCGGCAAAATCAATTCGGTTCAAGCGGTCACGCATGGCCTCCGTGGCCGCTTTATCGGCGCTCAGCTTATCGCCTGTGCCCACCCATTTGGAGGCCGCGAGCGCGGCAGCCTCGGTCGCGCGTAAACTGTCGAGCGTCACATTCAGCATGGTTCAGTCTTTCCCCTGGGAATTGCTTTTTTCGGAATTTCCGGAAAAATGGTCAATAATCCGGCCAAGCACGCCTTCAGATTTGCCCTTCAACTGGCCGGCCGGACCGCGGAAAATTTTCACAGTAATCAAAAGTCCGTTTCCCCAGGGCCAGAACATGGCCATCGCGCCGTCTTCACCGCCCGCGCGGACATAAAGAATCTGGTCAGGACGAATGCCCCCGTGCCGCGCAGTCAGATGAACTTGTTCAGGCGAGGGCTTCTGGCCTTCGGGCTTCGCGGCAGAGCCGAAAAAGCGGTCCATCGCGGTAATCATCGCGGGAAGAGATTCTCGGGGAATCACGATTTCGGTGTAGATTTCCGTGTCCGCGCGGACGTGATCGTGCTTCACACGGCGGACTTCCTTAACAAAATCTGGGTAATTCATAGGCCTCTTGTTTAGGCTTAAAGAGCTTAAAAAACGGTGAAAATAATACCTTTAGGATCGGCTGATTCCCTACGGAATGGAGTTTTTTTTAAACCTTTGGTTCTTCCACCGTAACGGAAATCATCTTCACCGGCTCCAAAGGCTTGTCCTGCGCTGAACGCGGCACCGAGCAGATTTTCGCGACAACATCCAGGCCTTCCGTGACCTTTCCAAAAACACTGTGTTTTCTATCCAGCCAGGGTGTTGCCGCTTCCGTGATAAAAAACTGACTTCCATTCGTGTCAGGACCGGCATTGGCCATGGAAAGAATTCCGGGCTGGTTGTGACTGAGATCGGGATGGAACTCGTCCTTAAACTGATACCCGGGACCGCCCCTTCCCGTGCCCGTCGGATCGCCGGTCTGAATCATAAAGCGCGGAATCACGCGGTGAAAAATGAGGCCGTTGTAAAATCCTTTTTTACTGAGCGAAGCGAAATTTTCCACAGTCTTGGGGGCCTTGTCGGCAAATAACTGGACGCGAATGTCTCCGAGACTTGTTTTGATAAGAGCGTTCACCTGACATCCCCTTTTGTTTAGTTATCTTTTCCGGACGGCGGCACAAAGGTCGTCGTGTTCGAAAGATAACGGTTGGCGGCTACAGCCTGCACATTTTGATAAACTCTTGGCGGCTGTTTGAATCCATAAGAAGTTCCGGCATTATACGAGGCTCCAGCGCTGCCCAAACGGCTGTTCAGGTTTACCGGCAACGGCTGTTGTATTCCCGCCGCTCCAGGATTTGCGTAAAGAGAGGTACGGGTCGGTAAATTTGTCTGAACCGCCGGAAGAACCTGATGAAGCACGCCCTGAGGATTGCCCCGCGCTGTTTCAGCCGCAGCCTGACCCGTCCGGCGGAGCCAGTCCTCCGTACTCGCGGCCAGCAGAACTGTCCCCTGAAAAAAAACAAATAAAAGCATCCAGAAGCCAAGAGGGACGAGCTTCCTGTAACCGGGCACCAACTTCATAAAAAAGAATCTCCTCAACAGGTGTTTTGCCGGGCGTATCATACCACGGCCTTGAAACAGCCGCCAAACCGTTCAAAGAATCCCTTCAAAAGGCCTGAAAATCTATTTATAAAAGAGAGGGTGATTTTTTAATAGATTTTCGGGGGTTTTAACAAAGGAAATCCTTGGGCCCTGAAACCTTTCCGGCTAGAGTTCTTACATGAATCTCTAACGCTGATTTATAAGGAGCCCGCCATGACCGAAAGCCTGTATCTGAGTCCTGAATCCTCTCTGCGGCTAAACAAACTTCTCGATCAAATGGAAGACCTTTTGAAAACGGATCCAGGCTCAGGCCTCAGGATGCAGCTTCTCCGCCATAATCTTTTCGATCTTGTACGGCCGCTGCCGCTGACCTCTCAAACAAGAAAAAAAACGGAAACCCTGCTGTCTTTGACTGAAAAAAGCACGGCTGATGCACACTGCGGAGAAGAGGTGAGAAACACCATCCTCAGCCTGCGCGCGATTTACCGGATTGGGGACAATTCCGATTCGTCCGCCGGACCGAAGTTCGGAAAATGTGTTTTAATTTAAACGTTCCGAACCCAGAACATCTAACAAAACTGAACTGGACTATGATTTTTCGTTTACACCCCAGTTTTGTTAGGCGCTCCGAAACGAAACTTCCGTTCAGCTCCCCGCTCAAGTTCCAGCGTCCCCGCCAAGCGATCCTCCCGGCCATCCTCGGCTTTGATCAGAAACTCGTAATCCATGAGAAGATGTCTTGGAGGATTTGACAGTTCAAAGGGAACACCCGCGACAAAAAGAGGTCCAAACGGAACGGGCCGAAGACCGACAAGCGCGCCTTCTTCAAAGTGCACAGCCCTGGCAAAGTCAGGGTTGGAAGAACGGCGGCCTTCGAGAAAAACAGCGTTCCCCTCAGGGCTTCGAACGGCAAGACGCAACACATTAAAACTCACCGGCGTCCTTTTGGCCGTTTCAGGATTGAATGAAAAGGACAGGTGCAGCCAGAAGGAGTCGCCCTGGCGGTTTTGGTGAGGTAAAGAAAAACCGGTATAAAGACCTTCGAAGGTATTGGGAATCGCGGCCGTGTAGCCGGAGGAACGGCCTAACGGAGGGTGTCCTTTTTCGTAATAATAATAGACCTCCGACCGGGAAGAGAAAAAAAGGGCCGCAGCAAAGACAGTGCAGGCAGCGGCAAACACTTTAACCGCCTTTGCGGACAAACTCATGCCGCCGCTTTTTTCGAAGAAACCAGAGAACACGCGAGGCCCAGCCACCCGGCCAGAAGGAGAAGTCCGCCAATGGGCGTCACAGCCCCCCAGGCTCGGACACCGGAAAGAACCAGAATATAAAGGCTGCCCGAAAAAATCACGGTCCCCGCAAAGAAAAAAACTACTGAAGGCCGGAAAAAACGGCTGTGGAGAGAGGCGGGCAGAAACGAAACACAAAGAAGAACGATCGCGTGATACATCTGGTAACGCACGCCGGTTTCAAAAACAGCGAGCCGCTCCGGTGTCACTTCGTTTTTCAGAGCATGCGCTCCGAAAGCGCCGAACATTACCGCCAAAAAACCCAGCACGCAAGCGGCCGTCCAGGCGATACGGCAGGGAGAAGCTGTTTGCGCAGATTGCGGCATTACGTCACCTCACACGCGTGCAGGAGCTGAATCAAGCGTTTTGGAAATAATCTCGTAAACATCGCGCGACAAATGAGGCACAGCGAGAATCCGGCTGAGTTCAGCTCCCATAAGACTCCTCATCTTGTCATTGAGGCGGGGATATTTCTTGAACACGCTGGAGAGCTTCGCCGCAGCGCTCGGGTTGTAGCCGTCAATTTCCAGAATTTTCTGAGCTAAATACGCGTAGCCGGCGCCTGAAGATTCATGAAAACGCGGAAGATTCTGGCCAAAAACACCAAAGAGAGCCCTGATTTTGTTTGGATTTCGGGAGTCAAAAAGAGGGTCTTTTTCAAGCCTGCGGACCGAGGCCAGCGCGCCTGGCGCTTTAGAACCCGCCTGCGCAGCGAACCATTTATTCATGACCAGAGGGTTGCTCTGCCACTTTTCCCGGAAAGAGGATAGAGCTTTTTCCTTTTCACGACTGTCGTTCTGACACATCAGTTCCAGCGCGGTAATCTCATCTGTCATGTTGGAAGCAGACTCGAATTGACTCTGCAAAAGCGCGTTTGTTTCCGGTGTGTTCAAAACGGAAAGATAACGCAGAGCGGCGTTCCTGAGGCTTCTTCTGCCAACGGAGGCGGCGTCCACCGTGTAGGGCCCTTCTGCGTGAAGCTTCCGGTAAATCTCTTTAAAGAGACCTTGATGACGAACAGCAAGCGCTTTGACAAGCGCTTCCCGGGCCGCGAAAGCCGCTTCAAAATCACAAACTTCCATCGGCTCTGTAAGGGCGGTAAGGCTGGGAAGAATCACGGCCTCCGCGACAAATGCCGGATCCAGCTTTTCATCCGCAAGAAGTTTCCCAATCGCGCCGAGAAAACCTTCAGAAGGAAGCGGTGTTTTTTTCTCCTGAACCATTTCAATCATGTCGCGAAGACATGACTGCGCAAGATTCTGGCCCGCCTCATAGCGGTTAAAAGGATCTGAATCGTGCGCAAGCAAAAACGCCAGATCTTCCTCTGTATAATCAAACTCGACTTTAACCGGGGCTGAAAAGTTTCTCAAAAGCGATGGAATCGGACGGCGGGAAATCTGTTTGAAAGTAAAACTCTGCCGGGGCTTTGAAATCACAAGAACCCGGGTCTCCCCCTCGCTTTTGATCACATGACCATGAACATGCAGCGGAAGGTCACGCCCATCAGGATCCAGAAGACCGACGCTTAAAGGAAAGTAAAAGGGACGAGGCTCTGTTTTTTTAACTGTTTGCGGCGGGAGCTGCTCGACGGTGAGCTCATACTCCTGCTTCAGTTCATCGTATTTTTCCGTGATCCGGCAGATCGGTGTGCCTGCCTGGTCATACCAGCTTTTCAGAGGCTCAAGATCAAATCCCGAAGCCTGCTCCATTGCGTAGAGAAAATCTTCCGTCGTAACCGCCTTGCCGTCATAAAGTTCAAAATATTTCGTAATACCTTTTTTGAAGTTCTCCCGGCCGATCAGCGTTTCGATCATGCGGATAACCTCAGATCCTTTATTGTAAACCGTCACCGTGTAAAAGTTATTCACCTGAATATAAGAAGCAGGTCGGATGGGGTGCGCGTTGGGGCCGCCATCCTCGACAAACTGGGAATCCCGCAGGATCCGCACATCACTGATGCGCTTAACCGGACGAGAGCCCATATCCGACGAAAACTCCTGGTCCCGAAATACGGTAAGCCCTTCTTTAAGCGTAATCTGAAACCAGTCTCGGCAGGTGACTCTGTTGCCGGTCCAGTTGTGAAAATACTCGTGCCCGATCACGCTTTCAATCCCATCATAATTCATATCCGTCGCGGTCGCGGGATCGGCAAGCACGTACTGGGAATTAAAAATATTAAGCCCCTTGTTCTCCATCGCGCCAAAATTAAAGGCATCCACTGCGACAATCATGTAGATATCCAGATCGCATTCCAGCCCAAAAGTATCTTCATCCCATTTCATCGCGCGTTTAAGAGACGCCATCGCGTGGGCGCATTTGTACTCATTACCTTTATCCACGTAAATTTTCAGGGCAATACTGCGGCCGGAACGCGTCACAAAAGCGTCTTCCACGGCGCCCAGGTCACCGGCCACAAGGGCGAACAAATAGGAAGGTTTTGGAAAGGGGTCTTGCCATTTTACGAAATGGCGGCCTTCTTCAAGATCCCCCTTGTCCACAGGGTTTCCATTGGAAAGAAGCAGCGGGTACTTTTTCCTCTCGGCCGTGATCGTCGTGGTGTAACGGGCCATAATATCGGGACGGTCAACAAAGTATGTGATTTTACGAAAACCTTCGGGTTCGTTCTGGGTACAGAAAATGGAGCCTGAAACGTAGAGACCTTCGAGAGCCTTGTTTTCAGCAGGATGAATTTCGTTTTGTATTTCGAGTTCAAAAGCTTCCGGAACGCCGGGAATCGTAAGGTGGGAGTCCGTTAACGCGTACCCGGATTCGCTGAGGATCTGTCCGTTCAATTTCACGTCGATCAACTTGAGACGCTCTCCGTTCAGAACGAGCGCCTCGCCCCGGGACGGCACTTCGGGGTTCCGGACAATTTTCATCCTGGAGCGAACCCTTGTCAGGGTTTCGTAAAGGTCGAAGCAAAGATCGATTTCGGAAATCAGGTACGCGGGTTTCTTGTATTCTTTGAGATGGATGACTTTGGGTGCGTCTTCTTTCATATCGCGTGTCCTTTGCCGTCAGTTCGGCTTGATGGAAGCGATATGATACCGCCAGCCAAGGCGGTTCCAAAGCGAAATAATAAAAGGGTTTTTTAGGCGTCACACCGCGACTTCCCCCCTCTCGCCTGTCCGAATGCGGAGAATGTCTTCAATATCAAAAACAACCGCTTTACCGTCACCCAGGTTTCCTGTTTTGCAGATATTTGAAATGATCGCAAGAACGGCCTCAAGATCCTCCGACTTACAATAAAGTTCGATCTTGGTTTTGGGAAGAAACAGGTACGGCTCCGGGCGCGTCTGTTCATTTCCATAGCCTTTAACATCGCTGACGGTCATGCCGTGAATCCCTTTTTCCCTGAGCGCTCTTTCCAATGGAATGAATTTGTGGTTTGGAATAATGCATTCAATCTTCTTCACGTTACTGCTCCTTTTCTCCCATGCGTTAATGGAGGGTTTACATTTTTGTCGCCGGATGGCCGTGAAACGGACTTTCTCCCGCGGCTTCACGCAAGGAAATGCAATCGATATGCCAAGTCTGGAAAGGAGGGTAAGAAGAGCTTTTGCGGGGGGCTAAGGCAGCTGAAAAGGTTCTTCCATTTTTTCTTTTTCAGCTTGAAGACTCTGGTTTTTCCGGGCTGCCTGGGCAACCTGCTGAAGAAGCATCTCTCGCTCCTCAGCCCGGCCTCCCTGCTTTTGCAGCAGTTCGGCAAGTCCGATGGCAGCCGTCAGGTTACCGGGCTGTTCCGCAAGAATTCCCCGGTACCCGCTCTCAGCTTCCTGAAAACGCCCCATCTGGGTGTAAACATCCGCGATCAGGAGTTCCACGTCAAGTTCACGGGGCATCAAAAAACGGAGATGTTCAAGAATTTTTTCCGCCTTCGCGGCCTGACCGTTTTCCTTGTAAGCTACGGAAAGATTAAAAAGAAAACTAGGGTCACGCACCCCTTCATGGAAAATAAATTCCCACTGATTAAGGGCTTCTGCGGGGTCCTTGTTGACGAGCGCCAGCGCCCCAAGGTGATACCGGACGAACAGATCTCCCGGCTTTGAAACATGGAGTTTTTCCAGGAGAGCCTTCGCCTCCGCCTTATGGCCCAGACGCTGTTCAATCAAACTGAGGGCAAATAAGGCCTGGCGGTTGTCCGGCTGAATCTCAAGCGCTTTCTGAAAACTCTGCCGGGCTTCTTCATCCCGCTTAAGCAGCATCTGAATCTTTCCTTTGGCCATCCAGGGATAAAGATCCAGCGGCTGGATACGGATCGCGGCGTCCAGATTCTTCAGAGCGCCCTCAAAGGAGTCATCATCCGCCTGCACCATTGCGGAAAACAGGTTCGAGTGAAAATTGTCAGGATCCAGATCGAGAGCTTTTTGATAAAAACGGTTGGCCTCCGCAAGCTGCCCAAGAATCCGGTAGACGTGCCCAAGCGACATCAGAGCACGAGGATCTTTAGGCTGATCCGCGATCTTGCGGTTCAGTTCCACGATGACACTGTTGATACTGTAATCCAGGTTGGCGTTGGTCATCAGCGCGACATGAAAAATATCGTCGATGTTCCGCTGATAGCTTTCAAAATCGATGTTCATGGGTGAAGGTTCGGAAGCCGAAGCCCCCTTGAGTTCAATCGAGGGCTCTGGCGCTGTTTCCGGATTTCCTACTTCCGCTGTCTGGGCAAATACATTTGAGGACAAAATCGCAAGAACAAGAAAAAAGACAGCTCCGGTTAAACGCATAAAGGCTCCTTAGTCAATTTGTAAAATATGAAATAAAAAGGCGTAATCCAGCGCGACTTCTTTCAAATAATCATAACGTCCTGAGGCTCCGGCATGCCCGGCTCCCATATGCATTTTCATCAGCAGAAGACGGTCTCCCTTCTTCATCTCGCGAAGCCGCGCCGTCCACTTGGCCGGTTCCCAGTATTGCACGCGCGGATCATTCAGGCCTCCGGTGACCAGCATATGAGGGTAATCCTGGGCGCGGATATTGTCATAAGGCGAATAAGACCGCATGAGATCAAAGTATTCTTTCTTCTCGGGGTTCCCCCATTCCTCGTATTCAGGAACCGTGAGCGGCAGCGTGGGATCCAGCATCGTATTAATCACATCGACAAAAGGCACATGAAGAATCGCGCCGTAAAAAAGTTCCGGCCGGGCATTCACAACGGCCCCGATCAAAAGGCCCCCGGCGCTTCCGCCGGACACCACAAGCTTTTCGGGTGTGGTGTATCTTTTTGAAATCATATACTCCGAGCAGGCGATGAAATCCAGGAAGGTGTTTTTCTTTTTCAGAAACTTTCCGTCGAGATACCAGGGGCGGCCAAGATCTCCGCCGCCGCGGATATGCGCAATCGCGAAAATAAATCCGCGGTCCAGAAGGCTGAGACGGTTCGAGGAAAAAGCTGGATCAATCGAAATGCCGTAAGAGCCGTATCCATAAAGGAGGAGAGGCTGCGGCCCCTGCTTTCTCATGTCTTTACGGTAAACCATTGAAACGGGAACGAGCACTCCGTCATGAGAGGGCACCATCAGCCGTTCTGACGCGTACTTTGAGCCGTCATAGCCGCCAAGCACTTCCTGCTGCTTCTTGAGTTCGCGCGTGCGCTTCTTCAGATCATAATCGTAAACCGAGTCCGGCGTCACAAGAGACGAATAACCGAAACGAAGCGTCCCTGTCTCAAATTCCGGGTTATTGCCTTCCCAAACCGTGTAAACAGGCTCGGGAAATTCCACGCGGTGAGAATCTTCCGAAGGCAGATGCTTGATCCAGATGCCGACCAGCCCGGCCGCTCTCTCATAAACAATCAGGTGATCGCGGCAAACGGTCAGTCCCTCAAGACGGACTTCGGGACGATGAGCGATCACTTCTTTCCAGTTTTTCTTTTCAGGCGCGGAATCAGGGGCTTCCATCAAACGGAAATTTTCAGCCTGGTCATTCGTCAGGATAAAAAAACGATTCTCATAATGTTCCAGACCGTACTCCATGTTTTTTTCACGGGGATGCACCAGCTGGAAAGAGCCTTCCGGATTCCCGGACTCAAGAATATGCACCTCAGAAGTTGTTTTGCTGGCCAGGCTAAGCAGCAGATATTTCCGGTCGCGGGTCTTGTCGATCGATAAAAGGAATCCGTCGTCTTTTTCATGATAGACAAGCACATCCTCTGAAGGCGCCGTCCCCAACCGGTGCCGCAAAAGCTTGTACGGCCGTTTCATTTCATCCAGCACCGTGTAAAAAAGTGTCTGATTCTCTTCAGCCCAGACAACACCCGGAGCGGTTCCGGGAATCACATCTTTGAGAATGTTCCCGCTCACGAGGTCTTTGACATAAAGGATATATTCCTCACTGCCGGTGTGGTCTGTGGAGTAAACCAGAAGCTTATGATCCGGGCTCACGCTGAACGAGCCCAGACTGAAATACGAGGAATAACCCGCCAGAGCATTGAGATCCAGCAAAATCTCTTCCGCAGCCTCAAGAGTCCGATGCTTGCGCGCGTAAAGCGGGTACTGCCAGCCCTTTTCGGTCCGGGAATAATAAAAGTAGTCGCCCCGCCGGACAGGCACAGAAAGATCCGTCTCTTTAATCCGCGCAACCATTTCTTCGTAAAGTTTGCGCTGCAGCTCTTCGGTCGGCTTGAGAACGGCCTCAAGATAGGCATTCTCCGCGTTCAGATAATCGAGAACTTCCACGCTGCCGCGATCCTTCATCCAGAAATAATCATCATGGAGCGTCACGCCGTGCACAACTGTCTCGTGTTTTTTCTTCGGCGGTAAAGGCGGGGAAAGTTTTGGGTCTGGTTTCATCATTTAAATCCCAGCTGCTTTTTACGCGCTTGATATTCTTTTTCGTCAATCACACCCCGGTCGCGGGCTTCCTCGATTAGACCCAGCGCCTGTTCCTTCGCTTTGGTGACATTCGCTTTGCCGGGAGGTCCCGAGGGCTTCTCCGAAGCCGAAGCCGGCTCCGCGGGCTCCGTTTTTACGGGCGGTGTCTTTTCCGCCTGTGAGGGCATTGTTTTCCGTTCTTCAGGCTTCCGCACAACCTCGGTTTCAACTTCCGCGGCATCCGAATCTGTCTTGGGCTGTCCAAGATCCTTACGCTTCACAAATTTTACTTCGCGTATTTTCCACAGACGCTTTTCAAGAAGAAGCTTCACGGCATACTCTTCATGAATCGATGAGCGCACAATAAAAGCTGCGGCCTCAGCTTCCCGTCCATCGTCCGATTTTTTTTCAACGCCTGCCAGGGCAGGCGCGATCTGAGCGGCTTTAGCGAGCGCATCATCCTCCGTTTCACCTTCTCTTGGTTCGGCAGGAACAGGTCTTAAACGTTTCGCGTCCGAGATTCTTTTACTCACGTAAGTATCCTCTGAACCCGCGAGCATCAGGCGCCCGGAAGAAAACGTTTCGTACTGCGCAGCGTAATCACCTGCGATTTCAGCCTGAAAATACGCGGCTGCCGCGTCTTCCGGGCTGTTCAGCGGAGGACGCGGCATAAAAACATAGACAAGCAGCGGAATGCCGCCCAGCACCGCGGCGCCGATGCCGATGGTTTTCCACAGACCGGAAGTTCCCAGCCCTCCCCGTCGAAGCAGGAAGCCGGCCTTCGTCACTTCATTCGCGGGAGGTGCCGAGCTTTTCTTTTCGATTCTGGCTTTGACTTTTAACCGGGCCGTGTTTTCAACTTCAACTTCCGGTTCAATAATCTCTTCCAGCGACAGAACTTGAAATCCCTGGCTGTGAAGCATCGCCAGAGCAGCGGCCTCGTTTTCGGCTTCAAAGCTGCCCGCGTACTTTTTACCTTCACCGTCCAAAGCAACGCTTCTAAACTTTTTCATACAGTTCTCCGAACGGTATCAATCCCGGACTTCCTGTTCAATGAGACTTCTTATCGTCTCAGCATCCTTCACACAGCCGGAGCGAGTAAAGGCTTCGTGCAGATTTCTCAAAACCCGCTGCATCCACACTTCAGCAGTCACGTCGTCCCGAAGCAGCGCTTCATCTTCCGAAGCGTGTTCATCCCAGAAGACGTCCTCTTCCATAAATTGCGCGCCGTGAAAACAATCCACCAGGTAAGTCTTCCCGGCCAGAACAGTACGCGCGAGAAAATGACCGGGATAAGCACATCCGCCAATCGAAAGACCAAGCCTCGCTCCCATCAGGAGATAAACAGCGCACAAACTGATTGGCAGCCCTCTGCCGGACTCCAGAACGTAAACAAGGTTGCTGTTGGCGGCGTCATAATAGGTATCTTCGCTCGCTCCACGGATATTTTTTTTTCTGAATAAAAACTGGGAAAGACGGTATGGATCCCGCGTCTCACCCGCCGCGCGGTATTCTTCAGTCAGGCTGTCGAGCAGGCGGCTCAAATCCGCTTTGTGGAAAGGGCCGTTTTGAAAATCCGAGAGGATGCGGTACGCCGCTTCAAGCTTGGCCGGCGTCCCTTCAAGAGACTGCCATGTTTTCCATTTTTTCTGCAGCAGTGTCCGCTGATGATCACCGAGAAGACTGAAAAGAATCTCCTTTTGCTCAGGCTCAAGACCGAAAGGCAGACGCTCAAGCGCCTCGGGAAGTGAAGGGCCGAAAGAGGAAAGCTCGAGAGCCAGAGCCTCCTGAACGACCAGAGACTCGTCATCAAGCAGTTTCAGCAGAAAAGGAAGCTTGGCAGGATCCGGCACACAGTCCCTTACTTGGGCAAAAAAGCGGGTTTGGGTTCGTGAAGCCGGCGGCACCGGACAATCTTGACCGGAGAGGCCAGACACCCCTCGATATGACTCCCAAGGGCCTTCAGGTGCGAAGATTCCAAATGCCGGCCAAGAGCGGAATCGTCCGTCCAGTTCTCATAAAAATAAAAAAGCCCTTTTTCATCAAGAGACTCATGAAGATCATAATCCAGGCAGCCTTCTTCGGCGTGAGTCGCCGGCACAAGAGCCAGAAGTGCCTTCCGGACCCTCTCTTCCATCCCCGGACGGGCTTTGATTTCTGCAATGACAGTCAATTTTTCCTGCATGTCTTATCCTTTCAAAGGGGGCGGTTGAGAAAGCGCCCTAGTTTATCGGAATGCAGGGTCTTGGGAAACCGGAAATTTTGCCGATATTCTCAAAGGCTTAATCCTGCCCAAAAAACATGGAATCTCTCTTGAATCTCCAGCTTTTAGAAAAAGATCTTCGTACTGCCGTTCAGGGCGGCGTCAGCTTTGACGCCGGAACACTCGCTGTTTATTCAACCGACGCGTCCAATTACCGGCATGTCCCTATCGCCGTTGTTTTTCCAAAGAACCGGGAGGACGCCATCGGGGCTGCCGAAGTTTGCCGCAAACACCAGGCGCCCATCCTTTCGAGAGGAGCTGGAACGAGTCTCGCGGGGCAATGCTGTAACGCCGCGGTCATCTTTGATTTTTCCCGTCACATGAACCGTATTCTTGAAATTGACCCGGGTCAGAAAAAAGTCCGCCTTGAACCCGGCGTTGTCTTGGCTGAGTTGAACCGTCAGGCGCGGCAGCACGGACTCTTTTTAGGCCCCGATCCGGCCACGCAGGGTCAATGCACGCTTGGAGGCATGATCGGCAATAACGCCTGCGGAATTCACTCCCTTATTGGCGGAAAAACAGCAGATCACGTTTTGGAGCTCGAAGTTCTTACCTATGACGGCACGCTTTTAAAAGTAGGCGCATCCGCTGGAAAAATTTCTACACTCCTTCAGGCGCCCGGCCGCGAAGGCGAAATCTACCGGGAGCTTGAAAATCTGAGAAAGGTTTACGGTGAGACAATCCGGAGCGGATTTCCCCGCCTGCCAAGACGAGTCTCAGGCTATAACCTTGATTCCCTTTTAGAAGAAAACGGCTTTCACGTGGCCCGTTCTCTTGCCGGCACGGAAGGCACCTGTGTGTTGATCCTGGAAGCCACATTGAGTTTGATGGAAGAACCCCGGTACAAGATTCTGGCGCTTCTGGGCTATGCGGATATCTGCGCCGCGGCAGATGACGTTCCCCGCCTTTTAAAATTCGGTCCCTGCGGTCTTGAGGGAATCGACAGCCGTTTCGTATCAAATATGCGCAAAAAAAGCCTGCATCTACCGATCCTCGAAAAGCTTCCCGGCGGCGGAGGCTGGCTGTGGGTAGAGCTTGGCGCTGCCACTCTCGAAGAAGTCCGGGAAAAAGCACGGCGTCTGCGCAAAGAGCTGTCGGATCATGCGCCCCATCCCAGTATGGCCTGGTTCGACAATCCTGAAGAACAGGAAAAAATATGGAAAGTCCGGGAGGCCGCAACAGGAGCGACAGTCGCCGTGCCGGGTGAAAAAAACAGCTGGCCGGGCTGGGAAGACGCTGCAGTGCCCGTCGAGAAACTGGGTTCATACCTGCGCGACTTCTACGCGCTTTTAAAAAAACACGGCTACCAAAGCGTGCTCTACGGTCACTTCGGCGAAGGCTGCATTCACGCCCGTATCGACTTCGATCTGGGTTCGGCCCAGGGAATTCAAAATTACCGGTCTTTCATTGAAGCCGCGGCAGATCTTGTGACCGCAAGCGGAGGTTCTTTTTCCGGAGAGCATGGCGACGGGCAGGCCCGCGCGGAACTACTGCCGCGCATGTTCGGCCCGGAGCTTATGCGGGCATTTCTGGAATTTAAAGAGATCTGGGATCCCGGCCATCAAATGAACCCAGGTAAAATTGTTCTGCCCCGCCGCCTGGATGAAGACCTCCGCCTTGGAAAAGACTTTCATCCCGACGAGTCCCCTCTGGCCGAAGCAAGTTTGAACTGCGTGGGTGTCGGCAAATGCCGCCGCACGGAATCGGGGACCATGTGCCCCAGTTTTATGGTAACTCGCGACGAAAGACATTCCACCCGCGGCCGGGCGCGCCTTCTTTTTGAAATGACTTCAAACAAAGGTTTGTTGAAAGGCTGGCAGGACCCCGCGGTCAAGGAATCCCTCGATCTTTGCCTTTCCTGCAAGGCATGCAAAACCGAGTGCCCCGCGGGTGTGGACATGGCGGCCTACAAGTCAGAGTTTCTCAACAAGTATTACGAAAAACGCCCTCGCCCGCTGCTCATGCAGCTTATGGGACATCTGGACAAGCTCGCTCGCGCGGCTTCAGCAGCACCGGCGCTGTTTAACTTTTTCTTGCAGATGCCTGGACTAAGCAGCAGTCTCAAAAAGATTGCGGGAATATCGCCGGGCAGAAAACTTCCAGCCTTCGCCGCGCAATCTTTCCGTTCCTGGCACAGGAAAGCCCGCCGCGCGACGGAGACTCTGCCAACGGTGCTCCTGTGGCCGGACACTTTCACGAATTACTTTCAGCCGGGTGCCGCGCAGGCGGCGTGCAGGGTTTTACGGGAACTCGGATTTGAAACAGCGCTTCCCCCTGCGGGTTTATGCTGCGGCCGGGCTCTTTACGAAACAGGGCAGCTCACCGAAGCCCGCGCGAAGCTGGAAGAAATTCTCCGCGTGTTGAAACCAGCAGTCATGGCGGGAGTGCCGCTCATCGGACTTGAACCCGGATGCCTCAGCGTTTTCCGGGATGAAATGCCCCGGCTTTTTCCGGCAAGCGACGTCGCGCGGATGCTCGCAAAACAGAGCTTTTCATTCGCCGAGTTTCTGGACCGTTTCGCGGACCCTTCCCGGCTGCCGATTATTCCGGAAAAATTTCTGGTTCATGGACACTGTCATCAAAAGGCTCTTTGGGGGCTTGAATCCGAGAAGAATCTCTATCGCAAAATGGGAATGACATGCGAAATTCTGGACGCGGGCTGCTGCGGCATGGCGGGTTCATTCGGCTTCATGAAGGAAAACGAGGCGGTATCAAAGGCCTGCGGTGAACGCGTCCTGGCTCCCGCCGTGCGGGAAGCCCGGGAAAATGTCCGTTTAATCACCGATGGTTTCAGCTGCAGGGAGCAGGTTAAACACCTGACCGGCGTAAAAGCCCTTCATCTGGCAGAAGTCATTGACGAAGGTTACCGCAGAAGAGTGCCTGAACTGCCGGAGATAGAAACGCAGTAGAATTACTCAGGTCGGCCGAATAGATAGCCCTGGCCGTATTGCACGTCCAGGTCACACAGCACTTCAAGATCCTCAAAGCTCTCAATCCCCTCAGCGACCATATCGCAGCCCAGGGATTCGGTCACTTTCAGAAGTCTTTTCAGGGAACGCCTGCGCAGTTCGTCCTGACGGATTCCAAAAACACATTTTTTGTCAATCTTTACAAGGTCCGGCTCGAGAAGGATGAGACTTTCCAGACAGCTGCGCCCGAAGCCTACATCATCAATAGCAATCTGAACACCCGCCTTGCGCAAAGCCTCCACAGGCTTCTTCAGATAGGAAGGCTCTCCGATAATCTGCTGCTCACTGATTTCAAGACAGTACTTCCTCTTTCCACGCACCTGAAGTGTCTCGATCAGTGACTCGACCGGAGTATCCATCAGCGTTGAGGGAAAAATATTCAAATGCCGGCAGGTCTCATCCGGAAGATCAATTCCCGCGCGGACGCAGGTCTTGAAACAGTGGTAATCCACCAGCGTCAGAATGTTGGCTTCCATGGAAACCCGAAAAAAATGATCGGGGGTTTCGAACCCGCTGACCAGGGAACGGCTCAAAAATTCATACCCGATGGATTTCTTCTGCCTCAAATCGAAAATCGGCTGCTTCAGCGCGAGAAAGCGGTCTTCCCTCTGAAGCATCGACTGAACATCTTCCAGGCAAAGGCCTTCAGGATCCGTCAGCTGGGCCGCTTCATTTTCATAGGCAACCTTGTTCTTTCCTGCGAGTTTACTCGTCCTGAGCAGAAGCCGGTTTTTGGCCAGCAGCTGATCCAGCGAAGGCGTATCCCGCGATACATTCAAAAGCCCCAGGCTGGCCGTTACCCGCACCGCTTCTCCGGAATTGACGGAAACAGACGCCTGACCGATCGCCAGCCGGACCTTTTCGGCCACCCACATCCCTTCCGCAAAGCGGGTCTGAGGAAGAATCACGACAAACTCGTCACTGCCAATGCGCGCGACATAATCGCAGACACGAAGGGTATCGCGAAGACGTCCGGCAATTTCCTGAAGCACAACATCGCCCGCGGCGTGTCCCATGGCATCATTAATCTGCTTAAAATTATCCAGGTTGATCATGAGTACCAAAAGACCCGTGTCGTCCCGTTTTAAAAATTCGATTTCGCGTGACATGGCCTGCTGCAGTCCACGGCGGTTTAAAAGATCCGTTAAAGGATCGACCATCGCGAGCCGCTCAAGCCTGCGGTTAACTTGATGCAGTTCCTGGGTAACGGTCGCGATCTGCCGTTTCATTTCCCGGCGTTCCAGCACATGCCTCAAGGTGGGAATCAAAAACAGCGGGTCCTGCTGCCCTAAAAGAAAACAGTCTTCCATTTCCTGCCCCAAAGTTCCGGACGACCAGGCGTCGTGGTCTTCGCTGATCAAGCTGATCACGGGAACATCCGGAACAACCGCCTGGAAGCGCTCAAGAATCTGGCGGCTCTCGGGTTCGGAGGGTTTAAACTCAAGCAGAATTCCATCGAAAGGATGAACGGAGAGAAAAGCCGAGGTGGCCATCGCGGGCGAAACACAGCGTCCCTGAAATTCACCGTCTTCTTTGCGGGACAGAAGATCGGTCAAAAGATCACGGACATTCTGACTTTCCGTGACGCAAAGGATTTTGAGGGGAGAAACGGGCATCACTGATCCTCAGCAATCAAATTTATAGCCCGCGTAGTATATCAAACTTATATAAAAGAAAAACACAAAACTTAAAGCGCCATAACCGCCCTTAATACTTTTGTTATCATTAGGGATCAAAAAAGATCATACCGAAAAAATCAAGAGAGCTCTGAAAAGGTCTCCAAAAAGAGCGCAACCTCTTTGGTAGATTTGAGATAAAAAGAAGCGGCACTTTTCTTAGAGGGACCGGAAGCAACCCTGATACCTGCACCTCTTTTGCGAAGAACGCGGAAAGCATCCTCATCCGTCACATCATCCCCGATGTAAACAACAAGGGTTTGGGAATGCTTCACATTGAATTTCTTCATAAGCCAGAGAACAGCGTTCCCCTTCCCCCAGGATTCCGGGGGACAAAGCTCCCAAACTTTCTTACCGGTGCGCATTTTGCATTCATGCCTGGCCATAGCCGGACTCAGCGCGCGCTTTAAAACCCGGGAAGCCCGTCTGCTTTGTTCCGGCTGAAGGTCACGGTAATGAATCGTCAGCCCGTAGATTTTGTGTTCATAACGGATTCCGGGAAACCCGATCAATGCGAGGCGGACTTGTCTCTCGAGACCCGTTAAAACAGAGCGGAAACGCCGAGCGCCCGGCTCCAAAAAGCGGAACCCAGGACCTTCTATGACAGCTCCATGATTTCCCGCGAGGACAAGCCCTCTAAGAGGCAGAAACTTTTTCAGGGCGGGCAGGTCCCTGCCGCTGACAACAGCAAGCTGAAGATTCCTTTTTTTCTGAAGAGATTTCAAAACCCTGAGAATACGATCCGGAGGATGCGCCAAACACGGGTTTTTGACAATCGGTGACAGAGTGCCGTCAAAATCGAGAAAAAGAACAGCTCTCTTTTTCACAATTCTCTGACGATAGAGCGCCCAGAAGGCCTGGATCGGCTTCACTTCAACTGTCCTGGAATTCAAACTTGAGAAGCTGCGACATCACCTTGCCCGCCCACCGGAAAATATTGTTCGAAGAAACGATATCCCGCATTTTTTTCATCCGCCGTTCCAGCTCCTTATCCGGGGATGACAGTGCTGACTGAATCGTGTCCGCGAAAGCTTCAGTGTCATAAGGATTCACGAGAAAAGCGTCGGTCAGTTCGCGGGCAGCGCCCGTAAACTGGGAAAGAATAAGCGAACCCTGCAGATCGGAACGTGCCGCGACAAATTCCTTAGCCACAAGGTTCATTCCGTCATGCAGGGAGCCCACCACACAGGCGTCTGCCATCCGGTACATGGCCAGAATATCTTCATAGCTCATGTAAGTGCGTGTCAAAGTGACAGGCGCCCAGGTTTCCGTCGAGTACTTCCAGTTAATCTTGTTCACAAGATCGTTGATCTCGTCATTGATCTGCTTGTAACTCGGGATATGAATTCTGCTGATCTGTCCCAGCTGAAAAAAAACGACTTTCCCCTGATACTCCGGGTACTTTTCAAGGAACCGGTCAAGCGCCCTCAGTTTGTCGGGAATTCCTTTTGTGTAGTCGATACGATCCACGCTGATGAGAATCTTTTTATCCACAAGACCATACTCGTCTTTCAGGCGCTGAATCGCTTCCAGGCACCTCGGCGACTCTGCTTCCGTATTGATGGATTCGAAATCCACAGAGATCGGAAAGGAGCGGACAAAGGTCTCATGCCCCTGATAAGAAACTGCCGTTTTTTCCCGGTCAATGCGCGCTTCCAGTTCGCGGTCTACGGCTCCAAGAAAATGATCCTCGTGATAACGGATCTGAAAACCGAGAAGGTCATAAGCTAACAGCCCTTCGAGAATTTCTTTTTTCTGCGGACAGATCCTGAAAACTTCCGGATTCGGCCAGGGGATGTGCCAGAAAAGAGAGGTCACAATGTTGGCTGCCCCCATCTCCTTCAAATACTTGGCGACAAGCGCGAGATGGAAATCCTGCACCCAGATAAAAGCCTTGCGGCCGCGGACTTCTTCAAGAATCTGTTCCGCGAAATTCCGGTTCACGCGCTGATAAGCTTCCCAGTCGAAGAAGGAAAAGTACGGGCGGGTGTAAGTCACATGCGATAAAGGCCAAAGCCCCTCGTTGCAGTAACCATAGTAGTAAGCATCCGCGTCCGCCTTGGAAATGAAAATTCTTTTCAGGTCGTAGCGATCGCCCTCGTGAGGAACCTGCACCTTGTGTTCCTCATTGAGAACGGCTTTATCTTCAGGCGAGGCGCCCGTTGCAACCCACGTTCCGCCGACGGCAGTCATCACAGGGTTAAGCGCGGTAACCAGACCGCCCGGCTGGCGCTGGCAGATCAGCTTTCCGGCTTTGCGGATATGCGAATAGGGCTGGCGGTTAGAAACAACCACCATATGATAATCCGACATTTTGGTGCGGACAACTTCCTCAAGGCGATCACGTGTCCACATAATATTCCTCCTTGCACAAGGTGCTTCGTCTAGCGGGCAGCCTCCGTTTTTAGCAGCCTGAACCAATAAAAACCGTGGGGACCCAGTGTCAGAAAATAGGGCAGCTCACCTATTTTGGGAAAGGCAACATTGCCGAACATCTCAACGGGAGTGCGTCCGTTGTAAACCTGCAGATCAAACTCCGCGGGCTGGGGGTACCGGGAGAGATTCGCGACAATAAAAAGAAGTTCACCCTCATATTCCCGGGTGTAGGCAAGAACCGATTTGTTGGCGCTCGGGACAAAAGCAAGTTTTCCGCGGCCGAACGCCAGATGCTTTTTACGAATGGCGATAAGCCGCTTCATCCAGTTCAGAAAGGATGTCGGGATTCTTTTCTGGGCGTCCGCGTTCACCGATTGATAGCCGTACACCGGATCCATGATGAGCGGCGCGTAAAGACGGGCCGGGTCTGCAGTTGAAAAACCCGCATTCTTGTCGCCTGACCACTGCATCGGAGTGCGCACCCCGTTGCGGTCGCCCAGATAAATATTATCGCCCATGCACAGCTCGTCTCCGTAATAAATGACCGGGCTTCCGGGCAGACTCAAAAGAAGGCTGTTCATTAACTCGATCTGGCGTCTGCCGCCGCTCATCAAAGGAGCGAGGCGGCGCCGGATGCCGAGGTTCAGCTTGGCCTTCGGATCCAGCGCGTATTCCTTATACATATAGTCACGTTCTTCAGCCGTCACCATCTCCAGCGTCAGTTCATCGTGATTCCGGAGAAATAATGCCCACTGGCAATTTTCAGGAAGCACGGGGGTTCGGTTCAGAATGTCCACAACGGGCGTGCGGTCTTCTTTTCGAATTGCCATAAAAAGCCTGGGCATCAGCGGAAAATGAAAGGCCATGTGACACTCATCCCCGTCTCCGAAGTACGGCCTCACGTCATCGGGCCACTGGTTGGCCTCCGCGAGAAAAATTTTCCCATCATATTTTTCATCAAGCGCTTTTCTGAGTTTTTTCAGAAAAGCGTGGGTCTCCGGAATATTTTCACAGGATGTCCCTTCCCTTTCATAAAGATACGGTACGGCATCCAGACGGAAACCGTCCACGCCCGTAGCGAGCCAGAACTCGAGAACCTTCAGAATTTCTTTCTGAACCGCGGGCGAGTCAAAATTCAGATCGGGCTGGTGATTAAAAAAACGATGCCAGTAATATTGCTGGGCGGCAGGGTCATAGGTCCAGTTTGACTTTTCGGTGTCCGAAAAAATGATGCGGACATTCCCAAACCGCTTCGGGTTATCTTCCCAGACATAGTAGTCTCTCTTCGGCGATTTTGGGGATGAGCGGGAAGCCTGAAACCAGGGATGCTGGTCAGAGGTATGGTTGATGACAAGCTCAATCAGTATCCTCATGCCGCGGGCGTGCGCCTCACGGACAAGCTTGCGGAAATCCTTCATGGTTCCATACTCGGGCAGAATACTGCAATAGTCCGAAATATCGTAACCATCATCTTTGAGCGGAGATTTATAGAAAGGAAGAAGCCAGAGGCAATTGACACCAAGCTCCTGAAGATAATCAAGCTTGCTGGTCAGACCCGGGATATCACCGATGCCGTCACCGTTTGAATCACAAAAGGATTTAACGGGAACTTCGTAGATGATCGCGTCTTTAAACCAAAGAGGGTCCTGCACGATGACCTCTTTCTTTTGAAGCGGAACGCGTCAGACCCTGGAGGAACCCGTGAGGGCGTATCTTTGCGAAACCGCGATGCCCCGCAACAGCGGGAGAGACTTGCTAAGGGAGATGATTGATATGGTTCTGGCCTGGAACCGGTTAGAAAATGGTGGGGAGTAATGGATTCGAACCATTGAAGGCATAAGCCAACAGATTTACAGTCTGTCCCCTTTGGCCGCTTGGGTAACTCCCCGGTAAAACAAATTGGAAAAGATCACTTGCTTGTGCGAAGACGGGTTTCATTCTTTGAAACCCGCGAGCCTCCTGAAAGTTTACTTTCAGGTACCAACTTCCGGCAGTAAGGAAGTTGGCTAGCTGGCGGAGGCCGGAAGCCTATTGCTTCCGGCATTCCGCTCGGCCCTGACGGCCTCGCTTCAGGCGCTATCGCAACCGGCCCATGTGCAACATCGGACCTTTATATCATTTGGCGCAGTCTCAAGAACTTCCTAACTGCCGGAAGTTCTTTAGCTGGCGGAGGCCGGAAGCCTAGTGCTTCCGGCATTCCGCTCGGCCCTGACGGCCTCGCTTCAGGCGCTATTGCAACCGGCCCGTTTGCTGCATCGGGCAACTTATCATTCAGCGTAGTCTTGAAAGCTGGCGGAGGGATTTGAACCCCCGACCGGCTGTTTACAAAACAGCTGCTCTACCCCTGAGCTACGCCAGCAAAACTCGTATAAGCCCATCTAAAGACGATTGCGGTGAACAGCACACCGACGTCTCTTCAAACGATATCCGCAGTCCCTGGCGCTTTTCAGGGTCAGGGATGTCAGCAAAGCTTTTAAGTCGTCTGGCCCCGAACATCGAACGGGCCGGAATTTTCAAAGGAGGCGCATTCTACCCAAAAAGCTCTGAAAAATAAAGGACAGAAATTCATAACCCTTGAGGAGGACACCGAATAAGCCGGCAGCCGACGGCATCCTGAACGACGACCGCGTACTGTTCAAAGAGGCTTCCCAGCCGCAAAGCCTCGCTTTCAGGCATATTCTCTACCGTAAAACTCTCTTCGCAATGGTCCCCCAAAACCCCGCGGCTGGGATAAAAAACATAATCCGTCCGCCTCAGATGCCTTTGGAGTTCTTCATTTCTGCGCCTGTTTTCATCCAGACCAAGCTTCTCATTCATGGGATTCCAGGCCGTGATAATAGCAAAGACGAGGCCCTTGATTCCGGGCACATTAAGCGCGTCGCGAATCGTAAAAAAGATTTCCAGGCCGTCCCGACCGCGGACAGAATACGTTGTACGTTCATATAAATCGTAAATCCCGGGATCAAATAACTCTTTCATTCATGCCTCGGTGGTGATCTTGAACTCGTTTGCGCGGAATAACCCTGGACGCTCATTGCGCTGATGCCTATACTAACTCAAATTCTGAAGCAATTTGAATCAGGATTTGTCTTTAACAACAGAAAGGATTTCCTTCATGAAAAAATTAATGGCTGTACTTATTCTTGCTCTTGCGGTTTCCGCAGCGGCGCCCGCTCCTGCCTTTGCCGAAAACACGGCGAAACACGGGAAAATCACCGGCAAAACAGTTGTCGCCGGAGCAACGTCATTCTTCCTCTGGCCGGGTATCGGTCAGTACTTAAACGACAATGAAACCAAGAAAAACTGGACGCACGCGTTACTTGGTATCACCCAGGTTTTCCGCTTCTGGTCAGGCTGGGATGCCCTTGTCGACCGTCAGGGCGGGCGCTGGGACGGAAAAATTTAATTTTCCTTCTTAAAAAAAGAAAAACCCCATGGGACTTTTTCCCATGGGGTTTTTTTATGTCCTGAACCGGTATGCTGGAAATCTTACTCTGACTTCTTTCCAAAAGGAAGCTTGACGCTGTCTTTCAATGACCCCACAAGTTCCTTGGACTTATCCCCGACAACGCCGGTTGTATTTCCAAGTGCGGCCTCTACTTTTCCGATGGTCTCATTGCCGAGATCAGTGACTTTCTTGTTCGCGATCGTCCCGACATCAAAGACGTTCTGCTGAAGAAAATCCATATTCAGATTCGTCAGACGGGCAATCGTCGTGTTGCGGAGGGCCTTGCTGATAATCAGCTTCACAAGATTATCAGGGTCCGTAATATTCTGATGCTTCTCGTCAATGTTCACATCGAACGTCTGGGCAATCGGATCCGCGGACATCGAATAATCCTTGAAAACCACGCGCTCGATCTTGAGCTCAAGATTATCAATCTGAATGGGGGGCGGAGGCGCCGCTTTACCGGGTTCCGCGGGAGCAGGAGCGGGTTTGGTTTCGCCAGCCTTTTCTTTCTGGGCAACCTTAAGAGCGTCCAGATTGAGCTTGCCGTCTTTATTGCGGATAATCATAACCTCTTTGAGATGAAGCTTGAGGTCTTCGAGGTGGATATTTCCTTTCAGGATATCACCAAGGTGATAATTGATGTACACAAGCGGCAGATCCACCATCGTGCGGTCCTGAAAATCAGCAGGATTTTCGAGACGGAGACCCGAGACTTCAACAAAAGTTTTAGACAATTCCACATCCAGTTTCGCGATCTCAAGATTAAGGCCGGTCACCTGCTTGGTTCCCATGGAAATACCGGCTTTGATCACCTGGTTTCTAAAAACAAAAAGTACCGCGACCAGGACAACAAGTCCCAGCAAAAGACGTCCTAAAAATTTCATACTCATTCCTTTCGTTGACCTCAAGAGGCCGTGTGATTCAAGAGAGGCGTTAGTGTACCTCTCCGGAAGGATGTTTTCAACGCCGATTCAAGACCGGTTTCAGGCCTTATTTTTCACGCTTGGAACTTCTTCCTGAGCTGAAACCTCAAGATGGCCGTTCTTTTCGTCAACCTGGATCAAGGCACCCTTCACAAGGTTTCCCCCGATGAGAAGCCTCGCGATCCGGGTTTCCACTTCCTTTTGAAGAAAACGTTTCATCGGACGGGCTCCGTAAACAGGGTCATAGCCCGCCTTCGCGATAAATGTTTTGGCCCTGCCGGTGATCTCAACGCGAATCCCTTGATCAGAAAGACGCTGGCTGAGCGTTGACGCGAGAATATCGATGATCTTTTCAATCTCCTCCTGCTGTAGCGGTTTAAAGAGAACAATCTCGTCCAGACGATTCAAAAACTCCGGACGAAAATGCGCACGCAGGGCAGCCATCACCCGCCCCCGGGCGCCTTCCTCAATGGTTCCATCATCACGAACCCCCTCAAGCAGATGCGGTGAGCCGATATTGCTCGTGAGAATCACAACAGTATTTTTAAAATCAACCGTGCGCCCCTGAGCATCCGTTAAGCGCCCGTCATCCAGCAGCTGGAGCAGCACATTAAAAACCTCCGAGTGCGCCTTCTCGACTTCATCAAACAAAATAACAGAGTAGGGCTTGCGCCGCACGGCCTCCGTTAATTGACCGCCCTCCTCATACCCGACATATCCGGGAGGCGCGCCGATCAAACGAGCCACCGTGTGGCGCTCCATATATTCACTCATATCGAGGCGGATCAAATTGCTTTCAGAATCAAACAGAGACTCAGCCAAAGCCTTGGCCAGTTCCGTTTTGCCAACACCGGTGGGGCCGAGAAACAGAAAGGAACCGATGGGACGTCTGGGGTCCTTCACCCCTGCACGGGCGCGGATCACCGCGTCTGCAACGGCCTGAACAGCCTCATCCTGTCCAATCACGCGCTGATGCAGAAGCGTGTCAAGATGAAGAAGTTTTTCACGCTCGCCTTCAATGAGCCGCGTCACAGGAATCCCCGTCCAGCGGGCCACGATCTCGGCAATTTCTTCTTCAGTGACTTCTTCTCTGAGAAGACGGCCAACCGGAGTTTTCCCTTCCGCGTCTTTCAATTTCTTTTCAAGCGCGGGCAGTTTCCCGTGCCGAAGTTCGGCCGCTTTGTTCAGGTCATACTCGCGCTCCGCCTTCTCGATTTCGATCCGGTTTTTTTCGATTTCTTCACGAATGCCCCGGAGTGTTTGAATGTCCTTTTTCTCGCTCTCCCACTGAAGTTTGAGCGTGCCCATTTTCTCGCGAAGTGAAGAAAGCTCTTTTCTCAGCGCGTCAAGACGCTCTTCGCTGGATTTATCCTTTTCTTTTTTGAGCGCGGCTTCTTCAATCTCAAGCTGCATCACGCGCCGGGATACTTCATCGAGCTCCGTCGGCAGCGAATCAATTTCCGTGCGGATCATCGCGCAGGCTTCATCCACAAGGTCAATGGCCTTATCCGGGAGAAAACGGTCGGAGATATACCGGTTGGAAAGCACGGCGCTGGCCACAAGAGCGTTGTCCTGAATTCTCACGCCGTGATGAAGCTCAAAGCGTTCTTTCAAACCGCGCAAAATGGAAATGGAATCTTCCACAGAAGGCGGGTCAACCATCACGGGCTGAAAGCGCCGCTCGAGCGCAGCGTCCTTCTCGATGTATTTGCGGTACTCATCCAGCGTCGTCGCGCCAATGCAATGAAGTTCACCGCGCGCGAGCATGGGCTTGAGCATATTGCCCGCGTCCATCGAGCCTTCCGTCTTGCCAGCGCCCACGAGCGTGTGCAGCTCATCAATAAAAAGCAGGATACGGCCTTCGCTCTTGCGGATTTCCTGAAGAACGGCTTTCAGGCGTTCTTCGAATTCACCACGGTACTTGGCGCCTGCGATCAAAGCTCCCAGATCAAGCGAGAAAACAAGCCGGTCTTTCAAACCTTCGGGAACATCCCCCCGGACAATACGCTGCGCCAGACCTTCCACAATCGCAGTTTTTCCAACGCCAGGTTCACCTATCAGGACGGGATTGTTCTTGGTCTTCCTTGAAAGAATGCGGATCACGCGGCGAATTTCTTCGTCTCGCCCAATCACGGGGTCCAGCTTTCCCTTTCGCGCTTCAGCGACGAGTTCCCGCCCGTATTTTTCGAGTGCCTGGTAGCTGCTTTCAGGGTCGGCACTCGTCACCCTCTGATTGCCCCGGATATGCGTCAGAGCGGAAAGAACTTTGTCACGGGTCAGTCCAAAAGTTTTAAAAATCTTTCCCGCTGCGGTCGCGGCGCCTTCATCGGATAAAGCCAAAACAAGGTGCTCCACCGAAACATACTCATCCTTCATTTTCTCGGCTTCTTTTCCAGCCTGCACAAGGAGTTGATTCAGACGCTGGGTCACGTAAACCTTCCCCGCTTCCGCTCCAGGACCGGAAACCTTCGGACGTCTGGCGAGTTCTTTTTCCACAGCCGTTTTTAATGCCGCCGGGTCAATCTCCAGCTTCTGAAGAAGTCTCGGGAAAAGTCCTTCCGGCTGATCCGCGAGCGAAAGCAGAAGATGCTCGCCGTCGACCTCGACATGACCAAACTCGACCGCCGCTTTTTGGGCTGCCGCAATCGCTTCCTGGGACTTGACCGTCATTTTATTGAGATCCATAAACCCTCCTGGGATATTAAGCCATTTATTCCTCAATCCTTATGTCTCAAGGATCATGCCAGAGAAAAAGGAAGTCTTATTAAGGGGGAATGGTGGCTAGGGGGACTAGGGTGAGACAAAAAGGGACAGTTCAAAAGGGGTCAGTCTGGCACATTAAAACCAGGCCCCTCGCTTTGAAACAGAGAGCTGAAGAACCGGGTTTTAGCGGTTCGCGGGAATCTGAGGTTCCACGGGCGCTGAAGGCAATGCCGGCATCTCGTTTTTCAAGGCCGTGAGCTTCTCATCAATGCGCTTGCGGACGGTCGCGAGCTCGAGCTTCGCGTTGCGGACCTGGCGTGAAAACTGGTCTTTCAGTGTTTCCACGTGCTCCCGCTCGGCTTCAGTCAGGTCAAAAAAGGAAGCGCAAAGAAGAAAGCGCTGGTTATCTTTTTCGAGGCGCCTGTAGCCCTGGTCCGCCTTTTTATAACGCTCCTCCACTTTGCGGAGATCCATCTCAGAGGGTTTCCCCTGACTGACGGCGATCAAAGATTCGTGCGTATAGGTCGCTATTTCGTGCGCCAGAGACGCGACTCTGTGCGAGAGCTGTTTGATCCAGGCCGCGAGACGGCGGGAAACAAAAGCTTCCTTAAAACGCGTCAGAATATCTTCGCTGCGTTCAAGCCGTCCAGACGCCACTTCAAATTCCAGATTGGCAAGGCCGGGCACAGCGGATTCCTTGAGGACATTTCCGACAAAGAAAAGAAAACAGCCGAGAGCGAGCTGAAAAACACCGGCAATGCGGAACTGCTCAAAAAACGTCTGCGAACCAAGCCCTACCGCCTCGGTATAACCAAGCCCCAGAAGAACCGCGAGCACGGCGTGCAGCCCAAGGAAAACATAGGAAACTTTGGCCCCTTTTTCGATCATCCGGATCATCGCCTGCGGAAAAAAGAACAGGCTGGCGAAATAGAAAAGACCGCCCGCGAGATAAACCGCGGAAACAGCGAAATTAACCCACGCAACAAGATTAAAGAAGCTGGAAGTCTGAGACTGCCCAACAGATTTCATCACCTGAAAACTCAGCATCGAAAAGACAACCGCGAGAAAAGCCAGTGTCAGCGCGTTCAAGACAAGGCTGGTCAGATTGCGGATTCCCAGAAGCCGGGAAACGGGGTGATCCCCTTTTTCAAGAAGCGCCGGGAAATAAAAGCAAAAAAGAATGAAGATGTGCGACAAAATCAGGAAAAGGATTTTGGTATTGCTGAGAAAGGCTTCTCCTGAAGGCTGACTGACCGCTTGAAAACCCATGCCCAGCGCGAGCACAGAAACGAGCGCGAAGGCCCAGGTCTGAACGGTGGAAGCGGTTTCGAGGGAAATCTGGGATCTTAATTTATTGGTGAGGAAGGAAAGCCAGTTTTTGTTTTCCATAGGATTTCGCCGGGTTTAGACTTCGGTTCACTCCTGTTATGACTCGGGAAACACGTTTCGTTGGGAAATATAATATAGAAGAAACTGGTGGACCGGAAGGGGATTGAACCCATGACCTCCACAATGCCATTGTGGCGCTCTCCCAGCTGAGCTACCGGCCCTAAAAATCAAATAAGATGATAACTGTCCAAAACCGGCTGGAACTTCCGTTACCAGCAGTCCCTTGGGACTCGATCCTGAAAACTGAGCGGATCCTGCCGAGATATCCTTAACCGCACGCGGTTCGAGAGGAAACCCTTGAGAAGGTTCATGATCATACTGAAATCCCGTTTTTTTTCAAGCACTTTGATCCCGGGCGCCTGGGAGGAGCTTTAAGCGGCACTTGCGAACGCCCTGCGGGCTTCTTCCATGCTCATCAGCTCATCCAGGAGTCCAAAAACAGCCTGGATGACATTGGCCGGCAGTTCAGGGAAAAGCGCGCCAGCCTGATCGGGAAGCTGCTTACGCAGGGATTCGACGGACAAGACCAGTTCGACAAGCGAGGCAAACTCAGGCGCGCCAAGCCGGGAACTGTAATAATCCGCCTTGGAAACCATGACACCCGAGGCTTCCAGACCAAGAGCCTGGGCTTCCAGAGGAGTTCCGCTGATAAAAATATGCGTGCTGTCTGCCGTTTCTTTGCCTTTGATCGAAAGCGGTTCATCCAGCGTGTACGCGCGCCGCAACACTCCGGGTATCCGGAAAATATCAGCCAAGCCTTCCCGTGTTTCCGTCGATTTTAAAAAGGCCAGCGCGAGCCCACCGCTTTGAACTTTTTCCTCCACAAATTTTCGGGCCGCGGTCATAGGCGTGCCTTCAAAAAAAGAAAGGTCCATAAACAGCTTTTTTCTTTCGGGCAAACGGATCTCACGGCCAAAATGCCGACTGAGCAAATTAACCAGAAGATCATTTCTTGAGGGATCAAGAAGGAAGCCTGCAGCCTCCAGCTGCTCGTCGGAAACCTTAAAGCCTTCTGCGGCCTGATTTGCGGGCCGTCCTTCAGCCAAAGCGCTGACCCGTGAGGACAGCCTGTCTCTCAAAAGAGAAAGATTCAGCTCCGCTCCCCAATCACTCAGCGGCCCCGTCGAAAAAAGACTGTCGAATTTCTGACCCGGGAAAAGTTCTGAGCCCGTCAAACTTGTCATGACTTCACGGTCAAGAACCTCCCGCAGTGAATCCCCCGCTTTTAGAATTTCGGCTTCTCCTTCGGGCCCCCAGATTTTAGAAACAGCGGAATCAACACCGCCGGGGACCGTATCCCGAACTATGCGGGCGGCATCAAAATCCCGAAGCCATCGGCGCAGGTTTTGAAGATCTTCAACGGTGACTTCTTCCGGCTCTTCGCGTCCGTAAACCCGAAGTTCGGACCGGCCATAAGCCTGTTCAATTCTGGAAACAGCAGCAAGCACCTGATTCTTCGAGGTCCCGCGCCACATCCCCGCTGCGCGCTGAGCCAGCAGCTCTCCCAGCTGTTTTCCAAGAGCTGCGCGAAAAGCGGCTATCTCCTGTGCCGCGCCGGCAAGATTAAAAACAAGCGTGTCGCCTTCCTGCACCCCCTCAAGCCCTTCGAGACTGAATCCTGGACGGCGTTCCACGAAATAACGGCTTTCTCCGGCATCCGTGCTTTTCCAGAAGGGATTTCCCGCGCGAATCATTCCGGGGCTTTCGGACGTCCCTATAAAAAGCGGGACACCGGGGCCTCCGGGAATCAGATAAAACCGGACCGTTTCATGGCCTTGGGACGAAAGCCATTCCATCACACCAAGAATAAGATCCCACGTCAAAATCGTTCTTTCACGCTCGCTCATTCCAACCGCTGAAATACGCGGAATCCCTGGACTGCGAAGGGCCGTAACCTCTGTCGCGTTTCGCTCAATCCGAACAGACGTGCGAAACCCGGCTTCAGGCGCTTTGAGTTCAAAGCGTAAAACCTTTTCCCGGTTCTTGCGTTCTTCAAAGCTGTAGTCCGTTTCCGTCAATTCAGTCAACTGAACCGGAACACCCCAGTAAAGACTCCCGATAAAAGCCTTCGCTGGATCATACCCCTCGGCGGTAAACGGATTCTGCTGCCGAAGCTCGGAACGGTCGACGGGGCCGTTATAATTAATTTCCGCCTGCCGGACAATTTCAGCCCACGCGGATCTCCGTCCACGCTGGGCAATACTGTCCTGAATCTGGCGACGTGATTCAGGAACACTGACACCCCGGTCAAGATTGCCTGCAAAGAAGGCCCATAGAACATTTTCCGCGTATCCGGCATCTTCCAGTTTCAAATCAGGCAGCATGTCGGGATGCCCCGCAAAAACTTCTGTGAAACCTTTCGCCTCGCTTGCGGCGCGGACATTGGGCGTCCGGGGCTGGCCCGAGTTTTTTGCCGGGCTCTGCGCCAAGGCAGCTTTTTTGTCAGCCTGAGCCTGGGCCGCAGCGTCTTTGGCCGCCGCATACTGCTCTTTCAGCCAGTACCAGGCACGGCTTCGGTCAGTTTTATGTTCCGGCAGCTCAAGATGATAAGTTTCCTGAATCGCGTTGGCCGCGTCAGCTTCGCGGATGGGAACATCATGACTCTCAAGTGTTTCAGAAGATGGGTCAACGGCGGCGGCCTGAAGTCCGAGACGCAGAAGATCCACACTGATCTGCAAGCGGCCAAAATACCAGCGCAGTGCTGCTCGAATCGCCGCGGGAGAGCCTTCCGGATCCGCAGCCTCAATCCCTTCAAAGAATTCTTCCCAGCCTTCCACTTCTCTTGCTCTTCGTTCAAGTTCCCGGGCGCGGATCTCTTTGTCTTTTTTAGCGCGGTGAATGTTTCGCCGCGCGGCATCCCGCTGACCTCGCTCACGATTTTCAAGCACCCGCAGAGCCGCACTCCTTCGTTTTCCCTCCTCGCCATCCACAACAACAGGCAGGCCAAACGCGGGCAGAAGAACTTTGTAAAAAATACTTTCGACGTTGAAAGCCTGGTGATACCAGATATTCAAATCCTCTTCCGTCGGCACGGGAACATTCTGCGGCGAGGGGCTGTTCTCGATAGAAAAAGCGTCCGTTACAAAAGAGTAAACAGGCACGGTAGAATCTTCGGGCCGCTCTTCTTCGCGTAATCCCCGCAAAGGCGTCTTGACGCTGTTTTCACCGCCAACGCCGACGATCGCGCCGCGGTAAGGCAGTCCGGCATCCGCAAAAAAAGAGGCATTCCGGATTTGATAAGCCACCTGGTGCCTGATGGTATGGCTGATCAGCGGACCAAAATTTGAAGCAGGATCTTCTTTCGCTTCAAGTGTGTAGAAACCTGCCTCAAGCAGCGGCGCTTCAGGCTCAGCGCCGGGCCTGGGAACAATTTTCAGAAACGCGTCAATCTCCCGGTAGCCCGCATTAAGCCCAAGGCCCAGAACTTCAACATCGTAATCTGGACGAAGATGATCAATCAGCCGATCCACAATAAAGAGTTCGCCCGCGACCTCATTGAAAGATGCAACGCTGCCCGTAAGGTAACTGCTCGCCAGACGGCTTACCATCAAGCGCATACCTCTGACATTGCGATACTTGGCAATGAGCGCTTTCATTTCACCGAATTTCGCGGCTTCCGCTCCCTGCCAGAATAACCGGATCTGCTTAAGACGTTTCGGCCACTCCTGCGGAGGCAGCCCGAGCTCTTCAGGTGCCGCCGGATCTGGCAGATCACCTTCGTCGCCAGCAGCGCGGAGTTCCGAGCGCGCGCTTCTGGACGGCAGCGCCAAAGCTTCTTCCATTTTTTTGAACCCGGGAACCTCAGCGGCGAAACGCTCATACGCGTAATCAAGCGCGTCTTCAAGACGCTGATGATAAGAAAGGGTCGCTTCCACGGATTCGCTCGAGATTTCCGTCGCGATACCGATCTCGGGATAACGGGTCTCCGGGGAAACTATATCAATGGGTTCTGAACCTTCATCAACCAGGGAGCGCCGCCACTTCATGACACCTTTGATGCTGGCCAGAGGGTATCCAAGAATAAAACCGAATATCGCGTCCTGATGATTCTCTCGCACGGGGACATAACCGTCCGAACGGAAAATCTCAAGCATCAACAGCTGCAGAAGTTTTTTTAGAGCCGTCTTTTCAGCGGAAGCATTACCGCTTTTAAGCGCCCGCAGAAGATCATCCAGAAGAGGCCGGTCCGATTCGTCGAAAATCCCGTTTTCAAAAAGAAACTCTCCCTCTTTCATCAAACGAAGCGCGAGCGCGTGAGCGTCCACGAGGACCCCGGGATCTCTTTGCCAGAAATACCCTACCGGAAAATCGGGGTATTTTTTCAGCTCGTCAATCAGCGGCATGGGGTAAGGATCCTTGCCTTCATAGGCAAGAAAACCCGGCCGCACGCCCAGCAGCGCTGAAAAAATTCCCGGATAGAAAAAAAGCTCTGAGGCTTCGGGCGCCATGGCCGCTCCGCGGTAAAAGCCGATCAGTTCTCCGGTTCGCTTTTCAAGCGCGGCCGCTTCCTCAGCTCCATAGCTCTGCGCAAAATCTTCAATAAGCGACCGCAGTTCAGAGCGCTCACCGGAAGCCGAGTCTTCCTGAGGCGGCGCGGTATTAAAAAAAACAAACGCGGCCGTTTCATCAACGAAGTAGTTCGAGACTGCCCCGGCGTTTTTCTGCTCATCAAGAAATGCGCGGTAAAACTGGAGATCCTGCTGCGGCCAGAAATCAGGCATCCGCCAGTAGGCGCGATGGGTACCGCGTTCCCGGATCATCTGAAAAAAGACACGCATCAAGTTTTGCCCTTTACCCTTTACAGAATCCTGAAGCGTTCCGACCCGGTCCAGCACCGCTCCCATGGCGTCATTGGGTTTTTCCGGCAAACGGGCTAAAAGAAAACCATTCAGCTCTCCTTCTGAAGAAAAATGGACAAGAACAGTATGGGTTTTAAATTTCTCAAGCCATCCTTCCGCTGTAGAGAGTTTTTCGTTGTATTCGCTTTTGGCTGGAAAACGGAGCGGATAGATTTTCGCGATTCCGGAAGCCAGGCGATCGAGAACTTCAGGGTTTAGAATTTTTGAAACATCCGCAACCTGTCCGGTTTCATTCCTGACCACAAAAGCGTCTTCAGGCACCAGCTTTCCTGCAGGCGGAATGATTTCAGGCAAGGCAGGCGGAGCGGCCGCGACCGGCGCCAATGAGGAGTCCGCCGCGCGCTGACGAACTTTACTAATCGACAAAGCCAGCTCCCGCAAGGTCTGTTCAACAACAGAGTCACTCGCCATCGCTTCAATCATCACGTTCTTGACCTGCCGGACCTTCGCGATCGGCGGATTCTTCTTTTCATCCCGGGATAGCTTAAGCTCAGCGTAAGCCTTGCGCGCCGCCGCATAAAAACCTGAGATAGTTCCCCGCACAAGCTCCGAATCGACACCGGGGAAAAGAGCGCTTCGTATCCGGGCCAGTCTCTCGACTTCTGCGCGCTGCGCCTGATCCTCCGGATCTCCGGTCAGTTCAAAATAAAAAAAATTGAGCAGAAAATGCTCGCCGGGAGAAAAGTGCAGGCGCCCATTATTTTTAAAATCCCGGTTTCTCAGCCACTGATAAATCGCTTCAGGATCATTGCTTTCAGGAAGCCGGTAAACAAAGTCAAAATCAATAAGGCCTGCCGCTTCGCCTCCATCCCGGGAATAGAGCCCGAGATTGTGCATTTTGAAGTCCGCATCAAAAAAACCTGCGGTCCAGACTTTCTTTAAATGTCCGAAGGCCGCTCGTTCCAAAGCCGCGCGCTTTGAGGGTTTGCGGTCCCAAACCTTTGCCACGGGGTTGATTTTCATCTGCCAGCTCATATTTGTTTTTGCGGGATTGCTTTGTGAATCATCACCGGAAGCAACCACAATCGGCCTCTCTTCGACCGCGAGACCAAGCCCTGCCAAAAGCGAGGAAATTTCAAAATATTCCTCCGGAGTGTTCCAGGGCGCCTCAATACGAAACACTTCGGTTTCCGGCACCTCTTTTTTCTTCAGGAGAAAGCGGGGATAACGCGAAGTGGTATAAACTTTGGTGGTGCCGCCGGTGGTCAGCTTTTCCAGTCCGAGGGCTTTTACAATCGTCTGCCAGAGGTTTTCGGTGGCGCCCGAATACTTGAATACCGCGGACGGCGCGGGGTCTTCTTCCGCTCTAAGCTCGGAGCGGCTGGAAAGATCAGCGTCCTGAACAGCCTGTTCATTCAAAAAGATTCCCAGGCTGATTCCCTGGGCAGGGCCGGTATTCTCAGTGACTGCGGAGGTATAGAAAGCGAAGGTCTGCCGGATATGCGCGCTCAGATTCCTAACTCCGGCTGTGACAGCGGGTGAAGCATCCGGGAAATCAACGAAGAAATTTCCGCCCTCCTGCCGCACCGCAAATCGGTCAGGATTCTCCGAGGGCACGAATTTTCCCAAGAAATGCCGGATCAAGTCCGCGTCTAGTTCCACCCGGGTTAAATCATAACTCCGGCCGGGCTGCAGGCGAGCCTGAGGATCAAGTCGTGAAAGTGCGCTGAAAAAATCAAGCGGGTGCTTCTCAATCAATTCCACAACCTGCCGGTGAAGAGCTTCAGCTTCGTCTAATTGACCGTTCAGCGCAAAACCCAGCGTCATCGTCGTAAGTCTCGACTCGCGCATTTCCTCAAACGTCACATTAAACCGAACGGCGCCGGCTTCCTCATCGTAAGCCGAATGAAGCATGACATCGTTAAGGCTTCCGGGAAGATTCAGACTTGTGTATTCCACATGGACAGGAGCGCCTGGCTGGAGATCGAGCCGTTTAATTTTGCTTCTGGGAAGCGAAAGGGTGATCTTGACTCCCCTCCCACGCTCTAATGAGCTCGCGCCGAGATCCCTGCGCCCGGCACCGGAACGGAAAAACCAGGTTCCCAGGGTGTACCACGCCCGCATCCAGAGTCCGGGTAAAGCCCTGAGCCATCGCCATGTCGCCCAGTTACGGGGATAGAACTCCCAGGCTTTGCCGTTAAACTCAACCTGGATCGTCCCCCCTAGACGAAAGACAGCCGGAGCTACCGTGTTGAAAAAAGCGTGGGAACGGTCTCCCCCGTTGTCATTGCTGTATTCTCCGCCATAGAGCGACTCCTCAATCCGCGCCGCGTCATCTGTATTTAAATTTCCATAGTAGTAAATCAGCTCCAGCTTCTCTCCAGCCTCGCGCTTCACGGCGAGAATCATATTGTTGGGTTTCATATGCCGCTGATTGTTCTGCACCAGCTCCACAAAAACCTGATGAAAATCTTCCAGGTTGTAGGTGTCATAACGATAAAAGCCCGGCGTTGAAGGCATGTCCTCCGCGTATTCGAGGGATTCATTCCTGATCCCTTTTCCGGCCATGCTGACCTTAAACGCGTCAAAAATCGCCCCGTGAAAAAAGAAGATCCGGTAATCCACGCCTGAGAGATTCATGATTCGATCAAGCACGGCTCGTGCTTTTGGATTGTTATAACTCTGGTCCAGGATTCTGTAGATGCGCGAGTTGTAGGCTTGAACAGCGGCAGGATTAAATTTGTCATTGAGCTCCGGGAAAAATTCCCGCTGAGCCTCTTGAATTTGACGGAAAATATTATCCTCGTGCGCCTGTCCGTCCTCACCCGCTCCGTACCAGACCCACTGAAGCTGCTGCAGCTGAAAGTTGAGCTCCTGCTGAAAAGAATCTTTCACTTCATAGCCCCGAAGCTCAGAACGCCTGGAGGAAGACTGAGTCTCAAGCCCGGCCAAAGCTTCAAGTATTTTGGCGTACAGGATTCGCGACGCATAAGACTGCGCGATCAAGGATTGTCCGGCTCGATCGTCCGGCAAGGTCAGCGCAGCACCCCATTTGACAACATCTTCAATTTCCGCAGCGTTTAATCCCGGTGTTGCCAGCACGGAATCGGGATCAATTTCCGATGAAGGGAAATAACCTTCGACTGAAAAAATGGGGAAATCGGTTATGGTCTTGCTATCCGGATCGTAGTACCGGACTGTCGCGCCTTGTTTATCGTTGCCGATATCCGGAAGCGTCCGCCGGGGAGTTTCTTTCATCAGGTAAATCTCGGACGCTTGCCCGGAGGCCGGATTGTTGCCGCCGTAACTTGCCGTGAAAGCAACCGTCCCGAAGAGACGCTGGAAAAACTCCCGTGGACTCATCAGCACTTCAGAATAAGCTATTTCTCCGCGCCGTATTTTCCCTTTCGTTTCATACGACAGCCAGGAGTCCACTTCTCCGGATTTATTCAAATAGTACTCAGGCTTCCAATACTCTTGTAAGTTCGGATCAAAAACGAAATAGTAAAAATCTCCATCAGGCGTCCGCCCCGAGGCCTCTCCATGCAAAGCAAAGCGCGGCAATTGATGGATTCCTTTTTCTGCCACCCGGGCTTCAAGTTCCGTGATTCTCCGACTCAGCAATTCAAGGCTTTCCGCCATTCCCGCACGCAGCTCGGAACGTCCGGTATCCGCATCCAGCTGACCTCCCCCCTGGCGCAAAATTTCACGGGCAATTTCAGCGGGGGATCCCGGAAGACCTTCAAGAGCCGCACGCAGTCCTTCTCGGGCCAGGTTCACATCGCGGACAATCGGCGCTTCAGGACTCAGGCCCGCCGCAAGATCCGCCTGCCGGGCGACATTTTCAATGGCCAGCGCGGAATCACGGGCCGCTGCTTTAACCGCGGAACTTCTGGAGGCGTCTGTTTCCATCGCGAGAGCCGCCAGTGCGTCGGCGAGAACCTGGCCTGGGGAAAAAGGTATTTTTGCGGCTTCGATGGATCCGCTAAAAAACGGCTTTGAGGCACCCGGCCGCTGCCAGCCAAAAACAAAACTATTCGTCATCGCCCGAGGAGAGGAAAGCGCGTCAGCGCGGGAAACCGGGTTATCGAAGATCGTCCCCGCAGCGGCAGCATCAAGCGGCCCGCTTCTTTCCATGCGCCCCAGAACTTTCGACAATTTTCCAAGGCTTCCGCGAAAATCGCTTTGCCACTTCTGAACGGTTTGTCTTTCAAAAATTCTGAGTTCCTCTTCAAGAGCTTTGCGAAGATCACCGGGTGAAAGCCGTGGACTCTTGCGGTTTGGAAACTTTTCCTGATACACGGAAAAAAGCCGGTCGATGTAACGCGTATAATCCGCCACCTCGCCGATGCGTCCCTCCGCGGCCAGCGTGCGGATGACTTCATCGCGCCAGAGCTTGAGATTCAGCTTGAAGTCAGGTTCTTTCACTTCACGGACGAGGCGGGCTCCCGCATGCCGGGCAAAAGCATCGTAATACGTCGTCTCAAGCATTTCTTTGTAGGAAAAATCTCCCTTCATCAGCGGTTCATAAAATTCCTCGCCGTCCAGGGAAAGAATCGCCGGCGAAATAACAGCATAGGAGTAACCGGCTTTGCGGAACTCCTCCTGAAGTCCGGCGGAATGAAAACCGCCGCTGACCACAAGCGCCCGCTCAACAGCTTCACGGCGCATCCCTTCTTCGATTTTCTTCTGAAACGCCCGGTCACGTTCAAGCGCGATCCTGTAAAAATCCAGAGAAGCGCTGAAGGCCTCGCGCCCTTCTCCCAGCATTTTCAAATGGTCTTCAGCACTGCCGTAGAAAAGATCAAATTCATCGCGCGTCATCTCAAGACGGGCAAGGCGGCGAAGCCTGTGCAGCCGTTTAAAATCTTCCAGAAGCTCCGCTTCTATAGGCGTCTGCATACGTTTTTTCTCAAGGTGATCAAGCACCCGCTCCAGTTCAGTAAAAAGGCCCGTGCCCCGGATCGCGTTCAATTTTTCCGTGAGCAGAAGGACTCTGCGCATCGCAGGCGTCAGCTTCGGCTTGAATCCATACCTCTCCCCGGCCCGCGCCATGACCAGAAGAAATTCTCCAGGCGCCATCGTGCCGGTGAGAAATGCCTGATGCTGCTCATAAAAAAGGACGCTTTCCTCGCGGTTGAAAAGAGGGACTGCTTTGGCAATAAACCCCTCTGCCATCGCCCTCAAATCGCGCTCCACCGAAGCGGACTCATCGTGATGCACCGCTTCCAGAAGAGCCAGAACGTGAGGCGCCTGCTGTTTTAAGAGTGCTCCCTCAGGGCCTTCAAAAGCGTTTTGCCCAAGCCCTTTGAGAAGCTCAGGAAGCCCTGACTTTTCGCTGTAAAAATCCTCACGAAGGGAATGGAAAGCCAGGAGTCCCGGATTGAAAACATCCTTTCTCTTTTGTCTTAAGATCGTGTGAAGATTTTCCAGAGCAGAGTCAGCCGAAACCTTCTTTTCGGCGGTTCTCAAGTAAGCGCGGTGATTGTCCTCATAAAGTGACCAGTCCTCTATTCCAAAAATCCTCGACTGACCTTCCGGGTCAAGAGCCGCCAGTTCAGCACCGGTCAATTCGCCGGCCTGAAGGTAGCTTTCAAAGACTTTGTGCTTGATGAATGAATCCGGAAATGACCTGAACAAAACAGGGTCCAGAATTCCCTCGGCACCTTCAACGCCGACAAGCCGGACACCCGCCGTCTTCTCAAGATATAGGATCAATTCCTGAATATGTCGCTGAGCATCCACAACGGCATGAGCATCCTGGACAATAAAAACAAACGGTGCGTCTTGGCCCGCGTCATAAAAGGACTCCACATGCCCCAGACTCTCGGGAAGATTTTCAGGCAGAAAAGAACCCTGAGTGCTTGTCATTCGCAGGCCGGGGCCTTGCGCGGCCCAGCTGATGGAGAGATGTAAATCACTGAGTGTCATGGAAGAAAAAAGTAAAAGAGTCCACCAGGTTTGAGCTCGAAGTCGCCCAGACCGGGACCTTGATCGATGTGGCATGCACCATTCCTTTATCTGCTGAAAAGCAGACGGGTTAGGTTATCCCAAGAGCATTAAAACAAACCATTTAAAGACTTTAAAAAACAGCTGATTAAAGTTTAACACGCCAAGACCCGCCTCTGAAGAGACGTGTCAAAATTCTTTTTGTGCCGAGACAAAAGGACGCTAGCTAAAGTTAGTAAATGTTTGTTTTAAACAATGTCTATGGAAGGATTTACAACGCGGAAATTAAAAAATCATCTCGGGGTCTACGGGGATACCCTGCTGCTGACCGGGAACAATAGAAGTAGCAAGATCCAGCGCACCGCTTCCCAAACGCTCAATCATCTGAAAAGTTCCATCGACGAAACCCACAGAATGCCGGATCACAGGACGTCCGGCGCCTGCGTGGTACTCACGAACGGTGATGGGAATCTCCAAAGGCGAGGTCACAATGTTGATAAGGCCCCGCTTCCACGCGTTGGCAAACTGCCCCAGATAGGAGCTTTCTGCCGCAAAGACGGGGGAAGAAGCCAGGAATAGCACCAGAAAAAAAAGGGAGCAGTGTATTTTTTTAGTCATATTTGAACCGGCCCTATCTTATCGGCGTTCGAAGGTAAATATCAAGCGAAATACTGAGGTTGTTTTTTGGCCGTTCGGGTTAAGTTTTGTTTTCGAAAGCCGATTCCTAGAGACACACTAAACTCGGAAAACAACCTGGAATGCAAGACCTGAGACAGGATTCGGCTTATGGAACATGAAAACATTCCCTTGAAACCGCTTTATACCTGTTCAAGCTGCAGCTGGTCAGGTAATGAATCCAGCTTCGTCACAAAAATACTTTCGATTATGTACCGTCCTAAGCACGACAACATCCAGGCCTTCAAGCAGATCAAATGCCCGAAGTGCCACAATCTCGTCACCATTATCTTCGAGACACTGGACGGCTCCGTCGCCAAGTAACGCGCCTTAACCGATCTTCCTGAAAATACCCCCCAGAACACCAAGTGCCAAATCCACTTCACGCGGCTTCAAAATAAGCGGCGGAGAAAAGCGGATTGAGCTGTCCCCGCAAGGCAAAAGCAGGACCCCCTGCCGGAACGCTTCTTCAACGATAAAATCCCTCAACTGAGGAGCGGCTTCACGGGTTTCCCGGTTCTTAACGATTTCAATCGCGACCATCAAACCCACGCCCCGGACATCCCCGATTTTTGGATACTGCCGGGAGAGAGACTCAAGACCTGCCATCAGATATTCCCCTGTGGTCTCCGCATTCTTCAGCAGCTTCGTCTCCAGCAGACGTATCGTCTCCAGAGCCGCCGCGCAGGCCACGGGATTTCCTCCGAAAGTATTCGCGTGAGCGCCCGGCTCCCAATCCATCAGATCCGCGCGAGCGATAAGCGCGCCGAGAGGAAATCCGGAAGCGATCCCCTTGGCCACCGTAATCATATCCGGCTCTACATCCCAGTGCTGAATCGCGAACATTTTTCCGGTCCGGCCCATGCCCGCCTGCACTTCATCCATAATCAGAAGGATGCCATATTTTTTTGTGAGCGCCCGCAGACGCTTGTGAAAATTGGGCGGCGGAACCACGTAACCGCCTTCCCCCTGAATCGGCTCGACAATCACAGCCGCAACATCTTCGGGAGGAACCGTTCTCTTGAAAAGAGTATTCTCGATGTAGTCCACGCACTCTTCGCCGTACTTCATAAGGTCATTGTGCTTGCACAGACGGTAAAAGTACGGGTACTCGGTATGCGTCACGCCCGGAACAAGCGCGCCGAATTTTTTCTTCTGCCTGACCTTGCTTCCCGTGAGCGAAAGCGACCCGAATGTTCTTCCGTGAAACGCCCCGAAGAAAGCGATCATCCGTTCCCGCCCCGTTTTGTAGCGCGCAAGCTTGAAAGCCGCCTCAACAGATTCGGTACCCGAATTCGTAAAAAAAACACGCTTCTTTGATGCGCCTGGAGCAAGAGAAGCAAGCTTCTCAGCAAGTTTCACCTGCACGTCATAGTAAAAATCCGTGCCCGACATATGGATGAGTTTAGCTGTCTGCTGCTGCGCGGCACGCACCACAGCGGGATGGCAATGTCCCGTCGAAGTCACGGCTATCCCGGCGGTGAGATCAAGAAAGCGGTTACCATCCGGGTCTTCAATCCAGACCCCCTCACCTTTATGGGCTACGAGAGGATAAGAGCGGGTATAGGAGGTCGACATCACCTTTGCGTCGCGCTTCAAGATCGCAGCCGCTTTCGGTCCAGGCAAGGGAAGCTTGATTCGAATCTTCTGAATTTTCGCGGATTTCTTTGAAGTTTTCTTTTTCATAAAAGCCTCCCGCTTTTTAACTGGCGAAGATCTTTCGGAACTTCAAAAACTTTACAAACCGGTACGCGGCAAACATCAATCCACATCAATTTGTGCCTTTTGAAGTTTGCCGCTGCACCTTGGGTTTATTGCAGTTCCTGCGGAACTGCTTAAAACTCCTGGACCGGCACGCGGCAAACATTAATCCACATCAATTTGTGCCTTTTGAAGTTTGCCGCTGCACCTTGGGTTTATTGCAGTTCCTGCGGAACTGCTTAAAACTCTTGGACCGGCACGCGGCAAACATTAATCCACATCAATTTGTGCCTTTTGAAGTTTGCCGCTGAAATCCACGTAAACGCTTTTCCATTCGCTGAAAATATCCAATCCGGCTTCGCCCGCTTCGCGGTGCCCATTGCCTGTCTGTTTAACCCCGCCGAAAGGCATGTGAACTTCCGCGCCAATCGTAGGGCCGTTCACATACGTGATGCCGGCTTCGATGTCGCGAATTGCTTTCATGGCACGATTCACATCGCGCGTATAAATTGAGGACGACAACCCATAGCGTGTGTTGTTGAGATGATGAATCGCTTCATCAAAGCTTTTAACTGCCATCACGCAGACAACAGGACCAAAGATTTCTTCCTGCATAATTCTCATGCCGGGCTTCACGTGAGAAAAAACAGTCGGCTGAAAGAAAAAGCCTTTCTTCAGCGCGGCCGTGTTCACCCGCCTGCCGCCGCATTCCAGGCGCGCGCTTTCTGAAATTCCAACGGAAATATATTCTTCAACGCGTTCCATCTGCTGGGCATTCACAAGGGGTCCCATCTCAACTCCGGTTCGAAGCCCGCTGCCGATCCGGATTTTTTTCGCTCTCGCAACAAAGCTTTTCAGGAAACGCTGATAAACCTTTTCATGAACAAAGATCCGGCTGGTCGCGGTACATCTCTGCCCAGTGGTTCCGAAAGCACCCCACAGGGCCCCCTCCAGCGCGAGATCAAGGTCCGCGTCCTCCATCACGATCTGGGCATTCTTTCCGCCCATTTCCAGCGAACACCGTTTCAGGGATTTTCCGCAGGCCCCGGCGACCTCACGTCCGACTTCTGAGGATCCTGTAAAAGAAATCAGGTCAACCTCCGGATGGCGGACAAGGGCGGCTCCCGCAGCGCTTCCGCCATGCACAAGATTAACAACACCCGCGGGAAAACCCGCCTCCGCAAGGATCTCAACAAAACGGGAAGCGCAGGCAGGGGTATCTTCCGAAGGTTTCAGGATCACGGTGTTTCCGCAAAGCAGCGCGGGAAAACTTTTCCATGAGGGAATCGCGACAGGAAAATTCCAGGGCGTAATCAGACCGCACACGCCGACAGGCCTGCGCACCGACATCACAAACTTATTGCGCAGCTCGCTTGTAGAGGTTTTCCCGAAAAGGCGCCGGCCTTCCCCCGCAGTGTAGTACGCCATATCAATAGCTTCCTGAACATCGCCCCGCGTTTCTTTCAGCACTTTGCCCATTTCACGCGTCATGAGACGGGCAAGACTTTCCTTGTCTTTTTCAAGCAGTCTCGCGGCGCGCATCAGCAGGTCGCCTTTTTTGGGCGGCGGAACAAGACGCCAGTCGGGCAAAGCCGCGCGAGCGGCTTCTACAGCTTTGGCGATATCAGAACTTCCGGATTCAGGGAAAACACCAAGGATATCAGAGGGATCAGCGGGATTCGTACTGCGAAAGGTTTTCGGGCTTTCCGTTTTGACCCAACGGCCGCCGATATAATTGCGGTGGATCTTCGCCATGCCTGCCTCCCGAAAGAACTGACTGTTGAATAATCAGGCTCGCGCGGCGGTGCTCAGCTCCGTTTGAGCCAGGCTTCAAAAATCCGGATTGCCTGGTAGTCGGTCACATCCAAACGAAGCGGTGTCACAGAAACATATCCGTTCATCACCGCTTCTTCATCACTGGTTCCATCGGTGTCATACACTTCAATCTCACCGGCCAGTGAATAAACACGCTTGCCGTCATGCTCTTTTTCTTTGACGAACTCTTCAACAAAACGCGAAGCGGCCTGCTTTGTGATTTTGATCCCTTTTATTTTTTCATAGGGAATCGGCGGCACATTCACGCTCACCAGAGTTTCGGCAGGAAAAAGCTTTGCCGCAAAACCCTCGATCATTCGGGCGGCCACCTGAACGCTGGGACCGAAATCATCGATCATTCGGCTGCAAAGAGACAGCGCGACGGCCGGAATATGATTGATCACAGCTTCCCTCGCGGCAGAGATAGTCCCGGAATAATAAACACTGATGCCCGTGTTCGCGCCCTGATTGATCCCCGAAACCACAAGGTCCGGCATAAAATGCTTCAGCTCGGCCACGGCGAATTTGACGCAGTCCGCAGGCGTTCCATGAACCTTGTAATGGTCAATTCCGTGATCCTTGTATTCTTCAATCCGAAGCTTCTGTCCAAGCGAAATAGAGTGGCTGCAGGCGGAGCGTTCACTGGCGGGCGCGACCACAATCGCATTAACCCCTTCCGGCACATTGCGGATCAGGGCTTGAATCCCGGGCGCGTCAATTCCATCATCATTGGTATAAATCACATTCATAAAAGCCTCTTCGCGTATCTTTGGAACACTCATTGACGATCAATGACTAGTACTATTATGAAAGCTTTACCAAGTATACCACATACCGTAATGGGTCAGCTCAATCCCCCGGCTTTCCACCCATTTCCTGAGATCTCTGGCCGCGAAGACCTGATATTCTTTAAAGCGGCCTGTTGTAAAGGAGGTCACAGCCCTTAAGACAGGGTCAACCCTGCCCGGGTGGCACATCACTTCTGTCACACCTGACGGGATTTTTTTTAAGGCTTCCGTCAGACTTTTCTTTCGCCAGTATTTTTCAGGACGGAGGTCGCCCCAAAGACGATCCGAGGAAAGGACAGGAAGGCGTCCGGTTTTCCGGTTCCAAAGCGACGAACGGCGCACCGGGAGACGAAAGGTTTTAGCGGTCTCAATCAAAACACGCAGAAAAACCGGATGATCATGAAGCTGATGATGAGTGTCCAGATGAGTCGGCATCCGCCCAAAACATTTCCGGAAAAGCCGGATTTGACTTTGGTACTCCAGCGCCACTTCAGCGGCGGCAGGAAGTTTTCCCAGCAGGGAATCTCTTTTTCTAAAACCTGTTTCACAAGTCAGGGAAGGAACACGGCCGCGCTTTGTCACCGGCCCGCCAAGAGAAATATTCAAATGAAGCCCCACCCCGAGGCGGCCCGCTTTGACAAAACCTGTGACTGTTTTACTTTCCACGGGAAGATTAATGAGAAAGGTGGTGCTCGTCACAATCCCCTCTTCATGAGCCTTGAGGATCGCCTGATTCACGCCGTGAGTCAGGTTCGCGTCATCGGCATTCACAATCAGCAGCTTGCGCGAGTTTTTTTTCTTCATGCTTCTTTCTGCGGGGTCAGGGCAGCACAATAACAATGGAAGCCATCGCCATTTCACGCTCATGAGCAAGGGAAAGCTCGATCCGGCAGCGGCTGTTAAAACGGAGTTTCTTCTGAAGAGCGGGAGCGATCTTGATATAAGGTTTACCGCTGGGTTCTTTGCAGACTTCAATGTCTTTCAGGCGGGCGATTTTAAAAACCGGAGATACGGCTTTGCAGAAGGCTTCTTTAGCCGCGAAGCGGGCGGCGTAATGTTCTTCGCGCATCCGCTTCGGCTGACAGTAGGCGCGTTCGTCGTCAGTGAACACACGTGACAGAAAGCGCTCACCTTGTTTTTCAAGGGTTTCACGGAAACGGCTGACACTGGCAATGTCGATACCGTGAAGAACTTTCATCGGCTTACGCGCGGAGAATAAAGTAGATGGCCGCTCCGACAATCAAAAGCGAGAGGATGTAAAAGTTGTTGAAGCGCCAGAAATCAGCGATTCTAGACAGTACACCAGGAGTTTTTTTTCGTGCTCCCGACGCGGGCTGAATCTCGAAACGGAGATTCAGAACATCTTCTTTGCGGAAACGAAGGAAGGTGCCGCCGATTTTATAGGCCTGAAGTTTTCCCTGCGCGATGTAATGCTCTAACTGCTGCTGCTCAATCTCAAGGTAATTCTTTACTTCTTCAACGGTGAGCAGGTTGTTCATTAACGAAATCCATCCTTTTATAAAGAAATCCCGGTCAGGGGGAAATTTCCGCGGGAGTTTTACATCCCGCGGACCTGGTCTTTTTCAAAACGCTCAGGAGCGGACTTTTTCTTCCTGAATCCAGCGGTCAACAGCCGACTTGCTGAAAAACCATCCGTTGCCTTCATGCTTGGCCGGAATTTTGCGCTTGTTCGCCCATTCTTCAACGATTCGGGCTTCCACTTCAAGGTACTGGGCAACATCTTTGAGCGTCATCGTGACATCCGAAGCTTCACCCGTGGGATTTCCACTCAACATGGAAATCTGCCCTTCCAGGATCGCGCCTTCTGTCACGCTGAGCCGGGGGGTCCGGACATTCCCGCGAAGCACTGCGGGAGCAATCACTGAAACACTCTGGGTCGCGTCCACATCGCCGGTCACTTTGCCTGCGATAATAATGCGGTCGCCGCTGATGTTCGCCTTAACTTTCGCGTTCTCACCGATCGTGAGATTGCCGCGCGCATCGAGCTTGCCTTCAAAGCTGCCATTGATCCTCAAATTCACGGGATCTTTGAATGTAATCGTGCCCTGCATACTGGCATCGACATCAAGGATTTTCTCTTCCACCTGTTCGTTTTTCTTGGCCATGTGCAGATTCTCCTTTGTGGGGGTTTGTGCGGCGGAAGAATTATCCTTTTTTGACGGTATTCTGTAAAGGAAAAATCCTTCGCGCCGCGACGGGGTTTTTCTTCTTCTAACTTCTTCATTCATCCTTACTTAACCAGCCCGCTCAAATGCGGCAGCTTCAATAAAAACTGTCAAAGGACGATATATGGAGTTCACCTTAGCTGGAGAAAAGATGATCCGTCCGATATTCCTGATTGGAACAACCTGTTTTTGGCTGGCCTCCATGAGTCAGCTCATTCATCGTGAGTTTTTTGAGTTGTCACCGCTCAAAACCGCCTATGAAGTCCTGCCCATTTTAGACGGCTCGCTTCGGGAAGAATACCGGGGTATCTACCTTGGGGGGAATCTGATCGGCTTCACAAATACAGCCCTGGAAAAGGAGTCTCCCGCCTCCGAGACTGAAGAAAAGGAACCTTCCCCTGGCGCCGAACAACAGTCAGATCCAGATGAAAAGGGCCGGACAGGGTTCGAGCTGCGCCAGAACACCTACATGACATTTCTCTTTCTTGGTGAAGAGCGCGAGATGCTTGTCCGCAGCAAGGCCCTTCTGGATGACCGGCTTGAACTGCAGGCCTTCGAGCTCAAAATTACCAGCGGTGAATATGGAACCGATATGAAGGGCCGCGTCCTGGACGATCAAATGGAACTTCACATTGAAAGCAAGGGCGTTCCGCCTGTTATTAAAAAAATTCCCGTGCGCCGGCCTCTTTTCTTTTCCGAATCCCTTCCCATGATCTGGACGCCGGAAAACCTTAAGCCCGGCAAGCGCGGTACACTGAGAATCTGGAATCCCCTGCTTCTCGGATTTGAAGAAATTGATTTTCACGTCGGAACTTTGGAAACCACCCTTATACATTCCGAGGAAGTTGAGGCCATCAAGGTCACCCTCAACGAAAAGGGCGTTGAAACTCATTACTGGTGTACACCTGAAGGGGTTGTCCTGAAGTATGAAAGTCCCACAGGGCTTCTTATGGTCAAGCAGGATGCCTGGAAAATTTTTGACACTCTGCGCGAAAACCGCGGCGCCCTGACAGACCTGCCGAACCTTTATTCCATTCCCGCAAATCGTGAGCTGCCCGCACCGGAGAAAATAAAAAGCCTGACCGTCAAAATACGCACCGCCGAGGGTGAAACCATGCGGACAATTCAACGCGAAAATACAGCGGATGTAAAAGACCTCCCGAGGCATCGTCCGGAAGACCCGGCGCTGGCGCCCTATCTGGCTGCAGACAGTTTCATACAATCCGATGCCCCTGAGATTTTCCAAAAAGCTTCCGAACTCGCGGGACATGAGGCCCTCCTGCTTCCCGCCGTCACAAAGCTCGCGGAAGGCGTGCATCAGCTCTTGACCCCCACCCCGACCGTAAGCATTCCTTCCGCGCTGCAGATCCTGTCCATGCGCAAGGGGGACTGCAATGAATACACAGTTCTTTTCGCTGCATTCGCTCGTTCGCTGGGAATTCCCGTCAAAACCGTTGCAGGCCTTGTTTATCAGCATGGCCGCTTTTTTTATCATGCCTGGCCTGAAATCTACGCGGGACGCTGGATTGCCGTCGATCCCACCTTCAGCCAGGTTCCGGCGGACGCGTCGCACATCGCTCTGGTGGAAGGAAGCCTTGAAGACCAGATCAACCTGATTCAGAAAATCGGAAAAATAAGCGTTGAGATCATAGACGCTGAAACAATTTAAACAGAAACCGGGGATCAGACATGGAACCGATGATTGAATTCAAAAACGTCCGGAAAGAATACGGCAAAAAAGTCGCGGTCAAGGGCCTCGATCTCATCATCCGCAAAGGCGAGCTTTTTGTTCTCCTCGGTCCGAATGGCGCGGGTAAAACCTCCACGCTCAAAATGCTTTGCGGACTTCTCCGTTCAACAGGCGGGTCGATCTCGGTGGGCGGTTATGACGTAGCCGTCAGGCCGGAAAAAACAAAACAGCTCATGAGTTTTGTTCCCGACGTTCCCTATGTCTATGAAAAGCTCACGCCGCGCGAGCTTCTGCGTTTCACCGGAAAACTCCGGAACCTCCCCCCTGAAACCATCACCTCTCGGGGTGACGAGCTGCTGAAATTTTTCTCTTTAGACAATGTTCGCGATGTTCTGATTGAGGAGTTCTCTCACGGTATGCGGCAAAAAGCTATCCTGGCTTCCGCGCTTCTGCACAAACCCGAACTGCTGATTCTTGACGAACCCATGGTCGGCCTCGACCCCATGAGCATCAAAAGCTTCAAGGATTTTCTTAAAAAGCAGTGCGCGGAAGGCATGACAATCCTTTTCTCGACTCACACGCTTTCGATGGCTGAAGAGCTGGCAGACCGTATCGCGATTCTGCACAAAGGAGAGCTCGCGGCCTGCGGGTCCCTCGAGGATCTTAAAAAGAAATACGGCACCAAAGAGAATCTGGAAACCATGTTTCTGCGGCTGGTTGAAAAAGAAAACTTTGTTCCGGAAGGATAAGGAAATTGAAAACCCTCGATGCCCTGCTTGGCCTGAAAGTCACGCTTCTCAAGAACGGATTCTTGAAGCTTCTGAAAAAATCCCGGCTTGAGCTTGCCGTTCTTATCGTTTTTCTGGGCGGAACCGCGGCAGGGCTTTACGCCCTGTTTTCCTGGAGCCTCCATTTCTTTCACTCCCAGGAGCCTTTCGGCCCGGTTCTCATCGATGAGACTTTTTACCTTTTCACTTTCGCTCTGATGCTCATGCTTTTTATTTCCTCCGCGGTGGCCGCCTACAGCTCCCTGTTTCGTTCAGGCGAAGTGACTTTTTTAATTCCTTTGCCTTTGCCCTGGAGCCGCATTTTTTACATGAAACTGGCGGAAATTCTTTGGCTGAGTTCCTGGTCCATGATCCTCGTAGCTTTACCTTTTATTATGGCCTACGGGCAGATCCAGAATGCTCCCTTCTGGTTTTCTGTTTTTTCACTGCTGTGTTTTTTTCCTTTGATTGTCATCTCAGGAACCCTGGGAACATTAACAACCCTGGCCTTGATGCTTCTTCTTCCGGGCCGAAAAAGCCGGCGGATCGCGCTGGGCCTGTTCCTTTTTACCGCCATCGCCATTCTCGCGGGCATTCAGCCGGAACTGATCAAAGAGCAGGGTTCTCTGGCTGGCGTTCTGAGCGGGTATCTGCCCCATGTCGCGATGGCCAAGAACGCTTTTCTGCCTTCCTGCTGGGTCACGCGGGGAATTATCGAGGCCGTCCGATCACCGTCATTTCCGATGCTTGCCTCCAGCGACGCTCTTTTCTATTTTTCTCTTCTTCTTTCCAACGCGCTTTTTCTGCTCATTCCCGCCGGCTGGGCCGGAAGCAAAATCTATCCCAGCGTGTTCTTCCGCGTTCAGGATCATGGTGAAGCTCAGACCCTGAAACGCGTTCAGGGACCGGGCCGTCTCGAACGTCTTGCTGACTCCCTTCCGTGGCCTTCACGGCCCATGATGGCGCTCTTTGAAAAAGACATCAAAACATTCATGAGGGATCCTTCGGAGTGGTCACAGATTCTTATTTTCTTCGGGCTTCTCGTACTTTACTTCGCGAATCTCAGAAACCTTGAGTTTCATATTCTGAAAGATATGTGGAAGAACCTTGTTTTCGTTTTGAACACTGTAGGCACTTATATTGTTCTTTCCAGTTTCAGCATGCGCTTCATTTTCCCAATGCTTTCGCTGGAAGGAAGCCGTTTCTGGATCATCGGTCTTTCCCCTGTCGGATACCCCCGGCTGCTGCTGGAAAAATTTATTCTCGGCGGGCTGCTCTCCGCGGTGCTCACGCTGCCGCTCATCACACTCTCGGGGTTTATGCTGGAAATGCCGCAGGAAAAAGTCTTCTTTACGACGGGGCTGGGCGTTTTTGTTTGTCTCGCGCTGACCGGACTCTCAGTGGGATTTGGCGCCTTGTTTCCAAATTTCAAATCCACGAATCCCGCGGAAATTATTTCGGGAGCGGGAGGGTCACTGCTTCTTGCGGCTCATCTTCTTTACCTCGCCTCAGCAGGCCTTTTTCTCGCCTTCCTTCCTGATCCGGGAGCGTTTCCGCTTCTGATTGCCGGCTTAGTCAGCCTCCTGATAGCCGTCATCCCCCTCTGCGCCGGTGTCCTTAAACTCAAGCGTCAGGAATTTTAGGACTCTTTCGGCTTTCAAACATTTAAAAATCCGTTGACCGAATTGAGAAAAAACCTTAGTTATCAGATTATGACTTCAAAGCGTCCTCTTCCCGGCACGTTTCCAGAATTCTCGATTTCACAAACTCAAGCTTCTCAAATGAGACAGCACTTCATCGAAAATGGCTGGGTTGTGATCGATTTGAACAGTAAGGATTTTGATACCCTTGCCAGCGACATCATCGAGGGCGTCGCGCCCCGCTATGAGGGTACGAAGCGGGTGATTGACGCCTGGAAATCGTGTGCTTCGGTAAAAAGACTCGCCGAGGATGCGCGTGTCCTGGAGGCTCTTCACACGCTTTACCAGAACGATCCCCGGCCCTTTCAAACCCTTAATTTTCCCGTGGGCACAAATCAGCCCGCTCACAGCGACTGCATTCATTTCTCCGCGGATCCGCCGGAAAAAATGGCAGGCGTCTGGGTGGCTCTGGAAGATACGGATCAATACAACGGGGCTTTATATGTCTGTCCCGGCAGCCACAGGCTGCCGGTTTATCAAATGCAGGATTTCGGTCTTCGTTCGCAGTACGAGGATTATCCTCTTTATGAAAAGGCCATTGAGCGCATCATCAGAGAGAACGGCTTTGCAAAACATCCTCTATACCTCAAAAAAGGACAGGCCGTCATTTGGAGCGCGAACCTTCTTCACGGCGGATCGGAAATTCTGGATCCGGGCAGGACAAGACACAGTCAGGCGACCCATTATTTTTTCAAAGGATGCAAAAGCTTTTACCGCCCCATGCTGTCGGATCTTAAAAATGGCCGGATTTCCGACCACCCCTCTCCGGGCTTCAGCTGGTTAGACCGGCTATATGCTCCCGCCTCAAAATTCAAACGCGCCGTCAAACATTCGATGCGGGGCAAAATTGCTTCTCTGATTCAGAAACTAATCCCCTCTTAAGCCGTTAGAGCCTGCGGCCATTTTAAAATATTTTTGAAGACGCTGCGCGAGCAAGCGTGAAAATATCTGCGCTCCGTCAAAATTCAAGTGGCGTGAATTCTTGAAATACCGCATTTGACGGTTTATCGTAAGTCTTGTGAAGTCCCAATAAGCGACCTGATTCCGGGCCGCAAAAGAACGCAGGATTTCTTCGGCCTGCCGGTAGTTGATCGTTAGCTTCTGAAGGTCCCGGTATTCGGGTGAATGCACCGAGATGACCCGTGTTCCGCGCGTTTTAAGCTCATCAAAAATCTGCTGAAGAGCCTTCAGCCCTTCGGTGTCGACGGTGTCAAAAACACCGTGAGGATGCCGGCTCTTAAACACCTCAAACGACGAATCCCATTTCTTGTAATCCGGATAAAACCCTCGTTCCCGCAACGGCTCATACGGCTTAATAAATGACATCAAGGAGCGCAGCCAAAAAGCCTTTCCATAAACGGCAACACTGTAAAGAGGGATCCACCGGTGCTGCAGGCAGGAGGGTTCAACTGTGCAAAAAAAACGCCGCACGGCTTGTTCATGTAAGTAAGGCAGATATTGCACCGGATTATACAAAGGAGGGACGGTCTCCCGGCCCATCCGGTTTAAGACAATGCGGTCCGTATCAACAAGGGCTATCTCGGGAGCCTTGTTATGCTTTAAATACACTTTCAAGAGAGCCAGCTGAGACTGCACAAAGCCGCCGTCCATACCCGCTGTATAACATGACTTCCCGGGAAACGCTTTTTCCAGAACCCTGCAGTCGTAATGAAGAAGCGCCCGGGAACTTCCCAAAACCAGCACCTCCGCGTCAATTTTTCCGCGGGACACGTCCAGCCAGAGCTCGGCATTAAGGTCCCTGCTTTTCTTATAGCCTTCCAAAAGAAGTAAATGCTCGCCCCAGGCAAGCGCGTAAAGAAGACAAAGCCAGGCGATCCACCCTCGATGCCTGAAAAAAAATCTTCTGAAGCGCTGAATCATGAATAACCCTCTTTAAAATTGGAAATAAATAAACTGCTGAGCAGACGGCACGCCTGAATAAATAATCATATGAAAAAAGCACAGATAAAGAAGCCACCGAATCACGGGGGAACACCGGGAAATCAAATCCTGTTTCCCTGTCTGAATCTCAAAAAATTCGACAAACCAAAGCGGCAAAATCAAACAAAGAACGGCTCTCAGATGAGCCTGGCTTTCCATCCACCCAGAGAAAGGATCCAAAACCAGCGAACGCGTCATCTCGCCTGCCTGGGCAAGCGAGTGAGCTCTAAAAATCAGAAGCCCGTAAGCCACCAGAATGAAAACTAAAAAAGTTTTTACTCCGGTAAAAGCCCCGCTGCGGGGCTTCCCTGATTGGGCACAGAGACGTTCACCCGCAAGAAGAATCCCATGATAGGTGCCCCAGGCAACAAACGTCCAGGCGGCGCCATGCCATAAACCTGCTATCGCCATCGTGGCAATTAATACCAGACACTGACGCAAAAGGCCCCCTGAACGCCCTCCCAGAGGAACATAAAGGTAGTCCCTGATCCATAAAGAAAGACTTATATGCCAGCGGCGCCAGAATTCCCTCATGCTGGCTGAAAAGTAGGGGTGGTCAAAATTAACCATGAGTTCAAAGCCCAGCATACGGGCAAGTCCTCTTGCCATATTGGAATAGCCGGCAAAATCACCGTAGATCTGCCAGGTAAAGGCCAGCGTGCCGATCACGACCTGAGCGGCCGTATAAGTCCCGCTGTGTTCAAAGGCCCAGCCCGCCTGACGGGAAAGTCCGTCTCCAACATAGATTTTTTGGAATACCCCCCAAAAGAAAAGAAAACACCCGCTTTTAAAGGCTTCGACACTGAGGTCTCGAGGCTGTTGGATTTGTCCCAACAGGTGCCGGGCTCGCTCAATGGGACCGGCCACCAGCTGAGGAAAAAAAGAAACGAACAGGGCGTAGTCGCGCAAATTCCGGCAGGCCGGCATCTGGCGCCGGTAGACATCGACTACATAACTAAGAGACTGAAAGGTATAAAAGGAAATTCCGACAGGAAGCAGAATATTCAGGACAGGAACCGACGCGGTAAAACCGAAAGAGGCCGCTAAGTGGGTGAAACTGTCGAGAAAGAAATTCAAGTATTTGAATACACCGAGAATCCCCAGATTAATCACCAGGCTGAAAACCAGGTACATTTTCCGGCTTGGTCCATCTTCAGAAATTTCAATTTTGCGCGCAAAGGTATAGTCCACGGCAATGGAAATCATCAGAAGGCCAAGAAACCGCCAGTCCCACCAGCCGTAAAAAATGAAACTGGCGGCCAAGAGAAGTTGATTCTGCCTCCGGTGATTTAAGAAAATATAAGCGGCGTAAACCAGCGCAAAAAAAACAAAGAAAGTGCCGGTGTGAAAAAGCATCTAGAGCAACCCTTTATTGGAAGGCACGGAGGATGGGACGAAGTAGAGAAACAACGCCAGCAGAACACTCGATACTGCGGCAAGTGATGCGCCCATCAAAAAAGCTGTCTGGGCGCCAAGGGTCTGCCACACAAAACCAAAAATCAGACTCGCAGGCAAAGCGGCCATGCCGACCGTAAAATAATACCAGCCGTAAGCCTGTCCCCGGCCGGAAGGCCCCGCATAATCGGCGAGGATCGCTCGTTCCCCGCCTTCTGTGAACCCGTAAAACAACCCGTAACAGGCAAAAAGAATCCAGGCATGCGCGGGTGTGGACGCAAAAGCAAAGCCGACATAGACCAGCGTGTAAACCATCCAGCCCATCAAAATCACGCGGCGTCTTCCCAGCCGGTCAGAAAGGGCGCCCAAAGGCAGAGTTGTTAACGCCTTCACAAGATTGAGAAGAAGCCACAAAATCGGCATCATCGAATGAGGCACGCCCAGCTGAGAAGCGCGCAAAAGAAGAAATGCGTCGGAAGAACAGCCCAGAATAAAAAGGAAAAGAATCATCAGGTAGACTTTCAGTTTACCGGAGGGAGGATGAAGTGTCAGCCGCTCCGTCTTTACGGGCTGACGAGAAGAAGAAACTTCGCGGACTTTCCAGGCAATAAGCAGGACGCCGAGAATTCCCGGAATCGCGGCAATCAGAAACAGATGGCGTAAGTCTGTGAGCCAAAAGGTGAGAAGTACAGTAGCCAGGATCGGCCCTGTCACCGCGCCTGCGTGATCAAGCGAGCGCTGCAGGCCGAAAGCCTTCCCTCTTGAGCGGGGGGAAACAGAATCCGCGATCAGCGCGTCGCGCGGCGAAGTTCTCACCCCTTTGCCGATCCTGTCGGCACAGCGCACAAAGAAGACCACCCAGGGGCTCCAGGCAAACGCAACCAGCGGCTTGGAAAAAGCCGACAAGCCGTAGCCTGCCAGCACAAGCTTGGTGCGGTCTTTCGCCCGGTCTGCCCAAAGTCCCGAAAGCAGCATAAAAAAGGCCGCTGTGGATTCAGCAAAGCCTTCTACGAGTCCCACAAACCACTGTCCCGCGCCAAGCGTTTGAGTCAAAAAAAGCGGCAGAAGCGGGTAAATCATGTCGCTGGAAACGTCGGTGAGATAGCTCACGAGACCAAAGATGAAAACGTTGCGGGGAATACCCTGGAGAAGTGATTTTCTCGGATCCATAATAAGGAAACTACCTGAAAGATGCCTGGAAGGGAAGCCTGACGAAAAAGTGCCAGCCTTTAAGCCTGGCGGCGGCCCGCGTTCGCGGCTTTACGAAGACGGTCCATGATCGCTCTGCCCAATCCGGTTTCAGGCACAGGTTCCGCAAGAATCACTTCAGAACCGCTTTCGTCAAGACGGTGCAAGGCCGCGAATAAATTCTGGGCAGCTTCAATAAGTGATCCTTCGGGAGAAAGAACTTCAAGCGCGCGGGTCCGAAGCGGCTTCAAAGGATTTTTCCATATAAGAACGCCCGCTTTTTCAAGACGTGAATCCGTTAAAATTTTTTCGATAGAAAGAATTTCAAGAGGCGTTCTGGGGGCGTAATGCTGTTCAAGCTGTCCGGGAGCGGATGGTTTTCCGCTGTTCTGTGCAGATACGTCTAACGGGCCGGTAATTTTTTCAATGTCTTCCACGGGAATTCCTCCCGGACGCAAGAGCACGAAGCTGACATCACAGGACACGTCGATAATCGTGGATTCAACGCCTGTGGAACAAGCGCCCCCATCGAGAATCATATCCACCTTTGACCCAAGTGCATCTTCAACGTGGGCTGCTGTTGTCGGGCTGAGAAACCCGAAAGGGTTCGCGCTCGGCGCGGCAACAGGACAACCGGAGGCGCGAAGCAGCGCAAGCGCGACAGGATGCGCGGGTACTCGAACGGCCACGGTCGAAAGCCCCGAAGTGACAAGGTCAGGAACCCCGTCTTTTTTCTTCATGACAAGGGTCAGCGGTCCCGGCCAGAATGCTTCCATCAATACAGAGGCTTTTTCAGAAATCTCTGCGATCTTTGCTGCCTGAAATCGGTCTGCGACATGAACAATCAAGGGGTCAAAAAAAGGGCGCTGTTTCGCTTCAAAAATGCGGGCCACAGCTGCGGGGTTCAGCGCGTCCGAGCCAAGCCCATAAACAGTCTCGGTTGGAAACGCGACAAGACCTCCCCTTTGCAGGAGGGAAGCCGCTTCAAGAATCGTTTCAGGATTTGCTGTGTGGAGTGTCATAGGATTACGCTCTGGTATTCCCGGAAATAAAAAAGGCTGGCATGACGCCAGCCTTTTTTAAATTCAGTTCAGCTTCGCAAAGCTGGCAAAAAAATACGTCCCCAAGGGGATTTGACCTCCTCCGCACTTCAGGCCGATTTTGCGGCCGCAAAATCGATCCGTGCTTCGGTAGGCCTCCGCCGCTGTCGAAGGTTTCCGCCACTCCCATAAGGTCGCGGCTTGATCGGAAACTGGCTCCGCGGCTCCCGTTCAAATCCAGGGATGAAGCCGGAAAAAAATACGTCCCCAAGGGGATTTGAACCCCTGTCGCTAGAATGAAAATCTAGTGTCCTAGGCCGAGCTAGACGATGGGGACGTAAAAGAGGTCTAATAGGCCTGAATAAGAGAGGGCATTATACTGATTCCTATCCGGGAAGCAAAGGGCATTTTTAAAGGTTTTCTTAGGCCGCTGCCTGGATGCGGGCCTGAGCCGCGAGATAAGTGGTAACGGTCTGCAGGATATCCGCGAAATGATCAGGGTTGAGGCTTCGGGGATCCAGAACCTGAAAATACTCTTCCGGCTGCTTGCCAAGCGCTATAGCCTGAAGAACGGTAATAACCGTCGAGGCAAACAGCCCCGGATTTTTGACGGCCGAGGGGTCCAGACTGAAAAGATTCTGCCCCTTCCGCTTGTGAACATTTCTAAAAGCCTCTTCTTTTCCGATCAAGGCGTGTTTATCACGCTCACTGAATTTGGATTGCGGCACGGTCGCGAACACACCCGCCTGAAGGCTTCCTTTTACCTGAATCTGACCAGGCTTGAATTTCATCGTCTTTGATACCGCGAGTTCCCGAATAACTTTCTCAAATTCCCCTGCTTGCTCTTCATTCATGGAATCAATATTCAGATGAAAAGCCCCGTTAACCGAAACTGCCACAGCAAGGACGGGTAGAAGAGAACTCAGTTCCGGCGCGCTTTCAAGCTGCACGTGAATCGATGCGGCAAAGCCCGCTTCTCCCTGGTCCTCAGGAGCTTGGGCTGGCAGTCCTTCAATCGCCGAGAGCATCTGCCTGAGATCCGGGTCGCTGATTTGATTCGATTCAAAAAGACCGTTTTCCACGGCAACCTGGCGAGTGATCCAAAGCCTGACGCTGTCTTCTCTGGGCAGCTCAAAAGCCGTGCTTGAAAGCTGTACCGTGACATCTTCGGGAAGCAGACTTGCGATGCTTCCTTCATAGTAAAGACCGTCAAGCTCGCCGGAAACCTCCGTCACAAAGGCCTGCTCTTCAGGGCCGAAAGCGTCCAGCCTAAAAGGCTGGCGGGCAGATTCTCTCAGCTGAAGTTTCCAATCACGTGTGGAGAGAATCTCGTCTCCCGTCTCAGACCGGAGTTCGGATCGGACAATTTCTCCCTGAGGAATAAACACAGGCGCGCCTTCGGAGAGAATACCTTCAATCGCCTGAAGCACTTCAGAAGCTTTGGGTCCGAGCAGATAAAGAGAAAAAGCTTCCTGACCCTCCCCAAAAGAAAGCTCGGATAACTTTGTCCTGTTTTGAAGAGGAATGACCCGGCCATCCTTGTACAGAAATCCCGAAAACTCCGGATGGGCCGCCTGCGAGACGAGAATCTCCTGTAAAGTGTCCAGCGCGGATCCCGGCAACGCAGCCGCTGCAACTTTATAGGATCGGCCCGAGTACTCACGATTGAATGCCGGAACACCGTCATAGTCGGGTTCGAGAATTTTTTCATGTAAATAGGTTTCAAAGGCCGAGACCTCATCCGAAGACCCCTTCATAATAATTTTAAGCCTTCCGAAAGCGGGTACAGCAAGAGTCATAAGGCTCATAGGATTACCCGCATCGACCACGCCTGTCCCCGGGACATCAAAGGAAACTTTAAGCGCTTTGTGTTCCCGAAGATACTTGGCGACTCCAGTGATCGGGATCATATGCAGTCCCACCGGACCAAGAAGAATCTCAATGGTTTTTGACTCTGCCGCGCGGCTGAACAGGGGCGTTTCTCCCGCTTTAACATTCTCGAGACTATGCAGAGCAGTCTGCGCCCCCTGACCTTGCGCGAAAATTCGGACAGCTGAAGAAAACTCTTTGAAAGAATTTCTTACCGCACCCTCTGAATTAAGATGAATGGCCGCGCCGCTTGCCGAAAGCGCGAACAAAGCAACGCCAGAGACTGTTTCCGCAAAAGACTTCAAGGCGGAAGAAGTTTCGTCTTCCGTGAGCGCCGGATTCAGTAAAAAGAACCCTTCCGCGGATTCCCTCGCGAAAACGGGTACGCCATAAAATTCTTCCAGAAGCTCTTGGTTCAGAAACTTTTCAAACTCCGCAACCTGAGAAGCAGGCCCTTCCAGTTTCACTTTAACTTTTTTCAGCGAAGTCGCCGTGCCCAGTCCCATCAAATCCATGGGCTTGCGCATATCAACGGAGGTTCCTGTGACCGCAGTCAGTGTCGCGCGAACTTCGGGAAGTTTGGTCAGCTTCGCTTTAATCTGCATGGGCGGAAGCATATGCAAGCCAAGCGGGCCTATGAGAAACTCAGTCTCTGAACTGACTGAGGCTTCCGGCGTGGGAGTTTCCCCGGACTGAAACAACAGCTGGCCTTCGTCTTCGATCCGCTCCATCCGGGTCATCGCGTCCTGAGACAAAGCGCCAAGCCAGATAATGCCGATCTCTTCTCCAGCTTTTAGTTTAAGCTCCTTCAACGCTTCGGCGTTGGACAGTGCGTAAAACCGGCCGCTCTGAGTGTGCACATAACCTGCCAGAGCCGGCGATCCAGGAAGATCCGCGATAAGAGCTTGAAGCGAGGCGACGCCTGTGTCTGTGAAACGATCCTGCGCGAGCCTGTAATTCCTGCGGACATACTGCGTGCTGAAAGTTGGGATCATATCGTGATCAGGCTCAGGAATGGATGCGATCAGCCGCTCAAACTCGCGCACCCGATCTTCCTCCCCGTTAAGTACAATTTCGATTTCGGAAAACTCCGCGAACCCCATCATCAGATCCATCATCGACTTGATCGCGACAACCTCGCCGCTCTCTTTTTTGATCTGCATTTGAACCGTTTTGTTTTTCGAAAGAAAAGGGATAATCTTAGAAGCTGGAAACATGTGAAGGCCTACGGGCCCCAGCAGGTATTTAACCGCAGATTGAACTTGGGGAGCCGGCTGAGTCGACGGTTTTTCAGCAGAGCCGGACACACCCTTGGCCTGGAACTCAGCCAGACCTCTTCTCAGATCCTCTTCCGGGTCGTACTCTTCTAAAACTTCACTGCGAGGCGTTTTGGAAGTCTCGGAATCATCCACAACACCTTCCTGAACACGTTTAAGCTCCGTAAGATACTCTTCGTTTTCAAGCTGACGCTGGCGGATATTCTCAAGCGCTTCGTTAGCTCCCGCGATCAGTTCATCGGTGTTCGTGGCACTGGCAACAAAAGCGGAATCTTCCGGACGGGCTTTTCGCACAATCTCTTTCAGCGCAGGTATCAAGCCAGCGGATCCGCTCAGCTGAAGCTCACGGCCGGGAGGCGCCTTATGAAGAGCCATCAGAACAAACGTATCCATACAAGCAAGACCGCCGCAGACCGTGACAGAAACCTGCCGCTCCTGTCCGGCATCTTTCAGCGCCTGGTTCTTGGCGTGCACAACATCAAAAATCCGGTTTTGAATCGCCTCAAAGACCTTGAATTCGACGTGATCAAAATACTCGGGATTCCGCTCTCGCGATATCCCCAGCTCTCGGAAAAGACTGATCGTCAAATCATTCGTCCCGACGCTGAAGAAATCAGCGATATCAAACATTTCATCCAGAATTTCAAGTCCCTCAACAGTTTCGATCATAATTCCGCGCTTCATCCCCTGAAGAAGCTTCCCCACGCCTTCAGCGGTCGGTTCAGCGCCCTGGTATTTAGGAAGGTTCTCCGCCAGGGCTTTATGCCTCTCCGCCACACGTTCCAAAGCGTCTTTATCACTGAGAATCTTCTCACGGACTTCATCGAACAAACCCACCATAAAGGAGGCGTCCTCTTTAGCGACTTCGTTAAGAAGTGCCTGTTCCGCAGCCGACAAATCCTTGAGATCTTTCCTCGGGAAACCTCTTTCATTGAGAAGCGCAATCAAATCCTGCGGCGAACGGAACATCGGAAAAAGAACTTTGATTTGTCCCCTTGAGGATTCCATATGAGCGCGAATCGCGGCCTCAATTTCGATCCTCAGCAGGGCCTTCCCCACCGGGGTTCGGTAATACGCGGGGCCGTAAATCTTGTCCGGATTCAGAAGGCTAAAGGCCGCGTCCTCCTTATCTCTCTGCATATCAAACATGCGAATGGTCACCTCGCCCGAGCGGACGCTCTCACCCATCTCCGAAAAAGTATTCTGAAAAGACATTCTCAAAGCGGTTTCATTCTCCGTGTCAGGATTTTCAAGAAAACGTGTCAAAGCAACGTTTTTTCCCTGAAATAGATATTCTGTACGGTCCAGCCCGTCGCCTTCGGCTCCATAATATTCAAAAGCCTGGGTCAGCTCTTCGGGTGTGTCAGCATTCGCAAGAAAAGCGACTTCCTGTCCCGCAGAGGAGACCGCCGGTTCGTGAGCGTGCTTCATCGCGATCCGGTCGAGCGCGACCTGAACTTCAAGTCGGGGTTTATACTCATTTTGTGTCGCGTCGGACGCGTTAAGAATCAGAACAGGTTTGTTTCCCGGACCGCGGCCGTCCAGAACCGCTTTGCGGCCTACCCACGTCGTGTCCATGAGATCAAAGCCCTGCTGCCCCTGATCCACGATAAAAACAGGAATGTTCAGATTCTCGGCTACCAGCACCCAATGCGACGCGAAGCCCGCGCCATCGGTCGCAATAGCTTTAATCCGGTATTCCTTGGTCAGCCTGATCAATTTGAAAGGATCAAGTTCATGAGCAAACAGGATCAGCTCCTTGCGGACATTCATCACACCAAGACTTTCCCCCTCGGTTCCCTGTTTGCGAAGGCGCTTGATCACTTCCTTAAAAATACTTTCCAGGTCAGCCGCGTTATCCAGAAGTTTCTGAGAACCCGCGCGTTCGCCTTCCTCACGCCACTTTTCGATCACAGGAAGCACCACGAGAGGAATCGCGCGGACGGCTTTTAAAGGCATCACTTCTTCCGCATTCCTCGCACTGATATCTCCTTCGATTCTCTTGATCACCTGTTCAGCAATCAGGTCGCGAACCACCGAATCAAGACCGGAAAGACGCTCGGCCAGTTCAGGGCTCATGGCTCCCGCCTGAACATTGAGAACGGCGTGCAGGGCCTCCGTAAAATTCTTTTTCTCTGCTTCGATCTGGGCGCTTTGCGTTTCCCGGTTATCCTCAGGATTCACAACACTGATATCCGGCCGCATCTGATCGAGAACGATCCTGGCAACATAGTGAATCTCCGGCGCCAGCAGGCCATGAACAGGGTCTCCCGAACTTTCAGCCTTCTGCATATGACTTCTCACAAGATTCAAAAAGATGCTCCCCGCGTTCTGGCGGTGCGCAGATGTTTTCTGCACCGGCTTCATAGTCAGGCGGATCGTTTCATTCAGCAGAAAGTCAATGTAACCTTTCATCCCTTCAAGGTTAGCCGCTGTGAGGACGACATCCCCGGACTCAGGAAGAAGACCGGGCGTGCCGAGCTGATGCAGAATGTTCTGGGCAGCCGTATAGAGCTTTGTGATGTCCTGCCGCAGTCGCTCAGACACTTTTCGAATATCCTCAACATCGCGGTTATCACGCATATCTTCAAAAACATCGTAGGCCACGGACTCAAGGTCGCCGTCGCTTGAAAGAAAGGCGGCCACTTCGCCCTGTAAAAGAGTGTCGCGGTTCTTGATGGCGCCGGAAATTCTGATTTCCTGATTCTGGGCCTCATGCCGGGCTCTAAGTTTTTTTGAAATTGAATCGTCGGTCTTTCTCCGTTCTTCATCATTCAGAGCTTTTTGGGTTTTATTGGTCACTTCAAAGAAGTTGATCGCCACTTCGTGGTTATTGAGCGGGTTGCTGATTACCCGGAAGTAAGTCTCGCGAATATCTCCATTTTCGGCACTGATTGCGGCGCTGACATCGCCCAGAAGGCCCGTTCGGTTATCCGTCACAACAATGAATTCCGTCAAATCCGCCCCATCGGGATCGGAGCTCGCAATTCGGAAAGGGACTGACGGATCGGAAATGTGCTGAGCATAAAGCCGGTAAGCGGTTTCAATCTGGATTTCGAGTCTTTGCGCCGTAACAGTTTTGGCTGCCAGATGGTCCATGGGAAACATCCACTGCACTTCTTCAAAAAAATCCTCAAAATAAGGGTCTTCCGCATAGCGTGGAAGAAGACTCTCTTTGGCCGCACTGATTTTTTTAGCCATGAGCTCATAGGGATTTGAAGGAGTTGCCCGAAGCTCCGAACGGCGGGGATGATAGACCTTGGCATTATCCGTTGCATCAAGCGGGATTTCGTTGATCTGATTTGAGGACCGCGTAAAACGCAGCCCCGCAAGAAGGCTGATGGGCGCTTGTGTTTTTCCCAGTGTAATTCCATAGGCCTCATAATCGGGGCCAAGGGATTCGAAAAATGCTTTTATATCGACACTGCTGCCCGTCGCGGAATCCTTGATTGAAAAAACGTCGAAGTCCGTCATCAGCTCGCCCTGTAATGCAAGCTTCGTGGACAGCCGGTCAATAAGGCCCGGCTTGTTCTTTATATACTGCATGACCGTCTGAGTTATGACGATCACGTCAAATGACAGGGAATCAAAAGCGCCGAGATTCTTCTCGGCATCAGAAATAACATACCGGTCCTTCAGGGTGCTGATGAGCCCTGCTGTTTCAGCCCCGCTAACCTTGCCTTCCCAGAACGCCTCGAGCTGCTCAGGAGAAAAAAGGAGATCCTCTTTGGCGGTTGAGTAGAGTTCGATTTTATCTCCGTATTCACGCAGCATGTCCGCGGAAACAACACCGCGTCCGACGCCAATCAGGAGTACGCGGGGCTTGTTTCCTGCCGCGATGCGGCTGTTGAGAGAAGTCCGAATCCGGCCCCCGTGCATTTCATCAAGCTGAGCGAATCCTCGAGTAACGTTTTCTTCAAGGGCGTAAGGGTTACCCTCTTCAGCGCGCAGCTCTGATCTCGAGAAATCGGCAGGGCGGCTCGGCAGGATCTCAAAATCTCTGGAAACACGGATCCGCTCGCCCGTAAAAGGGTTCACCGTTTCGACAAACTCCAGCACGCCTTCCGCCGACTTGGTAAACGAAAGCATCTCTTCCCTCGCCAGCCGGGCCGAGACAAGATGCAGCATCTCTTCCGGTGCGGCCACATAACCCGAATCGATAAGTTCCCGCACAGATTTTTCTCTTTTCTCTCTGTAGACTTCAGAAAGAAAAATCTCCTTTTTCTTTTCCGCAAGCGCCCGGGACAATGCGCGCTGCACCTTAATCGAATCCATCTCTGGATTACCCGGCTCTATCAGCGCAAGGACAACAGTCTGGTAAGCATTAATAACATCTCCGACAAACTGATAGGTTTCATATTTTCTGTCACGGACAGGGTAATTTAACCGTACCGGTCCGGGACGAATGTCCGGGAAAGCGGGATTAGCCGAGGCAACCGTTCCTCCGCGAACTTCCACATGATTGGTCTCACCGTCAACAAGGAAGCGCAAGCGCTGAACAAGGTTGGCAGAGTCCACTTCCCCGACCTCCATGTTGTTCACGTATGCTTTCCAGACTGTTTCGCCGTTTTTGGAAACTTCCACAAGGTCCACCAGAGTATTCAAAGGCAGATCTGGAAACGCTGTGGAGGGCTTAATCACGCGGTCATCCTGAAGCTCAATCGTTGAACGGACTTTCCTCTCGGGAGCTTTGGCGGAAGTGCGCGACAAAGGCACTGTTGTGTGATGACCTGTCAGCATGGCTGTCACAATCTTGCCATCCGGCAGACTTTGCAGCGTCGGCAGCGTCAGTTCCGAAACCGTAAACCGGTGCTTGGCCTGGTTCTCATGTGACGATGCGATCACACCGCCGATATTAGCCGTGGATCCCCACGCGGTAATCACACCCGCCTGAGCCAGACGAGCTGCGACATTTTTATAGGTATTGTTACCGCCTTCGATAATCGCCTTGAGACCGCTTCGGATAACAGTGTCAACGTTGCTCTCGTTAATCGTGTTGGCGGTGGCTGCGGTCACGATGACATCAATTTCGAACTCCCTGTCACCGGAAAACATTTTTTCACGGCTAAGGGGAATGGCCCCAGGAATACGGCCGAAGAACTCGACAACATTTCGTTTGGCTGGAGGAATATTGTTGAACTCCTGAAGCTTTTGAACGCTGAACCCTTTCTTGCTGTAGACCGCGCCGTTGACATCCTGCATCATCACCACCAGATCTCCGCCCCGGGCTGCCATCATCGCCGCAGAACCGCCCACATCGCCGGCGCCATTAAACGCGAGCCTTACAGGCACCTCGGGATCCAGGCGGCGTTTTTTCACGAGGTAATCTCGGGTTCTCAGATACGCGTTATAAACACCTTTGGCTGTAATCGCGGAAACCACGTGATCGATCGCGCCTTTTTCGCTCGCTCCTCCTGTCACCACAGCACCCATAACTTTGTCGAGAATCTGAGTGAACTCGGGCGATTTCGAAGGCCTGTAGTCTCTTCGGAAGATAAGATCGGCAAACTCCTCGGAACTTTGCCTCACGCTATCCACAGAGGCGTAGAATTTGAGAGCGAGCTCATCTGTACTCGCTGACAGAGGGTCATGAACGGGTATGCCGCCAAGCTTCGTTCCCTGAAAATAATCACGAAGCAAGTACATGCGCAACAGCCGGTGAATGCGGCTTTGAAGAAAACGCACCGAAGAATAACTCTCGATCAACGGAAGAGTTTTCTCGTACACAAGCATTGGATCTTTCAAGCCCGGAAATGTCGTTTTAAAAAGGTTCCTCAGCTCTTGAAGCTGCTCCGCCGTCATTCCCAATAGCGCGAGTCCGTCTTCGCCCGGAACAGAATCTGAAACCAGAAGCCCAAGATATTCGACTTCACGGCTGAGATGGCGCAAAGTAATCCTTTTAGCTTCTTCAATTCCCGACTGAACCTTGTCGCCTGACATTCCGATATCCGGTCCCGGAACTTCATGATCAAGAATGCCCGCGTCAAGAAAAGCCGCCGCAAATTTTTTAAAGGCAGCGGCATCGTCAGATCCCGGCAGGTAGGTGTACTCGGCTTTTGCTCCGTGAAACTCGGTCCCAAGCATGTTTTTCGTCTCCTGAGCTCTGACGAGATCGAACAGATCAACAACGACTCCCTGCTGGGCGACATTTCTGCCGGTGGGATCACGGAACAAAGACATGTAGAGACGCAGATTCAAATAATCGCCATCGGCATTGACTGGGGAGATATACCGGATGCCGCCTTTGGCATGGGGCGGCAAACCTCTCTCCCTGTGGCTTCCTACCAGGCCAAATACACTGTGAGGATCGTAGACAAACCAGAGATCCGTCACGGCAGGTTCGTCAGAAGAAGGCGAAGGAAGGAGTTTGCGGTTGCCTGCAAAATAGCTTTCCAGAGTTTCAGCGTCGAAGTGCAGGGTCACCGGAAGTTTCTCGAGCTTTCGAACGGGCGAAAAAAGATTTGAATCGATGTAAGCGACCATCACGACCCAAAGTGCTTCCTGGCCTGCCGCAATCAGATCGGCTTCAAGCACGTTATCATCAGAAGTTGCCGTCTTCAGGGCAACCCTGTCCTGCACCCATACCGCAAAACGTCTGGCGAGCTCTCGCTGGTCCGGCTCAGTCAAAAAACGGCGGGCCTGCCAGGCCTGCTCAGGATCACGGGACATGATCCCGATCAGCTCAGTTAAAGGCAGAAGAAATTCCCGCAGAGACTCGTCTAAATAGTCCGCATCGTTCAGTCCGTCTCGATTTCTTCTCTGCGCATCCAGATTCGCAACATACTGCGAAACCTTAAGATCAAACTGCGGAGAGCTAAGAAATCCTTCCGAACGCAGCTCGGAACGATTGCGAGGACGCAGATCATTGATGATCGCCGTGCGGTCCGAAAGATAATCGTAGTCCGTTGTAAACTCATCCTCCATCGGGCGGATCACTCCAGCACCAAGCTGCAGCAGCGACAGGTATTGGCGTATGCGGTCATGCCAATCGTTCTCGGCTGTCGCGGAACGGTCAGACAATGTCCTGAGTAGTCCGGGGTCACGGGCAACAGCTTCAAAAGCGCCGGCGAGAGTGCCGCGAAGCGCAGCACCCGAAAAATCAGTGAACAGAAAACCGTTACCCTGAACAGGATCATCAAAATAGTTGATTAATGTCGCGGCAATTCCTCCGACGTTCCTGGCAACCACAGGTGTCCCGGCGGCCAGCGATTCAAGTTGAGTGATCCCTCCCGGCTCATAGCGGGAAGGCATTAAAAAGAAACGGCCCGCCAGCATGACCTGAAGGGTTGTGGCTCCGGGAATAAAGGTGTATTCGCCGTGAATTCTTCCTGGATACCGTTCTTGCAATTCAAGTGTCAGATCTCTGAGACGTTCGGCGGTACTGTCCCCCTCGGCAACGGGGCCTCCAAGAAAAATCTGGACTCGGGAATCCATCTTGAGAAGGCTTTCCAGCACCGTGACACCGTCTTCCGTTTCCGTCAGGAGCCGAATGCCTTTTTGCTCCGCGACGCGGCCGATCATGGGAAGGAAAAGAGCGTCAGGATTCTCTGTTAAGCCGAAGTCCCTCTGGGTTTTGACAAGCGCGGCATTCTTGTATTCCCAAAGATTCGCGAGAAAACCTTCTTCGGAATATTCTTCAAGAAGGGGCGCCAGCCCCAGGGCCCCGCGAGCTTCCTCACCTTTCTTCCAGAAAGTTTTACGGGCAGCAGCTTCATCAATCCCGTTGCTGATCCCGAACAATGCGTCGTTCAGCGGATTCAGAATATTATCCAGCCCTTCCCCCGCCTCCGGCGTAAGCATTTGTTCAGCGTAGGGACGGCTGACCGTCAGGATTGAGCGGTTTATGTGGTCCATCGCGCTTGAAGTAATATTCAAAAACCGGTCATCATTCGGATCCGCGACATCTTTATAAAAAGCGTGGTCGAGTCCAAGCATCGGCCACAAGTCCAGGCCGTACTGGTTTGTAAAAATTCGGCCCTGGTAATCACGGCCGTAGTTATGAATCATATGGATGGTGCCGACGTTCTCTAGAAGAGGGTCTTGAGCATAGCGCGGGTCTTTTTGAAGCAAAACAGGTATGAGTCCGGTCACCCAGTCATTGGATATGATCATCTGGGGATCTACGCCCAGAGCTCGGTTCTGCACCACTTCAAGCGCCGCGCGGGAAAGAAAAACCGCGCGCCGAAGCTCCTCGGAAGAAGGAACTTTCGCGTAAAGCTTGTCGGCCAGCCGGGGATGCCGCAGGAACAGGTAGCGCACACCGTCCGCTTTGGTTTCATAGACGCGGCTTTGAACCGTCCGCTGAAAAGACCGAATTTTATCATCGGTAAGTCCCGTCATGTGAGTTCCGGAATCATACATGGGGCCGAACGTCATCCCTATTTCGGCAACAGGTTCCGCTTGAATCGCGACTCTTTCTCCGCTCTCCGTTAAAAATCCCTTTTCGATCAAAGCCTGGGCGGAATCATGCTTCTTGCCCTGATTATCTTCATAGAGGGGCGTAATCACCGTCACTGAAACGCCGCTCTCCGACAGCGCTTTCGCAAGCCCCTCAATGACCTTGGCCAAACCGCCCGCGATTGCGTGCGGACCTTCAGGCGCGACAAAAACAATTTCTCCGATCCCCAGCGTCTCAAGCGCCCGCAAAGCCGGAAGCGCGATTTCTTTGTAAACAGGATTCCAGATTTTGCTGTCCTCTTTCAAACGTCCATAGATTTCGGAAATAACGGCGCGGAACCGGGGAACATCCTTCACCGCGTCATAAACAATTTTCCCCATACCACGCATCTCTTCATCAATCACGAGACGGCGGATGGTTTCAACAAAACTTTCATACGGATTAGACTCAACAAGACTTTGACGAATGGACTGTATGGCTTCCTGTTTTTTAAGATTGCGGCGAAGATCTTCAAGCACCGTCTTCGGCGGAAGATCAATACGCATCATGGCGTCATCACTCCGGCTCTTGCCCTGCCAGACTCTCTCTCCGGTTACCCGGTTCTGGGCATAAGCCGTCACGCCAAATTCCCCGATCTTTCCGGGCTGAATAATCTTGGAGGCTTTATAAATACCGCCGCCAAGATCCTGTATATCCCAACTGAGAACCTCATGATCCGTCCAGTCAAGCGGCCCGAGATCATAATCGCCCCAATGAAAAAATATTTCTGATTTCTCAAGCGCGGCAGCGTCCGACTTAAACGTAATCTCGACGCGCGCCGAATCTCCAAGAGTCGTGACCACGGGCCGAGAAGTAAACTGAAACGCTTCCGGATAAGCTTTCTCAGCAGATCGAAGCTCAGAACGAACTCCGGTCTCAGCATCAAAAACCTCGATTAAAATCCGCCATTTTTCAAATTCCCGCACCGCACTTAGTTTGAGGCGCTTGCGGATCTCACTCGAAAATCCAAGCCTCGTTTCCCGAAGAAGACTGCCCATAGCAACCTGAACATCCACATAACTGCCCTCTTCAAAAACGCGTAAAGCCTCGTCAATTCTCGACTGAATGGCGACTTCATAATCAGGAGAATACGAGAGCGTTTGCGCTTCGGGATCAAAGCGGATATCACTCTCTTCATCATTTGTGGCGACCTCACGAACGGCCGTAAGCATTTGATAGTCATCAAGCAGCACGGTTAAAGCTTCCTGCAGATCCCGGTCACTGGTTAATTCAGGGAGCTCTTCGATTTTCGCGGCCTGACGGGCGTCCCTGTTCGGAAAAAATCCGGGAGATGTAATCCTGCTGGAAAGAAGCCGCAGCGTACGCATCCCCTCAAGTGTTTCAGGATCCAGTTTTTTGAAGGCTTTCAGAAAAACATTGTTCAAATCATCCGCGTCAGAGGTTCTGCGCAGCTCAGAACGCTCACCTTCTTTGATATTCAGATTTGAAGTTAAAGCAATGCTGCTGTAACGGCTGTCCCGGCTGCCTTCAAGAGCTTGGATCAAATAATCATCTTCATTGTCCAGAGTAACGGAACCGCGGAGATAGGTCGCAACAACAGCGTTGGCCTGCGTCCTGCTGACAACACGAGCGTCCGCAGGCCCGCGCAAATTGACATAAACGGGCTTCATCCACCCTTTCAAAAGATCGATCGCCGAGAATTGAAAGCGGAGTTTGTCTCCCGGGTTCAAATGATCCCGTAAGAGCTTTCTGAATATAAAATACGTGCCCGAATCCGTCTCGGGAGAACGTCTCCAGGTTTCGGAGGGTTCCAGCTGCCCTGTCGACGTATCCGCGGTATAGAGCCAGGGCTCATCAAGATACAGATCCACTTCACCAAAACCGACAGGATCATCATAGTTAAAATCAAACAGGCCGTTGCCGGTTAAAGCGAGATTCAACAGCTCATAATCATAGGCTTCGATAGAGACATTCCAGCTCTCAGCCCACAATGGAAAAGAACTTTCACCTTCTTTAGACACGATCTCCCGTTCATGCGCCGTGTAGTATTTCTTCAGCGCGTAGTAAATCATCATAGCCAGTGTGTAGGGTTCTTCTCCGCTGGAAACCCCGAGGCTTTTAACCGTGATCGATTTATCCCCGGCGAACATCTTTTCTTCGACAAGCGTGTCAAAAAACCTTGTAAATTCAGCATGGTCCAGCCTGAAGAATTTTGTCGATAAACGGCTAAAGTCTGTGGTCTTCAGAAAAGCTCCATAGATATCCAACACAAGGCCGTTCAGATCCGTCGCTGTTCCGGAGAGCTCCGACTCAATATAACTCCGGAAAGTGTCCTTCCCGGCAGCTTGCGTTCGAGAAGAAAAAAGACCTTCAAAATGTTCTGTGAATTCATAAGGAAGCTTGTTCAAACGCGCCGCCGAATAAAACCGGCGAAGGGCGGTGTCCTGCTCGGGTGAAAGCTTTCCGTAAATCAGTTTCAGAAACCCGCTCTTCAGAGAGGCTTCATCAGAGGCCGCCGCCAGAAGGCTTTCAAGCTCCGGCCGGATAGACTCGATTCCAACGCTCCTGAGCTCGGAACGCGCGCTATAGGTCAGAAGAAGAACTTCTTTTTCCTTATCATAGAGTTTTCCAGAAAAAACAGCGCCTTCAACTCTCGGAGAGAAAATAGCCTCGTTAAGTTCAGCATCCGTGAACTGATCAAGGGAGGTAACGTGAAGCGCCGCAATCACGGGATTGCGGGAAGCATCCACACCTTCAATCACAGCGTGCTGGTTTCCTTTATGATCAAAGAATCCCCGGTATTTCAAGTCGCTAAGCGACACACCCGCGATGAGAGCGCTGCGGTCCGCTTCAGCCATACGGATAAGATTTGCGGCCGATCCAAAGGCCACGGGATTTTCAAACATTGCCTTGAGCCACACAGCTTTGGCGTCAGAAAGCTCTGTTGTTCTTAGAACAACATCTTCTCCAAGGACAGGTACCCCCGCAAGAATATGTCCTTCAGGAATATTCAGAGGGAGGCTCAGCTTGAGTTGATAACCAATCGCGTGCCGGGCGTTTAATGCGAGCGGACCTTCAGCCGCGCTGCCCCGTTCATCCGTTAATCCATAAAGAAAACTATCCTGAACGTCTAATTCAAAAATTCCCCGCATTCCGGACACGACAGAATTTTGAATGACACCGTTTGACCCCGGCAACAGCTCAGACGCCGTAATAATCGAATTCTCGGCCCGGACATTGGTGCCTGGGACTGTCCCCGTAAAGGGTTCAGGAACACCCCAAAACTGACGGGAAAGTTTCCCCTCCGGCGAATCCTGCAGAAGAATAAGAATGTTCCGCCGGAAAATGCCTTCCGTTGTCCCTTCCTCAACTCCAATGTTTCCAAAGTCCCAGAAAAGTGATTTTTCGCCAGCGTTCACAACGCGCATCAAAGGCTGAGAAGAAACTTTGCGGGAATTCAGATAAAGCCGCAGGATGCGATCGGTAAACTCAGGCTGATCCAGTTTCCTGGACACGAGATATTTTTTTAAATCCTGCGCGCTTTGAAAAAGAGAAACCTCGGCCTCGGATCCTTTAAGCGCGAACTCCAGAGTTGTCAGTGGAATCCACCAGTCTCCATCCGTATCCGCACGGAACTTGGCCTGCTCAGAAGGAGTTTCTTCATTTAATTCAGAGCGGTAAGAGCGCATCATAGCGTCCCAAAAGCTGCGGTCCACAGTGAAGGATCCAAGGCTTTTTGCCGCGGCCGTAATTTTGCTGTGCGCGGCGATAAAATTACGCGCGGCCTCAACCGTTTTGGGCTTTTGCATAAGACGAGCAGCCGTCCATTGACCCGGCGTTTCTGATTCAAGAGCAATCAAACCGTATTTGTTCACAATATCTTCGTAAGGAAACTGCCCGACAAGGGCCAGAATTTCTACGGGTGAATCTGTTGAACTTTGAAGCTCTTCAAGCGGCACAGTCGGAATAAAGACCTGGTCTCCCCAGAAAACCATAATGCGCCCAGACCGGTTCTTGGCAAAAATAGAACTTTGAAAGAGAGTTGATTCCAGCAGTGTCATCGGCACCTTGCGTCCGTTTTGATCAAGGTAGCGGGGCATCGAGATCCGGCTCTTTGAACCAAATTCGGACCCCGTGATCGGCCAGACACGGCTTCCAAACCCCGCGGTGTGATAAATCGCGATATTGGCGTCACGGCCTTTCTGACGCTTGATTCTTTCCATAAGAGCTTTCCAGCTGACGCCCGCCTGGGAAGGACTTTCTTCACGCGCGCTTTGATAGGCCAGAAGACTTCCCAAACCATTGCCCGGAGGAACACCGCCCCCGTAACTTTCCAGAACTGAAAAAACAACCGTATCGCGGCCAATCACCTGCCCCTTCATCGCCTCCAGTCTTTCTTTCCAGTAGCGCCTCTCACTTTCCTGAGCCGAAACGATCACCACAACATCAGGGCCTTCTGAGCGTTCAACCGCGCTGTACATGGCTAGAATATTCTGTTCGGCAAAAGCAATTTCTTGCGGAGTCAAATCTCCGGGTATCGCACGCAGTTCCGAGCGGCCGGCCGGCATTGAAACATCCGCCGGTTTTGACGAAAGACTTCTCGAAGGCTTCCAGTGGTAAGAAAACCGCTGCGGTGTCCGGCGTTGAGAATCCACAGCACGGCTGAATCCAATATCCGCTGAAAGGAGCGAGGAGCTGATCGCCGAGCCCGAGGCCGTCTGAAACTCACCGCCCTGAGCGGGAGTGAAAACAAAAGTCTGTGCAGGGTTCTCCTGCATCTCAACACTTAACGATTCAGAAAAAACCGGATGCCGGCTGAAAAGCCTGCGGAGATCATTGACTTCATCGGACGAGGATCCATGCTCCAGCCAGTGAGGAATCGCGGTTTCAACGGCTTCCCGGAAGAAAAGGGCCTCTTGTTTGGTCGAAAACGGCTGTCTGCTTTTAAAATAGGTTTCCAGATTCGCATTTTCTCCGCTCATGACCCGGGCATAAAGCTGCCCTCGATCAGTCCGTGTAATGCGGGGTGTAACCAGAGCAAAGTCCATTTCGCGATCCCGCAGGATTTCCTGAATTCCCTCCGCGTGAAAACCTCCGCTGACAAGCACCAACAAAGGCCGGGCATTTTCCGCTTTCGAAAAACGTTCTGATACTCTCTTTGAAAAATCCAGAGCATTCATAACCAGCGCCTCATCCCGCTCGCGTGCCTGCCGGTAAAAAGTTAGTGCGCGGCCAGCCGTAGTCATCAGACTTTTCTGATCTTCTTCGTCTAGAATTTCTGAAAGGAGCTCTCGGAAATCGGGGCGCGAAGACTTAATGCGGTCGAGATCCGACCGGGTCATTTCAAGATAGAGAAGTCTCTTGAGTCCTTCGAAATCCCGGATTTTATGGACCCATTTCTTTTCTTCACTGCTGCGGGCCAGAGCTTCAAGAACGCCGTTTTCGAGCCTTTCCATTTCTTCAAACAAAAAGGCCGTATCCACTTCAGATTGAAGAACGATCACTTTCAAAGCATTCGCGAGAGAAGCGTTCGCTTTCCAAGAAAAACCGTTGTCCCTCTCCAGCTTTTCAAATTCTTCCAGCAGTTTCCGGGCTGAAAGTTCGCGGAGGCCATGATCAGAAACAGCCTCTTTCGTCCGCTCTAAAACGCCATAATCCCTGCCAAGCTTCCCAAAAGCAGCCGCAAGAGCGCTGTGTTCGGGCAAACCTTCAAGCTGTCCGGCAAATTTTTTCCAGGCCTCTGCAAGGGAAGAGCTCTGAAGATCCACTTGATGGCGCTTCAACTTTAAAAGTCTGACAAAGTTCGGAAAGCGCAGCTGTTCGATAGGATCTTCCAATTGAATGCCCAGCACTTTCTCGCTCTGGGTCTTAAGGTAATCGGCGTAAACGCTCAAATCGCCCTGCCCGGCATCTTTGCGGCGAAGCCCAAACTGACCGTTCTTTCTCTTCGCCCGTTCTTTATAGAAGCGGACCAGATCGGGATTCAGGTTCTGGCTTATTTTGCTCTGAAGCGCGCTTTCTCCGTTTTCCAGAAGCTTCGAAAACAAGGGGCGGTTGTTTAGTAGCTCGCGGTATGCGGCGAGATTGTCCCGGTAGAGATCCGTGGTTTCAACTCCGCTGAAGAGAACGCTTTGATCAGTAACCGCGGCTTTGTTCGCTTTGTAACGGGACCATGCAAAAAGCTCTGTCCCGGAAAGCTCACCCTTTTCAAGAAGGCTCTCAACGACAGAGTCGCCCGCTTCTGTGAAATCGGGAAAGAAATCAAAGTATTCAGGATGTAAATCTCCGCGAGCACCTTCGACCGCGACAAAAAGCTTTCCTCCGGCCTTCGTCTGCCGGGCAGCAAGATATTCCAGAACCTGTGAGATATTGCGCTGGGCTTCGGGGTTTGAATGCGCGTCCTGAAGAAGTACAACAAAAGGGCCGTCGCTTTGGGAGTCACGAACGGATTCGACTTTGGCGGTTTCAGCCGGAAGAAGACGGAGCCAGTCAGGCAGGGAAAACTTTCCCGCCTCCGAGGGCGTTCCCAGGCTTCCGCCCTGGGCAGTCACAGCCAAGGCAGAACCCTGCCCCGCGGTCTCCATAAACAGAAATACCGCAAGCACAGGCCAAGCACCAAGCCGGGCCAAACCGGATTTTTTTCGAATTGAAACCATAACCCTCAGCGAGTCATTCGCGCTTTAAAAATGCTTGTTATTAAGGGTGAAAGAACCGTACCTCATAAAAAGCCGCAAGTCAAATTGCGAGACTTGCTTTATCTTATGACAGAATAAAGGCTTAAATAAAATGTTGCCAAAAAAAAAGGGGGGGGCTTATGCCTGAGTCGCCAGATGATTAATAACCTGAATCATGCGGGCGACATTCTCGACGAGTTCGTCAACATTCAAATCATACTGATTAAGCAGATCATTGATCGAAACCGGGTCATACTGCTCTTTCAACTGGCGAAGAAGAGCCGCTGTCACCATAACCGCTGTATTACGATCCAAACCATTATTCAAAATTCTGCTCATCCGTGGAATGTAGCCCATCTTTTCAAGCCACGCCCGCCGCTGGGTAATGACCGCCGATGGAATTTCCTTATTCTCCGAATAAATCTGTTTGATGACTCGAACATCCTCAGACCCTGCCGAAGGAACAAATTTAAAACGCTCGAGGACAGAGGCGTCGGGAATACCCAGTTCAAGACGGCGCTCCGCCATTCGCACCGCCTGCGCCCTCGCCTGCTGGGGCGAGTCTTCGACTAGAAATGTAAAACGCATGGACTTGTCCGCAGCAGCCAGAATCATTGCCACACGGAACAGTTCTTCGTTGTTCTCTACGCCCTTCTCAAGAGGCAGAATAATCTGGGCCGGGGTTTTTCCGGAGTCCAGAAGCCATGCAAAATTTCCAAGAGCTTCACGGGACTGCTTCACAGCAAGAACTTCTTCATCCGTTGTCGTTTCTTGAGCAATCAGCCTGAGCTGTATGTAAGAAACAAGGCCAGGCCTGTCTTCCTGAGACCAATCTGCGGGAACAAAAGAAGCGGTCACGACTTCAGAAACTTCATGTTCCGAAACAAGTTCGGGATGCAGCTGCAAAAAGTCTTTCAAGCTTGGCACAGCGTCGGCGGGTAAAGCGGCTACTTCTTTTCTGAAAATAGCCGTCGTCAAAGGTTCCGGTCCGCTGTTGCGGACAATTTTTTCAAACACTGAAAGCGGTGACTGGCGAAGCTCCTCGCGGGCGCTTGCAGCGTGCCGGCTGAGCCCAATCCATTCATTGACCATCCGCTCAGCTTTCGCGGAATTCATAAAATCAGAACCTTGAAAGGCTTTCCTAAGAAGCGCTATCGTGCGGTCCCTGCGGGCCGTCTCCGATTCCGTCAGCGTCTTGCCGTAATCGCGGATCCCAAAAAGAACCTGATCCGAAGCCTCCCGCCCGCTTTCATCACGGTAAGAAAAATCAGGCTGGAACACGACATCAAAAAAGAAATCATTATTGCCTTCTTCGCTGCTCGGCTCACGGCTCCACTTGATCGTATCAAAAAAATTCTCGGTACTGCCTACTTCGGTCCAGGGCTTCATCATAAAAACTTTATGCCGGGGCTCCGCACCCGCGCGCTTTTCTTTCGTCCGCAAAGCCTTCAAAGCTTTTCCAGCCGCCGCCAGAAAAGGTTCAAACCTTTTATAGTAATCTCCATAACTCAAACCATCCTGAACGTCCGCAGTAATAGTAATAAGATCATAGGTTTCAACGATCCGGTTGATTTCCTCCTGATTCAAAGTCATTTTATCCAGCGAGATTTCGCCTATGGAGGGCGCCCCTCCCGGACCTTCTGTGGCACGCAATTCCGAACGCGCGGCAGAAGGAACAATCAACCCTCCTGGACCTATCTGACTCGTGCTGGGGTTTAAAATCTGCTTCAACCCCTCAAACTGATTCGCTGCGGATCTCAGCAGCTCAAGATTACCTGCGTCGATGGGTCCCATCGTGACATCAAGATTTCCAAGCTGTTTGGCCAGAGTTCCGCCCGCGGGAGGCGCTTTTTGAAATGTTGAATGCCCGCTGAGCCCTGGGGTGACCGTCACGCTTGTCGTCAGAGAAGGCTCAAACACTTGACTCGCCAAATCTCCGTAAGATCCCGTTCCGGTTCCTGCAGTGTTCAGGAGAGCGACTTCACTGACACTCTGGTTTCCAACTTTCACAGCGTCCGTTCTTTGACTCTGCGCCGAAATTCTTACAAAAGGCTTTCCTTCTCCGCTGAAAACAAGCGCACTCAGCCGGGCTGAAAGAACCGGGTGACGCTGAATCACTTTCTCAATCCATCCGGGAATATCCGAAGAAGCGATCCCATATCGTTGAGTCAGCTCAGGTGCAGCCTTTTCTATAAGGCCCTTCAACAGCAGAGATTCCTGCTTATTGAGAGGGTTCTTGTCAAAGTAACCGGAAAGATCCGCCTGATCGCGCCGCATGACTTTGAAGTAAAGGCTGTCTTCTTCAATTTTTGAAATTCTTGGGACAAACACAAGATGCGGAATACCCCGGTCCTTGAGAAAACCGGTCATACCCTCGGAGTGAAATCCCCCGGTCACAATAACAAGAATGCCGGGAGCCGCGCTTTTTGTTTCACTCGGGTGAATTTCCTCACGCAAACGGCTCTGATAGAAACTAAGTGCGTTCTCCATAATTTCCAGATCACGGGTGCCTGCACCGCGGTAGAAAAGGGATGCCCGCCTGTAGTAATCCTGAAGAAGCGGTTCGTTTTTCCGCACTTCTTTTCCTGCCGATTCAAGTTCTCGGTCACGTTTAACCAGTAAAAACAACCTTCTGGAAAGATCGCCGGAAACAAACTTCTCAGGCGCGGATTCTGTTTCGGCATATTCCTCACGAGTCACGTCAAGATGAAGAACTTTCCGGAACAGCAGGTAATCGCGGTACAGCTCAATAAAATCCTTTTCCTCTTTTTTCTGGGAAAGCTTTGTCATCACCGCCTGTTTAAGCTGCTCAAGCTCAGAAATAAAATCAGCAGACGAGATTTCCTGCGCCAGAATTCTGTAGGACGCCCATTGAAGAAGATGCGGATAATCACGAAACCTGATTTTCTTTGCGCCGGGATGACTAAACACATCCTCGGCCGTTTGGCGCAGAGATAAACCGCTCTCGCCCTTCTCAGAAAAAAGATGCCCGAAGCGCTCTGTTAATTCTTCAGGGATTTTGTTTTTTTCAAACGCGGCTTTCAGGGATTCCCAGTCCATTCTGGCAAGCTCGGCGTCAAGAAGCGGTTCGATTTCGCGGAGGTAAGAAAATCGTGTCAGATTAGGAAATCGCAGCTGTTCAATTTTGTCCTCAAGGTCAATGCCGAGCGTGGGCTTCGCGTGTTTCAAAACGGCAAGAGCGAGAACTTCCGTACGTTCACTCTCTTTCAGGAAGTCTCTCAGCTGAGGGTTAAGAATTCTGGATTGAGCGATAGCAAGAAGGCTTTCAAAAGGCTGAAGAAGCGCGTCGATATCCGTTCTTTTAAAAAGAAGTCCGCGAAATTGATCCAGGTTGCGGCGATAAAGTTCCGGGTCCTCAGCTCCCCAGAAAATCATTTCAGTCTTGCTCTTGGTCTCAGGATTTTTTGCTGATTTGTACTGCTCCCAAAGGTAGAGATCACTTCCCGTAAGTTCCCCCTTATCGGAGAGATCTTTAACAAGCGCTTCATTGGCATCTGGAAATTCGGGGAACATGTCCAGATACTCGGGGTGAAGTTTTCCTACACTGCCTTCGAGTGCCACAACAACGGGACCCTGAACATTTGTTTCCTGGGAAGTTTTGTGAATCCATTCGAGAATATCTTTGATTCGGGCCTGAGCTTCACCATTAGCGTGAGCGTCCTGAACATGGAGCACAACGGGATAACGTGAAGCAATTGAGTTTTCATCATCCCCGGCCTTTGCCGCTGGAATAAATGTTTCCCGAAGATTGCCAAGCTCCGCAGGCAATTCTCTCAGTGATGAGGCGAGAGTATCCGCACTGAAAGATCCCAGCCTGGAGGAAACCTGTGCCTGAGGCACGGTGGAAAGAAGGGCTTCCGGAGCCGTAAGCGCAGCACTTTGTCCTGAGAAAAGGACAAGCGTCAGCCATGCCATGATTTTTTTGGCTCCGTTAATAGTCATAAAACAAGTCCGCGACATTCCATAGGAATGTCGCCTCCCCTCGCTCTCGAGACGCGCTTAATTAAAGTCATATTAAAACATTTAAATATGGTTAAGATAATTTATTAAAATCGCTTTGTCAAACCATGAAAGTATCACCTATTCACAAGAGTACACAATCCTGCAATCAAAAACAAACTCTGACAATCAACTACATCTATAAATGTTTTGCAGTGTGTCAATTAGAGTCATAGGAATAGCGCAGAGAACGAGCTAGACGTCCGGAGCCGTTATTAAGCAGGGGTAATGCAGAAAGAAGGATAAAGAGATTCAACACCAGGGAGTCAAACTCATTAAGCCTGGAACTCTTCCCTTGGATGGCTTTTTAGGGTATCCGTAAAAGGTAAAAAAAAATCCCCTCCCACTTAGGGGCCGGGACGACATGACTTTAAAGCAACAGGTTTTGGATTCTAGCGCCTTCGGTGCTCCATTTCATGGGGCGCCGCTACTCCTGTTCGAATCCATGCGGCCTCAATTCTTGATTGAGGGCATTAATCCATTCCTTGGATAGTCCTTTAGGGCATCCGCTGACTGACAAAAAAAATCCCGGTCCGTTTAGGACCGGGATCAATGTGCCGCTGATAAAACTTTAATAGCGTAAAAAGATGGATTCGAGCGCCTACGGATTCAAAGCAGTTCTCGGCTTCGCTCGAACTTTCATCCTCCGGTCGTCCCCCCGCCTCGTCGCACGGAGGTCGCGCTTTCAGCGCTCCTTTCTAAGGGCCGCCGAGGCTCCTGTTCGAATTCATCTGCTGACAGACAAAAAAAATCCCGGTCCGTTTAGGACCGGGATTTGTTTTTGTGAGCCCGGATGGATTCGAACCATCGACACCATCCTTAAAAGGGATGTGCTCTACCACCTGAGCTACGGGCTCTAAAACTAAATCGCGTGGATTTCTTTTTCCTTAACTTTCAGAGCTTCATCCACTTCAGCCACATACTTATCTGTGTGCTTCTGGATTTCCTTCTGCGCGGAATGAGAACTATCTTCCGCGATGGCTTTGCTCTTCTCAAGCTTTTTGATTTGCTCAATCGCTTCATGCCGTGCGTTACGAACTGATACACGGCCTTCTTCAGCAACGCGTTTGATGACCTTGGTCAAATCATCGCGGCGCTCTTCGGTCAAAGCGGGAATCTGAATTCTCACAACCTTGCCATCGTTCATCGGATTCAGACCAAGATCCGATTTCATAATCGCCTTCTCAATTTCAGCGATTCCAGACACATCCCAAGGTGTGATCAAAATTGACTTCGGGTCAGGCGTTGAAATGTTTGCGAGTCCCTTCAGAGGCGTAGGCGTATCGTAGTAATTCACTATCACACCTTCAACAAGCGCCACGGAAGCGCGTCCCGTGCGAATATTATGAAACTCTTTGCGCGTGGCCTCAACCGCTTTAGCCATGTGCTTCTGCATTTCATCAACAACTTTTTTAGTTTCAGGAGTTGCTGTCATGCGCTCTCTCCTCCAGTTTAAAACAATTCACAAAATCAGGAATGAACAAGAGTTCCAATTTTATCGCCCTGAATCACGCGCCGGATATTGCCCGACTGATTCATATCAAACACAACAATCGGAAGGTCGTTTTCCATGCAAAGAGATATGGCCGTGGCATCCATCACGCGAAGGCGCTTCTTCAGCGCTTCCATGAAAGGAATATGCTCATACTTCTTGGCCTTTTTGTCTTTGACTGGATCACTCGTATAAACGCCATCTACTTTCGTCGCCTTCAAAATCACATCCGCGTTGATTTCCACAGCGCGCAGAACGGCGGCCGTATCTGTCGTGAAGTAAGGATTCCCCGTACCGGCGGCAAAAATGACAACACGCCGTTTTTCCATATGCCGCATCGCGCGGCGGCGGATATAAGGCTCACAGAGTTTGTGAACGTCGATTGCGGACTGAACGCGGGTGGGAACGCCAACCTTCTCGAGGGCTTCCTGAAGAACCATGGAATTGATGATCGTGGCGAGCATTCCTATGTAATCAGCTGTCGAGCGGTCCATCCCAGCCTCAGCACCCTGAAGTCCGCGGAAAATATTTCCGCCGCCGATCACAATTGCAAGGTCCGTCCCAAGCTCATAAACCTCTTTCACCTGGTGAGCAATGCTGGAAGCAACCTTCGGATCAATACCATACCCAAGGCGGCCCTGCAGAGCCTCTCCGGAAAGCTTGAGAAGAACTCTTTTATAAGCGGAACGTTTGTTTTTTGCGCGTGCTGCCATGAGACATGATCTGGGTTGTATTACGGCTTGAGAGAGGAAGGGTACTTACCTGCTATCGATCCAGACGGAAACGCTTAATGCTTAAACGGAACCGCCAACCTCAAAGCGCACAAAACGGCGAATCACAATGTTTTCACCAATTTTGGCAATCATCTCATTGAGAAGTTCCTGAATCGTTCTCGAGTCATCCTTAATAAATTTCTGATTCAAAAGGCAGATGTCCTCGTAACGCTTCGCGAGCTTACCCTGAATGATTTTGTCCTGAACTTCCTGAGGTTTTCCGGCCACCTGGCTGCGGAAGGTTTCTTTTTCCTTTTCTAGATCAGCTGCGGGAATGTTCTCCTCACTGACGTAAAGCGGAAAAGCCGCGGCGATCTGCATCGCAACATCACGGGCAAAAGTCTGGAACGTTTCGTTCTTGGCGACAAAATCCGTTTCGCAGTTAATTTCAAGAAGCACGCCGAGCTTTCCGCCGGAATGAATATAGGAAATGATCTGACCTTCCTTCACTTCGCGGGTCGCCTTCTTCTTGGCGATATCCAGACCCTTTTTACGGATGATCTTCTGGGCTTCCTGCAAATCACCCTTCGCTTCATCAAGGGCTTTTTTGCATTCGAGCATACCGGCACCGGTAAGCTCCCTAAGTTTGATTAAATTGACTTTTGGATCCGTTTCAGTGCTCATAGACATTAAGTTACTTTCCTTTTCTCTAGAATTGGGATCGACCATTCACGCCAGATTACTTGCGGACAGGCTTTTTGGGCTTGGCAAGCTTGGCAAGTTTTTCTTCGTCGGTTAGCGCGGTCTTAGCGAACTTCTGCTCAACGTCTTCCACAATGGTTTCCTGAGGAAACAAGGGCGCGGCTTCGTCAACAGCTTGTTCTGAACCTTCAACGGCTTCGGCAGCTTCAGCAGCGGCCTTGGCGGCAAGTTCATCATCAGCTTCTTTCGCCTTGCGGGCTTCCTGATCCGCGATCACTTTCTTGAAAGAATCACGGCCTTCACGGGCGGACTGAGCGACGACATTGCAAAAAAGTTTGATCGCGCGAATGGCATCATCGTTACCCGGAAACGGGTAGTCAACGAGATCAGGATCACAGTTCGTGTCCAGAACCGCGACAACGGGAATGCCGAGCTTGCGGGCTTCGTAAATCGCGATTTCTTCCTTTTTCGCGTCGATGACAAAAATCGCCGCGGGAACACGTTTCATCGTGCGGATACCGCAGAGATTTTTCTCAAGCTTTTCGCGTTCTTTCTTGAGGGAACCAACTTCCTTCTTGGTGATGTACTGAAAACTTCCGTCCTTTTCCATTCTGTCAATGGTTTCAAGGCGTCCCAGGGACTTGCGGATGGTCTCAAAATTCGTGAGCATGCCGCCCAGCCAGCGCTGGTTAACGAAAGGCATCTCACAAGCTTCCGCGGCTTCGCGGATACAGTCCTGAGCCTGGCGCTTCGTTCCGACAAAGAGGATTTCCTTGCCCTGCGCTGTCAGATTACGCACGTACTCGATACCTTTTTTAAGGTACTCAAGCGTAATCTCGAGATTAATGATGTAAATACCGTTGCGCTCACCAAAGATGTATTTTTTCATCTTTGGATTCCAGCGCTGCGTCTGATGACCGAAATGTACTCCTGCTTCCAGTAATTGTTTAATGGTTGTGTCCGCCAAGATGCACTACTCCCTTACATTACAATTTGAAATGAGTTGATCTGGCCGTTATGGCCGCCTGACGCGCTCGATTGATACCCGACAGGAATCCCGAAAGAGACACCGAAGGCATACGATGGGCATCTTTATTGGGGCGCCATTATAACAAAAACCATTTGACCGGCAAGAACTTTTTCCGGCCCGGGAAGGCGTTTTTCGGAGGGTTAAATTTCCTTCAAAGCCTGTAAAACTTCAGAAACATGCCCCTGAACTTTCACTTTCGGGAAGATTTTCCGGGTTTTACCGTCTTTATCGATGAGAACCGTCGTTCTTTCAATCCCCATGAACTTTTTGCCATACATCGACTTTTCTTTCCAAACCCCATATTTTTGAAGGGTTTCCGTCGATTCGTCGCTTAGAAGCGGAAATGGTAATGCGTATTTTGAGGAAAACTTCTCGTGTGCCTTGGCCGAGTCTGCGCTCACCCCTAAAACAATGGCTCCGGCCTTCTGAATTGCCGAAAATGAATCGCGGAAATCACAGGCTTCCTGAGTGCAGCCGGGAGTGCTGTCCTTGGGGTAAAAGTACAGAACAACGTTTTTCTTTCCCTTGAAGTCGGAAAGTTTGATAGTCTGCCCATCACCCGAGGAAAGATTAAATGCGGGAGCTGCGGTTCCTTCTTTGAGCGGCATTCGGCCTCCTTAACTAACAATAGATCAAAAGATCCGGTTTAATCAGCACAAGCCGGATCCGGGGGCCCTCCGGCTGCCTAAAAATCCATTTCCGGCTCCAGCGGCTGACGAGACTGATAACCACGTCCGATGTCATGCCAGCTGGTCACTTCCGGTTCCTCCAAACTCCAGCAGAGGTAAACCACACGACCCTTGTAAACGGTATAAAAATCCACGAGACCATTTTCAATATCTTTCAGAAAACATCCCGTGCTGTGAATCGCCTCGATGAGGCCGTAAAACTCGTTGACCGCTTTCTCATATTCCGCAAGCTTTGACTCGACCTGGGGGCTTGGCACACCGCCTGGCTGTGAATCTGTCAAAAGCTCAAGAACATCCACTTCCATTTCAAGCGCTGAAAGCTCATCTCTTTTACACTTCAGTTTCTCAATCAATTCCTTGAGCTGCGGGATCAATTCGTTGGCTTCCTGAACTGTAAACATTTTCAGCTGATGGCTCGATTCCAAGGCCGTTTCCTTTCTTTGGGGGTTACGCAGAAAGCCCGTAAAACAAGGGATTCTGCAAACAAAAGGGAACCTGCTTGAGCGTCACGCCTCCTTTCGAATTCAACAAATCGCCGGGAAAAGAGAAAGAGGTACCAACTAGAGAAAATAAAAAAGCGGGCTTGTACAGCGGGACATCAGATTTTGAATTCCGGACCTGGGGGTTCCGCATTCACACCCTCATAAATTCGTTGGGTGAACATCACTTCACTTAAACAGAAGGATTCTCCCCAATCTAGCGGGATTTAGCAAGTCCTAAATTCTGATAAATTTCAAGAGTAGCTCTGGACTTGTTAAGCGTATAAAAATGAATCCCGGAAACTCCGCCGCGCAGAAGCTCATCGCATTGCTTCGTGGCATACTCGATGCCGTAAGCTTCAATCGAAGGCTGGTCATCCCCGAAGCGGACAATCGCATCACGAAGGGACTGGGGAATCCTCGCGCCGCACATCCCCGCGAATTTTTCGATCTGAGGGCCGTGAGTCACCGGCATGATTCCCGCGACGATGGGAACCTGAATACCCGCTTTCCGCGCGCGCTGCACAAAATCAAAGTAGTCCGCACAATCAAAAAAAAGCTGCGTGACGACAAGATCAGCGCCTTGATCCACTTTATGCTTGAGATGCTCAAGATCGAGGACTTTGTCGCGGCACTCGACATGTGTTTCGGGATAACCGGCTACAGCGAGTGAAAAGACGTCCCGGAATTCAGGGGTTGCACGGATATAGGCCACAAGCTCGGAAGCATAGCGGAAACCGCCGGGAACCGGCTTGAACTCAGTTTCTCCTTTGGGCGGATCCCCCCTCAAGGCCACAAGGTTTTCAACACCGCGGTCTTTAAGCTCGCGAAGAACCGCAGCAATCTCATCCCGTGTGTGTCCCACGCATGTCAAATGAGCCGCCGCCTCAATTCCCAGCTCAGAGCGGATACGGGAGACAATCCTCAGCGTGTTCGAACGGGTCGTTCCCATCGCTCCGTAGGTCACGGAAATAAAGGATGGGTGAAGACGTTTCAGTTCGGCCGCAGTTTCAAAAAGTTTCTGTTCCCCTTCCGGTGTCTTGGGCGGGAAAAACTCAAATGAAAATACGCGCTGCCCCTGCTTGAAAAATTCAGTAATTTTCATATCGTCGGAATATAACCGAGATCAGGCGGGTTGAAAAGCGGAAGTTGCGTTCGAACCGGGCAAAAGAAGATAAACTTAAAAGAAGCGGCCTGGATTTCTCCAGGCCGTCTTTGTTGAAGAACTTATTGAAACAGAAAGTTTCCAGCGTCTTCAGGAATCAGTATTTTACAGAACAACCGTACGCCTTTGTCGAAGCGTTGCTGACGGGCTGTCCGGACATCGCCTCATCAAGAGCTTTCTTCACATAGTTTTCCGACCCTTCAATGTCACCTGGGTTAGTCGACGACTTGCTGTCGATCGCGCCCTGGTAAATCAGCTTTCCATCCGGATCAATAATGAACATATGCGGCGTCGTCTGCGCGCCGTAAAGCTTTCCGACCGCTCCGTCAGGATCAAGAAGAACACCTGAGGCGGCCGATTTCTTTTCAGCGCTCAGTTCGTTCCATTGCTCAGCAGTGTAATGCCCCTGTTTTTCCGGCGCTGAGGAAGCAACGGAATACCAGACCACACCCTTTCCCGTGTACTCGGTTTGAAGCTGCTGCATATTTCCGCTGCCATAATGTTTTTTCACAAAAGGGCAGTCATGATTGATCCACTCAAGCACGACATAGCTCCCCTTGTGTTCTGCCAGAGAATGACTTTGTCCGGCCGTATCCGGCAAACTGAAATCGGGCGCAGCTTCTCCCGTCGTGAGCGCAGCATGAGCTGCAGGAACCGAAGCAAAAGCAAACAAAAGAGCAGCGAATGCAAAAAAAATCTTTTTCATACAGATCTCCTTGAATCACTTTTTAAAGGGGAAAGTTAAAAATGCAGTTGTTGTTATTCAAAAAGACGTTTCACGTCTGTGCATTATTCAATCGCTCTGCCCCCAGAAAGCTTTTCAAGCGCTTCCAGAACAACAGGGGCTGTCAGAATTTCGGGAAGATAAACAGGCTTGGCGCCTTTTTCCGTTCCGTATAAAACATAAAAAGGCACGCTGCTTCGTCCATGTCCGGCCAAAGCCCGCGTAATCTCAGGATCACGCGAAGTCCAGTCAGCCTTCAAAAGAGTCACCCCAAGCGCCTCAAAACGTTCGCGTACGCGGGAAGAGTCAAGAACCACCCGTTCATTCACCTGGCAGGTCAGACACCAGGCAGCCGTGAAATCCACAAAAACCGGACGGCCTGCTTCGCGCAGCTCGCTGAGTCTGACTTCTGAAAATTTCTCCCAGCCGCTCCCGTAGGAACCCTCACGGGAAACCGTGTTCGAAGAGTTCAAAAAAAAGAAAGGCATCGCAGCGCCTCCGGCACCCAGCATCAAAATCAGAAAGAGAGCCGGCAGATTTTTTCTATCCGCTTGCCGTTGAAGGCGCCCGTAAAAAAATCCCGCAGTAAAAAGGAGTACCCACCCCGCAGCTAAACCTTTCAGCGCGGAGCGCCCTGCCTGCAGATCCAGAACCCACAAAAGCCAGAGCGCGGTCGCGAGAATAAAGACTCCGAATATTTTTTTCAGCTGGTCCATCCACTTGCCCGGCTTCGGAAGCTTTCTGATCCACTGAGGAAACGCGCAAAGCAGAAGGTAAGGAGCGGCCATGCCGGCGCCCAGCGCGGTAAAAATAACAAGCGCCTCGGCCGCGGAACGAGTCACCGCATACCCCAGAGCGGAGCCCATAAAAGGCGCGGTACAGGGCGTCGCCACAACTGTCGCCAGAACCCCGTTAAAAAAAACACCGCTCAGGCCGCTGTGACGGGAAACTCCCGACCCTGCTGACGTCAGCGACAAACCCACTTCAAAAAAACCGAAAAGGTTCAGAGCGAGCACAAAAAAGAGACAGGCCAGAGCGGCCACAACACCAGGGTTCTGCAGCTGAAATCCCCAGCCGATTTCCTGCCCGGCGGAGCGCAAAATCAGAAGCGCTCCAGCCAGAATCCAGAATGAAACAAGAACTCCCAAAGTAAACGCTCCGCCCTGCATCAGCATTCGGCCCCGGCTTTCGCGGGCGGTTTCAACGAAGTGTAGAATTTTCAAAGAAATAACAGGAAAAACACAGGGCATCAAATTCAAAAGAAGCCCTCCCGCGAAAGCCAGCAGCACAGCAAACACAGCCGTCATCGAGCCAGCTTCGCCGCCTGCCCAGCGGGTTTCAACCAGCGGAGCGGGAACATTAATTTCCAGCGACTTTTCTGAGCCGCTCCCCCGCCACCCCTCTTTTGAAACAAGGATGCCCCGCAGGGAATCCACGGCCCCTTTGCGAAGCTTGGAACGTTCAACAATCAATTCATAACCGCCCGGCACCGCGCTGAAATATTGCGGCGCGGGATGGTGAATCAGTTTTTCGTCATAAGGAAAAAAAGAAACGTTTTTGAGCGGTAAAGAAGCCTCAGCCTGCGAAATGAAAATTCTTATCTGCGTTTCATTAGCTTCGGCTTTTACTGACCAGTCAGACGAAGAAAGCGGCAGTTCGGAGCGAGCACGGGCAAACGCCTCAACCCAGCGAAGATCGGGCTCAGGGGTTTCGGCACTGACGGGAAGTTCCAGAGAAAGCGACGCGTCTCCGGGTATGCAGTTAACTTCACACTCCAGCCAAAAAGCCTGCGCCTTCAAGGTTTGCTGGGGTCCGGGAATCAGTCCGGCAGGAGGCGTGATTTTCGCGAGGAGAAAAACTTCGTCTTCGTACGCGTAAACAGCCAGCGGAGGAAGATCGACTTTCTTCGGGGCAGGCCATTGTGTTTCTCCCGCGCTAAAACCTTCGGGAAGCTGCCAGCGGATCTCTGTCGGAATTCCTGAATCGCCGGGGTTGCGCCAGTAGGTGTGCCAGCGTTCATCCATCTTCATTCGCAAGGCCGCCCAGAAAGGAACACCGGGCTGAATAGAGAGCGTTTCGGAAACCAGCTCGACTTCCGTGTGCTCGGAACTCACAACTTCAGCGCAGGCTGAAAAAGGCAGGGTCAGAAGAAAAGAAAAAAGAAGCACACCAAAACGCATAGGTCCTCGCGGGTTAAACATCATCTGGCCGGGGGATTATACATGAAAACGCTTTTGAAAAACCGGGGGACTGACTATTCGTACATCCTGAGAATCCACTCTTTGAACCATGCGGGACGCGCGAGTAAAATGTACGCGGCAAAAAAAGCGCTGAGCGGAAGCATGAAAATCAGCATGTCGGCCAGCAGAATCACAACCACCAGCATAATTCGGTCCATCTGTGTCATCGGCATCCTCCTTCGATTTTGCCCTGTTTTAAAAAATTCCGGAAAATAACAGACGCGGTTTCTCTTTGCTGGCGGCCCTGTCTGCGTAATTCGCCGGTCAGAGCTTCGCGGGGAATCCCGAGAAGATCCGGGTCTTCCTGGCTCCAGACATCGAGCAGAGCCTCGGTCACTTCAAAGTGACACTGAAAACCGTAAGCGCCTTGACCCGCGCGAACCACCTGGGCGCGGCAGTGCTTGCCTTCTCCGAGAAGCGTCATGGAAGGATCATCAAAGAGCACCGTTTCGCCGTGCAGCTGAAAGACAGGGAATTCGCGTTGAATCCCTTGAAACAGCGGGTCGCTCAGACCTTCCCCTGTCAGCCGAACCGCATAAGGCTGCCCTTCACCGTCAAAAAAACCGATCTCCTTTACCGGATTTTTTTTGACCTGTCCGCCAAGCGCTTTAACCAGAAGCTGCAAGCCGAGGCAAATCCCGAGATAAGGCTTTCCGGACAGAACCCAGCTTCGTATTTTCTCCAGTTCTGTTGTGATTTTCGCGGTTGAATCATTCGCGCTGTCCGGGCCTCCGAGCACAATCAGAATTCTGTATTTTTCCAGATCCGGCCAAACATCTCCCTCGTCCAGATCAATCACATCAAAGTTGATTTTTTCTTCTTTCAGAAATTCGCCGATCAGCCCGGGACCTTCGCGCGTGACATTTTTAACAATCAAAACTTCGGGTGACACACTCATGTTTTTTCTCCCGCGGCGCGGACCTCGGCTTCACGCAGAACCTGGCGAAACCGGTAAGCCACAATGCCGAAAGCAACCGTCACGTTCAAAGAATTTTTGACTCCAGCCATTTCAATTTCAACCGCTGAGTCACAGAGACTTCCAAGCTCCGGCGTCACACCTGCGATTTCATTTCCAAGCACCAGACAGACAGGGGCTTCCGGCTCAAAGACCTCGTAAGGCACGCTCTTTTCCATTTGCTCAAGAAGAACGATTTTGAAGCCCTGTTCTTTAAGCTCACGAAGAAGCGCGGCCGGATCACGGCGGTACTCCCAGGGAACCGACTTTTCGGCCCCCAAAGCGGTTTTAGAAATCTTGGAGTCCGGCGGGAACCCCGTAATGCCGCAGATCCAGAGCTTCGCGACTCCGGCCCCGTCAGCGGTTCTGAAAATGGACCCCACATTATGAAGACTCCGGACATCGTTCAGGACAACGTGAAAAGGCAGAGGGAGGGAACTTTGGCCTGCCTGGCGGTTTAAAAGCTCTTCATGGGTCAACTTACGCATCATGGGCAAAAATCTCCTTCGAGAAAGAGCTCATTTTACCTCTGAGCCGCGCATGCCGGGTAATTTTTCATTCAGTCCTGAGGATTTTTTCCCTTTTAAGGCCGAAAACCTCTAAAAACTTAGGATTTTTCAGCGGTTTTTTGCTATGATTGGGAAACTCTGCCCTCACCACGGTTTAGGAATCCTTTCAAACACGGTGAAGGGGCCGTTTACGCTCAAAGGCGCTCATCATGGCAAAGGCAATCGACGAAGTCCTGAAGGAGAAAAAGATTCACCAGATCGCGGAGTCGAAACTGGTGCAGGCTTCCCCCTCCATTTCGGTCAAGCATGCCGTCGAATTAATGCGCACGAATAAAGCCGGTTATGTCGCCATTACAGAAAAAAATAAATTACTGGGGCTTTTCACCGAAAAAGACGTTGTTTACAAGATTATGGGGGAAACGGTCAATTGGGACGCTCCCGCCATTGAGTACATGAGCCCCTGCCCGGTTCTGCTGTCTCCGGAAGATTCGGTTCACGCGGCCGTTGAAGCCATGAGCCGTGACAGTCTTACGCATATCCCTCTGATCGGACCCGAGGGAGACCTTGCGGGCGTCTTATCTGTCCGGATGATTATTCGTTTTCTGGCCGCTTTTTACCCGGCCGAAGTTTATAACTTACCTCCCAATATTCACCAAATCATGACGACACCTGAAGGCGGTTAGATTTATGTTAACCTCGAAAAAGAATCTTAAAACCACAAACGCGATTACGGTCCGTTTCGCCGGCGACTCCGGTGACGGCATGCAGCTTGCGGGTGATCAGTTCACGGATACCGCGGCCGCGATGGGTAATGACTTTGCAACCCTGCCGGACTTTCCAGCCGAAATCCGCGCCCCTGCCGGAACACTTCCCGGCGTCAGCAGCTTTCAGATCCAGTTTTCGGAATCGATCATTTTTACTCCCGGCGACCA